>Ga0194123_10000039_pt1 | contig 244221 bp, 229 predicted proteins | sample TA2MahsurfametaG_5_FD_155479 | JGI IMG/M metagenome (GOLD analysis project Ga0194123, IMG submission 155479) | Freshwater microbial communities from Lake Tanganyika, Tanzania - TA2015023 Mahale A surface | ecosystem: Environmental > Aquatic > Freshwater > Lake | place: Tanzania: Lake...
AGATGCACACCGGGCAGTTGTTCCTGCAACAAAATGCTCCATTAACCGTAATTGCTTAGACCAACTTATTCGACTCTTTCTCATGCAACCCTTTATAACACTTCTTGGCGTTATCTAGGACAGCCCCAGATTTAATTAAAAATCACTATAATAAACTTTTTGCAGAACAAAAATTTACTTTTCAAAATGATGGGGAAATTTGGGAAGTGAGCGTCGCTGAGGTAGATCCCAGATTGGATATTAAAGCAATTAATGACTCCAAATTATCTTATTTTTTTAATCATACATCAGATTGGTGTATTGTTGATTTTATTATGGAAAAAAGCATAGAGTGTAAATTTGGAACCATATTGATAGACCCACAAAAAATATTAACTCTTAATTTTACTCAACAATATTGGATACCTCCAGGAATTTAAAAGAGCGTGTTCAGCCATAATGTCTCAATGCTCAGTTAAGCAACAAACTCTAGTTGGTATCTTCTTGCAATGATTACCTCAAACCTTAAGATGTTGTCTGATCTGTTCCCTTTGCATTATTTCCTGTTGTTCTTGTATTTGTTTCTCTTGCTGCATTTGAGTTTTTGATTCTGGTGTATCTCCTTGGGGCTTTTCTTTTTGAAGTTGGGCTGAGAATTCCTCATAGGCCTTGATGGAAATATCAGCAGTTGTTGGAAAACTATGGTCTTTGATGGCTTGTTCTACAAACAACTCCCCCGCGATCTTGGTGAGTTGCTCAGCCATTTTGCTGATGGTACCCTTATCGGCATCGGTTGGATTGCGTCCATATCGTTCAGAGAAGTGAAAGAACTGGCACACCGCTTGGTACTTTTCATGGTTCTCCACTTCAAACTTAGAGCGTGCTTCAGATAGCCCTTCGCTAATTTTAAACAAATCATTCGAACGCTTTTCCTCCGAATGATCAAACGAGCGATAAGGCTCTTGTGGGGGCTTTGTTTCTACTGGTTCATACAAAAATTTTGTAAGTGCTTCCTTAGCTGTGACTTTCACAGCGTTCCACAAGTCACGTCCTTGCTGTAGTTTTTGGGCTGACCACAGAATCTTCACATCGGCTTTAAGCTGTATTTGAACCTCATTTTCATTGAGATAGTCCAAGCCCGATATCTTTTCTTGAATACGCGATAGACGATCGACGTACTTCTCAGGACGCCAGAAGTCTAGGGAAGACCCAAAGACCTCAAGCGTTTGACGATGACGGCTCATACCAACATAAGTGAGATTACGATACTGTTCGTAGGACGCGAGCATCTTCACATGATCGACACTTATGCCTTGAGTTTTATGGATTGTGGTTGCCCAACCATTATCGATATAGGGATAGAGTTTAGGAGCAAATGACACAACCTTATCAGAGTCATCGGTTTTAACCGTAATGTTATTCTGATCAATCTTTACAATCGTCCCCAGTGTCCCATTCTTAACTTTTAGCCCATTATCATTCCGCGTAAATAGAAGACGGTCTCCCTCAGCAAAAGTCTTATTCTCGTATGTTTCGATCTCCTTCCCAAAATCATCGTGAGATAGGTGACAGGTCTTGTAGGTAAAATCTTTTCCTGTAACTACTCCTTGCGCACGCATCATATTGCGGGCTTGTTGGTTTAAACTCGATACATCTTTGTTTGTGAAAGCTAACATGATATGTGATTGAGAAAGGTTGGCCTCTCGACTCCTAGCCCATGCCACGATCATGGCCTGCTTCGTCTCGAGCCGCGTATCCGCCACGGTGTCATAACTCATGGGGCGCAGGGTGTTTTCGACCCGTTTGATGAGCGCTTGGTGTTGGGATGGCTCTGTGGCTTTATCATAATCATATTTAAGCGTCCGGAGATTATTCATATAAACCCCGTGGTGCTCTAATTTATCCGCATATTGGTCAAGGTTCAGAAGAATATCCTGTACGGCGTCTTGCCGGATTTTCTGCCACTCACAATGCAGAGAGATATCAGGATGATTGACATCGGTCTTTTGATCATTAATATCGCGTTGTACCTCCCTATTTATATCATTCTGCATCTCCCTCCAAATCCGCCCCGATACCTGACGCGCCAAGCAAAACCTCTCAAGCGCATCCCTTTCCTTTCCCGGGGATTCATCAATGGTTTTAAAGATGCCTTTATCCTGGTAAATCTCCAGAGCTTTTCGGGTGTTAAGACTCCCAAAGAGGCGTGTTGCATCCCGCTGCCAATCCTCTTGTTGACGAACAATGGTCTCAAGAACAGCTGGTTCTACACGGTTTGTCAACAGACGAAATGCGGGACCAGCTTCGATGGCTTGCAGCTGGTTGGCATCCCCCATGGGGACAATCTTGGCACCAGCTTGTTCAGTAATATGCAGGAGTTGGGCGAATCTTCTGCTGTCCACCATCCCAGCTTCATCAAGAACAATCACAGATTTGTTCGATACCCGTTCACGTCCTTGTTCTTGCGCCCATAAAAACTTATGGACCGTCATAGAGCGTATCCCACACTGAGCCATATTGTCGGCCGCGCGCCCTGTGGGCGCCAATCCGATGACCTTGTATCCCGCTTGTTCCCAAGCATCCTTCGCTGCTTCAAGAGACGTTGTCTTTCCCGCGCCTGCAAATCCTACCACACAAGATATTTGTTCGCTGGAGAGCATATGGCGGATGGCCTTGTGTTGATCAATACTCAATCCTCCATAGGGCTCTAGCAACTTGTTTTGAGCAGCAATCGCACTTTCCACATACACGATATCAACTGGATGTGTTCTTTGTGCTGCAAAATTTTCAGCTCTTTGTACTAGGCCCGTTTCAACGCGCAACATTTCTCGTGTTGTAAAAACTTCTTCCCCCTTATACATATCCAATTGCACCAACTCAATCGATGTCTTGAGCCGGTTATAGAGGTCTTGAAATTGCTCTGGATCATCAATATACCGATTCAAGACCTTGGCAATGTCTTTTGCTGTAAATGTGGAATGATTCGATGTGACAATGGACAATACAAGTTCCGGGTTCTTGAGAATCTTGAATTGATTCTTCAACCTCACAATATCAAACATTTCCATCTTGTCAACTTTGTGAGTGCGGTGATTCTTATCATGGGGAGACACTCCCAGCTTCGGTTGGGGTTCCAAGTCTAAATCTCTATCAATATAAGATCTATGATCTACACGAATGTCGAACCCATGCTCCCTCAAAGCAGCATTTTGATACATGGCATATTGTTCACGCCATTCTTCAACCATTTCTGTCTTATCCCAATCTCTGACTTTATGAGAGCTAAAACCTTCTTCTGTTAATGCACGCGTAGAGAGGAGTACATGACAATGAGGTTTTTCTTCCCCTGTCTTCTCATCAATCTCAAAGTGGTAATTCATGATGGCGAGCATGCCCTTGGATACACAAGTGTCATGAATATATTTTCGCGCCCATTCAATATTTTGTTCTTTGGTAAGTTCTCGAGGCAAAGAGAATTCGATCTCTCGATAGACTCTCGCATCTTTACGTTTCTCAACACCTTCAAAAATATCTGACAATTTCTGTAATGCAGTTTGACGAGACGTTTTACATTCTTCTGAAAGTTCTTGTATCCACAATGGTGCATATTTTGAAAATAATATTTCAACGTTTTCTACATTATGTTTATTTCTATAATCATAGGTTTCACCATTACCTTGATCTATCAGCATTGACGCAGATCGATAGGCAAGCGCAGAGACGCATGAACGCCCACCATTCCTTGAGAAAACCTTAACCGTGAGATGGTAATTTGCCATAACTTCATTGTACATGAATTTAACAAAATTTATAAGATATGTCGCTTGCGAATAAGCGATATTGCAACACAATGTGTAAGCGCGCACTTTGAAATTTTCAAAGAGAACGATAGAACAAAATTATATATTTTGATATACTACATACACAATAAAAGACGCAACAGGGGTGTTAGGGGATGGTATAATCCCCTAACTAAAAAACTTCTTATATAACCGATAGATAGGAGAAAAATAGTGGATCCAATCTTAGAGAAGCTTAAAGCCACAATTAACAAACTTACTGAACAACAACATCAAATTGAAGATAAATATATCGGCGTCGTCTCAAATTTGGTGAAAGATCTCACACAAAAGGGGATTGATCTTCCGGTGCTGACTGGAATGCTTTTAAATGTGGATAATATTATCCAAGACTCCTCAAGCAAAGTGGAGGCATGGCAAGTCGCCGGACAAAAATTTCTGTTCAGAGCAAAAAATAAATATGAGAAAAAAAAGCAAGCTAACTCAAAAAATCAAGCAACTCAGACAGTGCTACCACCAGAAACAGGAAAGGCAATTATATAGGAAAGGGCTCGACAGCATGAGTTTACGCAAAAGCCGAACGCGAACTCTAATACAAGCCGGTGGATTGGTGGAGAAAGCCGGACTATTGGCGATGTTAAACCTTCATTTAGGTGATGATCTTCAGAAAAATGAGTTACATTTTGATGCCGTCGCAACCCTCATAGGGGCATTTTGCGATCTTACGCAAGCGCTTCAAGAAGACGATGCACTAAAACTTTTGTGGCGTGAGAGAGGAAAGAAAGCTTTATCTTCCTAAACCCCCACATCTTAGATTCCCTATATGAAAACCCTAAACAGAGGAAAGTCTTAAAATTCTGATTCAGTTCCTTCCTCGTCAAGCGTTCCTAAAATCGTTTCCAATAGAACATACTTCATGGCGTAGCAATAATCAAAGCACCAGTTTTTAATGACCTCTGCCACATCAAGTTCAGTTGTGACAATCAATTGTTGTGGAGTTAGGTCTCCCGTATAAATCTCAATTAAGTCCAAATGGTTGATGCAGGCCTCATGCTCGATCTCGGTGCACTTGATTCGCTGATCCTCATAAAGGGCTGAGAGTCTTCTATGGGAGTAGTAGACAAAGTTCCATTTCCCTTGGCTGCGAAGGCTGTTGGGATCTAAAACTTTTATATTCTCTTGGCTATTAAAAAAATCCATAACGTCATTAAAGCTCTTGAACTTCCCAATTCTGCGGTGTTTTTCGTCAAATATTTGTATCATCGAAAATTCCATTCCTTAAAAAATAGGTTTTTGAAGCCATAGAGTATTGCTGACGTTTTTAAGGAAAAGAGAGATGTACGGGCCCGAGAGTAGGTCATGAGAAGTTCAAGACATACCCATAAAATGGCATGAGATTACCTTTGAGCCCGTGAGAGTTGCCCTTAAAAACATCAAAATAATGCTATAAACAAGCTTTGATCTTGTCCTAGCCTCGATTATTCGAATATGTTTTAAGGGGATATACCTCTGACGATGCGAGATTTATATGTTTTGAAATCTTCTCTTGCTTGGAAAAATTGCTCGTCTTGAGCTATAGTCATTTTAGCCATGATTAACTTCCTTTGCAGTTAGTTGTGGTTAGCGGCGTACGGGTGTTTCAGCATCCGTGCGTCGCGCTTAATTGAGGAAAAGAAAAAAGTTAAGTCTTACCTAGTTGATTCTTAGACCCTCTCTTGTAGATTAATTTATGAGAGAACAAGAAGCAAGAAAAATTTTGCAAAAAGTTTGCTAAAACGTTATTTCTTGTGGGTTTTATCCGTGTCATCCAAAATGAATGATACTTCTACAAAGATTCGCACTATCCTAATCCTCTATGATCTTAACCCTAGATATCATTAAATTGATATAAAAATACAGTTAATTCATCAAAAAAACGAATATGTAAGCAAAAAATATAGCAAACATATCCGAAAAGTGATATAAAATATTTATGAATTCATCAAAATAATGAATTTTGATAAAATATATGTTAATAGGTGCTCCATGACTCAAAAATCACATATCAGGCAATTGGCTCATGAATTGGGACCCACCTTTCATGTCAAAGAAGCCGCCAAGTCCCTTAATATCACCCCTAATGATGCTTCTAAAACATTGTCTCGTTGGACAAAACAGGGGTGGGTAAAGCGTGTTTGTCGTGGGCTCTATACCATAGTGCCACTGGATGCTGCCAGCCCAGATCAACCTCTTGAAAACATATGGCTTCTTGTGCCAGAAATCTTTTCACCCGGCTACATAGGAGGATGGTCAGCTGCAGAACATTGGGATTTTACGGAGCAAGTATTTCAGCACATTTGTGTTCTTTCAGAAAAAAGGACGCCAACAAACAAGCATGAATACCTCGGTGTTTCCTTTTTCATAGTTCATATTCCCAAAGAGATGAATTTTGGAACAGAAGTTGTGTGGATTGGAAGCAAGAAAGTGCTTATATCAGATCCACATAAGACGATTCTAGATATGCTCTATAGAGTGAAATTGGGTGGAGGCATTCAGCATACGATAGATTGTTTCAAGGCTTACGCAAAGAGTAGGGAATTTGATGCTTTGCGTCTTGTCTCTTATGCAAAACGAATAGGTAATGGGGTTATTTTTAAGAGACTTGGCTTCATATGTGAAAATATCCTAGGGAGTAAACATGACCTTACAAGGATATGTATGGCAGAGATCACTAAAGGTGCATCCTATATTGACCCATCCCATAAAAAAGGACGCCTAGTCCGTAGATGGCAGCTCATTGTACCGAGCACGTTACAGTTTTGAGGAATTCAAATGATAGATAAGAGAGAAATTTTGGAAGCCGCTAGAGTTGCAAAACTTAACCCCCATATTGTTGAAAAAGACTACGTCCTTGGATGGATTTTAGCTGGCATTTATCAAAACAAAACTCTGTTTGATAACTGGGTTTTTAAAGGGGGAACGTGTTTAAAGAAATGTTACTTTGATTCCTATCGTATGTCGGAAGATCTGGATTTTACCTTAAAGGATGCAGCTCATTTGGATAAGGAGTTTTTAGAGACAAACTTTGCCCAAATCAGCAAATGGATTCATAAGAATTCTGGCATTAGAATACCCGAAGAAAGACTGGAATTTGAATTCTATAAAAATCCGCGTGGGAAGCTATGTTGTGAAGGCAAAATTTTCTATAATGGTCCCATAGCACCCAAATCACCTAGACAAATCCCTCGTATTAAAATCGATCTGATGGCAGACGAATATCTTGTGGAGCCATCAGCACTAAATAAAGTTAAACATGGGTTCTCAGATGTTCTGTCAGGCAATAGTCATATACCATGTTATTCTTTTGTTGAGCTATTCGCCGAGAAAATTAGAGCGCTATCAGACCGGACACGTCCCCGAGATTTATATGATGTTATACATCTTTATCGAAGCAAAGAATCCCAGGGAATAGCTCCTGAGGTTAAAAGAGTTATGGCTCTAAAGTGTGATTTTAAGAACATAACCATCCCAACTTATAAAATACTTAGTGAACAGAAAGACTTTTGTGGTGCTGGATGGGATGACCAACTCTCTTATCAAGTCAGTGTTTTGCCAAGTTTTGAATTATATTGGGATGAGCTTTCCCAATTTTTTGACTGGCTTAATGGTGAGGTTAAGTAACGGTATAGATTTGGTCGCTAAATAGTTCCGCTGCTTGGCGCAAAGGTTCATCGGCGAGATGGGCATAGCGTTGCGTAGTTGATGCTTGTGTATGTCCTAAGAGTTTTCCAACAATACTCAGGCTGAGCCCTTTAGAAACTAAGTAAGAGGCATGTGTATGACGCAAATCATGGATACGAACGTTTTCCAATTTTGCGTCTTTGAGAACTGTTTTCCAAAAACTCTGGACCTCTTTGATTGGTTGGCCATCTACTCGTCCTGGAAAAACGTAATTATTGGGCTTAGATTTCATTTGGGCATTCATCTCCCCATGTATCTTTTTTATTTCTTGTAGAACGCTTAAAGCTTTGCCGGATAGGGGCAAATACTCAGTCTTCTTTTGCTTGGTAAGATGGGAAGGTTTTGTCCAGATTCCCTTTTCTAGATCAAATTGATTCCAGGTTGCTTGCATTACCTCACCTTTGCGAGCTCCCGTTAGTAGCAAGAATTTAAAAATATAGGCAGTTAAGTGTTGAGGATACTTATCGAGAGCCGTCCATAGACGTTGGGTCTCGTCCTCACTCAACCAACGATCACGTTTTTCTTCTTGATACTTCTGGATTCCTATTACGGGATTCTCTTTGCACCATCCCCAGGATATAGCAAGTGAGAACATTTTGGATACGAGAGCGATAACCCGGTTGGCTTGATATGGCTTTTTCCCAAGATGTTTATGAAGATCTTCAATGTCTCGACGAGTTATTGCAGTAACTTTTATGGATCCGAAAGCTGGAAGAAGATGGTTTTTTAAGAGTCTCTGATCTTCTTTGAGACTTTTGTCTCTTTTTCTAATGGCATGACGCTCAATGTAATCCTTTGCAAGGTCTGCAAAGGTCGGAAGGTTGCGAATCTGCTTGTTGGTATGTGCCAAGTCCTCTCCAAAAGTAACCTTGCTTAATTGCCTTTTTGCCAAAATCCTTGCTTCTTCAGGTGTTAATTGGCCATGAACGCCAATCTTAAGACGTTTTTGAACATGATTAGCATTCCTATATTCAATACAGTATGTTCGTCTGCCGCTTGGAAGAACAATTACCCCAAACCGTCTAACTTCGTCATCCCAAAATTTGAGGGTTTTTTTGGAATCAGGTACTATGGCGTCTATAAAACGCTTTGTTAACTTTGGCATGTCAAAATCCTTAAATTATCGGTAAGGTAGCTCTATATACCATAATATCCCTCACTTTGACATCAAAAAATTGTCGGCAAATTGTCGGCAACAGAGAGAGAATTTACGGGTATAAAGGGGTATTTTGGGGCTTTTGAGCGCACTGTATAATTCCCTTGCACGCTATAAATAAAGCCAAATTCAAGGGATTTCAAGGAATAGTGGGTTTAAACCATAACTGATTCGTAATCAGTAGGTCGGAGGTTCGATTCCTCTCTTCAGCACCAGGAATTCTGCGGATTACGAGCCATTTGAAAAAACTTAAAATAAATCCGGAAGCATATCGGAAGCAGTTGATAAGGATTGTGTCTGTTTTTGACGAAGTTATATCTGTTTATTTAAACCATTTTCCTGAAGAAATTTCTCGATCCCATGATTTAAGGGTGTTCTCGTGTTCGGCCCAAAATTTATCAAGTGTATCAAGGTTTGCTGTAAGGCAGAAGGCCTTATCCATATTGATTGAAGCGCTACCAAGAAATTCTGGCATCAATGCTGAATGCTTTATACCAAGCAAATGGGCGCTAATAAATTGAAAGAGTTGACAAATTTCTTTATGACATTGGGATATTCTATTTAGAGTAACTTTGTATGACCTCTTATTCGTGCCCTTGTCATCGTCAGCATGTGCAATGAACTTATTCACAACAGGCGCCAAATTATTACAAGAGCCAAGCTTATTAAGCATCTTTTCAACGATCTTGAAAGGTACAGTTTGTTTCCGATTTTTTACTTTTGTTAGTGTTGCTTTGCAGAGATGGTCAAATTGATTATGACGCAAGTCAGAGAGTAAGTTATTATTCAAGCCCATTGATTCAAATGGCAAGCCATTATAGCAAACATAATTTTCCCTTGTTAAAAGGTGCTGGTTCTCCGTTATATCCATAATTAATCTTCTTAATGAAATGACATCTGAGCGTGTGTCGCAAGCAAGCTTACGAATCATACTTAATTGAGATGACGCATATCCATAATTATAGGATTGGAGAAATAACCAATTAAAACCTACATTTTCGTTTGGAACATTTACTGAGAGCTCTCTTGCTAAATTTATCATTCGAAATGTGGCATCATATTGCAGCATTCTCAAAATTTGATTTACGAGAGCATTATGCGGAGCATCAAATAGCCATCTATTCCACCTTAATAGACATGCTCTATATTGTTTTAAGCTCTCTTTATCTTCTACCTCACATGATTCTATAGGGCACAAATCCATGTTTACAAAGACTCCGTTTTTAATTCTTCTTGATACTATAACGAAAATTAGGAGAAAGAGGCAGACACCATTTATTAAGTTATTTCTAACTATCGAGTTGAAAGAAAGTAACAAATTTTTTCTTGATTCTTTCAGGCACCCAACCTAAAGTAGTGGTGAGGTTTGAGATTAAGAGAAATTACGTGCTCTTCTTTGCCTCATTGTTAAGTAAGCGTGGCATCCAGGTGCTTGTAACACCTGAACGCCACTAACCACATCAACCCGTGGAGGTTAATCATGGCTAACGACACTATAGCTCATTCTGAGCGTATTTTCCAAGAACTGATCAAAAAAGATTCCCATAAGTCTGGGCCACCCGAAGTGTGTCTCTCTTAAACATGTGTGTTTGAAGGAGGCGAGGGGCTCCCTTGCTTCCTTATTCTAATCAGGGTTTATCAGGACTCAGATTTTCAGTTAAAAGGATGCTCTTGGCAAGAGCCCGGATCACATAAAGAACCAAACAAATTTACGGAAAAAAAGGCTCTGCCAAAGAGAAAACTTTACTAAAAATTAAGATTATAAATTTCATAATATCTTATAAAGAGTAACGAATGGAGTAAAAGGAGACATGGGATGTTTAATAAAAGTAAGTTCCTAGAAGTTTTCATCATTATTTTCAACCGGTCATTTTTAATATCTCCTCGTACGAGCGCTTTGAAAAGTTTCAAATCATTTGGGAATGCCGCTTCTAAATCAGCCTCTAATCTTTCTCATGCTTATAGTAGGGTCGCAGAACAATTAAAAAGTTTGAAAGTTTGGCAAGGAGAAGCCCAGGAAATATGTGACCATTTCGGTTTTAGGAAAGTATCAGCTGTATGATGAGGAAAAAAATCTTATTTCGCAAGGGAGCATTGCTCGTTATCTCCATGCTGGATGCAAGGTGCTATCCTATCGACTTTGAAAGTAGTGGAAACGATTGTAACGCAACGCAAAACTAGCATCTGGAGTTGTTTGAAAAAAGGGTAAGATTTGGTTCTATTGTCATTTTATAAGAGACTGATTTTTCAAGTTATTGCAGAGAACTTCTTTTGATTTGGATGTTTTGAGGTACGTATGAAAAACAAAACAGATGATGAGCATATATTAGTCGAATTCAAATATATTATTCTAGCAATAGTACTTGGTTCTATAGCTGGACACTTCCTAAGTGGCTTAGGTGATTATTTTGTTACAATCGGAAATAGCTATTTAGCATTAATGCAATTATGCGTAATACCAATAGTTCTCGTAACAGTTATTTCAAGTTTTGAAAAAATAATACGGCACAAGTCAAATTTCCCGAGTGTAGGTAAAATATTTTTGTTATTTATAATAGGTGCATTAATAGCGGCTCTTTGGGGGTTAGCAGTTGGATATATTGCTAAGCCTGGTCTATTGGGAGAGGAGGATAAAATTATATTAGGGAAGGCGTTGATTTCTTTTAAAGAAAACTCCTCAGTGACCTTTAATGTAGATAAAAATTCATTTATTGAATTTTTGTCAAAAATAATACCCAAAAATATATTTGAATCTTTAAGTAAGGGAAATATAGCTTCTGTTATTATATTTGGCATACTATTTGGTGTAACGTTAGGTTCATTGCCTTCCAAGTCTGCAAAATCAATGGGGAAAATTTTTGATATTATATTTGAAACATTTTATGTATTAGCAAAAAAAATAATAAGATTTTTACCTGTTGGTGTGTTCTTTATATTTTCTGGTCAAATTTCACACTTAGGTTTTTCTATCATAAAACATTTATTAATATTGATTTCAGTCATCTATCTAGCGCTTTTAATGCTTGTTATATTGTATACTTTTCTAATGCAATTTTATTACAAAGTCTCATTTTTAAAAATCATGGATGCATTAAAAGAAGCTTTGGTTGTTGGGTTTAGTACGTCAAGTAGCTTTATAGCGATGCCTATAGCTTTGAATTGTTTGCAAAGTCACCTGAAAGTTAACAAATTATTTTCAGACCTTACTTTTCCAGTCGGACTTTCCATTAGCCCTCAAGGAAGCATAGTTTTTATAGCTATTACCATTATGGCATTTTCACAAATGTTCGAGGTTGCTTTGGGATTCGAAGGATATTTAATTGCCATTATTGGTTCTGTAATTTTTGCCGCCTCATCTGTGGGAATTCCTGGGGGTGTTGTTGCATTCTATCCTATCTATTTGGCTCTTGGTATTCCCCCAGAATTAGCAATTTCAATTCTGCTGATCATAGACCCGTTTCTGGATCAGATGATAACATTGACAACAATTCATGCAAACTGTGGTGTAACAGCCATTGGAGAGAAAACCCTTAATATAAAAAATAGAGAATATACAAAATAGAGATAAAACTTATAATGTGAGAGTGTGATGTCGATGGCCAAATTATTTATGTATTTCATAGGACTATGCAATAGGGTTGCTGCATTATTTATCGCATTTTCTATTGTTTATGGTTCTGCCTATTGCTGTACAAAAGGAAATATTTCCTCTCCTCCGGATATTAAAAGAATTCTAGATAGGGGATATTTAATAGTAGCTATGTCTTCAAGCGAAAGAATTCCTTTCTTTACGGCTTCGGATCAGGGTAAAGAAGAACCTCAAGGGCTTGATATTGATCTTGCTAAAGAAATTGCTAGAAATTTAGGTGTGGAAAAAGTTGTTTTCTTAAGAGATACAAGTTCTTTTAATGATGTTGTTAACAACGTTTCAAACTGTAAAGCAGATATGGCAATTTCCAAAATAAGTTTTACCTACAATAGAGCAACAAAGGTTAAATATTCTAAAAGATATGCAACGCTCTATAAAACTCTTATAATTAATAGGACTTCTTTTCCTGAAATATCAAATATTACAGATGATGAAATTAAATCAACCTTTAATGATCCTAAAATAAGTATTGGTGTTATGCAAGGAACTTCTTATGCAGCTTTTGCTAAGCTTCTTTTCCCCAAAGCGCAAATTATACCCATGGAAAAGTGGGAGGAAATCATTGAGGCAGTCCTCAGTAAAAAAATTTCTGCGGCTTTTTGGGATGATCTAGAACTTGAAAAGTATATAGATTTAAATGCTGGTAAATATTTGTTTTTAAAATCACTAAAGTTCAAGGAAGAAAAGGATACACTTCACATTATAATGCCTTGGGATAGTCATCAATTATCTAATTTTATTGAGCTATTTATTGCTTCTAACGATATTAATTACCGCACAAAAGACATTCTCCCAACTTTGAAAAAGATACGGTCAAAGAAAGGCGGGGGATAGAAACATAAGGATATCGCTCCAATGGTCGATTGCGCCAAGGACACCCGTAGTGCCCACTTGAGTTATTCTATAAGTATTGAGCTCATGAGGAATCTGAAAATTCTCACATCCGAGCATGAATTTGCAGCCCTTTACGTGTTAGTTCAAAAGCGTGAGTTGCAATTGTATCACATGACCCCATGGCTTGCTAGGCAGAGCTCTCCTATGGAGTCGCATTTAGTTTAAAAGTAAACTTTAAAAAGTCTCTACCCAGAATAATATTTTTGGTTTTATATGACTTGTTAGGGAAAGAACTCAAGGAGTTTAAGTCCTCTGAACCAACCTCTATTCCAAAATTTTCTATTTTCACTAATTTTGGTGTTTTTTCTCTTTTTGTGAAAGGATTAGTAGTTCTATAGTGAGTAGCGTTTACCCCTTTAATCTTATCTGGATTGCCAGCTGTAGAAACTATCACTCTTAGCCCCCAATGGGGGATGATACATTGTGTATTAAGCAACTTGTTCCATTTCCCAAAACCATAGACCATAGCCTTCCTGACCTCATAAGGAAAGATAACAAGTGATGCTTGAAAAACAAATTCTTTTGATCTGTTCTGGGAGAATATGCTCAGTATGAGCTAAGATGCTTTTAGCCATAATTAACCTCCACGGGTTGATTGTGGTTAGTGGGGTGTAAGTGTTAGTAGCACTTTGGCTCCACCTTTACTTATTTTGAAGTTATGTGTCGTGTCGTTTTGACATCTTCTCTATGAACTCCTAAACTGTAATATCTAAACTGTAATAAATCAATTTTAGCTTAATCATGGAGCCCGTCATGTTGCGTTACATATACTTATTATTTTTTGCGGTTAGTGTTACCGCTATGCACGCCTCTGAAGAAGGGGGAAGGCGGGATTCTGCCTATGTACCTCTTAATGCAACGCGATTGGTAACGGATGCAGATCATACTCGATTTCTAAAGGATACCCTCGCAACGGCAACAAACACGGTCATGATTTCCACCTACAATGTTTCCCCTAAGAGACTCTTTGGGGAAGGTATAGGGCAGGCTATCATAGATGTGGCTGAACGTGGAGTGGCCGTATATATCTATTATGAAAATCGACCCTTCTATTCAAAACAAGATTTTGCAGATTTACAAACAGTAGCTTCTTGTTGTGCCAAATTTGAAGAAAACGCAAATCACTCCAAGTGCGTTGTAAAAGATAAATCTCTTGTCGCTATTGGATCTCATAATTGGCTCTCTGATACCCGAGAGAGTTCATCAAACGGAACTTTGGTTGTTACAGGCGGGTTAGCACTTGGGCTTGTTAACGATGTGTGGCAGGGGATTCGCTTTTACCAAAGTTTAGAATATGGTAACGAACTTGGATTAAAAAAGTTCTTGGGTGATAGAGATGCCTTTTCTACAGGGGAGTATCAATTTGCAACAGGACAGTTTCTTTATACTCTAAGAACACCAGAAGCTCATGGTATACTTTTGAATGAAGCCCTTGAAAAAGCAGAAGGGAGAGTTTTGTTATTTTCTCCTTTTATAAGGCTTCAGAAGCTCCGGGCGACATTCTCTGGGCAGGTACTTAGTAAGCTTGAGCAAAGGGGTGTTGCCATCAAGCTGATTACCCTTCCTTCCCCTTGTGATCGTGTCCCAGGAGAACAGAAAGACATCTTTTCCGAATTAGATGGATTATCTGTACTCTATCCGAATTTTTCCTATATGACGCACTCTAATTTTCATGCAAAAACCCTTATTGCGGGGAATCTCATCTGTGAAGGTTCTTTCAATTGGCTCTCAGCTGTGACTCAAATTGACCATGTTGCCAATAACTTTGAGATGTCCGTTGCTTTAAGAGGGGATATTGCGTGTGAATTAATTCGTTCCTTTGAAGCAACTAATTTTGGAAAACTCGTTTTAGCAAAGCCCGTGGCAATCCCACACTCACCTTTTCTAGTCCAATCTCGAATTGAGAAGGGGTCTCAGCAACAGCTGCCAGCAGAAAAGAAAGCCTCTAGAGTGCGAGATGCATCTGATGTAGATGAACAACCCGCTGAGCAAAGGAAAAAAAGCAGAACTGTGCAAGCGCAAGTTCCTGTAACTTTTGAGAGGGAGATTAGAGTTTTTTCAGGTGAAAAATTTGGTAAAGCTGGGTTCTGTGTCCGTTTTAACAGAGGTGACTATCTGAAAGAAGGAAAGGATACACTTTATTTTGAAACACCTGATGTAGCTAAGCAAGCTGCTTATGATTTCTGGAAGAAGTAAAAAACAATGAAAAAATGCATGTGGATCCTTTTAGTATTTTGTTCACTAAGCAGCTCTGCTATGGCTGCACAGCAACCGGAGATTTCAATATCTGGTCCTGAAGGGGCTTCAAGTAAACCCAAGGAAAGCTTTCTCCTTGTGCGAGAAAAATTTTCAAATTCACAAGACATTGACTACGATGGCTTGGAAGACCACATTCATTATAAATTTAGTAACAGAGAATTGTTGAGGGATGCTCTTTACCCATTAGTTCCAAAGAGACTGAACGCAGCTAAGCTAAAGTTTGAGCATCTTGAATTTGTGGGTGACTCTGTTCTGGGGCTTATCATAAGAGAACGGCTGGTTACTTTATTTCCCAGGGAAGAACGAGGAATTCTAGCCGAATTATATAGCTTATACGTCTATGGACTGATAGGCCCACATATGAGGTATGTGTTAAAGTAAATGCAGATAGAGTACCAAGCTTTTCTGCAATTGTTTCAGGTGCCCAAATTGGAAGAGTTTTGCAAGGGGAGGGGAATACAAGTCAAGAAGCTGAAGAAGAGGCGGCACGTAATGCTCTCAACTTTCTTGCGAAAAGAGAGTTATTGCAAAAAAAGAATCAAGAAATAGTCCCCAAGACATTTAGGACGCGCCTGAAAGAGTATCTTGATATATTAAACTATAATTGGGAATTTGAAAATGTGACGCCGCAAAGCCTTTTTAGAGTGCAGATAAAGTTTAAAGGTCGGGTTATTAGTGAAGGTACCGGAAGCTCTCAAGAGGAAGCTAAAACAATGGCTGTACAACAGGCCTGTCATTTTTTTGAAACGACCTCAATTTCTCATGAGGACGGACTTCAAGGGGGGAAAAGTTATAGAATTTTATTGAAAGAATTTTTTGAGCTTTCAGGGCATTCAAATTATAAAATTGGTGAACCCATACTTTCTCAAGGCGCCTATAATTGCCAAATTGAAGTGGATGGTATTGTTGTTGCAACCGGCGCAGGTCCTAGTAAAGTTGATGCAAGAGAAGACGCTGCAAAGAAAGCCTTCTTATTTTTAAGGCAAGAGAAGGCCTCAAAGTTTAGCCCATTGTTACAATTGTTTTTAAAGTTGGAAGGGCTTGATCGTTGTGAGTTTAATAATATCACTTCGTGCCAACCTTTCTTATACAGAGTCATTGAAGGGGATAAAGTTATTTGCGAAGGAACTGGTCCTTCAAAGATTGAAGCTAAAGAAAATGTTGCACGTGAAGCATATTTTCTCCTCATAAAATTAGAAACAGAGAAAACCGAGTGCCGTGAAAAGTTGAAAATTGGTGTGCGACCAAAGCCTCCCGCTTCAAGGGTCCCAGCTCCAATAAAACATCCTTTATTAGACTCAAGTTCATCCGTGACAACTGCCTCTCAAAATCCTTCCGGTTCGGGTGCTATTTCTTCAGGAGAAGCCCCAATTTTAAGTTCTACATCTACTTCCTCTTCCTCTTCCTCTCCCTCTCCCTCTCCCTCTAAGCAGGGTCAAGATGGAAGCACTCGTAAAAAAAATATAAGGAAACGTACAGGAAAAGCTGCGCAGTCACAAGAAAGACCAAAACTTGATGAGCGGGCCAAATCCTCTGCCTCCAAATTGCCATCGCCCAAAGCATCTGCTGGAGGAAAACCTCCTTCTTTTTCTGCTCCAAATTTATCTCAAATACCAATCCCGAGGGATGGTTCTGCAAAATAGATTCCAAAAAGCAGTTCAGCTAAAAAATAAGATGTTAAAAAGCCAACTAGAAGTTTGGATGATTACTAACTGTTTACCAAATCAGAAATAAAGTTCTTAGATTTATTAGAGAATACCTAAGTGACTTTAATGCTAAATAATTATAGTTTTTTCTTTACCGCATTTAACCCCATAAACCATTCTGCGAAATCTTTATCCACCTTGTTCAGTCCTTTTCGGAGGGAGTTGAGGTAGGTTTCTTCAACGCAAGTTAATGCTTGATGGTGCCCAATTACATTTTAGGATAATCAACTTACAAATTATATTCATGCCCCCCTTTTATTTTCACAAGTGTTCTAAAAGGAATATCAGCTTCGATTTTTTCCCAAGTTATTACATATTTAACTGGAAGGCTTTGTCGAGAAATCGTGTCTTCTAGAACCTCTCAATATAAATCTTGGTGACGATCTGCAGAAAGATTCCAACTGTTTAGAAAGCGCAACCATGCTCATTGCGCGTTTTCAGAAATCATGGATCGATTATATGAAGAAGAAACTGTAGTTCAAAAATGATCTGACTTGTGAAAGGAAAAAAGATGTTGGGGAAGTAATTAGGTAGCCATAAATAATCCGCATGTGACTTCATGTCACTGATAGATAACTTAGTTACTAAGGGGATATAATATTTTTTTTAAAAAAGGAGATTCCCTTTATCTAATAGGCCCCCTATTATTCAAATCTATTTTTAATTTATGTTGCGTGGGTTGATCTTGAAAATTTTGCTGACCGGGTGTGAAGGTCTTATAGGTAATGCCTTAAAGGATGCTCTTCTTAACCAAAATATCTTTGTGCAAGGATTTGATCATAAGTGGCCTCGTGTGCATCCAGACTATGGTGATATTTTAGATTCAACGAAATTGGATCAGGCCGCAAACAATTGTGATGGTATTATACATCTTGCAGCAGTTTCACGCGTGATCTGGGGCGAAAAAGACCCGGATCTATGTTGGAGGACCAATTTTGAAGGGACTCAAAACATATTAAAATGTGCGTCTAATTCGCTTAAGCGTCCCTGGGTTCTTTATGCAAGCAGTCGTGAAGTATATGGTAATCAAGATGTACTGCCGGTTAAGGAAACCGCTGATTTAAAACCTGTTAATATTTATGGTCGTTCAAAGAGTGCAGCCGAAGAGGTAATTCTTGAAGAGCGCGATAGAGGTTTAAATACAGCTATAATAAGGTTTTCAAATGTATATGGATCTATAAATGACCACCAAGACCGTGTTATTCCGGCATTTTGTATTGCGGCTGCTACAGGTCAAAACTTAAAAGTGGAGGGATCTCAAAACACATTCGATTTTACTCACGTTAGAGATGTTGTTGCTGGATTATTAAAAATTGTAGAAAAACTCTCCCAAGGGAATCAAAATCTTCCCCCCTTTCACTTTACGACAGGTCGCGCCACAAGTTTGAGAGAGGCCGCAAGGATAGCTAATAAGGCAGGGGGAAACAAATCAGAAATAATTGAGGCCCCTAGTCGTTCCTTTGATGTATCAAATTTTTGTGGAGATGCTACGCAAACAATGGACTTATTGAATTGGCGACCGACGATTTCTCTTGAAGAGGGGATAAGCCAACTTCTCCACAATTATTCAAAAGATTTGGGTATAGCACAAAAAATGAACACTCATGTAAAAGGAGGGCATTCGGATGAAAATACTCAAAGTAATTCACGGCTATCCTCCACGATATAATGCGGGTTCTGAGGTTTATAGCCAGACCCTTTGTCAAGGGTTAGCGGATGCTCATGAAGTGCATGTGTTTACCCGCCAAGAGAATAATTTTGAGCCCGATTATAAACTTCACACAGAAATAGATCCCTCTGACCCCAGAATCCTTCTTCATGTTATTAATATGCCAAAAACACGCAATCAAACTCGTTATCGACACGAGGAAATTGACCGCCTTTTTTCTGACCTACTTACCAGGATTCAGCCCGATGTAATTCATATAGGGCATTTGAATCACCTTTCGACCTCAATTCTTGAGGGAGTTAAAAAAAAGAATATCCCTCTAATCTATACATTGCATGATTACTGGCTTATGTGTCCTCGCGGGCAGTTTATTCAAAGAAATTCAGAAATTCCTTGGCAAATATGTGATGGTCAAGATGATGAAAAATGTGCTCAAAAATGCTTTAAGGGGTTCTTTTCGGGTGCATCAAATGAAGCAGAAACAGATCACGAGTATTGGACAAGATGGGTCGGAAATCGCATGGACCACATTCGGGCAATTGCCCCTCTTGTTGATTGCTTTATTGCTCCCTCTCAATACCTTTTAGAACGCTATCGGGATGATTTTGGTCTTGAGGAAAGCAAACTTGTTTATATGGATTATGGATTTGATTGTGACCGATTAAAAGGACGAATCCGCAAAGAAGGAGAACCATTTGTTTTTGGTTACATTGGCACTCACATTCCCGCCAAAGGTATTCAAAATCTTATTCACGCTTTTAGCCACATTAAATATGAATGTAAGCTTCGTATTTGGGGTCGTCCTCGAGAAGAAACACAGAACTTAAAAAACATAATTTCTACATTTCCAATGAACATTCAAGATCGGATTGAATGGAAAACTGAATACAGAAATCAAGAGATTGTCACTGATGTATTTAACCATGTTGATGCTATAGTTGTTCCCTCTATCTGGGTTGAAAATTCCCCCCTAGTGATTCATGAAGCTTTACAGGTTAGGTTGCCAGTTATTACAGCAGATGTTGGGGGGATGAGTGAGTATGTGCATCATGAAAAGAATGGCTTGCTGTTTGCCCATCGAGATTCGGTGAGTCTCGCGCATCAAATGGAAAGACTTGTAAAAAATCCCAAGTGGGCTATAGAACTCGGGAAAAAAGGTTACATACAATCGACCACGGGAAACATCCCAGAAATCAAAACTCATATAAAGAATGTTGTGTCTCTCTATTACAAAACTCTAGAAGAAAAAGGCAAAAGCATGGCTAAAAAACCAGGACCATGGCGGATTACTTTTGATACAAACCCAGATCACTGCAATTTCAAGTGTGTAATGTGTGAGTGTTTTTCTCCCCATAGCAATGTAAAGAAGGAACGCGTAGCGGCTGGAATTCCAAAGCGGGAGATGAGCATAGATCTTATTCGGAAAATTCTTGAGGAATCACGAGGTTCCCCTCTTCGAGAAATTATCCCCTCTACAATGGGAGAACCTCTTCTTTATCAAGATTTTGAGCAAATTATCGATATGTGCCAGGAGTTTGGTGTTAAACTCAATCTAACCACAAATGGATCATTTCCGCGTAAAGGAGCCGAGGAGTGGGCCAAACTGTTAGTCCCTGTTTGCTCAGATATAAAAATTTCTTGGAATGGGGCCACGAAAGAAACACAAGAAAAAATTATGATCGGCTCTCAATGGGAGCGTGATTTTGGTAACCTTAAAACCCTAATTCGTATTCGAGACGAACATGCAGAACAAGGTAAAAATTGGTGCCGCATTACTCTTCAATTAACCTTTCTTGGAACAAATGTGGATGAGCTTGCGGATATTGTTCGTCTAGGACTTTCTCTTGGGGTCGATCGAATTAAAGGTCACCATCTATGGGCTCACTTTAAAGAAATCAAAACACTTTCAATGCGCCACAATGCAGAAGCGATTGCGCGTTGGAATATAGCAGCACGAAAAGCTCTTGAGGTAGCAGCAACACAATTACTCCCTAATGGAAAACATATTTTGCTTGAGAATATATACCCTCTTGAGGAAAATGCGACAGTAAATTTATTGCCTGAAGGGGTTTGTCCGTTTCTTGGAAAAGAAGCATGGGTTAATACAGAAGGGCGGTTTAATCCTTGTTGTGCGCCAGATCAAGAACGCTTAAGTCTCGGAGAGTTTGGTAACCTGAATGAGAATACCATGGAAGAAATTTGGCAAGACTCGGCCTATCAAGACTTGCGCCAGAATTACCTTAAACATTCATTATGTATAGGCTGTAATATGAGGAAACCTGCGGAATCATTCGTTGCATGAATAAAGCTCTCGTAAGAAATATGGAACCATACTCCTTATGGAAACAAACAACAGTATCTGGTTGTGAAACTCACCATTGTATGGATGAAGTGCCTTGTTACGAAAAAAGATTTGATAATGTGCTCAAATTTCATGAGCCAGGTTACGCGCCGGTTAAGGATAAAACCGGCAGTTATCATATCGACATATTCGGGAATCCTATCTATGATCAGCGATTTTTAAGGACTTTTGGCTTTTATGAAGGGTTTGCAGCTGTTGAAACAGAGTTAGGATGGTTCCACATTTTACCAAATGGTAACCCTGTTTATGGAGAACGATATACTTGGTGTGGGAACTTTCAAGAAGGGTTCTGCCCTGTTAGAGATCAAGTAGGAAACTATTTTCATATCAATAGAAATGGTCTACGCCCTTATATTCAGAACTATCGATACGTGGGTGACTTTAAAGACGCAATAGGTGTGGTTTGCCGAGATGATGGCACAAGTAGCCACATTGATGCCGCAGGCAACTTTATCCATTCTCATTGGTACTTGCAACTTGATGTATTTCATAAAGCGTTTGCACGAGCAAAAGATGAGCGGGGGTGGGTTCATATCAAAAAGGATGGATCACCCGCTTATTCAAATCGGTTTTTAAACATAGAACCCTTTTACAATGGGCAGGCCCATGTTGAAGACTTTGAGGGGAATCTTCTCGTTATCGATGAAGAAGGTCAAACGATAAGAGAAATTTTTAAATCCCAGAAAAACTATATTGGCAGTCTTTCAGGAGATCTTGTGGGGTTTTGGAAATCGGAAACCATAAAGCTTGCTGTGGAGTTAAACCTTTTAGATAGTTTGCCGGGGTCATTAGAAGAAATTGCAGCAAGGGACTTGATGCCTAAACAAAACCTGGAGAGGTTTTTACGAGCCCTTTGGGAAACGGGAATTCTTGAAAAACAAGATAAACAGTGGAATCTAACTGAAAAGGGGAAGCTGCTTGTTCCCAAGAATCAGGCATTTATGGCATCCGCATGTCTCATGTGGCCGCAAGTCCAAAAAGTATGGGCTGGTCTAAAAGAGAAATTAACTACGAAAGAAATCTTTCACCATCCGACGTTTAAAGAAGTAACAACTGATGAAGAATCTTTACAAGTATTTCGCCTTGCTTTGAAAGGGTACGCTGAAGAAGATTTTTCTGATATTTCTACTTGGCCCCTTTGGGAAAGGTATTCAACTATTTTAGGGCTTGGTCAAACCGCAATTACTGTCCTTACTGACATTCTTGTAGCACATCCATCACTTAAAGGAATTATCCTCAATGAAAATTGTCCCCTTTATCATGTTAAATTGGAAGATTCCATAAAACCAAGGCTTCAACAAATTTTCAATACGCTGGATAAGCCCTGGAATGTGAAAGCGGATGTTGTTTTGCTGCCAAGGTTTATGCATTATTTCCCGGACGAAGAAGTTCGTCAAATTTTACCCCGTGTTTATGATGTTTTGTCCTCTCAGGGGAAACTATACCTTTTTGAAATGTTTCTTGATCCTTTACAGCCAGCCGGAGGCTTATTAGATTTGAATATGTTGGTAGAATCAGGCGGAAGATTGAGGACTTTGTCACATTGGAAAAAGCTTTTATCTGAGGCTGGCTTTTTTATTGAAAGCTATCAATCACTAAAACCTCATTTACAGCTTGTTGTTGGAACAAAATCATGAGTGAGTTTCATACCATTAATCACCAGGGTATTACGCAAAAATTTCATGAAGAAGGTTATGCTGTTGTCAAGCGGGTTATATCAAGAAAAACTGCTGTAGATTTAAGACAAATAATAGAGCTTAAAATAGATTCCTGTGCGCAACAGTTGGGATGCCTAAAAGAAGACTACTTAACATCAGTCAGTAGGTGGGTGGACCCTTCTCCTGTAACAGCTGCTGTAAGTCGCGTTGTTTTAGAAATATTGCGTCAAGCAGCACACAAATTGATCAAAAGACCTGTTCACCTAAAAAAAATGAATGTTATTTGCAAGAATGCACATTGCACGGGGGCTGTCCCTTATCACCAAGATATTTCTTATTCTCCACAAGATCCGTACGAGTTTTCAATGTGGGTGGCTCTTAATGATATAACAGAGGACTCTTCTCCTTTAGAAGTTATCCCTGAAAGTCATTTGCTGCCTCTTCAACCCGCTGTTGATTTTTGGTCTCCCCATTATGAACCGAATGTTTCCTTAAAGCTTCGTGCTAAAAAACTTATTTTAGAGGCAGGAGATGCTGTCTTTTTTGATTCTCGCCTGTGGCATGGAAGTGGAATAAATAAAGACCTATTATCCCGTTATGCTTTAGCCGCACGATGGTCGAGTGAAGATTGGAAATTTAATCAACCCATTCCTGCTATACAGCCAAACTTTTTTGGCTTATGGACGAGCGGTAAAATGACGGAGGATCTTTTGGCGGAGGGCTTAAGCGTTCTTTTTAAAAGATCAGAGACTGACTTTATTAAACTCCTTGATGTATGGATGCAATGTTTACAAGAGAATTCATTACCTTTTTGGGTTGATATTATTAGGGCTCTTGCATCCTTTAAGGATCTCAAAATTCTCCATTTGGCTCATATCCATCATAATGGGGGTGACGCGGTAGGAACAGTTTATAGAAATATTTGGGAGATGTTTTTATCTCCTCTTAAAGATTATGTATCAGCTATAGAAATGGAAAGGAATCTACAATGACTCAATTAAAAGAAGAATTTCAAAAGCAAGGCTTTGTTATTATCCCAAAGGCATTAGAGCCCTCGTTAGTCCAACAATTAATCGAAGCCACAGATCGTACACTGAATAATGAGAAATTTTCTTATGACCTTTTGAAAATCAATAAGAGTCAGCACATTCATAAAGCTAAATATATGTTTGAAAAAGAAGAAATTTTTCTCAAAACTTTGGTGCACGATTCATTACTTTCCGTTGTTCTTGAGTTTATTGATGATCCGCAAATGGTTGTTCCTACTTGGGAGGATATGCTCATTAAGATTCCCAATGAGGGGATCCCGGTTAACGTTCACCAGGATTTGGCCCTTCAATCGGTGAAAAGCAATGTATTTAGTCTTGCGATTTACCTACATGATTCCCATCATAATCCGGTTTACTATTTACCGGAGAGCCATAATATGGGGCATCTCACACGAGATGCATTATATGAAGTCTATCATAAGTACAAAGATGACTTTGTCCCCTTAAATGTGAAAGCCGGTGATATAACGGTCCATAATGTAAAGACAGTCCACTATTCTGATGAGAATATAACACCTTATCCTCGGTATACCTGGTATCTAGAGTTTCGGACTGTGGAGCAACTTCTCAATGATAGTCCATGGGACGCTGAATGGATTAATCGACGTCGAGCAATTTGGGTTAGCGCTTTAAAAAATTACAAGAATGGAATAGATGAGCTTATACCAGATTATGAGGATCTGAAAGAATATATGAATCCTCTACAGTTGCGTATTTCTCATACCAATGAGAAAGTTCAGTATGACATGGAAAGTCCTTATAACCATTTTATTTGATGTGAAAAATGATTGATCTTAGAAGCGATACGGTTACGAAGCCTTGTGGACAAATGAGAGCATATATGGCAGATGCCCCTGTGGGGGATGATGCCTATGGAGAAGACGACAGTGTAAATCTCTTACAAGATTATTGTAAAAAACTTTTCCAAGTAGAAGATGCCTTATTTGTGACCAGTGGGATGATGGCTAATCGTCTAGCCTTTTTGTCACAAACGAATCCAGGTGACGAAGTAATTACGGATTATTCCTATCATGTTAATTTCTTTGATAGTGCCCCCATGGCGGCCATTGCTGGAATTGTCATGAATACGTGTCATAGTCCTGATGGCATCTTACGCCCTGAACATATTGAAGAAGCTATAAATTCAAAGCAGAGATATGACTATTTTGCACAAGTAAGATTGATTAGTATTGAGAACTCAATTAACGGATGGGCAGGAAAGGTATTTCCCTTCGAAGACCAAAAAGCACTCTATGGTCTGGCTCAAGAGAAAGGCATTTCTATGCACCTTGATGGAGCTCGGTTGTTCAATGCCCATATTGAGACTGGAATTCCTTTATCACAATATGCCTCCCACACAGACACCTTATCAGTTTGCTTTTCAAAGGGATTAGGAGCTCCGTATGGTTCGATTTTAATGGGAAGTAGGAAAATAATCCAAAGCGCCCGTAAACATCGGATTTGGTTGGGGGGTGGTGTTCATCAAGCAGGGATGCAAGCTGCAGGCGCGTATTATGCACTCACTCATAATCTCGAGTTTTTAAAGAAAGATCACGAATTAGCAAAATATTTTGCAAAGAAGCTTTTAGACATCCCTGAAATAGGCATTAATTACAATGAAGTTGAAACCAATATGGTGCAAATCACTCTTAAAGAGCCTATGAATGATTCTGGCATCTTTCTGGATCAATGTGCAAAACAAGGTCTTTTCTTATTTCCCTGGGTTCCTGGTGTTCTTCGAGCCGTTATACATAAGCATATTACGCACCAAGATTTGGAACAAGCTACCTCTATAATTAAAGATGTTGTGAAAACTCAAAACAAAAATATGAAGTTAGTAGGATAAATTGTGAAAAAATTTAAGTTAGACTTTTTTAGTGATACAAACACCAATCCTAGCGTTGAAATGAGACGCGCCATGTGCGAGGCGGAGGTGGGAAATGAAGTTGCGGGGGAAGATCCTACGGTTAATAAGCTTTTGGAAAGAGTATGTGAGCTTTTGGGAAAGGAGGCCGCTGTATTTTTACCTTCAGGGACTATGTGCAATGGAATAGCTTATCGAGTCTTTTGTAAACGTCCAGGCGACCTCATTATCTTAGACCAAACCGCGCATCCAGTGACCAAATCTTCAGGGCTCATTTCGGGATTAGCTCATGCGCAACCTTATTTAGTTGAAGGGGAACAAGGCATATTTTCTGCCAAGCAAATAGAGCCTATTATTTCTGCTGCGCGTGGATATAACATTCCTTGTCCTCGTGTTGTTTCTGTTGAACAAACCACAAATTTTGGGGGAGGGGCGATTTGGCCCCTCAAGACAATTGAAGAAGTTTGCTCACTTGCTCATTCCTATGATGTTTTCACACACATGGATGGCGCTCATCTTCTCAATGCTGTTGTGGAAACGGGTATCACAGCCTCACAATATGCTGAAACATTTGATTCGGTATGGATCGATTTTTCCAAAACCTTAGGTGCACCGATGGGAACAGTTCTGGCGGGCTCAAGATCTTTCATTGATGAAGCTTGGTATTATAAGTTTCAACAAGGAGGGGGGATGCATCAAGTAGGTATTTTGGCAGCGGGTTGCTTATATGGGTTGGATCATAATGTTAAAAAAATACCCGAGATGCATCGACTGGCTAAAGAGCTTGCGAAATTATTAAATGAATTGTCATTTATAAAGTTAGACCCAACTAAAGTTCAAACGAACATCATTATATTTGAAGTTAACCATCCTCATCTATCTGCTTTTCAATTAGAAAAGGGCCTCCATGAAAAATTCATTCGGGTTTTAGCCCTCGATGGAACAAGAATTCGGATGATGACTCACTTGGATATTTCATTGTCAGATATTCATGAAGTTTTCTCAGCAATTCGCGAAATAGGGGAAGAAAAGTCATTGAGGAAGGCTATATGATGGTTCCTGATTCATCTTTCTGGAATTTTGTTAAGCCCTTTTTAAAGCCTTATAAAAAATGGCTGATTGCTCTTGCCATATTTCCTATGATTTGGTGTTTAGTCGAAACGATAGCGCCATTTCTTATCAAGATTATTATTGATCATTTAGCAAGTGATTTATCATTTGGTACAAAGACGCAAAATATACTTTTATACACCGTTTTTTCCTATGCTTTTTTGATGCTAGCTTTAGAAGTTGCGACGCGGTCATGTGGTTATGTTTGGATCAAAACTTTTCCCAAAATTCGAGCGGATATGCAAACTATGGTGCTGAAACATATTCAAGCTCGAGATTACAATTTTTTTTACAATCAGCTGTCAGGTGATCTCATTAGTAAATACCGTAATTTAACGACTAGCTTTGAGAATATATCTAAGAATTTACTGTACGGCTTCTATCCAACCACACTATCTTTCATTTTTTCTCTCATTTTTATAGCCTTCATCAATAGTTTTTTTTCAATTATTTTCTTCTTCTGGTTTGTCGCCATGAACCTCGTAACAGTTTTCTTTTTCAGAAAAAGTATCGTGGCTTCTCAAGAGCAAGCTAAAAGGCAAAATCTTCTGTTGGGCTATGTGGGTGATTTTTTGGCAAATGCCATTACAATGATAGCTTATCCTCGTGATCTTTACGCTGAAGAAGGATTTCTTAAGCTAAAAGAGAAAGGTATTTCTTCCACAGAAAAGTCAGAATTTGTGACCTTTAAAGCTGATATTTGGCGCAGTTTTTTCTCTTGGATTTTGTTAGTTTCCATGATTGCATTTTTGAGTTTTGGGTGGCAAAATAAGTGGATATCAGTTGGTGATTTTTCATTTATAGCAGCTATTTGCTTTTATATGCGTCGTTCCATTTGGATGACTTCATCCCAACTTTCAGACTTTTTCAAAGAAATTGGAACAGCCAAAGAAGCCCTATCCCTTCTCTTAGATGTTCACCAGCAAAAAGCTGTTGGAGCCCAGAAAAGCACACTCATGCAACTTACAAATACAATTGATTTCTCGCAAATTCGTTTCGGTTATAATCATGATAGACCCCTTTTTAACAATTTAACTTTCCAAATTTCACCAGGTCAAAAACTAGGAGTTTCTGGTAGTTCTGGAGCGGGAAAAACATCTCTTATTCATTTACTGCTCCGTCTTCATGATCCTGATCAAGGAACCATAATGATCAATGGAGAGAATTATAAGGACTTGCCTGTAGAGAATTTGAGGAACTTTTTTTCATATGTTCCCCAAAATGCGATGCTCTTCCACCGTTCAGTTTTTGACAATATAGCCTTTGGAAAAGTTGCAGCTTCCAAGGAAGAGGTTTATGAAGCTGCTAAGATTTGTTTGTGTGATGAATTTATACACTCTCTTGAACATGGTTACGATACGATCGTTGGGGAAGGCGGCCACAAGCTTTCTGGAGGCCAACGTCAGCGTATTGCTATTGCCAGAGCATATCTCAAAAAAGCTCCCGTGTTCATATTGGATGAAGCAACTTCCGCTCTTGACTTCGAGTTAGAAGAAAAGCTCCTGGATCAGCTTCTTCCAAAACTGCAAGACCACACAATCATATTAATTTCTCATCGGGCATCTTCATTAGAGAAAATGGACCGTGTGATTCAATTTAAGCATGGTCAAATCATCCAAGATAGTTTGCAAGATGAAGTCATTTAATATGAGTTATTCTCATAACGTGGAGATTCCCTTTGGTGCTTTGCATGAATTGGGCTGTAAGATCCTCCAAAAGAACGGAGCGTCGCCAAAGATTGCGAGTCAGGTGGTTGATGAATTGATTAAAAATGAAGTAAGTGGATATGATTCCCATGGCATTTTACGACTTATAGAATATGTCCAATCAATCACCCAAGGCCAAACAATTCCAGGCAACCAGCCTAGGGTGAAACAAACCAATAAATTTGTCAGCGAAATTGATGGTCAAAAATGTTTTGGCATCCTAAGCTCAGATGCGGCAGCAGAGGCTTTGATTGACCACTTAGAACGCGATCAACTAGGTTTTGTTATGCTGACAAATAGCGGTCATATTGGTCGGCTGTGGCCAATTGCATCATCTGTGTGCAAAAAGGGTGGCATTCTTATTGGATTTAGTAATCTTTCCGGCGCTGGTCAAAATGTTCTTCCTTTTGGAGGTAGCGACGGAAGATTATGTACAAATCCGATTGTTATAGGAGTTCCTTCTGATCCTCCAATAATATTGGATATGTCGACGAGTGCCGTATCTGAAGGAAAGCTCAGGAAACTATGGTTGCAGGGAGAGAAAGCGCCTAAAGGGTGGTTGTTTGATAAGAATTGGAAAACAGTTTGTGATCCCAGAAGATTTTATAAGAAGCGAAAAACGGCCTTTTTAGGGCCTCTGGGAGGAAAAGAATTTGGATATAAGGGCTTTGGACTTGCTTTAATGGCAGAAATCTTTGCAGGCATTCTAACAGGAGGGGGATATTCCCAGCCTTTAACTAGCAAGATTAATAATAATGCTTTATTTATAACCTTTCATCCCGATCTCTTGGGGCAATCCCTTAACCAATTTAGGGAGCGCGTTGAGGATCTTCTCAAATACCTTAAATCATCCTCTTCAAGTAAAGAATTCCATATTCCAGGTCGGGGGACCGTAAACCACCTTAAAACCTTTGATAAAAAACACCCCATATGTGTGAGTTTTAGACTATACCAAGAGTTGCAGGAGTTGGTTGCTTTCCAAGAATGATTCAGGAAAAAAATAACTTGTTGAGAGTGCGACATCAAACAAAACTATAGGAAAAATTATTATGAGAGTGTTCAGAAATTTTAGTATTCTTCTTAACATTTATGTTCTCGCCTGTTTTAATTGCTATGGTGTTGATAAAGCATTTGAAGATAAAAGAGTTGCTATTACTAAAGCATTTAGAAAAGCGTTTGATGTTTCTCTACCAAATGAATTTCAGCCATTAACGGGGGGATTGTCATCTCCAGGCATATACAAAGTTGTTATTAATAAAACACCCTACGTTTTACGTCTCAGTCACCCAAAGCGTAAACTTGGAGATGAACAAAGAACCATGTCCTGTATAAGATTAGGTGCTGACACAGGCTTATCTCCAAAAATTTATTATACAAGTGCAGAAGATGGTATCATCATTATGGACTATATTAAACAAAAGCTCTTAAATTGGGAGGAACTTACCCACTCTAACCATCTTAAAGCACTAGCCGCAACGCTGAGAAAACTTCACGCAGGACCCAAGTTTCCCGAATTTGTAACGGTATTTGAAGTTAGAAGATCATTTGAACGGATGTTAGGAGAGGATAGACCTGAGTTTCTGGAAGAGCTCTCAGTCTCATTAGATAAAATTGAATCCTCGTTAAAAGAGTTTAAGATAGATGAATGCCCATGTCACCACGACTTAAGGTTCGATAATCTTCTTTTGGATGGAGAGAAATTTTGGATAGTAGACTGGGAAGCAGCGGCTCAAGGAAACTTCTTGTTTGATATTGCAACAGTTATTATTTTTATGGCTATCACGGCCACTCAGGAAGACTTATTTTTGGAAACATATTTTGGGCAATCACCTACAGACGTTCAACGTTTGCAATTAGAGCTTATGAAGCAGTTTGTCTTAAGTTATTATGGTACAGCCTATCTGATGGTGGCTAAAACTCGATATCAACTGTCTCCAGCTAGACAAGATATTTCAACTTTACCGGATGCACAGCTTTTCTTAAGAAATCATATTAGGAATTCATCTTCCTCTATTTCCCCCCAGAATATTCAGGAATTTGGTTTGGTGCTGTTATACCAGGCATTTAAAAATGCAAGAGCAAGGCATTAAAATAAATTATGTCGACTTTCGATCGAGAGAATCGTGCTCTAAACGACACCTTAGTCCTATAATTAAGTTATCATTTCAGGAGGAGACAGAAAATAAGTTATATCTATAAAACCATGGAGTCCCCAGTAGATACCTTGACTTTAATTGCAAGTGAGAGGGGGTTAGCAGCCGTTCTTTGGAATAACGATAATCCGAAGCGGGTGCGGGTGGACTCTCTTGTGAAAAATGAGGGCCACGCGATGCTTCTGGAAACTGAACGTCAGCTGAAGGACTATTTTGAAGGAAAATTACAAAAATTTTCGCTGCAACTCGATTTCAAGGGCACAGCGTTCCAAAAACAAGTTTGGGAAGCTTTGTTAACTATTCCTTATGGAGAAACGCGAAGTTATGGGCAATTAGCAAAGCAAATTGGTAATCCTAAAGCGGTTCGAGCTGTGGGCGCTGCCAACGGAAAAAATCCTATTTCGATCATTGTACCCTGTCATCGTGTTATTGGGGCCAACGGTACGTTAACAGGCTTTGCAGGAGGACTTGAGAAAAAAGCTTATTTGCTCGAAATAGAATCTGAAAAGAAATTCTAAAAAAAGAAAACTCTATTGAAAACACTCAATCAAAATTTAGATCCGCCCCATAAAAATTCTATTAATTGTGTTGATTGTCGTTCACCCCAAAAATAAAGGATCCATCTGTTATTTTGATATCGTTGGGGTGCGAAGTTCTATGAGCCCAAACTTCAATATGTAAGGTGAGGGAATTATGATTTTTATGAATAATTTCAGCGTAATAGCTGACTTCATCACCATCGAGAAGAGGCTCATAAAATACGAGATCATTAACGGATAGCACGTTCACATCGCTACTGGCTTTACACGCGGCAATGTTACGCCCCGCTTGGTGCATTTGTGACAATACCCAGCCGTTATAAGCCTCTTTACTCACATTATGATTATGAGGTAAAGCAATGGCTTTAAGTGATAATTGCCGATTTGGGGGTAAATATGTTTCCATTTTTATGGCCTTTCAACTTACATAACCGGTAAATCGTGGGGAAAATGCAATACGGACGATAGATTGAAAAGTCTCTTCCAATCGCTTAGCACTCTTCATCCTCGAGTATTATAAATTTCCAAAGCTCTTAAAGCTTTTATGATTTACATTTTTATCAATTTTGGATTTGCCCGATGTTTTAGATAAGAATTTTTTATTATTGTCTTTTATCTATAAGGGCAAACAATATGTAACATAAATTTGCTAAAATTGCAAGAGAGTGATAATAAATTTAGAAGTTTTTATGAAAATTAGAAATTCTTGAATTTGATAAAAATGCGAAATCGCTTTTCCCAACGATTCCTGTGTATAAGGGGAGTTGGTTGGGGAAGTGTTTTAGAATCTATGCCCTTCTGGGGGCATAGATTTAGCTTTGCGCGGCGACAATCTAAATTGTCACAGGTCTGATGAGCTTAAGGTTTGTTTTTTTTGGCGGCGTTTTCTAATGAATCACCGGCCCCTTTCATATCTTTGCCAACGCCTTCCATTGTATTGCATCCTGCGAGAGCGATTCCCATAAAAACAGTTAAAATCATGATTTTTGACATGTTATCTCCTCTATTTTTTCGATTTTTCTTTTCAATATCCGGCTTGCATCTATCGCGCTTTTATTGGCTCGGTTTTTAATATTTGAACCTCGCTTGGATTTTGGATATCTGTGATAAAGTATCGAGATCATTAAAGAATAACAAGAAAATTTATAATTCTTAATTAAACTGGATTCAAAAAATTCTCCAAGATAAACTTAACGTTAATCGTAAGGATGGCGAGTTCTTTAGCTAAAGTTCCTATGCTGTTTCCTATATAAATTCCTCCATCCATGGTATTGCGACTTCTGACGATAAGCGCATCCAATTCGAATGGATCTCTATGAAAGAAATAATTTCTCACTTGGTCTGTATCGCGCAAACTCTTAAGCTCCGGATAATCACTGACTTCCTTAAGAAGTTCATAAATAGCACTGAGAAAGAATTCATAAGTGGAAAACCGGCTCTCGTCCGCTTTAATTTTGGCTAATAAGATATTTTCAATATGAGTTGGCTTATGAAAACGATGATCACTTTTAACCTGTTCTCTTTTCATAAAAGCCTGCATCTGTATTGCTTTTTCGCCCCGCGTTTGCGCAAGAAGTTCTTGTTTTATAATATCAATTTTCCTTGATTGCTCAGCTGAGGGGGAAGGGAAGTAGGCAGCGTATTGGGTTATAAAGGCTTGAATATAGGAATGCGCATTCTTCATGAGTTCAGTGACTTCACCTTGAGATACTGCAGCTTTAATTTTGTTTTCAAGCTCACATAATGCCTCGTAAATTTTCCAAAAAGTCGGTAGGGCACTTCCATTATTGTCTTTAAGGGCGTGAATGCTGTTGCTCACGAGACGCGCTTTCCCTGAAACAACTCTGGAATATCCTTCTTTATATGATTCAAATTCTACAGTTGTTTGGACGTCTAATTCATCTCTAAGGTCGTTAATCAGCTCGAGAACGCTTTGAATGCGGGTGCGTCGCAAGCTATCTTTATCAGATTTAGAGGTAAGTCCTGTCCGGTGAGTTTTGTGAAAAGCTCTTTCTAGAGCGGTTTGTGGGGGTTGGCTCCAATCAAAAGATCCAACAGGAACTATGACCCCCGCACTTCTAACTTTATCACAAAATTCATCATATTTATCGCTAAGATTCCCAAATCCATTACACGGACGTATACCTTGCAAAACTTCTCTTAACCGGTTTTGAATTTCCTGAGCTACTTTTGCTTGCTGTTCTTGATCTTTATAAATTTGAGCTTGAGCATCTGTAATACCCGCAAGTTCTTGATATATTTGGTCTTTTAGTAGACATAATTCTTGCTTCTTTTGTTCAGCTTCTTGCGTTCTATTGGCTATAAATAGCTGTTTTCTCTGTGCTTGAGCATCAAAAAGTTGCGTAAATATTTCTTCTGCACGCTCTTGTGTAACGGCTACGCCAACAATTAAGAGTTCCTGGCGGAGTTGTGGGGAATTTTTAAGGGGGTTTCCTATTCGCGTTAAAACTTTATAAGTTTCTGTCCGTTTCAGCTGGTATTGTTTGTGGTCTTCTGAAACTGCTGGTAAGGGAGCCAATTGTGGAATTTCAGTTTCATAAGTTAGAGGAGGAGATAAATTTGTCGATGTAGGAGATATATCTAACAAATTAGCGAGAGACCTAATCCCTGGCCACTGAGACGTAGATTGGCGCTGAACACGATTGAGGTTGAGGGATTTTAGGTATGTCCAAAGTTGAGGAGGAGACAAAGTATCTGTAGCGTTTTGATATTTAACTCCAAGACTTATAAACAGAGTTTGTAAACGTGTAACTTCGTCAAGCACGTTGGTAAAAATGACATGAGTCTCTGATGTTAGGGCGAAGAGTTTTCTAACTTTAGGTTTGCTTAAATGAGAGAGTTTGTCTCGTAAGGCCTCAAGAAGACCGTCATCGGGTATTGCTGTCTCAAGGGCTAAAGTAGACGGCATCATTAATTTAAACGTTTCTCCACATAGCTGTATAATTCTAAGAAGGGCTATTCTGTCTTTTAGTTGCGTGACATCTGGTTTGACGTCTAAAACACGTTTCGTTGTTGAACTCAAATACTCGATAGCTTTTTTATCGTAGAAAAATCCGGCTAGATTACGATATAGGCGAAGGCTTTGTTCTTGTTCTTGGGATAATCTTTTATTTTTCTTCAATCCTTGAAGAGAATCTGCAAGAGCTGCCAACCCTTCAGTGGGCTCAGCAAAAAGATCTTGAATAGCGACATCTAACAGGCTTTGAAAATTGCCGATAACGCGAGGCTGTTCCAAATATTGCAATGTTGAGGGGAATTTGAAGGAAGCCTCAGCCGCTCCGACTAAAATAGATAACAAAGGAGCTTTAATTTTTTGTTCAAAAGCGACACGTCTCTCTTCGGGACATTCAGAATAAAATTTCACGAAAGGTAAAGCTTTACCGTAATTCATATTTTGGAAATTTAGCGCGGGCGCGGGGTTTGTGGTTGTATCATCCAAAATAACAGGATCGAACTCATGAATTCTTTGAATCTCGCAAAGCGACTCTATGGCCTTGTCAAGTTTGGCATCCCTGATTTTTTGGGAATTAGGCGCCTCCCTCATCGTTTCAGGAATGCCAGGATTTTCATTTTGAAAAGGGAAATTCGCAGCATTATGAAAAGGTGAATATTGAGATGCCCAGCAGGGATGTAAAAATGAATTCGGTAATATCAGGGTGTTTGTGAGGATGCGTAAAAATTTTCTGATCAAGGTATTGCGCGCATATAATTTCATGTTGGCCTCCTATAAAGGGTGGTGGCTATAAAAATGTGGTGACAGGTCTTTTTGCTCATTGTGTAACACGACCACTGAGGAAATTAATTTATGTGGTTCTTCTTTTAATTATTTTCCCCCATGCTTCCTTGGTTTTTAAATTCTATTACGGGTTGCTATGGTCTGTTACACACTTGCAAAGTCGTTCAGCATGACAAGTGCTGCTTTTTTATCTCTTATTTAGATTTTGCAAACTGAAACTATTTTCAAAAAACCTAATGTAGTCTTCAAGTAAATCGAAAATATATTCATGTACTTAAGGATTAAAAGAGAATGGCCAAATTTTCTATCCGTAGAACATGCGTAAGCAGCTTACGTAAGTATTGTATACGCATAAGAATCCTCAAAATAGGCGATGGTATCTTTGAATTAAGAAATTAAAATTGTATTCGGGAGGAAATGAATGAGGTCGGGGATAAAAGCGATTTATAGTGATTAATTGAAACTTTCCATTACGATATATTTGTTCGTCTTGCAGTAGTCAATGCACCATTGCTTTTTACAAAAGGGGGCAGTTTGGGTAGAGGGGGTATGAGTTGGTGAAACACTTATGTCGCTTAGGCTGGAAACGTTAAGTTTGTAGAGGCATTGAAAGAGTTCATCATAGCTATCACAAACCCCCCCACTTGCTCTTTCCATACTAAAAAACCAGATCATATAGCAAATTTCCTCTTCGTTTATTTTTTATTTTTAGATCTTTTTTTTGCGGTTATTTTTGATGTCCCTATTTTTGGCATCATGGCGCGTTTGATATTTAAAATGAGGGATTGGATAAATCTTGACATAAAAATGAATGACAGAATGATTATGGCGGCAAGAACATACTTTATGTTCCAACATGCTATACACCCTCCAATTTTTTCCACCATAGGCCTATACCCAATAATTATTGCAAAGAATCTCAAAACTTTTTATGAACATTATCTTACTTATTCGACGCGGTTTTTAGGGATTAATACAACTTCGATTAACCCCTTTTCGTTAAGATCGATGCCCTATCAATTCATCATACCAAACTATGATTTCCCATATTATAGGAAAAACTACTTATAACTTGCTTAGGTAAAATCACTTACTGCCAGAGTGGCAAGATACGTGGAGTGAAATCAGAATAAAGGCGATAGAGTCTTTAGATAATCTTAGAGATATGGACAATTCTAATTGTTACCTTCCGTAATTATGATGGGAAAATGTTGATAGAGATGTAAATGAGTTGTTTTTATGAATACGTCTTTCGCAGAACACTGTTCTTGTGCTAATAAGGAGCTAATAAAAATTATGAAGTTGCCAGGCTTCTTGAAAAAAAAAGGCTTAAGATAAAAGTTGTATACCTAAAATTTGTTATTCCTTCACGCAGGATATAACCATTATTCTTGGGGATTTATATATGTTATGACGAAATATAAAGCTTTACTCCCCCAAGAAATTTATTTTGCAAGTCTCTGTACCATTGGCGGTATAAAGTTCTCTCAGCGTGAAATTGAAGTTATCAGCTGCATCTTCCAGATGCGAAAAGCAAAAAAAATAGCTTCTCTATTGTCAATTGCTCCCAAAACGGTTGATAGTCATATTCGAAATATTAGCCAAAAGTTGGATTGTAATTCTAGAGATGGCATTATAGATTTTATTGAAAAATCCGATAAGTATCTGGTGGTAAAGGCTTACTATTCTCAATTTATACTTCTCAAAGAATTTGAAGACATTTGCGAGAAAATCTCTAGAAATATCTTTTCAGGTCCCCAAGTTCCGCAATACTCCATTCAAGGAAAGAAAGTAACCTCAATTCACTTGGAGGTAGAACATGCCCAGTTTTTGCCCATTCTGAAAAAGCACCTTTATCTTCTAGGGCTTACGGAAATACCCATTTCTTTAGATGTACCTGCAAATGATGATGTTGTAAGCTTTTCGCTCCTCATGAAAGAGAAAGAAAACTACTATGAGGCCTTATTTGATCTGCTTGCAAAATTTTTTCCAGAGCAAGATTTTGCTACATATAAATCTTATTTTGAAGATCAGTCTGCGCTTCATTTAGCTCCAGACACGGTCTTGATTCACCAGACACCCAACAATTCAAGCTCTGAACAGGCTGGATTTAAAAGATCATTTATGAAATTAGAGTCCTTTTTCTTAACGGTAGGGCTTCTTTTAATATTTATTCCCATATTATACGCTACGTTTTATCCACATAGAGAACCAATTTTCGTTCGCTCTGACTTACCTATTCCTGCAGAAAATTGTTTGTTAAAGCGCCCCGAACTCCTGAATCAAATTGAAGAAAAGCTTCAAGGACAAACTGGGATTCAAAGGATAGCGCTAATTGGCGTTGTTGGAATTGGGGGTGTTGGGAAAACGACTCTCGCCCGTCAATTCGGTGTCAAACAGCATTCATCTGTTGTTTGGGAGATTAATGCTGAAACAAAAGAAACTCTTGTTAATTCATTTAAGGACTTAGCTTATGGTTTGGCGAAAACAGAAAGTCAAAAGAATGAATTAAACTTCATTCATAACATCAAAAATAGTAAAGAAAAGGAAAAGCAAGTCCTCTCTTTTGTCAAAAATCTTTTGAAACAGAGTCCGAATTGGTTGTTGATATTTGACAACGTTGAAACCATATCTAAGATAAAAATATATTTACCGCAAGATGCCGAAATTTGGGGTAAGGGAAATGTTATTATCACAACTAGGGATAGTATTATAAAAAATAACAGTTACCTAAAACCCGAACACATTATTCAATTGGGAGAGTTAAGCGACGCAGAAGGTTTGTCACTTTTGAGTAAGATACTCTTCAATTGTGAGGCCAGTAAGCTTGATGCCACGCAAAAAGAAGAAGCATTACATTTCTTGCAATACATACCTTCATTTCCCCTTGATATTACGATTGCTGCATATTATTTGAAAGAAACAAAATGTTCATATTCTAAATATTTAGATTATATAAGAAAAAATAGTGAAGAATTTATAAAAATACAGAAAGTATTTTTAGAAAGTATAGGAGACTACGTTAAAACTCGTTATGGTATTGTTACTCTTTCCTTAAAACATTTAATTGATTCAAGTCCAGATTTTAAGGATTTGCTGTTTTTTATGAGTTTATTAGATTCTCAAAACATACCTAAAAAATTGTTAAATAAATACAAAAGCGAATTGGTAGTTGATGACTTTATTTATAATTTAAAAAGATATTCCCTTATCACAAACGAATCTTCAGGGGATTACAATACAATACCTTCGATATCGATCCATCGCAGTACCCAACATATTAGTCTTTGTTATCTTAGCCAAGCAGAAGAATTAAAAGGAAATTTGCCCCTATTGCAACAAATCAGTACGACGCTAGCAAATTTTATTGCTGAAGTTGGAGATACGAAGGACACAGCTTCGATAAAACTTCTCCTCAACCATGGGAATCAATTCTTAAGTCATCGAGAAATATTAAGTGCTGATAATGTTGGAGTCGTAGGGAATGAATTAGGAATAATTTATTTCTACATGGGTGATTTTGTAAAAGCTGTTAACTTGTTTGAAGAGAGTTATGAGATTTTTAAAAGCAACCCCAATGAACAAGTTCGAGCGGCCAAAATTGCTTTATATATGGGGGCGTACTATCGATTACATGAAGGAGATTTGAAAAAAGCAAAACATTTGACCGAACAAGCCTTGAAAATTTACGAAAAGATATATGAATCAAATGATCCTGAAATAGCCAAGTCATTAATGTATAAGTCATTGGTGCATCGTTGTTTAGGAAACTATGGCGAGGCACGGCAACTTCTTGAACGTAGTCTTGAAATTTATATCCAAAAACACGGCCAAGACAGCATTATTACGGCAGAAGTCATGGTTTACTTGGGTCGTATTTATTCCAGATTAGGCCTTTATGCTGCGGCTAATGAGATTTTGGAAAAAGCTGTGGCAATATTCAAGAGTAATTTAGGCGAAGATCATATCGAAGTGGCTTGGTCATCTGTATATTTAGCTGAAGCCTATTCTCATATTGGTTACTATGATAAGGCCATACATCTTCTAGAGCGATGTAAAGTCATTTATAAGAAGCATGAAAAACATACTTATGTCTCAACGAATGCCATTTTTATTCATTTGGGAAGTGCCCTTCTTCTCGCAGATAAGAATCAAGGGGGTAAAGAATTAATAGAAGTCGGGATTGAGCATCTTAAAGATAGAGGGATAGAGAATGATTTCAGAATGCCTTGGGTTTTTACAAATCTTGGTATAGCGTATATGCATTTAGGTAATTATGAAGAGGCAGATAAAATTTTTGCAACTTCATATAAACTTTCAGAAAAGCACTACGGTGAGAATCATATTGAAACCGCAAAAATTTTATTGCAAATGGGAATGAATTATTGCCGGGCAGGGGATTAAGATAAAGGTGTAAACTATTTAGAGAAAAGTTTAAAAATATTGCAAAAAGCAGAGCATGCAGATGCGTATATGGCCTTGGAAGTCTTAGCTGATGTTTATTACCAAAAATCACAGAAACTGGCTAAATTGGATTTAGTAAGATCAAGAGAATCATTAAATCAATCCAATGTCTTCTTAAAGAGCGCGTTTGTAATTGTTCAAGAAAAGTTTCCGAAAAATTCTCCCCATATCGAAAGAATAAAAACTAAGTTAGTACAGCACAATGAAGTTCATGAAAAATTAATTTAGAAATTTAATGCGTATTGATGAACCGATATTGTATTTTTGATTATTTTAATATAATATAATGTCGATTGGGAGATTTTTAATAATAATTTTGAAGATTGTTCCTAAAATTAAATTTTATTAGAGAGTAATTTAAGCCGCTATAATATCAGTTGGAAATAGCCTTAATTTTTAATCATATCTCCTTGAAAAAAATTTTATTAGGGACGATTCTAACTAAGCAACGAACATTAAATTCTTTATATATTCTTTAATGATTTAATAGCGTTTTCTAGCATGCCTTAAGGAGGGAAAATTAAATGATTATCAATATATTTATAGTCTTTCTATTAAATTTGTGGATTTCTCATTCTGAAGCTTATGACTTTAGAGACACTTCAATGGAACCTTCCCTGAAAACACTTCGGTCTTCCTTCCCTAATACGTCAATCTCCAATAAGACTAAAAATAAAATTAAACAGTCAAGTGCAGTTCTTTCAGAAGGAAGCGAAAGAAGTAATAAAGGCCTCAGGCGTCTTACAAATCCTCTTAACGGTAAATATTATGTATCAGTTGAACAAGATCTTGTAGGCTTTCGCGTTCTTAAAAATCAATCGGGTGAAGCCTATAAACAAATAAAAATTAAATCAAATGAAGAAGGGGATAAATATCCTGTTGGAGCAGCCCCAAGAAGAATGCTTTCAAGGAAAGCAAATCCCTATGAGTCTAGTTTTAATTCGAGTTCTAATTCTAATTCTAATTCTGGTTTTTTGCCCCCCATAAGTGAAGAGGATAATGCAAATCAACATTTCGGACGGAGTGCATCTCTGCACCCTAATGTTTTTATGGGGGTCAATATAATTTCCCGAGCCGTTGTGGAAGCAGACTTGGTTCATTTAAATAGGTTGATGTTAGAATCAAAAAGAACGGCGGGAGGAGATAATTATAGTACAGAATATTTAGATGAATTTATGCGTAAACTTTCTTTCACGCCCGAAATTTTGAAGGTTTCAAAAGCTGAAGTTCTTCTAAAGGACGCAACTAGAGTTGGTTTTTATTCACTTTATATTAATGAAGATGGAGAATTAGAGTTAGATAACTTCTTTGTAGGGCCTCAGTATTTATATAAAGGTTATGGGAAAATGTTATGGGATCTTTGTCTTGCTATGGCTAGAACATATGGAAAACACAGTTTTATCTTATGGAGTAGTAAAGAAGCTGAAGAATTTTATAAAAAACGGGGGTGTGTAAAAATCGGAGAGAAGCCTTCGCCTGCAGACCCAAAACGTATACAACCCTTATTAAAATATGTTTTGGGCATTTCGAGGGAAAATCCTACAAGCATGTCAGCTGCTCGAAATAGTTCGTACGATAAAACCTATCTTACCTAATGTGGAGAGAACGCAACTACCCTTTGCTACCCTTATAATAAATAAGGATAATTCTCAAGAATTGTATAAATAAACTCAAAAGCCTATCTATTATTTTTAATTTTTTTAACTTGCTTTTTTGGTTCTACTTTCATTTCTTTTTTGCATTCGCTTTTACATAACCAATTACAATCGCTCTTGCATACCCTTCCGGCTCCCCATAACAAAAGGACTGTAAAAGATGCATTTATCACAATCATGTATTTGTTCATTGTGGGCGTCATGACCATAAATTTCATCTCCATAGGTAAGGAGACGAAATATGATAGGAAAACATGATGCAAAGTATGGAAAAATTCTGCACCTGCAAAAAAGAGAAGAACGTCGCGTAATTTATAACACATGTCATTCACCTCCATTCACTGTATAATATAGGACTTTCTTCTTAAATAAACAGTCTGTGAGGCCAAATTACGTTGGAAAAGAAAGACGATTGGAGAGTCACTTCATAACAAATTATTTTAGGATATCAAATTTTTTAAAAAGGGTTGCAGACGGCATAGTTACTTTTTCATTTTTCGTATTTTTGTCCAATCCCACCAAGGGGTTTTCTCACCTGTTTTTGCTTCATGAATGATGGCCGCAAAAACATCCCAAACACAGGGGTCTTGAGCATGACCTGTTAAAATTTCTAGTCGGCCAAAAAGGTCATCGGGTTCAGCTTGACTCAGTTGAATAATGGAGGTAATTCCTAACAATTCCAGGTCTTTATAAGTAGCTTTGCCAACATTTTTAAGTTTTAAGAGTTCATGCTTCATATTGCGGGCCTTTTTCAAAATTTTGTGTGCCAAAAAGAGACTGATTTTTAGGAAGGATGGGAATTAACATTTTAGAAAATCGTCAGCAAAGGGGCTAAAGGTAAAAGAGGGGAGAGGAACAACAAGATTTTCACCTTGCCATAAAGCAGGGAGAGTTTGAAGAATCAGGGAAGGAATATGCCTCAATTGTTCTTTTGATTTTTCGTCTAACAGCTGGAGGCCGTTACTTAATGTGTCAATTCGACAAGGAATATTTTTATGAATTTCAATAATGAAACGATCATCCCAATGATAAGTACCAGGTGATTCAACAAAAATTTGGGGTCCAACAGCTGCAGGTTCTCTTATAATCCACCATTCATTCGTTTTGTTCAAAATTTGACATCCTGCCAAGGTTATAGATTTTTCTGCCGTCAAAGCTGCCATCGCGCGATGCAAAGCTTGGCGTCGAACAGGATAATTTTTTGTGCCCATGAGTGTAAAAACTCGTTTTAATATTTCTTCAAAAACTTCCCCAGATTCTTTGGTAACTGTTTTTTTTAGAATGATGTAGCCATAGGGAGAAAAAGTCACATGGTGCTGAAGACAGGATGAGATGTATTGATCAATCAATCGTTGAGAATGCCTCAATCGCTCAAGAGTCTCCTGAAGACTTTTGGGGCTCAGTCCCTCTTCGGCGAGGATGGGCAGTAATTTGCGCCAGCGGATGCGGGCGAAGTCTTGGTTATTATTGCTGGGATCTTCAATAAAAGGCTGTCCAAATTCATGAAGTGTTTCTTTCAAACTTTGTGAATCAATGGTAAGGAGGGGGCGTAATATTCGTCCAAAAGGTGTAGAAATTTCATCCTGAATGCCCGTAAGCCCTTTGAGCCCGGATCCTTTAGCAAGACGAATCATAAACGTTTCAAGTTGATCTTGACTGTGATGTCCTGTTAATAAATGTTTGATACCATGGTCTTTGCACCATTGTCCCAATAAATGGTAGCGTGCTTCACGAGCTTTGGCTTGAAGTGCGGTTTCAGGGATCTTTCCCTCAGGGCCTCTTTGCCAGGTTAAAACATAATGATCTATTTTTTTTTCTTTCATCCAGCCCTTTACTTTGTAGGCCTCTTCAGTTGATTCCTTTCGTAATTGGTGATCAACCGTAAGAGCAATAGCTTTGCCATCCTGATCTTGAGCCCATTGATGTGCCAATAGGGTTAAAGCTAAACTATCGGGGCCGCCAGACGTGGCAACGGCGATTACGGGGGGTGAATCAAAGGGGGTAAAACGATTCATCAATTGTTTAAATTCAAAATGCGAAAGTGAACTCATAATCCAAGAACATCTTTCATGGAATAGAGTCCAGGATTTTGGTGGATAACCCACTCGACTGCACGCAAGGCACCTTTAGCATAAAGATTTCGCGAAAGTCCTCGATGACTTAGTTCAATCATTTCTTCATCATCAATAAAACGAACTGAGTGATCTCCAATAATCAGGCCGCCTCTTTGGACAGAAAAACCAATAGAGCCTTTGGGGCGTTCCCCTTGTCGATCCGGCCAGTTTTGTAAGGATGATAGTTCTTTTTTCCGCCCTTGTGCGGCGGCGTTACCCAGTATGAGTGAGGTACCAGAGGGAGCATCTTTCTTGTGGCGGTGGTGAATCTCTGAAATTTCAATGTCATATGTTTCGTCTAGGAGATTGGCTGATTGTTGAACAAGGTTTGTCAATAAAGTTATACCTACGCTCATATTGGCAGCCACCACCATCGGAATTTTTAAAGCCGCTTCTGAAAGAGTTTTTTCATGCTTTGGTTGGAAGCCCGTTGTTCCAATGACTAAAGGTTTTTTTAAGGTTATGGCTAGATTGATATAAGTGCTTAATGATTCAGGAGAGGTAAAATCAATAATCACGTCACTTTGTTCAAAAAGAGAGGAAACATTATCCCTTCTGCCGGCAATACTTAAGCGGCATCTCGGATGGTTTTGGAGTGCATTCAATATCGTTTGGCCCATGCGGCCTGTAGATCCTAATACGCCAACGTAAATCATGTGACAATCCTTATAGCTTTCGAATTTCCTTCGTCATTTTAGGAAGCGATAAGTTTAGGGAAACGAGTGTCTTTTCGTTAACCACTACTTCAGAAGGTGTGTCATAGACAATGGGGATATCCAAAGGTTTCTTACCCTTTAATATTGCACTTACAATCTCGCCTGTTTTCCGTCCCATTGCGTATCGGTCATAAGCAAGGGCTGCCAAGACTCCTCTCTCAACAGAAGCAGAATCATTGGCAAAAACAGGTACTTTATGCTTTAAAGCAGCTAATACAATAGCACCAACTGCAGCCATGGCTGTATTGTCATTTGGAAAAAAAATTGCGTCAACTTTACCGATTAAGCTTGTCGTAGCGCTCGTGGCATCTGCCGTATTATTTAGGGCAGTATAAATTAATCGAATCCCTTTAGTTTTTGCAACTTTTTCCATTTCATTTAAAAAACTGACGGAATTAACTTCCGCAGGGTTAAAAAGTACACCTAGGGTGGCCAGATGTGGTAAAAAAGCACGCATCATTTCAAGTTGTGGTTCAGGTTCCATAAAATCGCTGACGCCTGTCACAAGGGGCAGAGGTTCTGATTTTTTAGTAATTAATTTTGCAGCTACAGGATTGGTAACAGCCGTAAATACAAGCGGAACTGACATTGTTGAAACCAAGGGCAACAGTATTTGTGCTGATTGGGTCGACAAGGCTACCAAAATTTTAGGATGAAGAGAGGCAAATTTAGTGCCAATTTGAGTGGCTGTAGAAACATTCCCGTGAGCATTCTCATAAATAATTTTTGCAGATTTTTCATCAAAGCCATTAGCAGCAAGTTCAGCCAACAACCCTTTACGAACCGTATCAAGAGTATGATGCTCAATAATTTGTGTAATGGCAATGACAGGCAAATTCTTCGATTGGAACGAAGAAGAATAATGTTTAGGCCAGAAAAAATAAAACGTGCTTCCGACAATAATAAGGAAAAAAAGTAAAAGCCGTTTAAAATTTTGCGTCATGACTCACTTTTCTTGTTATTTTGGGAGGCCGTATCTTCTGATGACTCAAGGGTGATCGGCTTTGCTGGTGAGTTAAGTTTGTCTAACATAGAGCCATCTAAATCAGAATAACCTCCAATATATTTATTATTAATAAAAATTCTGGGAACAGTCATTGATTCTTCCATGGGGCGGCGCTCACTTGGCGGCATTTGTTCATAAGCTCTTTTTTTCATTTGATCATAGAGATCACGGCGACCTGCCAAACTAATTTCTTTATAAGGGATTGAGCGATCATCAAACATTGCTTTTGCTCTTCCACATCCCCCACATCCCGGTATGGTATAAATTTCAACGAGAACTGTAGAATTATTGACTGATGTTGGGAGAACAGGTTTGGCTAAACTCGGGTTTGTGATGGCGGAAATAATGAAAAGTAAGTAAGCTAAATGACGCATAGTCTGGTAATCCTCTTTTTAAAAAATAAACTTATCCTACTCTTAAAATAAGGATAATGAAAAAAAAATTCAATGGTTTAGATAAGTATTTAATTCTTGGGCTACATAAAGTGCGTAAAGATCATCAAAACCACCGATATGTACGTCACCAATAAAAATCTGAGGGACGGAAGTTCTACCGTTTGACCGTAAAATCATTTCTTTCCGTAAATCGTCACTTGTTGATACATCAATAATTTTATAAGGCACACCTAATTTATCGAACAATGCTTTTGCTCGAACACAATAGGGACAAATGGGGGTCACATAAATGATAACATCTTGCATAATATAGCCTCTTATTTATAGAGGAGTTATAACACGTGCGAGGGTTAAGATGCGAACTTCTTTTGCGCCTCCTTTTAGTAAAATTCGGGTACACTCTATTGTTGTTGCTCCTGTTGTAAAAACATCATCAATTAACGTGACAGATTTTCCTGTAAGAAAAGATAATTTCTGGTCGGGGATTATAAAAGCCCCCCGCACATTTGCTTGTCTTTCTTTGCGATTTTGATGTGCCTGCTTTTGAGTTGAGCGCTGCCGTTTGAGAAGATCGGTACGTGTAGGGATGTTTGTGAGATGTGTGAGATGATAAGACAAAAGGGCTGCTTGATTATATTGCCGCATAAATAAACGCTTCCAATGCAAAGGAATGGGAATTAATAAATCGGTTTGAGATAAAATATTTTGGCCTGCAATCAACATCAATTTACTTAAACCCGGAGCTAAATAGGTTCCATCACCTTGTTTAAATTTTAAGATAAGAGAGCGGGAGCTATCTTGATAGGCGAGGGTGCTTCTGCATTGCTTAAATAAAGGGGGAAGGCGGTGGCAGTGAGGGCATAATGTTTGTTCTGGTGTCTCGAAAGAAAATGGCCATCCACATAAAGCGCAGCAAGGAGATGATAAAAAAGTACACTCTTTCCAACAATGAGAACAAAGTGTGTGATGTTCCAAGACAATATTTGCGCACCCAATACAACGAGGAGGGAGGATCAAATCTAAAAAAGACGAAGCGTAAGACTGAATAAATGGAGAGTGATGTGGCATAAAAAATTCCCCCAAAGGTCACCTTTGAGGGAATCATGGCAAAATTGGGATAAAGATGAAAGTCTCTATACTGGCGCAGCTTCTTCATCTTCTGAACTCGTTTCTTCTTCTGTCGTTTCTTCTTCCTTTTTATCTTCCTCAGTGGATTCTTCTTCTGCTTCTTCAGTCGCTTCGGGCTTAGCGACTGCAGCACCAACAGTCATTTGGGCTTGCGCTCCGGGAATGCCATTTACCATTTGGGTACTAACCATTTGGGGATTTCCCGGCATTTGTTGAGGCATCATTCCTCTTTGCTGCATTTGTTGCATCATTTGAGGATTCATCTGAGGGTTCATTTGAGAATTCATCATTTGGGGATTTCCCCCCATTTGTTGAGGCATCATTCCTCTTTGTTGCATCTGTTGCATCATTTGTGGATTCATCATTTGCGGATTTCCTCCCATTTGGTGCGGCATCATTCCTCTTTGTTGCATCATTTGTGGATGTCCGCCCATTTGCTGAGGCATTCCAGGAGAATGTTGTATCATTTGTGGATTCCCAGGTGTTTGAGATTGAGGGAAGCTTCCAATAAGGCGTTGTCCGACTTGTCCAAGAAGACCTTGTTGTTGAGCACCAATGGTCATAGGGGCAATAAATGTGGGATTGATAAGGTTACAATTACCTTTATCACAAATATTTAGAGTTCGAGACTTTCTATCAAAGATAGATACAAAATTACCATTACTTGTTACGACGAATTGATCTTGGTCATACCCATAGTAAATGACAGCAAAAACACTTGTAAGTATTGTTGCGCAGATTAAAAATGTGGCGCGGATGGTATTCATTATTCCTCCTCGTGATCGCACTTCTTTTGAAGTATAGGGACTTTCGTCGTATAATTGATCGTATTCCATAATGGCTCTTCGATAATTTTCACTTAACTATATTTCTATCTTAAGGATTCTTTATTAAAATATCGTAAATGATATAGGTAAATTTTAGTGAATAATACTTTGTGTCGTGCTATAGGTTGAGTGTGGAAAGAAATCATGCTACGACTCAGTGAATAGCATATACGTAGGTTTTTTTCATGAAACGTCATTTTTTGTTTTTCTGGCTTTTTATTGTCAGTTTTTCGCCTATTTGCGGAAAAGACCGTGCTGAACTTTCCACTGTTTTGCCTATTTTGGAAACTTACATAAATCAAGCTATGAGTGCGGAAGGTGTTCCTGGGGCGATCGTAGTTATTGTTAAAGATGGTAAAGTTATTTATCTAAAGGGCTTTGGCGTAAAGATTTACGGAAAAAAAGACTCGGTAGATAAGCACACACCCTTTGCAATAGCTTCTTTAACAAAGAATTTTACCAACACACTCATTGCTCGTTTGGTGGATCAAGGTAAGCTTCACTGGGACGACAAAGTCTCTAAATACTTACCTGACTTCCAGTTGGGAAATGCGAAAATTTCCCAAGAAATGACGATAAGAGATATTTTATCTCACCGCACGGGTTTGCCGGGTTTTTCGGGAGATACGCTTAATGAATTGGGATGGAGTGCTCCGGAGATTGTTAAGGGTATGAAAAAAATACCTCTAGAAGGAGGATTTGGAAAGACCTTTACCTATCAAAACATTCTTGTAGGCCTTATGGGGGCTATTATTGAAAAGGTGACGGGAAAGTCCTTATTGCAAAATTATCAAGAAGAAATCTTTCAACCTGCTGGTTTAGAAGAAACCAAATTTGGAGATAGAAATCCCCCAACATTTTGGCAAAAATTTTTTAGAGCTTTCCAAAGAAAAGATGAGCAACCAACCTTTCATGATATTTTTCAAGGAAAAACGCGTTATCTACCCCAAGGGAATCCAGCACTCTATACATTTCCTGCGTCAAGTGGCCTCATTTCGACCGGAGAAGATTTAGGCAAATGGATGATATTTCAGCTTAATATGACGCGAGTGAATGGTAAGCCTACCATTAGTGAACTTAATTTGAATCAAATGCGGACCCCTTATGTAGATGTTCAAGTACAAGGAGGGCGCCAGTGGCCACAAAATCGTGTCACAAGGCTTCAATATGGCATGGGTTGGTTCATTCATGATTATGCAGGTGTTGATGTTTTAAGTCATATGGGGGGAATGGAAGGCACACGTTCATTCCTTATGCTTATTCCCGAAGATAATATGGGTGTTGCAATTGTGGCAAACCTAGGGGGTATGCGGGTCAGCCTTTTTCCGGAAGCGATTCGCAGTAAATTTTTGGATTTATATTTAAATGTCAAGGAAGAGATTGATTGGGCAAAAAACTTGCGTGTCGATCATCAAGACCTTATGCAAAAATATATTACAGGGCGTCGGGAACAAATGATGCAAGGGTTAGCGCCCGCTAGAAGTTTAAATGATTACGTAGGAATTTATGAAAATGATCTCTATGGAAAAGTGGAAATTGTAAATAAAGACAATAATTTAGTTCTTATTTATCGCGATCTACCCGAAACAAAGCTTACGCATTGGAATGGAAATGGGTTCCAATTTGAAGGAACGGCCTTCGCCAGTGGATTTTCTGGGACGGACTCGGGTGAAATTACATTTTCTGATGATCATGGAAAATCCCAACGTTTGATGATTAATCTTCTGCGCGAGGGGGAGGATCCCATCTTTAATAGGGTTCATTAGTTTACCGTAAAGATAAAATCACACCCTCACTATTTGTGATGTTCCCTCTTCTTTATTAGTCTGAGGAAGAATATTCCAGATGCTCTTGTTGGCGTTGCCACATAACGGCATATAACCCTTTTTGCCCTAAAAGGGCTTTGTGCCGTCCTCTCTCAACAATTTTCCCTTGATCAAGAACAAGGATTTCATCTGCATCAATAACTGTTGAAAGTCGATGTGCGATAATAACAGTACTATGGTTGGCTGAAAGTTCTTGAAGATTAGCTTGAATTTGTTTTTCTGTATGCGTATCCAAGGCAGACGTGGACTCGTCAAATAAAAATATTTGAGGTTTTTTGAGTAATGTCCTTGCAATAGCAACTCTTTGCTTTTCGCCTCCCGATAATTTAAGCCCTCGCTCTCCCACGCGGGTTTTGTATTTTTCAGGTAGACTCATTATAAATGTGTGGATATGGGCCTGACGGGCCGCGTCTTCAATTTGGGAATGCGAAGCACGAGGGTTGCCATATGCAATGTTATATTCAATTGTATCGTTAAACAAAACGGTATCTTGGGGGACAACGCCAATACTTTGGCGCAAGGATTTTTGGGTGACTTCTCTGATATCTTGATTATCAATAGTAATACTTCCATCCGTTACATCATAAAATCGGAAAAGAAGGCGACCAAGGGTAGATTTTCCTGCACCACTCGATCCTACGATAGCAATGGTCTTGCCGGCTTCTAAGCGAAAAGAAATATGTTTTAAGATGGGGCGGTCAACCGTATACGAAAAACTAACATTATCAAAGACAATCTCCCCACCCTCTACCACCAATGCAGGGGCATTGGGCTGGTCTTGAATTTCTTCGGGCACGCTGAGTAGGTCAAACATAGCTTCCATACTCACTAAGGCTAACTTCACTTCGCGATAAGCAAATCCTAGAGTGAATAAAGGAATATAAAGCTGAAGGAGATAAGTGTTAACAGCAGCAAAGTCTCCGACTGTCATTTTTTGGGTGCTTACGGAGGCGGCGGCCAAAAGCATAACAGCTACCAATCCCAAAGAAATTATAACAGCTTGCCCTATGTTAAGGAGAGAAAGGGAAGTCTTACTTTTAATAGCCGCTGATTCATATTTTTTAAGAGCAGAGTCAAATCGTGAGGCTTCATGCTGTTCATTGTTAAAATATTTGACTGTTTCGAAATTCAATAAGCTATCTATGGCCTTTGTATGGGCTTCCGAGTCTGTAGCATTCATAGTTCGGACAAAGCCAATGCGCCATTCTGTAATTGTAAGGGTGAAGACAATGTAGATAATCATGGTCAAAAGAGTAATGAGTGAGAATCGATAATCGTAAAGCACCCACAATACAATGGCGACTAAAAGAATTTCAACAAGGGTGGGAATAATATTAAAGGTTAAAAATTGGAGGAGGGATTCAATCCCTTTGGTTCCGCGTTCTATTGCGCGACTGAGACCACCGGTTTGGCGTTCGAGGTGAAAGCGCAGTCCTAAGGTATGCAAATGATGAAATATGGACAACCCAACTTGCCGAATAGCTCGTTGGGCTACCGTTGCAAAAATGCCATCCCGAATTTCCGCAAAAAGAGTGGAAACAAGTCGTGCTATCCCATAGGAGATGATGAGGATGACGGGAAGGGTTATAATACCTTGCTGTAGGGGAGAAAGCGCATCAATGCTCCCCTTAAATAGAAGCGGCACAATAAGTGTTGCGCCCTTCGCAATAATTAAGGAAATAAAGGAAAAAATAACTCTTGCTCGAATTTTAGGCAAAGTTCGTGGCCATATATAAGGTAAAATTTTTCTTAATGTTCTCATATTGGGGGTTAAGGAATCTTTTTTTAAGTTTGGTGTGGTGGTCATAAAATACCTCAGATTGAGCTTTTGACCTCATTATACGGGGTCTAATCACATAAGGCACAATATTTTTTCTTTTTTTTCAAGTTGTGTTAGGATAGGGTGTGGAATTGATATCAACAAGGATTGTTTGTGATTGCCTTTTATGATTATGAATTCAATACAGCTTCACCTACAATCTATTTTCATATACTTCAAATAAGTTAGGAAGAAAGCATGAAACAGATGCACAGTGCTAATGTGGCTTCGTTTGAGGATACAATTGCCATTTCCACCGTTGAAAATGAACCGGAAAAAACTCTCCGGGAGCGGTATTCTTATTGGCGTATCCGCATACTTTACAGTATGATATTTGGCTATGCGGCTTTTTACTTGGTTAGAATGAACTTTTCTATGGCTTTACCGGCGATCAGCGCCGAGTATGGCTATACCAAAACTCAGCTTGGAGCCATTATTACCTTATGGTCCATAATTTACGGTGTTGGTAAGTTCGTGAATGGATATTTTAGCGACCGTTCAAATGCCCGCTATTTTATGACATTGGGGTTGTTGGGAGCAGCCGTAAGCAGTTTTTTTATGGGATTTGGCTCAAGTCTTTACTATTTTGGATTTTTTTGGGCCATTAATGCCTGGTTTCAATCTATGGGATGGCCACCGGTTGCACGACTCTTAACCCATTGGTATAGCCCCACTGAACTGGGGACAAAGTGGGGTCTGACCAACATGTCCCATCAAATTGGGGGTGCTGCAATCGTGTTGATTGCAGGTTATTTGGTTCAACATTATGGATGGCAGTCTGCCTTTATTTTGCCTGCAATTCTTGTTCTGGGCATTGCGGCCCTCCTCTTCAACCGATTACGAGACACTCCCCAATCCATTGGGCTTCCTTCCATTGAGCAGCATAAAGGTTTGGTGAAAAATCCTTTAGAAACGGAAGAGGAACATCTTGCGCCCAAAGCCCTTATCATGCGTGTTTTGAAAAATCGTTTGCTTTGGTATGTTTGCCTCGGGAATATGTTTTTATATGTTGTTCGTATGGGAGTATTTAATTGGGCGCCTACTTTTTTAAGTGAGTTAAAAGGCGCCTCCTTAATGTCTTCAGGACGGCAAGTTGCTGGATTTGAGATTGCGGGAATAACGGGTGGTATTGCAGCAGGTTGGGCTTCTGATCGGTTCTTTTCAGGTCGTCGCGGGCCTGTAAGTGTTATTTACATGGGACTTTTGACGGCAAGCTTATTCTATTTTTGGTGGGTACCGGCAGGTAATCATCTCATGAATGGTATTGCCATGATGGCTGTTGGCTTCTTGGTATATGGTCCTCAAGTTCTAGCAGGTGTTGCTGCCGCTGACTTTGCTTCCAAGAAAGCCGTTGGTATGGCCAATGGTTTAACAGGTACATTTGGTTATTTAGGAAGTGGTTTATCTGGTATCTGCGTGGGGTGGGTTGCTGATCATTATGGATGGGGCGGAGGCTTTGTTTTCTTTATTGTTGCCTCACTTTTGGCAACGTTTTTCTTCTCTTTAACCTGGAATAATCGCGCCAAAGTTCTTGAAGAGCAGGCAGAAGCCCATATTGAGTAAAGATCCCGAGCTGCAAACCCTTAATCAGTGAGCCGTACGCATCTCTCACGATTTCTTTCTTGAGTTGATGACGGGAGTGCTGTATATTTTTCAATCATGAAAGAAGAATCGAATTATCGCCCATCGGGAGCGCCCCTTAGCTTTCGTCCTCCTAAGACAATTGTTCTGGTTGGCCTCATGGGGGCCGGCAAAACGAGCATTGGCAGACGTCTCGCTAAACGCCTTGAAGTTCCTTTTTACGACTCTGATATGGAAGTTGAATCCGCAGCAGGGTGTCATATTAAGGAAATTCTTGATATTTTTGGAGAAGAAGCCTTTGTTAATGGTGAATTTCGCGTCATTAATAGATTGCTCGAGCAAGATCCTCATGTCCTTGCAACGGGAGGAGGGTCTTTCATGTATCCAGCCACCCGAGAGCAGATTAAAGAAAAGGCAATTTCTGTTTGGTTGAAAGCAGATCTAGACACTCTTGTAGCCCGAGTATCTAGACGTACAGATCGACCTCTGTTAGAAGATGCAACCCGTCATCGAACAACTTTAGAAGAATTTATTGCCGAGCGATATCCTATTTATGGCGAAGCCAATGTCGTTGTACAAACCTTTGACGAGCCAACCAACACAACCGTTGATCGTGTAATTGCTGCTTTAGCTGAATATATTCGTGATAATTATCCAGCCCAGTATGTTTTAAAAGCGTTTTAGTAAGGGTTTACCCCAATGATTAAGTCCATAAGTAATCAGTGCTTCCTTTACTCTTTGTAGAAAAGTTCTTATGATTAAAAGGCTAGGGATGTAGATATGGTTGAACAATTGAGAAAAAGAATAGAGTTCAGAATGCAATACAAAAATGCTTTTATGTCGTTTCTATTCATGATGGGCATGACATTGTTTTTTAGTGTTTTGGCAAATGCTGAAACTTCTAACTCAGATCATATAGATCAATTTTCCCAATGCCAGCATTCATTAAAGCGCTTTAATACTCATTTAGAAAAATGCTCTAAAACAAGGTCTGCACAACCATATTACGAAGCTTTGTTCAAACAAATGCAAGAATTCTTGAGTATGACAAGCGTTCCTACCAATTCATCACAAGTCGCCAAGTGTGAGAATCTGCTAAAGGTCATTCAAGATATTGTTGGCACGCACCACGAAGGTCCTGATTTAGAGCCTATGCCTGCTTGCCCTACACCAAGCCAAGGAAAACTCACAAATTCTGTTCTGGATACCGGATCTCGTAGGCCGCTGCGAAAGAATATTCAGTATGTATATAATGAAGGAACACAAAAGAAGATAAAAGTGAGTGAGGAAAGTGAGGAACCTAAGAAAGAGGGAGAAGAAGAACATTATCTGACTTCAAAGTCAACTCGCCCCTCTACACCATCGAAGCTGGATCCTTCTGGAGTGCCGAGAGAGCTTGAATAAACTACTACCCTACAATTCGCGTCCGTTAATCTATTCTCTGCACAGGATGGTTCAACTTAAAAAATGACCTTTTTATTGGCTTTCATCATTCTTATATTACTCATTGGGGCAGGTTTTCTGTCTGCTTCTGAAACAGCAATTACTGCAGCTTCAAAGCCAAAACTCCATCATATGGCAAAACGAGGGGATAAGAAGGCTGTTCATATTCGCTTACTTCAACAAACCCCGGGTCTTACCTTGAGTGCTCTTTTGATGTGTGCCACTGTTTTTATTACTTTTGCTACCTCTTTAATGACAAAACTCATTGATACTCTTTTTCAGGAGGGAAATGGCATCATTTATGCACCGATAATTGCCAGTGCTCTCATCGTAATTTATGCAGAAACGATGCCAAAGATTATTGCAGTCAATCAACCTGAGCGTGTCGCTGTATTTTTGGCTACTCCTATGAGATTTATTTGCAAAATTTTTCGTCCCCTGACTATAGCCATTAATTTTATTGCACGGGTGACCTTAAAGTTATTCCGTTTTAATGTGCGAGTGACCTCAACGTCTCATGCAACTGTTGAGGAACTGCGTGGCGTCATCGATCTTCATCATGGTCCAGGACAAGATGTTCCTCATGAGCGTGCCATGCTGAAAGGGATATTGGATTTAGGGTCCGTACAGGTAGGGGAAATTATGGTGCATCGTAAGAATGTAACCATGATTGATGCTGATGACACTCTGGAAACGATTGTTGAGCAAGTTTTGGCGTGTCCATTTACCCGTGTCCCCTTATTTAGAACTGACCCAGACAATGTTATAGGCATCATCAATGCTAAGGCTCTTCTGCGGGCGGTACAAGCCCAAGGGGGCCAGGTGGGTAAATTGGATATCACAACGATTGCAAGCCCACCCTGGTTTGTACCTGAAAGTACGGATCTACTTGAACAACTTCAAGCTTTTCGATTGAGACGCGAACACTTCTCCTTAGTGGTTGATGAATATGGCTCTATTATGGGTATTGTAACCCTAGAAGACATTTTAGAAGAAATAGTGGGTGACATTTCAGATGAACATGATGTTACAGTTAAAGGAGTAAGAGCCCAAGAAGATGGATCATTCATCGTAGATGGAAATGTAACCATTCGGGATCTTAATCGTCAATTCGAATGGGACTTGCCGGATGAAGACGCCGCCACAATTGCTGGTTTGGTTTTGTTTGAAGTTCGGTTGATTCCTGAAGTCGGGCAAGCTTTTATGTTAGCTGACTTCCGTTTTGAGGTTATGCGACGCCATCGCAATCAAATCACTCTTTTGCGGATCACCCCCCCCGAGAAGAGATAATAAGCAAACCCAACAAGGGTGGCGAAATGTCGCAACAAGGGCGTGAAATTACTTTAAATGTTTTTATTCAATATGTTAGTTGAGTGTAGGCTCAGGAAAATTTCTGAAGTGCGCACAATTATCCTAAAATTATAGTGCAACTTTGGGTGTTATTTTATTAAATAAGTATGGATATAAGGGTTGCTAACAATGCAGTATCCACTTTGATATAAATGTTTTTTTGATGGAGTTAGATCATGGAAAAAATTAATTGTGAATTAAAAACTGCAAATTGTGTTTATGCCCCTATTTTTGCAAAATAGCAAAAAACAGGCTTATGAGTGTGGAAAAATAATCAAAATTATATATTACACTCGTTTTTAGTGTCCATTTGCAGCCCTGGTTGGTATGCTTAATTTGATCATTGTATAAATCAATATTATTATTGTATATCAATGAGTATAGAATTAAGTGGCACTTCAAGGATTAACTAGTGGATTTTAACTTAAATCATCTTAGATCATTCATTATTGTAGCCCGTACTGGAAATCTTAGTGCAGCAGCTAAAGAGTTAGGGACAACCCAGCCAAATTTAGGCCGTCAAATGACGGCCCTCGAAAAAGAAGTAAATCTCATACTTTTTGTTCGACATTCTCGCGGACTTGCTCTTACAAAACACGGGCAAGATTTTTTAAATTTATGTCAGGAAGTGGTGGGAAGACTAGCCCAAGGTACGGATGTAATACGTGAAAAAGATTCTGAACCTGAGGGAATGTTTAAGTTTACAAGTGGAATTGGTTTGCTTGAGACTGTTTTAGAAAATATTGCTTTATTCTCCGATAAATACCCCAAAATATCTTTTAGTTTTTCTTCAATAATCAATATTTACCAATTGCAAATAGGGGATGCAGATGCATCGGTTGGTTTGTATTCACAAAGTACTGCCGATTCAAATTTTATTGCCCGCCATCTGTACGATACTTCGATGCGTGTATATGCATCTCCCGAGTATTTAGCCAAGAATTCAACACCGAAAACGTTTGCAGATCTTCAACATCATAAGGTTCTTATATTTGGTGGTAATGAATTTGAAATTATGAATCAGCAGATTATGAAGCATACTTCGCCCCTTGTTATAACCCCTTTTGTAGAAGTTTTTACAGGCCCTGGAATGCGGACTCTTCTACTTTCAGGGGCAGGCATTGGATGCTACGGTTACCACAAGGAACTTATAGAAAAGGGCCTGCTGATTGATGTTTTTCCTGATCTGCCAAATAGTATAGTTTCCTATTATTATAGCTATCACAAACGGCTTGAAGGATCCCCCAAAATTAATGCATTTTACGAGTTTTTAAAAGAGATCACCAAAATCTGGGAACACCCGAAGGAGTAAGAATGTGGTCGTCCATTTATTGCATTTCAACGGTTGTTCAAGAAGTTAAACAGTGATTTTATACGATCCGGCCATTGCAGCTTTCACGCATAAAATCATAGTCATTTTAAGTTAAAGTCAAGTTTCACTAAAACCTATTGTAGCTAAAACCACCAGCGTTGGAGTCAATGGTTTTTAAGCGATCTAGGGCCCCTTGAAGAATGTATGTTGCCGCTAACTTATCTACGACTTCTCCGCGACGCTTGCGAGACATATCCGCGCTTAACAGCGTTCGATTCACAGCCGCAGTTGATAGACGCTCATCCCACAAAGCAACGAGCACTTGAGACAGCTCAGACATTGATCTGGCAAACTCTCTCATTTTTTCAGCTTGCGGCCCATATGAACCGTTCATATTTATGGGAAGGCCAACAACGATGCCTAAGGCGTGATATTGGTTACCAAGACTCAATATGGAAGCAATATCGGCATTTCTATTGGTGCGTCGAATCACGGTAACAGGTGTAGCAATACACCATGTTTCGTCTGAGATTGCGACCCCTATAGTGTTTTCGCCCAAATCAATACCCATAATTCTTCGGCCGCGTTCGCGATAACTTGCAAAGCTATTTAAGTCATAAAGTGGCATAATACTCTCCTCTTATTTAGATTTAACAGATTTTCGTAAATTATTCCAGTATTCCAATCGTTTAATAATGTCACGCTCAAATCCTCGTTCAAAAGGAATATAATAAGTTTGTTTTCCCATATTTTCAGGAAAGAAGTTTTGTCCTGAAAAACCTTGAGGGGTATCGTGATCATAAATATACCCTTTTCCGTAACCTTGCTTCTTCATCAGCGTTGTTGGCGCATTTAATATATTTTGGGGGGGCATAAGAGACCCTGATGACCGCGCAGCATTTTCCGCGCTTTTCCAGGCCATATAAACAGCATTGGATTTTGGGGCCGTCGCTAGATATGTTGCTGCATTTGCGAGGGCTAATTCGCCTTCTGGTGACCCTAACCGTTCATAGCTTTGTTGGCACGCCATGGCATGAATGAGGGCTTGAGGATCTGCAAGTCCAATATCTTCTGATGCAAATCTAACCATTCTTCGGGCAATAAATAGGGGATCTTCCCCACCAAGAATCATTCGTGCCATCCAATATAGAGCGGCATCAGGATCTGAGCCCCTCATCGACTTTATAAAAGCGCTGATTAAATTATAATGAAATTCTTGAGAACGGTCATATAAAGCGGCGCGTTGTTGTAATATCGTTGATAGGTCTTCAGGGGTGAGGGGTTTGTCGGATGATTGACATTGAATGGTTTCAATAAGATTGAGGAGCATTCTTCCGTCGCCATCTGCTAGGTGGATGAGGCTGGTGCGGGCTTCCGTTGTCAGAGCCAGTGAGTGTCCAATTTTCTTTTCAGCTCGTTGAACGAGGGCTTCTAGAGCCTCTGAGGTTAGAGAATGAATCACAAGAACGCGTGCACGAGATAATAAGGCAGTATTAAGAGCGAAAGAGGGGTTTTCTGTGGTAGCTCCAATCAAGGTGATGAGTCCGCTTTCCATGGGTCCCAAAAGAGCATCCTGTTGAGATTTATTAAATCGATGAATTTCATCTACGAACAGGATTGTATTTGTTGCTTTAGAAGCTTCCTCAAAAACACGGCGCAAATCGGCAACACCCGCAAAAACAGCCGATAATTGGATGAAGGGTTGATTCCGTTCCTTGGCAATGAGACGTGCGAGGGTCGTCTTACCTGTACCTGGAGGTCCCCAAAAAATAAGAGAAGGAAGACGTGGGGCTTTTAAAAAGGTGGTAAGGGATCCTTCTGCACTAATTAAATGATCTTGACCAACCACTTCACTTAAAGAAGTGGGGCGCAATTCTTCAGCTAAGGGGGGCATGGGTTCCGATAGATTGGAGGTAAATAAATCTGTCATGAATTTTTATTTACCTCTATTCGTTTATCGCCTTGGCGTATAATAAGTGATCTCAAAGTGGATGCCTTTGTTAATAAATCTTCTACTGATTCAATAGGGTAGTTGTTAATTTGCTCAAGGATGTCTCCGGGTTTTAATTGTAATTTTTGAGCCAAAACGTTGGTTCCCGGATTCGTTATAATAACACCTTTTTCAGGTGTTGTGAAAGGAAGCTGATATTGAGAAATAAGAGCCGGAGACAGATTCGCAACCTCTAAGCCCCTCAAAATTCCACCCAGTCTAGTAATAACTTGCTGATTTGGCGCTGGAACAGCAGGGGGCACAATAGGCTGGAAGGTTAATTGTTGGGCTTGCCCATTGCGCAAAATGCTTAGTATAATATTTTGGCCAATGGGTACAGACTGAATGCGATAAATAAATTCTTCTGGGTTGGAAATGCTTTGACCATTGAGAGAAGTAATAATATCCCCGGTTGTAAGCCCTGAGAGAAGGGCTGGGCTCGCGGCATGCAAAGCGCTAATAAGAACGCCTTGAGGAATGGGAAGATTGAGAGATTTTGCAATTTTGCTTGTCAGGCGCTGGACAGTAATACCTGCCCAAGGTCGTACAATAATTCCACCATTAGGAATGCTCTCCAACAGGGTTCTTATAACCGCTTGGGGAATGGCAAAACCAATACCATGGCTTGATCCTGTTTTAGATAGAATTGCGTTGGGAACACCAATTAAATTGCCTTGCATGCTGACCAGTGCGCCCCCGGAATTTCCTGGATTGATAGAGGCATCTGTTTGAATAAGCATACGTCCGCGAACATTTCTTGCAATTGCGGAAATAATTCCACTCGTTACAGTTTGGCCCACGCCAAAAGGATTCCCTATGGCTAAAATAAAGTCACCAACTTCTACATCGCTGTTTCCTAATGAAATTGAGGGAAGGGGAAAAGTCGATGGCACATCTTTCAGTTGAATGGCTACGAGGTCATTTTGATTATCCTTTGCAATTACTTCGCCTTCAAATTCACGATTATCGTTTAAAGTTACAAGAATTTTTTCTGCATTTGCAATAACATGGACACAAGTAATCACAATGCCTGTAGGGCTAACAATGACCCCAGATCCTAATGATGTGGCCCGAGCTTTTTCAGGTAGGTCTTTTAAAGGGGTATGACTGCCAAAGTAGAAGGTAAAAAAAGGGTCATTGCCTAATAATTCATTGTGTTTCTTCATGGATTTTGATGTGGAAATACTGACAATTGCGGGCGCCGTTTTCTTAACGATACTTGAGTAAGTAGTCTCGATGGAAGAAGTTACAGGAAAAGCGGCTCGTCCAGATAAAGGGGAGGACAAGAAGAATATCAAAATTAAGAGAAACAACCGATACATTATTAACCTTTCATTATAATTTTAAAGTATAGCAAAATAGTATTAAAGATAAGTTAGGATATTTGTTAAATGAGAAAAATTTTGAGACTGTATAAATAAATATCAAAATTTTTTGAAAAAGAATTAGTTAATGCTCATGTGTGTTTTCCATCATTTTTTGTCGCTATTGTTGGCTCTTCGATTCTAAGACGTTTAAGTAAAACTAAAATAATGATTGAAAAAAGGTTAATGCCAAGCTTTAGCATATTGTCTTTAGGGATTGTAGATAATGAAAATTTGTAATTAAGCACAAAGGCATGGAAATTTGTGCCCATACTTAAGGTTTTTGAATCAGTTGATCCAATCCAAATTGACAATTCTGGACCAAAATTAAACTGGTAAATTATTGAGTTATAGATAAATATCATAGGAATTGACAGATATAAAAGGCTTTTGAAAATGCGATATTGACCTTTTTTATAAATTTCCCAAGCGGCAGTTATGAACGCAAATGTGGTTATAATCCACAAAATGCACTGAAAGTAATTTTGAGCATTTCCAATTGCAAATGCTTTCTCAAAGTTCAATAAAAGAGATAAATTCAATAAGAAAGAAAATGCTAAAATGAAAATTGAAAAAACACTAAATATTTTGATTTTCATCATCATCTCACTCAATAAGTTATCTAAATTACTTTACCAAGCCGCAATAACGGCTCCTTTGTAGGTTGTTTCAATGAAAGTGCGAATCTCGGGGCTTTGGTATAATTTTACAAACTGCTGAATGTCGCTTTTATTTTCATCTTCTTCTCGGACAGCAATAATATTGACATAAGGAGAGTCCTTATCTTCATGGGTGATAGCTGTCGTGGGATCTAGGCCGGATTGTAAGACCCAATCAGTGTTGATAACAGCCGCATCAACATCTGGTAGAATTTTGGGAATAAGGGGAGCCTCCATTTCAACAAAAGAGATATTTTTGGGGTTAGAAGTTATGTCGAGGACAGTAGGGTTTGTGACACTTTTAACTTCTATTGTTTTGTTTTTTGATAATAATTTTAACGCACGTCCACCATTTGTTGGGTCGTTTGGGATCGCAATTTTAGCCCCCGCAGGCAAATCAGCTAAGGATTTAATTTTTTTTGAGTAAATACCAAGAGGCATGACAACAGTTTTGCCAATTGCCTTTAATTTGTAGCCGCGACTTTCCTTTTGTCCGTTCAGGAAAAGTTCATGTTGATAGCTATTAACATCCAAATCTTTGGAGGCTAAAGCCTCATTAGGTAAAACATAATCATTAAATTCAATCACATCGATAGTAAGGTTTTGTTTTTTAGCTATTTCTTTAATTTTGTTCACAATATCCGCATGAGGTCCTGCAGTGACCCCAACTTTTAATGCCATCGCTGCTGCACAAAGGGTAAAGGATGCGAATAAAATAGCTGAAAAATAGAGTTTCATTTTATAAATTCTCTTATTTGGTTAATCTTCTAGAAATAAAGTCCCCAAGCATTTGTATGGTTTGTACAAGTATAACGAGAATGACAACAATTATCAGCATCAAAGTGACATCATACCGTTGATATCCATAACGAATAGCGAGATCTCCCAATCCACCACCACCCACTGTGCCGGCCATTGCTGAAAATCCAATAAGGTTAATGATAACTGTAGTGATGCCGGCTATTAGGGAAGGCATAGCTTCAAAGAGAAGAATCTGAGTAATGATTTGTCGCTTTGAAGCGCCCATAGCGATACCAACTTCAATCAATCCCTGAGGTGTATTGCGCAATGCATCCTCAACCAGCCGTGTAACGAGAAGTGCGCCGGCTAAACTTAAAGGAATGATAGCGGCTAGAGTTCCAATAGAAGAGCCTACGAGAATACGTGTGAGGGGCATCAGGAGTACGACGAGGATAATATAGGGAATGGAACGAATCGCGTTTATGAAACTTCCCAAAATATGGTGAATCGCTGCGTGTGGATACAAACCCCTAGGAGCTGTAATCGACAATATTACGGCCAAAGGCAGGCCAATCAAGATAGATGCTAGCGTTGAAGCACTAACCATGAGCAAAGTTTCGAATAAGGATTGGAGGAGTAAAGATGTCATGGTGGGGGAATATATCCTAAAATTTCAGCTGAAATATTGTGTGTTTGAAAATAGGTTAAAATATCAGTGACAACAGTGTCTTCTTGGGTTTTATAGGAGGTGGGGAGCGTGACCACCATTGAGCCAAAAGCGACTTCACGGACATGTCCCAGGCTACCAATAATGATATTAATAGGTACATGAAACTTCTGAATAATATCTGCAATAGCGGGCTGATAGGAAGTGTTGTTTGAGAAGAATAGGCGAATTACCACATGGTCACCCTCACCAGATATAGGGTGCATCGTAGCACTGATGGCGCGCGGTAATTCCTTGATAAACAAATGGCTCACAAGGGATTGTGTGACCTCATGTTGTGGCCTCAAAAGAATGGATTCTACATTTCCAATTTCTACAACTTTTCCCTCATCTAAAACACAAACTTGGTCACAAATTTCTCGGATCACAGACATATCATGAGTTATAAGCAGAATAGTAATGCCCAACCTTTGATTCAAATCCTGCAAAAGAGCTAAAATTTCTAGTGCCGTTTCGGGGTCAAGAGCACTTGTAAATTCATCACACAACAAGAGGGATACATTTGAAACAAGAGCACGAGCAATAGCAACTCTTTGATTCTGACCCCCGCTGAGCTGACTTGGGTAAGAATGATATTTGTCGTGTAAACCGACAAGATCTGCAATCTCTTTGGCTTTTATTGTTATTTCATTAGCATTTAATCCTCTAAATTCAAGAGGCAGAGCAATATTTTCTAAGACAGTACGGCGACGTAATAGATTAAAATTTTGGAACACGGTCCCAATTTTTTGTAAAATATCCCGTCGCAATGGAAGTGAGGTATGGTTCATCGACACTTGATCGATAATGACCTCGCCAGAATTAGGAGATTCAAGTCCGTTCAAACACCGTAGGAGCGTGCTTTTACCTGCACCACTTCGCCCGATAATGCCAAATATTTGGCCTTGCGGAATAGACAAATCAATCCCTTTTAGAATTTCTTTAGGTATTTTGTCTGTTGTAAAGGTAACTTTTAAACCTTTAATATTGACGGCAAAATTGGTGAACACAGAACGCCCAAACTCATCTTTAATCAATCCACATGTTTATTTATACCATGTGCACACATTAAGTGAGGTATTTTTTAATAATTCATTTCTAATCGGACTAATTTTTAATAACCAAACCTTCCTTATTGCAGGAAATGTTCACCGTATCGCCCTCCTTAAGGGTGCCGTCAAGAAGTTTTAACGCCAGCGCGTCTTGAAGAGTGCGTTGGATAACACGTTTCAAAGGTCGCGCACCATATATTGGGTCAAATCCAGCTTCACTTAACCATTCCAAGGCTTTGTCATCAATGCTTAAAGCAATCTTTCTCTCGAGCAAACGGTTTTCCAACTGTTTCAATTGAATTTTGACAATCTGAGCCATATTTGCTCGACTCAAGCGATGGAAAATGAGGATTTCATCTAATCGATTTAAAAATTCTGGCCGGAAAGCTTGTCTGACAGCGTTCATGACCTGATCTCGCATATGAGGGGTCAAATCTCCTTCAAGATGATCTGCTAGGGCTTCAGCCCCTAGGTTGGAAGTCATTATAATCAGCGTATTCTTAAAATCGACCGTCCGACCTTGACCGTCTGTGAGACGACCATCATCTAAAACTTGCAAAAGAATATTAAACACGTCTCGATGAGCTTTCTCAACTTCATCAAAGAGAATAACCTGGTACGGACGGCGTCGAACGGCTTCTGTTAATTCACCCCCTTGCTCATACCCTACATACCCGGGAGGGGCACCAATGAGCCTTGAAACCGCATGTTTTTCCATATATTCCGACATGTCGATGCGAATCATATGAGATTCATCATTAAACATAAATCCCGCCAAAGCCTTCGTTAATTCGGTTTTGCCGACGCCAGTAGGACCTAAGAAGAGAAAGGAACCCATCGGCCGATTCGGATCTTGCAAGCCTGCTCGGCTTCGACGTATAGCATTGGCGATGGCTTTAATAGCTTCATCTTGACCTATGACACGTTGATGCAGTGACGCTTCCATGCCTAAAAGCTTATCTTTCTCGCCCGTCAACATTTTTTCAACAGGAATGCCTGTCCAGCGTTCTACAATGGCTGCAATATCTTGCTCAGTGACCTCTTCCTTTAAAGAACGCTGAGTTTGCTTGGATTCGATATCTAAAAGCTTGGTTTCAAGATCTGGAATAAGCCCATACATAATTTGACCGGCTCGTGCAAGATCTCCCTTACGTTGTGCCATATCAAGTTCCGAGCGTAATGAGTCAAGTTGTTCTTTGAGTTTTTGAGCTTGGTTTAAAATTTCCTTTTCCGCTCGCCATACTGAACTTAAGTTCAATGATTTTTCTTCTAAATCTGCGAGCTCTGTTTCAAGTTTCTGCAGTCGTTCCTGGGAGGCTTTATCTGTTTCTCGTTTCAGGGCCTCCCGTTCAATTTTAAGCTGAATAATTCGACGATCTAGCTCATCAATTTCTTCAGGCTTTGAGTCAACAATCATGCGTATACGGCTAGCTGCTTCGTCCATAAGATCAATGGCTTTGTCGGGTAGGAAACGATCACTAATATAGCGATTCGATAAGGTACAAGCAGCAACTATGGCTCCATCGCTAATTCTCACGCCATGATGAAGTTCATATTTTTCTTTCAACCCGCGCAAAATGGAAATGGAATCTTCCACTGTCGGTTCTGAAACGAAAACGGGTTGGAAACGACGAGCTAATGCCGCATCTTTTTCAATGTGTTGACGATATTCGTCTAAGGTTGTAGCTCCCAAACAGTGTAACTCTCCCCGAGCCAAGGCTGGCTTTAACATATTGCTGGCATCCATCGCTCCATCAGCTTTTCCAGCGCCAATGAGGGTGTGCAGTTCATCAATAAAGAGAATAATATCTCCTTGGGCGTGCGTAATCTCATTCAAAACGGCCTTAAGACGTTCTTCAAATTCACCGCGAAATTTTGCGCCAGCAATTAAGGCTCCTAAATCTAAAGACATCAGCTGAGTTTCCCGCAATGTCTCTGGCACATCCCCATTTACAATCCGTTGGGCAAGCCCTTCAACAATTGCTGTCTTCCCAACACCCGGCTCGCCAATTAAAACGGGGTTGTTTTTTGTTCGACGAGACAAAACTTGAATGGTCCGTCGTATTTCCTCGTCACGACCTATGACAGGATCAATTTTTCCCTCACGGGCAGCTTGAGTGAGATCACGGGCATATCGTTTTAAAGCATCATACGTATCTTCTGCAGTGGCGCTATCTGCTTTGCGCCCTTTTCTGAGGGTTTGAATCGCTTGATTCAAAGCTTCGGATTTCACACCCGCTTTTGCAAATAGACTTTTAGTAGGTTCAACCATTGATAGAGCTAAAAACAATATTTCAGCGGTGACAAAACGGTCACTAGCTTTATCTGCCGCCTTTTCGGCAACTTCTAGGACTTGCGCAACCTCAGGAGAAAGGTAAATTTGTCCCGCACCTCCACCGGTGACTTTGGATTGTTTATCAAGAGCTTCTTGGATAAGAGACTGTAATTGGTGCCCGGCATTGTTTTGAGAGGTGGCTTCATCAGCGAGCTGGCGACACAAACCCTGTTCATCATCCAAAAGAATTTTGGCGATATGTTCAGGGGTTAATCGTTGGTGTCCCTCTCGCAACGCAAACATTTGAGCAGATTGAATTATCCCTTGAGCTCGTTGCGTATAACGTTCTGTATTCATGGAGTTTTCTCCTTATTATATAAAATATTTATGAAAGATTATAACATTACTCCTGCCTAACCGCAATTTTGTTCTTAAATTGAGAGTAATTCGTCTTTTTTTCCTGAAAAATAGACGGTCATAAATGTTTGGGACGGTGATAGAGGGATAAAGAAAGTTTACAATGGTGATTGGAACAGGGGCATAAAAAAAATCTCGGCTACTTTTGAGAGAAGCCGAGATAGAGAAAAAAAGGAGTAAGGATTTATTGATTGGCTTGAGCAATAGCTAATTCTTGCTCAATTGAAAGTTCAAAATCGTTTGCAGCAATTAAAGCATCATCCTTTTCTGGGGTTTTCGCTTCTGCGCGAGGAAGGATAACGATGTTTTCTTTATACTCGTTGTTTAAACGTAAATAGTGCTCAGCTTGTTGATAATAGCTCTCAGCTAAAACGCGATCACCTGTCGTCATGGCATCACGCGCAAGAGTCGTATACTTTTCAACAGAATTTTGGATATTGCTTCTCAAATTTCCGCGAAGATTTTCATTTTGAGAGTATTCATTCACATTGGATTTAATAGAGCTGGACAACTTAGATCGACTAGTAGGAGTTGAACGTGTGCGTGCACGCTTCATCATCATCTGTTTCATCTGAAATCCCCAAAAATTATGATGCCATTAGATAAATTTATATTGAAGCGATGTGTTTTTTCTTATCAACTTCAAGGTATGCATTTAATATATCTTATAAAGAATCATTTAGCAATATATTTTTGCATGCCTTTTATGCTTATTTGACAGGCTTGGTTTTCCTAGACAAAATGACACATCGCTCGAAATTCTGGATGTCACGGTAAAATTCATATATATAACTATCTGAAAAAATTCGAATAACATCAGAAGCTTGGTCCGCCCCAAGTTCTAGAAAAGCTTTTGATGAAGTGGCTATAAGGTTTGGAATTTGCATCGCAAGGGCGCGATAACACTTGAGACCGTCGTCGCCAGCAAATAATGCTAGGAAGGGATCAAAGGAAGCAACCTCTTTTGATAGTTTCTCATAGGTAGCAATATAGGGAGGATTACTTATGATGATATCAAATGTTGCTGAAAGTGCATCTCCCCAATTTCCCACAATAAATGACACTCTATTTTCGAGATGGTGATTGTGTGCGTTTTCCTTGGCAACTAAGACAGCAGCTTCGCTGATATCCACACCTACTCCCGTTGCTTGAGGATACTCGGATAATAAAGTAAGGAGTAAACACCCCGTACCCGTACCCAGATCAAGTATTCGATAAGTTTGTGTTTTATCTTGAAAATGATCAAGAACCGCTTGAATTATGGTTTCGCTATCAGGTCTTGGGTCCAAAGTATCTGGAGTCACACAAAATTTACGGCTCCAAAATTCACGATATCCCCGAATTTTGGATAAGGGCTCTTGATTAAGGCGGCGTTTTAGAAGTCTATTAAATTCAGCTTTTTCATCGGCCGTTAAGTGTCGATCGTTTGCAAAATAGATTTCTTCATAAGAGGTCTTCAAGGCGTGAGCCATTAATAAACGGGCCTCTCTTTGAGGATTCTCAGTTATGGTAACCAGTTGGAGACTGGCGGCTTGAATGATATCGCAGAGGAGGGAGGTCATTTTTTGTCGGAAGGGGAAAAGATAATAATCAGCCCCAAGGCCAAGGCAGCGATCGAAGTAAATACCATACCCCCGAAAAAACATCCCTGAACGCCATAGGTGTCTGATAAGTGTCCTGCAATCACGTTGCCGATCATCACAGAGCCCCCAATACAAAAATAATAGAGGGCAAATGCGGTTCCCCGCAAATCAGCCGGCGCTTCTTCGGCAATCATGGCGGATATTAATCCTTGTGTCATTCCCATATGGAGGCCGACAATCATAACGCCACAAAGGGATCCCTTCCAAGTGGTGGCTCCAGCAAGGACGTAGTTAGCGATTAAAAGGACGCCCATGCCGAGAAGGAGAAGTTTTTGGCGGCTTACTTTATCGGCAAGACGACCTATCGGATAAGCAACTGCAGAATGAACCAATTCGTAGGCAACAAATAAAAGGGGCAACATCGCAATTTGCCAGCCTACAGATTTTGCTTGTAGATTTAAGAAAGCTTCACTAAATCTGGCTAACATGAGAATGGTGGTAACACCCAATAGTAACCAGTATCGATGGGAAAGAAATTTAATATCTTTTATATTCCATCGAAGGGTGCGCTTGGGTATTTCATGTTGAATTTTTGGTTGGGGTATGAGGAAGACAAGAATGAGCAAAGCAATAACCCCTGGAATTGTTGCTAATAAAAATACTGTTCTATAATTATTTGAAGTTACCATCATAAGACTCATGGCCAATAAAGACCCAAATACCACACCTAAAGGGTAGAGTGTTTGACGGATTCCATAACTTTTTCCATGAGTATGATTTGTTGTTAAATCTGCGATTAAAGCATCAGTTGGAGCAGATCTAACTCCTTTGCTCAGCCGATCAATACATTTTGCCATAAAAACAAGGTTAAAGCTGGTTGCAGCTGCAAACATAAATTTCACCAAGATAGTAAAAAGACTTCCTATAGCAATCATGGGTTTCCGGGTGCGAAAAATGTCACTTACCACGCCGGAAATAATTTTTGAGGCAAACATAAGGGCAATTGCAACTCCTTCTAAAATACCTACTTTTGTGTGGGAAGCGTGAAGGACCTCAGTCAAAAATGTAGGCAAGAGCGAGCCCACCATGATTGTTCCTGCACTCCAAAAAAAGTGCATCCATCCTACAGCCCACAAGGATCCATCCCCCAAGGTGGGTAAGCGTGCGTCAACCTTGTCGTCTTTGTTATCAGGGGCAATTCGCACCATCATTAATATCCTATAATATGCTAGAAGCTTAAGCGGCTTAATGATCAAGTATGTACCCTTCTTTTATTTTAAAAGCAATCGCTCGCGTATTTAGAAATTAATGCTTAATAATTTCCTAATAAATGTTTGGTCTCAGAGTGGAGATTTTTATGGATAATATTTTCAAGATAGCTCGAAAATTGAGGGTAGGGCTCTTAGGAAAGTGTGCGTAACACTTTGTAACATTCTAGCATTTGCCCAAGCTTTCTAAGTACGTCATTCTATATTAAGAATAAAGTATTAAAATGAGTGATATCCATTGTGGAAAGTTTGAGAATTGCCTCTAAGAATGTAAAGTCTGATGCGCAAGTAACCTTGCCGCTTAAGGTCCCTCATAATTCATTTGATTGGCAAAAAACTCTTGCTTCGCCTGTATCTTGCTCAGGTGTTGGTGTGCATTCAGGAATGCCGGCAACGATTACACTCCGTCCTGCAACGGCAAGCGCTGGGTATGTTTTCATTCGTACAGATGTTCCTGAAGATTCTCGCCGTATTAATGCTCGCTGGGATAAGGTTACAGATACGGCAATGTGTACGAAAATTACAAATGCTCATGGAGTATCTGTATCTACTATTGAACATGTTATTGCCGCATTGGCTGGTTGTGGCATTCATAATGCAATTATCGAATTAGATGGTCCTGAAGTTCCTATTATGGACGGAAGTTCTTCAAATTTTGTTGAATTGATTCATCAGGCATCTGTTCGCTCTCAGCGAAAGCTCCTCTCCCGAATCAAAGTGTTAAAGACCGTTGAGGTTAAAGTAGGTCATTCAACAGCAACTTTTAAACCAAGCGATGAATCTAAGTACACAATCCAATTTAATGCCAACGGACGTTTAGGCGATCAATCTTGGTCCCTATCTTATTATCCAGAACAAGATGATTTCTGTGATCTTCTCTCAGCTGCTCGGACTTTTGGGTTTTATGAAGATGCACAATATCTTTGGTCTCAAGGTCTTGCACAAGGGGCTTCTCTTGATAACACGATTGTTATTAAAGACGGTAAGGTCATGAATGAAGATGGACTTCGCTTCAATGATGAATTCGTTCGTCACAAAATGCTCGATGCCGTGGGTGACTTTGCTTTAGCTGGCATGCCTATTTTAGGACATTTTATAGGTGTGAATTCTGGTCATTCCCTTAACAACCAATTATTACGTGCCTTATTTGCAGATCAGTCTAATTGGTGTGTATAAAGCGATATTTTCGTCTTAAATTTTTTCTGATATATTTTCCTGTTAAGTAACCTATCGAACAGCTTTTTTGGTATAAGAAGATTTGTACCACCTATAAATTCCCACAAGACTGAGTCCAAACCATATAATTTCGATGAATACGGCTGTGAGATTCCATGCATTGATAAGAGAGAATAGAATTAATACTGCGCCAACAAGATTTAAGACAGAATAAATCAAGCCATCTGGCGACATTTTCTTGGCTTGGAGAAGAAAGTAAGCAAGCAAAATAGCAATTGCTCCTAAAAAGCCAATAACATCGTGAAGTTCTATAATCATCTCTTGTAACTCTTACTTTTGTTTATGTCTGAATATTGAGTATAGCAGATTTGTGGGGCAGAATGCAATCATCTGTGGCCAAAAGCTTGCTCTACCAGCCGTTTCGATCATAATCAACTGCGTGCGGGCGTTGGCTCCTTTAGGGGGATACAACCTTACAGTCTCCTGGGCGAAGCGGGAATGAGAGGATTGTCACATCAATATCACTCCTCATTTCTTAAACTTTTTAGCCCTCTATTTTGTTACGTTTAGTTTAATTCCCCCTATTTTTTGCCTCTTAGTAGGTGTAGGCGCTAGATTCATTACCCTGAATATGAGGTGCCTCATATGAATTATTGTGAACTTGTTTTTGTTGAAATGAAGCCCTTGGAGTTTGTCTTCTGTTTCGTGAGGGATTATGTCTTTGTGATATTCCAGCGTGCCCAAATCTTTTCTGACCACCAATTTGATACATTTGGTTGTTGCGTCTATAATTTTGCGGTCTTTGAGAGAATTGCGTTCGTGTATTTGACCTTAATTGACGTGTTCTTCCCTGACGAGGACGGCCTCCAATATACTTTTTCTGAGTGTGTGTTTCAGAAGGTTCATTAGCAAATGTATTGCTTAATATTCCAATTAAACTGCCTATAATTTGAGCAGCTGGATGAGAATTTTGAGCCTGTCGGGACAGATTGCCATTTATATTTCGCAAATCTAAAGCTTTGCAGTGGTTGTTAAATGATCCAGCAATGAATCCAACAATTAAAAACTTATATATGTTCAAAATTTTCATTATATTCCTCGTTTAAAATTTAATATACATGGTTAAATAGTTTTTTCTTATCTGCCAGTAATATGTATGTGTGAATTTAATGTTATAAATACAAGATAAATATTATTTTTTATTTTAATAATTTTATTTGCAAAAATGGGTGGCTAATTATTTAGAAAGCAAAAAATTGAGAATAGTGCGATTTATAGAATTATTAATATTTTTTTTATATTTATAGCCTAATATTAACTTATAACTTGTCTAACCAATGGAGGCGAAAATTAAATCTCTATTCTTTTTTATTATGACTCTTGGAATATTAACTTCAAATGCATATGGAATAACAAGTCGTCATATTTATTGCGAAAATAAGTATGATAGATGTGCGAACAAGTGTGCAGCGCTATACGGCAATCAGGGTTGCTATAATAGTTGTGATAATCGCTATAATCGGTGTTTGAACAAGGCACCTCGGATTATTGATCCTAATATTTATATACAGCCCTATACTTATGGTGTTCCTCAACAGCATTATTGGAGAAGCTATCCGAGACACCATCATCGGCGATACTAAATAGCGTGAGGGGTGGGTATTTACCCACCTCTTCATTCCTTTTTCTCATAAGAAATACCAAAAACCTTTTTTAGAATCTCGTACTCTTCAGGTGTTTTGGCAATTTCGTCAAATATTTCAAAAATACTTTTGTTTTCCCACTTTATCAGTTGATTAATAAGCGGGGGAGCGACGCTATGACGATCACTTTCTTCAAGAAAATTTGCAATAATGGCTAGCTGACGATAAGCTTCCTTTCGAGTTTTAACCTCACCATTACCATAGGCTTCAACTTTAGAGATTTCTTCATCTGTAGTTAAATTAAGGGGGGTATCTAATTGTGATGTCGTCGCCTCTTTCGGTTCCTCTGCCTTCAGGGAAATTTCTTCTAAGTCTGAATGATCTTGTGATTCACCGATAGGCTCTGAAAGAGTTTGCGTATCCATTTCAGGAAGAGCCTGGTGCTGAATGTCGGGTAAATCTTCTGATAGAGGGGCAGATTCATCTTCGGTTTCCACCTCTGCATCAGATTCAGTCACGTATTCTGGTTCATCTTCTGATGGAGGGGGGAGGTCGGATCCTTGCTCTATGACTGCTTCAGACGCAAGATCCTCCGGGGAGGGCTCTCGCTGTTGAATGGCCGATGAACAAATTCTCACCATCTCCTTTAGGGTTAATAATATTTGAGAAAATGAGGGTGGAGCTTCGTTCGTTAGGGTTGCAAGCATATTTTTAAAGCTCTGCATGGCATCTATTGCGTTTGTGAGGCTTTTGAGTTGTTTTAAGAGAAACTCATTGGATGTTTGCTCAAGGCTTTTTTGAAATTCTTCAACAGTTCCAACAATTTTACCTGGATCCATTCTTGCCATTTGATTGCGAGGTTTTTCTCCTCTCTTTTCAGAAGCATCACTCAGTTGAGCAGACTTATAATACCCAAGTCCAAAAGAGGATGAATCAATTTTGGACTGAGTTATTGGAATCAACATGAGCTTGGGAGGCAAAACGCTATCAAGCCACTCAAAAATTAAGAAGCGCTTTTCTGAATCTCCATCCGCTTCGAGTTGGGGGTAAATTGTTAGCCAAAATGTTTCACATAAACCTGACATTAGTAATGTACCGCGCGTTTGGCCTTCAATTCCATCCAAAGAGATCCAGGCTTCCATGAGCCAGGCGGTTATTTGAATATCTTTCGTTTTCTTGAGAAGTGCATCCACACATAAGTCTTCAATCTTGCCCCACTCTGCCCGTTTAAGGTCAGTTTTCCATATTCCCATAGAGAGCCTGGAATCATCTTCCTGTCTGTGGAGTCGGACATCATCATAAAGGGGATCATACCTTAACGATGAGCCGGTAGGATTTTGGGGTGTTACGGGACTTAAGAAATCCTTAAGTGCCGGAAGTGGTTTTCTCAAAGAAGAAGGAAATTGGGGGGTGGACATCACTACCCTCCTTTTGCTTTTTTGTCTTCGGCAGCTGGGGGTTCCGGTGCTTCTGGAGCTTCGGCAGCGTCTTCTTCAGGCTTTTTGGTTTTCTTGTCCTTCTTTTCCTTTTTGTCCCTTTTTTCAATATCTTCGCTGATTTCTTCTGTTGGTTTGACAAGACCTTGAACAATAACGGGCTTCTCGGCCATATCTGTGATTTTTTGATCCAAATCTGGGGCATCCGTTGGGAAGGAGGGAAGACTCAATATACCGCCGGGTTTTTTTCCGCTTGCAGGTTTGTTCAAAATAATACGATTGTATACAGTCGTTTTTTCTTCAGGACCATTGGGGATCTCAAATCGCAAGGTATTCGGTTTGGTATCTTGCATATTGGTAAAATCACTGTTGTTTGCTTGTTGTGTGCGTAACAGCCAAAGGAGAGCCCATTGTCCTGGGTAAGTATAGGTAACAGTTTGCTCGTCAACAGCCATAAAAGGCTGAGCATCATCTTGAAAGGGTTGTGTTTCAGATGAATCTGGCCAACGGAAAGTCATCGTGACCGGGTTCCCATAGGTCCAGCGACCGGCTTTCTTTTTATCATTATTTGAAATGGTTACCGTATCACTGGGGGCAATCGTCCACTCAATAATCATGTTGCCGCCAACTTCCTTTTCTTTATTGACCCTAAAGTCAATGGAAAAGTCCAATGCAGGTAAGTCGCCTGGAGATTTTGATTTCAAATAAGTATGAAAGAATTCCTTAACTTCTTCCATATCTTTTAAGAATTGGTAGGGTTCTTTGGCAGGTTCACCGAGTTGATAAACTTGTTCCAAGATGTGTTTAGGGCTGTCGCCAAACTGATGGTAAAGGGTAAAGAAGGCCTTAATATCTTCTGGTTCAGCCTCACCTTGGCTTTGAGAGGGATTTTCACCAACAAAGGGAAATTTATCTTTTAAGGTTTCATTAAAAGTGGCGACTAGCTTTTCGTAATTTTGGATACTATCTTTGCGTTTGGCAATTTCGCAGCGAGACATGAGTGCCCTTTGCAACTGTATGCGTCGATCCAGGAAGAAATCTCCAGAATTTTTTGCAACACGCTTCAAAGAGAACTTTGTAAAGCAGTTGCTCATCGTAAGATCAGCTGCATCTTTGTCGATAAAGTTTTCTAGGGTGGTAATGGCATTGTCAGGCTTTCGCTTGTCATATTGAGAAAGCTGATCAATAATTCGGGTCCATCTGTTGATGAGTGCTCTTTTCCCGACAAATGCCTTCATCATATCTGCCCCAAGAAGTTTAATCAGGGGTTGAGCATAGTTAATAGCTAAGTGAGAAACTAAAAAGCGTTGTTGTTCTAGATAGTTTTTGAGCTCTTCGGTGTCTTTCACCCGGAAACCCTCCAAGAATACAGGTGTTTTGCCATCCCACCAGTCAAAATTGTTATCACGAACTGTGTAGGGTTGGTACGAAATGAGGAGCGCATCAACCCGTTCTAAAAGTCTCGTAGCTAAAACTCCTAAAAGATTTTGCAGCTCCACAAACACCGTACCATTGTTCATATGGTTGAGTGTTTCTAATAACTTAATGAAAGAGGGGGTGGTATTTTTTATATCCCCTATGGCATTTCGTAAGAGTTCTTCATTGGTATCCCCAACTTGCAGACCTTTAGGAATATCAATAAAACTTTGAGCTTTTGCAATATCGGCAATGACATTGAGCTGCAAATTCTGTAAAGCAATTTTTTTAAAAGTTTCTCTGAGATGAATAGGAAAAGAATTCAATTCTTTCTCAATAAAGGTTTCATACTGCTTAATTAGATTTATAGTATTTTCAATAAGCTTTTGATTCCATAAGACAAATTTATTCTCAGGAATCTGCGTGATAAACATCTCCCCATTTGTTTTTGCCATAAATGACTCTGCAAAAAGCTTATGAAGATTTTTCTCGAGATTAAATATTCCCTCAGAAGGAAGATTTTTCTTTTGTGCCGTTCCTGTTGGATTCACCAAAGAAGCATTCATTTGCAATAGTTCATCATGGAAAGACTTGTAAAGGGTGCTGGTTAGGCTGGCAAGTCTTTCAACAAACGTTGGGCCAAAAGGGGGTAATGCATCAATTTTGGCCATTAAATCTGCAAATTCAGGGCCGGGATCAAAATAATTTCCATCAATCCAGTTATGTCCTGAAGTACCAAGAATGGGTAGACTTTCTCCAAGACCCGTTATAAATCCGCGAATAAGTTCCAGATTTATAGGTTGGTTGGGTTGGCCATTTCCGATGGTTGCCGTTAAATATCGGAGTTGTCCTATAAGAGACATAGGATCTGTTTGAGCAAATAAAACACTTAAAAAATTCATATAGAGAGTTTGAAGCGTGTTTTGGGCAATTGGATAGTATGCTTTCAAATCAATTGGGGGATATGGTGCTTCATGCAAAACTTTTCTAAATTTTTCATAAGAAGCAGAAAATTCTGGGGGCAAATGAATATTAAAAGTATACTCGATTAATTCACTTAATACACTTGAGTTAGCCTCTTCTCTTAAGCGGTTATATTTATCAATATTTTGAATTAATTGATTTATCTGCTCAACATAGTTTTTTACTTGATGATACTCAGACGTATTCAATGGGGTCAAAAGCATTACGATTGAGGTCGTTTTTGGCGCAGTGCCAAATATTGAATCTCCGGGGCGCATATTTAAGATGTCACGGGCTTTGAGGAGAAGATCCATATAAATAGTTCGTAAGATAATTTGTTCATAAGATATCTTTAAAGAACTATTCAATTGATCTTGAAGAGGGCTAAACCAGGAAGAGGGAATGAAAAATGAGAAAAAGCTTGTTCTTTGCAAATGGTTCATCATTTCAAGCAAACTTCGAGCTTGATTGTTGAATAAAGATTCGGGGACAGTTGTTTCTGCAAGTTGCGACGCGGGGAGTTGTTGTAAGATAGAGTTTACCTTGCCTAATACGGGCATGAGATAGTCTCTATTTTTCATGAAATTCTCATAGGCATTAAACATTCCGAAGGTTCCAATACCAACAAATGCAACCATTCCAGCCTTAGCAAGATTAAGATTTCGATTTGCAGAGATAAGACGGCTATAAATAGGGTAGGCAAGGCCTGATTCAAAGAATATTTTGCTTTCAAATATATCTTTACCAAAACAGATATTGCGAAATGTTGAGTTAATATATTGAGATTCATCCGTTTCAAATAAACGAGCTTGGCTAATGCGACTCAGCCTATTGGGGGTTTCGTTATTTTCATTCCATAGCAAAGAATCTTCTTCTTCCGTTGGCCGAGGCTGTGTTGAAAGTATGAGTTCTGATTTAAGCTCATTCTCCACATTTTCATTTTCTAAATCTTCTGTCATCAAAACACCAGAAGGAATTTGGCCACTATCTCCGCAAAAATAAATACCTCGTAACATTAAGGATTCTTCGTAAGCACTGCTTTTAAATAGGTGATCTAAATAAAGCTTCAGTCCATGTTTCAGGGAAAAGAATTCATTGGAAAGAACGAGAATTCCATCTCCATGTTCTTCCTCAACACCATGGGCAAACATTTCTAATTGAATACTGGCTAATTCTTCAGCAACACTTGTAAAAGCGTCATCTAACCAATGTGGTGAATATGCCGAATGCAGGGCGTAAGGGACAGACCATCCTAACATATTGTGTTGTTGGGCAATGGGAAGTTCGTGACAAAAACTTTGGAAGCCCGGTAAGAAATCACACTTTGTTACAATCACATATACGGGTAAGCGAAGACCAAGTAGGTGTTGGGCAGCGGTTAATTTGTGAGATAGAAACTTTGCACGTGCATTAATATTTTCAGGGCTTAATTGATGTCGGCCGTATAGTTCTGATGCAGAAATGGTTAAAATAATACCATCAAGGGGGCGTTTCGCGCGATAACGTCCTAAAAGGTTCAAAATCGTCCGCCAGCCATGTTCATCTGCAGCCGTTTTCTTTTCTTCAATTACAAGAGAACCATGAACATCTAAAACAACGGCACGATTATAAAACCACCATCGACAGGCAGGGTGACGATCCTTAATTCCAAAATCAGGCATACCAACAGGAAGATTCAAACCGGAACTTTCCATAAGAGTTGATTTTCCTGAATTGCTTGCTCCAATAAGTAAATACCAAGGAAGTTGATATTTATAAACAAGCGTGTCAAGTCGACCCCTCAAGAAAGCTAGGGCACGCAAAAAGGATAAGCTTATATCCCCAACACGAAAAGTACCTCTTAATGTTAAGAACTGTGATATGCGCCCACCTAAGGGAGGCATTTTATATTCAGGAATAATTTTTTCTACATAAGGATCGGGCTCAGGGTCAGGTATAGGCCCCTTTTTTTTAGCTTGCTTAATCGCATAGGTTGTTAAGAACGTGAGGGCAAGAATCAGGACAACGGCCAAAATGGTAATGATAAGGATAATTTCTGGAATCCGGCTTCCCAGATGAGAGAGTGAGTAAAAAAAAGAACTCATGTAATCCCCATCTGTTGAGCTTGAAGTAAAATATTACTTATAGATGAGTCCATTTCTTTGACAAGTTTGTACCATAGGACTGTCGAGGCAAAAAGATATACACCCAAAATACCCACAAAAGTCAGAAACCACATACGAATTTCTGGAAGTCCCTTACTGATAGTGGAATCCAAAACGTGTTCATAACAGCTCTCAATCAAATGTTCTCGACCGGGATCATATAAATTCGACGGGTGTCGGTTCACCATCCTGAAAAGTTGTTGGCGGTATAAATTTAATTTTTCCGGATTTGCATCTTCAGCGCGAAATTGACCTTTGAATCCAAGTCCTAAAATTAAGAGGTAGATAATGGCTAAATCTGCCTTTAAAGGATCATTGGTGCTAATAAGTTCTTCTATTTTTTTAAAAATTAGTTCGCCGGCAATTTGTGTTTGAAAAAATCGGCTTTCCAGCAAATTATCTTCCCATAACTTTTGACTCTTCCAGGGTATATTTAAAAATACCTCATCCGCAAACGCTACCATTGCATATAGAGATTCTTGATAAGAACTAACTGCAAATTCACCAGCTTGAATGGTTGATCGAATGGCTTGCTCTTCCAAGAGGATACTTAAGCGTCGTTGAATAATATTTACCAAAGGTTGTTCTTTATATTCTTCTGGTTCTTTTATTTCCTTAAGATCTTCTTCGTGTTCTGATTCAAGTGTCGCAGCATTAGCAGCTTCAGCGGCGGCGGTGATTGCTGCTTCTGTTTCTTCTAGTGTTTCTGGTTGTAATATGGGGTCAGGATCTTTCTTCTTGCCTTTTTGCTTTGAAAGTTTTAGGGGATCATTGCCATCGTTTGCTCTTAAAGCCAATTCTTTTTGACGCAATAAGAGATTAAAAAACTCATGGAAGTTCTGAACAAGAAATGAATGGGAGGTAATTTTAATACGACTCATTTATTGACTTAACCTTCTTGCTCAGTCGGTTCATTCTCGAAAGGATGAGGACCTTTTGCATATAAAACGATTCCTGATGGACGTTTGCTGGGTTGATCAGCGGCGTGAAAAATCATGAGATTTTCCCCAAGTTTAATATAATGAGGATCCATTTGGATGCGGTATAGCTGTAAACCACTACCAGGCATGAGATCTGCTAACTCATCGGCTTCAAGGGCCTCACGTGGAGCACCCGTTACACGTCTTATACGCGCTGATTCTATAAAATTTTCTGAGGTAATAACGCATTCCCTTACCCAATCAATCATTTCATTGGCATCCATAGTTTGTGGAATACGTACACCGATGAGGATACTTCCTTCTTCCCATACATGAGGAAGCTTGTGATAAAATAACCGATCGTTTTGCAGAAAAGGGATTATGGAGTATGTTTGCTCAATGCTTTGAATTATACGTTCCATCCACTCCAGAATTGGATTGATTGTATTGAAAATTTCATTATGTTTGTATGCAGAAAATGAGGGAATTGTTTGACTAAACCGTAAAGTTGCTAGGCGACCTGCAATCGTACATAAAGTTAAGTATAGATCGTAAGGGTGCGCCTTTCCCGTTCCGACAACAGCTTCAAATAAAGGGAGAGATTCGGCAAGTGGCCTGAGCAATTCACCTGTTTCTCTTAAAATTTCACTGCCAATCTGATTTTGCCATTTCTCGATTAAGTAGGAAGATTTTTCCCGCATTTTCAGGGCTAGGGATGCACAGCGAGTGCCTAGAGGAGAATTTTGATGAACCATAAAACAAGGCGGCATATACGGTGTCAAAAGAAAAGCTTCATCCTGATAAATAATGCGCGCAAGAGGAATATATTCATACCGAGCTGGGGGGACAACGCCCATCACTAGAGCTATTTTTGGTAACAACCTTGGAATCTGGATGATATTGTCGGGTGTATTTTCGTCTACGACTTCAGGACCATCGCTTGATGTATATCGAGGCCATTCTCCAATTACAGAGGAGCTTGTCCCTGTTCGCTCTGGAACAACGAGATACAGGGTCATGGCTTCTTTTGAAAGATCTTCTTTTAAGGGAGTGAGATCTAGTTCTAAGGGAATTTCATTGTCACTAGATCGATTTACAATAAGTCCGTCTGGCATGACAGCTTCAATTTCTAGAACACGTATAAGTCCAGTACTTAAAACAACAGGATCAAGCTTAAAATGATGGATGCCCCAATAAAAAGGAGTCAATCGATGCAAATGGTAGGACATGATTTGCTGATTACGCAATTCCATTTGCTGAAAATGTTGAGGGGATAATAGCATTCCTTCATGCCACTGAATTTCTGGTATTACAGGCGCTTTAGTCATCCTGTCATTCTCCCCTTTGCACAAGATGTTAAAAACATCTATTTAAAATTTTACAAAAATCCTTTCTTACTAGTATGAGCAGATTAATCAACTGAGACAAGGGTGTAAACTAAGGAAAGTGCATATTATTTTACAAAAATTTTTTATCATTTAATTGTGCTTAGCAAAAACAATTGCTTTTGCCAATATTGTGTTTAGGGAAAAGCGCCTATTTCCCTCAATTTTTGGCATAAGGTAATCAACAAACGATTAAAAAAATAGTTTAGAGACTACACAAAAAGTTTGGGCTAATAAGTTACTTATCCAGCCGTTTGATGACTTCATCTGTGAGATCTAACCCATCATTACAGTAAAGAACAATTGATTGATCCATTTGATTACCGTCGCCAATCGATGTATTCAAGATAATTTTTAAGTTCAAGGTTTTACCCAGATCATCTATAATCTCTTTGAGATCTTGTTTAATTTTTACGAGCCCACTTGTATATTCCTGATCTAACTCTTCTCGGCGACTTCGAACAATCTTTTCAAGCTCAGCAACCTTTTTATCAAATTCTGCCCGTTGTTTATGGTTTTCTTGAGTTGGCTCTTTACCTTCTTCATCACTTTTTTTAAATTGTTCGTACTCTGCGCTAAGTTTTGTTTCTCTTTGTAAAATTTCCTGATGAATTTTAGCATTCAGATTGTCTAAAGCATTTTTAAATTTTTGAAAAACTTTAGAGTTGGATTTTATGCGATTTATGTCCACAACACCTATGGATATAGTGGTGGGAAATTTTGTATTTGTGCGTTTAAAAAGAGAAAAAGATGTGGATGGGAAATGACTCCCAATCCACATAAAAATTCCAGCGCTACATAGCAATACCAACAAAAATAATAAAATGTTCTTTCGCTGGGTCATTCTTTCTCCTAAAGTCTTGCACTACCAGCGTGAGCTAAATCCAAACAGAAAGCGTTGTGTATCGTCATATTTCTCTCTCTTCACAGGGATTGCATAATCAATCTTTAGAGGTCCAAAAGGCGATGTCCAGGACAAACCGATACCAACTGAGGCACGAATCGTTCGTCTATCGATAACTTGCGGACCTGTTTGGCCCGCTTTCCATGTTGTACCGAAGTCAGTAAATATGGCACCTTTGACGCCAAATTCATTGGGAAGACCAATTGGGAAAAGGGTTTCAATAGTACCTGTCCAGGATCGCGTGCCTCCCATAGGGTCTCTTGTAATACTATCTCGTGGTCCAATACCACCCCAGGCAAATCCGCGGAAGGAATCTGCACCTAATTGAATACTATCCACAATACGAATAGGCTTTTTGCCCGCGCGTAATATTGCTGAAACGTTACCTCTTACGTTGATAACAACATCTTCAATAGGTGAATAAAACCATGTTGCGCCAATAGAATTCTTTAGGAAGTTTACTTTTCCTCCTAGACCTGCATACTGGTTACTTAAGCTTAAGAGATAGCCAGAGGTTGGATCAATACGACTATCACGTCGATCATATGCCAAGGTTTGCCCCACAGCTGATGTTACGAACTTTCCAGCTTGCTGTTTAATGATGGCAGAGGCATCATTTGCAATATGAGAAATATGATCATTTTTTAAGGTGTAAGTGAGAGTTTGGCCCAAATATTCCGTAATAGAATAAGCAATATGGGGTGAAAAACCATTTGTCGATGAAATAAAGTGTGACAGACGCGTTGAGCGCAGACGGAATAGATCTATACCGGCTTCAAGATTGTAACCTAGGAAATAGGGATCTGTGATACCTACATCATATTCTTGTGCGCGACGAGCAAGAGTAACGTTCGCATGAACAATTCGTCCTGTTCCCATAAAATTCCGCTCAGCGAATTTAACGTTACCCAAAATACCATCAAGGGTTGAGAAACCAGCGGCAACACCCATTTCACCAGTTGGCTGCTCCTCAAGTTTGACCACGAGGCGCGCCTTATCTGGTGCTGTGCCTTGTTCTGTCTGAATCTCAGATTTTTTGAAATAACCTAAGTCTTTTAAGTTCTTCTCGGCTTTCTTAAGTTTTGTTGAGTTATAGGCATCACCTTCGAGCATACCCAGTTCGCGTCGAATAACTTCGTCACGGGTGCGATCGTTCCCAACGACATCAATACGCTCAATATAGACTCGAGGACCTTCCCGAACTTCGAAGATGAGATCGATAGTTTTCTTTTCCCTATTTTTTTCAATTCGGGGTTGAATATCAGCAAATGCATATCCGTAGGTGCCGACATGGGTATTAAGAGAGGTAACATTACGTTCAATTTGTTTGCGAGAAAACTTAGCGCCACTTTGGATGTCGACAAGCGTCTTTAGTTCTTCGGCATTAACTTGTTTAAGGTGAGATATTACGTCAATTTTACCAAAAGTGTAAAGCTCACCTTCATCTACGGTAAAAGTAAGATAGAAGTCTTTATGATCTGGGCTCAATTCCGCAACGGCAGAAACTAATCGATAGTCCGGATATCCCATATCAAAATAATATTGTTGAAGATTTTGTTGATCAGCTGTGAAACGATCCGGGTCAAAGGTATCATCGCTTGCCCACAAACGGAACCAACGTGCCCGTTTTGTAAACAGCTGCTCTTCTAATCGTGATGAAGAGAAGTGCTTATTCCCAATAAAATTTATTTTGCGAACATAGGTGACTTCGCCTTCATTAATTTCAAAAACCAAATCAACACGATTTTCTTCTAAACGGATAACTTTAGGTTCAACCGTTGCATCAAATCGTCCCATACGACGATAAATTTCTAAAATACGTTGTTGAGCAGCTTGAATCTTTGTGCGGGAAAGAACTTCCCGTGGGCGCAATTGAATTTCCTCAGTTAGTTTATCTTCTTTCAATTTTGAATTGCCCTCAAAAGAAATACGGTTAATTAGGCTATTTTCCGTAACTTCAACGAGCAAACCATTATTCTGACGATGAATTTTAACGTCAGCAAAATAACCTGTGGCAAAGAGATCTTTTAATGCTTGATTCAGTTGAATATCGTCGAAAGAATCTCCAACCTTAAGGGGTAAGTTAGAAATAACTGTTTCTGATTCAATACGTTTGTTGCCAGTTACTTGTATCCCTTGAATGGTATTGGCAAACGCAGAAGATGCGAGAGTTGTGGTGACCAAGAAACCTGTTGCAAAAGACTTTATTGTTTTGGTTGCTGAAAGCATTATTTCTACCCTTTATTTATTTCAGTATGAGACGAACAACATCATTCCATGTGGACATGAGCATGACACTTACGACTATCGCTAACCCAGCCATGAAAGCATATTCTTGTATCTTTTCTGGAACAGGTTTGCCGCGAATGGCTTCAATGCCATAAAATAAGAGATGTCCCCCATCAAGAACGGGAATGGGGAGAAGATTGATAAGACCTAAATTAATTGATAAGAAAGCCATGAAGACTAAAAGAGCGGCGATACCCCCTTTAGCACTTTTCCCAGCCATGTCTCCGATGGATAAAAGGCCGCCTAATTCTTCAGAAGATCGTTTTCCGACAAGCATCTGCCCAATGCCTGTAAGGGCTTCAACGCAAGTTGTCCATGTTTTTTCAACAGCATGGGTGACGGCTGTTAGGGGATTAACTTTATGGTATTCGGGAAGGGAAGGTTTAATGCCTATCACACCAATAGGTTTTTGATTGCCTGCAGCATCGGTTTCAACCATTTTAATTTGAATAGTTTGCTCAGCACCATCTCGTGTAAAGCGGACGTCTACATCTTTCCCTTTGTTATTGATAATGAGATCCCGCAAATCATAAAAATCTTTTGCGACAATACCATTAAGGCTTATCAGTTTATCTCCAGCCTTGAGGCCTGATTTTTCTGCAATTTTTCCGGGGACAACTTCGCCGATTACCGCTGGAAGAATGGGTTCACCTTTTATGACAAATAAAGCAGAGAATATGGCGATGGCAAATAGGAAATTTGCCATAGGTCCAGCTACTGCTACAGCCATGCGTTGCCCAACTCTCTTGCTATGGAGACTCATAGATTTTTCTTCTGAGTTCATTTTCTCTAAAGAGTTAGCGTCAGGACGGCTACTCGCATCTGCGTCTCCAAAGAAACGAACATAGCCACCTAACGGAATTGCGCTTATTTTCCAACGTGTACCGGCGCTGTCATTCCATCCAAACAACTCAGGTCCAAATCCAATAGAGAAGACTTCAATCTTAACTTTATTATAACGGGCGATAAGATAGTGACCAAGTTCGTGAACAAATACAAGGATTGTTAGTACAATGAGAAAGGGAATCACATGTTGGGCAAAACTAAGCAGTGAGGTCATAGATTAAATTCCCGTTCCAAAAAGTTTAATTATTTGCAACCTTAGCTGATTCTGGGCGTTATGAAAATGTGCAAAAGCACTAGAAGGCAATTTTTTTGTGAATAACTTTTAAAGCTTCATTGCGAGCTTGTTGATCTATTTGTAAAACTTCATCAAGAGACCCTAAACGTGACTCGGGCATTTTTTCTAAAACTTCTCGGGAAATATTGACAATATCAAGGTAAGAAATTTTTTCTTCAACAAAAGCCTGTACGGCAATTTCATTTGCAGCATTAAGAACTGTAGGGCGGTCCCTTCCTATTTTTAAAGCTTGTCTTGCTAACAGAATTGCGGGAAATTTATTGGTATCCGGCTGCTCGAAAGTAAGCTGCCCAATTGAGGGTAAATCCAATCGTGGAAGATCTGTTTTGATGCGATTTGGCCAGGCGAGAGTATAAGCAATAGGAACGCGCATATCATGAATACCAAGCTGAGCAAGAACGGAACCATCTTGAAAGGAAAGTAAGGAATGTACGATGGATTGAGGGTGAATCAATATATCAATCTGCTCTTCAGAAAATCCAAAAATATAGGAAGCTTCAATCATTTCCAATCCTTTGTTCATTAAATTTGAACAATCGATGGTAACTTTTGGCCCCATAGCCCAGTTGGGGTGCTTTAAAGCTTGCGCAACGGTTACTGCTTTCATTTCCTGCACAGACAGCGTTCGAAAAGGGCCACCTGAGGCCGTTAAAATTAATTTTTCCACATAGGAACGATGCGGCTCATGGAAGACTTGAAAAATTGCATTATGCTCTGAATCAACCGGTAAGAGTGTGGCGTTATGATCTTTTATGGCTTTAAGCATTACAGGGCCTGCGGAAATCATGGACTCTTTATTGGCTAAAGCAATAATAGCTCCTCGCTCAATAGCCGCATATGTGGGTCGTAATCCTGCTGTTCCCACAATCGCAGACATGACCCATTGGGCAGGGGCTTGTGCCGCTTCAATGACAGCCGCCTTTCCTGCAGCAACAGTTATTCCTGTTCCCCCCAAGGCATTTTTCAAATTTATATATTGAGATTCGTCTTCTACAACCGCTAGTTTGGCTTTCAGAATCTTACTTTGGGCTGCAAGTGTCCCCACATCTTTTTGGGCAACCAGTGCTTCAACAGTAAATTGTTCCGGATTTTTTGATAGAAGGTCAACGGTACTCCTCCCAATTGAGCCAGTACTCCCTAAAATCGTAATGGAGCGCATAATTTAGGTTCCTCAAAAAAGCTTAAAAAATTTGAGGCCGACAAAGAAAATGGCCACCAGTAAGAGACTGTCAATTCGATCTAAAAGCCCCCCGTGGCCAGGTATAATATGACTAGAATCTTTAACTTTGAAAAGCCGTTTAGCGGCTGATTCTAAGATATCTCCTGTGTGACCCACGAATGTCGTCAATAGTGTCAGACAAAAGAGTATGGCTTGGCTTTTTATCCCCAATTCGCAATAAGGAGCAAGAGTTATCCCTATAGCCGTGCCGAGCATAGATCCTCCCATAAATCCGGACCATGTTTTCCCCGGACTAATGGTGGGGACCAATTTTGCTCCTCCCACAAGGCTTCCTACAACATAAGCGCTAATATCCGTTGTCCAAACAATTATGAGGGCCCATAACAAAGTAAGAGGGGTGAATTTTGCCAGATTTAAGATAGCTATCATTCCCAGACCAATATAAAGAGGTCCTGAAAGAAGTATTAGCGATGGGATGAGTCTGGTACCTAAGCGTTTGTGATAATAAAGAATAAATCCAAAGCCCCCCAGTGTGAAACAAAAAGGAATGACAAAACTGCCTGTTCCCATGATAGCCCACATCATTAGAAGACTGACAAGAAGATTAATGGGGTGCGTTAAGGGTAGGCCAGACATTTTTGACCATTCCCATAAAAGAATACCCAGTAAAAAGATAGTCAAAATATCAACGTAAGGGGATCCGAGGAGGACCGCACCAATTACCAGGGGCCCCCCAATGGCGGTTGATAATGTACGTTTTCCAAAATTACTCTGGTCAAAACTACTTTTTGGAGGCGATAACTGCACCATAACGACGCTCTCTTTGTTGATAGGTTTCAAGGGCTTGATCAAAATCTTCGGGTGAAAAATCTGGCCACAGTGTAGGTGAAAACACAAATTCTGTATATGCCATTTGCCACAAAAGGAAATTACTTATTCTTTTTTCACCGCTGGTCCGAATCAGCAAATCTGGATCTGGAATCTCTGTTGTATAAAGGTTATGACTGAAAATATCTGTGGAGATCTCTTCTACCTTTAATGTACCTGCTTTGACTTGCTCGGCAAGCTTTTTTGCTGTGCTGACGATTTCATCACGACCACCATAACTGAGAGCCATTATAAGTGTGATTCGGTTGTTTTCCTTTGTGAGGTCTTCGCTATCTTCGATAAGTTTTACTATATCATCGGGAAGTTTTGTCCGGTCGCCAATGACTTTTAAACGAACACCATTCTCAGCTAAATCCTTAACTTGATTTTTTAAGTTATAACGCAATAGTCCCATAAGTTCATCCACCCAACCTTGAGGGCGCAGCCAATTTTCAGCAGAGAAAGCATAAAGGGTTAAATAAGCAATGCCGCGCGAAGCCGCATGATGCACAATTTTACGTGTCACCTCAGCACCTTTGCGGTGGCCTGATATGGTGGACACACTATTTTTATCCGCCCAACGACCATTTCCATCCATAATAATGGCAACGTGTCGAGGGAGTGGCGAGCGGGCTATTGCCTCAATATGTGTTTGTGTCAAAGTTTCAGGCATAACCCTTACAAACCATTAAGAACATTTTTAAAACTATACCTATAAAGCATGCTTTTGAATCACTCGTCAATGAAAAGGCAATTGTTTCCTTATCTTTTCTGGAGTAAATGTAAGAAGAAACAAATTCGGTCATGTGAATTAAGAGAAAATCCTGATGAAATCTAAAACCAAAATAGGAATCTCAGCGATCGTTGTTTTTATAGCTGCCACAAGCTTATATATATATCCCATTTTCTTGAGCCAACCCCTGCCATCCGTATTGGTAAAAAAACAACTTTTCGCATCGGCCTTGTCCCCGCAAAGTATTTGGAGTCAAAAGTTTTTAGACCGCAATCCGTTGGTAAAGAGTAAAATTATTCAATTTGAAGCGGGCACTATATGTCAGAATTTAAAGACATTAAATACAAAATTATTGACTCATGAACAAATTTCTAATGAATTGAAAAATAGGGGATATATTTGTGTTTCGCGTCCCTTATCTGTCAATCCGAAAGCACCCATTAAAAAGTATTTGAAGATTGATAAAACCATCACAGAAAATCCAGAGGAGTCGGGAGTGGCTTACCAGGAAGTTTGTTATGATGCGGCACAACGGGAATGTGTAATTCGAATCAAGCGGGATGGTTTTCCCTTGAACAGGCGATCCAATCCTCATTCGTCAAAAGCGGTGTTGTTGGATGCTGAGGCGGATCCAGCGAGTTATGAAAATGAGGCTTTTAAGATTGGGGGAGACGGGCAAGCCATTCCCAAAGGGCCCCATAAATTTGGCTTGAAGAAGTGCCCTTATAAAATTAGCCAGAATCAAAATTATACAGCGTTATGTGAGGAATGGGTTGATCTCATTATGGAGCAAGCTCACCCAACTCTGAGGGAGCCAAAGAGGACGCAGAATTTATCTATCAAAACCGTGACGAAAGCCAAATAGCTGTTCGAGATATTTTTTTAATGGTTGAGGTTAAGAACTGATATGCTGGGGCGTCATGTCCCCCAAGTTCGATGGCTGTCTCTTTGTGTGCTATCTCATCTTGCCGACATTCTTCAATAAGGGTGATTAAAGCGTCATGATGATCTGTTGTTTTTTTTAATTCCTTCAATTGGCTTTGATAATGCTCAGCTATAACTTCTTCAACGGCAATCGTGCAGGCATGGGCGGCTTTCTCGCCTATGATGGCTGTAATCATCCCAAGAGCATACCCACCGACATGCCACAGAGGTTGTAAAATTGTCGGGCGGACTTGGTTTTCTATTATAAGGCGGTTAAATTTTTGTAAATGCTCTGCTTCTTCAGCGGCCATTGCAGTCAAGCTTTCCTCTGCAGGCGTATCTTTTAAAATGGCAAGTTGTCCTGCATAAATTCTCGAAGCTCCATATTCACCAGCTTGATTAACCCGGATCATTGACTTGATTTCGCTAGAGATTTCGACTGTACGATCGTTTTGTCTTGTCGATGATATGATCTGAGGGGGTGTTTTCCTTGAATTCATAGCTTAATTAATTCCTTTAACGATAACTCTTAAGGTGACTATATCAGAGAATTAATTGGTTAAGGACTTAGATTTTTGTAGAAATTTTTAACAGGAAAATTACGGGGCTAATTTTTTTATTTTTTTTATCATAGCCCCTGGCTATTAGATAATCCAAAAGCCAATTCGGTTGCAATGATAATTGTATAATTATGAATTAGAAAACGCTTAAAATGAAAGAATAATTTTATATAAGACTTAAATAACTTATTGAAAATAAATGATAAAAATAGTAAAAAAATTGAATTTGCGACAAAAGATCACACTCACTTTATTGATGATCATTTATAACTGAAATGAAGATTTTCGTGAAGACAAAACCATTTTCTATCGTCGTCCAAAGAGTTTTTCAATTTCTGGTCTTTGTAGCTTGATATAAGTTGGTCGTCCATGATTGCACTGTCCGGAATAAGGTGTTGCTTCCATTTGGCGTAAGAGGGCATTCATTTCGTCCAATGAAAGTTGACGGCCGGCCCGCACACTATTGTGGCAGGCAAGAGTTCCCATAATCTCATTTAGTTGCTCAGATAATTGTAAGGTAGTGTCCATATCCAAAATCTCAGAACTTAAATCATAGATGAGCTGTTTCCAGTCAGCTTTTCCTAATATAGCAGGGACTTCCCGCACCATGATGGCTGTAAGACCAAATTTATCTATAACCAGTCCAAGCTGATGCAGATCTTGTTGGCGAGAAAGAATGGCTTTTAAAGCCTCATCGGGGAGATCAACAATTTCCGGTAATAGTAAAGTTTGTCGCTTAATGCCGGCTGAAGCCTGTTCTTGTTTCATTTTTTCGTAAACAAGGCGTTCATGGGCTGCATGCTGATCAACTATAACAAGACTTTCAGGGGTTTCACTTAAAATATAGGTGCCATGAATTTGTGCACGTGCAAATCCAAGTGGATACTTATCTGAGGGTTCTGGAGCTGATTCAGGGATTGTAATTGCAGATAAGGGAGCGGCATGATAGGTAGCAATGGTTTCATCTAATCCCGGGGCTAAGTGCTGTTCAGGAAAAGAAAGCCGGACGGAATGAGAGGGAGCTGATCTCAAAGAAGGTCCGGAATATTGTTTCCCTGTCCAAGCACCTGGAGTCATGGTTGGCCGTTGGAAAGCAACAATAGCTTCTTTAGAAATTGTTGTTGAGCTTTGATGCGCGGCTTCCTGTAACGCGTTTTTAAGGGCACTGATCATCGTCCCTCTCACCAACCCTGCATCTCTAAAGCGAACTTCAGCTTTTGCAGGATGAACATTTATATCAACTTCAGCAGGGTCTATATCTAAAAATAGCGCCAAAACTGGGTGACGATTGCTTGCAAGAAAGTCCTGATAAGCCACGCGCACGGCAGCAGATAAAAGTTTATCTTTCACCGGGCGACCATTAACAAATAAATATTGAGTTGCCGCAGAACTCCGGTTAAATGTTGGCACACTGATTTTCCCTTTTAGTGTGAGTCCTTCTCGAACCATGAGCACAGGGCAAGAATTTTCAAGAAAATCCTTTCCTAAAATGGCACTAATGCGGTCCATGTTATTGGTGTAGGAAAATACTTGGCGTTCTCCATCAAATAAAGAAAAGTGAATTTCGGGATGAGCTAAGGCTAAACGGCTCAGTATATCGACAATGTGGGATAACTCCGTTGAGGGGGATTTCAAAAATTTGAGCCGTGCAGGGGTTGCATAAAAAAGGTCTCTGACTTCAACGCGTGTACCACAACCAAAGGACGTGGGGGAGAGTGCACTTTTACTGCCTCCCTCAACAGTTAGACGCCAGGCTGAATCATCATTTTTTGTTCGGCTGATAATTGTTAAGCGGCTTACGGCACCGATTGAGGGCAGGGCTTCCCCTCTAAATCCCAAGGTTCGAATATTAAATAAGTCGCTATCGGGTATTTTTGAAGTCGCATGTCGCTCCACGCTTAAATTTAAGTCGTTTTGGCTCATGCCTTGACCATTATCTGTAATAGAAATTAACGTACGACCCCCTTCGCGAACCACTATATCTATTTTCGTGGCTTGTGCATCAATGGCATTCTCAACCAACTCCTTAATAGCAGATGCGGGTCTTTCAATGACTTCACCCGCAGCAATCTGGTTAATGAGAGTGGGATCAAGAAACCTAACATTCATGCGATTTTACTCAAATAGTGTTGAGTCAAAATTTTTCCTTCTTCAACGGCGGGTTGGTCGAAAGGGTTTACGCCCAAAAGATGAGACATTGCAAGGGTTTCAAGAATATAATGCATCATCAATCCTCCCAAAGTTTTGGCGTCCAATTTTTCAAGTTCAATGACGCGCGTTGGGCATTTGTGACGTCGCAAAGTATCGATGGTGGCTTTTTGTTCAGCCATCATTAAATTGCCCATTGATTTTCCCTGAAAAAGATCTACGGCTGGATGCCCTACGGGAGGTATTGCTATTTTAAATATGTCATCAAAATGGTTTAACGTAATAAGGGTATAGACTTTATCACGGGGTCCATCTAGATAAAGTTGGAGTTGTGAATGCTGATCGACAGTTCCTAAAGCTTGAATGGGTGTAATGCCTTGAGCATTATTAGCCTTATCTTTTTTTCCTAAACTTTCTGCCCACAGTTGTCGAAACCACAAGGAGAAAGTGTTGAGTCGATCTATATAAGGCATCATTACAGTTTGAGTGATTCCCTCCTGGCTTAAACGTATATGTGCAAGAGCTCCCTGAAGAATTTGGCACTCTTGTGTATTAATTGCTGCTAAATTAGAATTCAAAATATCACGGGCACCATTTCGTATCTCTTTTGCATTTACACCCGCAATAAGGGCGGGTAGCATTCCCACAACGGTAAATACAGCAAAACGCCCCCCGATATTTGTCGGGTGATCTAAGCAAGCAATGTTGTAGGCAGTTGCCAATTGACGAATACCATTTTCAAAAGGTTCGCTGATGACAACAAAACAATCTTTAATAATTTTTTCATAACCTAAATCAACCCAATATTGCAGGCAAACTAAGAGTTGCATTAATGTTTCAGCGGTATTGCCTGATTTCGAAATGGCAATGATACCGGTCTTGGAGGGATCGATTTTATTGAGAGAATTTTTAAAAGTATGGGGATCAATATTGTCTAGGAAATGAAATCTCGGAATACATTTGTTGGCATCTCTTAAGCAAAGAAGGGTTTGCCCTCCTAAGCTAGATCCTCCCGTTCCCAAAATGAAAATATCTTCGAAATTCTGAAATTGATCGACTACAGGCTTTAATTGGGACAATAAATCATCAGATTGTAGTTCAATAAATAAGGGGAGGGTTGCATTGAGTGTTTGCAAATAGGATAAAGTTTCCGGAGCTTCTTCTAGAGAAGGGATTCCATCTAGGTTTTGGGTGAACAAAGTATTTTGCAAAATCACAAGCTAAGTCCTTATTTTTAAAACTATTAGTTATTTCTTATTTGTTTCATTCTGAGGAATTGGGGGTACAGTTACGTTATTTTGATTTTGCCTTAGTTGCGTGCATTGTAGTTCTTCAAGTTTTTGTTTTTCTTTGTATCCTTCGGGGTAAATTGTAGCAATGGCTACTGGATTTTTGGATAAGACAAAATTTGCGGCTTCTTGAACTTGCGTAGGTGTCACAGCGTTTATTTTACTGGGTAAGTTATCGATTTGTTCCACAGTAAATCCGACACCCAAACGAGTAAATGCCATAACACTGCTATTATTTCCATCTCTTGCGAAAGCAAGATTTGCAAGAATATCTCTTTTAGCATCCGCAAGCTCTTTATGAGTCACCCCTTTTTTAATAACATCTGAAATATGCTTTTGTATGGCGACTTTTAGAGCTGTAAGGGAGGCATCGGGGGCCAGTGTAGCGGAAAAAGAAAATTTCTCAGGGTCATAACTATCATCATCATAAGAACAGTAGGCACTCACAGCAATTTTCTGTTCATCAACAAGGCTTTTATAGAGTCGACTTGTATCATTGCCTCCCAAAATTTGTTCAAGAACAATTAGGGGATAGTAATGCTCGGCATTGGGGGCACGATGGTTAGGAGCGGCAAAATTCCACTGAACGGTCACTTGACTAACCCGCGGATTTTCTTGTTCAACTGTGATAGTAACTCCTTTATGATCTGGTTCTTTTATGCGAACACGCTGAGGAATAGGCTGAGACGGTATCATGCCAAAATGCTTTTCAACCATGGGTTTGAGTTTTTCCATAGTGATGTCCCCGGCAATAACAAGTATAGCATTATTGGGTGCATACCATTTTTTATAATGTTCATAGGTTGCTTCTCGTGTATAGGCAGCTATATGTTGAGGATATCCAATGGGGGGAATACCATAGGGATGATACCAGAAAGTTGCACGTAATAGAGATTCATAAGCCAAATTAAATGGGTTGTTATCCTGGCGCATCAAGCGTTCTTCTTGAACGACTTTCTGTTCTTCTTTCAATTCTCTTTCATTCAAAACCAAATTTTGCATTCGGTCGGCTTCAAGTTTGAGATAGAAATCTAAAAATTCAATAGCAATGTCACACGTGTAGGCTGTGAGGTCAGGCGTTGTGAAAGCATTAATTTGCCCTCCGTTGCTGGTGATAATCTTGCGAAATTGATCTGTGGGAATTTCTTTTGTACCTTTAAACATTAAGTGCTCAAGGAAGTGAGAGATGCCATGCATCGCTTCAGGGTCATCTGCTGTACCCACTTTATAAATTAAATTAACTGAAACCACTGGAGCCAAGTGATTTTCGATTAAAACAACTTGAAGACCATTTGGTAAAGATAATGTAGAGGGGTGAAAAATACCCTCTGCAGAAATAGGCGATAGGATGGAGTGAATGAAAAGTGTAACGGCCAAAATAATCCATTTTTTCATTATGAGCTTGCTCCTATTTGTTTTCCTTGAATTATATTTTGGCTGGAAAGTTCTTTAGGGTCACCAACAATAACGAATGTCAATTGGTCGGGTTTTAAAAGAGTTTTTGCAACAGCATTAACCTCCTTAAGGGTGACAGCAGAGATAATTTCATTCCGTTTATTGATGTAATCTAATCCGAGGTTATCTATTTGATAAACTAATAACGCTTTGGCAATTTTCATAGTTGAGCTGAAATTTAAAGCAAAGCTCCCAATTAGGCGCTTCTTAATAAAATCGAGCTCGGCCTGTGTTGCGCCTTCCGCCATGTCTGTCCATATTTTTCGAATCAGAGTGATCATTTCTTTGACACTCTTACTTTTTGTTGATGTATCTCCCGCTAGCAGAGAGGAATGCTGTGACCAGGTCAAATTCGCATCAATATCATAAGTTAGCCCCCGTTTTTCACGAATCTCATTCCATAAGCGAGATTCATATTGGCCTTCTCCCAAGATTTTAAGGAGAAGAAAGGCGGGGTAAAAGTTAGGGTCGGAGCGGGGAATTCCGGGTTGGGCAAACCGGATAAAACTTTGGGGAATATTAAGAGGCTCAATAACAGTCGTCCCCATTTTGGGTAGAATGGCCCTATCAATGTCATAAGGAACAGCTTTTGGTGGCAAATCTCCAAAAGTGGTATCCAAATAGTCCTTGACTTCGTTTGCGGAAATATCACCGACAATAGAGATGATTAACTGATCTTGGGCAAATCGGTCTTTCATAAATTGACGTAACTGAATATCAGTGATTTTTGAAAATTCCTTCAAGGTTTGTTGAACAGTTGTTCCATACGGATGGTTGGCAAAAAGGATCGTATTAAGTTTATTTGTAGCTATTGTGCGTTCGCTGTGGAGCGATTGTTCCAATATGGTTAGAATTTGATTTTTGACGCGGATAAGGGCCATTTTGTCAAAGCGAGGCTTTGTTAATATGTCTTTTAAAATATGAAAGGCTTGATGTATATTTTTTTTGACGGCTCGAATGCTAATTTGAAAGAAATCTTGAGAAGAGGCGATTGTTAGTTCAATATTATTTTTCAGCAATTCTGCCTTAAATTCTTGGCTATCCCAGTTTCCTGCGCCCTCATCTAATGTGCTTGATAATAAATAGGTAAGACCAGAAAATCCCTTGGGATCAGAAGCATTGCCGGCATTTTTAAAAGCCAAAGCAACGGAAACAACAGGAATATCATGGGTTTCTACCATCCACGCGCGTAGACCCTTTTTCCCTCTAACTTCTTGCACATTAATGGGCTTCGATTTGGGTTGGTGTGTCGGCGACGGTAAAGAAGATTGTCCGTGAGCAATACTTACCGAACAATAGAAACCCAAGACAATAATACAAGCAAAAAATGCTTTTATGAGTGACTGCTGCAGTAAACTGAGCAATAAACTAGAGTCAGAAATCCTTTTACAAAAAATTCGGGATTTTATCCTCATCATTCTCCTTCTTTCTCTGGGGGGGTCGTTTTTTTGCCAGCGTCAAGATTATTTTCAACTTTTTGATCTGTGGTGTTAGGCCGTGATAAAGTCAAATTTTCAGAGGCTTCTTTTTTCCAATTTTTTATTTGTGTGATTATTTTCTCAGAGACGTTGCCATCAATCTGGGCTTCTTCATCAACTTTTTTACGAATATCTGCAGGAACTTCCTGGTTTTCTGATGCCTTTTCAATGAGTTCTTTCTCTCCTTGTGAAGAAGTACGAGCTGAATCAATATGATAATCATCTCCTAAAATTGTTTTTTGGGCTTTTGCCGTTTCGGGAATAGCGTGCGGATTAGGTTTCCCTGGTGTAGGAGGTGGCAGCTTGGGGCGTGAAGCAAAGTCAGGGGGCAAAATAAGGCCTGGACTTGGTTCTGCGGTGTTCCATTCGTTAGGACTTGAGTGGTCTAAACCTAAAGCATTTCGGAAGCTATCGCATCCTCCTAAAATAAGAGTGTTTAATAGAAAGCCTGTTAAAAAGTACTTTTTATAACTTAATTGTTTTTCAGAAATTATCTTCATTTTTTTACCTAGTTAATGTTTATTATTTATTTTTGGAACCACATTTCTTTTAAATGCTCAATAATCACGAGACCAACGCCGACAACAATGCCAATGTCTGCAATATTAAATGTATACCAATGATAGCCATGAACATGAAAATCAAGGAAATCTGTAACCGCACCAAAACGAAGACGGTCTATTAAGTTACCAACAGCACCTCCCAAGACCATACCAAATGCAATGGCGAGCATCTTTGAATCAGACCGCCAAATCCAGGCTATCAGAACAAAAGCAAATGCAAAAGCAATTGAAGCTAGAATCCATACTCCATAAGGATTGTTGCTCGAGAGAAGTCCAAAACTAACCCCACGATTCCAGGCTAAGATAATATTCAGAAATGAAGTAACCCTTAAATTTTGAGGAGGAACCATGAGGTGATTCAAAACAATCCATTTGGAAAGTTGATCTAAAACAAAAATAATTCCCGCAAGTCCCAGGCCCATAAAAGGCCAAATACAAGGCAACGAATGAGAACGCAGCGTTTTTGCGTCACTTGACTTTTCTCCAGTTAACTCTTTTTTAATTTTTGCTTTTTTTGTCATCTTTACACTTCCTCTACGACATCCAGGCAACGTTTACATAAGTCTTCATGGATGCGTCCGACTTCTTCTAAAACTTTCCAACATCGACTACATTTTTGTCCCTCAGCCAAATTGACTATGACGCCTATATTTGTGACATCTTCGAGAACAAAAGCACCGGGAGGAGGTTGGGCAATGATTAGTGTTGCTTGAGAGGTAATGGAAAGTTCGGCTAACTCTGGGTCACTCATATCAAGCGATTTAAGAGTTTCGGCAATCTCAGGGGTTACGTAAATGGCGACATTGGCTTGTAAGCTAGACCCAATTGTTTTCGCGGTCCTTTCAACTTCTAAGGCACCTGTAATGACTCGTCGCACATCTCGAATAATTTCCCATTGAGAAGCTAAGGCAGCGTTAGTCCAGCTGAAGGGAATATCGGGAAAAACTTGCAAATGGATACTGTCCACATCTTCTCCATAGCGAGCTTGACGAGCCTCTTCAGTTGTGAAACTTAATACCGGAGCTAACCAATGGGTTAAGCAAGCAAAAATATGGTCCATAACGGTACGTACTGCGCGACGTTTTAGGGAAGACGGGGAGTCGCAATAGAGGCAATCTTTGCGTAAATCAAAGTAGAATGCGGATAAGTCAACAGCACAGAAAGTATGTAAGCTGGCATAAAAGTTCATAAAATCAAAAGTTTCGGCACTCTTTCGCAACGCCAAATCTAATTCAGCCAGACGATGTAAAATCAATTGCTCAAGTTTAGGCATATCATTGAAGGGAACTTGTTCTTCTGGGGTGAAGCCATCAAGGGCACCTAACAAATAGCGCAATGTATTGCGTAAGCGGCGGTAAATATCTTCTTGATATTTCAGAATTTCAGTCCCAATGCGCATATCTTCTGTATAATCGACGGATATAACCCATAAACGCAATATATCAGCCCCCATGGTATCAATAATGGTAATAGGGGCTAGAGCATTACCTTCCGATTTGGACATTTTAAGTCCTTTTTCATTTAAGGTAAAACCATGCGTTAAGACTTGGCGATAAGGAGCGTTTCCTGTTGTTCCGCAAGCTTCCATCAACGAGGACATAAACCAACCGCGGTGCTGGTCTGACCCTTCAAGATAAAGGTCGGCTGGCCAAGCTAATTCAGGACGATCTTTCAAAACAAATTCATGTGTACAGCCGCTATCAAACCATACATCCAGAATATCCATAACTTTGTCGTAATCATTAGGGTTGTATTTGGGAGCTAAAAAGCGACTGGCTTCGCTGGTGTACCAAGTATCACCACCCTCTTTAGCAACGGCTTCGACAATGCGGGCATGCACGTCAGCATCCCGTAAAACTTCCCCTGTTTCTTTGTGAATAAATAACGTCATGGGCGTTCCCCACGCACGTTGGCGCGACAAGTTCCAATCTGGACGGCTTTCGACCATGGAGCGAATACGATTTTTGCCAATGGTCGGTAACCAAGTGACTTCATCAATTGCCTTCAAAGATTTCGCACGCAAGTCATTTTTTTCCATGCTGATAAACCATTGTGCCGTTGTGCGAAAAATTAGCGGTGCCTTAGATCTCCATGAATGAGGATAACTATGAATGATTTTTGTGGCATGAAGAAGGAGGCCGACTTCTTGAATCGCTTCAATGACTTTGGCATTGGCTTTAAAGACAAATGTTCCGGCAAATAAGGGAACATTGGCATAATAGTGACCATCATCCGCAACGGTTCTAGGAATTTCAAGACCATGTTTTTTGCCAACTTCAAAGTCTTCTAGTCCATGACCTGGTGCTGTATGAACAAGGCCAGTTCCGGCTTCGGTGGTGACATGCTCCGCGTTAAGGAGAGGAACCGGAAAATCATACCCCTTTCCTTGTAAAGGATGAGAACAAATTACCCCGGCTAACTCCTTGCCACTAAGAGTTCCAAGTACGTGGTGTGTCTCAACATCTAATTTGGCGAGAAAGTCGGCAACCAAATCAGTTGCTACAAGGAAAGCCTGGTCATGCTTATCAGACTTAATGACGGAATACTCGATACTTTCTCCATATGCGATGGCTCGATTTCCGGGGAGGGTCCAAGGTGTCGTGGTCCAAATGACGGCAGCCACATTATTCAAAATAGGCAAGTGCGTTTCCTTGACAGGAAAAGCAACATAAATAGAGTCTGAGGTGTGATCTTTGTATTCAATTTCTGCTTCAGCCAATGTTGTTTTTTCAACAACGGACCACATAACTGGTTTTTGTCCCCGGTATAAACTTCCATTCAGAAGAAAACATCCTAATTGTTCAATAATTCGGGCTTCTGTTTTGAAATTCATGGTGGAGTAGGGATCATCCCAGTCCGCAACGATTCCCAACCGTTTGAATTCTTCCCGTTGAATATCAACCCACTTGGCGGCAAAGGTTCGGCATTCGGCTCGGAATTCTAATACATCAACATCATCTTTGTTAAGGCCTGCATCTCGATAGCTTTCCTCAATTTTCCATTCAATAGGTAAACCATGGCAGTCCCAACCGGGAACTAAAGGAGCGTCATAGCCAAGCATTTGGTATGTTTTATTGACAACGTCTTTTAAAGTTTCTGTGAGGGCGTGCCCAATATGAATGTGACCATTGGCATAGGGAGGGCCAAAATGAAGAATAAATTTTTTCCGGCCTTTAGATTGGGAGCGCAAGGTTTTGTATAGGTCAATTTTTTTCCAATAATTCAAAAAATCAACTTCACGTTTTGCCAAATTTGCCTTCATGGCAAAATTTGTTTTGGGGAGAAAAACTGTATTTTTATAATCGACTTTCATAAGCTTACAAGCTGACCTTCATTCCCTATGTGGTTTACGAGTAATTTTTTACTCACATAAAAATATACTAACCTTTTTGTATGAATGACAAAAGGGAGTTCGTCTATTTTGATGGTTTTTTGCTGCTTAGCCGCCCAAAGTTACTAAATACTTCACGCAAAACGCCAGTTTCATACCCTGTCGTTTCAGTTTTACGGTCAATCGGTTTAATATTTTTTGCCTCTTCACCGGAGTATGTTTTAATATCGCTTACTGTGTTACTTTTATCAAAATTAATTACGGTAACTTGTTGTTCCAGAACTTCTGGCGTAAAGAAGGATGTTGTTGCGGTTTTCTTAGAAACATAATACCAAGTATTTTGGTCAAAAGTAGAAATAGTGGACGGGCTTCCTAAAAGATCTTGCACTTGTTTCTTTGTTTGAACGCCTGGTTTAATTTGAGTAAATTGAACATTTTCTGCATTGAATCCCCGGGATTCTATAGTTGGGGCACAGCCAATTAAAAAACTTGAAAATATGAAAGAAGAAAAGAGAGATGCATTGCACTTCATGAGTTGGTAACCTAAAATAACTCTAATAATGTAAAATGAAAAACTACACTACATTTGACATCAACTCTTCAAACTGTCAATCATAAAGGTCTTGATGATCATGAAAATTTTGAATAAAACACAACCTAAAATGACTGATTTAGCTGCTGACCTCTATGCAAGTGTAACAAGTCAAGCCAGACAATATATATTTTTTGTGGATTATCAAATTCCTGATACACCGCAAGGTCGATTTGAGATCTTGGCACTCCATTTGGCTTTAATGTTACGAAGACTGAAATTTCCTTGGCCGAATGAGGTTGAGATGTGTCCCGAACTGAGCCAAAGTTTATGCAATTGGGTTGTGGCTGATATTGAGGAATCAATTAGATCCATGAAAGTAAGTGAATTGAAGATTACGCGCCATTTGAAGAGACTTATGGAAGGCTTCTATGGTCGACTCGTTGCCTATGACAAAGCGCTGGAATTGAATGATAAGGACATGCTAGAACAGACTATTCGTCGCAATGTCTATGGAATTGCTGATAAAATTGTGGATGATATCGTCATGGGTTTGGTTGCTTACACGCGTCAGACCTGGGATTGGATGCTAGAGACAAGCATTTCCCAAATTATCGTTGATTTAAAAGGAGATTAAGTAGGAGATGGAGTCGGATCCAAATATTGAATTCAGTCGAATTGTCCTTTTTGATGAAATCGGGGCAACAGGTGCAAAATATCACATAGAAGCCAAAGAGGAAGAGTGTCGAGGTCTGACAAGACGGTTTCAACTCGTGGCTATTCACTTTTTGAAAGCTGATTTTGAATTGTTTCAGGAATCAGAGCCTGGCTGTTACCGAATTGAGGGAACAGTCGTTGGGGATGTCATTCAAAGTTGTGTATCAACACTTAAAGATGTGCCGGCCCAAGTTCATGTGATTGTTAATATTCTGTTACGTCCTTCTCGGGAAGAAAATAAGGATGAAGAGTTTATCATTGACTTAGAAGATGAACGCGACATTGAGTATTATACTTCAGAATCCATTGATTTAGGTGAGACAGCTGCTCAATATCTTTATTTAAATTTAGATCCTTTTCCCCATGCACCTGGCGCCCCAGAATTTTCTCAAGACGAGAGTAAAGAGACCTTAAGTCCCTTAGCGCAAGCATTAGAAGTATTAAAAAAGAAGTAGAAAGAATGATAGTAGATAAAAATTTAAGAGATGATTTTATTATAACTATTAATATTAAAAAGTTTTTTAAGGGGTTCAAAACTTGCTTCAGAGACATCAACATAAATATATAAATTTCTCATTCTCTGTTTCTTTGTATTCACTAGTGTTCCAGTAAGTTATGGCCTTGAAAGTCCTGATGAATCTGAAAGGGCCAATGCGGATCAAATTACTTTACCCCAGTGAATGCTCCCTCAGTCCAAAGTAAACTGAATCTCCAACAACGGGGAGGTGTGATCAACAGGTTTTTACAGGGGTATTTTAATAACTCAGAAGAGGGAGATTCATTTTTTTAAATTGTTCGTCTAGAATTTAAAAGCCCGATTTTAAGGTCTTATAGGGTTAACTTTAAGCTTTTATCTAAGTTTTCTTTTTTGTTTTGAATTGCCTTTTGTGCTTGCTCTTTGGGTGAATTTGCGATAAAAACTGTAGCAAGACTGTCTGAAATCTATGTTATCTGGAGTTTTAAAAGAATGGCTGTTCCAAAGAAAAAAACATCAAAGTCTCGTAGAGATATGCGCCGTGCGCATCATGCTCTGACATCGATTCATAGTGGTGAATGCCCAAATTGTGGTGCTCGTAAGCTTCCGCATCATATTTGTGGATCTTGTGGCCATTACAAAGGGCGGCAGGTTGTTTCCAAGTTGGAAGCTCAAGCTGACCAACAAGACACATAAGGTGATCTTTCCTTTGGGAGGAACCTTATAATGTCATTTGTAATATCATTGGATGCAATGGGGGGAGATTCAGCTCCCCAAATTGTTATTGATGGAGCCGCCAAAGCTCTTTCCAATGGCTTAAAATGTACTTTTCTCGTATTTGGTGACGAGCATAAAATTAATCCTTTCCTATTAAAACATCCCCAGTACAAACAATATTTTAAGATTATTCATACGGATGAAGTCATTACAAATGAAATGAAAGTGGTTGTAGCGATTCGCACTCTTCCCAAATCAAGTATGCGTATGGCTATTGATGCTGTCGCGAAAGGTGAAGCTGCCGCTGTCGTTTCTGCGGGAAATACGGGTGCCTACATGGCTTTAAGCAAGTTGCTACTTAAAACTTTCGAGGGGATTGATCGCCCCGCTCTGGCTACGACGATCCCAACTTTGACGGGTCAAGCTCTTGTCATGGATTTTGGCGCAAACGTAGAGTGTACCTCTGAAAATATCACTCAATTTGCAATTTTAGGTCATGTCTTTGGTCAAAGGTTATTAAAAAAGGCCAGTCCAACGATTGGATTGCTGAACGTGGGTACGGAAGAAGTAAAGGGCAATGCCATTGTTCAAGAAGCGGCACAAAAAATACGTAACTTGAAGCATTTGAATTTCCATGGATTTGTGGAAGGTGATGACATTACATCTGGCACGACAGATATAGTCGTGACAGACGGATTTACGGGTAATGTTGCTTTGAAGACCATGGAAGGCACAGCAAAACTCATTCAAAAAATGTTAGAACAGTCTTTGCGCCAATCTTGGCGTGGTAAATTGGGGTATTTAATGGCTAAAGGTGCCTTTCAAAATATGAAAAATCGTATTGATCCTCGTATGCACAATGGCGCCCTATTTTTAGGCTTAAAAGGAATAGCTGTGAAAAGTCACGGGGGTATGGATGCATTTGGATTCGCCAATGCAATTCGTGTTGCAGCTTCTCTAGCTTCAGATGCAGCCTCAGGGCAAATTGCAGAGGATTTAGAACGCTTTTTAAAAGAAGAAAAATAATACAATGGCTATTCGATCAGTTGTCAAAGGGTGTGGGGCCTATCTTCCTAAGCAAATTGTTACAAATCATGATTTGGCTGCAACAATGGATACCACCCACGAATGGATTGTAGAACGTACCGGCATTCACCAACGTCATGTAGCTGCAGAAGGAGAGATGACTTCTGATTTAGCAACCCAAGCGGCATCTCAAGCTCTCCAGCGAGCAGGCATCCAAGCCGACAATATAGATTTAATTGTTTTGGCGACCACAACAGCTGATGATACCTTTCCAGCTGCTGCTGTTACTGTCCAAAAAAAGCTAGGGGCACATAACGCTTTTGCATTTGACGTTCAAGCGGTCTGTTCTGGTTTTGTTTATGCTTTAAGTGTTGCTGATAATTTTATCCGTTGTGGTCAAATTAAAACCGCTCTCGTGATTGGGGCCGAAACGATGTCACGGTTGCTTGATCCGACAGACCGGGGAACAGCAGTCTTGTTTGGGGATGGAGCAGGAGCTCTTGTCCTTCAAGCTGAGCAAAATGCTGACTCTGAATCATTTTCTCAGCGAGGCATTTTGTCCACACATCTTTATTCAGATGGACGATGTCGAGATGCATTATATGTTGATGGAGGCCCGGGTCGAGGCGGCTCAATTGGATACATAAGGATGCAGGGTCGTGAAGTTATGAAGTGCGCCGTAGAAAAAATTGGGGGTGCTGTTAAAAAAGCACTTGAATTTCATGGGCTTACCCCTCAAGATATCGACTGGTTCGTCCCTCACCAAGCGAACATACGAATCATAAATGCTGTAGCAAAGCATTTTGATTTGCCACCGGAGCGTGTTGTCATAACCGTTGATAAACACGCGAATACATCTGCGGCTTCCATCCCCTTAGCTCTGGCTCAGGCAGAAGCAGATGGAAAAATTTTAACGGGGCAGTTGGTTGTTATTGAAGCAATGGGTGGTGGATTTACCTGGGGATCTGCCTTAATAAGGTGGTAATGAATAACTAAAAAGAATGGAGAATTATGATGACAGCTGAGACAGTAACTCGGGCTGATTTAATTAACAAAATAACCCAAGATAATAAATTGACACGTCAACAAGCTTCTGAAATTTTGAAAAAAACCTTAGAAGAAATTGAAAAAGCTTTGGCTAAGGGAGATCATGTGAAAATTTCCTCTTTTGGAACGTTTTCTATTCTTCAAAAGAAAGAACGAGTTGGGCGTAATCCTCGCACGGGCAAAGATGCTAAAATCTCACCTCGTCAAGTGATTAGCTTTCGAGCCTCTCCTGTTTTCAAAAAGTCCGTCGGAAAATAATTTTTTCTGGATTTTTGAAACGGCACTCTAAAAAGTTATAAGCATTGACCAACTACCCTATAAAATTATATATAATATCATCTAAATTTAAATTTAAGATTACTCAACAAAATATTTAAACCCGTAAGGAAAATAAAATATGAAACTCCTTAATTTAAACAAACTGCTTTCCATAATTTCCCTATCAATTATTTTAATGAACTCAGTTTTAGGCAATACGCCTGAACTCATTCCAGGTCAATTTGTAGATGGGCACCTCAAAAATTACTCCGAGGAAGAGCGTCGACTTATTGATGATGAGCTTAACAATATCAGCCAACTTTGTTTTCGGGGTCAAAAACCTTCTGTGAATCAGTTAATTTACGTTGCGACAGCGGGAGGGCCTGGTGCGAGTAAGTCAACAATTCTGGAAACGTATTTGCAAGAAAACTCTGAGTTTGTTTATGCCGATCCTGATCAAAGAGCATTGAAATTTATGATTAATACATATCTTCAGTCTCTAACGAATTATCAAATCAGCAGAACACCTTCTTATCGACTTTTACTAAATTCAGCTTATGAAAAGTGGCGTGCTGGTTCAAATTACATAGCATGCAAGATTCTAAATAATGCATATACGCAAAATTACAATATTGCGCATGGAACAACCTCCACAGCCAAAGAAATAAGTAGTCTCTACGAGAGATTAAAAGAGAGAAAATATAAAATTATTTTGCTGTTATGCGGGTCAACGGATCAAAATCGAATCAATGCGTTGCGTACACGGGCAGAAACGCAAGGATTTGTCCAAAGTTCGGATGAGGATACTATTAATAAAGGAAAAGCTTTTTGGGAAAGGCTACCCGTATATTTCCAGTATGCTGATGAAATACAAATCTATTGGACTCAAGATTTTAAACAAGGGAATATAAAAGCCGCAACTTTTGATAGAGTAAAAGGTTTAAAGATTCTCGACCAAAAAGCCTTTGATAGTTTTGTGAAACAGTATGAGTTAGCGCGTAGCGAAAAAAAGGAATTGGTGCCATTTAAATCGATTGTGCCGATTTTATAGAATTGTAAGACATTCGATCCTGAGAAATATTTCTTAGGATCGAATTTGGTAGAAATAATCAAAGAATCTAATAACCGCAGGTCTTCTCTTGCAATCCCCGGGCTAGATTAGTATATTTCGAAGAAGTCGGAACGTAGCGCAGCCTGGTAGCGCACTATTCTGGGGGGATAGGGGTCGTGGGTTCAAATCCCGCCGTTCCGACCATTTACCCTCAATTTCATTTTTCATAATACTTTCATAGAATCTTAATGAATTTTTCTCTATTATTTAATCACAAGATCTCTAAATGGTTGAATGAATATGACTCAAACTAAGATCACATTATCATTTAATGACAATGATATTGTTATTACAGCGGCAAAACGTACTCCTATGGGTGCATTTCAAGGAGCCCTTTCGGCTTTACAAGCTCCCCAGTTGGGAAGTATTGCCATTGAAGGGGCTTTTCAGGCATCTGCTTTAGATCCAAAAGATATTAATGAAGTGATTATGGGATGTGTTTTACCTGCCGGAATAGGCCAAGCTCCTGCTCGCCAAGCTGCAATTGGAGCCGGTGTCTCCAACACAACACCTTGTACAACGATTAATAAAGTTTGTGGTTCTGGTATGAAAGCGGTCATGAACGCGCATGATCAGATCTGTCTTGATAATCGTCGAATCATCATTGCAGGTGGCATGGAGAGTATGACAAATGCCCCCTATTTGCTGGATCGTGCCCGAGGAGGCTATCGCTTAGGTCACGGAAAAGTGGTGGATCATCTTCTTTATGATGGTTTAGAAGATCCCTATCATCCCGGAAAATTGATGGGGAACTTTGCAGAAGATACGGCAACACACTTCCAAGTGACTCGCCAAGCTCAAGATGATTATGCCATGGAGTCTTATCGTCGGGTACAATTAGCCGCATCAAAGGGATATTTTCAGGCAGAAATAGCTCCCATTGATCTTATTATGGGAAAAAATCGCTTAGAAATACATCAAGATGAGACACCGAGCAAAGTTAAAATTGATAAAATTCCTCATCTCAAGCCTGCATTTCAAGCCAATGGAACGGTGACAGCAGCTAACTCCTCATCCCTTGCGGATGGGGCAGCTGCACTTGTGCTGATGTCGGCGGGAGAGTCAAAGAGACGAGGATTGGAGGCAAAAGCTGTCATCCGAGGGCATGTTTCTCACGCCCAAGAGCCAGAATGGTTTACAACCGCTCCTATAAAAGCTATCGAAAAATTGCTTGAAAACCTAAATTGGTCAACGGAAGATGTTGATTTATTTGAAATTAACGAAGCATTTGCCGTCGTAACAATGGCGGCGATGAAAAAACTAAATATTCCCCACGAGAAAGTTAATATTTGGGGGGGAGCGACAGCCTTAGGTCATCCTTTGGGTGCCAGTGGAGCTCGCATTCTAGTGACGTTGACGCACGCTTTAGAAAAAACGAGGCGTTCGAAAGGAATTGCTGCCTTATGTATAGGTGGAGGCGAAGCGACTGCCATCGCTATTGAACGATTGTCATAAGCCTGTATCTTTAGTTTTTGGCTAAGACTTTGGGCTGATAAAGATTTGGAAATTTGCTCTTAAGAATATTTTTTGCGGCTTCTCCATCTGCAACCAGAATCTCTTTAAAGAGTTTTTCTTGGTCCCCAATCGGCATCTGCAAAACCGTTTGGAAGAGCTTGTTTAGATGGTCTAAATATTCCTTGTCAATCCCTTTAACCCACATGCCCCCGATAGGCGCTGGAAAAGCACATTGTCGTTCTTTTAGGAGTGGTAACATTTTTTGTCCGCCCATAAGGGAAGGAAGATTTTCACTACTAACAAAACCACTTTTAGCGGTATGTTTATTGCCATACATGTTACTGCACGTTGTGCATGGCATACTTCCTTCTATTCCCACCATTAATGCGGATCTGTTTTTATTAAAATTACTGACCTGTAAGTAAGCATGACCGTGTTGAACTTTTGGAGAAACCGTCTTTGTTGAATTATCATACCGAAATCCTTCGGGAGCAATTTCCTGATTAAATTTATCAGGATTACCCACCCCGCCAATAGCAATATTAACTCCCCGATGTTTTCCTGTAATTCCGAGCATCATATTTTTAGGTAAATTTTTCAATCCGCCTAATTTTTTTTCTTTTATTTCTAGTTTTCCATTGAGCATTTCAGCACTAAAACCATGGCTTGCTCCAAGTCGTGTCATATCAATTTGCGGAATTTTCGAAAAATCCCCAGTTAACAAAAGATTATAGAGTGTATTCCCATCTCCAATTTCCATATCAAAAAGAATTCTTTGACCGTGAGATAAAGCGACAGCTAACGGATAAGGCCAGGTTTTTAGAGAAGGTATGTTGTTTGCCTGTTCTGTGAATTGTAAAGGCGCATCTGCTAAAATGAGAAATAGCCTTTTTACAAAATTTTGACGCTCATCTTCTATCATTAATTTTTTGTCGAGACAGGCTTGTGATTTTTGTTGTGCCGGTATAGCCCGTTTGCAAGTGTGAATAGATTTTTCTCGCTCATTTGAGGGAAACATCGTGTTAAAAAAAACAACAATATCTGCTGTAAATTGTTTTGTAAGGGAAAGGGAATCCTTTTTTTCCATTTCAGGCTTTCCTGTTCCCCAGGTTCCGGGAGCAATTTTCCAATCTTGTATTGTAATTTTTGGAGTGCAGACGGGTTGGCTAGTCATAATGGATTGGTCATTAATCTTAGCACTTCCTGTAGAAATTAGGCTTGTAAAAAAGATTATTAAAAGGTTACGTTTCATGTTCACTTCCCGAATTTATGTCGGCACAACTATAAAAATATTATGGGCACAAAAACTTTAATGAGAAGTGAATATTGGTAATATTCTAAGGATGAGAAAAAATTGTTTAAAGGGTTAAATTCATGATTTTTCCAAAATAATTAAAGAAAAAACCCATTCACTTGTTGCGCAAGACCTTAAATCCGTCTATAAAAAAGTCAGTGATTTTCCAAGGGGAGTATAGGTGAAAATCGTGAATGAATCTCAAATAAGACGGGCAGAAAATAGATTGTTTTTTCGTCGGTGGGTACAAAATCCTCGTCAATTGGGTACACTTGCCCCTATATCAGTAAAATTATCCCTACTGGCAGCCAAGCAAGCCGTGAAAAGCTATGTGCCCGGAACCCCTGTCGTTGAGATTGGAGCGGGTACAGGTCGACTCACTCGGGCATTACTGCAGTGCGGTGTTCAACCTCAAGATCTTACCGTAGTAGAACTTGATGGTGAGATGTGTGATTTCATGCGCAAATCTCTTCCCCTTATTACCGTTATAGAAGGGGATGCGAATCAGCTTGCGGAATTAATTAATTCAAAAATTTGTGAAAAAGTTGGGGTTGTTGTATCTGCAATCCCTTTAATGTACTTACCTGAAATTTTACGCAAGTCCCTTATAAATGCAGCATTCGCGGTATTAAAACCCAGTGCAAAAATTATTCATGTTACTTATAGCCCTGTATCTCCCTTAAAGTTTTGGGATGCCATTCAGCAAAGGTGCATTGAGTCAACTTGGATGAATATTCCCCCGGGTTTCGTTTGGCAGTTTCAACAACAATGACGTATAGCGCTCAAGCCAAAAAGGATATTGCACAAGCCAAGCGAGATGAAAATCTCCTTTTTTTCAAACGTCTTTTAAAGAATCCCAAGGCTTTGGGAGCTGTTACACCCAGCTCGCTGGCTTTGGCTAATTTTATTTGTCGTCATGTGGAATCTACCCCTGAAAGTTTTGTGGTTGAAATCGGGGCAGGGACGGGAAGATTCACTCGGGCGTTATTGCGCTATGGCGTCACCCCTACGCAGATTTATGTTGTGGAAATGGACCCAGAGCTTTGCAAATTTTTAACCCAACATTTTCCCCAAGTGACCGTTATTAATGGAGATGCAAGAAATCTTTTGGATATTCTTCCGGCTCACATTATTGGAAAAGTGAGTACGGTCATTTCTGGCATTCCCCTTGTTAATTTGTCCGAAACCATTCAAGCCCATATTGCTGATGCCTGTTTTGCTGTACTTGCCGAAGGTGGGCAAATGTTACAGTTTACTTACGGCCCTATTTCTCCTTTATCCAGTCGCAAACTGGGTTTGCATAAAAAGCGTTTAGGAAGCGTATTTTGGAATTTTCCGCCAGCAGTAATCTGGGCATATAAACGTGCAGAAATGCAAGAAGAAAAATCTCAAGTTTTCATTCGCCGATTACGGAATTTGCGTCGCAAAATTTTGATTAAAGTGAAGCAGAGTTAACCTATAAAAACAGGTTAAAGGCACTGAGTCGTATTTAATGAGCATATTTTTTCTCGTTTTAGCACAATCCGCGCCCCATTGGCGGTAAGCAAATCTCGTGCTAATGTCATATTAATTACAAGTTTTTAGAAGTTTATTGTTGAGTTATTAATGACGCCATGAAAGGGAAGGAATGAATTTATTTCATATTGCTGAAATGGCGCTCATTTCACCATTGGTTGGGTTTGTCATTGCCGGTCTTGGAAGTTTAAATCCCCAAAGCTTTACGGAAGAAGGGTTAGACTTTGGAGATCGATTATTTCAAGTCGTTACTTGTACCTTAATGGGTATTTGTGTTTTGGCGTCTCTTATTTTGTTTCAACAAGTTGGGCTTGGGCACCTGGAGGCTTCAACATTGACGTTGCCCTGGATTCATACGGACCAATTTACTGTTTCGTGGGGCATTAAGCTTGACGCATTAAGTGTCACGATGATGCTTATTGTTTCTCTTGTTTCTTTTCTTGTTCATATTTATTCCATCGGTTACATGAAAAACGATAATTGTATTCCTCGATTTATGGCCTACCTTAGTTTTTTTACTTTTGCCATGTTGGCGCTTGTTACGGCTCCGAACCTGCTCCAGCTTTTTTTTGGTTGGGAAGGTGTAGGGCTCGCGTCTTATTTGCTCATTGGGTTTTGGTACGAAAAGCCTTCAGCAGGGGCGGCTGCTATAAAAGCTTTTGTAATGAATCGGATTGGAGATGTAGGGTTGGCTCTAGGGATATGTGCTATCTTTACTATATTCCAAACCATGGATTTTGAAATACTTTTTAAAGAATTAGCGACTTACTCCACCGGTTCTGCGGGTCGTCCTATTTTTAACTATTTAGGGTTTCCTGTTGACGCCTTAAATTTGATTGGTGCTTTGCTCCTAATTGGTGCAATGGGGAAGTCGGCGCAGCTAGGGCTTCATACGTGGTTGCCAGATGCTATGGAAGGACCTACGCCCGTATCTGCTTTGATTCATGCGGCAACAATGGTAACTGCAGGCGTTTTTTTACTTGTGAGAATGTCGCCCTTATATGAATTAACTCCTCTCATACGGGATTTTATCTGTATTATCGGAGCCTTAACGGCGTTCTTTGCGGCAGCTATAGCGGTTACTCAAAATGATATTAAACGCATCATTGCTTATTCGACATGCAGTCAATTAGGATATATGTTTTTTGCAGTGGGCGTTTCTGCCTATGGTGCGGCCATGTTCCACCTCGTAACCCATGCTTTTTTTAAGGCTCTTCTCTTTTTAGGCTCAGGTGCTGTTATTCACGCTATGTCAGATGAACAAGACATTCGTCGCATGGGGGGAATTCGTGCTATGGTTCCTATTACCTATACAATGATGTGGGTGGGCAATCTGTCATTAGCGGGCATTCCCTTTTTTGCAGGTTATTATTCTAAAGACGCAATATTAGAAGCGGCCTATCTTAAAGGTACTGTTGTTGGTGAAATTGCTTTTGTTTTGGGACTTTTTGTGGCCATAATGACCGCATTTTATTCCTGGCGATTGTTGCTCCTTACATTTCATGGAACTCCCCGTGCGGATGACCGTGTCATGGCCCATGTGCATGAAGTGTCTCAATCCATGAAAATTCCATTATATATCCTAGCCTTGGGGGCGATGGTATCCGGCTATCTGGGGCAAGATTTATTTTTAAACACCGGGTTCTGGGGACATGCTATTCCTTCGGCAAGTTTACATCACGGCGGGGCAAACTTGTTGTCGTATGTGGTGCGGTTTCTGCCCCTTGTATGTGCTATTATGGGAATTTCTATCGCTTACCTATTCTATTATCAAAATCAAATTATTCCTGATCGTTTAGCCCTAAAATGGCCTCGTTTATATAGTTTTTCTCTTAATAAAGGATTTGTAGACGAGGTTTATAATCGGTTGTTTGTGGCTCGGGCTCTAGCCTTGGGTTGGGTATTCTGGAAAAAAGGAGATGAAAAAATTATTGATCGCTATGGTCCGGATGGATTCACAACGGTCTCTATGTTTATTGCCCACCTTGCGGCCCGTTTGCAAACGGGATATGTTACCCATTATGCCTTTGCTATGTTGTTAGGTATTGTTGCTTTAACAACGTGGCTATTAATTTCAAAAGTTTATAACCTATGAACAATCTTCCCCTCCTTTCCGCAATTATCTTTCTCCCCTTAGTTGGCAGTCTTTTTATTTTTGCTATGAAAGGGCAAGAGTCGACCATTGCAAGCAATGCAAGAAATGTAGCCATTTGGACATCTTTTCTAACCTTTGCTTTGTCAATTATTTTATGGATAAATTTTGATGTGAGCCAAATATCATATCAATTTGTTGAAAAGACAAATTGGGTTAAGGATTTAGGTATTCGGTATCATTTAGGAATTGATGGTGTTTCCTTATTTTTTGTATTATTAACAACTTTTTTAACACCTTTATGTATTTTAGCCAGTTGGGATTCTATCCAATTTCGTGTACGGGAATATATGATGGTATTTTTACTGCTAGAAACATTCATGATTGGCATGTTTTGTGCCCTAGATCTCGTCCTGTTCTATGTCTTCTTTGAAGGTGTGCTCATTCCCATGTTCTTAATTATTGGTATCTGGGGAGGGGAGCGTCGAATTTATTCTTGTTTTAAATTCTTTTTGTATACTTTTTTTGGCTCCGTCTTAATGTTAATAGCTATTTTATCTATCTATTACATTACGGGAAGCACAGACCTTCAAGTCGTCATGGACTTCTCCTTTACATTGGCAGCGCAGAGATGGTTATGGTTGGCCTTTTTTGCCTCTTTTGCCGTCAAAATTCCTATGTGGCCTGTTCATACATGGTTGCCGGATGCTCACGTCGAGGCTCCAACGGCAGGATCTGTTATTTTAGCAGGAATCTTATTGAAAATGGGGGCTTATGGATTCTTAAGATTTTCGATTCCATTGTTTCCAGGTGCAACAGTTGTTTTTACTCCATTGATCATGGTTCTCAGCATCATCGCCATTCTTTATGCATCTTTAATAGCTCTTGTCCAAACAGATATGAAAAAATTGATAGCCTATTCTTCTATTGCTCATATGGGTTTTGTGACTTTAGGAATTTTTACACTCAACACCCAAGGGGTGACGGGGGCGATTATTCAAATGCTGAGTCATGGTATTGTTGCCGGGGCTTTATTCTTGTGTGTAGGAGTGGTTTATGACCGACTTCATACCCGGGAAATTGATCGATACGGAGGGCTCGTGTCCCGTATGCCTTTTTATGCACTATTCTTTTTAATTTTTACCCTTGCGGCCATCGGATTGCCCGGAACAAGTGGATTTGTGGGAGAATTCTTGGTGCTTGTGGGTGCATTCCAAATGAATACGCTGGTTGCAACTCTTGCCTCAATCGGTATGGTTTTGGGGGCAAGTTATGCGTTGTGGTTATACCGAAGAGTCATTTTTGGAAAATTAGTTCACGCAGATTTAAAAACGATATTAGACCTCAATTTGCGGGAAGGCATAATTCTAGGCTCACTGGCAGTTTTGGTGTTGTGGTTGGGAATTTATCCGCAGCCATTCTTAAATATTATCAATCCCGCAGTTAAAGAGTTGGTTGAAAATCATAAGGCTTGGGTTCAAGAAGAAGCCTCAAATGTAATAGAAAAAGCGAATGAAAAGGAAAGTTTGAGCCTTCATAAAATTGCGATGCCCAATCCTGATTCTTCGTTTGTGTGGGGAGCGTCTTTATGAATTTGGCTTTTGAGGGTGTAGATTTAAACCTTATTTTTCCAGAACTTGTTCTATTGGGAGTGGCTTTTGTTCTTCTTGTGTTGGGTTTGTATAGGGGCGATTATGCTTTTAATCGCGTAATGCTATTATCCAAAATTGCTTTAGGGGCGGTTCTCGTTCTTGTTTGTGTGATGCCAGCAGAACGTGAAATTGGTTTCCAAGGGGCTTTTGTGAGTGATAGTTTTTCAATCTTGATGAAAGCCCTTATTATATCTTCAGCTCTTATTGTGTTAATGGTGAGCCGAAAGTCTCTAACTTCAGAAGATATTGCTCAATACGAATACCCAATCTTGATCCTGTTTGCTGTTTTGGGAATGATGGTTATGATTTCGGCAAACGACTTGATCAGTTTGTTTATGGGACTTGAATTACAAAGTCTAAGTCTATACGTATTGACGACATTACGTCGAGACGATGCCAAAGCTTCAGAAGCTGGAATGAAGTATTTTGTTCTGGGAGCTCTGTCCACGAGTTTGCTGCTATATGGTTGTTCGTTAATTTATGGATACACAGGAACAACGAATTTTGATGTTATAGCTCATGTCTTGAAAGGAATTCATGATGTTCCTTTGTCTATAATGGTTGGGTTGGTTTTCCTGATGGCTGGGTTGGTTTTTAAAATTTCTGCGGTTCCTTTTCACATGTGGACCCCAGATGTGTATGAAGGATCGCCTATTTCCATTACAACATTTTTGGCCTCAGCTCCCAAAATTGCAGGTTTTGCTCTCATTACACGCGTTTTTATATCCCCTTTTTTGCATTTCGTGGGACAATGGCAACTTATGCTGGGGGCGATCGCAATAGCCTCAATGATTTTAGGAGCATTTGCAGCTCTAACACAACGGAACATCAAACGTCTTTTGGCATATAGTTCTATTGGGAATATGGGATATGCGCTTATTGGCATCGTTGTGGGCACTGAAGAAGGGGTAACAGCAAGTACGTTATATATGCTGTTATATCTCATCATGATTATTGGGGTGTTTGCGTGTCTTCTCAACATTACACGCCGAAGTCAGGAAACAAATAACATTCAAGATCTTAAAGGACTCGTTCGTTTTTATCCAGGAACTTCATTTATTTTAAGTTTTCTCCTATTCTCAATGGCTGGCATTCCCCCTCTTGCAGGATTTCTAGGGAAATTGTACGTATTTAAAGCAGCCGTTGCCGCAAATTTTTACTTTTTGGCAATTGTTGGCGTTCTGACGAGCGTCGTTGCTGCGGCTTACTATCTTTGGATTATCAAAGCTATTCTTATGGATGCCCCAGATTTGGACCGATGGGCGGAGCATTATCGTACTTATCGAAGGGAGCCAGCCATGACTTTTGTTTTGTTGGGGACGGTTGCAGGTCTTCTTTGGATCTTTATTTTCCCGAATCCTATTATTCGCATCACGAACGATGCTGTTGCTTCTCTATTTGATATGTAGAGGATTTATTGTTGAATTACATTCTTCATGAATATCCTGTTGTTGAAAGTACGAATGATGTTGCTAAGAACCTTTTAAAGGAAGGCGCAGGAGAAGGCACAGTTGTTCGAGCGGACCGCCAAACAGCGGGGCGAGGTCGACGAGGACGTGAGTGGGTATCTAATTCCGGTAATTTATACTGTTCTTTTATCCTAAAGCCGCACTGTCCTTTGAGCCAAGTCAATCAACTTTCATTTGTTATGGCTTTAGCCGTTGGCGAGACGATTTTATCTTTCCTATCCTTGCCCGAGAGTTTGTCTTATAAATGGCCAAATGACTTACTTTTAAATAAAGAAAAGGTTGGCGGGATATTGATTGAAACAGAGTCCAGTGGGGGAAAACAAGTTGAAAGTTGTGTGGTCGGTATTGGTGTGAATCTTCTATCAAGCCCTTCTCATATGGCTTATCCCGTGACATCTTTAAAACGGCATGCAAAAGTGACGCCAATTTTAGAGATTTTATTTTCTGAACTTTTGGATCAAATCAAAACTTTCTATCATATGTGGAAACAAGACGGTTTCGAGCTTATTCGAGAAAAGTGGCTGCAAAGAGCTTATTGTCTTGGAGAAGATCTATCTATAGTTGTGGGAGAAAACAAAATCCGCGGAAAGTTTATTGGATTAGATCCCAGCGGTGGGCTTCTTATTAAAAGAGAAGATAATAGCATTGAAACTCTATTGTCGGCTGAAATTTCATGAAATTTATAGAGCTAGAGGTTATTTCAAGATAAGTTCGTTCCTAAACTTTTATAAAGACTTGAAATGGCTTTCTGAACAGCCTATTTAATGAGTAGTGCTCTTGTATCAAAAACAAAAATTTAATCTAGGTATAAAATATAAGTGAAATATAATCCAACCAAAAAAGATCTATGGTTTCTTCCTCTTGGAGGATCAGGCGAGATCGGTATGAATCTCAATCTCTATGGTCACGATAACGAATGGATTATGGTAGACTTAGGAATAACTTTTGGAGATCGGTTAGGTGTGGATATTATTACACCTGATCCGGCTTTCATTGCTGAGCGTCGAGATTCACTAGTTGGAATTATTATTACGCATGCGCATGAAGATCATATAGGGGCTGTTCCCTACCTGTGGCAACATTTGCAGTGTCCCGTTTATGCAACTCCCTTCACCGCGAGCATTTTACGTCAAAAACTTAAAGATATTTCGTGGGGCAAGAAAGTTCCGATTATTGAAGTTCCCCTTTCAAGTACCATCCAGGTTGGAAAATTTTCTGTAGAATTCATTACTTTGACTCACTCTATTCCGGAGCCAAACGCTTTGGCGATTACGACACCTCTCGGCACAATTCTGCATACAGGGGATTGGAAAATTGACAGCAGTCCTTTTGTGGGAGAAGTTACCGATCATAAGCGTCTTAAAGCCTTGGGTGATAAGGGTATTTTGGCCATGGTTTGTGATTCCACAAACGTTCTTAACGAAGGAAGTTCAGGTTCTGAACAGGGCGTAAGAGAAGAACTTACGGATTTGATTCGTCGTCATCCGAATGGTCGTGTTGCTGTGGCTTGTTTTGCGTCGAACGTTGCTCGTTTAGAGACAGCTGCATTGGCTGCACGGGCAAACGGTCGTCAACCCGTATTGGTGGGCCGTTCCTTAATACGTATGGAAGAAGCAGCACGTCAAAATGGATACCTGACGGACATTCCCCGATTTCTTAATGAAGAAACGGCAGACGGATTGCCCCGGGATAGGATTTTGCTTATCGCTACAGGTTCTCAAGGAGAGCCTCGTTCAGCGCTTTCACGTATTGCCTCAGGACAGCATCCAGCTATAGAACTTGATGCTGGAGATACAGTTATATTTTCATCTCGAATGATTCCGGGTAATGAACGGAGTATTAGTGCGTTGCAAAATCGTCTTGTCTTAAAAGGCGTAAAAGTCATTACGGCTCATGAGGAAGATATTCACGTATCTGGACATCCTGCTCAGGATGAGCTTCGGCAAATGTATGAATGGGTTCGGCCTGAAATCCTAGTCCCGGTTCATGGAGAGGCTCGCCATCTTCAAGCCCATGCAGCCTTTGGTTTAGAATGCGGTATTGCTCAATCTATTACGCCAGAAAATGGAACGTTAATTCGTCTGGCGCCGGGTTCGCCTGAGATCGTTGATAATGTGCCAACGGGGCGAAAAGGTTTTGATGGCAATCGGTTAATTTCTATGGATAGTCTGATGCTTCGTGATCGTTATCGTTTGTCTATTCAAGGAACAATTGTGGTAACCATTGCACTTGATAAGGTTGGACAGCCGGCTCGTCCGATGCACCTTACGATGTTAGGTGTTGCCGAACCGGGAGAGGAAATGGATGAATTGTCACGGGATATTAACCGAGTCATACGCCAAACATTATTAGATAATCATAAAAATGAAGAGGTGCTAACGGAGGCACTTCGTGTTGCAATTCGCCGAGTTGTGAATACTCGGCTAGGCAAGAAGCCTCTAACTGAAGTACATTTAATACAAGTGTAAAACCTACAAAACTGCCTATCAATAAGCAGGGTCACTTTTACATGTAGGCAAATCAGGGGAGTGAAAATTTAAATGCTGAATCGATTAAATCATGTAGCAATTGCGGTACCTGATTTAGGTGCAGCTGTTACGTTTTATCGAGATGTTTTGGGGGCAGAAGTCTCTGAAGCTATGGACTTGTGGGAACACGGAGTGACCTCAGTTTTTGTTTACCTATCTAATACGAAACTTGAACTGATAACACCTTTAGGAGACCACTCACCCATTGCAGGGTTCCTAACCAAAAATCCTGCAGGGGGTTTGCATCATCTTTGTTTTGAAGTACAAGATATTCATATGTCATCGGATAAAGTTAACGCGGCGCACGTGAGACTTATTGATGTTCCTAAACAAGGAAGTCAAGGTAAGCCCGTTGTTTTTATGCATCCTAAAGATGTTTTTGGATGTTTATTAGAGTTAGAAGAATCAGCATAAAAGGTAAAATAAATGTGGAAATATGCTTTTTTGATAGGGCTTAGCACTTTGGTAAGTTCTTGTGGAAAAAAAGGTCCCGTGGAGCCTTTAGAGCCCAGCAGTTATCCTCATACTTATCCCAAACCTAAAATTATAGACCAGGAAATTGTTAAAAATTTAAAAAATGAGGATGTTAATGACGACTAAGCCACTTATTCTAATAACACTCGACGTGGAAGAGCCGGGCGGTTATTCAAAAATGCCTTGGTTTGCTTTGCGCAAGAATTATTGTGATGCTATTTTAGCTGCGGGAGGCATTCCTTTGCCTGTTCCCCACTATGAGGAGCTAGATGAACATTATGCATCTCTAGCCGATGGTTTTGTATTTACAGGTGGAGATTTTGATATTGATCCCGCGTTGTACGGCGAGGCCCACCGTCACGAGACTGTAAGGACCAAACAAAACAGAACAACTTTCGAATGGCGTTTATTGGAGTTAGCTCTCGAGAAAAAGAAACCGGTACTCGGTATTTGTGGAGGAATGCAACTTGTGAATGTTGTTTTAGGGGGAAGCCTGATTCAACATATTCCAGATGAAATCAATAATGGCTTACCTCATGAACAACCCAATCCACGAACTGAGGCAGGGCATGATGTGCAAATTTATGAAGATACGCTGTTACACAGACTTGTTTATTCTACAATAGTGGAAGGCAATATTCCCGTGAATAGTGCTCACCATCAAGCCATTAAGACATTAGGGAATGGACTTGTTATTAATGCAATGGCTTCTGATGGCATCATAGAGGGAATTGAAGATACACAACGGCCTTTCTGCTTAGGTATTCAATGGCACCCGGAATATCATATTAGTCATGCGGATAAAAATATTTTTCAAGGGCTTGTAGAGGCTGCAAAACAATGACGACATCTTTGACTGCACAGCCGATTGTAGGAGAACGCATTGCCAAACGCATGGCCCGAGCGGGTCTTTGTTCTCGACGTGATGCGGAGCGTTGGATCTTTGAGGGTCGCGTAACGATTGACGGAGAAATTCTAACCACCCCCGCCATAGTTGTGACGGATAAAATGAAAATTATGGTGGATGGAAAACTCATAACAGAAGTGCCAGAACCTCGACTTTGGTTATACCATAAGCCTGTTGATCTTTTAACAACTCATCATGATCCACAGGGTCGTCCCACAATCTTTGAAAACTTACCGTCATCCATGCCGAGAGTAATTTCTATTGGGCGTTTGGATTTAAATTCTGAAGGATTGCTTCTTCTCACCAATGATGGGGAATTATCGCGATATGCTGAGCTTCCTGCAACAGGATGGGCAAGGTCTTATCAGGTTCGTGTTTATGGAGAAGTTGATGAAAATGCGCTAGCAGATCTTGTGCATGGTGTTACAATAGATGGTATTTCGTACGGCCGCATTGAAGCTCAATTAGAAGATCCAAGTCACAATACGCGCTCAAATACTTGGCTCTTTATGACACTTTACGAGGGAAAAAATCGTGAAATCCGAAAAGTTATGGAATACTTAGGGCTTAGAGTGAACCGTTTGATTCGAGTGAGTTATGGTCCTTTTTCTTTGGAAGACTTAAACCCAGGTCAGGTTAAGGAAATTCCTCGAAGAGATTTTCTAAACGTGTTTAATGTTAATAAATAAGAAAATAATAGGATTATACATGCCAAATATTAAGTACCCCCTTCTTAAAGGTATTCTTGATTTCTGGTTTTCTGCAGAAGTCGAGCCATTTTGGTTTTCCAAAAATGATGACTTTGATACAACCATCGTGAAACAATATGGCATGTTATATGAAGAAATGGCGGCGGATTATCGAGATAAAAAACTTGATGAGATTAAAAGTGGCCAAGAAGCGTTGGCCCTTGTTATTCTTTTCGATCAATTTTCCCGCAATATGTTTCGAAATTCCCCCAAAGCATTTGCAACGGATGACCTAGCCCTTACCATTTCTAAAAGGGCTGTAGAGAGAGGATTTGATAGAGAATTAACATCTCTCGCACATCACAATTTCTTATATATGCCTTTTATGCACAGTGAAAATTTAGACGACCAAGAGGAAGGAATTCGTCTTTTTTCAGGTTTGCCGGGAAATGAACAAACAGTTTCTTATGCACGTCATCACAGGGATATTATTGCAAAGTTTGGCCGTTTTCCTCATCGCAATATTGATCTGGGGCGAAAACCTACCCCTGAAGAGGTTGAATTTGGAAAGACTTTTACAGGCTTTTAATAATCAAGTTGCTGGTGAGGGAGATATTTTTTCTAAGTTTTCTGGATATTCCTGACTTTGCTTAATAAACAAAGAAAGAATGACTGAAATACAAGTTACAAATAAAATCACGCCAAAGGCGACCTGATAAGTATGAATGGAGTAGGCGCGAATGCCTGCTTCTGTCATTTGTCCTTCCCAAAAATAGTCAAGAACTTGTCCTACATATTGTTGAATCATGGCGGCGGCCAGACTGACGATTCCATTTAGAAATCCTGTCATTGTTCCGGCAACTTCTGGTCCCATGATTGTGCAAGCGGCAATGAAACACAAAATTTCAGCTCCTGTACAAATTCCAACTGAAAATAAAATAGTATTGCCGAGCCAAATAGGAATATTTGGGACAAATACAATATAGGCTAGAAGCGCAACTATACCAACGCCCCCAAGAATGATTGCCTGCTTTACAGAGCCCAAAAGACGACTTATCCAAGCAAATAAGGGGCAGCCACAGGCTGTTCCAAAATAAATATAGGATACCATTTGTGCGGCCTCTTGCCGGTTAATATCAAATTTTTCCTCCATGAAGGAAACACCCCATAAATCTGCGACGACAGCGATGGAAAGATACAAACCAATAGCAACAAGAGCAAACAACCATGCCTGACCACTTTTGAATACGGATAACACTGATTGGAATGAGGCGTGTTCTTCTCCAGGTATAATCTCTTTTGTTTTTTTTGAAGCACGGGGGAGAATAAAGAAATTCAGCAGCAAAACAAGAGATCCAATAGCAGCCAGAATCATTAAACTTGCTCGCCAGCCTTGACTTTCAATGAGCATGACAAGCGGTCGACCTCCTAAGTAAGCCCCAAAGGTGCCAAATGTGGCTGTTAAGCCCATCATGAGACCTTTCCGATTATCTGGAAACCATTCATTTACAATCTTACTAACAGAAAGAAATGCGCACGCAGATCCGGTGCCCATCATCATGCGGGCTAGATATCCAAACAGCAATTGTTCACTGTGAGAAAAGAGAAGCACGCCTGAAACGCACAGAGCAATAGAGGATAAGATCATGCGGCGGGTTCCGTATCGATCAACTAACATCCCCACAGGTATTTGCATGAGCGCATAACAATAAAGAGCAAAAGAAGATAAGCTACTGAAGCCGCCGGCGGTCACGTCGAAAGCGATCATCAAATCGTCTTTCATGACACTAGGAGATACTCTAATAATGTATTGATACAAGTAGAATAAAACTGCACAAAGCCAAAGGAAATATGCAGAAGGAATTCGCCGCAATAACATAATTTTTAAATTCTCTTGGTAAATGATACTTTCTTTTTGATAAGTTGTATTGCTGAAGATTGCAAGATTTTTATATAGCGTCTCAAGAATCGGCAATCAAATTAAGTCCTAATAATTTTATAAGGTATAGCCTCTTTCACTAAAACAGCAAAGGCAGAAAACCATAGATATACTCGGATCAAGGTGTTAATTCAATTGCAACTTAGCTCTTCATCCATTAGAAGTTGATATAATATTTGTTTAACTGAGTAAAAATTATGGGATTTAATTGTGGAATTGTGGGGCTTCCGAATGTTGGAAAGTCCACTCTATTTAATGCACTAACAGCAACGGCAGCAGCTGAGGCTGCGAATTACCCTTTTTGTACGATTGAACCCAACATAGGTCGTGTGGGGGTACCGGATTCGCGGTTAGATAAGCTTGCCCTTATGGCCGGTTCGCAAAAGGTCATTCCAACTCAATTAGAGATTGTTGACATCGCTGGACTTGTGAGGGGAGCTAGCAAAGGCGAAGGATTGGGCAATCAATTCTTGGGTCATATCCGGAGTGTCGACGCGGTTATTCATGTTTTAAGATGCTTTGAAAATGATGATATTACCCATGTAGATGGTAGTGTTGATCCCATACGGGATTTGACAACCATAGAAACAGAATTAATGCTTGCTGATTTGGAAAGTTTAGAGCGACGGATGCAAGCTGGAGCCAAAAAGGCCAAAGGGGGGGATCTGGAAGCTAAAGCTCTCTTAGCGTTAATGGAGCAAGCGAAAAATCATTTGGAGCAAGGGAAACCTGCAAAAACAATGGTTGTTTCTAAAGAAGACGCGGATCTCTTTCAGCAAATTCAGCTTTTATCGGCTAAGCCAATGCTATACGTATGTAATGTATCTGAAGGCGAAGCCAGTACCGGCAATGAATGGACAGCAAAAGTGGACGACTATGCAAAGAATCATGACGCACGGGCTGTTGTGATATCTGCTGCCATAGAGTCTGAAGTCGCTGGGTTAGATAACGAACAGGATCAACGAGAATTCCTTCAGTCTCTTGGTTTAAAAGAAACAGGCTTAAAGCGCGTCATTCACGAGGGATATGGTTTGCTAAATCTCTTAACATTTTTCACTGTTGGTCCGAAAGAAGCTCGAGCGTGGACTACCCATCAAGGGTCCAAAGCTCCCCAAGCAGCAGGCGTCATACATACAGATTTTGAGCGTGGATTTATTTGTGCAGAGACAATTTCTTATGAAGATTATGTTGCATGTGAAGGGGAAGCGGGCGCAAAAGCGGCCGGTAAATTGCGTCTTGAGGGGCGTGACTATTTGGTAAAAGATGGGGATGTATTTCACTTTCGTTTTAATGTTTAGCCTTGCCGGTAATTAAATACAAACTCAAGGCATATAAGGTTATAGTAATATGAAAAGCATTCTTCTTCCTCGACGAAGACTTTTGGCAGTATTAATAATGTTAGCCGTTGCCTTAATGGTCTCGAGTATGGATATTTTCTTGCCCGCGTTGCCAATGATGCGTGATTATTTTGGTACAACAGAATACCTCATGCAACTCAGTTTGATGATTAGCCCGCTTGCAAGCGCCCTCGTAGCTCTTATTTTTGGGCGCATATCTGACATTTATGGTCGTCGACCGATTCTCTTTGCTTCTTTTGCTTTCTTCTTAATTGGCGGTCTTGGATGTTGTTTTGCCCATACAATGGAATCCTTTATGGTTAGTCGTTTTATTCAAGCCATTGGGTGTGGGGGCTTAAGTGTTGTTGGTGTTGTAATCATTGCAGATATGTTTCATGGTATCGATTATGCAAGATATATGAGTATATATGGGTCTTTATTTCCGCTCGTGTTCGCAATTTCACCTATACTTGGAGCTCATATAACAGAGCATTTTGGTTGGCGATTCTGTTTTATCCTAAACTTTTTGTCCATGTTGATCGTTACCCTATTTCTTCGTGCTCTTTTGCCGGAAACAATAAAAAAGGGTGCCCATGCCAATCAGGGTGGATTTCGAGAATTACTTGAAAAAACGACGATGCTTCTCACGAGTGCTGAATATTTGTTGATGGTTCTAGGGCACGCGCTTCCTATCACCCTCACAGGATTATTTTTGGCAAACGGCTCTTTCATTTTTATTGATGGTTTTGGATATACGCCCACTCTATTTTCCCTATACCAAGCTGTCCCTATTACTCTCAATTTTTTATCCTCATTACTCTATCGACGGTACATTGGCCGTTTAGGATTGAAGGGTGCCTTGCGGGTGGGTGCAGTAGGAATGTTTGGATTTGTCCTAGGTTCCTTAGCTTTGGTCACGCATCAAGTCCCCAGTACAGCTATAATAATTCTTGCCATTTTCTGTTTAAGTAATATAGCCATGCCTTTTGTGGTTGCGACTTGTGCGACGCGTGCTATAGAAATTTTTCCCGATGATCGGGGTTTGTCGGTATCCATTATGGCCATGGTGAGAAACATATTTCTAGCCGTGATTGTGAGCACAGCAGGACTTTTCTTTAATGGCACAATTTTACCGGTATATATTGCAATGATGTTGGTCGTTATCGTGGTGCTGGGTATTGTCTTCTTAGCATTACAGCGTCCTCTCGTTTTTGCAGGGGAGTGAGAGTCTATGGAATCTATTTCGCTTCTTCCCCCTGAAAACTTTCACCCTAAGATTGAGGTTGCGGGTTGTTATTGTGAATACGAGAACAAAATTCTTCTGTTAAAGCGGGCCCCGCATAAACTTCAAGGAATGACATGGGGTATTCCCGGAGGTAAATTAGAGTCGGAGGAAACACCAGTTGAGGGAGTTATCCGAGAAGTTTTTGAAGAAATTGGGCTGAAAATTGATGCAAATAAATTAAGTGAAATTGATACATTGTATGTTCGGCGTTCGTCAATTGACTATATATTTTATAGGTTTCGAGCCCACCTATCCTCTTTGCCCGTACTTCATTTAAATCTTGAGGAACATGTGGAAGCACGATGGGTTACCCTCGAGGAAGCTTTAGATTTGCCCCTCATTTATGGGGGTGCAGAAGCATTGGTAAATTATAGGACATTTCTAGAGGATAAGGTAAATCTAAAAGGCTCATAATCGTCCTTGGCGTATCCTTTACATCAGGCTATAAAAGAGAAGCGTTACACTTCTAATAAAGATTTCTGCAGTCATGACTCCATTCGTTCATTTACGTGTTCATACCGCTTATTCCCTCGCAGAAGGGGCTATTAAGCTGAAAGATTTGGCCAAGCAGTGTCGCGAATATTCTATGCCTGCTGTGGCAATCACGGATACGGCTAATCTTTTTGGAGCTCTCGAGTTTTCCATGAGTTGCGCTGAAAATGGTATTCAACCTATTATTGGGTGCCAAATCCATTTGCGCCGATCTTCCCCATCTTCCCCCGGGAATCAAAAACCTATTGAGCCGGATCAACTTGTTTTGATTGCTCAAAATGAGGAGGGATATCGCAATCTTCTTCATTTGGTTAGTGATTCTTATTTATCAGCGGCAAGTGGTGAATTACCTCAAATGACTCTTGAAGCTTTAAAAGAGCGAAGTGCGGGGTTAATAACTTTAACAGGGGGGCCAGCCGGTCCTATTGGTCGTTTGATTGCAGAAGGTCAACGAAGCGCTGCGGAAGAACTTCTTCTCACCTTAAAAGCCATTTTTCCCAATCATCTCTATGTTGAAATTATGCGACATGGATTAGCAATTGAAGATCAAATTGAGCCTATACTGGTTGATTTAGCCTATCAACATGATCTTCCTTTGGTAGCGACCAATGAGGTTTTTTTTAAAGACCCCGATATGTATGAAGCGCACGACGCTCTTTTGTGTATTGCAGAAGGTAGATATTTGAATCAAGATGATCGCCGACGCGTAACGCCTCATCATTTTTTCAAGACTGCCCAAGAAATGATAGAGATATTTTCAGACTTGCCTGAAGCCATTCACAATACAGTGGTAATTGCAAAGCGCTGTTCCTATATGCCTATCCCGCGTCATCCTATTTTACCACCCTATCCGACGGAATCGGGGCGTTCTGAAGGTGAGGAGCTCCGCGATATGGCAGAAAAAGGCTTACACGGGCGCTTGGAGCGTCAAGTCTATGATTTGACAGATTCTGCTGAAACCAAAATCGAGAAGCGTCAAATTTACTTGGATCGCCTAAACTATGAAATCAATGTCATTGAGAAAATGGGATTTCCCGGGTACTTCCTTGTCGTTGCAGATTTTATACAATGGGCAAAAAGTCAAGGTATACCTGTTGGTCCTGGTCGTGGGTCGGGTGCGGGCTCTTTGGTAGCGTGGGCTTTGACAATTACGGATATAGATCCCATTCGATTTGGATTATTGTTTGAGCGTTTCTTGAATCCAGAACGCGTTTCTATGCCTGACTTTGATATCGATTTTTGCCAAGAACGTCGCGATGAAGTGATTACTTACGTTCGTCGCAAATATGGCGACGATCGTGTTGCTCACATTATCACTTTTGGAAAGATGCAAGCCAAAATGGTTCTGCGAGACGTGGGACGTGTGCTCCAACTCCCCTATGGTCAGATTGACAGAATTTCTAAGCTTGTCCCCAACAATCCAGCCAATCCAGTAACGCTAGAGCAAGCCCTGGAAATGGAACCTTTATTGCGAGAAGCTCGTGATACAGATCCCGCAGTTGCAACGATGATGGATATGGGCATGAAGCTGGAAGGTTTATATCGTCATGCTTCAACCCATGCTGCAGGCGTCGTGATCGGAGATCGTCCCTTAGCTGACTTGGTGCCGCTTTATAAAGATGAAGGATCTATATTGCCGGCAACTCAATTCAGCATGAAATATGTGGAATTAGCGGGTTTATTAAAATTCGACTTTTTGGGTTTAAAAACATTAACAATTATTGAAAATTGTTGTCAGCGTCTGAAGACAAATGGAATTTCGATTGATATTGCTCAAATTCCCCTTGATGATCCTAAGACTTTTGAACTTCTTCAAAAGGTTGAAACAGTTGGTGTTTTCCAAGTTGAAGGTGCGGGCATGCGGGACGTGCTGCGCAAGCTTCGACCCGATCGCTTTGAAGACTTAATTGCTTTGGTCGCTCTTTATCGTCCAGGCCCTATGGATGATATCCCCCGATATCTGGCTTGTAAACATGGTGAAGAGAAAGTGACCTATCTTCACCCCCAATTGCAGTCCATACTGGAGCCAACATATGGGGTTATGGTTTATCAAGAACAGGTTATGCAAATTGCTCAAGTTTTAGGTGGATATACATTGGGTGCCGCAGATCTATTGCGTCGAGCCATGGGAAAGAAAATTAAGTCAGAAATGAATGCCCAGCGTGCTCAGTTTGTTGAAGGGGCAATTAAAAATGGTTTGATACCTGATATTGCCAGTCAAATTTTTGATCAAATGGCCAAGTTTGCCGGATATGGTTTTAACAAATCCCACTCTGCCCCTTATGCTCTATTGACTTATCAAACCGCCTATTTAAAAGCGAACCATCCTCTGGAATTTTTTGCAGCATCCATGACATATGATGTGAATAATACCGATAAACTAAATGTATTTCGTCAAGATATGGACCGATTAAAAATTGCTCTACTGCCCCCAGATATGAACGCTTCAGAAGTTTCGTTTTGTGTTGAAGGCAATGGCATTCGCTATGCATTAGCGGCTATTAAGGGTGTTGGTGAAGCGGGAATGAAAATAGTTCGACACGATCGTCAACTTCACGGACCTTTTAAAAGTTTGCTAGAATTTGCCCAGCGAATCGGCACGTGTGGAGCCAGTAGCGCGTTAAACAAGCGTCAATTGGAAAATCTTGTTTCCGCGGGAGCGTTCGATGGGTTAAATGCCAATCGCAAGCAAACCCATGGTGCAATTGAGAGCATGTTGAGACAGGCGGCACTTTCAGCTCAAGAAAAACAGAGCCAACAACATAGTTTGTTTGGATTTTCGGCATCTCAAAACCATCAAACTCTTTTGCTTCCTCCCATGAATGATTGGGGATCTCTTGAAAAATTACAGAATGAGTTTGACGCTCTCGGATTTTTCCTCTCCGCTCATCCTTTGGATATTTATGGATCTTCTCTGGCACGTCTCGGGGTGACGTCTAGCGAAACTGTAAAGGAAATGGGAGATGGGGCCACAGTAAAGTTGGCAGGAATTGTATTGGTCAAGCAAGAGCGAACTTCCAAAACCGGTCAAAAATTTGCTTTTGTAAAACTGTCTGATGCCCAAGGGGTTTTTGAAGTTGCCGTATTTTCAGAAGTCTACAGTCGCAGCCGGGATCTTTTAGAGCCAGGAAAGCCTTTGCTGGTGAGTGCAATTTTAAAGCAAGAATCGGAAGGTCCGGGAGGTGAGAGAAACTTTCGCTTAACAGGCCAGGGCGTGCAACTTTTAGATGAAGCGATGCAATCTTTGACAAAAATGATTAGGGTGCGCGTGAATGAAACGGCAAAAGCCGATGATTTACGTCAAATATTTAAAAGTGCTCCTGCCGGTAATGCCCGTGTGAGTATTGAAGTGATTTTTACCTCGACGCCGACCATTCAAATATTGTTGCCTGATAGTTACCACATCCATGCAGAAACACGCTCTCAGCTTTTGGGAGTGCCAGGCATTATAGGGATTGAGGATTTATAAATATAAAAAACCCCTCTCGAAAGAGAGGGGCTCATTTAATCTATAAAATTTTTATTTTTATTTCCAATCATCATCATCAGTTTTAGGGGTTTCTTTTGATTCGATCTTTCCTATAATAGCACCCCTCCTTTGAGACAGGGCTTTAGATAATACGCTTTGCACTGTATTAGAATTATCGCCTTGATGTGTCTCTTTACTGTCGGGATGAGGCACGGTATTATCTACTTTCTTAAGCACTTTTCCACCTTGAATTTGAGCTAACAGGTTCCCACGAGGGGTAGGTTGAGTTAAAGGTTGCGAGGTAGCAGAATTTTTATCACTCGCGGGCGGTGGGGGGGCTGCAGGTATATCAGATGCCGTTGAGGGGGCATTGTTGGTCATGCTTTTTGCAGGAAGCTGAGTCGTTCTGAGTTTCTTTGCTTGGATCTGATCCAATAATGGATTGGGTGCCCGTGTTTCTTCCACCGGTGAGACAGGATCGGTGGAATGTTCAGTGGATGAAGAAGCAGGTATTGACTCATTGAGGGCTGTATTAGGAGGATTGTTTGGTGTTCGATGTTGCCCCAATTTGGGGGTAGAAGCATCACTTCCAAGGGCGGTTGATGAATGACCTGGAGCTGCGCGTACAAACCCTCCGTCTTTACCGGCAGGAGATAATGACTTAGAATCTGAAGACGCTTCTACCGCATTAGACAGACCTAATCGCTCCTTTTCTTTGGTAGTTAGCACATTGAGAAGCTGCTTTTCTTTATCACTCAGCTTCGTTGGGTCGATACCCGCAGGCACCAAATTGGATGTTGGGACAACACTTCGTGAAGTGGGTGTCATTTCACAATTTTTCATCTGTTTCGCAACTAAATCTGCTTTATCCGTCAAAGTTTTGCTTTTTTTCTGGTAGTCATTTAAATACTTTTTCCCACGGGAGTCCGTTGCTTTTTCAAACCGTGTAATATTCTCTTGGTTATCTTTAATTGCAGTCTCATAACCCATTTTTTCGTCTTCCAATATCTTTTGTAAATTTGCTTTGTTTGTTGGGTTTAAATTCTTACAAAATGCAAGAAGAGCATCTTTAATTTTTGTGTTATCGCAGTTTGCGGCACAATCATTCACATTTTTTTGAAAATCTTTAGAAGATCGATTTGCCAGCACTGTTTTTCCACATTTTAGCTTGCAAGTTGCTACATTCCACGCAGCTTCTGTTTTTTGTGTGCTTAAACATGTAAATGTTAAAGTTCCTAAAACTAAGCTTAAAATCGAAATTGTATTGCGCATAGTTACTTTTTCCATTGTTTTCATCCTTATCATCTATTATGTCGCCTATAAATTATTATGAGCTAAGAGAATTAAAAAAATCTTAACTATTTTAAATCTCTATTTTTTGGATATTTCATAAGGTTCTGAAAGGTATTCAATTCGCAAATAAACTTTTTCAAGTTTAGGAGCTGTGCCTGTTTGGAGAGCAACTTATTTATAAAAAAAACCCCTCCGAAGGGAGGGGTATCTTACATAATTTAAATCTTAGTTTAATTACCGTTAGCGGCTGCGGCAGCAGCGGCTTCTCTTTTTGCTTTCATGGCGAGCGCAGCTTTCTGTATTTCGTTGATACTTGACCCTTGATCGGTGTTCGTTGCTGGTTTAGGTGTACCATTTGCAGATGGAGTGGGTAGAGAACCCAATCTGCGAGTAGGTGAAGTAGTATCGGGCGCTCCTACAGGATTTGCTGCAACTGGAGAAGTTGTTGCCTTAACATCTGTCTCATTTTTTTTAAGTTCTCTACCTTTTCGAATGTCAGCTAACAAATCTGCAGGTTGAGTTTTGTTTGCTGGAGAAGGTGCTGTTGCAGGTACTGCTGCTTTTGCAGAAGCTGGAGGTGGTGGCGGTGGCGGAGCAGGCGGCACATTAGATGGTGCAGTATTCACATCCGCTGGTGACGGAGCTGGTTCAGGCCTAAACATTGGTGTTGGGACTGGAGGTACAGCTGGAGCTCCGGCCGGAGCTGTTATTGCGGGAGTGGCAACATCCAATGCAACAGGGCATTTCTTCATTTGATCCGCAACGGCTTTAATCTTAGTGTCTAATAATTTATCTTTACTCGTATATTCTTTTGTGAGTTTTTTCCCTCTATAGTCTGATGCATTTTTAAATTGATCTATTTTACTTTGATTTGCTTTTTTTTCTTCTTCATAACCGAGTTTTTGTTTACTTAAATCATCATTTAATTTTTTCTTATCTACCAACTTATCGCAGTTAGCGAGAAGAACATCCTTAATGATCGCATTATCACAATTTCTAGCACACTCATTCAGAGTTTTCGTCTTGTTTCCTACCACGTACTTATTACATCTTACTTTGCACTCTGCAGGGCTCCAAGCCACTGTATTCTGAGTGCCTAGACTCATAATTGTTAAAGTTCCCATAATTAAGCTAAGTGTGGAAACTCTGTTTTTGGAAATTAATTTTTGCATTTTTTTATCCTTTAAATTATATAAACAATACAAATTCATTGTAATTATTAAATAATTAAAAAAATATTAAAAATATATATTAAAAAAATTTTTGAAATTAACAATTATTAGAATGTCTATAAATTAATATTATTTTAAGATTTTTCATGGAACATAGAATTATAGGTTAGATTTACTAAAAGTTTACAAACTCTCAAAATAGTTTGGCAAAATAAAATGCAAAAAATTCTGAACCAGCTCGAAGAAAAACGCAAAGCTTGTTATTTAGGGGGCGGCCAGGAGCGTATTGATCGTCAACATGGTAAGGGAAAATTGACCGCACGCGAACGTTTAGATATTCTTTTAGATGAGGGATCGTTTGAAGAGTGGGGGCTTTTTGTTGAGCATCGATCTCAAGATTTTGGGTTGGATAAACTAACCATTCCGGGAGACGGAGTGGTGACTGGTTATGGCACTATTAATGGCAGGCTGGTGTTCGTATTTTCCCAAGACTTTACCGTTTTTGGTGGCTCATTAGGCGAAGCCCACGCCGAAAAAATTGCCAAAATTATGGACAAGGCCATACAAGTGGGAGCTCCCCTTATTGGGTTAAACGATTCTGGAGGGGCGCGCATTCAAGAAGGTGTCGATTCTCTTGCAGGTTATGCAGAAGTTTTTCAACGAAATGTTTTGGCCTCTGGCGTGATCCCCCAACTATCTTTAATTATGGGGCCGTGCGCAGGGGGTGCTGTCTATTCACCCGCGATGACAGATTTTATTTTTATGGTAAAACAGACAGCCTACATGTTTGTGACAGGTCCCGATGTTGTCAAAACTGTAACTAACGAGACCGTTAGCGCAGAAGATTTAGGAGGTGCTAAAGTTCATACGACCCAATCCGGCGTTGCCGATTTGGCGCCTCCAAATGATATAGATGCTCTTATGCAAGCGCGTCGATTGATCGATTTTTTGCCGCTTTCAAATCGGGAATCTCCGCCCCTTCGTAAAACGTCAGATGCGCCAAATCGTCTCGATCCGGCACTGGATACCTTGATTCCCCCTAATCCAAATCTTCCCTATGACATGAGGGAGCTCATCCATAGCGTGCTTGATGATGGAGATTTCTTTGAAATGCAGCCTGAATTTGCGCCCAATATTCTCATTGGATTTGGTCGCATGGATGGTCGATCGGTAGGTATTGTTGCTAATCAGCCTATGGTTTTAGCAGGCTGTTTGGATATTAATGCATCTCGAAAGGCGGCTCGATTCGTTCGGTTTTGCGATTGTTTTAACATTCCCTTGCTAACCTTCGTCGATGTGCCGGGATTCTTACCCGGTATTGAACAGGAGCAGGGCGGTATCATTAAACACGGGGCAAAATTATTATTTGCTTTTGCTGAAGCAACGGTTCCTAAAGTCACACTTATTACACGGAAGGCTTACGGGGGGGCTTATGATGTTATGAGCTCAAAGCATATTCGCGCAGATGTCAATTTCGCGTGGCCAACGTCAGAAATTGCCGTTATGGGCCCTAAGGGTGCTGTAGAGATTATTTTTCGTGGGGATTTAAGTTCGCCTGAAAGCATGGCGTGCCGCGAGGAAGAATACCGAGATAAGTTTGCAAATCCCTTGATTGCAGCCCATCGTGGATTTATTGATGATATTATTCAACCACGAGAAACACGATTGCGAATGTGCCGTTCCTTAGACATGTTGGCGAATAAAACACTTGTCAATCCGTCAAAGAAGCACGACAATATCCCATTATGACTCTCTCACAAAGCACAAGAGTGTCAGTTTAGGCATTAGAAGTTTTAAGGAACTTCATATCAGACTTAGCTGGCAAATAGGAAGCTGTGACTGAGACGGTTTTTTGGGAACATAAATTGAAATGTTAGGGAGATAACCAAATGGATAAAGAAGCACAAGTCAGAGAACGTGTTCGTGAATTACGGGTATATTATACCAATCTGGTCGTTTATGCAGGAGTAACAGCCGGATGTATTCTGGTTTGGTTGCTCAATGGTGCTGGTGCCTTTTGGCCTATTTGGCCCATTATGGCTTTTGGAATTGCTGCTGCTTTACAAGGCGCGCGTCTTGGACAATTAAAAGCTCTAGAAGAATGGTTCCCTTTTTTAAGTCCAGAGTGGGAAGAAAATCAGGTTAAGACACTCATTAAGGGACGTAAAGAAGATAAAAAATCAAAGCCCACTGGAAAATTAACTGACGATATGAACGATTAAGTTTCTTGTTTAGCAAGATTCTGATTGCAAATCGGGGGGAGATTGCTTGCCGGATCATGCGCACATGTCGGCAAATGGGTATTGGTACGGTCGCCATTTACTCCCAAGCAGACTCAAGAGCTCTACATACACATTCGGCTGATGAGTCCTATCTCATTGGCCCACCTACCCCCAGTCAAAGTTATCTTAATGCACAAATTATAATTGAAACGGCTTTAGCCGCTGGGGCTCAAGCCATTCATCCTGGGTATGGTTTTTTATCAGAAAATGCAGATTTTGCAAAAGCGGTTGAAGAGGCAGGCCTCACGTTTATTGGCCCTCTCTCACGTGTTATTCGGATCATGGGTGATAAACTTCAAGCTAAAACTTTAGCTCGCCAGGCCGGTGTATCCATTTTGCCGGGTAGTGAAAGTGCAGTGACCACTAAAGATGAGGTTCAACGTTATGCAGATCTCGTTGGCTACCCTTTGTTGTTAAAAGCAGCAGCGGGGGGTGGCGGCAAAGGTATGCGGATTGTCTATGACGAAAGTCAGATAAACGATAATTTAAATCATGCTATGCATGAAGCTTTTTCAAGCTTTGGGGATGGGCGGGTATTTGTTGAAAAATATGTGCAATCTCCTCGGCATATCGAAATTCAAATTTTAGGAGACCATCAGGGAAATATTGTCCATTTGGGGGAGCGGGATTGCTCCCTTCAAAGGCGCCATCAAAAAGTTATTGAAGAAACTCCCAGTTGTTTTATTACGGCGGATGTGCGCCAAAGGATGGTCGATCAAGCAATCTCTTTAGCTCGTCAAGTGGGATATACGTCTGCTGGAACGATAGAGTTTATGGTTGCGCCCAATAAGGAATTCTATTTCCTTGAAATGAATACACGACTTCAAGTTGAACATCCAATTACAGAAATGGTCACAGGTCTTGATCTTGTTGAACAAATGATTCGTATTGCAGCAGGAGAACCTTTATCTTTTTCTCAAAGCCAAATTACATTCACAGGTCATGCGATTGAAGCCCGCCTATACGCTGAAGATTCCTGGCAAGGCTTTTTGCCATCGAGTGGTCGAGTTACACAATTCATTCCTCCAGTGCTTTCAGACAATCTACGCTTGGATACGGGAATAGAAGCGGGGTCAGAAATTAGTATTTATTATGATCCCATGATTGCAAAACTCATTGCATGGGCTCCTAAGCGCCATGAGGCCATTAAAAACTTGAAGCAGGGATTGACACAATTTATTATTGAAGGACCGGTCCATAACACGGGGTTTTTAGAGCAGCTCCTCCATCAACAAAAAGTAAAAGATGGAGACTATTCTACTCACTTTATAGAAAAAGAGATGAGCCAGAACATACCAGACTGTCAGAAAAATTTGGTATCGGCAATTGCCGTCATGATCTATCAGAAAATTTATGTACATGATATTTCATCTGAATGGATTGTGGTGGAAAACGGGCAGGGAACTCTTGTTAAAATTCAAGATCATTTTATTTGTGTAGGAGAATATAAGACCGAGTTGTATCTTGACTGGGAACCTAAAGAAAAATTGTTTGTTGTGAAAAGTCCTGAAGAAACTTTTTCCGGCAAAGTGCAGATTACAGGCATAAACTTGACTATTAGTCTTTTTGGCTTTGAATATAAGGTTCAAATTATGCGTCCCAAAACCTGGGACTTATATTCACATGTTCAGCCCCCGAAGGCCGTGCCAGATAATCTCCTAGTGAAAGCTCCTATGCCGGGCATTTTGATTTCAATGCCTATAACAACAGGAGATCGCGTCAAATTGGGCCAGACTCTCCTTGTTATTGAGGCTATGAAAATGGAAAATGTCATTAAAGCGCCGACACAAGGGGTCGTGAGGGAAGTCTTTGTTCGTGTCGGCGATACTCTTCTACGAGATCAAATCCTTATAAAACTTGTTTAGCATAGCTTTTTTCCAATGAATCTCTCCCCTTTTTTGTTTAAAATACAAGCTCATGTGTGATATGGTTTTGACAGTTTTAAAGTAACGCAAAAGTTACCCTAGGTGTGGTGAAAAGACTGATAATTTGAGCAAGGGGATATCCATAAAAATGGCTGACGAACGTTTCTATCAAAAATCTGGACCTTACACTGTACAGGATATTGCCGTCATTTGTGGAATTGAATTAACTCCAAATGTAGATGGCAATCAAGTTATTACAGATGTTTCTCCTTTGCATAAAGCTGGTTTTGGGCATATTAGTTGTTTTCATAACCCCAAATATCTAGAGCAATTTAAAGTTACAAAAGCTTCGGTATGTTTGGTGGCATCTGAGTATGCTAAATATGCCCCTAAAAACCTTGTCGTGCTGATAACCCCCAAGCCATACCGGGCTTATGGACAGGTAGCAGCCCTTTTTTACCCTCCTATTAAGAAAATGGGGGGGATTTCATCTCAAGCAGCAATTCATTCGACTGCAAAAATAGGCAAAAATTGTTATATTGGTCCTTTTGCCGTCATTGAGGAAAATGTTCAGATTGGTGATGGTTGCGAAATTGGTGCCAATTCTTTTATTGAAGCAAATGTTGAACTGGGTGCTGAATGCAGAATTTCCACACATGTTTCCATAAGCCATGCGCTGCTCGGAAAGCGGGTAGTCGTGAAATCTGGTGCTCGAATTGGTCAAAAAGGTTTTGGTTTTCATATGGATGAAGATGGCCACTTAAATATTCCCCAACTTGGACGTGTTGTTATTGGTGATGATGTAGAAATTGGTTCAAATACGACAATTGATAGAGGAGCAGAAACAGATACGTTTATCGGATGCGGCACACGAATTGATAATCTTGTCCAAATTGCTCACAATGTACAAATTGGTGAAAATTGTGTTATCGTTGCCCAATGTGGAATTGCAGGGAGTACGCAGCTCGGTAGGTTCGTTATTGCTGCAGGTCAAGTTGGTATTGCGGGTCACCTTGTTATTGGTGATGGAGTCAAAATTGCAGCAAAAAGCGGTGTCTACAGCAATATTGAAAAAGGTCTGACTGTTGGTGGCTTCCCAAGTATACCTATTCGAGATTGGCATCGTCAAAGCGTGGCATTAAAAAAACTTGTTAATAAGGGAAAATAAAGAAAAATGACTCAATCTTCTGTTATCATTCATAATTTTCAAAAGGAAGATCAAACCATGAAAGATGTAAAGTCTTCTAACGTTGCTCATATCGAAGAAATAATGTCTCTTATTCCGCATCGTTACCCCATGCTACTCATCGATCGCGTTGAGGACATTGAACCCGGAGAGTCGGCGGTAGGAGTTAAAAATGTTTCATTAAATGAATGGTATTTTCAAGGACATTTCCCTGGCAGGCCGATATTGCCAGGTGTATTAATCGTTGAAGCTATGGCGCAAACTGCTGCTGTCGCAGTCATGAGAAATATCAGTGGAAATGATAAAAGTGTTTTCTTTATGTCTATTGATGAAGCTAAATTTCGCAAACCCGTCGTCCCGGGAGATGTCTTAAAATTAAAAGTTACAAAAGAAAGAAGTCGGGGTACTGTTTGGAAATTTAAAGGTGAAGCTACCGTTGATGGCACATTAGTTGCTGAAGCTAGTGTTACAGCAATGATTGGGGATAAGTAACACTTTGTAACATTCCATTGTTTGCCCTCAATTCATTGTTGAGACATCCTATATATATGCAACAAATTCACTGCCCTCATTTTACTATTGGGAACTGTTATTATGAATCAAATTCATCCTTCTGCAATTATTGATAGCAAAGCTCAACTGGGCACAGGAATAGAAATTGGTCCATTTTGTTATGTAGGACCTGAAGTTATTATTGGTGATAATGTTCATTTAGTCTCGCATGTTACGATTTCTGGGCGAACAGAGATCGGGGCGAATTGTAAGTTTTATCCTTTTTCCTCCATTGGTCATTACCCCCAAGATTTAAAATATAATGGTGAACCTTCGCAGCTTTTTATTGGGGTGAATAATACTATTCGCGAGTATGTGACCATCCAGCCAGGAACAGAAGGGGGAGGCATGGTTACAAAAGTTGGTGATAATAATCTATTTATGGCTTCTGCCCATGTCGCTCACGACTGTCGAGTCGGAAATAACGTCATTATGGCAAATTGTGCAACCTTAGGAGGACACGTCACCCTTGAAGATTATGCTTTCGTTGGAGGTTTAGCCGCTGTTCATCAATTTGTCCGCGTTGGGGCACATTCCATTATTGGTGGTTTGTCTGCTGTTGTGCAGGATGTCATTCCCTATGGACATGTAAAAGGAGAGCGGGCCCATCTTGCTGGGCTCAATTTAGTTGGGCTAAAGCGTCGAGGTTTTTCAACGGCAACTATTCAAGAACTTCGCAGTGCTTACGACGATTTATTTGATGTCGCTACACCATCTTTATCAGAGCGAATTGAGGTTGTTGCAAAGAAATATACTCAAAATGAAGACGTTATGCAACTTATTGGGTTTATCAAACAAGAGTCTCGCCGAAGTCTTTGTTTACCTGAATCTATGGCAGGTTAAACGTCGTGGCTCGTATCCTTGCTCTTTTTGCAGGTCAGGGAGATCTTCCCTCTAAAATCATCCATGAGTGTCATGCAAAAGGTCTGCCTCTTTTCCTTATTGCTTTTGAAGGACAAACAGATCCAGATCTTATCGATCAAAATCAATCTCTTATTCTGGGCCATATTTGGATTCATTTTGGAGCCATTGGTAAAATGCTGAATTATATGAAAACCAATAAAGTTACTCATATTATTATGGCGGGTAGTATGCGTCGACCGGCTTGGTCGGAGCTCAAACCTGATTGGAAAGCCGCCCAATGGCTTACAAGGATAAGTCTTACAAAGTTGGCAGGTGCTAAACTTGCGATAAGTGCTGCGGGTGATGATGGTTTATTAAAAACGATTATGACTTTTTTGCGCGAAGAAGGGTTTGAATTTATGAGTTCTGCAGACATTCTTGACAATCTTTTGGCACCTGAAGGAGTTATGGGAATGTACGAACCTAACGAAACAGACTGGCAAAATATAACACGGGGAAAAGAAGTTATTCATCTTTTAGGAGCTGGAGATATTGGCCAAGCTGTGGTGGTTCAAGAAGACCTCGTTTTGGGAGTTGAAGCTATTGAAGGAACAGAAGGATTGCTTTCCCGTTGTGGGTTGCTTCGGCGTGAAGGTCGTGGGGGGGTTTTGATTAAAATGGCGAAGCCGAACCAAAGCCGCATGGCCGACTTGCCTACCATTGGTGTTGCCACTATTCATCAAGCACAAGCTGCGGGTTTATCGGGTATAGCTATAGAGGCTGGATCAACTCAAATCCTAGATCAAAATGCGGTTATAGCAGCTGCAGATAAAGCAGGTCTCTTTCTCATTGGTGTTACATATTCATGAAAAAATACAAGGTTTTCTTGTCTGCAGGTGAACCATCAGGCGATTTTTTAGGGAGTCATCTTATGAGTTCCCTGAAATGGCAGTTCAATAACAATATTGAATTTGTTGGCCTGGGAGGTTCCTTAATGGAGGAAGAAGGAATGTCTTCTCTATTCCCCATTGATGAATTATCCATCATGGGCCTTGCGGAAATTATTCCTCATATTTGGCGGATTCGTAAACGCATCTTCCAAACAGTTGATGCGATTGAGAAAATCAATCCTGATATTATCGTAACGATTGACTCTCCGGGGTTTAATTTTCGTGTTGGAAAAATACTCAAGAAGAGAGGTAAAGCCATCCCACTTGTACACTATGTTGCCCCTTCTGTTTGGGCATGGCGTCCAGGTAGAGCAAAATCAATTGCAAAATTTCTCAATCATTTACTAGTTTTGTTTCCTTTTGAACCTCGCTATTTCCTAAAAGAAGGGTTGCCGACCCAATTTGTGGGGCATCCCGTGGTTGAGCTGGGATTAATAAATACGGCGCACTCTTCATTTCGACAGCGACATAATATTCCCCTATCCGCTTCAATTTTGACTGTTCTTCCCGGAAGTCGCCGAGGGGAAATTTCTCGACTTTTACCCATCTTTCAAAAAACGATTTTAAAGCTTCAACAAAATGACCCTAATTTACATGTTGTAATTCCAACTTTGCCTCACTTAGTGAATCAAATTCACCAGCAATTGACTGTGCCAGCAACAATAGTCACGACACAATTGGAAAAGATTTCGGCTTTACAGGAAAGTCGAGGTGCATTAGCTGCGAGTGGTACAGTTTCCTTAGAATTAGGGGCAGCAGGTTTACCAAGTGTTATTGCTTATAAAATAAATCCATTTACGCATTTTGTGATAAATTTCATGATAAAAGTAAAGTATGCGTGTCTACTTAACATACTGATGAATAAAGAAATTGTTCCGGAACGATTGCAGCAAAAATGCACATCTGAAAATTTAGCATTAGCTGTCAAAGAAATTTTATATAACGACAAAGTTCGTGAATCAATGAAAATAGAAATGAAAAGAGCCTTGAGTATGCTTAAAGCTCCTTCAAAAGATTTGTCCCCAAGTCAGTGTGCCGCTCAATATATAGCCCAAGTCTTAAACATTAATGGTCCTAATTAAAGATGCCGACTCCAGCTTTGCAGAGGAGCTGAACATAGCCAACAAATCCACGATTCATGCGTCCTTGAATGCACCCCCCTCTCGTGAGATGACCTTCTAGAACTTGATCAAATATCATCTGAATATAAGAAAAATTTTGGTTTTTGTTGTAAAGATTTATGGCTAACGACCACGCACGAGACCAGACTTCACGAGCTGCAGGGCAGAGGCTTATTTCTGAATCCATTCGCGCAAAATGATTATTGAGATAGGTCAAAATTGTGTCAATATCAACAGGCCTTTCTAAATATTTATAGGCAGCAAAAAATTTATCGTTGTTTAACACAAATTCACACATTTGTTGACCCACTTGAGCTAAAGTCAAATTTGGATTGTCAATACTATACAAGTTTCCAATGTCTAAAAGATGGCGGATGTTGTTGCCACCTCCAAATACATAATCATCTAAAATATGAACGTCAGAATCGGCGTAAATTTGACTTAAATAATTGAATATTCGCATAAAATTTTCAAGAATAGGTCTTTGTTTTCCCGCTGCATATTCCCGTGATAACTTATTGGTTCGCAAGATATCTACGCTATGTCCCGGACTATCTTCAAAATTATTGTAACGTACCTGACGATGTTGAATTAAGGATACATGATCGTGAGTGCTTGTTGCAGAATGGGCCATATCCCCTCTTCTGTTTTCTTCAACCAAAAGTTTGCGAATGTAGTCTAGCGAGGCTTTCTCTTGTGGGGCAATCACTTGAGGTGGGGGGGCCGTTCTTCGAGTATCATAAAAACCTTCCCGATTGATTTCTGCTTTCAGGCCATCTCTATACTCCTTTAAGGTTAATCCTAACGAGGCGGTAAGAGCGGTATCTAAGTCATTATCTTGCTCTTGCGCGAAACTAATGGAGATAGTTCCCACAAGAATAGAAATAAAAAAAGCCCGAATAAAATTTTCCACGTTCTAATCTTTCACAATAAATTTTCGGATTTTCTCATTAATACGATGAGAATTATAATTTATATGAGAACGGCAATAAGGAAATTCAAGTCATTTTAATTATAAAATCAATAAAATTCCAAGACCAAGGAGAATGCGGTAGATTACAAAAGGGGTTAAAGAATGACGTGCAAGAAAGGTCATCATCAAATGGATTGCAGCGATTCCGGCCATACCGGAGAAGATGATGGCCAAACCAATATTGTTCCAAACGAGAGGTGTCCCCTCTTTCACAACATCAATTGTTGTGAGTGTTGCGGCACCCAATATTGAGGGAATGGACATTAAAAAGGCAAAACGGGCAGCGGCAATTCTGGTAAATCCGAGACTGAGAGCCGCGCTTATACATATTCCTGAACGGCTCACACCCGGGACAAGGGCAATAGCCTGTGCAAGACCAATAAGGAACCCTTGCTTTAAAGTTATGGCTTGGAGTGATTTTTTCTGGGGTCCAAAATGGTCGCTGGCAAACAATACCAGCCCAAACACAATGCTTGTTGTTGCAATAACTCCGACTTGACGAATTTGATCCATACCTAGTTTTTTTAAGATGAACCCTACGACGACGGCGGGGAGTGTTGCTACGACTAAACTTAAGGCGAGGCGGACTTGATCATCTAATAACGGAAGGCGAAATCCCTGGAGACAAAATCGAAAGAAATGGGTGCACATACCCCAAATATCATCACGAAAATATATTAATACAGCTAAAAGAGTTCCTACGTGGAGGGCAATATCCATTTCAAAACCCTGATTTTCCCATCCAAAATAATTGGGCAACAAAATGAGATGCCCGGATGAGGAGATAGGTAAAAATTCTGTCAGACCTTGTATCACGCTCAGAATGAGAATATGAAGTATTGTCATGGAAGCTCCAGGATCATTCCATCATAGGCCGGTGTAACATTAGGGGGAGTGCGGCCATTGAGGTCATCATAATCCAAATCATGAGTCATATGCGTTAAAATAGACTGTTCTGGTTTGGCTTTATTAATCATCTTAAGGGTCTGTTCTACATTGGCATGACTAATATGGGGTTTATCGCGCAAACAATCCACTACCCAAATCTTAAGATTTTTCAAAATTTCATAACTTTCTTCTGGTAATTCAATAAGATCAGTAGAATAGGCAAAATCCCCAATCCGATAACCAAAAGAGGACCGATGACCATGATATTGAAGAAAGGGAATAATTTGAATACCATGAAAGTCTATGATTTCTTCCAGTTCGCGTCCTTCTAAAAAAGCAGGATATTGAGGATCTAAGGTTGTCAGGGCATACCGATAATTTTGTCTTAAGCGGTTCAAGGTTCCATGATCGGCATATGCGGGTATCGGTTGATTATATTTCGCATAAATTTGACGCAAATCATCTATCCCTCCGACATGATCAGCATGGTCGTGTGTATAAAGAACCAAATCAATACTTCCTACTCCCGCATCCAAGAGCTGTGTGCGAAGATCTGGGCTGGTATCAATTAAAATATTCTTCCCTTTTGTTTGGATTAAAACAGAAGCGCGACGTCGGCGATTTTTAGGGTTATTGGGATTGCAGGAACCCCATTCTCCGGTGATTAGGGGTACACCGCCAGAAGCGCCGCATCCCAAAATCGTAATCTTCATGGTTCTAATCTCGCCTTAGTGAACAACGAAAAAAAATTGTTCGTGGTTGCTGTTTCGATCGCACTATAACTTAAACTTTTTAAGTCCGCTAGGAGTTCTGCGGTATAGCGAGTGAAGGCTGGCTCGTTGCGTTTTCCGCGGTGAGGCACGGGAGCTAAGAAGGGCGCGTCTGTTTCGACAAGCATACGGTCGAGAGGCGTGTCTTGGACAATTTGACGCAATCCTTCGGCATTCTTAAAAGTCACAATACCGGAGAAGGAAATATAAAATCCGAGTTCCAGGGCTTCACGCGCAAGGGCAGCACTGCCACTGAAACAATGAAAAACACCTTTGACGCGACCTTTCCCAGTTTCTTTAAGACACAAAATTGTGTCTTCGTCGGCATCTCGGGTGTGAATAATGAGAGGAAGATTTAGTTTCATACTCGCTAAAATGTGGTCTCGAAATGAGGAAATTTGATCCTCTCGAGGACTCTTGTTGTAATAATAATCAAGCCCAGTCTCCCCAATACCAATAACTTTAGGATGTTGTGCCAATTTAATAATTTGGTCTGTTAAGGCTTCACCTTCATAACCCTTAAAGTAATGAGTCGCATCATGGGGGTGCACACCCACAGTGCAATATACTTCTGAATAATGATCAGCAATCGCTTGAAGATTTTTAGCTTCTTCCAATTTTGTATTAATGGTTACCATCAATCCAATCCCATTCTCTTTTGCTCGAGAGATAACATTCTCTAAGTCAGGAGCAAAATCAGGAAAATTTAAGTGACAATGACTATCAATAAGCATGAGTTATATTTCCTTCTTTACCCAACGAGGGAATACGCCTTCAGGTGGCGGTAAAATTGTCCCCGGAGTTAGGGGAGTATCCAAATGAGCAAAGGTCCGCATTTCAGGCATAACATTCAGCTGGTCCAAAATGCGTTGACTGGCTTGTGGAATAAGGGGTTGGGTTAATAGGGCGATTTGACGGATAGTTTCTGCCAAAACATATAAAATGGTTTTCATGCGCGTAGGGTCTTCGGTTTTTAGAGACCAGGGTTTTTGCTCATCCACATATTTGTTTGCCTCGCCAATCACATGCCAAATTTCTTCAGCGACTTTGTGCAAAGCCTGTTTTTCGATTTCACTTCTTAAAGTGGGTAAAATTTCTGTGGCTTTTAAAAGCAGGGCTTTATCTATAAGCGTTAGTTTGTCAGGTGAGGGTAAAATACCTCCACAATTCTTAGCAATAAACGAGAGGACTCGTTGTACAAGGTTTCCATAACTATTCGCAAGATCGCTATTGAGTCGTCCAATGAGGGCTGATTCAGAGAAATCACCGTCGTTTCCAAAAGGCACTTCTCTTATGAAAAAATAGCGAACAGCATCCCGACCATAAGTATCAACAAGTTTGATAGGATCAATGGCATTCCCTAGGGATTTTGATATTTTTTCACCTGCATTTGTCCACCAACCATGCGCAAAAACTCGGGAAGGGGCAGGTAAACCTGCGGCCATCAGAAATGCGGGCCAATAGACGGCATGAAAACGTAAAATATCTTTGCCAACTACGTGAAGGCTTTGGGGCCAGTAAGACTTAAAATCAACATTTTCCAAATCTGGGTAGCCAAGAGCGGATATATAGTTTGTTAGGGCATCTAACCAAACGTAAATAATGTGGTCAGGGTCGTTGGGGACGGGGATGCCCCATTTAAAACTTGTTCGTGAAATAGATAAATCATTCAGTCCACTCTCCACAAATCGAAGAACTTCATTACGTCGGCTTTGGGGCGCAATAAAATCAGGGTTTGCCTGATAAAATTTAAGGAGTCGATCCTGCCAGCGAGAAAGACGAAAAAAATAACTGGGTTCTGTGACCCATTCTACGTCGGCTCCTGTCGGGGCTTTGCCATTGATGAGTTCTGATTCTTGATGAAATGTTTCGTCACGGACAGAGTACCACCCGGAATATCCTCCTAAATAAATCTCATCATTGTCGAGAAGTTTTTGCCAAAGGTATTGGACGGCAGTCTTGTGACGTGGTTCGGTTGTGCGAATAAAATCATCTGTGGAAAATTGCATGAATGTGACGAGATCTCGGAAGTTTTGGGAAACCGTATCCACAAATTCCTGCGGATCTTTTCCGGCATTCGTAGCCGCCTTTTCAACTTTTTGTCCATGTTCATCCGTTCCGGTAAGAAATTTAACATTCTTACCATCTAAACGCATGAAGCGTGCCAACATATCACAAGCGAGAGTTGTATACATATGGCCAATATGTGGAACGTCGTTCACATAATATATTGGGGTTGTTACGTAAAAATTTTTAGAGTCGTTCATAAATAAACTCATCTCCAGTTGTTGGATTTTCAATTATAAAAAAAATGGCCATAAGTATATGATTTCTATCTAAATAACTGGTTTGAGCAGTCTTTAAAAATTCTTGAACGCGGTGAAAGACATCCACCCAGTGGGACATAGGTTTCCGTTTAACTAACGTAGCTAATTTCCCATCTCCCGCCGTGGCAGGTAAGGTAAGATGATCAAGTATAATCAAACGATGAAGAGCCCAAACGACTAAGTCGAGCATGACATCATAGCCTGGATTATTTTTGTCAAATGACGCACTTAAGGCTTGGGCATTGCGCCAGTCACTTTTTAAGGCATCACCTGTTGCTTGAATAATTAGGTCCAATAGTTTGGTGCCGCCTGAGCGCTGCAAAGCGATGGCTCGTCCTATGCTTCCTTGACTTAAAGGAATAATTTCAGAAGCAATACTCTTGCCAAGACTTGTTGCAATTTCTTCATCTGATAAGGGGAAAAGCTGAAGTTTGCAACTACGAGAGCGAATGGTAGGTAGGACTTGACCCAAAGAATGGGTAATGAGAAAGAATACGGTTTTTGCCGGGGGCTCTTCTAGAATTTTTAACAGGGCATTTGCAGCGTTGCGGTTCATCTCATCAACGGCATCTATAATTACGACGCGCCATCCGGGAATGGCGGCGCATTGACGTAAAAAAGCGCTAACCTTTCGTCCTTCTTCTACGTTAATTTCACGTAACGCTTTCCCTTCCGCGTTTACGCCTTTCTCAACAGCAAGAAAATTTGGATAACTTCCCAAATATATTTGGCGAGCAACGACAGCGGGATTTTGCACTTCATGCTCTAAAATTTCACGAGCCATTGTATAAGCGAGAGTTGCCTTGCCAATTCCCCGTTCGCCAGCAATAAGCCAGACGGGATGCATCGCGCCTTTAAAAAAAGCCTGACGCATTTGCTCGTGGGCATGATGATGTCCCACCAAGTGTATTTGACCCTTGGGATGAAGATCAGGATTTATATTGTCAGGAGTCTCTAACACTGTGTCTCTTTTTCTCGAATCACCAAAACTCCTTACGTTGTAGCAAAGCTATAGTCCTGTTGACAATGCTAACTTAACATAAGGGATAGGGAGAGTGTTTATGAATTCCTTTGCCTTTTTATTTGATTATACAAATGGTAACTGACTGTAAAATCGGCGTTTTTGCCGCCTTATTTTTTTCGTTTTTCCCTCCACATTCGAAAGAATAATTTTTAATTGGTGAGAAGGTATATTTTTGGAATAAACCCTTTCTTTCAAAACCACAGCCGATTAAGATATATATCGAAAGGTTTTATACCCCAAAAGGTTTTTTTACTTATGCGTACACTTTATCATTATTGGCTATGCCCCTTTTCCCGCAAAGTTCGCCTTATTTTGGCAGAAAAAAAATTGGACTTTAGTGTTGAAACAGAAAGAATGTGGGAACGACGGCCGGAGTTTATTGATTTAAACCCTGCGGGAAAGGTTCCCTTACTGGTTGATTTAAATGGTACTGTTGTTGTGGATAGTATGGCTATAGCTGAATATTTAGATGAAGCCTATCCCGAACGGTTATTAATTGGAGTCGGTCTTTCTCAGCGAGCAGAAGTTCGCCGGCTATCGGCTTGGTTTGATGATAAGTTTGCACAGGAAGTGAGTGTTAGTCTTATATTGGAGAAAGTACTTAAAAAACATATTTATAAGGACCACTCGGGTCCCAATTCTGCCATTTTACGATTAATAAAGTCTTATGTTCATGATCACCTCACCTATATTTCCTGGCTTGTTGATCGCCGCAAATGGTTAGCGGGTGATGAATTTTCATTAGCGGATGTTACAGCAGCGGCTCATTTATCTGTTGTTGATTATCTTGGAGATGTCCCTTGGGATAAGTATGAACTTGCAAAAGATTGGTATGTAAGAATCAAATCTCGTCCGAGTTTTCGGGCTTTGCTAACGGATCGTGTTCCTGGAATGCTCCCATCTCCACATTATGCCGATCTCGATTTTTAATGCCTCCCGCGATACTTATTTTTGGTTTGGGATATGTAGGTCAACACTTAGGGCGTTCTCTCTTAATAGAGGGTTGGCAGGTGAAGGGAACAACACGCACCCAAAAGCAAGCAAACATCCTTACAGAGCAGGGATTTGAAGTAATTGTATGGGGAGGTTCCTTACCTTTCCCCTCACACATTTTAGAAAATGTTACGCATATTTTGGTTGCGATCCCTCCGGATGAAGAAGGTGACATTGTTTTAAGGTGCCTTAAGACTCTTCCAAGCTCTGTAAATTGGCTGGGTTATTTATCTGCAACATCGGTGTATGGGAATCATCACGGAGCTTGGGTAACCGAAACGACATCTCTATTGCCAATATCTGAACGGGGACGTCAACGCCAACTGGCTGAAACCCAGTGGTTGGATAAAAAAAACCATGAGCCCTTTTTTCCCATTCATATTTTTCGTCTCAGTGGAATTTATGGCCCCGGACGGAGTGTTTTAGAGTCTATCAAATTAGGAAACTCTCAACGATTAGATAAACCAGGTCATGTATTTTCTCGCGTGCATATTGATGATATTGTAACAGTTTTGAAGGTTTCGATTCTTAATCCTCATCCTGGAGAAATATACAATGTGGCCGACGACGAACCCGCCTCAACTGCTGACGTTATTGCTTACGGGTGTCAGCTATTGGGATGTGATGTGCCGCCTCTGATTGCATTTGGGGATGCAACGGTTTCTTTGATGTTACAAGAATTTTATGCGGAGCACAAACGTGTTTCAAATGAAAAAATCAAAGCATCTCTCGGCATAAAATTAACTTATCCCACCTATCGGGAAGGTCTAAAACATTGTTGAGTTTGTTATTGAACTTTCCCCAAAAATTGGTACTTTTAAAAAGAAACGTTGAGTTTTTTGAAAAGTAGGATTTTATGATGAATATTACGCGTCGCGGTATCATGCTTGTTCTTTCCTCTCCCTCCGGAGCCGGAAAAACCACTATTTCCAAAAAATTACTTGAATTAGAACCCACACTGGCTCCTTCAATTTCAGTAACTACACGTCCCACGAGGCCGGGAGAAGTGGATGGCAGAGATTATGTTTTTGTCTCACTTTCTCAATTTCAGAGTATGGTTGATGGCGAAGAATTGTTAGAAAGTGCAGAAGTTTTTGGCCATAGTTATGGGACACCTAAGCAAAAGGTCTTAGACACCTTAGCGGCAGGAAAAGATATTATTTTTGATATTGATTGGCAAGGGACGCAACAATTGGCGCAATTAGCACGGACGGACTTAATTAGTATTTTTATTTTACCCCCATCTACAGAAGAATTAGAGCGACGCTTACGGTCACGGGCACAAGATGAAGATGTTGTTGTTGAAAGGCGTATGGCCGATGCCGCTACGGAAATGAGCCATTGGGCGGAATATGATTATGTTATTATTAATCATGATTTGACCACAAGCGTGGCACAAGTTCGGGCAATCTTGACGGCCGAACGATTGCGACGGACTCGACAACTAGGCTTGATTGATTTTGTAAATGAATTGCGTCACACACATTAGGTAATTACATAAACCTCTAGATATTTTTAAAAGGCATATTCCGAGAAAACTAAATTTTTTAAGCAAAAAATTAAATATAATAATTAGTTTAAAATAATGGTTTTGAATATCCAGCGACCTCATCAGCCTTTTAGACTATTGACTCTTCTTTAGGGGGTTGGATATTGTGAATTAATGCATATTTTTCTAAAATTAGGTTAAAAATAGTTCATTGAGATACGTTCCTTCACTTACTCTTATTCTCAGCTATCTCACCTTATTATTGCAATCTTCCTCTGCGGTCGAAGAAGATCCATATATCCAAACCGGTAAAACAGATCTCACGCAATTATTTAATGCGACATCGCGTAGCTCACCTCGCCCGTCCTCTGATTCTTTCCCGCAAGAGCCGGTTTACTCAAATCACAATACAAACCCTTTTGTAACACCACGATCCGCACGCACAACTGCACGGACTCCGCGTACGCCACGTACTCCGACCTCTACTCCCGGGGGAAGTTTACGCAGTAGTACATTTTATGGTTCGCAAGAGGTGGCGACAATGTCTGCGTCTCCTCGGTTAGAAAATCTTCGAAAGTCTGCAGGATCACAAACATTTCCAAAAGAAGGGTTAGCGTTGAAGGTTACCTCAACTGCGGAAAGTGACTCCGAAGAGCCAATGGACGTTGAGACCTCGAGTGAGCCGATGGAAGTGGAGACAGAGAGCTTACCCACCCCACCACTTTCGGGGAGAAGAAATTCTCTCGGAACTCCGTTAGCCTACAAGGGGCGGGTGAAGAACACAGAAATAGGTCCTAATAAATTGGCATTATCTCTTAATTTGAGCAGTTTGACAGCTTCTGCTCCTCAACTTAGGAAAACGATCGGACTTAAATCTAAAGAAGGAAGCGTAAGCCAATATCAAAAAATAGAGGATCGTAATACTCCAGCTCAATCGATGAGACTTGTAAATTTAGAAAATGGATTTCGTCGCGCCAAAAAAAATTATGATTTTAAAAGGCGGTGTTACTTTGATAGCGATAAGATGCCCCCTAAACAGCCTAAAAGAGAAGCTCTCAGTAATAGACTCGGCCATGAACATACCCTTTGGTGGGGTCGCGCAAAAAAAATGGCCGATGAATTTAATACCAAAAGAATGTTCAAAATTAATTTGGAAGATAATTATAAGCTCCAGTGCGCGCAGGCACAAGCCGAATTAGGGATAGGCCAAGTTTCATTTGAAGTACTAGATGAGCTGGAAAAACTTTATCGTCCCGTTGATCAGGGGGATTATTCTAAGAATTATGCGAAAGAATTGCATGACGCCTTAGAAGCAAAAAAAATTCATGTTTCTGTCAAAGATATTGAGTCTATTTTGCCGCGCTTTTCTAGCAATTTTAAAACGAAAATGACTGCAATTCGAGAGGAAAAAAAGCAAGTGGAAATTGCGGCACGAGAATTTGAGGTCATTCAAAAACGGTGTCAGATACAACATGTTGTTAGAGGAAAATTAACGGAAATTCAGAATTTAACTGATCAGGTAAAGTTATTTCACTTTCAATCAGATGATGAAATGATGTTGCGATCATTTAGTTTAACAGAAGAGGATCTTGAAGATCGTAAGCTATTTGATTCAGAAGATGGAGAACATGTAATCTTTAAGCTGACGGATTCAGAGCTTGAGGACTACATGTATAGTCTGCGAAGAAATTATAATGTCAGTACGGACCCCTTTGTTCATCCTTATCAAAACAACCCTAAACAACTCACGGGCTCAAATCGGGTAAAGTGTTTTGGATTGAGTTTGCAGGACCTTGAAATTGAAATTCAAATCCTACAGATGTGGTTGAATGAACATCTGATCCGGGAATCGCAAATATTTGACGCTATCATAACTCAATATGGGGGTAATTATTGCGATAAAGCCCATACCTCCTTTGAGGCCATTCAACTGCAGTTGAAATTTGATTTTAATCCCACAACAGTTACTGTAGGAAAGCAGCAAAATCCACTAATAGAAAGGGAAGCAATTAAAAGGCAATTTGTCATGCCAATCTTTGGGCAATTGTTAGAGCCTGATATGAAAAACGAAGAGACAGATTCGTCATTGGATGAGATATACTTATTAGAACGACAGTTAGACCAGCGTTATAAAAGACTGCAGCAACCAGAAAATTTTTTACCGTTTAATAAAGCTTACGTGGGATTGGATATACGGACTCGTTATTCCCATCCCTGCGTTATAGAAACGGAAAGAAAAAGAGAATGTAAGACGGTTAGTCGTCGAGCGTTTTTCAAACCTACTCCAACGTATTTTGAAAAAATTATTCGTCGAAATTATAATTCCTGTATAGATCCGACTGAAGAGATAACTCTTTCGCCATTTACTTTATCAAAACAAATTACTATGGCAGAGGATTTTCCCTCAATTGAGATTGTGGAACTTCATAGAAAAAGATTTATCGCTGTTCTCGAGGACTTAAGAGATACTAATTGGATCTCTAGGAGGCAAAACTCATTTAATGGCCCTAAAATTATAAAAAAATTACAAGATACTTATGATGAACACCTTACAAAATGGGAGGCCTCCCTAAAAGTCAGATTGGAAACGAGCAAAAAGACAAGGCAAGATAAAATGCTAAATCGGCCTGAGCAGAGGCAACGACCGGAGTCGGTACACGACAAACTTGCCTTGCATGGAGAATTGCTCGCTGCCTACAGAAGGAATGTTATTAGACAAAGCAGTCAATTAGATAAACTTAAAGGACCACCCAAAGGTTGGGTTGAGGCTGCGTATGGATACTGGTCCGTAAAACCCTTTTCCTTTTTCTTTGATAATCAAAGTACTGCTTTGTCAGATGTCTTTCTTGAAATAGGGGCGGGAAAAATCGATTTAAGCTCCCTGCAATTAACAGATCCTCAACTCAATCGACGACGCCTTGTTCGAGATGAAACGGATCCTGGATTATTTAATTCAGAACTCGCTTTATGTGCCTATTCTGTAATTGATTTATCCTGTAATCGGCTCGAAAACCCTCGTTTGTTGAGAGACCTTCGATGGACACTGCGTTGTTTAGATTTATCTAATAATGCCCTAATAGGGTTGGAGTGGGCATTAGAATTAGAATATTTGGAAGTTTTAAATGTCTCAAATAATCCCGGGATCAAGACCCTCGCTAAATTAAAAGGGAGCTCAGTTTCAAGTCTTAAAGAGTTAAATATTGCAAATATTGGTCTTACAGCTCTGTCAGAGCTAGATATATTAAGAGGATTTATGGGTCTTGAGATCTTAGATATTTCATTCAATCTTTTAGAGCAGGATGATGGGCAATTTGGTAAAGGTGACGGCACTCAATCGAAGCCGCCTAAGCTAATTACTCTTAGTGCGATTCCTTTAGAGATCTTAATTGCCCATGAGTGTGGATTTGATGGATTGTGGAATGATTATTTTGGTTATTTGGTCAATTTAAGAACCTTATCCGTTGAGAGGAATAACTTGCAGTGGCTTGATTCTTCTTGGGATCAAGTACATAATAAAGTGGAGTTTCAAGACCACTTCCCAAAATTGCAAGTTTTTGTGCCTCAAGAAGGGAAAAGAATTGAGGCCATTGACGGCACGAATGTTTCCCTAGATCACTTAAATACTTAGCTCATTATTCATTGAGACAATTAGGTAAACTTAATCCATTGATTAACCATAATAATTTGTATTATCCCCCAAATAATGCTGGTTAGAAGCGTAGTTATAAGAAATTTTTTCTTTAAATTAGGATTTTTGGGAGTTCCTGTTGCAAATCCCTTTTGGGGATGCTGGTCGGTTTGAATGCCAAAGGGAAGAACTACGAATATGACAACCCACCAAATGACAAAAAAAACCAGGGAACCGGATATAAAAGTCATTTGATGTCTCCTCTATGGCCTATTTTTATCATGTGAATGAAGTTTTGCACCACACAATAGTTTCAATTATAAATTTTATTAGTCTTTTTAGCTAAAACCATATACAAGTTTTCTTAAGAGTCGTAACGACAACCATTTCAAAAATTTGCTTCCCTGTTTTTAGAAAGGTGCAACGCTATGCCCCGTATTTCTTTTACAAAAGCTGTGGCCCTTGGAAATGATTTTATCATTATTGATGCCAGAGACGAATTTGTGCCCCTAGATTCCCAGCAACTTCAACGGCTTGCCAATCGCCGGCAAGGTGTGGGTTGTGATCAAATTATTTTTCTACTCCCTCCAACAGATGCCCAGGCAGATCTTCGTCTTAAACTCTATAATGCAGATGGAAGTGATGCGGGGGCATGTGGCAATGGAACTCGGTGTGTCGCACGGCTTATCATGGAGGCTGAAAAAATAGACGAGCTGATTATACAAACGGCAGGAACTCTTTGTCGTGCCTTTTGGTCCAATGATCAACGGGATGAGGGGGCTGCCATTTCTGTGACGATTGGTACACCTCGATTTGATTGGGAAAAGATTCCTTTGGCAAATCCAGAAGCGTTGAGAGAGGTATCTTACAATACAATTGCCTCTTTTTGTGTGAATGTTGGAAATCCTCATGCGGTATTTTTTGTAGGGGATGTAGATGAGATTCCTTTAGCCAGCATTGGACCTCAGATTGAAAATCACCAAGCGTTTCCTGAGCGTGTCAATGTTGGTTTTGCCCAAATTATAAATGGAAGAACTTTACGTTTGCGGGTATGGGAACGGGGTGCAGGATATACGATGGCATGTGGGACTGGTGCATGCGCGGCAGCTGTGGCGGCTATTCATCAAAAATTAGTTTCATCCGGGCAGTCTCCGCTTCGGGTCATTCAAGAGGGGGGTGAAATTCTTATTGATTGGCGTGAGGGTCATCCGATTACAATGACAGGTCCAGCTCATATCAAATTTCAAGGAGAGATAGATCTTTAAGCAAAGCCCTAACAGGTACAATCTTTGCGTATAATTATGTAAGGAGGAACGAAAGTAGTATTGCAATTCCTATGTTCCTGTTTACTTATGAAAATTCGAAGAATGTAAAAAGAATAATTATATCATTTTCTCTTTAGAAAAATAACAAAAAGCCCCTATAAAAGGGGCTTTTTTGTTATTTATTAGCAATAGCCTTATTAAGGTCTTAACGACTTTAAGGGGTTAAAGTTATGGTTTGTCTGAAGGATGGTAGAGTTGATTGGGACCATAAGTATGGTCATATCGGTGGTCACCATACCCAGAGTTGGAACGTTCATATTTCTTATAATAATCATTATCATAATAAGAAGAATTTGGATAAGTACCGTAATGAGGAGGTTGGTAACGACCACCTTCACATGCATTAATGTCATATGGATTTGCACAACCTGACATTAATAATGCAGAAGCTGATAAAACACCTACAGTTAGAAGTAATATAATTTTGGAACGCTTCATGTTAACCTCTATATTTAAATTTAACTTTCAATTTTATTATAATTCGATTAATTCTTAAAAATAAGTTAAGAAAATTGTTTCGAGTCCCTAAATGGTTTGAATGGCTTGCAAAACTTCTTTTGCGTGGCCATCAACCTTAACTTTACGCCAAATCTTTTGGATAATACCCCTTTCATCGATGAGAAAAGTTGATCGTTCGATTCCAAAATATTTTTTGCCGTACATAGATTTTTCAACCCACGTTCCATATTCAGAACAGACAACTCCCTCTTCATCAGATAGAAGGGGAAAGGTAAGCCCATATTTTGCTTTAAATTTATCGTGAGTTTTGGGAGAATCTCGTGAAATACCAAGGACAATAACGTTTAGGAGGTTAAAATCTCTTAACCTATCCCGAAAATCACAAGCTTCAGTTGTACAGCCACTCGTATCATCTTTGGGATAAAAATAGAGAACTACCTTTTTTCCCTCAAAGTCAGATAACTTATAGATCTGCCCGGTATCGCCGGGCAGGTCTATATTAGGAGCCGTGCTTCCAATTTCGAGAGACACTTAAGAAGTTTTCTTTTCTTCTTTTGTTTCTTCTTTCGTCGTTTCCTTTACAGTTTCTTTTGTTTCTGGTGTTGGTTTCGTTTCTTCAACCTTTAATGGACTTGTAGCAGGTGCTTCTTCAACTTTTTTCTCTTCTTTTTTGCCTTCACAAGCAATTAAACTTAAACCGAGTAACGCGACAGACAAAAGATTCCAATTTAAAAGATTCCAGTTCATATATATCTCCCTTAATTTAAAAAGTTAATAATACTGTCTAGCCTCACAATCATGATCTCAGATAGTATTAAGTTGTATATTAATGGATTGCACTAAGAAAGGGCAAGGTTCATCATCGCGCGTAGCTATAAAATCTTGTCGAGTGTGGCTAAATTACTTACAATTCCTTTAGTTACAATCGTCTTGGCTGGAGCTCTTGCGTTTTATCGACTCCCTCCCGGTTGGTTAACACCTTCTTTGCAACTGGCTCTGACAGAAACTATTGGAAATGTTGAGTTATCGCTCCCCAAAGCAAAAATGAGGTGGGGGGGCTGGCGTCATCCTTTGGGAATAAGGGTGCATAATGTCAGCATAAAAAATGAGGAAAGAAATTTAAAACTCGAAATTCCCCGTCTTCTCTTCTCCCTTAAAATTCTCCCTCTTTTTAATGGTAATGCGGAAATTGGCAGAATATTTTTTGATTCTGCAAAAATCTCTTCTCAAAATGATTTAATAGGAATTATTTCTGGAAAAGTGAAAATGAGGGGCCAAGATGTGGCAATGCACGCAGAATTTCACAGTGTGAATATTAGCGCTTTGGCGCATTTTCTTTGGGGTCAACATTTAACTCAACAAACTTCATTTATGGTTCAAGGTAAATTTTTCATGGAGGGAAGTCGTTTCCTTGGCATTTCAAAGGCCAGCTTACAGTGTATAAGTGAGGGGGGAACCCTTTTGATACCAGAAATTTATCCTGACCCCCTTCATGTGGATCAAACTCAACTGACTTTGATTGTAACCGAACAAAACGTGTACTTAAAAAAATTATCTCTGAAGCGAGGAGATTCTTATTTGTCATTAAAAGGCTCGCTTCGTTCCCCCATTACCTGGAAAAAGCTTCATAAAGAAGGAGGTTTGCTTGAAGTATCTTTAGAGGGCAAAGGAGGAGCCATACCTGTTGATGACCTCAAGTTACTCTGGCCAAGAGGCTTAAGCCCCAAACCTCGGCATTGGGTAGTACACCAGCTTTCAAAGGGTAAAGCAGATACTGTCATGACAAAAATGCAAGGCATAGTTCACGTAGATGCGGGTGCTAAAATTAACCGTTTTGAGGTGCCAAACATTTATGGCCAGATTGGCGCAAGTCAAGTAACGGTTCATTATTTTGGTTTGTTACCTCCAGCAACTGATGTTACAGGCAATTGTACATTTACTCGTGAACAATTTAAAATTCAGGCTGTAGGGATGGCGAATGATATTCGTCTTAAAAGTGCTAATATTGTGATCAATGATCTTCATATCAATGATCAAACTATTGATATTAAATTGGATTTAGAGGGCTCTATTCGCAATAGTCTCGAAATTATTAATTCGGATCCTCTATATTTAGCTAAAAAGCTTGATCTTGATCCGCAGAGATTTGAAGGTCGTGCTGCAACTCAAGTTTCTTTAAGCTTTCCCTTGGAAACAAACGTTCCTTTAGAGTGCGTCAAAGTGACCGCTAAAAGTCAAATTCAAGATGGAAAAATACAGTATGATGCCCTCATAAATGGCAAACCGGTTACGCTGGATAAAGGAAACTTTGTTTTGGACGTTGATAAAGAGACTTTAACAATGAAAGGGGGGGCATCTATTCAAATGATTCCCACTCAAATTGGTTGGCAAGAACATTTTGAGGGTAAAAATATTCCTTTTCGTCGCCAATTTACGGTGCGCGGTGATCTAGATGTTCAGCAGTTAAAAAATTTGGGTATTTATGCCTCTGATTATTTGGGTGGCAAAGCCTCAGCCAATATACATTACACAGTAGGAGAGGATGCAAGGAGCAGAATAGAGGGGTTTGTTGATCTCACGCAGACAGTGATGGTCTCTCCGATCTTGGCGTGGCAAAAGCCAGCAGGAGAAGCTGCGCATTTAAAACTTAAATTTTATAAAAAGCAAGTTCTTGAAACCTATCATTTAGATGAAGCTCTATTAGTGGCTCCCCAACTTAATTTAACAGTGAAGGAACGGAACAAAACAGGAAAAGTGTATGAAGTTGATCACCTGCAAATTGGCAATAGTCACTTGAAATCAATTATACACCAAGATAGCGATGGAGTGCTCCAGGCATCAATTCAAGGAAAGGTGCTGGATTTATCTTATATTTTGGATGATTCAACTCAAGAGCCTCTTTTGCAACCCCTACCATCTCCTAAAGGAGCGCAAGCAACACGATTTAAAGTTAAATTATTGTTGGATGAAGTTTTTTTGGGAAAAATCAATCCTATACATCATGTAGATGGGGAAATGATTTATGAAGGAAATACTCTCATGAAAGCGGATGTAAAAGGAAAAGTTCCGCACAAGGAAGAAAAAATTTCATTAAGTATGTCGCCTGTGTCGCCTGAACAACAGCAATTTACCTTAGAATCTGCTAATGGAGGCTATCTCCTAGAGATGCTAGGTGCAGACTATGATGTCGAGGGAGGGCATCTGGTAATAAAAGGCATTAAGACTGAAAAAAATAGAAATATCGCAGATGCTTTGTCGAAGAGTGACAAAAATAGCTGGGAGATTAGGGGAAACATTAGCATCGGCAATTTCACAATTAATAAGGCGCCTCTATTGGCCAGGTTACTATCAGCAGCCTCTCTTAAGGGAATTGTGAATTTCTTTTCTGGACGAGGAATTCATTTTCAGGAAGGCACTACAGACTTTTCTCTTTCTCCTGAGAAGCTGGTCGTAAAAAAAATGCGACTGATTAGTCCATCCATTGGTCTGATCTTAAATGGGTCTTTGGACCGCTACGCAAACAAAGTCAATTTTTCAGGAGAACTCATTCCATTATATATTATTAATACAATCTTGGCGCGCATTCCCTTGGTGGGGAGTTGGATTTCGGGGGGAAGAGAAGATGGCGTATTCATGACGCAGTTTACCATGACAGGGGACCGGCAAGATCCTGCGCTTGCCATTAACCCTATTACGAGTTTAACTCCTGGGTTGGTTCGAGAATTTTTAAACGCCCAAGAGTCAAAATCTAAAGTGTAATGGCTTTTTTATCTTGGCGGGTTATTTTGCGAATTAGGACTGCAAAAGCTCCATTGCCCATGACATTTGCGCTGGTGAAAATAGGATCTTGCACAATATAAATAGTGGTCATCAAAGTTGCCATTTCAGGTGTCAGATGCAAGTACTTTTGTAAAATGGGGAGCATCACAATAATGCCTCCGCCAGGAATTCCTGCCACGGAAAACTTAGCTAAGCAAAAATAAAGAGTAAACAATAAATAGTTCTCAATTGTCGGTAGAGGAATTCCTGAAAGACTTAACACGGCCAGAGCCAAAATGGGAATTCCTAAAGCATCCCCAATAAGATGGATGTTGACAGTGGTTGGAATCACGAGGTCCGCAAATTGCTCGTCATTCGTATTTTTTTCAGTTGCTGCTAATGTTACCGGCATGGTTGCAGCACTTGACATGGTGGAAAAACCTGTAATCCCTGCAGGAATCATGTTGCGCACGAGCTCGAGAAAACGAGTCATTCGAAATCCACTCGCGACGAGGTATAAGGATGCAATGTAAATCACAATAACAGCACACAATAACCCAAAAATATGACCAGAATTCTTGATAAGAATGGACAAAGTTCCTTCGTGTTCCATTTTCAAAATAAAGCCAAAGACATATATTGGCAACAAAGGGATAAAAGCTTTTTGCAGAAAAACAGTCACATAATGGCGCATATCGATAGCGAATTTTGTAACAACAGGAACTTTGAAAAAACTAAACACGAGCCCAACAATGATGCCCAGTAGCATAGACCGGTCGGGAGCAAGAATTTCTGGGATATGTAGAGAGAAAATAGGGCTTACAGTATCCTTAATATTTGTTAAAACATCTCCGCCAATGGTCAAAAGAGGAAGGAGAGTTACCCCAATCCCGTAAGATATTAAAACCGTAAACGCATTCGAGAGAGTGACCAGAGCTAAAATGCTTAATATAAGCAAAGGAGCTCGCTGTTCCATGGATAAAATAGCTGCAGCAATATAGCTGAAAATGATAAAGGGTAAGATACCCATTAAGATTTCTTTCAAGCCACAACTAATGGTGAAAAAGATTCGCGTGATATCAAGAGTTAAAATATCACTTAAGAAAAAAGCAGCAATTATGGCAATGATGAGTTGAGCGGGTAAGCTTTTAAGGAGGGTCATTTCTCTACTGTGCCTTGAGATTAAGGGTTAATTCATACGATTAATAATTTTCGGTAAAATAAGGTAATGCCGCCTCAGGCGGACGTCCACTTGGCCATAGATGTGAGAAAAAGATTGATCATGATTTTCACAATATTCGCAAAAATATGGAGACGCAAGAAAAATCGAATTCTAATTTTCTGAAGTAATATTTTTATGAATGTTCTAGAATAAAAAAATCAGGCATTCTGTCGGGAGTTAATATGTTTCAAAAAATTTGCTTTATGATTTTTGGCATGATTCTGGCGTGCTCAGCTTCAAACCTGGTGAGATATCCCGTGGTATCTGGACAGTTTTATCCTGCGTCATCTGCGGATTTGAAAAAAGATATTGCTACCTATTTAGGGGCTATAAAGCAAGAGCCGCCTATCCCCAAGTCGGCCAAAATTCTGGGGATGATTGTTCCCCACGCGGGATATAAATATTCCGGTCAGACGGCAGCTTATGTTTATAAACTAATTAAGGATTATCCTGTTGATGTTATTATTCTGATAGGTCCATACCACGCTTCCCCGTTTCCGGGTGTATCAATTTGGCCAGAGGGTGATTGGCAAACACCGCTTGGAAAAATTTCCATCGAAGAGTCATTGGCAAAAAGCCTTCGTGATGAGTCTCCAGATTTTCTCTATGATTTTAATATTCACAGTTCTGAACATTCTCTGGAAGTTCAAATTCCCTTTATTCAATCTGTTAGCAAAACTGCAAAAATCGTTCCCATTTTAATTTCAGATGTTAAATATGCAAAGTCGTTGGCTCAAGCTCTTTACAAGCATCTTCGAGGACGTTCAGCTTGTGTTATTGTTTCGACCGATCTCAGTCACTATCATCCGGATCCCACAGCTCGTAATATTGATCAAAACACCCAAAATGCTATTCAAAAACTTTCCCCCCCTTTTTTTCAAGAAGCGTATGAAAAAGGCGAGATTGAATTATGTGGTGCAGCAGCCGTTCTGACACTTTTGGAATTAAATGCTCTTTCTGGGCAAGGTGAGTACCAAAATCTGAATTACGCCAATAGCGGCAATAATATTCACGATAAATCATCGGTGGTTGGTTATAATGCATCACTAATTTTGACATCAAACGAGATAAAGGGAGATAAGGGGAATATCCTTATTAATTTGGCGAAAGATACGCTTTCGGCTTACCTGAAAAATCAAACAGCACCCTCCTTTATAATTGAAGATCCCGTCTTAACACAAAAGCGAGCTGTTTTTGTGACTTTACGGGACAAGAGAGGGAACCTTCGAGGTTGTATGGGTCGCTTCGAAGCTGAAGAGCCGTTGTATCTTGCGGTACAACACATGATAATTGAGGCGGCTACGCAAGATATTCGGTTTGCTACTGTAACCTTAAATGAAGTGAAAGATTTGCTTATTGAAATCTCTATATTAGATAAACCCCTTATAGCAAGAAGTGCGCAGGATATTGTTTATGGCACCCATGGAGTTATTGTTTCTCAAGGAAAGCGTAGTGGCGTATTTTTACCGGAGGTATCTAAAAATTTTCGTACTAAAGATGATTTTTTATCAGAATTATGTTTCCAAAAGGCTGATTTGCCAAGAAATTGTTGGCAAAATCCGTTGACTCAAATTCAGATATTTACCACACAAACCATTCACGAAAAGCCATAATTTACAGAAATTCACCCTCCTAATGAGAACTGGCCTCAGCAAAAAACATCCGAATACCCAAAAGAATTAGTAAACATCCCGTTACACGCTCAATCCAATGGTGCATATTGCTAAAATTATACCGTAAGCGTTTATTGGAAAAGCAAAGCGCGATTAAAAAAAACCAGACAAGTGTTGTCAGAAAAATAATGGCACCATAGATGAAAATAATGACTCCGGGAATATTAGGTTTTAAAAAGGCAGTAAGGATGCTTAAAAAAAACAACATACACTTTGCATTGAGAACATTAGTTAAGAATCCATTTCTAAGAGCTGCTAAAGTCGATATGTCTTTTTGCTGATGGGGAGTTCCGTATTCTAGCGTTTGTTTGCGCGTCTTTAACCCCTTTATGCCAATATAAATTAAATAAAAACATCCTAAGTATTTGAATAAAAGAAAAATCCACTGGTTTTGGGCGATAAGAATGCCAAGACCTAAAAGAATATAAGACAGGTGGACAAAAATGCCTAAAGCAACACCGATGGCGGTTAAAATTCCTGTTTTTCGGGAATAAATTAGGCAATTGCGTACAACAACCGTAAAGTCCGGGCCAGGACTAATCAAGCCCACGATTTGGAAACTTGTTAGAGCAAGAATAGAAGGCCAATAATCCATATACATAATTTATGTCTTTTACTCTCATAAAAAAAGGGTAAAGCTAAGGTTTTTTTTGTATTTAATGTATCCTACGCTGCCTTAAAATCTATGGCAATTGGAAATAATTAAGACCTCTTGGTGACCTATAAACATGATACATTGACTTCTATGCAGTAAGCCTTTAATCATCAATATAACGTCCAAAATCCCTTGAAACCTATAGCTACAGTTATAATGGAGACAAAATGGTTAAAGTTACCAAAATAATAGTTATGACTTTTACTTTATGTTTTTTCATTGGGTCGGGATATTGTGTAGATAATCAACAAACTTCCGAAGTTATTAAAGAAAATTTAGATCCTGAGATTACCAAATTAAAAACGACTAGAACGAGTGTGGTAGAATTTCCTAAGCAACAAGAAGCTTTGAAAGCTGCGCTAAGAGAGCGATGTGCTGAAATTGAAATTTATATACCTAGACCGACTTTGGGTGTTCCAATATATAAAATTGATACTCATTTTTTAGACGATTGCGAGGACTTTACCAGTATTGAAAATCTTGTGATTAAGCATTCTATAAAATCTGACAGCGGTATTAACAAACGAGCAATTGAGGCCATACTTCCTTTGATAAAAGGTGCTAAAAACTTAAAAAAACTAGTTGTAACCCATGCGCTCCTTGATTATCTTCTGCCGTATTTACCAAAAGATGTCCAAATATTATTGGAATGTACTTGTTGTTATCGGGCTTCTGATACAGTAAAGCCTTCGAATCAATTAATATATTTTGCAAATGCTAAATTGGACAGCTATCGCGAGAAATATCCTGGATATAATATTGATATTGTCCCAATTCCAACAACATTGTTTGGAAACTTTTAAAGTTAATTACAGGTAGTCTTTGGCTACAATTTCAGCAATTTGTACCGCATTAAGGGCGGCACCTTTCCGTATGTTGTCCGCAACAATCCATAAATTTAAGCCATGCGTCACACTGGTGTCTTGGCGAATGCGACTAACATAGACCGGATCCTCTCCTGCGCATTCAATGGGCGTCGTATAATCTGTTTCCTCAAGAGTGTCCGTGACAATGATGCCGGGAGCAGATTTAAGAGCTTTACGTGCTTCTATTGTGCCGATTGCCGATTCAAATTCTACATTTGCAGATACACAGTGACCAATAAAGACCGGAACACGCACACAGGTTGCAGAAACCTGAATATCGGGAGTAAGAATCTTCTGCAATTCTACGACCATTTTCCATTCTTCATCTGTACTGCCATCATCTCGAAAGTTGCCGATTTGTGGAATTACGTTAAAGGCAATGGTTCGAGGTAAATGGTGAGATTGGGTTGGGTTATTCATGTAGAGTGCACGGGTTTGACTTAAAAGTTCATCCATTGCATCTTTTCCGGCTCCCGAAACAGACTGATACGTTGAAACGACAACTCTCTTTATTTTGGCAATTTTTTGCAATGGCTTCAGGGCCATAACCAACTGGATCAAAGAACAATTGGGATTTGCAATTATTCCCCGATTTTTATACTGAGCGATTCTTTCTCCATTAACTTCAGGTACCACGAGGGGAATATCGGGGTCATTGCGAAAATGGGATGTATTATCAATAACTATGCATCCGCTTGCCGCGGCTTTTGGCGCATACTCTGCCGATACTTTGCCGCCAGGAGAAAATAAAGCGATTTGAACACCATTAAAATCAAAAGCATTTAAAGGCATTACTTTTAACGTGCCCTCATCGCCATATGAAACTTCGTGGCCTGCAGACCGATCCGAGGCAACTGCATAAACATTTTTGATAGGAACGTCCCGTTCACTTAATACAGAAAGCATGGCTCGACCCACATTTCCTGTAGCCCCGACGACGGCAATTTTGAGTTGCTTTAGGTTTGTCATAGTGTTCCTTAATTTTCAGATAAAGTTAATGGCGTTGGTTGTTTCAGGTTTTTTTATAAACTCACGCAGTCTTTCCTATAGCTTTAGCGATAGGGATCCTCTTTCAGTAAATAGTTGTGGACATAATCATTAATACCGACCTCTAGAGGTGTAAATGGCTGATTGTAGGCGTTGGCCCCTAAACTCGCATTCGTACTTTGCGTAAAATATTGGTATTTACCTTTTAGAATATCCGGCATTTCAATATAGTTAATAGCTTCAGGTTTGTTAAGTGCTGCAAAAACAGCTCGAGCAACATCAGCAAAACTTCGGGCTTCACCTGTGCCAACATTAAATAGACCACTGACTTCGGGATGATCATAAAGCCACATCATCACATTCAAACAATCTTCTATGTATATAAAGTCCCGTAATTGGCCCCCATCAGCATAGTCTGGATGATCTGATTTAAAGAGACGAGCTGTGCCATTTTCACGAATTTGATGAAACACCTGATTCACTACGCTCACCATGCTTCCTTTATGGTATTCGTTTGGGCCATAAACATTAAAAAATTTGAGACCTGCATATTGAGGTGGCAAGGAGTGATCTTCTTTTGAACTCAATTCTCGAATTTGAGCAAGAGAGCGATCAACCATATGCTTGCTCCATCCGTACGGATTAAGAGGGCGGAGTTTTTGAAGATCTTTGCGTGTAAAGGAATCATGGAATCCTGCGCTACCGTCTCCATATGTGGCTGCTGAAGAAGCATATATTAAGCGAACACGATGACGCCCACACCATTGGAGTAAATTCATCGTTAAGCGATAATTTTGGTCTAAGACGAGGTCAACATTGCTTTCTGTTGTATCGGAAAGAGCTCCCATATGGAAAATAACTTGAATTTGAGATTTTTGCGATTCTAGGTAGGGGAAAAGTTGACTGGAGTCAATACAGTTATATAAATCGCGTTTAGCCAGGTTATGCCATTTATGGCTTGTGCCTAGAGTGTCGCAAGCAACTATTCTATTGATATTCCGCCCTTCTAAAGCCGCAATAATATTCGAGCCAATAAATCCTGCAGCACCTGTAACAATGATCATAAAAGACCTACCTAATAATATATATGTAATTATTCCTCCTATTTATAAAAGGAATATACCCCCTTCGCAAGCATCTCCTACCCCCCAAATGATAAATATAATCATTATGACTCCCGATTAAATATTTAAATACCGGTGTAAAAAAGGGGTAAGTTTATGTTTAAATTGTCGCAGGAATTTTAGTAAAAATGGCTCAAATCTGCCATAAAAACGCTTTTTTTTGTGATTTTTGCCAAAAAATGGCAGAAAATTGCATATTTCTTGGCAAAAAGCCAATATTCCGTGTTGACGAAAGGGGAAAAGTCGCCTTAAGATTCTAAGTGTAGTCTAGTGGTTCAACTTTAATATAGGACATATACCGTGAATAAAAGTGATTTAATCTCAAAAGTCGCAACTGCTTCAAATCTAACAAAGACAGATGCAGAAAAAGCAATTGACGCAACATTCCGTTCCATTACTCAATCTTTGAAAAAAGGTGAAGAAGTACGTTTGATCGGTTTTGGTACATTCGTTGTAACAAACCGTCCAGCTAGCGATGGCCGTAACCCACGTACTGGTGCAGCAATTCGCATTCCAGCAACACGCCTACCTAAGTTCCGCGCTGGTAAGCAGTTGAAAGAAGCTGTTGCAAAATAAATTATGAGTTTCTATCAAACAACGATTGAAATGATAGATAACTTGTTTTATGGTGCATGAGTGACTGAGAATAAGTGGGCGATTAGCTCAGCGGTAGAGCGTCTCGCTTACACCGAGAGGGTCGGCAGTTCAAATCTGTCATCGCCCACCACCTTTCAGCACTCACCTAATATGAAAGCCTGATTTGTTCAGGCTTTTTTTATATCAACTTCCTTTTGCCATTTCCCTTGCAGAAAATTAAAAAATACCCTAGAACGTGTCGAGTATCTGATGATTTTTAAAAGGGATTTCTATGGCACAAAGCTCAACAATTCAGAAAGACCTTCTTGTCCAAGAATTAGGTCAAAACGGGGATGGGGTTGTCATTGCTGATACCCAACGTCTCTATATTCCTTACGCAAGTCCTGGGGATGAAGTCAGTGTTGAGCTTTCGTTAACAAAGAAAAATCGATATATCGTGGTTAACTATGAAATTATGAAGCATGGTGCCAATTATGTTGACCCACCCTGCCCACATTTTGGAGTCTGTGGCAGCTGTCAGCTCCAACATCTCAATGACATGACTTACACCCAATTTAAACGCGATAAAATTTTGAAACCATTATTGTTTGAAGGTTTTGAGTCTCCTCAACATCTTGTGAAAACACCTATTGTGCTTCCTGCGGGGATAAGACGAAGAGCCAATTTTAATTTCCGTTGTCTACCCAAAGGGGTTGAATTGGGGTATCATAAGTATCATAGTTATGAACTTCTCACGCTGAAAAGTTGTCATATCTTAAAACCTGAAATTGTTTCGTTTATGAACCCTCTCCTGACTGTTATTGGAAAATCCTTTCCTCCTGGATTTGAAGGAGAAGTCTTTATAACTGCTGCGGAAAATGGTTTGGACGTCAATATAGAGGTGCGCGATAGAACACCCCTCACTTTGGAACAACGAGAATTGTGGGGAGAATTTGCTGCCCATCAGAATTTATGCCGACTCATCGTAACCTTAAAAGGAAAAGAAGACTTCACACTTATTCGAGATACGCCTTATGTTTTATTTGATGGTGTTCCTGTCGAGAGTAATTGTCGGGGCTTTTTACAACCCAGTGCAAAAGCAGATGAAATTCTTACAGATATTGTGACGAAGCTTTTGCCACCAGCTCCTAAAAGAATTGCAGACCTTTTCTGCGGCCGCGGAACGCTCTCATTGCCCTTGTCGCGGTTTGCGCCAGTCGTCGGTTATGAAATGGACGAACCTGCTTTGTTGGCTCTTAAAAATGCTAGCCAGAAATCCCAACGTCCTATTACAACAGTCTATCGGGATCTTTTTAAAACGCCGCTCAAAAATAATGAACTTTCTGAATATGATGTTGTGGTCATTGATCCCCCGCGCGCTGGAGCGGAAACTCAAACGAATGCCTTGGCCAATTCCGCCGTTCCTACGCTTATTTATGTATCTTGCAATCCTTTAACGTTTGCTCGGGATGCCCGCGTCCTCGTTGCCGGAGGATATCAAATCGAGTACATTCAACCCCTTGATCAATTTCGTTGGACTGTTCATGTGGAAGCTATTGCAAAATTTACGAGAAGATAAGAGTGCCTTCAATATAGGAAGAGAATTAAGCATTGAATTCTCAACCCAGCTTCTAACTTTCATCACACTTTAAGAAATTTTTCTTGATCTTTTGTATAATCCCTTGCTAATAGGCTGTAAGGTTAGCAAAATGAAAATCATCACGCATCCGCATTACGGTTAAGGACAAAAAACCTTATGAAAAACGTTGTTATTGTAGAATCTCCAGCCAAAGCCAAAACGATTAATCGTTATTTGGGAAAGGATTTTATCGTTCTGGCAAGCTTTGGGCACATTCGTGATTTGCCATCCAAAAATGGCTCTGTTCGCCCCGAAGAGGATTTTGCTTTTACGTGGGAAACAGACGAACGGGCTAAAAAGCATATAGCCGAAATCGCCAAAGCCGTTCGAGGTGCTGATCATCTTTACCTCGCAACCGATCCGGATAGAGAAGGGGAGGCCATTTCTTGGCATGTCCAGCAAGTTTTAAGTGATTCAGGGGCTCTATCTGCAAAAACTCAAGTTGAACGGATTGTCTTTCATGAAATTACGAAAACTGCTGTACAGCATGCACTAGCGCATCCAAGGCCAATCAATAGAGAGCTTGTTGAAGCCTATATGGCACGACGCGCCCTTGATTACTTAGTTGGTTTTACCCTTTCCCCTGTTTTGTGGCGTAAATTGCCGGGATCCCGGTCTGCTGGGCGTGTACAATCCGTGGCTTTAAGGCTGGTGGTTGAACGTGAAGCCGAAATCGAAATATTTAAACCCCAAGAGTATTGGTCAATCACGGCGCAACTCATGACGCCCCGTAAAGAAAAGTTTGTCGGTCGTTTGACGCACCTCAATGGAAAAAAACTTGATAAATTTGATCTTAATAGCCAAAGCTTAGCAGAATCTGCTTGTGCGGCTATTCGTCAACAAACGTTAGCTGTATCGACTCTTGAGAAGAAACAAGTCAAACGACATCCTGCAGCGCCCTTTATTACCTCAACCTTGCAGCAAGAAGCGTCTCGAAAGCTGGGGTTTGGAGCGTCTCGAACTATGCAGCTTGCTCAACGTTTATACGAAGGTATTGAAATTGGTGGTGAAGTCACAGGTTTAATTACTTACATGCGTACAGATAGCATTCAAATTGCCAATGAAGCTCTAACCGCTGCACGCTCTTATATAGAAAAATCTTACGGGAAGCCTTATTTACCCTCTTCCCCGCGGGTATTTAAAAATAAGTCCAAGAATGCTCAAGAAGCTCACGAAGCCATTCGTCCAACAGAAGTCTCTCGCCGTCCTGAAGAAGTGCGAGGCTACTTAGATGATGCCCAATTCAAACTTTATGAACTGATTTGGAAGCGAACTGTTGCCTCACAAATGGAAAGTGCTCTCTTTGACCAAGTTACTGTGGAGATGTCTTCGCCTGACAAACGAATTACTTTGCGGGCAACGGGTACCACCTTAACCTTTGATGGATTTTTAAAGCTTTATCAAGAAGGCGTTGATGAGGATTCGGAAAAGGATGAAGAAGATCGGCTTTTACCTGTGCTTTCCATGGGTGAAGCTATTGAACAAACACAAGTAACTCCTAATCAACATTTTACACAACCGCCACCACGCTATAGTGAGGCAAGTTTGGTAAAAAAGTTAGAAGAACTGGGTATTGGCAGGCCCTCGACTTATGCCTCGATCATCAATGTTTTGCAAGAGCGTGATTATGTTCGACTTGAAAAGCGTCAATTCATACCCGAAGAACGAGGCCGACTGGTTACAGTATTCCTCGTTAATTTCTTTAACAAATATGTGCAGTACGACTTTACAGCCAATCTAGAAGAAGAATTAGATGAAATTTCCCAAGGGAATTTGCCTTGGAAAGCTGTTCTTGGTCGATTTTGGGAACCCTTTCATGAAACGGCAGATTCAACACAAAATTTGCGCACAACAGAAGTTATCGACCGCTTAGAGCACGATTTAAGCTTTCACCTTTTCCACGGGGATGATGAGCGTGTTTGTCCAACGTGTAAAACGGGTCGAGTCAGCTTAAAATTGAGTCGATTTGGTGCCTTTTTAGGCTGCTCTAATTATCCGGAGTGTCGCTATACAAGGCCTTTAAGTGTAAATGCAGATGAAGCGACCGCGACCGCCCCCGAGGAGCCAAAAGAAATTGGGAATGATCCTGATACGCAAGAGATGATTTCTTTGCGAAAGGGCCCTTACGGTTATTATATTCAATGGGGAGATGAAACCACGGTATCCGCTCAAAAGCCTGCAAAAAAGGAAGAAAAAGAAGACGCTCCTAAGAAAGGAAAAGCTAAACCTAAGAAAAAAGCGACAAAATCTACACAACCAAAACCAAAACGGGTTTCTTTGCCGGCCACGACGCCACCGGATGATGTAACTCTCGAAATGGCCTTACAATTAAAAAATTTGCCTTTTGCTATTGGCGTACACCCTGAGACGGGAGAAAAATTAAGTGTGGGCTTGGGGCGTTTTGGACCTTACGTAAAGTTTGGTGACCAATTTGCTTCTATTCCGAAGTCTTATGATTTTTTGAACTTAACGTTAGAAGATGGTGTTGCCATCGTAAATGCCAAAGTTCAAAAAGCAGCTTCGGGAGGAGGTCGTCGCGGACGGTTTGCTGGTGCCAAAAAGGGGGCTCCAAAGAAGAAAAAGGGCGAGTAAACCTCTTGTAAATTTTCTTTATCCAAAAGGCTAGGTGAATATCTTTGCGTGGCGTGTCAGCAAAGGGGAAATTTACAGATTTTTATTTCAATACCTATTGACCTAATCAAACTTATTCTCGATCCATTCCATATCAAAATCACTAAACCCAAAATGATGACCCACTTCATGAATCATAACACTGTGAACCAGGCGGGGCAGTGCTTCGGAATTTTCACGGGCAAAGCGAATTAGGGGGCCGCGGAACAAATAAATAATATCCGGAATAGCCAGCGTGTCGTTTGATCCTTTTAATGGCAGAGGAATTCCTTGGTATAAACCAAGAAGATCATATTTATCGGTTAATTTGAGACCATCTAGAATATCCTGATCAGAGAAATTTTCAACGCGAACCAGAATATTGCTTGTATATTCTTGAAAGCGATGTGGCAAAAAATTCATTGTTCTATAAGCAAGTGCGTAGATATCAGCCAAATCGGGAAGATCAGCATCTTCATACCTTGTGAGGGGTTGGGTTTGTTTGTTCTTTTTTTTCATCTCTATGTTCTTTCTCTGGCTTGCAAAAATACGTGGCGCGCGTCTAAATTAGATCAATAGAAGTATTCTACCCTTAAACTGGTTAATAAATGGGTAAGCGCCGATGATTAATTGTAAGGAAAATATAAAAATGACTATTTGGAAGCGTTTATGTCTAATCCTATGCTTGGGTATTTTTCTTCAAGGATGTGCCGATGGTGCCCTCGCAGGGGCGATTAAAATGGAACAGGCCAAGATTTGGCTTGAAAAAGTCAATTTTAAAGTCAGTAAAAAAGTGAACAGCAATGCGCCCGTCGATGTTCATCTCATTCTTATTTATGACGACGGCGTTATGGGACAGGTTGCTGCCATGACTGCAGAGCAATATTTTGCAGCAGTTGACCAGTTACGCAAAGATCATGCCGCTGATATAGATGTTATAGAGTGGGAAGTCGTTCCCGGCCAAGAGATGGACAGTGAAAACATTACAATGTCCAAAGCCTATGCGAAGGGAGCTTTCATTTTTGGGCGATATACGACGCCAGATACCCATAGAGAAGGATTGGCAGATGAAGAGGAAATTACTCTTCATTTAGACGAAAAAGATTTCTTTATAACGAGAGATCGATAATTTGCTAGTCTTTTTCCTGGTTTTACAGACATTAAGCTTGACGGCAGAACCAGAGATCTATAAATAATGTGTAAAGCTTTCCAGGCATGAGTGGGGGGCTTTGTGCATTTAATTTTTTGAATTTGGTACGTATAAGGTATGTTTGAAACACTTTCGGGGCGATTGACGGGAATTCTCGATCGACTTCGCGGACGCGGCGCTTTAACAGAAGCAGACGTCGTCGCAGTAATGAGAGAGGTTCGCATTGCCTTGCTTGAGGCTGATGTCGCTCTTCCTGTTGTTAAACAGTTTATTGAAGACGTTCGCGAAAAAGCAATTGGTCAAGACGTAATCAAAAGTGTAACGCCGGGCCAAATGGTTGTGAAAATTGTTCACGATCATTTGGTTGAAATGTTAGGAACTGAAGTTGAGCCTTTAAATCTATCGGCTCCCGCGCCCTTAACAATGTTAATGGTTGGGTTGCAAGGATCAGGTAAGACAACTTCTACGGGCAAGATTGCCAAATTGTTGAAGGAAAAGCACGGGAAAAACGTGCTGATGGCTTCTTTAGACGTATATCGTCCTGCGGCACAAGAACAACTTGCCTCTCTCGGGCGTCAGCTTGAGATCGAGACGTTGCCAATTGTGCCTGAAGAAAAGCCTTTAGTCATCGCACAACGTGCGATAACCATGGCGCGGCTACAAGGTTTTGATGTGCTCTTACTAGATAGTGCGGGCCGTTTGCATATTGATGAAGTCCTGATGGCGGAAGTTGCTGCTGTTAAAGCAGCGACACAACCTACAGAAACGTTGCTTGTTGCTGACGCCATGACCGGCCAAGATGCGGTTACGATTGCTAAGGCATTTCAAGACCAAGTTGGCATTACGGGAATTGTTTTGACCCGTATTGATGGTGATGCCCGTGGGGGTGCTGCTCTATCCATGCGGGCTGTTGCAAACTGTCCCATTAAATTAATGGGCGTGGGTGAAAAATTAGACCAGTTGGAGGTTTTTCAGCCGTCACGCATCGCGGGACGTATATTAGACATGGGCGATGTTGTCAGCTTAGTCGAGCGGGCAGCAGAGGTCATAAATGCAGATGATGCTCAAAAGATGGCTGAAAAGCTTCAGAAGGGTGTCTTTGATTTGAATGATATGGCTAGCCAGCTTGAACAAATGATGAAGATGGGTGGCTTGAGCACAATGATGGGTTTCTTGCCCGGCATTGGCAAAATAAAAGATAAGATTGCTGAATCCGGTATGAACGATGGCGTAATTCGCCAGCAACTTGCTGTGATTCGATCAATGACAAAAAAAGAACGACGAGATCATCGTTTATTAAATGCGTCTCGTAAAAGACGGATTGCAGCAGGGTCAGGAACAACAGTTGTTGATGTAAATCGACTGATTAAGCAGTTCCAACAAATGCAGTTAATGATGAAAAAAATGGGTAAAATGGGCAAAAAAGGATTAATGCGACAAGGTCTGAAGGGGCTTTTTGGGCATTAGAGATTAAGATAAAGACTAGGGAGAAAAAAATGGCATTAAAAATTCGTCTTGCACGCGGTGGAGCTAAGAAGCGTCCGTTTTACCGGATTGTCGTCGCAGAAGCAAGCAGTCCACGTGATGGTCGCTTCGTTGAAAAAGTGGGTACCTATAACCCATTATTACCTCATGGCCATGCAGAAAGAATTGTTTTGAATGTTGAAAGGATTCAGCATTGGTTGTCAGTTGGCGCTAAAGCAACAGATCGTGTTGAATTATTCTTAAGCAATGTTGGTTTGGCTGAAAAGAAGGTTCGAGCAGCAGACCCACAAAAATCAGCTCCTAAAAAGCGTGCGCAAGAACGGGCTAAGGCTGAACAAGATGCTTTAGAGGCTGCAAAAAATGCACCTGAACCTGTTGTTGAGGCCGCCCCTCCAGCTGCTCCAGTTGAAGAAGCTGCGCCTGCCGCTGAGGAAACATCGGTTGTCAGTGAGCCAGAAGTTGCCCCAATTGAAGAAGCTGCGCCTGCCGCTGAGATTGAAGAAAGCATTTCTGAACCTGTTGAGGAAGAAAAAACCTCTGCTGAATAAAAATTCTTCAGGAAATCCCATGATTTTATTAGCTATCATTGCTTCTGCTCATGGGATTCAAGGTGCCGTGAAGGTAAAAACGTTTACGCAAATACCCACAAATATCTTTGATTATGGGCCGCTGCGGAATGAAAAAGGTCAGACGTTTTCCCTCAAACTAGTCAGAGAAGTTTCGTCCAACAGTTTAATTATGAAAATTGATGGTATTACGGATAGAAACCAAGCGGAGGCTTTAAGAGGAACGAAACTATTCGTGAATCGACAAAGTCTACCCGACCTTCCTGAAGAAGAATTCTATTACAATGATTTAATCGGCTTAACGGTAAAAGATTTAGAAGGCGACCTTATTGGCATTATAGATGCTTTGGGGAATTATGGTGCGGGTGATTTTCTTGAAATTAGCGACCCAGAGCATCATGTATACACAATTCCCTTCACGCGAGAGGCGGTTCCTATCGTTCGATTGCCTGAGAAAGGTAAGGACGGGGAGATCCGAGTTGATCGTCATTTTTTATTGAACTCAACCGCCCCTCAAAATGAAGATAACAAAGCAGAAGAGTTTTCCGAAAAGAAAGAATGAGCATGACATCTAAAATGCCATCACAACCTTGGGAAGCAACCGTGGTCACTTTGTTTCCAGAGATGTTTCCCGGACCTTTAGGGCATTCTTTATCTGGTCGAGCTTTAGAAGAAGGGTTATGGTCCCTAGATTTGGTGCCCATTCGGGATTTTGCAACCGACAAGCATCGATCTGTTGATGATACATGTTTTGGAGGGGGGGCTGGTATGGTCTTGCGTCCTAATGTTGTGGATGCGGCCCTTGAACATGTTATGACTAGGGAGGCGCCTCAGGCAACGCGGCCTTTAATATTTTTGACACCCCGAGGAAAGCCTTTAGATCAAGCGATGGTTAGGCGGTTTGCCTCGTGTTCTGGGATCATTCTCTTGAATGGTCGCTATGAAGGCGTGGATAACCGTGTTATAGAGCATTGGGAAGAAAAAGGCAGGTTAGAGGAAGTTAGCATTGGAGATTATGTCCTTTCTGGGGGAGAAATGGCGGCCCTCACATTACTTGATGCTTGTATTCGCTTGCTTCCTGGTGTAATTGGTAAAGAAGAGTCATCTGCCAACGAAAGTTTTGAGCTAGGATTATTGGAGTATCCGCAGTATACTCGACCACAAGTTTGGAAAAATAAGATGGTTCCTGAAGTACTTATTTCAGGGGATCATAAAAAGATTTTGGCTTGGCGCCAAAAGGAAGCATTACGAATAACGCAGATACGACGGCCTGATTTATGGGTGCGATATCTGGAACAGATAGGGAGAAAACAATGAACCTCTTACAGCAAATTAATAATGAGCAAGTCAAGAAATTGACTGAAGGCAAAGAAATTCCAGATTTTCGTGCGGGTGACACAGTTCGTGTGCACGTGAAAGTTACAGAAGGTGAACGTCAGCGTATTCAGCCTTATGAAGGTGTTGTTATTGGACGCAAACTTCGTGGACTTAATTCTTCTTTAAGAGTCCGTAAGATCTCCAATGGGGAAGGCGTAGAACGTGTATTTCCTTTACACTCCCCAAATATTCGTATTGAAGTGATTCGTCACGGAGATGTTCGTCGTGCTAAGTTATATTATCTGCGGGATCGTACCGGTAAAAGTGCTCGTATTGCTGAGCGTTCTCGTCACAAATTACAAACAAAAGGGTTGTTGCAAGCTGTGGCTACGAAAGCACCTGAACCCATCGCTGAGCCTGTTGTAGAAGTCAACACGCCTGAGACTGCCGAATAAAAATTAGCTGTCCAACTAATTGATGAGAAGAGCAAGAACTTGCGTTCTTGCTCTTTTTTGTGGTCTAAGTAAGCATTGATTTTGATGGGTTGTCATTATGATAGGCTCTAAAATAGCTTGTCTTTCAACAGTATGGCCAGGTCACAAAATAGGCGGCATGTATGCTTAAATTTAATCTCGAAATGACCTCCCAAGGGCCTACTATAGAAGTTGTCCCCTATGATCCTGCATGGTCAACAATGTTTGCTCAAGAAGCAGCCTTGATTCGTACGGCCTTGGGGAAGAATTGTGTTGCCATCCATCATGTGGGATCGACATCAATACCAGGCCTGGCAGCAAAGCCAATCATTGATATGGTGCCAGTCGTTAAAGACATCTTGCATGTGGATGCGAAAGCATTAGAAGCTATGGGGTACCTCGACCGTGGTGAGTTGGGTATGCTCTTTCGGCGTTTTTTCACCAAAGGCATATCTGAACGGACCCATCATTTGCATATTTGGGAAGAAGGTAATCCCGAAATTGATAAACATTTGTTATTCCGTGCCTATTTACTAGAAAATCCTGCAGAACTTAAGCGATATGAGGATTTGAAATTGAATCTGGCGATCAAGTATTCAAATGATCAAAATGCTTATACTCTGGCAAAAGATGACCTTATTACAGAAATGTTAGAAAAATCGGGCTTTCAGGGGTTAACCTTGGTTCAAGCGCTTACAGAGCGTGAATGGGGGAAAGTTAAGTATTTTCGGCAACACTATTTCTTTCGTCTTCTTAATATAGAAGATCCTTATACAAGGACTTTCAACGACCCCTCACATTTTCATATTGTTCTGCGCAAAGGTATGACAATCATAGGTTATGCTCACCTTCAATTTTGGCCGGAAGCCCGAGCGGCTTTACGTATGATTGTTCTTGAAGAGTCTTATCGCAATCAAGGAATAGGTCAAAAATTTATACAATTTTTAGAACGTTGGTTAAGTCATCAAAAGATTAAAGCTTTGCACATACAATCCTCCCCTGAGGCCTATAATTTCTACAAGCGGAATGAGTATAGGGAAATGCCGTTCGAAGACCCGGAAGGTTACCAATCCCATCCCAAAGACATAGACATGGGTAAATTTATTAAAGAGTAGCGTTTTAATAAGTATTATGTTAATAATTGATCCTAAAATAAAAAAAATTATAATTTCAAAACTTTTATAATAGATAATTGATAAACTTTCTTAAGCCAATAATTAGTGGAATGACAATATGAAGAAATATAGAGTTGCATTATTCATCGTTCTTTCTATGTGTGTTTTTAATAATCAGCGTGTTCTTGCAGTAGAAGCTATTGTTATTAGTAATGAACAAAAAATTCTCTCAACTTTAGAAGCTCACCCTAAAATTACGCGGTTAATTGTCGGGTGTGGAAAAGATCCCTATAATTGGAAGCCTTCGAACGAAAATGGGGAAAATAAGTGGTTAAATGATGCTGACAAAGGAAATCACGACCACGCAGATAGTTTAACGCTAGCTGAAACAGAAGATGTTAGGCCTGACATTGTGTGGGATTGGACTAAGCCTGTTCCTCAATGTTTAATTAGTAGATTTTCGCTTATTTATTTAGAAAAATTACCTCCACGGGTATTGGAACAACCAATTTGTATGGAAAATTTGAGAGGGTGTTTAAAACCCGGGGGTTTAGGAATTTTTGATCATCAATTATATAATATTGAGGCAACTTCCTATGCTATTGTTAGTCCTTTTTGCATAAGTGTCACTCCCCCCCCCTACGTCAGATACTGATGAAATTAATAAATTAACTGACTTGAATAATAAGTTTAAGGAAAAGTTTAATAAGTTGGCTGGTTTTCCCCCTAATACTACTCTAAATTCGCAAAATATGAGTCAAGCTGATTTTGAGGCACTCTTGTTAGCAAATCCAGCCTTAGAGCAATTAAATGCATTGATGTATGCCAATAGAGTTCGGATATCAAATATTCAGCAAAAATTCCTGGCCGGCCAAAACCGTGAAATTCTTAAATTTACGAATGCTATTTATGTGCAGCTTAAAGAAAAAATGATTTCATTAGGGTTTGAGACGGCTGACATTCAAGTAAACATTACAAATCCCCATAATGGCCGCAAAAACGCAGTTCTTGTTAAAGTAGAAAAAACGAAATAAGGGATGCCAAAATAATCAGGCATCTCTACCCTTTCATTTGACTTAAATCGTCTATTTTTATGGTTGCGCGGTTGCGAAAATATACAACCAGGATAGCCAAACCAATTGCGGCTTCTGCGGCAGCTACGGTTAGGATAAAGAGGGAAAAAACTTGCCCACTTAAGTCTTTTAAAAACCAAGAAAAAGCGACAAAGTTAATATTGACGGCCAAAAGCATCAACTCAATGGACATCAACACAATAATAATATTGCGGCGGTTTAAAAATACACCCATTACGCCTAAGGTAAAGACAATTGATGAGACAACAAGATAATGTGTCAGCGTGAGTTCAAGCATAACATGAGCTCCCTTCTTTATAAGTTCCCATAGTCCTCAAGTCCTTTGCCAGATGGAATTTTTATCATTTCCAGTGAATTTTTTGGTGATCTATTTAATTGATCACGATAATTTTGAATATAAGACGCTCTGCGCGGACGCAACGTCAAAACAATAGCCCCCACCATAGCGACCAGAAGAATAATGCCCGAGAGTTGGAAAATATAAAAATAGTCTGTATACAAAATTTGCCCAATAGCATGCGCATTAGAAATTGTTTCAGGAGTGGTATGAGCATTGTCTGCTTGGGCTTTAGGGTGGGATAGCCATAAAATAGCCACGGTGATCAATTCTCCTGCGAAAATCAAGCCAACCAAGAGTCCGATGACGCTATATTTTGCCATACCTCTTGAAAGGTCTTTAAAATCAATATCAAGCATCATAACCACGAATAAGAAGAGGACAGCAACAGCACCGACATATACAATAACCATAATCATTGCCAACAATTCAGAACCAGCTAACAAAAATAAACCAGCTGCATTCAAAAAGGCAAGAATAAGAAACAAGACAGAATGCACAGGATTGCGACCCAAAATCACCATTAAGGCTGATCCAATAAGGGTACCAGAAAATAAATAAAAGAAAGCCGTTTGTATCATGGATGGATCCTATTTATATTTCGCGTCAACAGATAAGTTTTCGGCAATTTCTTGTTCCCATCTGTCGCCATTCGACAGAAGTTTTTCCTTATCATAATATAATTCTTCACGGGTGAATGTTGAAAATTCAAAGTTTGGGCCTTCAACAATAGCATCAACAGGGCAAGATTCTTGGCACAAGCCACAATAAATGCATTTTACCATGTCAATATCATAACGCGTAGTTCTGCGACTGCCATCTTCTCGTTCTTCGGCTTCTATGGTAATCGCTTGGGCTGGGCAAACGGCTTCACAGAGTTTGCACGCAATACACCTTTCCTCACCATTTGGATAACGTCGTAACGCGTGTTCTCCCCGAAAACGAGCACTTAATCGCCCTTTTTCGTAAGGATAGTTTAAGGTTACTTTTCGTTTAAAAATATAAGAAAAGCTTTGAGCAAGTCCGAGAACAATTTCAATCAATGTCCAGCTGCGAATTCGACGCATGAATGATGACATTTCTTTACTCCTATGATCCATGGGGAAGCCATCCCATCATTAATAAAACCCCAGCCGTTAAAACAACCCAAGCAAGGGTGAAGGGTAAAAATATTTTCCATCCCAAACGCATCAGCTGATCATAACGATATCGGGGTAATGTAGCTCTAACCCAAAGAAATACAAATAAGAAGAAACAAATTTTTAGGACAAACCATATAATTCCTGGAATCCAAGTGAAGGGGGTTATGGCCATCGGGGGTAACCATCCTCCAAAGAAAAGAATCGTGGTCATAGCACTTAACAATATCATGTTTGCATATTCTCCTAAGAAGAATAAGGCAAATGGTAGTGAAGAATATTCAACATGATAGCCGGCTACAAGCTCTGCTTCTGCTTCAGGCAAGTCAAACGGCGTTCGATTTGTTTCTGCTAAAATGGAAATGAAAAATACGATAAACATGGGAAATAGGGGAATGGCAAACCACAAATTTTCTTGGGCTTGGACAATTTTTGTTAAATTTAAAGACCCTGAACATAATAGAACAGATACGATGATTAGTCCCATAGAGACTTCATAGGAAATCATTTGGGCAGCGGAGCGGAGCGCTCCTAAGAATGCGTATTTGGAATTGCTGGACCAGCCCGCAATGATAATGCCATATACTCCTAACGACGAAATGGCGAATAAGTATAAAACCCCAACATTGATGTCTGCTAATGCTACTCCTAAATCAAAAGGAATAACAGCCCAAGCTGCTAAGCTCAGGCTGAAAGTAATGATGGGTGCTAAAACAAAAAGTAGGGGATTGGATGCTTTGGGAATTATGACTTCCTTATGAAGAAGTTTTAGTCCATCTGCGATCGGTTGGAGTAGGCCAAAGGGTCCCACGCGGTTAGGGCCCCGGCGAAGTTGCATGCCAGCAAGAACTTTTCTTTCAAAGAGCGTTAAATAAGCTATGGCTAAAATTAAGGGAACGACGATTAACAAAATTTTGCCGCACATTATTACCGTAGTCATAAAATAATCCCAGAAAATTTCTTTAAATTCAGCCATGGTTCACCTGACGCGTCTGTTCAACAGATTTAGAACAATGAGCCATAGTTAATGAGTGTCGACTAATCGGATCCGTTCTATAAAAATTTTGAATAGGAAGTTGAAAAGCAAGTTGACTTAAAGTTTCTGGCGTTCCTGATGGTAACATTTCCCATGAGCTTGAGATGATTTGACCTGTAGCTGCGAAAATGGAATTTTCTGCAATTAACCGGTCTCGTACCTGTTGTAAAGTATCATAAGGTAACGGATGTCCTAAGGTTTGTGATAAAGACCGAATAATGCGCCAATCTTCTTTGGCCATTCCAGGAGGGGGGACAGCGGAATTTGTGTGTTGTGGGCGACCTTCCGTATTCACATAAGTTGCATTTTTCTCCGTATAAGTTGCGCCGGGCAAAATAACATCTGCGCGATGAGCGCCCGCATCGCCGTGATGACCTTGATATATAACAAAGGTTTCTCCCAATTCAGTCATGGGAATTTCATCAGCTCCTAAAAGGTAAAGAACTTTTAATTCCCCATTATGAGCCGCGTTTATGATACCGGCTGTATCGAGTCCACCCGTTTGGGGAAGAAAACCAATGTCAAGGCCACCAACACGCGCAGCAGCGGTGTGAAGGGTATTGAAACCATTCCAATCGTTTTGAATAAAGCCATACTTTTCAACAATTTTTTGACATAAATTTAAGATTTCTAAACTATCACGACGGTTCATTGCCCCTTGACCTAAAATAAGCATGGGGCGTTGGACGGCCTTTAATTTTTGGGAAAAGGCGTGCTTACCTTCTAAAATTTCCTTAATCGTTTTAGCATTCTCTCCTAAACAATCAACAGGATAAGTTAAGTCAATTACAGGTCCTATTGACGCGATTTCAAGAGGTTGTGAGAGACTGCTTCTTAGGTAGCGCTTACGTATACGTGCATTAATAAGAGGAGCTTCATGACGGGGGTTTGTTGCAATAAGGAGAATAAGATCCGCTTTCTCGATACCTGCGATGGTGGTGTTAAATAAGTAAGCTCCCCGAGATCGTGCATCCCAGTGAGTTCCATCTTGGCGACAATCCATGTGGGGACTTTTGAGATGCGTCATGAGATCTTTTAAAGCAATCATGGATTCACAATCCACCTGATCTCCTACAAGAGCAGCTATCCCTTTTCCATGAACACCTTTGAGATGTTTTTGAATGTGCCCAAATGCTTCTTCCCATGTTGCTGGTATGAGCTTTCCTTCTTGACGAATATAAGGTTGATCAAGCCTCTGTTGTTTTAATCCGTCATAGGCAAAACGTGTCTTGTCAGAAATCCATTCTTCATTAATTTCTTCATTGAGACGTGGTAATATTCTTAAGATTTCTTGTCCTCGGCTATCTACACGAATATTGCTTCCCACAGCATCCAATACATCGATAGTATCTGTTTTGGTCAATTCCCAAGGTCGCCCATGAAATGCATAGGGCTTGCTTGTCAAAGCACCGACGGGACAAATGTCAATCATATTGCCGGAAAGTTCTGAGGTAATCGCTGTTCCTATATAGCTTGTGATTTCCATGTGTTCTCCTCGACCACAAGCGCCTATTTCGGGAGAGCCAGCAATTTCATTTGCAAATCTGACACATCGGGTACAGTGAATGCAACGCGTCATCGTTGTTTTTATTAATGGCCCCATAGGTTTATCGGGCACGGCTCTTTTGTTTAAAGAAAAGCGACTTTTTCCTCGCGAATAATTGCGCGTAATGTCTTGTAGATCACACTCGCCGCCTTGGTCGCAAATGGGGCAATCAAGCGGATGGTTAATCAATAAAAATTCCAGAACACCTTCTCGAGCTTTTTGAACGACGGGAGTATGGGTTTTAATATCCATGCCTTCAGTAGCTGGCATGGAGCAGCTGGCAATAGGTTTAGAGGATGAACCTATTTGAACAAGACACATACGGCAGTTGCCGGCAATAGAAAGTTTGGGATGATAACAAAATACGGGAATTTCAATGCCCAACTGTTCACACGCTTGAAGAACAGTCGATCCCTCTTCAACTTCGACTTCCATTTCATTAATAGTCAGCTTTGGCATACTCTGGTCCTTTTTCGGTGCCAAGAAGGTTTGAGATCGGAAGGATGAGGAAAGTTTGCAAATTTCATGAAGAGAAACATTCCCATATCCCTAGATCTTCCCTTCTTTAATCATAAAAATTATATCAGACATCATCCGCTTATCCTAGGGGCTGCTGAGCTGTTGATTGATGAATACTATCTTCCATTTCTTGACGGTAATGGCGAATTAACCCCTGGACAGGCCAGGCGGCTGCATCCCCTAAAGCACAAATAGTATGGTTTTCTACTTGTCCCGCAACTTCTTCTAATAAGTCAATATCTTTAAGAGAAGCTTGCCCTTGTCCAATACGTTCCATCATGCGCCACATCCACCCTGTTCCTTCGCGGCAAGGTGTGCATTGCCCACAACTTTCGTGCATATAGAAGCGAGATAAATGGGAGATGGCTTTGATAATGTCTGTGGATTGATCCATCACAATAACTGCAGCGGTACCTAAACCACTTTTTACGTTACTTAAACTATCAAAATCCATTAACACCGTATCACAAATCGACTTCGGTAATAGAGACACTGAAGAGCCACCGGGAATAATAGCTTTAAGGTTTTTCCAACCCCCTCGCACTCCCCCGGCATGCTTTTCGATCAACTCTTTCAAGGGGATTCCCATTTCCTCTTCAACATTACAAGGGGTATTCACGTGCCCTGAAATACAGAAAATTTTTGTTCCTGTATTGTTGGGACGGCCAAGTCCCGCGAACCAATCGCCACCGCGCCGTAATATCGTGGGCACCACGGCTATTGTTTCTACATTATTAATAATTGTGGGACAGCCATAAAGACCCATGTTGGTTGGGTAAGGAGGCTTGAGACGAGGCATCCCTTTACGACCTTCAAGACTTTCTAGAAGAGCAGATTCCTCTCCACAAATGTAAGCTCCAGCACCGCGGTGAATGTATAAGTCAAAGTCCCAACCAGATTTAGCCGCATTTTTGCCTAATAAACTGGCGGCATATGCTTCATCTATTGCTTGTTGAAGAATTTCGGCCTCACGAACATATTCTCCCCGCACGTAGATATAACCTACATGAGCCCTGATGGCAAAAGCAGCTAATAGACATCCTTCAATAAGTTTATGGGGCTCATAGCGTAAAATATCACGATCTTTGCACGTTCCGGGCTCACTTTCATCTGCATTGACGATAAGATATGAAGGGCGACCGTCACTGACTTTTGGCATAAAAGACCATTTTTTTCCCGTGGGAAATCCGGCGCCACCTCGGCCCCTTAGGCAGGATGTTAGAATTTCATTGATAATCCAATCCGGTTCTTTAGACAAAAGACTTTTTATTGAATCCCAATCTCCCCGAGTCTTGGCTGCCTTTAAGAAGGGGGAGCTGGATCCAGATAAATTGGTGAAGATGCGATCTTGAGTAGTGAGCATTAACTCATTCCCTTTTTATGATCGAGTTGGTTTTTTTGAGCTTTTGATGAGGGTTTTGCGGGGGAGGAAATAGTTTTTCCTGTTGCCAAGTTTTGTAAAATAACTTTCATAGATTCTGGGTTCAGGTTTTCCAAGTAATCATCATTAATCTGAACAACAGGTGCATTAATACAAGCGCCGATACACTCAACTTCCATCAAGCTAAATTTACCATCAGTTGTAACTTCACCCGGCTTAATACCTAAGTGAGATTCGCAAACCGATTGAATGTCTGCTCCCCCCCTTAGCCAACACGGGGTCGTGCGACAGAGTTGGATATGATGCTTGCCAACGGGTTTCAAGTTAAACATTGTGTAGAAAGTTGCAACCTCTAGGGCTCGAATAAAAGGCATTTTTATCAAGAGAGCAACAGTTTCAATGGCGGATCGGGGAAGCCACCCCCCATTCTGTCTTTGAGCCAAATCTAACAGGGGCAAAATCGCACTGGCTTGTCGACCAACTGGGTATTTCTTGAGTATTTCTATGACAACATCTTGGTTCTCTGTGGAGAAGGTAAAATTCTCTTCCGTGGCTTCAGCTGAGGAGATATGCTTGTTCCCTGTCATCGGTCAATCTCTCCAAAAACGATATCTAAAGACCCAACAATAGCAACCACATCCGCTAGCATATGTCCTCTGGATAAAAAGTCTGTTGCCTGTAGAAAGGAATAAGAAGGCGCACGTATTTTGCAACGATAGGCACGATTTGTCCCCTGAGAGACAAGATAGACGCCAAATTCTCCCTTAGGGGCTTCCACGGCAGTATAAACTTCACCTGCGGGGACATGAATACCTTCTGTGTAATATTTAAAATGATTAATCATGGCTTCCATCGATCGTTTCATTTCTGCTCGAGGAGGGGGGGCTATGCGGGCATCATCCGTCATTATTGGACCTTGGGGCATATTATCAACACATTGATGAATTAATTTTACAGATTCTCGCATCTCCGCAACGCGAACCAAATATCTGTCGTAACAATCACCATGCTTGCCAATAGGGATGTCGAAATCCAACTGATCATAAATTTCGTAAGGTTGAGATTTGCGCAAATCCCATGGTATGCCACTGGCACGAAGCATAGGGCCTGTAAATCCCCAATTTAATGCATCATCAGCTGTAATTTTCCCAATATCAACAGTGCGCATTTTAAAGATACGATTTTCTGTTAGAAGAGTTTCTATATCATCAATGACTTTTGGAAACCGTAAAGCGAAGGCCTCAATTTCTTCAATAAGACCTTCAGGCAAGTCTTGGTGAACACCACCGGGACGGACGTAGGCGGCGTGAAGGCGAGCACCACAAACGCGTTCGTAAAATTCCATGATGATTTCGCGTTCTTCAAATGCCCATAAAAATGGCGTGATAGCCCCCACGTCCATGGCAAATGTGGCAATATTCAATAAATGGTTGGATATGCGGGTGAGTTCAGAGTAAAGAACCCGAATATATTGAGCTCTAACAGGAGCTGTTACGCCCAGAAGTTTTTCAATAGCAAGAACAAAAGCATGTTCTTGATTCATAGGAGACACATAATCGAGCCGATCAAAATAAGGAATCGCTTGCAGATAAGTTTTCTGCTCAATGAGTTTTTCTGTTCCTCTGTGGAGGAAACCGATATGAGGATCAGCGCGTTCTACCACTTCCCCATCAAGCTCAAGAACAAGGCGTAAAACGCCATGTGCAGCAGGATGTTGGGGCCCAAAGTTTAGGGTATGCTTTGTCATTTTCTGACCTGTGGGTCTGAGAGGAGGGAAGGGTTTGTATTTGATTCTTGCGTTTTGGTCTTCGTATCTAACATGCCTTCCCAGGGACTTAAGAAATCAAAAGTGCGGTAATCCTGGGACAAAGAAACGGGATTATAAACAACGCGCTTTTCAGTTTCGTCGTAACGTACTTCATAGAAGCCTGTTAATGGAAAATCTTTGCGTAAAGGGTGACCCTCAAAGTTATAATCTGTTAAGAGTCGGCGTAAATCTGGGTGATCTGCAAACGGGATACCCATCATATCCCAAACTTCTCGTTCATACCAGTTTGCACAAGCATAAATACCTGTTACGGAAGAAAGCGGCGTTATGCCATCTGTTGCAACTTTGATACGAATTCGTTGGTTTTTTTCCACACTTAACAAGTGATAAACAACATCAAATCTTTGAAGTCGCTCAGGGTAATCTATAGAGCAAATATCAATGAGTTGCTTGAACAAACATTTACTATTGTCTTTTAAGATGGTCAAAACCCGGGTGATTGATCCTGCATAAACGGTCAAAGTTAACTCTTCCAAAGCATAATCTATGTGAATAAGATCCGGTCCTAGGTGGTCCTCAATTATTGCCGCCAAATTCTTTAGAGATTCCGTTTTTTTATTATCTATCATGAAGGCTACCTTCTCAATCTTCACTTGCTAGTTTAGTCTTTAGCGCGCTATTTGTGAACCACGTTTGATTTTTTCTTGCAGTAACATAATTCCGTACAATAAGGCCTCAGCTGTTGGAGGACATCCCGGGACATAAACATCAACCGGAACAATGCGGTCACATCCGCGCACGACTGAGTAAGAATAATGATAATATCCCCCACCATTTGCACAGCTCCCCATAGAAATGACCCAGCGGGGCTCTGCCATTTGATCATAAACTTTGCGCAAGGCAGGGGCCATTTTATTCGTCAGCGTGCCGGCGACAATCATAACATCTGATTGACGAGGACTGGGGCGCATGATAATGCCAAACTGATCCAAATCATAGCGACTAGCAGCTGTATGCATCATTTCGATGGCGCAACACGCCAAACCAAATGTCATAGGCCATAAGGAACCGCTTTGGGCCCATGCTGCCAAATTATCGAGTTTTGTAATGATATATCCTTTATCATTAAGTGTCTGGGATATTGCGCTAAACAATTGTTTTTCATCTCTTAGTTCTGGAGGTAATTTATTTTGTAAATCACCAGATTTTGGGATTGTTAACTCTACTCCCATTCCAATGCCCCTTTTTTCCATTCATAAATGAACCCAATTGTTAAAATACTCAAAAAACTAATCATTGAGCAAAAGCCAAACAGGCCAATTTTACTTAAAGTTATGGCCCAGGGAAAAAGAAAAGCAATTTCTAGATCAAAAATAATGAATAATATGGCAATAAGATAAAATCGAACATCAAATCGGTGGCGCGTGTCTTCAAAAGCATTAAATCCACATTCATAAGGAGAAATTTTTTCCGGATCCGGGTTTCGGGTGGAGCGGAGATGATTGAGAACAAGCAATGCAATTGAAAGACCTATAGCCAGAATAAAAAAAATCATTATAGGTAAGTAATTATTAAGGTATGGTGCCACACTGGGTATTAAATGGGGTGAGGGGAGCTCAGGCATTTTTCTTTCTCATTACGGCTAAGTTATATCTTAAATGAAACTTTAGCACGAGATGATTTTTCATGCACTAGACGAAATGTCAGATGCAAAATAAAATCAAGGTATCTGTTCACCACCAGGTTATGCTATGGTGAGGGCAGATTTTTTTTAAACTCATTATGAGGGATTGATAATGGACAAGAAGACGATAACTAAAGGTATTGCTTTGGGGCTTTTCATGGGACTTGTGCAGACAGGATGTTCTGATAGTGAAACTCTGTTTGAGGAACTTCCGGTAGAATCCCTCTATAATCAAGGTATGGATAATCTGGAAAAGGGAAGTTTTATCCGCTCTGCTAAAGCCTTCGTTGAAGTTGAACGTCAACATCCTTATTCAGCCTTAGCCCCAAAAGCATTATTAATGGCTGCCTATGCTTATTATCAGGGAAAGAAATATGAAGATGCTTTGGAAAACTATAATGTTTTCATACAGCTTCACCCAGGTCATGAGCATATAGCTTATGCTTATTATATGGTTGGTATTTGCTATTATGAGCAAGTCCCCATGATTGAACGAGATCAAAAAACCACTGAAGAATCCTTGCGGGCTTTTGAAGAAGTTATCCGGCGATTCCCCGCCACTCCTTATGGCAAAGATGCCAAATTAAAGGTTGATTTAATTCGTGACCATCTTGCAGGTAAAGAAATGGACGTTGGGCGCTATTACTTAGGCAAACAAGCTTATTTGGCTGCTTTAAACCGCTTTAAAAATGTTGTGGAGGGTTTCCAAACCACATCTCATGCTCCAGAGGCTCTCCACCGTATGGTGGAATGTTATTTGGCTTTAGGTATTTTGGAACAAGCCCTAAAAACTGCTGCTGTTTTGGGATATAACTATCCCGGAAGCAGTTGGTATGGAGATACTTATCAATTGATTGGCACGAATATGCCGGATGCATTAAAGGAAGCCCCTAAGCCGGGGAATGGGCCTAAGGGTGTTGAAAAACCACTAGAAATTGTGGGAGAGTCATCACCTTTAACAAAAGCACCAGTTTCTGGTGGAAATATTAAAACCCGTCAAAAAACAAAGGAATAATTAGGCTTTCGAATGCTCTTAAGTCTTTCAATCAAAGATCTTGTCTTGATTGACACACTACATTTAAGTGTGGATGAAGGCTTGAGCGTTTTAACCGGAGAAACTGGGGCTGGAAAATCCATCCTTCTGGATGCTTTGGGGCTAGCATTAGGGATGAGGGGGGACGTATCCCTCATCCGCTTAAATACAGATCAAGCTATTGTTTCTGCAGAATTTTATATCAAAGACAATCCTATTATCGCGAAGCTTTTGATAGATAATGGTCTTACCGATGAAAGCTCGCAACCCCTTTCAACTCTTGTTTTTCGTCGAATCTTAAGTCGATCAAGCTCGGCAGAGGGGAATCCTTCGGGCCGAAGTCGAGCTTTTATCAATGACCAAATAGTTAGTGTGGGGTTGTTACGCGTTTTGGGTGACGCTCTTTTAGAAATACATGGTCAATTTGATCGCCTTCTGGATCCAACATCCTACCGTAATTTGTTGGACGAGTTTGCAAAAGCACAAAATTTACGCACAACAGTCTCTCATAATTTTATAACGTGGCAAAATGCAAATCAACAATGGCAAGAAGCTGAATCAAATGTTACTTTTTTGCGTCAAAATGAAGATTTTCTAAAGCTACAGCTAGAAGAATTAAAAAAATTAAATGCCGTACCTGGTGAAGAAGAAATGTTGCTGAAAGAACGGGCAGATTTGGCTCACGTTGGGAAATTAAGCGAAGCCATTCGTGAGGCAACCACCCACTTGCAAACTCCCTCTATGGAATCCTCACTTTATGCAGCAACCAAGTCCCTCCAAAAGGTTCAGGGTCAAGGAGATGGAAAAATTGATGCGGCCATCCAGGCGTTGGAAAAAGCTTCAGGGGAAGTGATTGAAGCCAATGCCCAAATACAAGATATTGCTGATCAATTGGCAAACCATCCCCGTCGACTCCTAGAAATTGATGAACGACTTTATGCACTTAGGGCTGCTGCCCGTAAGTATGGTGTTATGGGGGATGCTTTAAGTGAATTACTACAAAAGCGAACGGATGAGTTGGCGTCCCTTGAGCAAGCAACGGATCTACTAGCCAGTTATGCAAAAGCCGCTTCACAGGCTCGAGTAACCTATTATGCGTCTGCCCAAGACTTGCATCAGTGCCGTATAGAAGCAGCCTTGGTTCTTGAGGAAGCCGTTATGAATGAATTGCCGGCTTTAATGCTTCCTCAAAGTCAATTTAAGGTCCAGGTGCATGAATTGCCTGAAACCCACTGGGGTGATTTTGGTTTCGACCGCATTGATTTTATGGTGGCAATGAATAAAGGACAAGATTTTTGCAGTGTGAGTAAATCTGCGTCCGGTGGCGAATTGGCCCGTTTGATGTTGGCTTTAAAAGTGGTGTTGGCCAGTCGATCTTCAATTCCCACAATCATTTTTGATGAAATTGATACAGGAGTTGGTGGCGCTGTTGCGGCAGCAATTGGAGAACGGTTGTCAAATTTAGCGAATCATGTCCAAGTCTTAAGTATAACGCACTCCCCTCAGCTTGCAGCCTATGCAAAAACTCACTTTTTAGTCTTTAAAGAGGATCAAGGAACTTTTATGCGCACTTCTGTTCGTCGTTTAAGTCCTGAAGAGCGGCAGGATGAGCTAGCTCGGATGTTATCAGGTGCCGAAATTACTGTTGAGGCTCAAGCGGCAGCGTCACGATTGTTACAAGGGCTTGGATAAATCAGAAAACATATAAGTGATGCAAATAAGCTACTCATTCATCTTTTGCACAAAAATCTCTCATTCCTTTGTAAGTTCTTTGTTTCAAAAGTCTTTACGGATTAAAAGATCTGTTCAGTACAATTATGTTTCTATCAAATTGCTTGAATTCCTTAGGCTTGGAAGCTAGAATTTTGTCACATTGATCTTGGAAACCCTTTGGGTCCAACATTCTCTTTAATTTGCTTTTGCCTGGTTGTCCCGATGCGTCATTGGATATAGCTGTTTTGTCCAATAAAGTGCCAACATATTCAAGAGCTTTCTCACCTCTTGCCAACTCTTCTTGAGATTGGTTAGCTCCCGCTGGATCGTTTTTATCTAAGTTAAAATTTCCAAGAAATTTGCAATGAAAATTCGGTGTCGCTACCGCTGAACACTCTAACAGGCACCTCACTGCTCTTCCTACAATTTTTGTTTGGCGAGCACCATCTTGGCCTACTTTTGGTAAAATGGTTGTGTTTGTAAAATCTGCCGATGGATCTTTTAAGAAACGGTTTTTTAGAAATTTACTGTAGACAACGGCCCCGTGTGTGCCCAAATGCTCTGTACAAGAATCCTTACAGTTTATCTTTGTATGGGCTAAAGTTGTCTTAATTGTGGTTATTACGAGGATTGATAGTATAATTTCTCTCAATGTAAATTTCATCTTAAAAGCTTCTCAATGGATTTTCGCACATAATTTAGTAATAAGGGTTTTTTATAAACATATCGTTAATAAGTATCTATTTTCTCAATGATTTTATTTGTTTTAGGGGAAATTTAAGTGTTTATATTCCCACAGATATGATTGTGTTTGAAAAATAATCATGCTATAAGCTTGATTTATGGTTTTATAAACCAAATTTTATGGAAAGGAGTTGATGATTCGTGAAAGTTGATGTTCGTGATAATAATATTGACCAAGCTTTGCGTGTTCTAAAGAAAAAAATGCAACGTGAAGGTATTTATCGGGAAATGAAATTGCGCCGTCACTTTGAAAAGCCTTCTATTCGTCGTGCGCGAGAGAAAGCTGAAGCGGTCCGCCGTTTCCGGAAGTTGATGCGTAAGCGTTTGGAGCGGGAAGGGTATTAATTTTTAGGCCCTTTTTTCACGAAAATAAACAATAAGAAAAAAGGGGGCTTGTTGTCCCCTTTTTTTGTAGAGAATAATCTTTATTTAAGCCCCTAGGGGTACATAAAAAATTTCAAAAATCTGGGCTCTGTTGTGCGAAAGAAGTCAACAAGTAGCTGAGGGAGAATTAGTCATTACCAGAAAGAAAAAATCATCACCCCTTTCATCGCGAGATCTCTGCACTTTAATCGAAAAGATTTTAAGTGATAAGAAGGCAGAAGATATTGTGTCATTAGACTTAATCGGGAAGACATCCATTACCGATTACATGATTATTGCGACCGGTCAATCCGCCCGCCAAGTTGGCGCCATGGCTGAAGCTGTTCAAATAGAGCTAAAAGCCCATGGCATCAAGACAGTTATCGAAGGAATTCCTCAATGCGATTGGGTTTTGGTCGATGCTTTTGATGTCATTGTGCATCTTTTCCGTCCCGAAGTTCGAAAGTTCTACAACTTGGAAAAAATGTGGGGCGTCGAAATCCCCGAAACGATCTCTTGATTCCCCATTAAGTTATGAAATTTATTCTTCTTTGTGTTGGAAACTTAAAAAATGGTCCTGAAAAAGCTATTTTAGATCAATATCGCCCGCGTCTCTCTTGGTCTTTTGAGATGCAGGAAGTTGTTTGTCGCAAATTGGGAACACCGGAACAAATTAAGACTTGGGAAGGAGATCTTCTTCTTCAAGCCATTGACTCTAATAGCGTTGTTATTGGATTGGATGAGCGAGGAAGGTCAGTTTCCAGCGTAGAATTTGCCCAAAACATTCAATCTTATCGCAATGAGGGCGTTAAAGCCCTCACTTTTGTGATTGGGGGTGCAGATGGTTTAAGTGATGCGGTGAAGTCGCGGTGTCACCGACTTATTTCATTGGGTTGCATGACCTGGCCCCATCTGCTCGTGCGGGGAATGCTGGTCGAACAAATTTATCGTGCACAGCAAATTCTTATTGGTCATCCCTATCATCGCGCATGATGCGACAAAATGAAACGAGCGCAGCTCCATAACGCCGCTGATCTATAAGCTGGATAGAGGGGGGTAATTTTAGGGCCCTTTTATAACTCGTTTCCAAAATAATAAGTGTTTGATCACTTATCCATCCTTGGTATTGAAGAGCCAAGATACAGACATCCTCACAATGCTGATCATAGGGAGGGTCTAAGAATACCAGGTGCATAGGTTGGCGCGCTTTGGGGGGGGTGGTTGCATCTCCAACAATAAGAGTGCAGCAAGACTCACTGTTAAAGTTTGCAATATTTGCCTTTATGGTTTGTGCGGTCTGCGGACTATTTTCTATAAATGTGACGTGTTTGGCCCCACGTGATAAAGCCTCAAGGCCTAATGCGCCACTCCCTGCAAATGCGTCCAACACCAAAGCATCCTGGAAAAACAAATTTTTGATACTTTGAATAATATTAAATACGGATTCGCGAGCCCGATCCGATGTGGGACGTGTTAAATTTGTTGGGGGTGAAATCAGTTTTCGGCTTTTAAATTTTCCAGAAATAATTCGCATAGACTATTGTTCGTTAATTGACAAATGAGTGCGTCTTCTTGTACCACAGCTTTAGTGATCTTGTGAATCAATGATTTTTCAGGTTAAGATATAATTAAGATCCCTTATAGAAGTTATACTGCGATGAAAAAATTGATTCTTATGCGTCATGCTGATTCCCAACCTGAGCAATTCAGCCTCACCGATCGGGAACGCCCTTTATCTGGTGAAGGGTTAGAAGAACTTGAGATGGTTCGCAAAAAATTACAAGGGGAACTTCAAGGCCTTAAACTTGTCTTGTGTTCTAATGTCAAAAGAACCCGTCAAACCTTGGAAGGAATAAAAGCAATCTTGCCTTCGTCGTGCGAGTTTGCCTTTGATGATGCTTTATACCACGCACCCGCTGCCAATTTGATTAACCGTCTTCAATCTCTGGAGGAATCTTCTGATTTCGTCATGATTATTGCGCATAATCCGGGAGTGAGCGATTTTTTTAACCTTGTTGTTAATTCCACCCAAAGACAAACCAGCATGCCGCAAGTTCTCCCCACTTCAGGAGTAGCTATTTTTGGGGGAAATTTTAAAAAATGGAAAGAAGCAGCGCCGGCGCTATTTACTTTGCAATCCTATTTGATGCCCGGTCGATAAAGGGATAAGCTGTATTCTCTATAGGGAAGTATGTCAATATCCTTGACATTATTAAAGATATGTTCTACTAAAATCAAAGAAAAAAAGAATAATAAAAATATTTGTATCTTTAATATAAACGATGCGGGTTAAAATCATGATTCCTAATTTTTACATAGTATTCATTCTTTTCTTAACTTTTTCCTCTCTTAAAATTTTCGAAGTTAGTGCTGTAGAATCACCATTTCAAGTTTATTGTAATGAAGATGCTAGTCAAGAATATAAAGCGTATTTTAGTACACCACGACTACCTGAGAAAAAGGTTATTCAAAAACTGGTGGAGTTTACTCTAAAAGGCGAAAAAGATGCTTTTCATACAGTTTATAACCTTTATAATAATGCCGAATCAAATGGAGTTGTTACCCAATCAAAAGAAGTTTTTCTAAGAACCGTCGCGACTCCCCAAAATGGTTTTGTTTTTCCTTTCTTAGCAAGACACCTTGATGATGCTCATAATCCTGAATGCTTGATATGGTACCAAAAATGTAATGATAATTATGTTGCAGATCCCGATAGTATAACGAACTATGCCATGGCAATTTTAATTTATTCGCAGCCTTCCATTGTTGTGACGGATAAGGCTTTGGCTCTTCTCCAAAAATGGGATCGGGAACATATGACGAGCAGTAAACAAGATATGTTAACGTTTGTGGCAGTTTATCAACTGATATTTAAAAGCGCAAAAAAACTTCAATATACCGATTTAATTATAAAGCATGTTAACTGGAAACATAGATTTCCTGCTGTTATGGAAGGAGTTCGCAAAACTTTTATAGAAGTATTTGAAGGAACGCCTTATATAAACCTTATTATAAAAGAGACAGGTTTAGTGCCTATTTTGATTAAACCTGAGGATCTTTTCACACCAGAAAATATAATGAAAATAGCGCTCAAAATTGTAAGTAGACATCAAGAATATGATAAAAATGTTGTTTCTTCAGTTGTTCACAAACTCTCTGATATTTTGAAGGATAAAAATGCCAGAGAGGCTCCTCATCGTAAATATAAGGATTTCAAACCAACTCAGGCGACTCGGGAGCAAATTACTTTTTGGGCACGGGATATTATTATTACCCGACGTGCTCAGCTTGTTGAGTATACGGGAGATGATGTTATGCTTAGGCAACTATTTAGTGAAATAGACAATGTAACCCTTGAAAAATATCTTATCAGTGCATTTAAAGAAATGTTTTGCTTGGAATTTTAGTTTTAAATAAAATATAGATTTTTAATGAGATCTATCAATAAAAAACTAAAGATAATTGCAATTATTAATAATATAAATTATCTTATTATTTCGCTAAAAATTAAGGGTTAAAGGTCATGAACAAAAATATTCACCTTTTAATTTCTATTCTCCTAACTCTATTTTCCTTAAAAACCTATGCCACAACCTCACCTGACGATAATTATGTTGTAATTTGTGGCTCCAAAGCAAGCTCGGCTTATAAAAAATTTGTTCAATCCCCTGCTAAGGCGGCAAATTGGCAAAAGCAATTATTAAAGTTTGCCGAAGAGGGGGAGAGAGACGCGATCTTAACGATTAAGGAAAGGCTAAACAATGCACAAAAAGAGGAAGCTTTTGTAAGAGATCTTGCAAAAAAACAAAACAAAGCTGCTGTTCCTATTCTGGCAAAACATCTACAGGATCAAAGAAATCCAGAATGTGTCATTTGGTACAAAAGAAGTGAAAAAGCTGAACTTTTCGATGTGGATTTTCGTATCAATTTTGCGATGGCACTTTTGTTTTTTGAAAAGGAAGTAAAGGAGTCTCTTGAAGTGAGCTTTAAACTTCTTCAAAAATGGGAATATGAGGATAAGACTGACACCTTAGAAGATCATCAATTTTTGTTAGGTGCTTATGTTCTTTTATTTGAGGGAATAAAAAAATTAGGCCATGTCAATTTAATTTATAATTATGTGGATTGGCGGCATAAAACTTCTGAAAACACTAAATTGATCCGAAGTGTTTTTATTAATATATTTCAGGGAACACCCTATATAAATTTGATTGCGAAAGAAAAGGGAGTTCTTCCTGTTTTAGTGTCGTTAGAAGATATTTTGAAAGAAGGACATATTGAGGAGTTAGTTGCTAAAATATTACAGGAAAACAAGCATTATGCTAATAATGTTATATCTATAGTGATAGGTAACCTTTTTGCCATTTTGCAGGATAAAGAGATAAGAGAATTTCCTAATAGAAAGTATAGGGATTTTAATCCAAATAAGGCAACTTTGTCTCAAATTATATATTGGGCACGAGAAATTATTTATACGAAACGCTCACAACTTATATATAGTGGTGATGACATTATGCTTAAGCAACTATTTAGTGAAATAGACAATGTAACCCTTGAAAAATATCTTGTCAGTGCATTTAAAGAAATGTTTTGCTTGGAATTTTAGTTTGGCAATTTAAGGCAGGTTAGATATGTTTAGGAGCTAAGTCACTCAAAACATCGCGTACCAATCCCAAGGTGAGAGAGCGATGAAGTACAAGTGTTTCATGATCTAAGATATTGACAAGATTGCGAATGCTCTCAAATGAACGTTCTACGCGGCGTAAAATATATTCGGCAACTTCACTTGAAAGGGACATGCCCTTTTCTGCACAGAGTTTAAGAAGAACGGCGTGTAAGACACTTTCATCCGGTGGGTTCACGGCCACACTTAAAATTGTGCTCAAGCGAGATCGTAAATCCGGGAGGGTAACGCCCCAGTGGTTGGGCGCTTGTCGACTGCAGATGAGAAGGTCTTTTTGTTCTTCTTTAATAAGATTATAAAAGTGAAACATCCACTCTTCTTGATCTTTTTGAGATTGAGCATTTGTTGAGGTGTGTAATTCCGCATCATCCAGAATAATAGCCTGATTTGCTTTTAAAATTTCTTCTGGCGATGAGATCAGAGCTTCTGGCATGGTTAAATAGCTTGCCCCCGACTTTTCCTGCCAGATATGCGCCAGATGTGTCTTGCCACAGCTGGGTTCTCCATAAATGGCGATCATTTTCATGGGCCAATTTGGCCAGCGGTGTATCCATTCTAACGCTTCCCAATTACAAGGGCTTTTCATAAAATTTGCACTTGAATAATCCGGCTTGTAAGACAAGTCTAGAAGCAGCTGGTTCGCCCGGGTCATTTAAGGCGAGGTGGCGCTTTCAAGCGCCCTTTTTGAGAAATTGTCTGTTGATAGATGGAAGAGTTAAGGTACCAATCTATAATAATGCGGGACACAACCCCTAATGCAGCCGTAATCGGTAAAGCAAGTAAAATGCCCATGAAGCCGAACCATGTGCCGGCTGCAAATAAAGCAAAGATTATCCATACGGGGTGCAGTCCGATTTTTTGACCAATGAAACGAGGGATTAAGATATTTCCCTCAATTAGGCTAATACACACAAATATAAGTGTGACAAAGCCAATGGCAGACCAGTCGGTGAAATTGGCAAAAATCAGTCCTAAACTTGTTAAATATCCAAGAAGCATACCAATGTAGGGAATGAAAGACATAAATCCGGTTAAAATGCCAACGATTATCCCCTGCTTAAGACCAATTGCCCATAAGCTCACCGCATATAAAACCATTAAAATAAGACAAATCGTTGATTGACCCTTTGCATAGGAAGACAAGGTTCGGTCTATGGTTAAGACATGCTGGCGAATTTGAGGTTCCCACTTTTGCGGAAGTAAATTATCTATTTTCTGAATCATACGAGGCCAGTCTTTTAAAAGATAGAATGTGATGATAGGTGTTAAAATGACCAAAGACAATAAGTTGGCCAAAGCCATGCCATTACTCAATAAATTTGTTAAGACACGTACCGACCAGGTTAGGACATCCCCTAAGTGACTAATAACTTGCGTTTTTAGTTCCGCAGCACTCGGGGTGCCGTAATCTTGAGAAACACGCTCTAAGGTAGGGGCAATGCTTTGAAATAGATGTTCAATAAGAGGAGGAATACTACTGGCAAGCAGAAAAAGTTGTTGTTGGAGGTAAGGAAGAGCAATCAGCATTAACGTGACTAATATAATAATCAAAGATAAAACCAAAAGGCCGCTGGCTATACCTCGTGATAGATAATGTTGAGAAAGCCAAGTTGCGGGCCGATTCAAAGCATAAGCGCCGATAAAGGCTGTGAGAAAAGGCAGGAGCATTGATCCTAAACTGTAAAGGGTTCCTATGAAGGCTGTGAGCCCCATAAGAGTAATCCAAAACCAATGTATACGCCGTTGCTCAACCATTTTCACCCCTCTTCAAGGTCAACTTCTTTGTCGAAGAATTCCTATTGCCGCTTTTCCATAGATTATACCTGATATCAGGGTTGTAAAAGCGACGATATAGAGCGAGATTACCATGAGAATGTGTGGAATACTAGAGGTTGGGATGGGGAGAGACGGTGTATGAATGGCTAATATGAATCCAATGAAAAGCATTTGAAAAGTTGTGCTAATTTTTCCTATCCACTGCGAGGGAAGCTGAATATTCCCATGAAATGCAAAAATTATGCTGGCACCCACGCTAAGAATCAGAAAATCACGAACGAGAACTAAGCCCGCTAACCATGTGGGAATATACCCAAGATAACTCACCATAACGTAAGCAGCCACCAAAAGAAATTTATCAGCCATGGGATCGAATATTTGACCAAATTTAGAAGTGACACTCCACCGTCGAGCAAGATAGCCATCAAGCCAATCTGTTAAGCTTGCGGCTAAGAAAATCCAAAAAGCTTTGGAAAAATCTTTGTAAGCCAGAAACCACACAAGTAACGGCGTGCACAAAAGTCGGAATGTTGTTAAGAGATTAGGTATATAGCGGTAAAAAGAAAAAAAGCCAAAGGAAAAGCTATTATTAAGTCGCTCATGCCTTTGGCTTTTTGTCATAAAGCTTTCCTAGCCAACAATTTCAAGGTCACTAAAAAAGAATTTAATTTCTGCCGCAGCTGTTTCAAGAGCGTCAGATCCATGGACGGAGTTGGCTTCAATAGATTCCGCAAACTCGCGGCGAATTGTTCCGGGTTCCGCATTCGCTGGATTTGTGGCTCCCATAACATTGCGATAAGTCGCAACGGCATTCTCGCCTTCCAAAACTTGCACAACGACGGGGCCGGAAGTCATGAAAGCACATAAATCATTAAAAAATGATCGTGTTGCATGAACCCCATAAAAGGCTTCCGCTTGAGGAAGTGTTAACCAAAGGCGCTTTTGTGCAATAATACGCAAAGATGCCGCTTCGATTTTTTCGTTTATTTTCCCAGTTAGGTTGCGTCGAGTGACGTCCGGCTTAAGAATTGAAAACGTTCTTTCTATTGCCATTTTAAACTATCCTTTAAAAAAATGATTGTTAAATACTATACCGACGAGATGTAGCATTCATAAGTGAAATGACGGAAAAAATCAACAAGAACATCAGGAATTTACAAATTTTTTGAATGAGAATATATGATATTGAATAAAATAATAAAAAAACCTACCTCACACGTATTTGTGAGGTAGGTTTTTGTTTCATAATAGTCGTTCTAAAATATAAACAATTTTAAGCTATAAACTTAACTTGGTTTACATGATCAAACGTTACAACTTCATGGTTTACACTGCTGGTTATTGTACCATGCAATGTTTGACCTGTAGCCGCTGTCCAGCTTCCATCTGCATTATGGACAGCTGATCCTGGGTCAGTAATCGTTATTGTCCATGTTGAAGCAGCACCTTTTAGCCCAATAATGTTGTTTGCAGAGGCTGCATTTCCATGAACGGTGTCATGTCCATCACTGATGAATTGGAAGCCAGAGGTAACAGATTGGTCTGCTAACGCAACCGGATAAACTTTGTTACCTTGGATGCCTTGACTCAACAATGGATACTTTAAGTCATTGAAGACAAAGAGGTTATCCCCTAAGCCACCAATATAAGTATCGTTTCCACCCCCATCATAGAAGGTGTTGTAAGAATGGTTACCACCGGTGATTGTTACGTGATCTCCCCACTCTGCGTAGAATGTATTGTGAGAATAATCTCCACCAACGATGATAGCATTCCCGCCACCTCCATAGATGAGGTTAGTGGAATTAAATCCGCCGGTTATGGTGACATCACCACCACCACCGTAGATTGTGTTGCAAGAACAGTCACCACCAAACAATTGACTCGGAGCTGGTCCGCCATAGATGGTGTTAACGGAGCTGTTACCACCATGGACGATATCGTTACCGGTTTCTGTATAGATCACATTGGTTGCATGATCACCACCTGTGATTGTTACATTCCCTGTACCGCCATAAATGGTATTTGTTGAATAATCACCTCCGATGATTTTATCAACGCCGCCGCCGCCCCAAATGTTATTTGTGGCATGATCACCACCAAACATTTGTTGATTGCCGCCGCCGCCGTACATGAAGTTTGTGGCTCCATCGTCACCACCATACATTTGGTTGGTAGCATGACTACCTCCAATCATATAGTTACGCGTGCAGTCTCCGTCGCCACCGTACATCACATCACATCCATAGTTCGCTGCTCTTAATTCATTTGTAACGGTGAAATCTCCACCAATTAACAAATCGTTTCCATCTCCTTGCAAGAGATTATAAGAAACATGATTGAGGCCATGGTGTGTATTGCTTGCGGAGTAGTTTGTAGGGGGCGCATGACCGAGCCCGCCAGAACTACTTGTGGAGCAATCTGCAAAGGTTCCAGAAACATATTGCAAACTAAAGTCACTACTATCAGCGACAATAGATCCTTGACCATTCGTATCCGGAGCGGATGTGCTTGGATTATCGTAAGCGAGACCCGTTAATACAACTTTATCAAAGGTTATGCCATTGACTGTAACAGATACACTTCCAGACCCATTATCCACAGCTGTGAAATGAGAATTAGAAGTTGTGCCGTTGGCAACAATTTCTGAGGTTCCGACAAGCACGCCACCATCATAAAGTTGAATTTGCATGGCTTCGTTTTTGCCTTGATCTATATTACTTGCTGCATTGTAGAAGTAAGACAACCCAAATTTGGCTGTTTGTACATCATGAGCAAAATTAATAATCAATCCCTCTGATTGATGAGTTACAGGATCATATCCTGTTTCACCATTTGGGCTGGAGCTGCCTGGGGTTGTATTTCCAGCTACACCAATGCCCCCCGCTTGAAGGGCTAAAAGAGTACTGAAATTCGAACTATTCACCTCAGTTGTTACTGTTGGTCCAGCAACAGTGCTGCTACTGAGGGCAACGGTTGAGATTGTAAACCCAGATTGTCCCCAAAGAGAGGCAAAACTACCGGTTGTTGCAGCCTCAGTTTGCGAACCCAACATAAATGTTAGGGGGATGTCGGGGGTATGGCAACCACAGTCAGCTGGTGGAGGTGTTGGCTCACACGCAGGTGGTGGCGGTGGAGGTGTTGGCTCACACACAGGTGGTGGCGGTGGGGGTGTTGGCTCACACACAGGTGGTGGCGGGGGTGGATTATGCGGTTCACACACGGGTGGCGGCGGTGGGGGTGTTGGCTCACACACAGGTGGTGGCGGGGGTGGATTATGCGGTTCACAGACTGGGGGAGTCGGATTATGATGTCCGCCCCCATGATGGTCGTTATCATGGTGCCCGTTATTGTGATGTCCGTTATTATGATGACCATTATTATGATGACCATTATTATGATGATCGTTATCGTGGTGGCCCTTTGGTGGCGTATCACATCCCGGCTTGTTGTCGTGATCGTTATTTTTATGGCTCATTTTTTTCTTAGACATGTTTATATCCTCCCATTAAATACACATAGTATGTGCATATTATTCACTCTACACATTCAAATATAATTTTAATAAAAATAAAATCAATATGTAAAAAACAATTAAATAATTTAATATAAAAAATTACTATTATTTAATTATATGTATATGAAAAAGTAAGATTTATTTAAATAAAGAATAGTGTTTACTGATTTTCTAATTTTTTTGTTATCCAATTGCCAATTTTGCGGCCGAGTTCCACACCGTCGTGCTCATCAACCGGAAAATGAATTCCCCCCCAAAGACGAGAATGGGCAATCTCAGCTGCTGTTTCATTCCAAACGGACAAATTTTCCGGAAAATAATGGTCCATTATAATAGCGGCTGCCATAGATAACGTTGCATGACCTGAAGGATAACTCGGTTCCTCGGGGGTTTTTATATTTGGTTTTATGTCCGGGAATATCATTTCAGGACGTTGTTTCCAATAGGTAAATTTCGTATCAAAGCATGCAATTGTTGCATCGGCAACACCCATCGCAAGAATAGATCTTATGAGAATCGACTGGGGGAGAGGGGTTTTGTGCTTTGCCATATATTGATTTGCAAGGTTTAGCCATTGACCAGAAGTTAAAATTGTTCCCGAACCAGCTGACCATTTGTTAGCAATTTCAATTTGTTCTTTTGTTACCGAAGAAAGTATAGTTTTAAGCTCTTCTTTTTGATTTTTTATGTCCTTTGTGTCGTAAGATTGGGGAGTGGGGAGTCTAAATTGGCTGCTTGTCTTCATAAACCAGGGTGTTTGATACCCAATTTTTTGGCCAAAGTAAGCTTTGTTCTTTTCCCACTCTTGAGGAACTTTAGAGTCGGTCACCTCGTCCATGGCTTTTTTTTCGGCTTCAAGTCGTTTGCGAATTTTGTCAGTGACAATTTCTGCCATTTTTAGAGAATATGCATCAGTTTTTTCTGAAGCGTGAAGAGAAGCACAGGTGTTAGGCAGCAGAAGACACAAAGTTTTCTGAGAAACCGTTGAAAGAGAACCGGAAAGCTTTTTCTTAATTTGGTACGATAAAGCCGCGGCATCTCGTTGTGCGGCAAAAAAATAAGCATAAAGGCGTGTTGCATCATCTTTACTGCGGTTTTCCTTTACTAATTCAAAGACAATTTGTGTCCATTGATCAACTTCTGCCTCTGTCATGACTTTTTCAGAGTTTAATTGTTCCAAAGCTTGAATTTCACCAGGAGAATAAGAAAAATATGTCGTCAAGTCTGTAGAAGAGGATAGGGCATTCACAGGGGCGTGATGTAAGACATAATATAATATGCCCAAAGTGATTATGGCGATCGTGCTAAGATAGGAAGTTATACGAATGATATGTTTATCCATCATTTTCTAAAAATCTCTAAACCTCATAACCGTTGCAACGAAAGTCGAAATAATTGGTTGTGCCGGAAGGCGAGACAAAGCCCGTCTTCGGCACATAAACATGATATTAAATGCAGAAATATTACCAAAACATTAACAGATCTAATTTTGAGAGGGATTTTTAGAGAACACTTGACGAAATTGTCAATATCGCGTAACTAATGAGTTAACTTTTTGAGAAAATCCATATTTTGGGAGGCAAATAATGTCAAGGCGCTGTGCAATTTCAGGTAAAGCTGTTCTTTATGGGAACAATGTAAGCCATGCAAACAACAAGTCACGCCGTCGTTTCTTACCAAATTTGCAAGAAACGTCTTTTATGAGTGAAGCTTTGGGTCGTCTGGTTCGATTGCGCCTATCTACCAACGCTATTCGTACAGTTGAGTTTCATGGCGGTATCGATGCTTATTTGACAACGTCATCTTCTTTAAAATTGACGCCAGAACTGGTTCGGTTGAAGAAAATTATTCAAAGACTTACAAAGGCGTCTGACGCGGCTGCTTGATGCCGCTTAAGGTTAACGTTTAAAAGCCTGTGGGTGTGGTGCCCCGGGCTTTTTTAATTTCACCAACCTAATTTGCGAATTTTATGGATACTTCACTCATTATTCCCCTGATTGAGTTTATGCAAACTCTACCCCTTGAAATGATGGCAGGAATGACATTTTTGGTGTGCGCATTATCAATCCTCATTCTCTTTCGCACTTTTGGGGCAACAGGGATATATCTTTATAATACCGTTATTGTGTTGGTTGCTAATATTCAAGTCCTGAAGATGGGTAATTTTTGGTTTTCCCCTGAGCCGGTTGCCTTGGGAACAGTTGCTTTTGCAACAACTTATTTAGCAACGGATATTCTGACCGAACATTATGGAAAAGCGGTTGCGCGAAAAGGAGTGTGGATTAGTTTTGCCGGGCATATCCTAATGACATTGCAAATGGTCATGACGTTAGGTTTTGCTGCATCGCCTGGAGATAAAGCCCATGAAGCGATGGTAACTTTATATACGCCCTCAGCGCGCATCCTCGTAGCGGGGCTCTTGGCCTATGGTATCAGTCAACTCCTTGATATTTCTCTATTTGATTGGATTGGCCGTTTAACGCAACGTCGATGGCTGTGGCTGCGCACCAATGTCTCAACTCTTTTAGCGGGGTTGGTGGACAACATTCTTTTTAGTACGTTTGCGTGGATTATTTTAAATCCCCATCCGATAAAGTTCTATTCTCTGATATTTACTTATATTTTGGGAACATATTTTGCCCGGGCATTGGTCGCTATAATGTCGACACCAATAATATATTTAAGCTATTGGCAGCTAAAATTCCCTATAAACTTTAGGGACCAAGAAATTGAAATTCGCAAAGCCGCTTAACGCAAACTCATTTAGAAATTGAAGGATTCTATGTCAGCTTTTTCATTTACTTATCATTATCCTATGCCTCTCTCGCGAGCCCGCCTGGGACGGTTGGAAACCCCCCACGGTGTCGTGGAAACCCCTGCTTTTATTTTTTGCGCGACAAAAGCTGCCATTAAAGGGGTGACGCCCCAACAAATGCGCGCATGCGGTACGCAATTCATTTTATCCAACACCTATCACCTCATGTTGCAACCCGGTGCCGAAGTGGTGTCGAAAATGGGGGGACTCCATCGCTTTATGGGGTGGGATGGTCCCATGTTGACCGATTCCGGCGGATTTCAAATTTTTAGCTTAGGGCACGGGTCTGTGGCGGCAGAAATAAAAGGAAATCGTCACGGCAGTGGAATGGGGGCGCGCCAAAAAACACTATTAAACATCACAGAAGAAGGCGCACGTTTCAAATCTTATAGTGATGGGTCCATGCACCTGTTAACACCGGAAAAATCCATAGAGATTCAGCGCCTCTTGGGTCCTGATCTCGTTGTGGTCTTAGACGAATGCACCCCTTTCCATGTGGACAAAACTTACACCCAACGCTCTTTGGATATGAGTCATCGCTGGGGCTTTCGCAGCCTTCAAGAGTTTCAGCGGCACGATGACGGTCGTCAATCGCTTTATGGCATTATTCAAGGGGGAATTTATGAAGATTTGCGCGAACAAGCGTGTGATTTCGTAAACAGTCAGCCCTTTTTTGGCCATGCCATCGGCGGCTCGTTGGGTGCGCATAAAGAGCAAATGTATGATGTTGTGGCCATGACGGCAAAACGTCTTGACCCGAATCGCCCCATTCATCTCTTAGGTATTGGAGGTGTTCGTGATATTTTTGAGGGTGTGGAGCAGGGTATTGATACCTTCGATTGCGTCCATCCCACCCGCCTGGCACGTCATGGGGGTGCTCTGGTGCGGCCCCCTCATGCTTTGAGAGAGGGAAGCGAGCACTTAAACTTGCGCAATAGCGCTTGCCGAGAAGATCCAAACCCCATTGAGCCGGATTGCTTTTGCCCGACTTGTACGACCTATTCGCGAAGCTATCTTCACCACTTATTAAAAGCTCAAGAACTTCTCGCCATGACCCTCATTACCATGCACAATGTTGCCTTCATGAATCGGTTGCTCAGTGCGATTCGTACAGCTATAGGGCAGGGAAGGTTGGCCGAAGAACGCAAAAACTGGGTTCCTGAAAAAAATGTTGAATCCTCGCAAGATCTTGCGGCTTAAAGTTTGTAGCTTACTCTGTACTTCAATTATTTTATATAATTTACTTTCACACTTTAATAAAGTCTAATATACCATGCAATTATAATTGTTAGAGTAGTTAGAATAAATTAAATTTACACTCATTAATATTCAAAATTTTTATTGAAAACAAAATCTAACTCTACAATAATTTATGTCCTAATTATTTTGCTGACTAATTTCGCATCTTTTACGCTTCAGGATTCAAATTGACTAAATTGTATCTGAGGATTATCCTGCCTTTATCTTAATCAATTTGGTTGTAAGGCGCTTGCGCGATTTATTGCCCCATAGTGGTAAGGATTTTTTCCATGAAAATATTCATTTGCGGTTCTTTCGGTTTATTATTGTTATGTTTGCCGGCTTACGCGACTGATGAAAGACCTTCGCTCTTAGAGGAATTTAGAATTTTTTCTAAACAGACTAGTTCGACGAAGAAAAGACTAGCTTCCATAAATATTGAGGAAGAGCCAACAACAGCTTCTAAAACACCCAAGAGAACAGCCCGGGAAGATAGAGCCTCTGCGCGAGAATATAAAAAAGAAGTCCTTATGATGGTAACTAGAAAAGCTGATATTCTAAATCGTGAACTTCCCAAAGTGACTGAATCACTTAATGTAATTTACCGTGATCTTCAAAAAATAGCCGCTACCTATATAAATAGTAATCCCCCACGAGCGTGTGAATTGGCGGCCTTAGCATCGGACCTTAAGTCCTTATTGAAGTCTATTGAGACGGTGTTGAGAAATTTAAACGCGCAAGGATATGAAAATCAACAAACGCGATTACATACCAGTTTAGCTATCCCTGCATCAGGCGCTCTCACACCTCAAATAGATCGGATCGTCGATGCCTTGCAATCCGTTGAGGATACACGCGGCATAAACTGTACTATCCTCAAAGACGTCAGTGCTGAAATTAAAAGAATTACAAAAGATAGTGATGTGAAGAATTTCAGACTTTCTGAGGAAGCTGAGTGATTTATAAGGGATTAGGATAGATAGCTTAAACCTACACGAAATGGCAGACACTATATAAAGATGTTGGCGCACCCGAGACGATTCGAACGTCCGGCCTTTGCCTTCGGAGGGCAACGCTCTATCCAGCTGAGCTACGGGTGCAAATAAGTTTGCGAGATCTTGCAACTTGACTCTTGTTTATATACTGTAATTTTAGAGGGTTGCCAAAGGGTTATTTTGGATTTAAATCCTCAAAGGTTAAGCGAATGGCAATTTTTGAAGAGTTTTAGACAATGCCACAGACATCTTCTCAAGGTTCAGGCCATGACATTATTCGGGTAGAGTCCTCTGTTGTCAGTTGCGATGGGCGAAAGACCGCAGATGATTTGGGTCATCCTTTGGTTTATCTCAATATGGGTGATGAGGATCAAGTGTCCTGTCCTTATTGTAGCCGGGTGTTTATGTTGGTTGAAATTGTTTAGCGCGTGAATATTAATTGCCCCTTCTACTTTACGGGTGAGAACCCAGTAAAGAAGGGGTTGTTTAATTAAATAATAAGGATAAACCGTTGTGAATTTTTTAAGAACCATTGGACGCATTTTTATCACGTTTCTTATGAACGCTGGTCGTTTTGGTCTTTTCTTTGTCACCAGTCTGCGCCATGCCCTGTCACCCCCTTTCTACTGGCGCCAATTGGGATATCAATTCTTACATATTGGCTATTTTTCTCTTCCCGTAGTGGGGCTCACCGCCATATTTACGGGCATGGTTTTGGCCCTTCAAAGTCACACCAGCTTTGCTCGGTTTAATGCGGAGGGTGCTGTTGCCACCGTCGTGGTTTTGTCCATGACGCGTGAATTAGGTCCCGTGCTCGCAGGTTTAATGGTTGCCGGGCGCGTGGGTGCGGCCATGGCCGCAGAAATTGGAACCATGCGGGTGACTGAACAAATCGACGCGTTAACCACACTTGCCACTAACCCTTTCAAATATCTTGTGGTTCCTCGCCTCATTGCCGGTGTCATTATGCTTCCCATCCTCGTTTTGGTGGCGGATATCATTGGTGTTTTTGGCGGATATTTGGTGAGCGTTTATAAGCTGGGCTTTAATCCGACCAATTATTTAACACAAACGGAAAAATACCTTGAAACAGAAGATGTGGTTTCGGGTTTAATTAAAGCTGCAGTGTTCGGTCTGATTATTTCGTTAATGGGTTGTTATCATGGATATCAATCCGGACGGGGAGCGGCAGGCGTGGGTCGGGCAACCACCAGCGCTGTGGTGTCAGCATCCATTTTGATCTTATTTATGAATTATGCTTTAACCTCTATTTTATTTTCGAAGTAATCTAATGAAAACACCCCTTAAAATTTGCGTTCGTGGCCTTAAAAAATCTTTTGGAAACCATGTTGTTTTAAATGGTATTGATCTCGACCTTCACGTGGGTGAATCTTTCGTGGTGATTGGCGGGTCGGGCACAGGTAAATCTGTTCTCATTAAGTGCATCTTGGGCCTTATACAGCCAGATGCGGGAAGTATTAAAATTGATGGCGAAGAAATTATAGGACTTTCCTATGCCCGTCAGCAACAAGCCTTGGATAAAATTGGCATGTTGTTTCAAGGGGGAGCGTTATTTGACAGTATGACCGTGTGGGAAAATGTTGCCTTTGCCCTAACTCAAGGTCATGGCATGAATGCCCAACAAGCCAAAGCCATTGCGTTGGAAAAACTGCAAGCGGTGGATTTGGATGAAAGCACGGCCTCAAGTTATCCGGCAGAATTATCAGGCGGTATGCAAAAGAGAGTGGCGCTTGCCCGGGCCATTGCTTCAAATCCGGAAATTATTTTCTTTGATGAACCAACCACAGGCCTGGACCCTATCGTCAGTGGAACCATCAATAAATTAATCATCGATAGTGTGCGCCGCATCGGCGCGAGTGCGTTAACCATCACTCACGACATTAGCAGTTTGCGCCAAATAGCCGACCGAGTGGGATTGCTCTATGAAGGTCAATTAATTTGGACGGGCACTGTCAAGCAGATGGATGCCTCTAAAGATCCCTATGTGGTTCAATTTATTAATGGTCTGCCTCACGGTCCGTTTACAACGCCCTAGAATCTCAACGCTAATGACTTAAAAAACGTTCAGCTTCAATGGCAGCCATACAGCCTTGACCCGCAGCTGTTACCGCCTGACGAAACACCTTTTCCTGAACATCGCCAGCTGCAAATACACCCGGGATAGCGGTCGCCGTGCTATTGGGCTTGGCGATTAAATATCCTTCACTATCGGTTTCTAGTTGGTCTTTAAAAACTTCACTCATCGGGGTATGACCAATGGCTATGAAAAGACCCTCAACGGCAATTTCAGATAACCCATTGGTTTGCGTGTCGCGCAACTTTAAACCCGTAACAGAAGGGGGGGCGTCTGTCCCGAGAATTTCCTCCACCGCTGCATTCCAAATAACAGATACTTTTGGATTTTTAAAAAGCCGGTCTTGTGCAATTTTTTCGGCTCGCAAAGTATCTCGGCGATGAATTAACGTCACGTGCTTGGCAAAATTTGTCAGATACAGCGCTTCCTCAACAGCCGTATTGCCCCCACCGACAATGGCGACTTCTTTGTCTTTGAAGAAAAATCCATCACACGTGGCGCAGGCAGAGACGCCAAAACCGCGGAATTTTTCCTCCGAAGGTATCCCCAACCATTTGGCTTGAGCGCCTGTTGCCACAATGACGGTTTGCGCAACGTATAAGGTTCCACTATCTCCCCAGCATTTAAAAGGACGCGTGCTAAAATCAACTTTGGTGATCATGTCTTCAACCATTTCCGTGCCCACGTGTTCGGCTTGAGCACGCATTTGCTCCATTAACCAGGGTCCCTGGATGGTCTCGGCAAACCCAGGATAATTTTCAACGTCTGTGGTAATCATCAATTGGCCACCGGGTTGGATGCCAACCGCTTGAATGGGTTTCAAATTTGCGCGCGCTGCATAGATGGCAGCTGTATAACCCGCAGGCCCGGCGCCAATGATAAGAACTTTGGTTTCTTTGGTTGTGGTCATGAATTGCCTCTTAAATTATTCCTAAACGATAGACTTTATATCCCACAATCTCTCACCTCGTATTATTTTTCAACCAAGAAAGCGAAAAGAGGTAGAAATAACCTTTGAAACCTGATAATAAATGAATCATGGCGCCGGCTTAGCTCAGCTGGTAGAGCAACTGATTTGTAATCAGTAGGTCGCGAGTTCGAATCCTGCAGCCGGCACCATCTTTTTCCTTACTAATTTTTCAGAACGCCCTTCTTCTGCAAAAATTCCTTTTCCTTAGGTTATTCCAACGATATGAATTTTTATGAGATTAGCGTCTCAGCGTGTATAGAGCAAATCACAAAATCAACTCACACTATTTTATTATCTAATGTTTAGTTCTTTCTAGCATGAATATAATTCCCGCACATTATAAGTATTGCCTACTTAAGTAGAGATCTTACGTAATTTTTCCCGATCGTAATCTTGAGGTTTCTCGAATTATAAATTGTTAATTCAACGCTTACTATGCGGTGATTGACGTATAAGGAGAAACGTAAAATGAAGATGATTTATAAGAATAGTAGGGTTCTATCAACTCTATTTATACTCGTTCTGTTTTCAGTAACTCTTACTGAATGTTTGGGAATTGAATTTTCGCAGTATCTAGATAGAATTGATCAGATTGTGAAAACCAGAGAAGAACGACCAAAAAGTATTTATGCTGCCCAACGAAGATTGTTGCTTGAGCATCAGGGGGATATAAGGGCTCTCACTCTAAAGAAAGGGAATGCGGATGATACGCTTTATCATGTTCGCCGCAATGCTTTTGATGGGGGAGTAGTCAAGTACCAGCTCATTAAGCAATGGGAAATCAATACAGGAGTTTCCTGGCCAAAGTATAATTGTAAAGATTGTTGTCGAAAAAAGGGTTCATGCTACCATCGTTATTTTGAAGCACATCATGTTATACCTCTTGGGTATAACGGTGCCAATGAATGGTGGAATATTTTTCCGTTGACGATAGAGCAACATACCGGAAGCACAGGCATTCATGCCTCAAAAGAAGCAAAAGCTTGGTTTCCTAAAGTGAAAAAATAATAACCCCCTACAGAGAGGCGTGAGGATTATAAAGAGGAATTTGGGGAAAATATGGTCAACAATAATCTATGTATTCTTTTATTTTCGTAAAATTTCCTTTCCTAAAATAGGATTAAAATTCTAGAAGACAAAAATCGACTTAAACAAAAAATTTATCAAAAACAACAATTTATTTAAAAATAGTTCATTCATAGAAGATGAACTAGCCCTTTCCTGACATTTTTTCTGAATGCTAATAATAATTTGTACTTAATAATGAATAATTTTTTCACCTTTGCAAAAACTTTTATTATAAATTAAAATAATTATGTAAAAGGTATTCAATATATAATTTAAGGAATTTTTTTATGAAAAAATTGTTGATTACAGGTGCATTATTTATAGGTTCTTTATGTGTTGTGGGAGTAAATCCTGCATGGTCCGCAGACTTTTCTCGGGATCATGATACTTTTCGGAAAACGGATGCCAAATATGCTAGCCATACTTCAGAGTGTCCTAGTTCCGCAAGTTTACGAAAAGCTCTTGAGAGCATCACACAATTTCCACCCGAGGAAATAGTGATAGACGAAAAAACATGGATCGTTAAAAATTGGAATATCTATACGAAGGGATTGACTGCGCAAGAAGTATCTCAACTTCCTCTTGTGTATGATTCCTTTAGTAAAAATAAGGCAGGAAAAACAATGTGTCTTGTTCAATTTCATAAAAAACCAGGCGGAGCAAACGATGCTTCGATGGCTATAATTGAAAAGTAAGAGTTATAGATTTAATTCACCTTCTCTCATTAAATGAGAGAAGGTGAATTCATGATACATTATATCGTTCTTTTCATATGATTGCAAAAATTGTGTAATTATAAGGTGCTAAAAAATGGTCATTATTAAATATAATCCCATCAAAATTAACATCATTTGAATGAGAAAAACTCTATTGAATACTCCCCACTGGTTTTTTAACTCAGTACCAGGACTTTGTTCTTTACGACGTGTTCCACAATATTAAAGCCCATCTGCTCTATCCTCTTAACTGCGGTTGTGGGGAAGATTGCCTGTCTGAAGCGACAAGAGCGAAGATCGTTTTGTCTTTGAATGTCGACCTTTATAACAAGCCCGAATATGGCGATAAATCCCTGATCGGCTCTATGCCCTGAGGTATTACTTCAAAATCCCTGACGATACTTACTTTAGAAAGCATTATGCTGAGTGTTACCCCGTTTGGCTCATTGACGAGAAATTCCGTGAAAAAACAGCTCAGAACCATTTCCAAATTGTCGGGCGTTTGGTGTGGACGCTTTTACGTCTGGCGACAACTTATGAGCTTTCCTTTTATCGGGAGCATAGAGCCAGCTTAACCGAAGCGGTGAGTATTATTTTAGGCAAAACTCCCCTCAAAGGAAAGAAAGCCAAACAAGAAAAGACAATCTACCTCTGTGGAGAAAAGGACTATACGGCTCACTTTAATACTTATAAATCCGTCTTTCTTCAGAAGTGCAATTCTTCCTTCGTAACTGGCTTGAGAACTCACAGAACAATCCAAACGGCAATAATCATGAAATCATAGTGCAGCATCTATCCAAGTACAAAAGCCTTATGCAATCTCTGTAGCTGATCTTTCATATTATCAATATTGCTGATGGGCAGAAGGACAAAGACATAACTTTGTTCTCTGTGCAAAAACCAGCGGTTTGGTGTGATTATCTGGAATCCCACGTTCGCCGCATTTATGGGATGGTTTTGGACACCAAGTTCGACCCCAAACCTTCGCCATCGAAATCAGAAGAATTGTTGGCGTGGATGCGCAAACAATCTCAACACACAAATCAACCTTTAAAGTGTCGATTCATCATGCGGTATTCCAAGTTCAGAAGCTCTAAAGAGCTTGATCCGCTCCTGTCTGATTTGGTGCACATGGGGTATGTCCCGGAAGAGCCTCAAGGCACGTTTAGGGTTAATGATTAAGTCTGGGCATCTTAACAACTATAAACAATATAAATGAATTCATGTCTACTTACCCTTATTTTTGTTCCAACTTCTAATGGTTCCTCATTAGAATATAACCTTGTATTATGGACAAGACTCCCATAATTTTAATTAAAAATGGATTGGAAATTTTATGAATGTTGCTATTATTGGTTGCGGTATCGCAGGACTTGCTGCCGCACGGTTGTTGCACAAAACGCACAACATTACTTTATTTGAGAAAAATGATTATGTGGGAGGCCATGCCCATACAATCAGATTACCTTCTCTGGATAAGGATCTTGTTGTTGATAGTGGTTTTATTGTCTTTAATCATCGGAACTATCCTGAATTTCGAGGTATGTTAGCCCACTTAAACGTTGAAACGATAGCAACCGATATGTCATTTTCTGTTTCAGATCGACAAAACAATAATGAATTCTCAAGTGACTGGCCCCGGGGTGTTTTTGCCGATCCCCTTAATATTTTTCGTATACGATATTGGAAATTCTTAAGAGAAATTACCAGTTTCAATAAACTGGGTAGAGAAACCGTGCAGGATCAAGAACTATCAGAAATTTCTCTGGGTGCGTATTTGAAGACTCACACATTTAGTGATTCTTTTACCAATCAATATCTGATTCCTATGGCAGCAGCCATATGGTCGGCGCCCTTTAAAAAAATCCTTGATTTTCCTTTAATGGTTTTTTTAAAGTTTCTAGATAACCATGGACTTCTTACCATAAATGAGCATCCTCAATGGTATACGATTAAGGGGGGGAGCCGGGCCTATGTTGTTAAGCTTGTTGAGCCTTTTCACGATCGGATCCAACATCAAGAAGTTATCAGCGTTCATCGCAAAAAGTCATCTATAGAAATCATCAGCTTGACAATAGATCATGGGGAACAATCTGAGACATTCGACCATGTGATCTTTGCAAGCCATGCTGACGAAACGCTAGCACTGCACAAAACGCCCACATCGGAAGAGTTTGAGTTTCTGAAAGCGTTTCCTTACCAGAAGAATGATGTCTATCTGCATCAAGATGAACGTTTGATGCCTAAAAGAAAACACGCTTGGGCCAGTTGGAATACCTTGATTGAAAAGGAATACAAATTTGAAAATCCGGTGTGCGTGACCTACTGGATGAATCGGTTGCAAAATATACCCTTGAAATTTCCTTTATTTATTACACTTAATCCGAGTCAAAAACCCAACAGTATCCTCAGGAATTTTTCTTACGATCACCCCCAATTTACCCAGAAGAGCTTGGATGCACAAAAGAGATTTGAGCAAATTCAAGGAAAAGATAGAATCTGGTACTGTGGAAGTTATTTAGGGTATGGCTTTCATGAAGATGCGCTAAAATCAGGTATAGACGTTGCTTTAGCATTGGGTGGTCAAAGAGAGTGGACAGCAATTGATGGATAGTTTTGTACCGATGACCGTTATGCACCATCGCCTTTCACCAAAGGTTAACCGATTTTTTTACAAAACATTTTATCTTTGCTTAGATGTGTCCTCTCTCAACAATCTTAATAATATTCTGTTGGGGTTTGAAAAATTTAGGCCCTTTTCCCTTCGCCATAAGGATTATGGATTTCAGGATGGGACAACCATTCAAAGGTGGTTGAGTAAGGTTACCAATACGTATGGTTTGAGCCATGAGAAGGTTTATCTTGTAACTATGCCCCGTGTCTTGGGATACGGGTTTAACCCGATCAGTTTTTGGCTATTCCTTGATGAAAATTCAAAGCTTCAGGCTGTTATTGCAGATGTGAACAATACTTTTGGCGAAAATCATCAATATTTTATAAGGGATAAAAAAGGGGGGAAATTAAGCTCAAAAAAAGTATATCAAGCTGAAAAGCTTTTTCATGTTTCCCCTTTCATGCCTGTTGAAGGAACCTACAGCTTTCGCTTTATGGTGCCTGAGGATATGAGTCAAGAATGCGCTTCTCTTGGGTTCTGGATTGATTACTCTATTGATGGTCAAAAAATGCTTCTCACAAGCCTCAACGGGAAACTAAAATCTTTGTCAGAGAGGATGCTATTAAGAGCCTTGATTACCTATCCATTTATGACCATTATGGTTGTATGGCGTATTCATTATCAAGCATTTAAACTGTGGATGAAGGGCATAAAATATTATTCCAAACCGAAACCTCCCAAAGAGAAAACAACTGAATGATCATGATCAAAAAGCAATCCCAATATGAAGATTTTTTTAACAAAACCATAAGGAACCTTGGCATTGGATCTTTGATTGTTTCAGCTCCTAACTCAAAAACTATAGAGTACCGTGGGTCGAATTCTGGTCCTTGCGCCGATATGATCATCAAAGATTGGGACATGATTAAACAGGTTATCAAACAAGGCGAAATGGGATTCTTAAAGGCCTATCAAACGGGGATTTTAGAAACAACCAATCTTGCTAATTTAATTATGATAGCCATTTTAAATGAAACCCATTTAAGAGCTTTACTGAACTTTAGGGGCTTACGCAAATATATTTATCTCCTCTATAATTTTTTCCGAAGAAATACCGTAAGGGGTAGCCGCAAAAACATCAAAGAACACTATGATTTAAGCAATGATTTCTTTTCTTTATGGCTTGATCCGAGTATGTGCTACTCCTCAGGACTATTTTCCGATGAGAGCGTTACAACGCTTGATCAAGCGCAAAATCAGAAAATGGCACGGGTTCTTGATCAACTTAATCTTCCCCAAGGCAGCCATATCCTAGAGATTGGGTCCGGGTGGGGGGCTTTCCTTCTTGAAGCTGCAAAACGAGACTATAGGGTAACGGGAATAACCATTTCTGATGAACAGTTTGCCCACACAAAGAAAAACATTGAAGAGAGTTCTTTCGAGCCTAACGTGAATGTCCAATTGCTTGATTACAGAAATATCAAGGGACAGTTTGATGGCATCGTCAGCATTGAAATGTTTGAAGCAGTTGGTGAACAATATTGGCATCAATACTTCACCTCTATTTCAAACGCCTTAAAACCAAAAGGAAGAGCGGTGATTCAGACCATCACTATTGATGATGACCACTTTGAAACGTACCGTAAAACGCCTGATTTTATTCAATTATATATATTCCCAGGAGGAATGTTACCCAGCAAGAAGCGCTTCATTGAAGAAGCTAAGCAAGCGGGATTAAGGGTGGTAGATGATTTTCGGTTTGGTCAGGATTATGCTCGAACCCTTCAAAAATGGTTAAATCGATTTGATGACGCGAAAGAAGAGGTTCTGCGCTTAGGGTTTGACGAAGCATTCATTAAACTTTGGCGCTTTTATTTAAGCTATTGCATCGCTGGTTTTACGACAAAAAGAACAGATGTGCACCAATTTACCCTTGAAAAGTCAGATTAAATGAATTCACAAAAACATCTTTCCCGAAAGAGCATTTTTGGGTATGCGCTTCTGGCGCCGTCGATTGCTTTTGCTCAGCTTCCCTTGTACTTGTATATTCCAAAATATTATCATGTTGTATTTGGGCTAAATCTAGGAACAATAGGAATCATCTTGCTCATAATTCGCAGTATCGATGCCCTTAAAGATCCTTTTTTGGGCCTTGGCGTGGATAAATTGCTCCAATTAAAATTCACTTATAAACAAATTATTCTCCTTTCTCTGATACCTTTCGTTATAAGTTATTATTATCTATTCCATCCCCCCCAATCCATAGCCATTGCAGTCTCTTTGGCGATTGCTTTGTTTAGCCTCCATTTCTTCGATAGTCTCTTGAATATTGCCTATTTAGCATTGGGCGCGGTGATGACAGATCAATACCATGAGCGCACTCGAATCACAGCTTACCGAGAAGGTATAAAAGTCGTTGGCGTTATTTTGGCCGCTCTCTTGCCTGCTATATTTATACAAGCCCAAGATGACTCTAAACAATTGGTTGACTCATTCACCCTTGCCACCTATGTTCTTGCGCTTCTTGTTGCCATTGGGGGACTGTTATTTTATCGATGGAGCCCTCAGCCCTTAAAGCGTTCCCCCAAGACGAGTGACTCTACGCCATTGAGAATCGTTTTTAAGCAGGCCGTTCAGTATCAACCTTTTCGAAATCTTGTGACCATTTATGCCTTCAATTCAATAGCTGCAGCCATCTCAGCAACGCTTGTGTTCTTCTTTATCGATCATGTCCTGAAAGCTTCCTCCTACACTTTTGTTTTTTTGGCCATATACTTCCTAGCCGCCGTCTTTGGCATGGGTGTGTGGACAAGATTGGCTAAAGTCCGATCAAAGAAGTTCAGTTGGCTTGTGGGAATGATCGTATCTATCATTGCCTATAGTTTTGCCTTTTGGTTGACTGAGGGTGATATAATCCTTTATGGGTTCATATGCTTTTTTTCAGGTCTGTGTTTGGGCTCTGATGTTGCGATTCCTCCTGCCATTTTTGCCGATGTCATTGATAGGGTCGATCCCAATAAGAAATGGCATTCCGGCTTTTTTGGGGTGTGGAATGTGACAACCAAATTATCCATTGCAGTTGCTGCAGGTCTTGCTTTGTCCCTACTTGGCTATGCGGGATTTAATGAAAACCCGGGCAGCGGCTTTAGCTTGACCATGCTCTCCGCAATTTATGCTCTGATTCCTTGTTTCTTTAAAATTTTAGCAACAATTATGTTATACTGTTCATCTATAGACCAGGAGCAAAAGCTATGAGACATTTCAGCAAATTTTTAACGTCCCTTTTTATTCTTCTTAGTGGGTGCGAAAGGTATAATTTAGAAGACTACCAGGATGCCAAACCCAAAGTCAGCATTAAGGAATTTTTTAATGGTCCTTTACAGGCTTGGGGTATCTTTCAAGATTATACAGGAAAGGTTATCAAACACTTTACCGTCAAAATGGAGGGGCATTGGGTTGGGAACAAAGGCGAACTTTCTGAAGTTTTTCTATGGAGTGACGGCACAACAACGAAACGCACTTGGAAGTTGGAAGCCTTAAATGACCATCATGTCACCAGCACTGCAGAAGATGTTATCGGCCAGGGTGAAGGGAATTCTGTTGGCAATGCCATACAGTGGGTTTATCGCGTGAAAATCCCTGTAAATGGCACTGAATACGAGTTTGACTTCGATGATTGGATGTTTGCCCTCGATGACAAAATTATCATTAATAAGGCCAAAATGAAGAAGTTTGGGTTCACCTTAGGCGAAGTCACCTTATTTATGAGGAAGGGAAAATGACCATTGGCGACACCTATCAAAAATTGGGTTGGTAAACGGGTTTGGGTGATTGGGGCAAGCTTTGGTATTGGCCATGCTCTTGCACAAGGTTTGGCCCAGCAAGGTGCCATTTTGATCTTGAGTGGTCGTACAAAAGCTGCATTGGAAGAACTAAGATCGGGTTTGCCCGGAAAAGGTCACCTGTTAATCGTTTCGGATGTGGGTTCTGAAGAGAGTCTGAAAAAATCGTTTAAAGAAATCATAAAAAAAGTAAATGATGTCGATGTTATTATTTACTGTGCTGGCACCTATCATCCAGGTCTGCTTTTAGAGGGATCCAATTCAGATTTTACCCAAACTTTCGACACAAACTTCTTGGGGGTATTGCGTCTGCTTCAGGTTGCGGCCCCGCATTTTTCAGAAAAAAAGAGTTGCCAAATGGTTTTTATGGGCAGCATTGCCGCCTATAGTGGCCTTCCGAATTCAAATGTTTATGGCCCGAGTAAAGCAGCACTTTTAAATTTTTGCGAGGGGATGAAGATTGAATTGGAATCAAAAGGAATAGACATTCGGATTGTGAGTCCCGGCTTTGTTTCAACACGGTTAACAGACAAAAATCCTTTTCCGATGCCCTTGATCATTTCGCCTGAAAAAGCTGCTAGTTACATTATCAAGGGTCTTGGAACACGCTCTTTTCAAATTGATTTTCCGAAGCCTATGTCACTTTTCTTACGGTTCTTGCGATTACTACCCTATCCCCTATATTTCTGGATTGTTCGGAGAACGCTTTAAAGAGATTTTAATAGATTAAGCTCCATACTAGTAAGATATAGGCATAGAGGAAGATTTATGATTAAAATTCTCTTTTTATTAGTCACATTCTGGCAAATTACACCCCTTATGGCAGCCGCACAAAAGCCACCTGAGTTAAGGAATCTTATTGAATCTCCACGCCCCTATGGGGAAGCCAAGCTTACCAAGCTTCTGTGGGATATTTATGATATTTCTTTATGGACTGATGCAAATGTTTGGTCAAGCGATGAGCCTTATGCCATTACTATTCATTACCTTAGATCCTTCACCACAGATCAGCTTGTTGATAAAACCATTGAGGAGATGAAACGCCTAGGCGCACCATTTAACCCGGAGAATTACCGAAAAAAATTGGAAACACTCTTTCCCAATGTGAATGAAGGGGATCGTATTACAGCTTTCTTTGAATCAGGCTCAAAAGTCACCTTCTTCTTCAATGGCTCCGCTAAAGGAAACGTTAGCAAAGGAGACTTTGCTAAGTATTTTTCTGATATTTGGCTATCTCCTGAAACGGAAGAACCCGAAGCGCGGCGGGAACTTCTCAAAAAGGAATAAATGAAATTAAGCCTTTGAGCAAAAACACCTCCCCTCAAGTCTCCTTATAGACAATATCCTCTATGGCTCCCTCAAGAGTTGGATATTTGAATTTGTATCCAGCTTTCATAAGATTATGGGGGATGACCCGTTGTCCTTTCAGAAGCAGGGCCTCTCCCATTTCTCCAAAGAGAAGTTTCACTATCAAATCAGGTAATTTCAGAAAAGACGGTCTCTTTACTGCTTTTGCTAACTCCTTTGTGAATTGAGCGTTTGTAACAGTTCCAGGGGAAGCAAGATTAAACGGTCCGGCCAGCTCGACGTTCTGAACTAGGAAATCTATTGCCCCCACAACATCATCAATGTGTATCCAAGACATCCATTGCTTACCATTGCCTAGCTGAGCCCCCAATCCAAGCTTAAAAGGGGGAAGCATCTCGGCTAAGGCCCCCTTGTTTTTGCCGAGCACAATCCCAGTTCTTATGATGCAAACTCTTACCCCATATTCTGAGGCTTTCATTCCTTCTGCTTCCCAATCAGCGCAGATTTTATGAATAAAACTATGATGGGCGGGTTTGGTATCTTCTGAGAAGTTTTTTGACGAACTGGTGCCATAAAACCCAATCGCTGAGCCCGTTACCAGAAGGTTTGGCTTGACTTTGGCAGTTTTAATATAATCGACGATATTTTGCGTACTTTGAATACGGCTATCATAAATGACTTTCTTGACGCGATCATTCCATCTATTTTTGTTTAAGGGTTCACCCGCTAAATTTATGATGACATCATAAGATGTTTCTGCGTCATTTAAATTGTCTATAAGAGTTGCTGCTTTTGGCAAATCTGATTCATGGATATTTCGAGTCAAAATAGAAATCCTGAACCCTTGAGCATTAAAATGCTCAGATAATTTCGAGCCGATAAACCCTGTTCCACCGTTTATTAAAATGTGCATGTTTTTATTCACATTCCTGTTATATGAGTGAAAGAGCTACTGGTTTAATACCGGATAGTCTATATACCCTTTTTCACCGGGTGTATACAAAGTAGCAAAATCAGGGTGATTATATGGCCCATCCGTTTTGAAGCGTGAAATCAAATCTGGATTCGCAAGATAGAGCATTCCAAAGGTAATGGCATCCGCTTCTCTATTTTCCAAAGCCATATTTCCTGAAGCCTTGGTGTAGCCACCGTTCGTTACAATAATGTTTTCATAAACCTTTCGAATATGCGGCAAGATCCGCTCTCCTTCTGCATACATCATATGTCCGGGCAAGGCTTCTAATATATGTAAATAAGCAAGTCCTAGTGGGTTGAGAAGCTCTGCTGCCCGAGTGAAAGTTGCAATTGGGTTGCTATCTTGCATATCATTATATTGACCCTTAGGCGATAAACGAACACCAACTTTGTCTGCACCAACGGCATCAGCAAGAGCTTTCGTTATCTCTACCAAAAAACGTAGACGATTGTCCGTACTCCCCCCATATTCATCGGTCCTTTTGTTTGATCCATCTCTGATAAATTCATCAACAAGGTATCCATTCGCCCCATGAAGTTCGACCCCATCGAACCCAGCACGAATCGCTCTTTTTGCAGCTGAGGCGTAGTCCCCAATTGTAACATGGATTTCGTCAATAGTGAGGGCACGGGGAGTCACATAAGGCTTCTTTCCAAGGGGTGTGTGCGATACTCCTTGAGCCACTATTGCTGAAGGACCTACAGGCAATTGCCCGTCTAAAAAGTCTGGGTGGGAGACCCGCCCTGTATGCCACAATTGGAGAAAAATCCGCCCTCCATGGGCATGGACAGCATCCGTGACAACTTTCCAGCCCTGTTCTTGAGCATCTGTCCAGATGCCGGGAGCATTGAGCCACCCATACCCTTGAGGGCTAATGGCTGTTGCTTCTGTAATCAAGAGACCAGCATCTGCTCTCATCCCATAATAATCGGCCATAATCCTCGTTGGGACAGCGTCCGCTTCAGCCCGCCCACGTGTCATGGGGGACATAAAGATGCGATTGCTTAGGCTGTATTTTCCGACAGTTATGGAATCAAATAGGGTTGTCATCGTTCATATCTCCGTGTTTTGCCCTTATAGAGCGCGTGTGTTCAAGTTTTTTGTTAGTGTTGAAATATTTTCAACAATCTCCAAACCCATTGTCACTCTCTTTTACCGCTAAAATACTATACAATCCATTTTCATTAAATGATAGGCAGATGGAAGAAAATTTACATTCATGAGGTTTGTTGAAACCGCCTTGAAACACATCACAACTTCTAGAACTAATTCTATATTAAATCACTCCGAAACAAAAATTCCTGTTGAAGACTAAAAGGGTTAGCAAGATTAACTGGTAAAAAATATTTTTGCACTGTTTTTAACTATCCTTTAAATTTTATCTAAAAAATTTCATTTATCTAGCCGCAATGCATTGTATTTTCGTGTAGGTCTCTTAAGATTGGCTTTGTGTATTGTCTATTCAGATATTTACTTTCGCAGGAAATGTTGTTTTGCAAAGGAATTTACTCGCTTAGCATGTCTGTGTGTGTTAAAAAAGGCTGTTTGTGTCTGATTGATGGCAAAACAGCTTTCTGTCTAATACCCAATATACCCCAATTAAAGACTGAACAATTGAGAAATTGTATTTATGGGGAATACGATTGTAGCTTCTAATAGGATTATTTAAAAATGGAAAAGTTTTTGGTCAGGGAATGAAGTGTTGGTAATGGCTTATTATCTGGAAACAATGGGATGGAACCGTGAAGAAAGAATATAGCACATCGTTCATCAGCGAAATTATCAGTATGGCATGGGCTGACGACATTTCATTTGATAAAATCAAAAATGGCTGTGGCCTCAGTGAGAGCGAAGTCATTAAAATTATGCGCAGCAATTTAAAACTTGGAAGTTTCAAACTTTGGCGCAAAAGAGTTTCTGGCCGAAACTCAAAACACGATAAAAAAATAAAACTCATTATACTTGAGGCAGAGTAAATGCCTGTGCTTCGTCTTATTTTAACCGACCAACTTTCCTACACAATTACTTCACTTGAAGGAATCAAAGCTGAAGAAGATGTTGTAATGCTGTGCGAACTTATGGATGAATCCACATACGTTAAACACCACAAAAAGAAAATTGCATTTTTGTTCTCAGCTATGCGTCACTTTGCCGAAGAATTAAGGTGTAAAGGCTATTCCATTCGTTATGTTAAGTTGGATGACCCTCTCAATACCGGCAGTTTTGCTGGTGAGATAAAACGCGCCATAGCGCAAGTTAAAGCGACTCGCCTTATCGTCACAGAACCCGGAGAATACCGTATATTGCAAAAAATGAAGCACTGGCAAAGTGAATTTGGTATTCCCGTCGAGATTCTATGTGACACGCGTTTCTTGACCACGCATGAAGAATTTGCTTCATGGGCAAAGAACAAGGTGCAATTGCGCCTGGAATTCTTTTACCGCAGAATGCGTCAAAAATACAAAATTCTTATGGAATCAGAAAGCAAACCAATCGGTGATAAGTGGAGTTATGATAAGGAAAATCGAAAACCACCAAAGGCTGGAATGAAGATACCAAAGCGTATCAGTCACAAGAAAACTTCTATAATTGAAGAAGTATTAGAATTGGTCCAGGCCAAATTCACAGATCATTTTGGGACCCTAGAGCCGTTCCACTATGCTGTCACTCGCGACCAGGCATTGCTAGAATTAAATCATTTTATAGATGAATTGTTACATGACTTTGGACGCTATCAGGATGCCATGGTAGCAGGAGAGCCATATCTGTATCACTCGCTGATTTCTTCGTATCTAAATGCAGGTTTGCTTCTCCCTTTGGAAATATGTAAGGCCGCGGAAGCCGCATACCTTGCTGGCAAGGCGCCGCTCAATTCTGTTGAAGGCTTTATTCGACAGATTCTGGGGTGGCGTGAATTTGTTCGCGGCATCTATTGGATGTATATGCCTGAATATGGGGAAAAGAACGATCTTGCAGCAACAAACCCGCTTCCAGATTTTTACTGGGGGGCAAAAACAAATATGTTCTGTGTTGCTGAAGCCGTACGCCACACCCGTGACCATGCATATTCACACCATATTCAAAGGCTCATGATAACAGGCAACTTTGCAATGCTGGCAGGAATTAACGTCAAAGCAGTGCAAGAATGGTATTTGGCTGTCTACTCTGATGCTTATGAATGGGTAGAAATGCCTAACACACTGGGTATGGCTCTATATGGGGATGGGGGCATAGTGGGCAGCAAGCCTTATGCTGCCAGCGGGAAATATATTCATCGAATGAGCGACTATTGCAAGCATTGCCAATATGATCCAGATGTGGTGACTGGGAAGAATGCGTGCCCTTTTAACGGACTTTACTGGGATTTTCTGGTGCGTCATGAAATAAAATTTCGACACAACCAGCGCATGCCATATGTATTTTCTACATGGGATAAATTCGGCATAGAAAAGCAGCAAGCCATTCGTAATCAAGCCTCCCTAACCTTGGAAAAAATGAAGGCAGGTATATTGTAATGTTTATATGATGATTTTTTAGATGTAAGGCTTTCAAGTGTTTGTATTTTAATACTTAAAAAGGGGTGAAAAAATGGCAAAAAAGATGAATGATATTAATCTTAATGTGCATCATGTTCCAAAATCTTTTTCAGATCACATAGCCTATAGAATTGTAAAGTTATTACGCTTCTTTGCAGATTGCTTCTTTACCACTCGTTACGGTCATAGAGCTGTGGTTCTAGAAACGGTTGCAGGTGTTCCCGGTATGGTTGGTGGTATGCTTCAGCACTTAAAAAGTTTGCGGCTTTTTAAAGATGATGGGGGACGAATTAAAGTGCTATTGGAAGAAGCTGAGAATGAACGAATGCATTTGATGACATTTATTGAAATAGCTCACCCAAATTGGATAGAAAGGGCATTAATTGTCATTGCTCAAATTCTCTTTTTTGGTGTTTATTTCCTTCTTTATATTTTGTCACCAAGAACATCCCATCGTTTGGTGAGTTATATGGAAGAAGAAGCTGTTTATTCCTACACTCAGTATCTTCATGAAGTAGAAAGCGGAAAATTGGATAATGTCCCTGTACCTCCTATTGCTGTGAAGTATTGGAATTTAGATCCCGATGCAAAATTAGCAGATCTGATTGTCGCTGTTCGAAGAGATGAAGCCCATCACCGCGATCAAAATAACCAATATGCCAACGAGTAAGGCTTTAAATAATACAGGAATTATGAAATGGCAAATTTCTTAGTCATTGCTGCTTCCAGCACTTTGGGAAGGTCAACTTGCAAACTGTTGCAAGAACATGGCCACCGTGTTTATAAAACCGCACGATCTGGCGATAAAATCACCCCTGATTCTATTTTGGATGCTACAAATTTTGAAGCTGTTGATGCCGTATTTGCTCTTGCTAAGCAAAGTATGGGTTCTATTGATGGTGTTGTTAACTTTGCGGGTTCTCTTCTTTTAAAGCCAGCTTCTTCTATCAATCAGGAACAGTATTATCAGACTATTCAAAGTTCGCTCACCACCTCTTTTGCAACCGTGAGAAGCGCTCAACAACATATTGATGGAGGTGGCTCTGTTGTACTTATATCTTCCGCTGCTGCCTCAATTGGGCTGCCTAATCACGAAGCAATAGCAGCTGCTAAAGCTGGGGTGATAGGTCTAATGCGCTCTGCTGCCGCGACTTACGCACATCGAAATTTGCGGTTTAATGTTGTAGCTCCCGGTCTTACGGAAACAGATTTAACTGATAAAATTATACAAAGTAAGGCAGCTCTTGATTATTCACTTAACATTCACCCGTTAGGACGCATTGGCAAACCTGAAGACATAGCGCGCGCAGTGGTATTTTTTCTGGATCCTTTGAACAATTGGATCACAGGCCAGGTCCTTCATGTAGATGGGGGACTTTCGACGCTCAAAACACCTATTAATCCTAAAAATCGTAATTGAGTTGAGAATAAGGGATATTCCAAATGATGCGCGATTTTCTGTTATTTTGTTGCCGAGCTGGGGAACTCAAAAATCAACTTATTTCTGGCATTTTTCGCAATAATATGTAGCTCTCCCATTTTTAATAAACTTGGTAATAGTCGTCAATTGGCAATGCTTGCAAAGCAAGTGCGCTCGGTTATAAACATTAAAAGATTATTGAAAATACCTAGTATCACCATTTGGTAGGGCATAATCTTGCAAAGTAGATCCCCCCGCACTAATGGTGCGTCTTAACACGTTTTGAGTTTCTATAAGTAAAATCTTTGTTTCTTTCAGGCTAAGCGTATTTGCCCGACGTCTTGGTGACAGCCGAGCTTGCCATAAAGCCTCAGAGGCATAAATACTCCCCAATCCTGCGATAATTCGTTGGTCAAGAAGGGCATTTTTAATGACAATAGTCCGTTGCTTCAAAGCTGCATGAAATACTGAAGCACTTAAAGGTATGTCTCCAAGTGGCTCAGGGCCTAATGTGTTAAAGGGGGGTAAGCTCTTGAGTTGATTTGTGGGGTAAAGTAACAAAAAACCAAAACGGCGAGGATCGCGAAAGGCAATTTTATAGTTATTGGATGCTATAAAAACAACATGGTCATGTGGCCCCGAATTTAAGGAGTAAACATTAAGGTTTTCAATAATCACGCGCCCTGATATACCTAAATGCCAAATGAGGGTTAAGCCATGGCTAAAATCAAGCAAAAGATATTTAGCGCGGCGACTTATAAGCGAAATAAGCTTATGATTAAGTACTGTCTCCAGATTAACAGGCAAAGGATAGCGTAAATCAGGTCGGTTAGCTTGAATCTTTAAGAACGATTGTCCTTTAAGCAATGGTTTTAAAGCTTGGCAAATTGTTTCAACTTCTGGAAGTTCTGGTATAGTGTAATTTTTCTTTATAAACAATTAGCATATTGAGAGGTTTTTATACCTTAATTTCAATCATAATCTCATTACGCCGCAAGAACGGCAGGGTCCATGGTGGATTGTAAAATGCATAAACAGGTTTGCCAACTTCATGAAGTATTTTTGAACCTATGTATTGTTGTAGAGCGTCTAAATTTTTGTGGAGAATGCCCTCCCTTGCCAATCCAGAAAAACGAATAACGGCATAACGTTTTGCGGGAATCGACAAAATCTCTATTTGTTTGTTCTTGGGGCGAGGTAGAGTTTCTAGGGTGTATTCAGAAGGCATTACAAATCTTACATTCCAATGCAAATTATCCAGAGATTCTTGTTGAATAACAGGGGCTGTCATGGAAATTTTCTCACCTTCTTGTTGTTCAACGGGAGCTGTCATGGCAATCTTTTTGCGCCCCTCATTATTGCCAAAGATATAATCTGCAAGAATTCTAAATCCTGCTGAAATGGCATTTTTTCTTTCACCGGTTACTGAAACTTGTGCAACAAGGATGGGTGCATACTCCCGAATCTCAATGTTTTCATCTGAGGAAAGCACTTTATGTTTTGGTTTGTTAACTTGGCTCATGATGGTACCACTCAAAGCAATAATGATTAAGGCGACAAGAAGGGAGACGGAGATGATCAGTTTCTTTGTGATTTTTAGTTTCATAGTCCTTCTCATTATATGATTGACAAGCTGTCAGATAAAATTGGCCGTACAAGTTCATAATAGACTAATAAGGAACCCAAAAATAGGGTATCAAATAGGAAAAGGGGTTTAATGGACGAATAAAAACCAGCCATTTTTTGGCATCGTCAAGATTTAAGGTTTGAAGATAATCCTGCCTTAAATGCCGTCTCAAAGCATCCGTTGTTGACTCTTTATATCTTGGATGAAGAGGACCCTTGTCTCCAGGGGGAGCATGAATGGTGGCATTGCAGAAGCTTGAGCTCACTCCAACGGTCTTTTAAAAAGCGTGGTGTTCAACTTGTCTTCAAGGGGGCAAACCCATCGAAATAGTAAAAAACTGATCAGCGAAATAGATGGTTGCGCAGTTTATTGGAACAGGTGCTGTGAACCTCACGCTATAAAAAGAGATAAAGAGATCAAGTCCCAATTAAAGAATACGGGAATCAGTTGTGAAAGTTTTAAGGCATCATTATTAGCGGAGCCCTGGGAGCTTCAAACAAAAACGGACAAACCGTATCAGGTCTTCACGACCTTTTGGACAGCTTTTCAACGTTTGACATTTCCCAAGCTACTGCCCATTCCAGATATATACGGTTATCAGCCTTCCATTTTCAGTGATGAGATCGAAACTTGGGGGCCGTATAGTTCGATTAAATTTAATGGGAACAAGTGTGACTTATGATGGAATCGCTCTTTTGTGGAAATCAAAATATTTGGGAAGTGTACGAGATGATGAGACAGTCTATGATCAATTCTACAATTTACAAGCTTCTGTTGTGATGATCGAGATTGGCCATACACCTGCCTTACAACAATATAAAGATATATTACAGTCTAGGGAGAAAAAGATTTTTCCGCTCCCTTTACGCAAAGAGTTTGAAATAACTAACTTGAGCTATGCAGGTGACAGTAGTCAGGAAGAAGCAATGGGATTTAAAAAAGTGATTTTATTCGATCATGGCAAGAAATTGGAATAATTTTTTTGCATAGATTTTACATCAATTTTTTAAACGTTTAGCCATTTCTAAGATAATAGTTTGCCTCTCACTTTCAAGATGAGGGTAAATTCATGATGCATCGTGTCGTTCCTTTAATATGAGAGAAAAGGTTGTGTAATTATAAGTTGCTAAAAAATGGTCATTATTAAATATAATCCCATCAAAATTAACATCATTTGAATGAGAAAAACTCTATTGAATACTCCCCACTGGTTTTTTAAACGTCGTAATTTATATGAGGCGAGAGAGCTGTCTAGTTTCAAAAGATCCTCATAAAAATTCATAAAATCTTGAATATATGTAGTTTCATCCTGCCCTTCAAGAAAATCAGGGGTCGTTCTCAAATATATATAGGGGTTTAATTGAAACTTTTTCGCCTCAGCTAATGCTTGCTGAACAACGGCTTTAGCCAGGGCAGAATTTCCTGTTTTCTTCAAATAGGTGGCTTGCTGTTTTAAAATAATTGCATTGATGTGGGGGGGGCGTATACCGCCCCATAAATTGATAGCAAGAGCCTGTAAAGACCACAATATGCCCCAAGGAAAATTCCACCATCCCAATATCCAAGTGCTTAAACTTGCGCTTACGGATATAAGACTTCCACATTTTGCACAAAATATTCCATTGATAGGTATTTTTTGACTGGCTGCGAGAAAGCTCCAAACTTTATAGAAAATGACATATCTGGGTTGTGCAGAAACAACACCACAATTTGCGCACTTGATAGGACCATTTTTGGTTGATGCTGTTGAATGATAATGATCGTGGCTCTTTGATTGTCTTTTAGAGGGGCCTTGTCTGTAATATTTGGGAGGCTCTTGTTGATAGAATGTATGATCTGAGGAATCATATAGTGCTCTTAGTTTAGGATTTTTTAGAGTATTGTAGGCTTCCTGTAGTAATTGAAAGCGAGCCGTTGTGTTGGTATTAAGATTTTTATCCGGATGAAGTTGTTGCGCTTTAAGACGATAGGCTTTTTTGATTTGCGCATCGGTAGCGGAAGGCGGCACGCCCAAAATTTTATAATACCCTTTGCTATCTCCAGCCATCTTTTATCCCTTAATGCTAAATTTTATAAATATATATTTTTTTATTTTGGCAAAATTGAGCTTATCATAACGAAAATTTCAAAAAATGAATATCTGTATTGTCCACATGATAAGGATTTAAAAACCTGTGGGGTAAGTTCTTGGTAAGTCTGCTTTTTTCCAACCATGCACTTCGTGAAGGGGGATAAGGGGTGTTGTAACATCAATATGAATAACCACATTATACTCGAGAGATAAATAGCTCGTGTAATAGTAGTTGATATACTTATTCTCGCGATAAATAACACCCATGGCCCTTTGTAAGGAATGCTTCGGTAAGGGGGTTTCTTTGTCTAAGAAAAGAAGGAACTTTGGTAAATTTAACTGATGGAAAATAGATTCATAACTCACCTGGGGGGCTGGTCTTATATTTCTATTTTCTGTAAATCCGCCCCATTGAGAGGCTGTTGTTACTTCTCCAGTATAAATAGTGAATCCTACTGTATAACAACTCGTTTGATATTTTTTCTTAATAAGTTGTCCCAGCGTTGTTCGCTTTTTCTGAAATGTGTTTGGAGAAGCAACATTGGCAACATGCATATTATGGGCCCAAACAACTATCTTGGGTGTAAAGCCAAGTATATGTTGATAATGCTTGCGCAAATCTTCCAACGTTTCTACCATGTGCTCTTCTCTAAAATTCCAGAGAATCTCCGGTTGTTTTAGCAATAATCTATAATAGTTTTCGGCGTTGGAAATCACTTTAGCGTTTTGGTGAATAAACAAAAGTTCTTCATGGTCTAAAATGGGATTTTGTGAATCGTAAAGTCTGCTTTGTAAAAGTGTGACCAAAAGAGTGAGTAATTCTTCACTACAATTCGGAATTAAGCCTTTATCAGCTGATAGGGCGTAATGCAAAGGATCTTCACTATGGTGATATAAGGATTGATAGCGTTTCCGGGCTTCAGCAGCAACATCAGAATTTAATTTATCCAGGTAATCGAGAACAACATGAATTGAAGAATCGAGGCTGTATAAATCCAGACCATATAAGCCAATTTTAATGGGGTGAATCACGGTGCGATCATTATAAGCCCGCAGCCAAGTAATAAATTCCAGCATAACCTTATTGCACCACATCCAACTTGGAAAATGATCAAAGCTGGCAAGTGCTTTGTATTTGCTAACAGCTTTATCTTTATTCTTTATGTAAGTGTTAACCTTGTAGGCAGCTGTCCAATCGCCCTCAATAGCGATTGCATGAAATCCTTTTTCCTTAATCAAGTGCTGCGTAATCTCAGCGCGCATCTGATAACATTCATTGGTTCCATGAGATGCAGATCCAAGAAGGACAACTTGCGCATCCTTTATCTTATCAAGGAGGGGGGCATAATCCTGGGGAAGGCCATTAAGGGCGATTATATTTTTAGTAAGAAGCTTAAGGTTTGTAAGTTTCATGAAACACTTTTTATAATTTTAGGTTATTCATCACTTTTAAGCACAAAAGTATATTTTTTTATAACAAATTGCTAGATTGTTTGCATAATTCATAAAATGCAACTCTCTGCAAAGTGTAAAATTTATGATGGATGCATTTGTTTTGGGTTAAAATGGCTGATAAGCTCAATTTTCTTCATCTTTTCCTCTGTCAAATTCTTTAGAGTCAGACCTTTTTAAATTTGCACGCAAAAAGATTTTGAAAAAGGGACACGAAACCCATTGCAAAATTTAGTAGACTTGGTATTATTTTTTTGACAATACCAGACAATTTGAGTATTGGGGTGTAGCCAAGTGGTAAGGCAGCGGGTTTTGGTCCCGCCATTCCTGGGTTCGAATCCTAGCACCCCAGCCAATTTATAAAATATAACCCTCTTATCCAATCATTTGAATTTGAAATTGATTATCTGCAATGATAGCAATTTGAAGAGTTCCTCCCATATTTTTGGCCAGTGTACTTGCAAAGTAGGCCACAATTGTTCCCGCAGTTTGATGAGCAAGGGATGTTTTGCCTGTAAGAGCTAACGCCGCATCTTCCCGTAGAAGGGCTGTAGGTCCTTCAGCTGTAATACTCAAATTAGCATTAACGGTTAAAGAACCACCGCGGGGCAAACCATCTGCTGCTGTTATTATAGCAGCAAGGACCAAACGGGCCGGGGGGCCTTGTAGGTTTTCTAAGTTTTGGACTTTCCAAGTTACGGAAATTTTGTTTTCCGGCCAATAATTTTGTAAAGCCTTTTGAATATCTACGCCCGTTGGCTTATCCACGTTACCTGAGAAACCCGTTAAACAACGAAAAAGCTCTAATTTGGAAATTGTAGATTGGGCACTGTAATGAATAAGTTCACGGGTAGAGGGGTCTTGTGGAGCTTGTTCCAACATTTCTAATCCCATGGTAACGGCGCTTGCGGGAGCACTTAAGTCGTGACATATCTTGGCGCACATCAAATGCATTAGAGTCATATCCGTAGTCATAGCGAACTCAATTCATAAAAATTTACCGTGGGAACTTAATATTATATTAAAATTAAAACAACTATTTTATTTTTGCTATTAATTTCTATTGACCAATTAAATTAGGTATCATATTAGTATGGTATCCAGGCTAAACATATAATGTGTTTTGGCCATTGGGTTTGTATAACGTGGTTAAAATATTATTAGGAGTTTATAATGGTTAAGAATTTTGCACTTGCTGCTATCGTTGCTTTGTTTGCTACAACTACTTTTGCTGAAACAAAAACAGAAACAAAAACAGAAGAGCACAAAGCTACAGTTGTTGAAGAAAAAACAGACGCAACAAAGCCTGCAGCAACTGACGCTGAAGCAGCAAAAAAAGACGAAGCAAAGAAATAAGCTTTATCGCATTTTTTTGTTAGATACAAAAAGCGGTGACTTTAGAGTTGCCGCTTTTTTTATTAAGTTCATTTCGGGATTTTTCCTAAGGTTAGCAGAAGTTCACTATGGATTATGCACACGTCTTCCGAAAGTCAACAAAAGGGCCATCAAATCGAAGGGGGTGGGAACTCTTGGTTCAACTGACTCCTAAAGCCTCACAATCAAAACTGGGCGAAGTTTGTAGGGATGCCAATGGCCAGAATTATTTAAAAGTTTATGTCACTGCTGCTCCGGAAGACAATAAAGCAAACAAAGCTTTATTGAACTTGCTTTCTAAAGAATTTCAGATTCCAAAAACAAATCTTCTCATCCTTTCTGGGCAGACTTATCGCCGTAAAGTTATTTGGTTTGGGGGAGATGAGTTGCCCAGTTTAAAAACTCGTTAGACAGGGTTTCCACAAATAGTCTATTAATATTAAATTTTATTTATTTAATTCCCAGTAAACATACTCATAACCTATAGCTTTTTAAGCTACTTTTTCTTTAGCTTGAGGGGGATTCGCAATTTCTTGAGACTGAATAATGATTTTGCGAACTTTCCATTGATTTATAATTAATCCTACAAAGATTAATCCGCAGGATAAATAAGCAAAAGGTGTAAACTGTTCATTTAAAAGAACATGGCCGAAGGAAATCCCAAAGATAGGAATCAAAAGAGAATAGGGGACCACTAGGGAAGCGTCATAGGTGCGCAGTAATATTCCCCAAAGTGTTGATCCTATCCATGTTGAGCCAACCGCGGTAAAAATAAGACAGCTCCAGCCCAACAAAGACATGTGGGAAAGCATTTGGGGTAAGGCCCCGGGTCCTTCATATATAAACGATAATACGTACATTGGAATGGGGGGAATAAGGCTTGTCCACACCACAAGGGAAAACATATTCACCTTACCGGCAAGTTTAACCAATATATTGCAAAAGGCCCAGGAAATCGCTGCGCCTATAATTAAAAGAAAACTAATTAAGGGACTACTTTCATGCAATGTAATTCCAATAAATGCAATTCCTAAGAAAGCGATGATCATACCAATAATCTGATTGGTGCGAACATTATCATTTAAGAAAAATGCGGACAAAACTGTCGTGAACAATGCTTGGCTTTGCAGAACGAGAGAGGCAAGACCGGCGGACATACCCATATGGAGCCCCATAAACATGAATCCAAACTTTATTACGCCAAGGGTTACCCCAATGCCAAAAATTAACATCCAGGAAACGGAAGGTTTCTTAACAAAACAGAGGATGGGAAGACAAGAAATACAGAATCGTGCAGCACAATAAAGGAATGGGGGCATTTCTAGCAGTCCCACTTTGACAGCTATAAAGTTAAAACCCCAAAGGGCTGCGACTAAAATGGCAAATAAGATATGATGAAGTTTCATCTTGATAACTCAAAAGTTCAGAAAAATAATGGTTTAGGCTATATGTAAGAAGCCAAATGAATTTTACAACTATACCATTCCTCTTTATTAAATTCAATAATCTGAATTTCTTAAAATCATTTATTACAAAATGGAGCACTTCATGAGATATTCTAGTTTTTGTATATATAAACTCGATAATTGAGGGAGAGCTATAAATCATACAGCTTCTGAAGTTCGGTCAGGGTAACTTCAAAATTTCGTTCTAAATCTTGCACTAAAATGGGTAAATTCTCAGGTGTTTCTAAGCTAGAACTCATGATCCTTCGAGCGGTTTTTCCGACCAAAAGGATGCCTAAATTTTCAGACATACCGGCAAGAGTATGCGCGTAATTTTTATAATCGTCAGGTGTGCATTTTTTAAGATGATTCACAAGCACTAAGGCATCTTTTCTATATATATCAAGAAGTCTGAGAACTCTTTCTTTCCCCAGATCTGTTATCAACGTCTCTAAAGTATTTGAATCCACAATAGCGGGAGTTAAAGGAGCGGTTAACTTTGATAAGGGGTTATGCGAAGAATATGTGGCATTATCACTTTGCAAAGTGGGCGCATGCCGATGAGGTAGCAAAGCCATTTCTAAGGAAATTTTTGTAATGGGTTTGGTGAGAACTTGTGTAATTCCTTGCTGTAAACAGCTTTCATGCTCACCGATAAAAGTATTTGCCGTTACTGCAATAATAGGAATTGTTCCGTTCGGGAGTTTTCGAAGAGCCTGTGTTGCTTGAAAACCATCTAAAATGGGCATATTAAGGTCCATTAATACAAGATCAAATTTCTTTGATGGGAAAACATCAATAGCTTCTTGGCCATTATTGGCAATAGTTACGTCGTCACCCAATAAAGTGAGGAGTCCGTGCATCACTTCTTGATTAACTTTGTTGTCTTCAACAAGGAGAATATTGAGTTTTCGCTGCTTAGTTGGGATAGGGGACGTATTGGGCATAGAGTGTTCATCTGAAACCGGGATCACTCTTTCTTTAATAGGAATAGTAAACCAGAAAGTACTTCCTTCATTTGGCAAACTTCTAACACCAATTTCACCCCCCATTAATTGTACCAATTCTTTACAAATTGCCAATCCAAGTCCTGTGCCCCCATAAATTCTATTAATGGATTTATTTGCTTGGGTAAAATCTTGGAATAAATTATCTTGAATTTCAGAAGCAATACCAATGCCTGTATCAGTAATTTCAAAATTCAAAGTGCTATTGGTAGGGGAGTCATTTATAAAGTCTGGGGGAATATTTCTAACTTTGAGGGTTATACTGCCTCGAGAAGTAAATTTTGCAGCGTTTGTTAATAAATTCACCAAGACTTGCTGAAGGCGGGTAGGGTCCCCCATCATAAATTCAGGAATATCATCATCTAAATATGTAGTAAAAGTAACATTTTTCTTGATGATATTGGGGCGAATGAGGTCTGAAGCACTTTTTATCACTTGAAGAGGCGAAAAGGGAATATATTCAAATTCAAATTTTCCTGAATTTAATTTTGTAACATCTAAAATATCGTTAACTAGGGCAAGAAGCATTTCAGTGGAATTTACAATGTTATCCGTAAAGTGACGTTGATCGGGGGTTAAAAGTGTCTCATTCAATAAAGTAGTCATACCGATGATGCCACTTAAGGGTGAGCGAAATTCATGACTTAAATTGGAGAGAAACCTCATTCTATTTTGATCAATTTTTTCCTGGTCTAATATAATTGTATATAATTGATTATGAATGTACTTTTGAGGAGTATTATTGATGGCCATACCCGTAACACGAATGAGGTTGTTGTCATCATCGCGTAATATTTTAGCCTGGTTTTCAAGCCAAATATAGTCACCATTCTTACACAAAAATCGAAAATCATCAAAATAGGTGAATTCAATTTTTGAAGAAGACAATTCTTCGAACTTACGTTTAATTTCCGCCTGATTATCGGGATGAATTTTCTCTAACCACCACCCCAGATTATTGTGTTTGGTTTCTTCTTCCGAATATCCGATTAACTCCCTTAATTTGCGAGAAATATAAACTTCATTCTTAGAAGCATTCCAGTCCCAATGACCATCGGCGCATTCCTCTAAAGCAGCGAAATACCAGGAGTCTTGTGTTCCTTTGCTTTCTTTTGACAAAAATGACCTTAAATTTAGCAATTATTGCCTCCTTGAGGATCCGGCGAACCATGAAGGGAGCATTCTTTGTAAAACGCTATTTTTTAAGACAAAATGATGGTACAGCGCGGCAGAAAGATGTAATACAAGAATTCCAATAAATACAAAAGCTCCATATTCATGAATAGTACTTGCGAGCTTGGAAATTTCAGAGTTTTTTTCCATAAAATTAGGAACTGTAAATAGACCATAAATAGAAATAGGATATCCACCGGCTTCAGAAAGGATATAACCACTAATAGGCATCAAGAATAACAAAGAATATAAAACAATAGGACTTAGTTTGCCTATTCGTCGATGCCAAGAGGTTAATTCACGAGGAAGTTCAGGGGAGGGATTGTAGATGCGCCATATAAGTCGTAAAAAAACCAGTCCTAATATGACAATACCCGTTGATTTGTGCAATCCGTAAATAAAGAATTTTGTCGGTGCAGGCTCCATAGCTGTCATAATAAAGCCTACAGCTAACATGCCGATGATCATTGGGGCGATAATCCAGTGAAATGTTTTTGCTATCAATCCATAGGAATTGGAAGTGTTTTTGATCATGCTGTTCTCCTGTCATATAATTGCTTTAGACATGTCCTTAATCTCATGTTAATGAACAATAAATTAATAATATGTTAACACGTATTAAGGATTTATATCGTCTTTCTCTCCGCACTGCATAGCCTTAATATAATTGAATCAAAAGGCAAATTCATTATTTGTAACCTTCTAAAGGAGCCATGTTACCCATGAACGTTTATGTTGCTTTTCCATTAAAAATCATATAAATCTTGAGTTTAAGGACTATTTTCACCTATATGATTTGTTAAGGAGATCCGTTGAATGGCACGCGTTACCGTTGAAGATTGTGTTGAAATTGTTTCCAATCGATTTGAACTCGTTCTGTTGGCTGCTCGCAGAGCCAGAGAAATTTCTGCTGGATCAGGCTTAACAGTAGATCGAGACAAAGATAAAAATCCAGTTGTTGCTTTGCGTGAAATTGCAGAACAAACTATTTCTCTTCCAAGTTTGCATGAAAATTTAATTAAAAGTATGCAGAGGCATGCATTTCGAGATGAGACGGAAGATCTTGATAGTGAATTGGAAGAAGCCTTGCAAGCAGATCGTGGCCTTATTGGAGATGGTTTACTTGAAAAGCTTTCCGACAAAGATGAAGATGAAGAAGATGATATTTTATCAGCCCAAATGGAAGAAGCGGAAGCTGCAAGTCATTTGGATGTTAAAGTTGATACAGAGATTGACATATAAGCAAAGGGATTTTATCCAGGCGTTAGATCAAGAAGAAATGTAAATTTTGCCGAGGATCTATCGAATTTGAGCCCTTTTTAAGGCATAGCATGATTCGTCAATTTGAGTTGGTTGAACGCCTAAAAGCCTATGATCCAAATGCAGATGAGGATCTTCTCAATCGCGCTTATGTGTTTTCAATGAAAGCCCATGGATCCCAAGTAAGATTATCGGGGGATCCGTTCTTTTCTCACCCCTTAGAAGTTGCTTCTTTACTCGTCGACTTGCATTTAGACTGCTATTCTATTGTTACGGCTTTACTTCATGACACTGTTGAAGATACCCTAGCAACGCTAGAAGAAATTCAAGAATTATTTGGCCCTGAAATCGCAAACCTTGTCGATGGGGTAACCAAAATATCTCTTCTCGAGCTCCAATCTGAAAAAACGCAACAGGCAGAAAATTTTAGAAAGCTTGTGTTGGCTATGTCAACCGACATCCGCGTCCTTCTTGTGAAGCTTGCTGATCGGCTTCATAACATGCGTACTCTTCATCATATTCCCTCTGCGGAGAAGCGCCAGCGCATTGCGCGTGAGACTATGGATATTTATGTCCCCTTGTCAGAGCGAATGGGAATGCAAAGCTTTAAGGATGAGTTAGAAAATCTTGCTTTTGCTCAATTGAATCCTGAAGCACGCGAATCCGTGGAAAGTCGGCTGAAATTCTTGCATGAGACCACAGAAAATCCTGTTGAAAACATTATGCAAGAATTGAAAGAAATTTTAGATTCATCTCATATTGCGGCTCAAGTGACTGGACGTGAAAAAACTCCTTATTCCATCTGGGTTAAGATGCAAAGTAAGAATATTGCTTTTGAGCAATTATCAGATATTATGGCATTTCGTATTGCTGTTGACTCTGTTGAGCAGTGCTACCAAGTGTTGGGTGTAATCCACAGAAATTATTCTGTTGTACCTGGGCGATTTAAGGATTTTATTTCTACACCAAAGCCTAATGAATATCAATCCCTTCATACAACAGTTATTGGTCCTTTAAATCACCGAATCGAGGTACAAATTCGTACACATGAGATGCATCGTATTGCGGAGTTTGGTGTTGCTGCACATTGGCAATATAAACAAGGTGATACCCATGATGGCGGACAATATGATTGGTTACGCACTTTGTTAGAAATTATGGAACACGCTACTGGCCCAGAAGAGTTTTTAGAGTATACGAAACTGGAGATGTTTCGTGATCAAGTCTTTTGTTTTACGCCTAAGGGTGATCTTATCTCTTTGCCAAGGGGAGCCTCTTCCATTGATTTCGCTTATGCTGTTCACTCTGCCGTTGGGGATCATACCGTTAGCGTTAAAATTAATGGACGGCAAATGCCCTTGCGAACCATTTTACAAAATGGCGATCAAGTTGAAATTATTACGTCAAAAACACAATCCCCCTCTCCGACATGGGAAAGATATGTCGTTACCGGTAAAGCTCGATCTCGTATTCGTCGATTTATTCATAGTCAACAAAGAGGACAATTCCTCGAACTCGGACGCTCAATTCTTGAGAAAGGACTTAAGAATGAAAAAAAAGAGATATCAGATAAAAATCTTATAGACGCAGTGAAATGCTTGAATTACAACACTATCGAAGATCTTTATATTTCTATAGGAGAAGGCATCCACACAGTTTCTGATATTATAGCTGTTGTATATCCAGACGATAAGCCCTCCTCACCAGTGGTCCCGCCTAAGAAAGTAAAAGCAGCGTCGCCATCCAGTACGGCAATTTCAATAAAAGGTTTAATTGAAGGAATGACTGTTCATTACGCGGCCTGTTGCCATCCTTTACCTGGCGATGCAATTACTGGCATTGTTACGGAAGGAAAAGGCGTAACAATACATACGCAAGATTGTGAAGATTTAAGTAAATTCTCAGATACTGAGCGAATTGTGGAAATAGCGTGGGAGGATGATTTAACTCAAAAAAATCGCCATGCCGGTCGATTGAAAATAACCTTCTTAAATATACCAGGTAGTTTAGCAAGCGTCAGCACGACAATCAGCACGCAAGGAGCAAATATTTCCAACATTAAGGTTGCGAATCGTACCGTTGATTTTTGGGATGTTCTTATTGATGTTGAAGTGAAGAATGTGACGCATTTGAAGAGTGTTATTGCTAGCCTACGGGCACTTTCCATTATTAATTCCGTTGAACGGGTTTAATTTTATAAATATATCAAGAAAGATAATATGGACATGATATTGGGCATTGGGAATGATTTGGTGGACTGTAGGCGGATTGAAAAAACGATGAAACGATTTGGATCTCGGTTTCTTAATCGGGTATTTACGCCTCAAGAACAAAATCGAATGACACAAAAGTCGAATCAAGTAGCAGGTTACGCAAAACTGTTTGCAATGAAGGAAGCCACTCTTAAAGCTTTAGGGACGGGACTTACCAAGGGAATTTTTTGGCAAGATATTGAAATATTTAGAGAATTTATGAATGCACCTTCCGTTGAACTTTCAGGTATGGCAAAAGAAATACTTAAAAAGCAAACTCCAGAGGGATATAAAGCTTATATGCATATAAGTGTGTCTGATGAGTGGCCATATGCACAAGCATTTGCTATGATCAGTGTAAAACCAGTTTAAAATTAAGGGAATAATAGATTATGAAGAGAGCGATTCAGGAAATTCTTGGCCTTGCGTGGGCATTTATTGTAGCTATAGTTATACAAACTTTTCTGTTCCAACCTTTCTATGTTCCCTCGGGCTCTATGTATCCTACCTTAGAAATTGGTGACTTCTTTGTTGCCTCTAAATTTAGCTATGGGTACAGCGTTTATTCATTACCATGGTTTCATCCCCGGGTTTTTGAAGGGCGTATTCTGGAAAAAGAGCCAAAGCTTGGGCAAGTTCTTGCTTTTAATGGTGAACCCAATTCAACGGATGATTTTATTAAACGCTGTGTTGGATTACCCGGAGATCGCGTCCAAATGCGCGAAGGTGTTCTTCATATTAATGGTCATGCATCTTTACTTGTGCGCACCGCAGATTATTTAATGATCGATCCCCGCAAGCCTGGGGAAGTAAAGGTTATTCCTCAATATGTTGAAACGCTCCCTAACGGTGTCAAACATAATATCTTGAAAGATAAGCCGTTTGGACAAGGTGAATTTGATAATACGGAGGAATTTATTGTTCCTCCCCGACATTACTTTATGGTGGGTGATAATCGGGATCATTCCTGGGATAGTCGTGCAAAATCGCCTATAGGGTTCGTTGAAGCAGAAAAACTTATTGGACCCGCTCAAATGCTTTGGTTTTCAACAGAAGCAAAGTGGTATGAACCGCAGAGATGGCTTTCAGGTTTGAGAATAAGCCGCTTCTTTACTTGGATAAGGTAAGGGCATATTTTTCAAGCGAAAGTAATCCTATGAGCTCCAAAAAGTCTTCCTCAGCCTTGTGGTTATATGGTATTCATGTCTGCCATATGGCCCTAGAGAATCCCCGTCGTCAAATCCTTACAATCTGGGTTACCAACGATGGCATTTTAGATAAGGTTCTGACTTCAGATAAAGGGACAAATCATCAAAGTAAAGTGAAACAAGTTGAACGACAGAAATTAGAGTCCGTTTTGCCTGTAGGGGCTGTTCATCAAGGAATTGCGATAAATGTGGCGCCTCTACCCTCATATATGATTGATGATATCGAGCAAGACCAATCTGCCAATCAGTGTGTCGTGGTTCTAGATCAAGTAAGTGACCCGCATAATGTAGGCGCAATTTTACGTTCAGCTGCCGTATTCGGGGCAAAAGCAGTCATTCTCACTGACCGTAATGCCCCACCTGAAACGGGTGTGTTAGCCAAGTCAGCGTCTGGGGCATTAGAAATTGTGCCCCTCATACGGGTGACAAATCTAGCCCATGCTCTCAAAGATCTGAAAGATATTGGATTTTGGTGTGTGGGGTTTGCCGAGTCTGGTACTCAAACATTGGACCAAATTGATCTCAAAGGTAAAGTTGCCTTAGTGATGGGAGCAGAAGGGGACGGAATGCGTCGCTTAACAAAAGACTTGTGCGATTTTACGGTGTGTCTTCCTGTTGCGTCTACTTTTAGTACCTTAAATGTATCTAATGCGGCGACAATTGCCTTGTATGAAACCTTTAAAATGCAACAGAAGGTTTGATTTTACGGTCTAACGTCTTCTGTATCTTTGTTTAATTCAACAACATTAACTTTCTCATTTCCAATAAAACCCCATTTCTCGGACTGCGTGTGCTTTTTAACGAGTTTTTCCAAAATACTTTTTTCCCAATTTCGTGCTTTAGCAATGCGGGGAATTTGGAACAAAGCAGCATGTACTGATATATAGGGGTCATAACCACTGGCCGAAGCAAAAAGTAAATCGTGCGGGACAGAAACTCCTGGGGCTTCCTCTGTGAGGGTTTTTAGGCGCTCGTTAACTTCTTGAGCCAGTTTTTGACTTGTAAAAGATAGATTAGACGCACCCGAATAGGAGCCACCACTTGAAGAGGGACGACCCTGAAATAGGTCTGCACGTTGGATGGGATGTATAAGAAGTGAGGGTGAGGATTTGATGGGAATCAAAAGTTGAATGCCTGCCAATAATGTTGGGTAAATAATCCCTAAAGCTATAGTGGAGATCGCTGTAAAAAGAATGCTGACTTGGATTTGTTTTTTCATAGTTTCAAAGCACCTTTAAATAGCAAATGATGATATCAATGGCTTTGATGCCAATGAAGGGGACTACAATTCCCCCCAGACCATAGATTAGCAAATTTCTGCGCAATATTTCGACAGCTGTGGCCGCACGATATTGTACCCCCTTTAAAGCTAAAGGAAGTAGACCAACCAGGATTAATGCATTAAAGATAACGGCGGATAAAATAGCGTTATTGGGTGTGGAAAGATTCATGATGTTGAGCACTTTGAGCCCTGGATAAATGCTGGCAAAAATCGCTGGAATGATAGCAAAATACTTTGCCACGTCATTAGCGATACTAAAAGTTGTTAAGGCCCCCCTTGTTATTAACATTTGTTTGCCGACGGCTACTACATGAATGATTTTTGTGGGATCAGAATCTAAATCTATCATATTACCCGCTTCTTTAGCAGCTTGGGTGCCTGTATTCATGGCTAAGGCAACATCGGCTTGAGAAAGAGCAGGCGCATCATTGCTTCCATCTCCACACATGGCAATTAAATGACCTTCACTTTGGGCTTGGCGAATGTAGTTAAGTTTAGCTTCAGGTGTAGCGTGAGCTATTACATCATCGATGCCAGCATCAGCAGCTATTGCACGGGCAGTTAAGGGGTTATCTCCCGTAATCATGACAGTTCGAATTCCCATGCGTTTAAGCTGTGCAAAACGAGCTTTTAAACCTGGTTTAATGATATCTTTTAGGTGAATTAATCCGAGCAAGGTTGCTTGAGAATCTTCTGCTTTCATAATGGCTAAGGGCGTTCCCCCTGAATTCGAAATACGCTGAACTTCTTGAGTAAAGAAATCAGAACTTGCATAAGAGTCCCCGCTGACTTCTTTCATATAATGAAGCACAGCATCTGTAGCGCCTTTCCGGATTTCAAAATTCTTGTAGCGAATACCACTCATACGTGTATGGGCGCTAAAAGCAATAGAATCATATTTCTTTAATGACTGAGGAGGGGCCCAGTCGTATTTTTCAATGGCTAATTGAATGATAGATCGTCCTTCAGGTGTTTCATCTGAAAGAGAGGCAAGACCGATGCTCTCTACAAGGTCACTCATATCAATCCCTGGCATCGCAACAAATTCACATGCACAACGATTTCCAATAGTAATTGTGCCAGTTTTATCAAAGAGCATAACATCCACATCACCCGCTGCTTCAACGGCACGTCCCGAGGTTGCGAGTACATTTAATTGGAGAAGACGGTTCATTCCGGCAATGCCAATAGCAGATAATAATCCCCCAATTGTCGTTGGAATGAGAGTAATAAGAAGAGCAATTAAAATCACAACATCAACGGATTTTGATTGAGAAAATGAGGCCAAAGGTAAAATGCTCGCAACGACAACAAGAAAAATAAGGGTCATGGCTAAGAGAAGAATTGTTAAAGCGATTTCATTGGGTGTCTTTTGTCGGAAACTGCCCTCTACCATGGCGATCATTCGATCGAGTGCTGTATCACCTTGTGCAGCTGTGATGCGGATACGAATCCAGTCAGATAATACTTTTGTTCCTCCTGTAACAGCACTGCGATCTCCTCCACTTTCTCGGATGACCGGCGCAGATTCGCCTGTAATGGCAGATTCATCTACGGAAGCAATTCCCTCAATAACATCCCCATCACTGGGAATCATATCATTAGCTTCTACGAGAACAACATCTCCAAGGGCTAGTTGATGAGCTGGGACAATTTCATATTTCTTGCCTATACATCTTTTAGCCATAATTTGGGCACGTGTGGCTTTGAGATTCTCAGTTTGGGCTTTCCCTCGTCCTTCAGCAATAGCTTCAGAAAAAGTGGCAAATAAAACCGTTGCCCATAACCAAAGAGTAATTTGAAATGTGACGCCAAATGATTCCAAATTTGATTGCCAATAGCAATAAAAGCTAACGTAAATCGCGCCAATTTCAACAATAAAAATGATGGGATTACGCCAAAGGACCCAAGGGGCTAGTTTTTGAAAAGATAAAAGGATTGTGTGGAATAAAAAAGAAGGACTCCACAAGGACACAGCCCTTAAAGAATGTTTCATAGGGACGGGATTAAGGGCCATGAGGATACCTGTTCAGCTAGAGGTCCAAGGGAAAAAATAGGGAAAAATATTAAAATGCTTGTCATCAGAATAACAGCAATAAGTAAACCAATAAAGAGCGGACCGGTTGTTGGAAATGTTGCTGTTGTTGCAGGGATTTTTGGCTTTTGGGCTAAATTCCCCGCAAGAGCTAACACCGCAACAATAACAACAAAGCGTCCTATGATCATAGTTAGGCTTGTTGTGAGTTGATAGAAAGGGGTATAGGCTTTAAGACCGGCAAAACTGCTGCCATTATTAAATGAAGTGGAGGCAAAAGCATACAGAATTTCCGTTAAGCCGTGAGGGCCGGGATTGGAAACAGCATGAGGTGCATAGAGTATGCCAAGGGCGGTAAATACCAAAACGAATAGTGCGGGAATCATAAGAGCAAGAACAACCATTTTCATATCGTAAGGCTCAATTTTCTTACCCAAATATTCTGGTGTGCGTCCCACCATCAAACCAGCTAAAAATATAGCTAAAATCGCATAGAGTACGATGAGATATAATCCACTACCAACGCCTCCAAATATGACACCCCCACATAAAATATTAGATAGAAATTCAAGTCCAGTCAGGGGGGGGAAACTCGATAAAGCTGCTGTCGTTGCTCCTGTACCCGTTGTCGTAGCTGTAACATTAAAGAATAAAGTTCCTATCCATCCAAAATGCGTCTCCATGCCCTCCAGGGTCGGCCCCCAGGGGATCATTGCTGCATACTGAGCCAAAAAAGCACTGCTCAATGCTGTCATAAATAATATGACCATAGCCTTTAATAAGGCACTTCCCTGGGCAGGTTCATTGACCATTTTTCCGTAAGTCTTTGGAAAACTGAATACAATTAGTAGCATTGCTGAAATTTCTACAAGGTTACAAAAAGCAGAAGGACATTCTAGGGGATGAGCAGAATTGGCATTAAAAAATCCACCTCCATTTGTTCCTAGCAGTTTAATAGCTTCCTGACTTGCGATGGCTTCAAAAACTGTTTGCGTCATTCCCAGACCCATAAAGAGGATGGAAAGAAGAAAAGATAAGGGAACAAGCACCCAAAGAGTCATGCGTGTACAGTCTACCCAAAAGTTACCCAAAGTTTTTATTTCATTGATTTTGGAAACGTTGAGGGTCGAGGGAGTTTTTCTTTCCATGAATGAGCGGGTAAGGGCCAAGGCAATAGACATTCCTGTTGCGGCGCTTAAAAACATTTGGACACTGAGTCCCCCCATTTGCACAAAATTAGAAAGCGTTATTTCCGGGGTATAGCTTTGCCAATTTGTGTTTGTCACGAAACTGATAGCTGTATTGAAAGCTTGAATAAAGCCAATATTTGCGCGGGTTGAATATAAGCTTTGCGTCATTTGCATAATGAGGAGAAAAACCGCTCCCACAAGGTTTAAAGTAATGGCTGATAACGCATAAGTTTGCCATCGGTGTTCAACTTCGGAATTTATTCCGATTCCCTTGTAGAATCGATTGGCTAACGGAGAAAAAATTTTATCAAGTTTTGTGGGTTCTTTTAAAGCGACTTTTGCCATATAAGAGCTTAACGGGCGGCTTAGAAACCAGACAATTCCAAAAACAAAGGGTATTTGGAATAATGTTATCCATTTAAACTGATCTGCCATAAATCAAAACTTCTCAGCAGACAATAGCATGAATAGAATATAAACGAATAAACAGCCTGCCATACTTGTTGCTACGGTCAATTCCATATCATCTCCATCATGGTTACACCCTGCTTCTATTTAAAAGGATGGCATATATTTTAAAGATCAACAAGGGGAGGATGAAGTATTTTTAAGAAGGAAATCATTTGTACGAATTTATAAGTTATTCAATGCCATAAATGTCAAAAATTTTATTATATGATTCTGTACTTTCTTCAAATAGTGATGGTAGGATTAGTTAAATTAAATTGCTGAGGTGACAGTGAATATTACATCATATTGGCTTTATCGTTATGGGGCACTATTAAGCATCTTCTTCTTTTTCATCTGTCCTATTTATGCGATTGATTCTATTGAGAACTTTTCGATGTTTCGCTTTGAAAGTGCGCAAGCCCATCCCAATCAAAGAACTTTTTACCTACTTGTTACGAATGCTCGGGTAAATTACTCTAATTTACCCTTAAGTGTGCGAGGAAAAATTGAACAATGTCGATCACTGTATGTTGAAAATAAATTCCCACCCTCTGCTGATGAACACCAAAGGGCACACCTTGATTATGATTATTCCAGAAATTTTCAGGATTCGGATTGGTATGCAAATTTATCACCATATTCTAGAGATATATTAAGCACTCTATTTGAGCAGCGGGTAATTGAGCTCATTCAAAAATGGCGAATTCAATTTGCTTATGCATTATTAATTGTCTCTCGATGTCCTGACGATCCAAATAATGAAGTCATCAATCACCTGGGTCATATGTTTTCTGAACACCAAAAGCCCACAGAGGGAATTTTCAGCACGCAAGACATAATAGATATGGCCGCTTCACATCCTTGTTCAGATCAAGAAATCCAGGAAGCAATTATTTATTTTGGAGAAAATCATACAGATACAAATTCTTTAACTGTATTGGAATCAACAAACCTTGCTCATACGGAAAAAAAGTTGGAGGTTGAGAAAAATTCAGGAAATCCCGTAGTAAAATTTTCTAATCGACTGTATTTAAATCTATCGGCTCTATTTGTCGAGCGCCTTCTCGAAACTTCAAAAACATGGGTAGGACCCTCAATTGTTGCCATTGGAAACCAACTACGGCTCGTAACAAAAAAAGGAATAATTGCTTTATTTCAGGAAAAAGGCTGGTGTGTTAAGCGTTTGACGCCTAAAGGACAATTTGTTTGTGTAAAAAATTATTGTGAAGAGGAAAGTGAATCCTAAAGATTTCATCACAGATGGTGAGGATGAAATACCGCTTTTGCCTCTCTTTAACACTGGGAGTTACTTTTTTTATGGAGTTGATGAATGCTAGTCGTTATTCATACGTGTAAAGATGCCTTCCACTATATGGCCAAAAATTTCATATCGCCATCCATTCATAATACGATTGCCTTCGAGGTGCTCTTCTGCTAGAGCAATTAAATCTTGTTTAGGGGCAATAAGTCGGGCTGGGACATTTAAGCTGGTTGCGACTTCATTCAGCTTATCGCGCAAAATTTCTAACCGTTGGCGAGCCAAAGATGATAAAATTTGCTTCTTAGGTGCTTCGGGCCAGGTTGCTTTTGGTTTATTCAGGGCTATTTGAGATATGGAGAAAAGTTCTTCGAGTAGATCATCTGTTAGAACATGTGAGTCTGCCATTACTTTAAGCTCATTTACCGTTTTTGGGAAATTCAGTCCCATTTTTAAAATGCACTCATCACGTAAAAGGCGTCCTCGATTAATATTTAAACGGATTGCATTGGTTTCTCTCCAAGCGCAAACATCTTGCATAAACCCAAGATTTTGAGGTTTTTGTCGATGAGTATGAAGACGTAACCAGGCATTTTGGGGATCTGACTCATAAGTTGAGGAACTCAGAAGCGTAGTAATATCCTCAGCCATCCAATCCCATCGATTAAGTTCAAGAAGACGATTTTTTAAAATATCATAAGCTGGCAAAAGGTGGTTGACGTCTCCTTGTGCATAAGTGATTTGCTTGTCGCTTAAGGGACGCCGAGACCAATCCGTATATTGGGACTCTTTCTCGAGATCAATATCGAAAAGCGTTTTGACCAGTGTGCTATACCCAATTCCATCTCCCATACCACAGACCATGGCCGCTATTTGCGTATCAAAAAAGTTTTGAGGAAGGGTGTGCCACTCGTGCCAAAATATTTCTATGTCTTGACGAGCGGAGTGAATTACCTTTGTAATATGAGAAGCGGCGAGTAATGCCTGAAAGGGACTGAGGTCCAAATCGATCAGGGGGTCAATCAAAATAGGCTCGTCTTGGGTTGTTGTAGAGCTTGTCAGTTGTATAAGACAAAGCTTAGGCCAAAAGGTTCTTTCGCGGACAAATTCTGTGTCAATACCTATGGCTAATGGTGCCTTAGACGCGAGTAAGGGATTGCAAAAATCTGAAAGTTGGGCGTTCAATGTTATTATCTTCATGGAGGTCAGTGTATCAAGAGATTGATACTTAAGGCGATAAAAAATGATGAAATTCATAAAATAGTTGATTCTTTCGTTGACAGAGATGCCTAAAATCCACTAGATCAGGAAGAGTAGAGGGCTGGAAGGGTGGCCGAGTGGTTAAAGGCAGCAGACTGTAAATCTGCCGACGTTAGTCTACGTAGGTTCGAATCCTACCCCTTCCACCATATTTTGACCCCTTTCTGAAAAGTGGTCTGGGTAATTTGAGAGGTGAACTTTGCGGGTGTAGCTTAGTGGTAAAGCCCCAGCCTTCCAAGCTGGTTATGAGGGTTCGATTCCCTTCACCCGCTCCATTATTTGTGTATTGAATGCTAACGTATAAACAGGGTTTGGAACGATGACGAAAGCGAAATTTGAGCGGAATAAGCCGCATTGTAACATAGGAACGATTGGTCACGTTGATCATGGGAAGACATCATTGACAGCCGCGATAACGAAGATATTGGCAGAGAAGGGTCAAGCGA
>Ga0194123_10000041_pt1 | contig 239976 bp, 224 predicted proteins | sample TA2MahsurfametaG_5_FD_155479 | JGI IMG/M metagenome (GOLD analysis project Ga0194123, IMG submission 155479) | Freshwater microbial communities from Lake Tanganyika, Tanzania - TA2015023 Mahale A surface | ecosystem: Environmental > Aquatic > Freshwater > Lake | place: Tanzania: Lake...
CCGGGCCTTCAGCTATTTCAGCCACCTGGCCAACATTGCCGAAGACCGCCACCATGTGCGCCGGCGCGACCACCACGAGGCCCAGGGACATCTGCAGGAGGGGTCGCTGGCCTTGACGCTCGGGCGCCTGACCGATGCCGGAGTGCGCGGCTCGGAGGTCGCCACGCTGCTGCGCCGGGCCTACATCTCTCCCGTGCTGACCGCGCACCCCACCGAGGTGCAGCGTCAAAGCATCCTAGAAGCGCAACGCGCACTGGCCGGTCTGGTTGCCCAGTGGGACCTAGCACACGGCGAGCGTGAACGGTCGCAGATCGAGGTGCAACTGCGGGCACGCATCACACAGCTTTGGCAAACGCGCATTCTGCGTACCACCCGACTGACCGTGGCCGATGAGGTCGAAAACGCGCTGGGCTACTACAGCACCACCTTTCTGGCCGAGATTCCGCGCCTGTATGCGCAGCTCGAAGAGGCTTTACCCGGCCACCGCATCGAGCCCTTTTTTCGCATGGGGCACTGGATTGGAGGCGACCGAGATGGCAATCCCAATGTGGGCGCCGAGTCGCTGCAGCGTGCCCTGTCGCGGCAGGCGGAAGTGGCTCTGCGTCACTACCTGAGGCAGATTCATGAGCTGGGAGCAGAGCTGTCGGTCTCACAAACCCTGGCCGAGATCACACCAGAGATGGTGGTCTTAGCTGACCGATCAACCGACACCAATGCCCATCGGCGTGACGAACCCTATCGGCGGGCGCTGATCGGTGTGTACGCCCGCCTAGCAGCCACCTTGTATGCACTAACCGGTACCCAAGCCCTGGCCCATGCCGTGGCCCCCACCGCGCCCTATGCCGGCCCGTCAGCACTGCTGGCTGACCTGCAGGTGATTCGGCGTTCCTTGGAACACCACCGAGCGCAGGCCTTGGCTGCACCCCGGCTCGTTCCCCTGATTCGGGCGGTGGAGGTCTTTGGCTTTCACCTGGCCACCATCGATCTGCGCCAAAGTTCGGACATGCACGAGATGGCTGTAGCCGAGCTTTTGGAAGCCGCGCAGCTGTGCAGCGCCTATACGCAATTGAACGAGGCGCAGCGACAGGCAGTCTTGTTGCGCGCCTTGCGCGACCCCAGGCCGCTGCGCGTACCCAAACAGGTTTACAACGAAACCACTCAGCGCGAACTGGCGGTATTCGAGGCGGCACGCCAAGGAATTGAGCGGTACGGATGTGAGGCCATTCGACACACCATCATTTCACACACAGAGGAGGTCAGCGACCTGCTGGAGGTCTTGCTGCTGCAGAAAGAATGCGGCTTGATGCACGGCCGCTTGGGCGCACCGGGGGTGCGATGCGATCTCATCGTCTCCCCCTTGTTCGAGACCATCGCAGACCTGCGCCGGGCGCCCGCGGTGATGCGCGATTACCTGAGCCTACCTGGTGTGCTGGCCCTGCTGCTCAATGGACGCAACGAGCAAGATGTGATGCTGGGCTACAGCGACAGCAACAAAGACGGCAGCTTCTTCACCAGCAACTGGGAGCTGTACCAAGCCGAGTTGGGCCTGGTCGAATTGTTCGAACCGCTGAGGCGCGAGCATGGACTCGCCTTGCGTCTGTTCCACGGACGCGGCGGCACCGTGGGGCGCGGCGGTGGACCAAGCTACCAGGCCATCCTGGCGCAACCCCCAGGTACGGTCAACGGACAGATCCGTCTGACCGAACAAGGTGAGGTGATCGCCTCAAAGTACGCGCACCCGGATATCGGCCGGCGTAACCTCGAGACCCTGGTGTCGGCCACCTTGGAGGCCACCCTGCTGCAGTCGCCCAAGCCCGTGCCCAAGGCCTTCATGCAAGCTGCCGCCGAGCTGTCGGCGGCCAGCTACGAGGCCTATCGGGAATTGGTCTATGCCGACCCCGCCTTCACCGAGTACTTCTTCGCAGCCACGCCTATTCGTGAATTGGCCGAGCTCAATATTGGTTCACGCCCGCCCATGCGTCCGCGCGAGGGGCGCATGGGATGGTCCATCGAAGACCTGCGCGCCATCCCCTGGGGCTTCAGTTGGGGCCAGTGCCGCGTGAGCCTGCCGGGCTGGGCCGGCTTTGGATCAGCTGTGGAGCGTTGGCTGGGCAAGGCCGGCACCGTACATGATCAGCGCCTGACACTGCTGCGCCGCATGGCCAAGCAATGGCCCTTTTTCCGAACGCTGTTGAGCAACATGGACATGGTGCTGGCCAAGAGCGACCTGCGAGTGGCCTCGAGGTATCTCGACCTGGTGGAAGACCGCGCCCTGGGCAAGCGCCAATTCGCCGCCATTGAGAGGGAATGGCACCGTTGCCACGAAGCCTTGGAACGCATCACTGGCGAGCGGGAACGCCTGGCCAGCAACCCCTCGCTGGCCCGCTCCATCCAACACCGATTCCCCTACCTGGATCCTCTAAACCACCTGCAGGTGGAGTTGATCCGGCGCTACCGCAACCGCCGTGAGGGCGACCCCGAAATCGCCCACGTGCAAACGGGCATTCACATCTCGATCAACGGAATCGCTGCGGGGCTTCGCAATTCGGGATAAGGGTGAACGGTTGCCTGCGGGAGCTTGCAGCCGCATGCCTGTCCGTGCGGGTCCTTGCGGGTCCGCGCAGATGTCGGCGAACACCCGTGCCTAGCGCGCTCCAACCGAAAACCACTTCAGCTCGACATAGTTGTCGGCCTTGTGGGCCGGCGTGACGTTGGCACGCACCACCCAGGGAATCATCTGGCGGTGCAGCGGAATCACCACGACGTCGTCGCGGTAGGCCTGCAGCGCGGCCTTCACCAGTGCCTCGCGCTTCACCGGGTCGCCCTCCACACTCGACTTGCCGGCCAGCTCATCGGCCTTGTCGTTACGATAATTACCGTAGTTATAGGAGCCGATGCCTCCGGGTGCGCGGTTGCGGTAAAGCGGGGTCATGGAAGTTTCGGCGTCGGTGATGGCGCCCCCCCAACCCAGCATATAGGCGCTCGTATCGAGCTTTTCGATCTTGGGGAAGTAGGTGGTTCGCGGCATGGCGTTCACCCGCACCTTGAGCTTCAACTGAGCCCACATGCCGGCCAAGGCGATGCAGATCTCTTCATCATTGATGTATCGGTTGTTGGGGCAGTCCAGGGTGAACTCAAATCCGTCGGCATAGCCAGCCTCGGCCATCAAAGTGCGGGCTGCCTTGACATCGTAGGGCAGACGCTTTTCCAGCTCGGGGTCGTTATAGGCCCCCAGCGGAGACGGGGTGATGGCGCCGGTGGGGATGCTCAAGCCGTTCATCAGCTTGGTGCGCAGAGTCTCGATGTCGATCGCCTGGTACATGGCTCGGCGCACGCGCTGGTCCTTGAAGGGGTTCTTGCCCCTGATGCTGCTGTACAGCAGTTCGTCTCGACCCTGGTCCATACCGATGAAAACCACCCGGTTCTCCTGCCCCTCGACCACCTTGACCCCAGCCGTGTTGCGCAAGCGTGCAATATCGCGCGGTGCTGGGTCGTGGACGAAGTCAAGCTCGCCGCTGACCAGCGCAGCCAAGCGCGTGGCGTCGTTGGTGATGGGCGTGAACACCGACTCGTGAATATTGCCTTCAATGCGGCCCCAGTAGTTGGGGTTACGCTTGTGGACAGTACGTACACCAGGCTGCCGCTGAACCAATATGTAGGGGCCAGTTCCATTGGCGTTCATCGACGCATAGCTCTCTTCGCGGTTCTTGAAGTCCAGCGGCCGTGTGACCTTGTGCTTTTCGCTCCAGACCTTGCTCATGATGGGCAGGCTCTCCAGGTGCTGAAGAAAGATCGGGTTGACTTGCTTCATGCGGAACTCAACTGTGAAGTCATCGATCTTCACCGGCTCGCCACAGGCCAGCGCGTAGGCGTTGAGCTGCGATGTGGGCGCCTGTGCACGTTTGATCGAGAACACCACGTCATCGGCGTTAAAGGGTGTACCGTCATGAAACTTCACGCCCGTTCGCAGCTTGAAGCGCCAGACGGTGGGGGACAGGGCCTGCCAGCTGCTAGCCAAACCGGGCGCAAGCTGCAGCTGCCGGTCGCGGGACAGCAAGCGCTCGTACACCTGGGCGTTGATGGCGTTGGTCATCAGTTCATTCTGCGAATGAGGATCCATCGTAAGGGGATCGCCGCTGCTGGCCCAGCGCAGGGTTTGGGCCTGGGCGGCGCAGGTCAGGCCTAGGCCCAGGCCCAGGCCCAGACCCAGGCACAAGGCAAGCGTCCAACGCACAAAGGGGAGTCGAGTCATCATGGCAAGGTTTCGCGAAGGTTGGGCGGGATCAACAGGGCATCAGGCGGCAGCGCGATAGCCTTCTTCTTCCAAGGCATGACGCAGCGCCTGTTCCTCAGCCTTGATTTCAAAGCGCGCCGTGTGTGTCACCAAATCGGTTTGGACCTGGGCTTGGGGGTCCAGGCGGCGGGCCACTTCGGTGACCGTACGCACACAATGGCCACAGGTCATGTCAGGCAGGTGCAGTTCAATCATGGCAGGATTCCTTCATGGGCGGGCTACCGAACGGCTCCGACCCACCGCAGTCTAGTGCAGCAGCCTCCATGAACGCCCCAGCACCCGCAAGCCCCCACGAACTCACCCTGGACATCAGTGGCATGACCTGCGCCAGTTGCGTGGGTCGAGTGGAGCGGGCTCTGTCGAAGGTTTGCGGCGTCCAAGCCTGCAGTGTGAACCTGACCACCAACCAGGCGGTGGTGCAACTGCACTCGGCAACAGCCTTCGAAACTGTATCCGAACGACTGACAGCGGCCGTCCAAGCCGCGGGCTATGGAGCGCAGGTGCACGAAGCGGACACACCGGTGTCGCCAATGCCTGAGCAAGGCGCTGCCGTAGCCGTAGCGGTGGCGCTCAGCCTTCCCTTGGTCTTGCCCATGGTGCTGCAAGCTATGGGTGTGCACCTTGTGCTGAGCGCGCTGTGGCAGTTCGCACTGGCCACGCCAGTTCAATTTGTCTTGGGCTGGCGCTTCTACAAGGCCGGCTGGGCTGCTTTGAAAGCCGGCAGCGGCAATATGGACCTGTTGGTGGCACTGGGAACCAGTGCGGCCTATGGCCTGAGCCTGTGGCTTTGGCTGTGGGCCCCTTCGGCCGATGAGTCACACGAACCCCATCTGTACTTTGAAAGTGCCGCGGTCGTAATCACCTTGGTGATGCTGGGCAAGTGGCTTGAAGCGCGCGCCAAGCGCAAGACCCTGGCCGCGCTGGAAGCGCTGCGCGCCCTGCGTCCAGAAACCGCCTTGGTCATGCTCAACGGCTGCGCACTGGAGCGCGCCTTGGCCGATCTGCGCGTAGGGGATACGGTCATGGTGCGCCCGGGCCAGCGCATACCCGCAGACGGACGCATCACCGATGGGCGCAGCCACGTGGACGAATCAGCCATCACCGGCGAAAGCCTCAGCGTGCCGCGCGAAACCGGCCAAAGCGTGATCGGCGGGACGCTCAACGGCGAAGGATTGCTTCTGGTGCAGGTCACTGCCATGGGCGCCGAATCGGCCTTGTCGCGCATCGTGCGCCTGGTCGAACAGGCCCAAGCCCGCAAGGCTCCGATCCAGCAAACCGTAGACCGCGTGAGCGCCACTTTCGTGCCGATGGTGGTGGGCTTGGCGGTACTGACCCTCTTGAGCTGGGCCCTGCTGAGCACCCGTGGCTGGGAATACGCCATCGTGCAGGCGGTGTCGGTGTTGGTGATTGCATGCCCGTGCGCGCTGGGCCTGGCCACACCGGCCACGCTGATGGTGGGCACCGGCCTAGCGGCGCGCATGGGTATCTTGGTACGAGACGCACAGGCGCTTGAGCTGCTGCGCGGGGTGGCGGTGATGGGTCTGGACAAGACCGGCACCCTGACCTTGGGTCAGCCGCGCCTGCTAAATTGCAGCCCGGCGGCAGGCGTCAGTGCCGAAGAAGCCCTCTCACTGGCTGCCTCGCTACAGCAGGGCAGCCAACACCCGCTGGCGCGCGCGCTGGAGCAAGCAGCCAGGCAACAGACCTTGCCCATACCCAGCGCGCAGAGCCTGCAACAGATCGCCGGGCGAGGCGTGCAGGCTCAGGTGGGTGGCAACATCGTCAGCCTGGGCAGCCTGCGCTGGATGCGGGAACGCGGGGTTTGCTTTCAGGCCCTGCAAGCGCCGATTGACCAGGCCTTGGCCCAGGGGCGCACCGTGAGCCTGCTCACCCGTGGTGAGCATACGGTGGCAGTTCTGGCCTTCGGGGACCAGTTGCGCCCGCAAGCGGCTCAGGCCGTGGACGAGCTGCAGCGCATGGGCGTGCGCTGCATCATGATCAGTGGTGACAACGCACAGGCCGCTGGAGCCATCGCCGCTGAACTGGGCATCACCGAGGTGCGCGCACCGGTGCTTCCGGATGAGAAGACCAGCGTGGTGCATGACCTGCGCAAGGGGCTGCGGCCGGGCCAGCACGTGGCGATGGTGGGCGATGGCATCAACGATGCGCCCGCGCTGGCAGCAGCCGACATTGGGGTGGCCATGCCCGGCACCGATGTGGCCATGGAAACAGCAGGCTTGACCCTTCTGCGACCCGATCTGCTGCTCATCCCCCAGGGCCTTGCGCTTTCGCGGGCAGTCACCCGCAAAATCCAACAAAACCTGTTTTGGGCCTTCGCCTACAACGTGGTTGGGATTCCGCTGGCCGCGCTGGGGTTCTTAAGTCCGATGGTGGCTGGGGCAGCCATGGCCGCCTCCAGCGTCAGCGTGATCAGCAATGCCTTGCTGCTGCGGCGCTGGAAACCTTGACCGGGCAACTCAAAGGTTTTGGGCAGAGGAGTTCAGCTGGCTCTGTGAGCCTTTCATCGGAGTTTGCTCTGGGGAACCGTCTTCAAATCACCCGGCAGACTGCCGATGTAGTTGGCCATTGCCTTGAGCTCGGCCAAGCTGAACTGCTTGACCTGGGCGCCCATGATGGCGTTGGCACGGCCCAACTGCGCCTGACCCTCGGTCTTGTAGGCTTTCAAGGAAACGTATAAGTAATCGGCGTGTTGACCGGCAATCTTGGGATAGCTCGGGTCCACACCCTTGTTGAAGTTCGCGCCGTGGCAAGAGATGCAAGCACCTTTTTGTAGCAAGGCAGCCACCTCGGCCGTGGGTTGTTTAGCGGGCTGATCGGGCACCGGCTTGGCCTTGTCTTGGCCATGTTGGGCGTAGTACGCCCCCAGGTCAGCCATGTCTTGGTCGGTCAGTGAACCCGAAATACCGCGCATCGTCGGATGCTTGCGTTCGCCCTTTTGGTAGGCCAGCAACGCGTTGACCAGGTAGGGTGCACTTTGGCCAGAGATCATTGGAACGCGATGAATTTCCGGGAAGCTGGCTTGGTAGCCAGCAATGCCATGGCAGCCGATGCATGTGGCTACCTTGCCTTCGGCAGCCTTGATGTCACCCTTGGGGACCTGGGCGTAGGCGGTGCCAGTCACCGAGACGATGCCGGCTAGGGCCAGCAGGGAAAGCATGTTCTTCATAAAGCAAACTGCAGGAGTGAAACCACTGCGGCAGGCACGCGACTGGTACGCGGTGTGCGCCACCGGTTCACCTCAGCTACTGCAGCAATCCATGATTATAGGGTGGGCCCTATACTGACCGAACAGGCACCGTTATCTGCCGACCGCACTCCGCGCAGGGGCTTTAACGGATGCACACCGCAGGCGCATCGCCCTGCTCGTTTCCACGGTTGACCCATGAAATTCCAAGGCTCCCACGACTATGTGGCCACCGACGACCTGATGTTGGCGGTCAATGCTGCCATCACCCTGCAGCGACCGCTCCTGGTTAAGGGTGAACCGGGCACCGGCAAGACCATGTTGGCCGAACAGGTTGCGACCGCCTTGAAGCTGCCGTTGCTTCAGTGGCATATCAAGAGCACTACCAAGGCCCAGCAGGGTCTGTATGAGTATGACGCCGTCAGCCGCCTGCGCGACAGCCAACTCCCAGACGCAGACAGCGCCGCCAAGGTGCGCGACATCCGAAACTACATCGTCAAAGGTACGCTGTGGCAAGCCTTTGAAAGCCAGGCCCCAGTGGCCCTGTTGATAGACGAGATCGACAAGGCCGATATCGAGTTTCCAAACGACCTTTTGCGTGAGCTCGACCGAATGGAGTTCTATGTGTACGAAACACGTGAGCTCATCAAGGCCAAGCACCGCCCCCTGGTCTTCATCACCTCCAATAACGAGAAGGAACTGCCCGACGCCTTTCTGCGCCGGTGCTTCTTCCACTACATCAAATTCCCAGAACCTATCACGATGCAAAAGATCGTGGACGTGCACTTCCCTGACATCAAACAGGAGCTGTTGCGCGCGGCGATGCGCACCTTCTTTGAAGTTCGTAACCTTCCCGGCCTGAAGAAAAAGCCCTCGACCAGCGAACTATTGGATTGGCTGCGCTTGTTGGTGGCCGAGGACCTGGCCCCTGAACTGCTGGCTTCAAAAGACGAAAAGGTCATCATTCCGCCCTTGGTTGGAGCGCTGCTGAAGAACGAGCAGGACATCACCCTGTTCGAAAAGCTGGTCTTCATGCAAAGCCGTAACCGCTGAATAAGTACGCCAGCCCACAAGTTCGCTCATGCCCAAGGCCAAGCCCCCCAGCCGCCGCAAACCCCAGCACCTGACGGTGGAGGCACTGTGGCAACTCCAGCGCTTGGGCGCGCCCAGCCTAAGCCCGGACGGCGCGCAGGCGGTCATCAGCGCGACGGCTTATTCGATGAAGGAAAACAAGTCCAGCAGCCGGCTGTGGCTGTTGTCAACTTTGGGGGGTGAGCCCCGAGCGCTGACGCAATGCGGCGACAAGGACAGCCAACCGCGTTGGAGCCCGGCGCGGGCCGGTGATGGCGAGCGCAGCCAGTTGATTGCCTTCACCGCGCGGCGAGAACAGGACAGCCGTAAGGATGACGCGCCTCAGATTTACCTGATCAACGCCGACGGTGGTGAAGCGCGGCGTGCAGCCGACATCGCCACCGGCGTGGAGGCGTTCAAGTGGTTTCCCGATGCCAAGCGCCTGGCGTTTGTGTCCTGGATCTGGCCCGACACTCGAGGCGCCAGGGCCCAAACCACGCGCCTGAAGGATTGGAGGGAGCGCAAAGAGTCCGCCTATACGACCGAAGAGGCTCAGTACCGCTACTGGGACCACCATCTACCGCAAGACCGCGTCGCCCATCTGCATCTGTTGACCTTGGGGGCTGATGAGGCTTCAGCCAAGGTTGTCGATCTGTTTGAAGGTACCCCTTACGAGCTCAGCCGCGCGGAGCCCGACGCCCATACCTTCGATATCTCGCCCGACGGTCGGCGCATCGTCTTCGCCTTCGACCCGGCACCCCAAAAGCGCATGGATGGCCGTTACGCGCTGGCTGAAATGGACATCAAGACCCGAAGGGTTACGGTGATTGCGCGAGATGCCCAGTGGGACTTCAGCGCACCGCGGTACAGCGCGGACGGCAACCAAATAGCCTTTCTGGCCAGCCATCAAGGCCGCAAGCACACGATGCCAGCTCAATTGGCGCTGTGGTCACGCAAACAGGGCTGGCAGGTGCTCAGCGCAAAGTGGGACCACGAGGTCAACGCACCGCTGCAGTGGGCCGACGACGGACTGAGTGTCTTGTTTACGGCCGAAGAAGAGGGCCGCCAGCATCTGTGGCGCTGGACACTGGATAAAGGCACGGCCGAGGTGGTGGCCAACGGGGGTTGGGTTCAGGCCTTCGACGCCTGCGGCGATGTGTTGGTCACCGTGGCCGATGGCGTGGACCACCCGGCCCAGGTACACGCCAGCGTAGACCAGCAGGCCCCGCGCCGCATTGAGGACTTCAACGATGCCGTGCTCAAGCCCATCGCCATGGGGCACACCGAAGAGATCTGGATCAGCGGTGCCCAAGGCGACCGGGTGCAGCTGTGGGTGACCTATCCGCCGGACTTCAACCCCAAGAAGAAGTACCCGTTGCTGCAGATCATCCACGGCGGGCCGCACACGGCATTTGGTGACGCTTTCCATTACCGCTGGAATGTGCAGACCTTTGCAGCGCAAGGCTATGTGGTGGCCTCAGTGAACTATCACGGCTCGAGCAGCTTTGGCTATGCCTTCAAGGACAGCATCAGCGGCCACTGGGGCGAACTTGAACTGCAAGATGTGGAAGCTGCCACCGACGCCTTGCTCAAGAAGCCCTGGGCGGACCGCAAGCGGGTGTTTGCCGCCGGCGGCAGCTACGGCGGCTTCATGGCGGCGTGGATGAATGGGCATGTGAAGCCCGGCCGCTATGCGGCCTACATCTGCCATGCCGGCTGTTTTGATTGGACGGCCATGTTTGCCGACGATGCCTACACCTGGCACGCCAAAGAGCTGGGAGCCTGGTACTGGGACGACATGGCGCGGGTTCATGCCCAAAGCCCGCACGCTTTTGCTCGACACATGAAGACACCCACCCTGGTGATTCACGGCCAGCTCGACTACCGCGTACCCGACGCGCAGGGCTTAGCCTACTACAACACGCTCAAGGCGCGTGGGGTGGAAGCGCGGCTCGTGTGGTTCCCCGACGAAAACCACTGGATCCTCAAGCCCCGCAATTCGCGGCTGTGGTACGGCGAATTCTTCGGCTGGTTGCGCCGTCACGACGTGGATACCCAGCGCGCCAAGCCCACCGCCCGCGCTTCGACCAAGCCTGCTTCACGGCGCAAGGCCCAAGGCCTGACAGACCACGCCTAGGCAGCCGGACATCGCGAGGACTTCGTATGCTCATCAACTTCTTCTACACCCTGCGGGCAGCCAAGCTGCAGGTGAGCATCCGTGAGTACTTGACCCTGATCGAGGCGCTCAAGGCCGGAGTGATTGGCCCCAGTGTGGACGAGTTCTACTATTTGTCACGCACCACCCTTGTCAAGGACGAGACCCAATTCGACAAGTTTGACCGGGCTTTTGGCGCCTACTTCAAAGGCGTGGAGTTGGTAACCGACTTCACCCAAGACATACCGCTGGAGTGGCTAAAGAAGACGCTGGAGCGCGAACTCACGCCCGAGCAGAAGGCTGCAATCGAGAAGATGGGCTGGGACGAACTGATGGAGACCCTCAAAAAGCGCCTCGAGGAACAGAAGGGCCGCCACGAGGGCGGTAACAAGTGGATCGGAACGGGTGGCACCAGCCCATTTGGACACGGCGGCTACAACCCGCAAGGGGTGCGCATCGGTGGTAATGGTGGCAAGCGCAGCGCGGTCAAGGTCTGGGACCAACGTGCCTATGCCGACTATGACGACTCGCTGGAGCTGGGCACGCGCAACATCAAGGTAGCCCTGCGCCGGTTGCGCCGATTTGCGCGCGAAGGTGCTGAGACCGAACTGGATCTGGACGACACGATTCACTCGACCGCCGCCAATGCCGGCCTTCTGGACATCAAGATGGTGCCCGAGCGTCACAACAAAGTGAAGGTGCTGCTGCTCATGGACGTGGGCGGCACCATGGACGAACACATCCACCGGGTCGAAGAACTCTTCAGCGCAGCCAAGGCCGAGTTCAAGCACTTGGAGTTCTATTACTTCCACAACTGCGTATACGACTTCGTATGGAAGAACAACAAGCGACGCTACGCCGAGAAGTTCCCGACCTGGGACATCATCCGCAAGTACAACAGAGACTACAAGCTCATCTTTGTGGGCGACGCCACGATGAGCCCCTATGAAATCCTGCAGCCCGGAGGCAGTGTCGAGTACAACAATGAAGAGCCCGGCGCCGAGTGGTTGCAGCGCCTGACGCATGCGTTCCCGAAGTACGCCTGGATCAATCCTGAACCAGCCGGGGTGTGGCAGTACCGTCAAAGCATCGCCATCATCCAGCAGATCGTGAACCAGCGGATGTTCCCGCTGTCGCTGCAAGGCCTTGAGGGCGCCATGCGGCTGCTCAGTAAGTGAGCTACTCGATCAAGGAAATTTTTTACATGCTGCAGGGTGAAAGCTTGCCGGCCAGCCTGCAGTGTTCTGCCGATTCGCCGGGTGCAACCGGAGGAACAGGCCTAGGGAAGACCGCGACAGTGCAGCATGCCGCTTCTGCAGCACAGATTTCGTGGGTACAGATGGATCGCTGGGCGGCAAGTACGCTGCGGCCGAGTTGGCAGCGCTGGTGACGGCGCTGGCAGCTGCGCGTTGCACCTCGAATAAACTTCGCTTACGCCACCGTAGTTCAATGGATAGAACGAGCGCCTCCTAAGCGCTAGATACAGGTTCGATTCCTGTCGGAGGCACCAGTCCAACAACAGAAGCCGTTGATTTAATTAAGTTTTCTGCTCGAATCGCTCCTTCAGGGGGCATTTCAGGGGACAAACTTGTGAGAACAACGCTCAAGGACGTTGAGGTCAGAGAGCTTGCAGACGGCTCGACTGCGTACCACTTCAGCAAGAGACTGAACCCCTCAAAAGGCAATTTCGCTGGCTTCTCCGCACGGTTTAAACGTAAGCTCGTAGCGAAGTCAGACTCAGAGGCAACAGTTCAGTGTTGATTCATTTCCAAAGCTGGGCCATTTGGAGACACGTTCACGTTGAATTCTGAGCCACGTTGCCGCTCTATCGTGCTGAGTTTTTGAGCACGGGGTGTGGAGACAGGCAACGAGAGCTGGCGATTCAAGCATTCCAGTGCCGCTGGCACGGCACCACCAAAGCCCCGCGGCAAGGCCAAGAAAGGAGATCAAAAAACAGCAGACCCGATAGACTTATCCACAATCGAGTGACAAGAACATCTATCAAACCAGTGGCTCAGTATTCGACGTGATCACTGGCTCAGTTGTGCTGATGAATCAACACAGAGCTACCCTCCCCCCCATCGGCCGCCGCAGGCCGCTTTCAAATTCTCCGGGTCGCGCGCGCTTCGTCCAGCAGCCACGACATGAAAGCCAATTGTCCGGCGGTGGCCGGGCGGTCCCTATCGGCGCACATGAAATAGCCGCGCCCGGTGGAGACGGGCAGGGCGAAGGGGATGACAAGCTCACCGTTTTGTAGTTCGCGCTCGATCAGGCAAGGCTGCGTGATGGCCACACCCACGCCCTCCTTGGCCGCAAAGATGAGGTTTATGCTCAGGTCATAGCCTGGACCCAGTTTGGGCTTGCCACGCAGACCCGCAAGCTTTGCCCAGCGCGCCCAGTTGTCGGGAAAGTTGGTGTGGTGCAGCAGCACTTCCCGCAGCAAGTCGCCGGGGCGCTTTAGGCGCGGCAGTACCTGCGGCGCGCAGACCGGCACGATGTCCCGCCCCATCAGAAACGCGACCTGCAGGTGCGCTGGCCACGGACGGCGCGGACGCTTGACTTCGATCCAGAGGTCGACGTCGTCTCGGCTGAAGTCTTCGTCGTGTCGAAACTGCCGCATCTCGATATCGAGACCCGGATGCAAAGCCTGGAATCGCGGCAGGCGCGGCAGCAGCCATTTCGTCCCGAGCGTGGGGATGACGGACAGGCGCAGCTTGTCCGACGTGCGCGGCGCGAGAAATCGCTCGGCCGCCGATTCCAGTGCGGTCACGTGTCGCTCGGTCAGCTGGCGCAACTGCCGCCCACGCTCGCTGAGCAGCACGCCCTGCGATGAACGGTCAAACAAGCGGCACCCTCCCAGGTGCTGCTCCAGACGCTGCACGGCCCGGCTCACGGCGGCCTGCGTGACGCACAGATCCTCGGCCGCCTGCCGAAAGCTGCCGACTCGGCAGACGGCCAGAAAGGCATGCAGTTCGACCAGCGACGGCGAGCGCATCTTCATGACTGCCGATTACATCATGTCATCGCGAACCATCGATTTGTCGTTTGATGCGCCGCGCGGCCGTGACTACGATTTCGGCTCCTCTTCGACGGACTCAACGCCATCATGACCATCGACCGCCGCCAGTTCATCTCCGCGACCGCGGCCGGCCTATGCGCCTCAGGACTGCCTTCGTTGTCTCGCGCCAGCACCTACCCAACCAAGCCGATCACGCTCGTGGTGCCGTTCGCGGCGGGCGGCGCAGTCGACATGTCCGGTCGGCTGATCGGAGAACCCCTGAGCCGCAGCCTCGGGCAGCCGGTCGTCATTGACAACCGCGGCGGTGCTGGCGGTGCCATCGGCTCGAGCTTCGTCGCCAAGGCAGCACCCGACGGCTACACCCTTGTCGTCACCTCGCAGAGCACGCATGTCGTCAACCCAGCGATGAACCCCAAGCTGCCGTACGACGCGGTGAACGACTTCGAGCCCATCACCCTCATTGGTAGGCTGGCCAACGTGCTGGTGATCAATCCAGGGCTGCCCGTCAAGACATTCGACGAGCTGGTGAAGTACGCCCGCGCCAACCCGCGCGTGCTCAACTACGCAAGCGCGGGTAACGGCTCCGTCGCGCACTTGAGCATGGAATTGCTGAAGAACCAGGCCAACCTGCCAATGACCCACATTCCTTACCGGGGCGCGGGTCCGGCACTCAACGACCTGTTGAGCGGCCAGGTACAGCTGACATGGAACAACCTGTCATCCAACTTGACCCAGATCCAGAGCGGCAAGCTGCGGGCACTGGCGGTGGCCGCGCCGAGCCGCGTGCCGCAGCTGCCCGACGTACCGACCTTTGACGAACTGAAGCTGCCCGATCTGAACCTGACCTCATGGAACGGACTGGCCGCACCGGCCAAGACACCGGAAGCCATCGTCAACCGGCTCTACCAAGAAACGCGCAAGATCATCAGCGACCGAGCCAACCAGGCCCTATGGGTCGAGAAGGGCTTGATCGTGCCTGAAGACATCTCTCCAGCCGCCTACCGAAAGGAAATCGCCGAGCGCATCAAGTTCTATCAGCGCATTGCCAAGGACAACAAGATCGTGATGGACAGCAACTGATGAGCCCTCATCAAGGTCCTCGACTCACCATGGTTGAGGATCTGGTACCCCAGCAGGATGAACTGGCGGGATGGCGCCGCCACATCCACAGTCATCCCGAGCTGGCGTTTGCCGAATACAAGACCTCTGGCCTGGTGGCTGCGAAGCTGACTCAGTGGGGTTACGAGGTGACGCGCGGTATCGGTGGCACCGGTTTGGTCGCGCAGTTGCGAGTGGGCGACGGCCACCGGCGCCTGGGCCTGCGAGCGGACATGGACGCCTTGCCGATCCAGGAAGATACGGGCTTGCCCTATGCCAGCACCGTGCCCGGTTGCATGCATGCCTGTGGCCACGACGGGCACACCACCATGTTGCTGGGTGCTGCCCGGCATCTGGCGGAGACGCGCCGGTTCAGCGGCACGCTGAACCTGATTTTTCAGCCGGCTGAAGAGCGGGGATTCGACAGTGGGGCAAAAGCCATGATCGCCGATGGGCTCTTCGATCGATTTCCCTGCGACCGGGTATTCGCCATGCATAACCACCCGGGTGCGCCGCAGGGGAATCTGCTTATGCGACCTGGCCCTTTCCTCGCAGCAGGGGACCGCGTCTTCATCACCATCACCGGCGTGGGCGGCCATGCCGGGCGGCCGCACCTGGCGGTGGATCCGCTGGTAGCCGCCGCGGCGATCGTGATGGCACTGCAGACCGTGGTGTCGCGCAACGTCGACCCGAACGAGTCAGCCGTGGTCACGGTGGGACGGCTGCGTTCGGGCGATGCGCTCAACGTCATCCCTACCGAGGCCGAGATCGGCATCAGCGTTCGTTCTTTCAGCACTGCCGTCCGGTCATTGCTACGTGAACGCATCATCTCCCTGGTCAACGCGACTGCAGCAGGCTACGGCACTGAAGCGTCCATACGTTACGTGGAGGGTTATCCCGTGGTGCAAAACGATCCCGCAGCCGTGTCCTTCGCAGGACAGGTGGCCACCGAACTCCTAGGCAGCGAACGGGTGGAGCTCGAGTTCCCGCGCATGATGGGCAGCGAGGACTTCGCCTACATGCTGCAGGTCTGCCCGGGGGCATTGCTCCGCATTGGCAACGGTCCGTCGGACGGCGGACGCGGCCTGCACAACCCGCGCTATGACTTCCACGACGACAACCTCTCGGTGGGCGCAGCCTTCTGGAGCCGGTTGACGGAGCAGTTCTTGGTCTGACGCGTCCTGGAAGGCAGGTAAGCAGTACGGCGGGGGTCGGCCTTGATCGTTCTCCCAGAGGTTCGCCTTCGTGCGCTCACTCCTCACAGCCGACCTTCGCACAGAGTTCGGCGCGGGAACACTGAGTTGCGATGCCCGGAAGAGGAGCGAGCTCAACGGCAGCTCTTGGCCGGGAGTATCAGTCTGGACCGGCGCCCGAATGCAGCCGTTCGGCGTGGGCGTGGGCGTGGGCGGCTGGTACGACTGGGCCTTGACTCAGGGCAAGCGCCGTTGTCGCTGGCAGGCGCATCTAGGTCGGCCCTCAACTTGATGGGAGACACTATCGGACCCGTTACCAATACAGCTCATCGCGAGCAGTGGAACAAGGGCAAGATCGTCGGGCAGAAGTGGCTTTCTGACTGTGCTCCCCTTGCATACGCGCAAACCTGCCCTCACAGCCGTACTTGCTAACGCCCAAGGCAAGTTGCCCCCTCGATCCAAGTACGCGTCTCGCCGGTGCCCACGACCGTCCATCAGAGACTCCTTTTGGTGTGTAGCAACAGGTACTCCAAGGCGTAGGTAGCAGAGCTACCCTCCCCCCATCGGACGACAGACCAGCTCACACGAGTACAGCGCCAGATCCAGGGGACATCTCAGGTGACAAATTTGTGCTTCCAGGGGACAGTCAACGGCAACTGATCAGCCAAGTTGTTGATTGTTATAGGCAAAATTTGAGCCAACTGCTTGACTGACGCCTGTCGGAGGCACCAGACTAAGGTTAGAGTCCTCTAAAAAACCAACAGCTTAGCCAGATCCAAGATTGGAGCAGCGCCGCAACTCGCTCACCCCCATGCCGCCAAACTTCTTCTTCTAGGCATAGAAGCTTGCGAGATCCCGAGCTTGCGGCACACCTCTTCGACCCACATGCCGGCCCGGGCCTGGCGCGGCGAGGCGCGGCGCGAATACGATCTGCTCCTGGGTGAATTTGCTCTTCTTCATGGCGAACTGTCCTTCGTCGAGTGTCGCCGGAAATCTCAGGTCCAGCGGTGTCCAGAAAATTGGGGTGAGATCAAATTGAATCCTGAAGCGCCACAGTCTCCGGCATCCCTCGCGTTGCACCGCCCGACATACGGTTTAAGCGCAAGCTAGCCAACAATTCGCCGGCCCTTCTCACGGCTCTTGCGCGTCTTCTCAAAGAAGTCATCCGGCTTGGTCTTTACCCATTGCACAAATCGCGCAACCTCAGGGTGGGCCAATAGCGCCTCAACATGGTTATATCGGCTCGCCAATTCGCCCTCGCTGATCAGCGCATGCAATTGCCGGTGACAAATTCTGTGGAGCCAAGCGGTCTCCCGACCCCCGCGTGACTTCGGCACCAAGTGATGTGCATCGCGCTGGCTTGGCGGGATGGGCCGCGCGCAAAGTGGACAGATTGGAGCAATCGTGGTTTCGGGAGCGCCAGCTTGCCAGGCCTGCTCCTGCAGCAACTTACGCTTTATTCGCCCCTTCATCGACCGAATGGTAGGGTATTGCTCGCCTGTGCCGATTCCGAAGAAGCGTGCGCTGCCTCCTGGATGCGCGCGGTACGCTCGCGCGGAAACAGAAGACTTGAAGGGATCGCAGTCGTATGGCTTCTCGTATCGCCCCGTACCACGAAGGGCTCGGGGGTATTTGACACAATCTAGTTCGGGCGTGGAAGACCTCATCCAAAGGTATTTGGAGGCCCCACCCACCTGACTCTTTGAATGAAGCAACAAACCACCACGATGCCCCGCCGCAACTCCCCAAACGAGGTCCGCGACCTCAGTGATCTGAGTCGCCTCAGTGAGATAGTGGTTGACAAGCGCCGCGGTCAGCGATCAGAGGCCAAGAGAGCTCGGCGCGATCGCCACTATGAGAAGCAGTTCATCCGTAACGCGCTGACACGGCGGCTGGATATCGAATCAGAGTAGGCTGACGGGCCTGCGGCCCATCTAAATTTCGTTATGACCCCAACCACGCTGGAGCCCTGGCAGCAGATCCCTGAATGGTCTTCGTTGGCGCGGTATGCGCAACGCCCCCACTACGCCGATCACTTCTACGCCTCGGTGCCGGGCGAGATCAGCATCCGGGAATGGACAGAAGCCTTTTTCTGCAGTGACTTGTTCCGTTCCGAGCGCTTTTTATTGAACCGCTTCGTCTCAGAAAAGGCAACCGATGTTACGGCACACGCACTTGGAGCGGGAGCTTCCGAAAATTTCAGCGCTTGGCGGGTTGAGCAACGGGACCAAGGGCAGATCTTGTTGCAATTCAGCATGACGAGAACGTGGCTTGCCGTCCAACGCTGTACCGCTGCGGGCGAATCAAATAAGCTCTCGACCAGGTTGTACTTAGGGTCTGCGGTCCTGGGTGCGTTTGAGCTCACCATTGCGGCGCTGTTGCTACGCGCCACCCTTGCTTCGCATCGTGCATACAGCCGAGCTCTACTCCGCTCTGGGCAAAAGAACTTACAGAGCCTGCAGTTATCCGCTGGTACTCTGAGGGATTGAAGACCGTCGGCCGAGTTGCCCACTCGGGGTATTCATCCACATCGCCTTTAGGGCCCTAAAAATGCAATGCCCGCGTTGCTTTACGCTCAGCGTGTGAGCCAGCGCCGCAACCCGTGGCTCAAGGCATCCACCACGGCCACCATCAGCAGCATGGCTGCCAGGATGGTCGCCGTCTTGCCCATTTGAAACAGGCCCATGTGGAAGGCCAACAACTGCCCCAGGCCTCCAGCCCCCACCACGCCCAGCACCGCGGCGGCCCGAATGTTGTTTTCCCAACGGTACAAGGTGTAGCTCATCAGTTGCGGCAACACCTGGGGCAAGGTGGCATAGGCTACTACCGCCAACCGCCCCACCCCATGGTGACGCAGCGCCTGGCCGGGTGACGGGGGCGCATTTTCAATAGCCTCAGCGAACAGGCGCCCCAACACACCAGCGGTGTGAAAGGCCAAGGCCAAGGTGCCGGCAAACGGCCCCAGACCCGCCGAAATCAGCAGCAAAGAGGCCCACACCAGCTCGGGGATCGAGCGCAGAGCGTTGAGCAACCATCGCGTCACTGCTCGCAACGGTACGGCATCGTGCTCATGCAAGCGACTGGCAGGAATGGCCAAGGCCAGGCCAACCAGGGCGGCAAGCGCTGTACCCAAGACCGACATCGCAAGCGTTTCCCAGGTTCCCACCAACACCTTGTGCAGAAAGCCCGCTGAAGTGTCGGGCGGAAAAAATTCAGCCACGAAGCGGCCCATGCTGCGCAGGGCTTCCATCGACAAGAACTGCCGCCACTGCAGGTCGAGGGACCAAAAACTGCTGACCACCAATACCAACAGGCACAAGCTAAACCAGCAGGCGGTGCACCGCGCGCTGAACAGGGGCGGCGGCAGGCGATAGGGTTGGTTGGCAGCCTCGCGGCTGATGGGATTCATGGCGCGTCCGATCAGGCCAAAGCCTTGCGCAGCCACGCGCTGGTGCGGTCTGCCAGGGCCACCAGGGCCACAAACACCAGCAGCATACTGGCCACCTCTCCACCATTGAACATCTTCATCGAGTTATCCAGCTGTTGCCCCAGTCCGCCTGCACCCACGAAGCCCAACACCACAGAAGAACGGATAGCGCACTCCCAGCGGTAGACGGTGTAGGAGGTCAACTCACCTGCATTTGTGGGCAACAAGCCCCAAAAGAAAGCCTGCAAACGCCCGCTACCGTTACGCAGGAGGGTCTGCGTGGCATGCACTTCACCACTTTCGAGGATTTCCCCGTAGACCTTACCCAACATGCCGCCATAGGTCAGAGCAATGGCCAGTACACCGGCCGTGGGACCCAGGCCCACCACCCTTACAAACACGAGGGCCCACACCAGTTCAGGGATGGAGCGCAAAACGATCAACAACCACCGCGCCAAGGTGCGCATCGCCGCAGGCAGCATAGCCATGCGACCACTGAGCGCGGACACCGACAAGACCCGCGTGCTGATCAAGCTCAAGGGTACGGCCAAGACCAAGGCCAGGGTCACGCCTGCCGTAGCCATGGCCACCGTACGCCAGGTCTCGCGCACCACCATTTCCAAGAACTCGCCAGAGTGCGCCAGCGGCCAAAACGTCGACAGGAACTGGCCCGTGACTTTCAGATTACCTGGCTCAAACAAGACCCAAGGCCGGAACTCGGTGGCCACGCCCAATGGCCATAACAGCACAAGCACGGTCAATACCGTTGCCACACGCCCCAACCAAGCCGGGTCGCGCTCGGGCGCGGGCCGCAAAGGACCGGACACAGATGCGCTCACCGACAGTGCATCACCACCGGTGGCGCGCTGTGCGGCAGGGTCACAGCTGAGGGCAAGGCCGCCTCACCACGCAGCTCATGCTCGAACTGGCTGTACAAGGCCTGGAGCCGTTCGCGGCTGATCTGATCGGGCGGCAGGTCGAACACCACGCGGCCTTCGCGCATGCCCACTACGCGAGCAAAATTGGCCAGTGCCATGTCCACCTGATGCAAGGTGGCCACCAGGGTAACGCCTGCAGCTCGGGTACGGTCCACCAAGGTGCGAATGGCCTGCTGGGCCCGGGCCGGGTCCAGTGCCGACAGGGGCTCGTCGATCAGCCACAAGGCCCCTGGCGACACCAATGCGCGGGCCAAGCCCACGCGTTGGCGTTCTCCCCCGGACAGGCGGTCAACCCGATCGAAGAGCTTGTCACCCAAGTCAAAGGCCTCAAGCGCTGCGTAGGCCGCCGGAATGTCGCGTGGGTAAAACAGCGATCGCAGGCTGGCAAAGAGGGAAAGCCTCGGCAGCTGACCAGCCAAGACCGAGGTGACCACACGTTGACGTGGTGGCAGTGGCGGCACCTGAGGCGCCACGAATAAACATCCCCGAAGGCCTTGCCGTTGCCGGTGGCTCAAGGCCCAGGGATCAAGCCCGCCCAAAGTAAGGTCTCCGGAGGTGGGCTTCAACGCCACCGACATCACCTGCAGCAAGGTGGTCTTGCCGGCGCCGGAAGGGCCGATTACCGCAACCTGCTCGCCGGCGTTGATCTGCAGCTCAATGTCTACGAGGGCCGGCAGCGCACTGGGCTGGGCTGCCGGATGGCGAGCCGCCAGTTGGCGCAGCTCCATTGCCAAGCCGTACCCGCTCGGGCTCGCTTGGGTCGGGGTGATGGACAAGTTCACCGCAGTCTGGCTCAGAGCAGCCCGGCGCTGCGCGCCGCCGCCTCCAGGCCCTTGTAGTTGTCCGGCGTAGTGGGCACATAGCGCGTGGCGCGGTTGAGCCTGAGGATCTCAGCCTGTCCCGGGTCGGCTGGGTTTAAGTCCAGTAAGGCCCTCTTGACCCGTTCTTGCAGGGCCCCCGGCATATCGGCATGCACCGACCAGTTGTAGTTGAAAAAGGCCGGGGTGGTGTAAAACACATCCACATCCTTGGTGTCGACCTTGTTTTCGCCCACAAACTTGCGCCACACCGTGATGTCCAATGCTGCAGCATCGACCTTGCCGCTAACCACCGAGGCGATGGTGGCGTCATGCGCGCCGCTGTAGGCTACACGGCGGAAGTCCTTCTCGGGGTTCAAACCGGCTTGCAGCAAGAAGCTGCGGGGCATCAGATGGCCCGAGGTGCTGCTTTGCGAGCCGAAAGAGATCTGCTTACCCTTCATGTCGGCCAGGGCCTTGATTCCTGAGTTGGTCTTGGCGATGAACACCGACTGAAATCGAGTGTCCTCCTCGCGTTGTGCCAAGGGAACGATCTTGCCCCCGCTTCGAAGGTTGGCTTGGACATGGGTGAATCCACCGAACCAGACCAGGTCCACCTTCTTGTTGACCAGTGCCTCCACCGCTGCCGGGTAGTCGTTGACAGGTGTGAACTCGACCTTCATTCCCAGCTTCTGTTCCAGGTAGGTGGCTATCGGTGTGAACTTGCGTACCTGCTCGGTGGCCGCCTCCTCAGGAATCGTGGTCACCCGAAATACGGTTTGCGCATGGCTGACAATGCCCCAGACCATGACGGCGCCGGCCATGAGCGCGCGCAGGGTACGCGAAGGCGATAAGCTGATCATGAAAGCTCCTTGAACCTGAGTGTTGACAAAAATCTAGATTTAAGTCGATTTTCGATCCCCATGCTTGACGAAGCTGAAAAGGCTGGTCGCCAGCCTCGAGTCATTCAGGTCTATCGTGAAGACCATGCGGCCTTGCGGCGCGAGTTGACCCAGGGCCTGATGCAGGCCCAGGCCCACTGCTCGCCGAAGTTCCTTTACGACGCCTTGGGCTCCCGACTGTTTGAGGCCATTACCGAGTTGCCCGAGTACTACCCCACCCGAGCCGAAGCAGCCCTGTTTGCCGCCCATGGCCAGGAGATAGCCCAAGCGCTTCCTAAAGGAGCTACCTTCTTGGACCTGGGCGCCGGGAACTGCAACAAGGCGGCCGCTTTGTTCGGGCAATTCGAGCCAGCTCGCTATGTGGCCATCGATATTTCGGTGCGGTTCCTGCAAGATGCCCTGCAGTGCCTTCAGCGACAGCACCCGGGGATGGAAATGTGGGGCCTGGGGGTGGACTTTTCAGGCGGCGTGGTGCTGCCAGCGCCCATCGAGCAGGCGGCCGCTGGCCCACGCCTTTGGTTCTATCCAGGCTCGAGCATCGGCAACTTCACCCCCGATGCAGCCCTGGATTTTCTGCGCAGCGTGCGGCAAGCATGCGGCCCAGACAAGGGCAGTGGTTTGCTCATCGGTGTGGACTTGGTCAAGGACACCCCCACCCTGGAAGCCGCCTACGACGATGCACTGGGGGTGACAGCCGCGTTCAACCTCAACCTGCTCTTGCACCTCAACCGCCTCTTGCAGGCGAATTTCCACTTGCCCGAATGGCGCCACCGGGCGCACTACGACCCTGTGCAACAGCGCATTGAAATGCACCTGCAGGCGCGGGATGCGTTGACTGTCCAGTGGCGCGACGAGTCGGGGCAGCCTCGCCAACGTTTCATGCAGGCCGGACAAACGCTGCATACTGAGAACTCCTACAAGTGGACGGTGCACGGGTTTAGCGACCTACTGCAACAGGCGGGTTTTGGCAGCCAAAGACACTGGACCGATGAGGCCCAGGCCTTCGCGGTCTTTTGGGCGCGCGCCCAGTGATCGGGCCAAACCGTCAAGCTAAGGGGTACGCCCCACCGTGCGAAACCCCGCCGGCACATCTTGCCGCTCAGGCAAAAAGAAGTTGCGGTAGCGCGGGCTGCGCAGCCGTGCCGCAGTAAGTGCGCTGGCCCCACGCAGCACGCGATGGGTCCCGAACCACGGGACCGAGTAGTCCCGGTAGGGATGTGGCGTGAAACCCGGATAGGGCTTGAAGGGGCTGGCCGTCCACTCCCACACCTGGCCCCACTCAAACCCGGGCGCAGTCAAGGCTGCGCACTCCCACTGCGCCTCGGTGGGCAGCGCCCGGCCCGCCCAATCACACCAGGCCTGTGCATCGGCCGCACTGAGGTAGGCCGCTGCTGAGTGCGGATTCAAAGGGTGCCAGACACCCCACTGCCGCACCTTCCATTGCCCTGACACGCAACGCAAATGGGCAGGCGCGGGGTAGCCCGTGGCCTGCAAGAACGGTAGGTACTGGCCCCAGCTCACCGCCTGAAGGTCGATCTCAAAGGTGCCAAGGTGGTGTTCGTGGGGGCCACATTCGTTATCAAAACAAAAACGCCCCGGCACAGCTTGCTGGCCCAGCACCCACGTTTGTGCGCTTACCACGGCGCGCCGCACTGGCGAGGCGGTCAGGCTGAGCTCACACCGTGGCGCCAGATCCCCGAGCTGGGCGGTCGCGTCCATCGGCACCACGATCGGCAGCTTCAATGACTGTGCCATGTACAAGACCGCCTCCTGGTGCATGTCTTCATGCACCAGCACCAGCTGCCAACAGTACAGGTCGTGGCCCTGACGTCCAGCCTGCTCCAGACATTGCAGCGTTTCCTCCAGGCCGCGAGACAGCTCCGCCCGCACCACATCCACACCGGGCAGGTCTAGCGACCAGCGCCGAGCATGCGGCACTGTGCTCGAGTTGTACAGCTCGTCTGCATCGGCGCGCGCCGGCGCGCTGCGTTCATGTTCAGGATTGCAACCCAGGCCCAGGGCACGCTGGCGGTTGCGCCCGACCCACCAAGTTTGGAACCAGCCCACATGGCCCCATTCCCAAAGGGGCAGGTTCAGCGTGGGCAGCTGCGGCACCCGTAATTCGGGTGAGGCCTGACACCAGGCCTCCATCAGGGCCAGGGTTCGGGCTCTAGACTGCTCCAAAGCTGCCGCCAAGTCACCGGCTTGATCGGGAACCCCGCTCATCTCGAGATATAAACCTCACATGAAATTCAAGCAGGCCAAGCCGGTGGTGGTGATCGTCACTCCGGCCTGGGCCGACGCCAACAACGGTAATTGGCAAACGGCGCGCCGATGGGCCCGCCACCTCAGTGCCAAGCATACGGTGTTGTTGGCAGACCGGTGGCCGCATAGCCGGTTGGACCTGGGGCCCGGCGCGGGCTTGCAGCCTCAGGCACGGGTGAATGATCTGGCTTTGCAGGCACAGGCCATGTTGGCCTTGCATGCCCGCCGCTCCGCAGCTTCGATCAACGCTTGGCACCGCCAACGGGGTGCGCTGGGCCTTGCCGTGGTACTGACCGGAACCGACCTCTACAAAGACCTGCACAGCGCCGACGGCACCACGGTGGCCGAGGTGCAGCAGTCCATGCGGGCCGCTCAGCACCTGGTGGTGCTGCAAGACCAAGCCCTGCGGGACCTGCCTGCAGCGCTCGCCCACAAGGCCACGCTCATCTTTCAGTCCACCACCACGCGCCGTGCGGTGGACAAGCCCGACTTGCGCCACCATCCTTTACGGGCGCTCATGGTTGGGCACCTGCGCGATGAAAAAGACCCGCTGACCTTGATGCAGGCGGCGTGCTTGTTGCATCAGGTCATGCCGCTGCAGAAACCGGCCTGTGCGCCAAGCATCCGCATCGACCACCTTGGCGCTGCGCTGGAACCCCAATGGGCTGCCGCAGCCTTGGCTACGCAGGCCCAATGCCCGCTCTACCGGTGGCTGGGGGCCTGCACACACGAAACCGCGCGGCGGCGTATTCAGCGGGCTCACGTGCTGGTGCACACGAGCCGCATCGAAGGCGGCGCGCACGTGATCATGGAAGCCGTGTGCAGCGCCACGCCAGTGCTTGCAAGCCGAGTGGCCGGCAACGTGGGTATGTTGGGCAGCGACTACGCCGGCTACTTTGAAGTGGGCGACGCGCAGGGCTTGGCGCGGGCTTTGCAGCGCTTTCAGACCGATGAAGAGTTTCGGTTCACGCTGCAGGCCCAGGCCCGCCTGCGTGCAGCCTGCTTTGAGCCGGCACGCGAGGCACAAGGCCTACACGCGCTGGTCAACGCCCTGCTGGCGACATCGCCCGCATCAGTTCGGGGCCTGCGCTGAGTCGGTGCGCAATGCACGCGACAGCAGCACCACCGGGATCAAACCAACCAGCACAATGGCCAGGCTGGGCAGTGCCGCTTCACCCAAGCGTTCATCGCGTGCCAGATTGAAGGCCACCACCGCCAAGGTGTCCGTGTTGAAGGGACGCAGCACCAAAGTAGCCGGGAGTTCCTTCATCACATCAACAAACACCAACAAGAGCGCGGCCAAGGCACTGCGCCGCAGCAGAGGCAGGTGCAGTTCCCGCAGCACCCGAAAGGCACGCGCACCCAAGAGCCGTGCGGTGTCATCCACCGCAGCAGGCACGCGCGAGTAGCCGGCTTCCACCGCCTGCAGTGCAACCGCTGAAAACCGCACCAGGTAGGCCAGCATCAAGCCCAGGACGGTGCCGGTGAACAAGGCCGGCATACCCCACTGTGGCACCGCAGCCTGCACCCATGCCAGCGGCAGCAAGATTCCCACGGCAATCACGCCACCCGGTACGGCATAGCCCAGCCCCATCACCTGCGCCCCGCCAGCCAGGCCCAGTTGCAAGCCACGGTCCCAAGGCCCCTGCACCGATCGTCGGTTGGCCCTTTGCAGGAAAGCCAACAACAAGGCCAAGCCAGTGGTCAGCAGCCCAGCGCTTAGGGCCAGGCGAAAGCTCGCCCAAGCCCAGTGGCCAAAATTTCCCAGGGGCAAGCCCCAGTCTGAGAACATCAGTTCTTGCCACAGCAGGCGCAAGAGCAGCACCACCGGAACACCAAAGCCCAACATCACCGGTAGCGCGCACAACGCAACGGCCAGTACTGACAATCCGCCCCGCAGCGCCAAAGGCCGTGCGTCTTGCGAACTGGTCGGGCCCTGGCGCGTGCTGGCAAAGCGCAACCGCGCCTGTGCGCGCCGCTCGATCCACAGCAGCAGCGCCACCATCGCCAGCAGCATGCTGGCCAACTGTGCCGCGGCCCACCGATCGTTCATCGCCAACCAGGCCTTGTAGATGCCCGTGGCCAAGGTATCCAGTCCAAAAAAGGCGCTTACGCCGTAATCGGCCACTGTCTCCATCAAGGCCAGCGCTACCCCAGCAGCAATGGCTGGACGCGCCAGGGGCAGCGCCACTTCCACCACTCGGCGCCAGAAGCCCGCACCCAGCAAGCGCGCAGCCTCCATCATCTGAACGCCGCGCTCGGCCAAGGCCGTGCGGGTAAGCAGGTACACATAGGGGTACAAGGCCAGCGTGAACAAGATGATGGCTGCACCCAGACTGCGCACATCCGGCCATAAGGCACCCTGAAGCCCCAGGACAGAGCGCAACGCCGTTTGCACCGGCCCGCTGAACTGCAGCGCATCGGTGTAGGCATAGGCCATCACATAGGCCGGCATTGCCAAAGGCAACAACAGTGCCCACTCGAATACCCGCCTGCCGGGAAAGTCAAACAGCGTCACTGCCGCTGCAGCCCCCGCGCCCAAGAAGGTCACCCCCAACGCGACCGCCACCAGCAACAGCCCCGAGGTCAAGGCATAGCCCGGCAGCACCGTGTCCCACTGGTGCGCCAAGGTGGCCCAGGCCTGCGCGTCTGCACCCACCCAGGAGCCCAGAACCCCCAGGACGGGCAGGCCCAAGGCGGCGCACAGCAACGCGGTAAAAAGGCCGATAAGACGCATAACGAGCAGGTGGGCCGAAAACAGGCCTTCAGGGCTAATGAATAGGAATGGTTTGCATTTACCAACAAACCCGTATCATAGGCGGATGTTTCTTCAGGTGGATCACGTCACCATGCACTACCCGGGTGCCAGCCGGGCCGCCGCCCACAGCGTGTGCCTGAGCCTGACAGCCGGCCAACTCGGGGTGCTGATTGGGCCCTCAGGCTGTGGGAAGACCAGCCTGTTGCGCGCCATCGCCGGGCTGGAGCACCCCAGTCAGGGCCGCATTTGGGTTCAGGGTCGCCCCATCAGCGGACCCGGCCTGCACCTGCCGCCCGAAGACCGCCACATCGGGATGGTGTTTCAGGATTACGCCTTGTTTCCACACCTCAGCGTGGCCGACAACATTGGCTTCGGTGTCAAACACCTGGCCGCTGCCGAGCGCCGGCAGCGGGTGGCCGAACTCTTGGACGTGGTAGGGCTGGCCCATGCGGCCCAACGCGCGCCGCATCAGTTGTCGGGCGGGCAGCAGCAACGGATCGCCCTGGCGCGCGCCCTGGCTCCACGTCCCCAACTCTTGCTGCTGGACGAGCCGTTTTCCAGCCTGGACGTTGACCTGCGCGAGCGCTTGGCCCATGACCTTCGCTCCATCCTGAAGCAAACCGGCACCACCGCCCTGTTCGTGACCCATGACCAACAGGAGGCCTTCGCTCTGGGCGACGTGATCGGCGTCATGCACCAAGGCCGACTTGAGCAGTGGGACAGCCCCTACGAGCTCTACCACCGGCCCGCTACCCGCTTTGTGGCCGAATTCATCGGGCACGCGGTGTTCACGCAGGCGCAGATCATCATGTGTGCCCATGGCCCCTGCGTGCACACCCCACTGGGCGAGATTGACAACCCCAACGAATGTCCACTGCCCAGCGCCTATCCCGACGGCCAGTGTGATGTGCTGCTACGCGCCGACGACATCCTGCACGACGACGACAGCCCAGTGAAGGGGCGCATCGAACGCAAGGCCTTCCGGGGCTCGGAGTTCTTGTACACCCTGCGGTTGGCCACGGGCGAACAGGTGCTGACCCACGTGCCCAGCCACCACGACCACCAGCTGGGCGAATGGATCGGCATACGCCTTGAGATGGATCATGTGGTGACCTTTCCAAGAATGTCCTGAATCGGCTGAAGAACTTCAAACCGGGGCATACCCCAAACCACGGCAAGTCCTTAGAATCAGAAGATTGCTGGGACATCGCGGCGACGCGGGATCGGATCGAACATGAGCTCCAAATTCAAGGTTGCCGGCCTGGTGGCCATCGGCGCACTGGCGGGTGCGCTGACCACGCTTCAGTTTTCGGCCTACGCACGCAGTGCGTTTTCACCGCTGCCCTTGGAAGAGCTGCAACAACTCGCGGCGGTGTTTGGCATCGTCAAGAGCGACTATGTGGAATCGGTGGATGAAAAGAAACTGATCACCGACGCCATCTCGGGCATGGTCTCGGGACTGGACCCACACAGCCAGTACTTCGACAAGAAGAGCTTCAAAGAGTTCCGCGAAGGCACCAGCGGCCGCTTCGTGGGCGTGGGCATTGAGATCGGCATGGAAGACGGCGTGGTGAAGGTCGTCACGCCGATCGAAGGCTCGCCGGCTTTCCGTGCAGGCTTAAGGAGCGGCGACCTCATCACCCGCATTGACGACACACCCGTCAAGGGCTTGAGCATGGACCAGGCGGTCAAGCGCATGCGCGGCGAGCCTGCGACCAAGGTGGTCCTCACCATTTTCCGCAAAGCGGAAAGCCGCAGCTTTCCGGTGAGTATCATCCGCGAAGAGATCCGCATGCAAAGCGTGCGCGCCAAGATGGTGGAACCCGGTTACGGTTGGTTGCGGGTTAGCCAGTTCCAAGACCGTACCGTCGACGACTTCGTTCGTAAGCTGGACGAGTTATACAAGCAAGACCCCAACCTCAAGGGTCTGGTGCTGGACCTGCGCAACGATCCAGGCGGTCTTCTCGAAGGCGCGGTGGCGATGTCGGCAGCCTTCTTGCCCTCTGACGTGGTGGTGGTGTCCACCAACGGCCAGTTGCAGGACGCCAAGGCTGTCTTCAAGGCCACGCCCGAACACTACCTGCGCCGCGGTGGCAACGATCCGCTACGCCGCCTGCCCGACGCCGTCAAAAAGGTGCCACTGGTGGTGCTGGTCAACGAAGGCTCGGCCTCGGCCAGCGAAATCGTGGCTGGGGCGCTACAAGACCACAAGCGTGCCACCATCATGGGCGCGCAGACCTTCGGCAAAGGTTCGGTGCAAACGGTGCGCCAACTGTCGGCCGAAACCGCCCTGAAGATCACCACCGCGCGCTACTACACGCCCAATGGCCGCAGCATTCAAGCCAAGGGCATCGTGCCCGATGTATGGCTGGACGAAACCGCAGAAGGCAATGTCTTTGCAGCGCTTCGCACCCGTGAGGCCGACCTGAGCAAGCACCTCAGCCAAGCCGATGAGGCCAAGGACGCCACCCGTGAGAAGGCCCGCGAGGAAGCGCGCAAAAAGCTCGAGGAGATGAGCAAGAACAATGAAATCAAACCGCTGCCCGAATTTGGCAGCACGGAAGATTTCCCCTTGCAGCAGGCGTTGAACCAACTTAAGGGCAAGCCGGTAGCGGCCAGCAAGGCAGCGACCGAGCGAAAGGCGCAGGCGCCTGAATCCTGAACCGCCACCGCTGGGGCACAGCCTGCTGATCTACCAAGGCTGCCCGCAGCCATGACCGACGACGAGCTGCTGCGCTATTCGCGCCACATCCTCCTGCCCGAGCTGGGGGTCGAGGGCCAAAAACGGCTGCTAGATTCGCGGGCTCTGGTGATTGGGGCTGGCGGCCTGGGCTCGCCGGTGGCCCTGTACCTGGCCGGCGGTGGCGTGGGACGCATCACCTTGGTCGACCACGACACTGTAGATGTGACCAATCTGCAACGCCAGATCGCTCATGGCCAAGACACAGTGGGGCAGCCCAAGGTTCAGTCGGCCCGCCAGCGTATGCTGCAGATGAATCCGCTGGCGCGCATCCGAACCTTGCAGGAAAAGGCTGATGCCGCGCGGCTGCATGAATTGGTGGGCCAGCATGATGTGGTACTGGACTGCAGCGACAACTTCAGCACCCGACAAGCGGTCAACGCCGCCTGTGTGGCCCATCGGATTCCCCTGGTTTCTGGCGCAGCCATCGGCTGGGACGGGCAGATTTCGGTGTACGACACCCGGCAGCTTGAGCACCCCTGCTACGCCTGTGTCTTCCCGCCCGACACCACTTTCGAAGAAGTGCGCTGCGCCACCATGGGCGTATTTGCCCCCCTGGTGGGCATCATCGGCAGCCTGCAGGCGGCTGAGGCGCTGAAGCTGTTGTCGGGTACCGGCAGCAGCTTGGCCGGTCGCCTGTGCATGTTGGACCTGCGCACTGCGCAATGGGATGAGGTCCGACTGGCCCGCCAGCCCAAGTGCCCGGTTTGTTCGCACCGCGCTCGACACGCCTGACAGCCAGCCGAAATTCAGGGACAACACGGGCTCGCCGGTTGCCGCAGGGCTCAAGCCCCAGGCACAGCCCTGAAAATGCCCAACGTCACGAGGGCGGTCATGCGGCACTATGTCGCCGGCTGCACATGGAAGGCCTTGAGGGCGGGACGGTCGAGCTTGCCATTGGGGTTTTGCAAGAGAGGGCTTGCGAGCTAGACCACCCTTACCCAGGGGATGGCCCAGGACCAGGCCGTGCAGACACGCCGGTGGCGGGGCAGCAAGCCAACTCGTGGGAAAAGTACGTCATGCTGAAATAATTCAGCCTATGACGACTGTCTTGCTGACCGGGGCTACTGGCTACATCGGTTCACACACCTGGCTGGCGCTGCATGGTGCAGGGTTCCAGGTCGTAGGCTTGGACAACTTCAGCAACAGCTCATCCGTGGTCCTGCGCCGAATCGAGCAGCTGACGGGATCCAGCCTGATCTTCGAAAAGCTGGATGTGAACGATGGCCCCGCCCTTGCAGCGGTGCTGGCCCGCCACCGAGTTGCCGCAGTGGTGCACTTTGCCGCCTTCAAAGCAGTGGGCAAGTCCACCGCACAACCGCTGGCCTACTACCGCAACAACCTGGGCGGTCTGGTTTCCTTGTGCCAGGCCATGCAAGCCAACGCTTGTCACCACCTGGTATTCAGCAGCAGCGCCACGGTGTACGGCAAGCCTGATCGCTTGCCCATCCGAGAAGACGCCACAGTACAGGCCACAAACCCCTATGGCCAAACGAAGCGCATGGGCGAGCAGATCCTGGAAGACCTGGGCCGGGCCGAGCCAGCTTGGCGCAATGGCATCCTGCGCTACTTCAACCCGGTGGGTGCCCATGAGAGCGGTTTGATCGGCGAGGACTCCCGCGGAGTGCCCAACAACCTGATGCCTTTTGTGGCCCAAGTGGCGGTGGGACGTCGGCAACGGCTGCAGGTCTTCGGTCAAGACTACGACACGCCCGATGGCACCGGTGTGCGCGACTACATCCATGTGATGGACCTGGCACAGGGCCATGTGGCGGCGCTTCAGGCCATGTTGAGCCACAGCGGGTCTTTTACCGTCAACCTGGGAACCGGCCAGGGCCACTCGGTGCTTGAACTGGTGCGCGCCTACGAAGCAGCCAGTGGACGGCCGATCCCTTTCGAGGTGGTGGCCCGGCGACCCGGCGATATCGATGCGTGTTACGCGGACCCCGCGAGAGCGCTCAGCCTCTTGGGCTGGCGCGCCCAGCGAGGCCTGGCCCAGATGTGCGAAGACAGTTGGCGCTGGCAGCGCCTAAACCCTCAAGGCTTCGAATCAAGCTGAGAGCGGCGATCGGACCGGCTGGCCCGACCGGCCCGCGTGGGCCGGGTGCGGGGCCGCTGCGCCGCGCCATCGGCGTCACAAGCCTGCGCAATCCATCGCTCGATGCGCGCTGTCAATTGCTCGGTGGACAGTTGTTCGCGCAAACGTTCAACCAAGAGGGGCAGGCAAAAAGGGCTGGGCGACTGCAGCTCCACGCGCAGCCATGGCCACTGGCGCATGCGCAGCAGCGCCTGTCGCAGGCGCTGAACGTCCAACTCCTGGCTAAGCACCTCATGTTCGGCCTGCATGAGCAGTTCATTGCCACGGTCGTACTGGCGAAAGACCTCATAGAACAGGCTGCTAGAGGCTTGAATTTGTCGGGTGGTCTTGCGCGCACCGGGTAAGCCCCCGTGGACCAAGCCCGCCACGCGCGCGATCTCCCGAAAGCGCCGCTGAGGCAGGTGCCCCGCTTTCAAGCTGTCCAGGATGTCGGCCAACAAGGTGTCTTCGCAACCAGGTGGCAGCAGAAGGGCCTGCAGGGCCTGGGCATCTTGGGGCAAGTTCATGGCCGTAGGTGACACGATCTCCAAGCCCAAATCGTTCACCGAAAGCGACAGGCTCAGTCCCTGTTCACTGTGTTGTGCCAGGCGCCAGGCCAAGAGCTGAGCCAAACCGGTATGCACCAAACGGCCTGCGAAGGGATAGACGAAGAGATGCTCCCCTTCGCGCGACTGCAAGACCTCCACCAGCAGGCGTCCAGCCACTGGCAAGGCCGAGAGCGCCTGTTGGGTGCGCAACATTGGCCAAGCCGCTTGCAGCTCGGCCTCCTGGGTCGACAGGGCTTGCGCATGTGCGGTGCTGGCAGCCTGCACCTCCCCCAAAACCGCCAAGGTGGCATCAGCCAACTCGGTGGAAAGGGGCATCTTGCTGCCGGCCCAGGTAGACACCACACCCTTGGGCTTATGGGCCTTGCGCACATAGGCATTCATCTCGCGGGTGCGCACGTACTCCAATAATCGGCCAGCGAACACAAAGCAGTCCCCCGGCGACAGCCGCGCAATGAAGCCTTCCTCGATCGTGCCTAAGGTGCCGCCGGAAACCCACTTCACCTGTAGCCCTGCATCGCTGACGATGGTGCCCACCTGTTGCCGATGCCGCTGGGCCAAGCGCCGGTCTTGCACCAAGCAGCGGCCCCCCACACGCTGCACCCGGTGGTACTCGGGGTAGGCCGATAGGCTGCTGCCACCACGTTCGACAAAGGCCAGGGCCCATTCAAAGGACTCCCGGCTGAGCTCGGCATAGGCCTGGGTACGCTGCACCTCACGGTACAGAGCATCCGGCTCGAAACCGCCCCCAATAGCCACGGTTACCAGGTGCTGGACCAGCACATCCATGGGGGCGTTCGGGCTGCTGCGAGACTCCACACGACCGGCTTGTGCCGCGCGCCGCGCGGCCACCGCTTCGACCAACTCCAGGGTGTTGGTGGGCACGAGGGTGACGCGACTAGGCCGGCCAGGGGCGTGACCACTTCGCCCAGCGCGCTGCAGCAGCCGCGCCACACCCTTTGGTGATCCCACCTGCAGCACCCGCTCCACCGGCAAGAAGTCCACGCCCAGATCCAAGCTCGAAGTGGCCACCACCGCTTTGAGCTGGCCTTGTTTGAGGCCCTGCTCCACCCAGGTCCTCACCTCGGTGTCCAAGGAACCATGATGCAGGGCCACCAATCCCGCCCAGTCCGGTCGTGCCTGCAGGATCAATTGGTACCAAATCTCGGCCTGCGACCGTGTGTTGGTGAAGACCAGGCAAGTGCCGCTGGATTCGATCTCTTTGACCACCGGCTGCAGCATCTGTGCCCCCAGATGTCCGCCCCAGGAAAAGCGCCCTGGTTGCTCAGGCAGCAGGGTGTCGATCACCAAGGACTTGTCTACTCGCCCTTGAACCAAGGCTGCGGGCTGCGAAAGCGGCAGTGGCCTCACCAGGGTGTGCAGCGCTTCCTGCAAATTACCCAGTGTGGCGCTCAATCCCCAAACCAACAGACCTGGTCGCCAAGTGGCCAGGCGAGCCAGGGCAAGCTGCAATTGCACGCCGCGCTTGCTGCCGATGAGTTCATGCCACTCGTCCACCACCACCGCCTGCAGGTGAGACCAGCGCTGCGCTGCGTCTTCTCGGGTGAGCATCAGGCTCAACGACTCTGGTGTGGTGACCAGGACCTCCGGCGCACGGCGCTCTTGTCGCGCGCGTTCTGCCGAGGCCGTGTCTCCGGTCCGGGCTTGCGCCTGCCACTGGGGCTGCAGGTCCGACAGGGGTTCGCGCAAAGCCAACAGCGTGTCCTGCGCCAAGGCGCGCATGGGGGTGATCCACAAGATGCGGGTTGCCCCCGCCGTGCCTGGGGCAAGGGCCTGGGCGCGCTGCAGCAAGCCCAACGCCACGGCATAGGTCTTGCCGCTGCCGGTGGTGGCATGCAGCAGCCCGCTGCGCCCCTGAGCCATGTGTTCCCAAACCTCTTGCTGAAAGGGGTGGGGCTGCCACCCGCGCGCGTGCATCCAAGCCCAGGCCGCCATTGGGGTGCTCATGCGCTCACGATCCAGCCCTCCAGCGGATCCACATCGTCTGGCAAACCCCAGCGCGGTCGCAGGCTCGCCCAAGCAGCCTGCATCAGACACAGCACTGCATCCAAGGCGTCACCGCGGGCATCGTCAACCAAGGCGTCGCGTTGTGCATGGGTCAAAGCCACACGTAAGCCCAACCGGCTTCGGCCTTGCTCCAGGGCTTCAATCAGGTCTTTTCGAGCGATCAAGCGCTGCGGGGTTTGCTTGGCCCGGTCATCACTCTTGTAGGAGCGGTTGCCAATAAGCTCTCGAGCCAGCAGACCGGGATAGGCCTCCAGGGCAACCCGTGGCAGCGCACGCTCGCGCAGGCCCGGCAGATTGGCCGGAAGCGCGCGCAACAGCGGCACGCCAGCATGCATCATGAATGCCACCGGCGGGTTGACCCACTTCATCGAAGGGCTGGACCCTGCGGGCGCATCACAGGCGCGGTGCGCGAACTTGGAGCCCACCGGACGCGAGGCCGTGTAGGCGGCAAAGGTGGCCCGGATCTCGGCACGGCTCAGGCTGCAGTAGTGGTCCATGCAGGCAGCCCAGTCAGTGGGCCAGCCCAGGTGTTCAACCAGGGCCCTGGGCAGCCCAAACGGCAGGTCGAATCCTCCCACCCATGCGGGCTCAGCCTGCAGGGCTTTCAACAGGTCGCTGTGTTGGGCACAGGCCTGCAAGCCTTGAAGGCTGACCCGTCGGCCCTGCCGCTGCCCCCAAGCCAGCACCACCGGCTTGCGGGCGCTGGGGGCGCTGCTGAAGTCCACGCCCAGCAAGCATGCAGCCATCGGAGCTTGGGTTTTGGTTGGCGGCATGATGGCACTGTAGGGCAAGCGCTGCGGCGCTACAGTCAGGCCATGGAGAACCCGATCCTGGTTGAAGCCCTAAGGGGGGCTGCAGTGGAGTCTTTTCACCGAGGTGCGGTAGCGGTGGTGGATGACTGCGGCCGCATGATTTGGTCCTGTGGTGACGTCCAGCGGCCCATCTTTCCCCGCTCGGCGGTGAAGTTGCTGCAGGCGCTGCCACTGGTGGCCAGCGGTGCAGCCCAGCGTTTGGGACTGTCTGACGAAGAACTGGCACTGGCCTGTGCCTCACACGGCGGCGAACCTGCACATTCCCAAACAGCCGCAGCGATGCTGGCCAAGGCAGGTGTGGACCACAGCATCCTGGAGTGTGGTTCCCACTGGCCCTCGCATGAGGCCAGCGAGAGGGAATTGGTGTGCCGCGGTCTCGAGCCTACCGTGCTGAACAACAACTGCTCAGGCAAGCACGCGGGCTTCGTGTGCGTGGGCTGCGCGATGAGCGGCCTCACCGGTCGACCCCTGGTGGACTTCATGCGCGGCTATGTCGAGCCCGAACACCCAGTGATGCGCGAGGTCACCCGGGCGGTAACTGTAGCCACCGACCATATGGTGGCGCAGGCGCCGCGCGGCATCGATGGCTGCTCCATCCCCACCTACGCCATCCCGCTGTACAACTTGGCTATGGGCTTTGCACGGGCTGGCACCGGTAACGGCCTGCCGCCGCAGTGGGGCCAAGCGGCTCGGCGCTTGCGTGAAGCCATTGCACAAGCACCGTTCATGGTGGCAGGCACCGGACGATTTGATACCCGCGTGATGCAACGCTTGGGCCAGCGGGTGTGCTGCAAGATTGGCGCCGAAGGGGTGTATTGCGCAAGCCTGCCTGAACGCGGTTGGGGAGTGGCCCTGAAAATGGACGATGGCAACACCTCGCGCGCGGCTGAGGTGGTGATGGCGGCCCTGATTGAAGCACTGCTGCCTCTGTCGCCCGATGACGCTGCTGCGCTGCGCAGATTGAGCGAGGCGGAACTGCGCAATTGGCAAGGCCGTACCGTGGGCAGCCTGCGGGCAGCAGCTGAATTCCGCTGCGCCGTCTCAGGATTACAGCGCTGATGCCTACCCACGCTCCAGGGCCTGCAAGGTCTGCAAGGTGTCGGCTTCGTGCAAGGGCTTGTCGGTGCGCCAGCGCAGCATACGGGGAAAGCGCAGTGCCAGGCCGCTCTTGTGTCGCGGACTGGGGGCAATTCCTTCAAAGCCCAATTCGAAGACCAGGCTGGGCACTACGCTGCGTACCGGGCCGAACTTGTCCACGGTGCTGCTGCGGATCACTTTGTCGACTTGAGCGAACTCCTCATCGCTCAAGCCTGAATACGCTTTGGCAAACGGCACCAAGTGCAGTGCAGCAGGGTCTACTGCTTGACGCTGCGTGACGGACTGCAGCACCGCCTGAACCTCGGCCGCGTCTCTCGGTGTGCGGCTCCAAACGGCAAAGGTGTAATCGGTGTACAGACTCGCCCGTCGCCCGTGACCGGCCTGGGCATAGACCAATACCGCGTCGATGGTCATGGGCTCGACCTTCCACTTCCACCAACCGAGCACACCCGAGCCTTCCACCTTTCGGCGCCCCAGCCCATAGGGCGCAGCGCGGTGCTTGAGCATGAACCCCTCCACACCTCGTGCACGGCTTTGCGCCCGCAAGGTCTGCAGGGCTGACCAACTTGGACTGGGCTCATCGGTGCCGACCAGCGGCGACAAGCCAAACGGCCCCTGCAACAGCAAGGCTTCCAGCGCCTGGCGGCGCCAGTGCTGAGGCTGTGGTCGTACATCGTTGCCCTGATGCTCCAGAAGGTCGTACGCGATGAAACTCACCGGTGTTTGAGCCAACAAGGACCTGCTCAGGGTCTTGCGGGTGATGCGCTTCTGCAGTTCGGCAAAGGATGCGGGACGCCCCTCATGCATCACCAGCAATTCACCGTCCAGCACGGTTCCATCGGGCAAGGCTTGCGCCGCCTGCGCAACCTCGGGGAACCGATCAGTAATCAGTTCCTCGCCGCGTGACCAAATCCAGACCTGCTGCGCTCGGCAAACCACCTGCGCCCGTATACCGTCGTACTTCCACTCGACTTGCCAGTCGCCGGCCAGGCCCATCGCCTGCTCAAGCGCTTGCTCCTCGGCGGGACCGAGAGCCTGTGCCAGAAAGAAGGGATATGGTTGACCCTGCTGCAGCTGAACATCGCCCTGGACCTGTCCAATCAGGCGCAGCCAGTCTTGTGCCGTCGGGCGTACCGAATTCTGGGTGTAGCCCATCATCCGCTGAGCCACCTCACTGGGCTGCGACCCCGAATGCTCGGCAACGGCACGCTGCACCAAGAGCTTGCTCACGCCCACGCGAAAGCCGCCGCCCACCAGCTTGGTCAAGAGGAAGCGCTCCGAAGCATCCAACACCCCCCAAAGCGCCTGCAAGTGCTGCTTTTGGGTTGTAGGGTCCAAGCCCCTAAGCGGCAGTAGACCCTCTTCCATCCACCGGGCCAGGCCGTCCTGCGCACTGAGGTGGCCCGTCTGGCCCCCTTCAGACACCCGAGTTGGCAACAGATGCGCCATCGTCTCGGCCAGGTCGCCAACCACCTGGTAGCACTCCTCGAACAGCCAGGCCGGTACACCGGCTGCTTCACAGGCGGCCTGCCGCAGTATCGCCGTTGGTACCGCCTGACGGGGCTTTCCACCGGCCAACAAGTACACCGCCCAGGCAGCATCCTCCGATGCCGCACCAGCCAGATGCTCGCGCAGGGCCTGCACCTTGGTCTGGGTGGAGGTGCTGGAATCGAGCTGTGCGTATAGGTGTGCGAACTCACGCATAGGACTCACCTGCGCTTTCCCCGCCACCTTCGCCTTCGAAGGCGGTCTTAAACGACCCTGCCTGCAGGCCTTGCTCACTCAACCAACGCACCATCGCCGCCTCGTAGCCGTGGGTCACGATCACCCGATGGGCACCGCTGGCAGAGATGGCCCTTTGCAGACCCGGCCAGTCAGCGTGGTCGCTCAGCACAAAGCCGCGGTCGATCGAGCGGCGACGCCTAGCACCGCGTAACTGCATCCAACCGCTGGCGAAGGCATCACTGTAGCTGCCAAAGCGTTTTAGCCAGGGCGACCCTTGCACCGATGGTGGGGCCACCACCAAGGCGCCGGCAAGGTCGCTTTTGCCCAAATCCTGCACGCGGTGCACCGCGGGCAAGGCCACACCGGCCCGCCGATAGCCCTCATTGAGTGGCTCCACCGATCCGTGAACCACGATTGGTCCGATGCTCGCATCCACACCGGCCAGGATGCGCTGCGCCTTACCGAAGCTGTAGGCCATGAGCAGGCTGGCCCGACCGGCCGAACGGTTGTGGGCCCACCAATGGTTGATCTCCTCAAAGACCCGAGCCTGCGGCTGCCAGCGGTAAATGGGCAGGCCGAAGGTGGACTCGGTAATGAAGCATTCGCAGTGCACGGGCTCCCAGGGGTCGCAGGTGGGATTGCGCTCGTCATGCTCGCTCAGAAAGTAGTCACCCGATACCACCCACACCCGACCGCGGCGCTCCAGTCGCACCTGCGCGGCACCCAGCACATGTCCAGCAGGGTGCAGGCTGATGCGCACACCCCGGTGCTCCACCACTTCAGCCCAATCCAGAGCTGTGAGCTCAATATCCACGCCCAGCCTCGCCCGCAGGACTCCTTCACTGCGGGCACTGGCCAGGTACCGCATACAGCCTCGCCGGGCGTGGTCAGCATGGGCATGCGTGATGACGGCACGGTCCACCGGTCTCCAGGGGTCGATGTAGAAGTCCCCTTCCGGGCAATACAAACCCAGGGGGGTCTCCACCACCAGGTCGTCTTCAAGGCCTGCTGGCTTCATCGCTGCCGGCCACCGGAAAGAACAAACCACATGGTCAGATCCCGCAATGCATTTAGTAGTTCGATCGTATGCCGGCCAGTCGCAGATACAAGCGGGCCAGCAGAGCGACGGCCCGGCGGCGCAAGGCGCCGACCCAACCGGCGGTCACCGGCGTGTCGGAAACTGCACGCGACTGGCAAAAAGCCCGCTCAAGAGCCCGTGCCACCTCGCGCACAAACTTACCATCTCGTATAGCCAGATTGGCTTCGAAGTTAACCAGTAGCGACAAAGGATCAAGGTTGGAGCTGCCAATCGTGGCCCAAGCCTCGTCAACCCTGACCACTTTGGCGTGCAGTGCAGCCGCCTCGTACTCAAAGATTTGCACCCCACCGGCCAGCAACTCGCGATATAGGACCTGTGCGGCCAACGCTGCGATTCTGTAGTCGGGCCGGCCCTGCAACAGCAGTCGAACCCGGACCCCGCGCTGCGCAGCTTCAAGCAAAGCACGGCGCAGCACACGACCCGGATAGAAGTAGGGACAGGCGATGTCGATGTCCTGCCGGGCTTGCCCACAGGCCCAAAGCAGAGCCGCCTGCACGCTGTGCCGCTGGCGTAGGTTGTCACGCAACAAGAAGGCCGCTTCAACCGTGCCTGGATGGGATGGCTCGGTCTGGTCGCGGGCAGCCCCGAGCACGGGCGTGCTGATGCGGCTGGTCATACGCATAGACCGCATCAGTTCTCGGGCCCTTTGCAGCCCGTGAGGGCTGCGTACCATCTGGGCCACTTCATCGGTCCAATCAGCACCAAATGCGGCTCGGGTCCATATGGCACGGGCTGCCTGCACCATTGGGCCCACCACGGGCCCACGCACCTGTACCGCGTAGTCCAGGCGCGGCCCGCTTTGGGGGCCATCGTGCAGATCGATGCGGTCATCGATCACATTGATACCGCCAACGAAGCCCAACTCGCCGTCCACCACTGCCACCTTCTGATGCAGCCGGCGCAGGTGTTCAGACTGCAACAAAGTCCACCAACGGTCCAGCGGCCGGTACACAGCCAGTGATACGGATGTGTGGCCCCACCATTGGCGCAAGGTAGCCACTGATTGAATCGAGCCAAAGCCATCCACTACCACGCGTACCCGCACACCCCGATGTGCAGCGGCCGACAAGGCCTGAGCCACCGCCTGTGCCGAATCGTCGTGGTGAAAGATATAGGTGCTAAGCCACACCTCATAACGCGCCTTGTTCACCGCCGAAATCAACGCGGCAAACAGCTCAGAGCCGCCCGTCAGCAGCTGAACCTCATTGCCGGGCAGATAGTGGGCGCGGCGTCGCAGGTACCAAGCGGGTAAGGGCTCCATAGTGCCTGGCCTCAATGGCTTTCAAATTCAGCCACCAAGGGCAGATGGTCCGACAGGCGCGCCCAGTTCAGACCGCGTGGCACCTGAGCGGCGGTACAGCGCAAGCCTCGTGTGTAGAAGCGATCCAGCGCAAACACCGGGATGCGAGAGGGAAAAGTGCTTAGGGGCTTGGGCCTTGCCGGACCGGAGGCCATGCCCAGGGAGTCAAGGACCGGCATACTCGCCCGGCTCAAGCCTTGCCGTTCAAACACTGGGTCGAGCTTCTCACCCCAGTCATTGAAGTCGCCCCCCACGATCAAACGCTCGTCGGGGGGCACTTCGCTCTCGATGAGCTGGATCAGACGTTCGGCTTGGCGGACCCGGCTGGTGTGCATCAGGCCGAAATGTGCAACCACTGCATGCAAGGTGGAGCCCAACCAGTCAATGGTCACATGCAAGAGCCCACGCTGCTCAAAGCGGTGGTCGCTCACATCATGGTGTCCGACCGCACCTAAAGGCCAGCGGCACAAGAGCGCATTGCCGTGTTCACCATGCCGCGTGACCGCGTTGGTGCGGTACACACTGTGATAGCCCTCAGGGGCTAGGAACTCGGCTTGGCCTTGCAATGGCCAGGGCTGTGGCCCGTGTGCGAAGCGCCGCGCCTCTCGGTGGTGGAACAAGCGCACTTCCTGCAGCATCACCAAATCGGCCTTGAGCGAGGCCACCCCAAGCTCCAAGTTGTGGATTTCCAGGCGCTTGCGCGGTCCGATGCCCCGCACACCTTTGTGGATGTTGTAGGTGGCCACGCGCAGCGTGGCGGCCGGGGGCTTCATGGCGCAGCGGGGCTCCCCTCAGGTTCCGAGGCCAGTAAACCTCGGCAGCATCAGAATAGCCTCGGCGTTGCTCGGTGAAAAGCAGCGGTCAGCTGCTTCCTGCCAGGGCCACCACCGGTACTGCAGGTGCTCACGTGGAGAAAGCGCCACTGGTATGTCGAGCGGTACCAACAGACCGAAGACATGTTCGGTGTTGTGGGTCACGCCGGGTGCATATCGATGCCGCCAGGCCGGATAAATCTCGTAGATGTTGGCAATTGACCAGTCGCGCAACTGGTCTTCGGGTACCTGGGCAGAGCCAATGTCGATGCCAGTTTCCTCGCGCACCTCACGCACGCAGGTCTGATGCAGCGGCTCGTCCACTGCGTCTTTTGAGCCCGTCACGCTCTGCCAGAAGCCCGGCTTGTCGGCCCGCTCGATCAACAGCACCTGGCCATCGGCCGTGTGGATCACCACCAGCACGCTGATGGGGATCTTCGGTGAACGGCCGGGCTCAAGGTTGGCGCTGCTCATGCTCTCATGATGCCGCCAAAGCCAAGATCAGGCAGCCGCCTGGGAATTACGCAGTCGAATGTGCAACTCGCGCAATTGTTTTTCGTCGACTTGGCTCGGTGCTCCGGTCAATAGACACTGCGCACGTTGCGTCTTTGGGAAGGCGATCACATCGCGGATGCTCTCTGCGCCGGTCATCAAGGTGACCAAACGGTCCAGCCCGAACGCCAGGCCACCATGGGGTGGTGCGCCATACTGCAGCGCATCCAGCAGAAAGCCAAACTTCACTCGGGCATCAGCTGCCGAGATATTGAGGGCCTTGAAGACCTTGCTCTGCACCTCAGCGCGGTGAATCCGCACCGATCCACCGCCCAGTTCCCAACCGTTGAGCACCATGTCGTAGGCCTTTGCCACGCAGCGTCCTGGGTCGGTGTCCATATAGTCTTCGTGGCCGTCCTTCGGCGCGGTGAAGGGGTGGTGAACCGCATTCCAACGGTTTTCCTCTTCATCATGCTCAAACATGGGGAACTCCACCACCCACAGCGGCGCCCAACGGTCTTCAAACAGGCCGTGCTCGCGACCGAAGTCGCTTAGGCCAATCTTCAGCCGCAGGCTGCCGATGGCGTCGTTGACCACCTTGGCCTTGTCAGCGCCAAAGTACAGCAAATCGCCACTTTTGGCGCCCGTGCGCTCCAGGATGGCCTTCAGTGCTGCATCGTGAATGTTCTTGACGATGGGCGACTGCAGGCCCACGCGCACGTCAGCCCCCGATTGCCCGGCGGAGACGTCGTTGACCTTGATCCACGCCAAGCCCTTTGCCCCGTAAATCTTGACAAATTCAGTGTGGCCATCAATGTCTCCGCGCGACAAAGCGGCGCCCCCGGGCACCCTCAGAGCGACCACACGGCCACCCGCCGCATTGGCCGGGCTACTGAAGACCTTGAAGTCCACATCCTTCATCACATCGGTGATTTCGGTGAACTCCATCTTGACGCGCAGATCGGGTTTATCCGAGCCGAAGCGGAACATCGCATCCGCATAGGTCATCACCGGGTACTCGCCGAGTTCCACATTCATGGCCTTGCGAAAGACGTGGCGGATCATGCCTTCGAACATATCGCGAATCTCCTGCTCGTTGAGGAAGGAGGTTTCGATGTCAATCTGGGTGAATTCCGGCTGGCGGTCAGCGCGCAGATCTTCGTCGCGGAAGCACTTGGTGATCTGGTAGTAGCGGTCAAAACCCGAAACCATCAGCAGCTGCTTGAACAGCTGGGGCGATTGCGGCAGCGCGAAGAACTGCCCATCGTGTACCCGACTGGGCACGAGATAGTCGCGCGCACCTTCAGGCGTGCTCTTGGTCAACATCGGCGTTTCGATGTCCACGAAGCCCTGGTCGTCGAGGTACTTGCGCACCTCCATAGCCACGCGGTAGCGCAGGATCAGGTTTTTCTGCATCGCTGGGCGGCGCAGGTCCAGTACACGGTGGGTCAGGCGCACCGTTTCACTCAGGTTCTCGTCATCAAGCTGGAAGGGCGGCGTAACGCTGGGGTTGAGTACCTCCAAGGCGTAGCACAGCACTTCGATGCGGCCACTGACCAGGTTGGCGTTTTCGGTGCCGGCCGGTCGAGCACGCACCTTGCCCACCACCTTCAGGCAGAACTCGTTGCGCACGCCTTCGGCGGTCTTGAACATGTCGGGGCGGTCTGGGTCACACACGATCTGCACCAACCCCTCGCGGTCGCGCAGGTCGATGAAGATCACCCCGCCGTGGTCGCGTCGGCGGTGGGCCCAGCCCATGAGGGTAACGGCTTGGTCCATCAGTTGCTCGCTGACGAGTCCGCAATAGGTGGTGCGCATAGGGTGCTCCGTTGTCGCTGTGATGGCGCGGGCTAATTCTGAACCCGGTGCCACACCAGGTACGTCCGGCACGCCCTGCGCCGATCAAGATGAACTGCTTGGATTGGGGAATTCACAAGCGGTGCCCAGCACCGCTATATGTGGCCACGGGGTTGACCCCTAAGGGCTGACCGTCTGCCTTGACGGTCAACCCTGCCGGTTGGGGTCGGCCTCCCCCGGCACCTTGGTGGCCGGTGGGGGTGAAACAACACCCATGGAGATGATGTATTTGAGGGCCTCGTCCACGCTCATGTTTAGCGGGCGCAGCTCGGTGCTGGGCACCATGAGGAAAAATCCCGAGGTCGGGTTCGGTGTGGTGGGCACATACACACTGGTGTGTTCAGTCTGCAGGTGCTGCGCCACCTCGCCACTGGGCTTGCCGGTGACGAAGGCGATCGTCCAGGTGCCAGCACGGGGATACTGCACCAGAACCGCCTCACGAAATGCGTTTCCGCTGCTGGAAAACAGCGTGTCTGACACCTGTTTGACCGAGCTGTAGATGCTCTTGACGATCGGGATGCGTTGCACAATGCGCCCGCCTTGACGCAAGGCCCATTGACCAAAATAGTTGGCAGCAAAGACGCCAGTAAGCAGCAGCGCCAGGAACACGGCAAGCACGCTCATGCCAGGAATGCGGCGCAGCGACTCCAGCGCTGCATGACTTTCGGCTGGCAGCACCGCTTGAGTTGCCGCAATCACCCACAGAAACAGCCCGTCCAGTGCGCCCCACACCGCATGCAACACCCAGACGGTCACCACCAGGGGCAACCAAACCAAAAGGCCAGCAATGAGGTAACGCCTGAGCATGGTGCCGCGCCGCGGGGGTTATCAGTTGCAAGCGCGGGATGAAGCGCTGGCCGCCGAAGCAGCAGCCGAGGCGTCCCCTCCCGACCCCGACACGCCCGATGAGTCACCGGACCCGGACGACCCCGGCGAACCTATGCCTTCAGACCCACCAGAACCCGAACTTGAGCCCGACGAACCGCCGTTGGCCGCAGGGGCCTCAGCCGTACCAGTCGCTGCGGTGTCGGCTGCCTTGCCTGCCGAAGCGCCACCCCGGAAATCGGTCACGTACCAACCTGAGCCCTTGAGCTGAAAACCCGCTGCGGTGACTTGTTTTGAAAACGTTTCCGCGTGGCAGGCCGGGCAGGTGCTCAGAACCGGGTCGGAGATCTTTTGCAGCACATCCTTTGCATGGCCGCAGGCGCTGCAACGATAGGCGTAGATGGGCATGATGGGTTCAGGACATGGTAGACAACCCGCTAGTATAAGTTCACGGCTCTGGCTGCACCTGGCGCGGGGCCAGAAGCGGCCGGGGACCGCCGCGCCACACCCAGGCCTCAGGCGTTCGTTCCGCTCAACTTGTGGTCGGACTCATACCGGTTGTGCAGCCACTGGGGCAACAAGGACCCCGCCACCATGCCCAGCAAGGCGGCGATCAGACCGGCCAGTTGGGGCGGAAACGACTCTCCCAAGCCACTGACCTGTTCGAAGAAAAAGATCCAAGTGCCGATGCCCGCGGCGACGGAAAAGATGGCCCCTTGTGTGGTGGCGCGAGACCAGTACAAACCAAACACCAGCGGCACAAAAGCGCCCACCAAGGTGACCTGATAGGCCGATGACACCAGTTCGAAGATGGGTGTGCCCTGCATCGCAATTGCATAAGCCAGCACCAAGGCAGCGAAGATCACGATCGTGATGCGCATGGCCAGCAGCTGCTGGCGGTCGCCCATGTGCGGCAGCAGATTCCTCAGAATGTTCTCGACAAAGCTGGTCGATGGGGCCAACAGAGTGGCCGACGAGGTACTCTTGATAGCCGACACCAAGGCCCCGAAGAACAAGATCTGCATGATCAGGGGCATCTGGCTCATGATGAAAGTGGGTAGCAGAAGCTGATAGTCGTCACGAGCCATTTCCAGCGCCTGGTCACCCATCACCACGACGGCGCTGGCCACAATGAACATGGGCACAAAGGCAAACAGGATGTAGCTCGCCCCGCCAATGATGGCCCCGCGTTGGGCCGTCTTCTCGTCCTGGGCCGACATCACCCGCTGGTAAACGTCCTGCTGGGGAATACTGCCCAACATCATCGTCAGGGCAGCCCCTACAAACATTGCTACATCGGTGAGCGTAGGCTCAGGCCAAAAGGTCCAGAGGCCTCGTGTGGCGACTTGGTCCAACACTACCTGGGTGCCACCGGCCAAGTCGGCCGCAAACCAGGCGATCACCGATAAGCCCACCACTAGGACGATCATCTGCACGAAATCCGTGACGGCCACGGCCAAGAAGCCACCCACCACCACATAGATCAGCACGGCCAAGGTACCAATGATCATGCCTGTGATTTCGCTCATCCCACCATTGGTCAGCACCGAAAACACCAAGCCTAGGGCGGTGATCTGCGCTGCTACCCAACCCAGATAGCTCAGGATGATGGCCGACGAACAAAACACCTCCAGTCCCTTGCCGTAGCGCTGCCGGTAGAAGTCTCCGATGGTCAGCAGGTTCAGGCGGTAGAGCTTGGCGGCGAAAAATACGCCCACCAGCACCAGGCACATGCCCGCGCCGAAGGGGTCTTCCACCACCGCGCCCAGGCCGCCCTGAACGAACTTGGCCGGGATCCCCATGACCGTTTCGGCACCAAACCAGGTGGCAAAGGTAGTAGTGACCACCATGATAAGGGGCAGGCTGCGGCCCGCTACGGCAAAGTCAGCGGTGTTCTTGATGCGGGTACCGGCCCATACGCCCAGGGCTAGGGTACCCAAGAGATAAGCCGCAACGAAGACGATCAGTGTGGTGTTCATGGCTGCAGGATCAGAGCAGTGGTGATCGAGGAGGATGAAGGGCAAAACTGGTTGAGGGTCAACCGACGCTTCCGCCCGCAAGTGTAGTGTCCGTGATCAGCGCGCCGCAGTCACCAGGGCCCACCAAGACCCTGTTCATGCAGGGCTACGAGCCACTGGGCAGCCAGCAGTCCCACCAGAAAGCCCCCCGCCACCCACAGGGCCGCTCGCAGCATGCGATTGGTACGCCTCTGCTCGGCCAGCATTTCCAGCAGGATGGACTCGCGTGGGGCACCGCCACCACGGCTCAAGCTTTGGTGCACCAATCGCGGCAGCTCGGGCAGCATGTGGGCGTAGCGCGGCGCCTCAGCCTTCAGGGCCGCTACGAAACCCCGCCAACCGATTTGCTCGTTCATCCATCGCTCCAGAAAGGGTTTGGCAGTACTCCAGAGGTCCAGGTCAGGGTCGAGCTCGCGGCCCAGACCCTCAATGTTGAGCAGGGTTTTTTGCAACAGCACCAACTGCGGCTGAATCTCCACGTTGAAGCGCCGCGAAGTCTGGAATAAGCGCATCAAGACCTGGCTCAGGGAAATGTCCTTCAAGGGACGATCAAAGTGCGGCTCGCATACGGCCCGAATCGCACCTTCAAGCTCATTGACCTTGGTGTCGGCCGGCACCCAGCCGCTTTCGATGTGCAGTTCGGCCACGCGCTTGTAGTCGCGCCGGAAGAAGGCGATGAAGTTCTGCGCCAGATAGTCCTTGTCGACTTCGGTCAGGGTTCCGATGATGCCGAAATCCAAGGCGATGTAGCGCCCCATGGTGGAGGGCTCTACGCTGACCATGATATTGCCCGGGTGCATGTCGGCGTGGAAGAAACCGTCGCGGAACACCTGGGTAAAGAAGATGGTCACGCCGTCGCGCGCCAGCTTTTTGATGTCCACGCCGGCCTCGCGCAACCGGTCCATTTGGCTGATGGGCACACCCTTCATGCGCTCCATCACGATGACCGTGTCCCGGCAATAATCCCACATCATCTCGGGGATGAGGATGATGTCTAGGTCCTGCATATTGCGGCGTAACTGCGCTGCATTGGCCGCCTCTCGGACCAGGTCGAGCTCGTCATGCAGGTAAGTGTCAAATTCGGCCACCACCTCGCGCGGCTTAAGGCGTTTGCCATCGCTGCTGACCCGCTCAGCCCATACCGCCAGCCGATGCAGCAGGGCCATATCATCTTCGATGGCGCGTAGCATGCCCGGCCGCAAGACCTTCACCGCCACCTCGCGGCCGTCCTTCAGCGTTGCGAAATGCACCTGCGCGATGGAAGCACTGGCCACAGGTTCCGGATTGAAGTAAGCAAACAGATCAGCCACCGGACGGCCCAGTGCCTTTTCAATCAGGGCCACGCTGTGGGCGCTGGCAAACGGCGGCACGCGGTCTTGAAGCTTGGACAACTCATCGGCGATGTCGGGTGGCACCAGGTCGCGGCGGGTGGACAAAACCTGGCCAAATTTCACGAAGATGGGCCCTAGGCGCTCCAGCGCCATGCGCAGGCGCTGCCCGCGGGTACCGTCGAAGCGCCGGCCAACCGTTACCAACCGGGCCAGCAGGCGCACCCAGGGCTGGCGAAAGCCGGACAGCGCAATGTCATCCACCCCAAATCGAAGCAAGGTCAGGGTAATGCGCACCAGGCGCAGGAACTGACGGATCGACGAGCCTCGCACTAACCCGCCCCCTTCGTGCGGCCCAATCGCGTCACCGCCTCGCGCAGGGCGCGACTGACCGCCTGGCCCCAGGTGCGCAGCCCATCGGCCGACACCGGCCCGAGCAGACGTTCCACGTCGGCGGCTACATCCCACCGCAGGTTCTCGGCCAACCAGTTCACATCGGCTGCGAACTGTGCATCACCAGCCAACTGCAGCTGCGGCGTTCCGCCCGAAAGCACCTGCGCCAGCAACCCCAGGGGGTCGTGGCTGTCCACCACCACCTGCAGATCGGGCTCCTCTGGCTGCCCATGAGGCTCCAGCGGCGGGCACAGCTCCAACAGGCCCGCAGGGGTCACCACAACCTCCAACGGTGCCGGCTGTGGTATCACCAGCAACAGCAGGCGCGGCCACCCATCGGGCACCACCCGCAGGCGCCGGCCCGCATGGGGCTGCAGCCGCAGCATCGCCACCGGCTCAGCCGCCAAAACATGGTTGGCCAGCAGGATCAGGCGTTCGCGCCCCTCCTGCTCGAGCAGTTGACGCATGCCGGAGGCCCCACCGAAAGTCGGATTCGAAGACATCAGCCCATTCTGACATCACGGTGCACCGCCGGACCTCAAAAGAGCTGGCGATACCATCTGCCCCTGGAGGCTCCATGAACCCAAAATTCCTTTCCACTGTTACGCCCGTGATCATGGCCGGCGGCTCCGGTACTCGGCTGTGGCCTTTGTCGCGTGCGGCCTATCCCAAGCAGTTTTTGGTGCTGGGGCAAGATCCCTACGATCAAAGCAGCCTGTTTCAGCAGGCGGTGCGCCGGTTGGGCTCACTTGACGCGGGTGGCATCAGTCTGGCGCCCCCCCTCATCGTGGGTAATGAAGACCACCGCTTTCTGGTGCTGGACCAGTTGCGCGAGATGGGCATTTCGCCAATGGCCGTGGTGTTGGAGCCTGTCGGGCGCAACACCGCGCCTGCCCTGACGATGGCAGCCCTGCAGGCCACGGCCGGTGGCGAAGATCCGATCCTGGTGATGACGCCGGCCGACCAAACTGTCACCGATGAGGCCGCATTCAGCGCAACGCTGCAGCGCGCCGTTGCGGCGGCCGCCGACGGCTCCATCGTGATCCTGGGTACCAAGCCCGATCGTGCTGAAACCGGCTATGGCTACATTCGAAGCGCGCCAGAAGCCGGGGTGCAGGGCGAGCACAGCGTGCTTCAATTCGTGGAAAAACCCGATGCCGCCACCGCTGCGCGCTATCTGGCCGAGGGGGTGTATTCGTGGAACTGCGGCATTTTCGTGCTGCGGGCATCACATTGGCTGCAGGCGCTGGGCCAGTTCCGGCCCGACATCGCGCAGGCCACCCATGCTGCTTGGAACGCCCGGCAGACCGACCAGGTTTTTGTCCGCCCAGACCGAGATTTGTTTCAGGCCATCCCCTCGGAGTCCATCGACTATGCGGTGATGGAGAAGTGCCCGGGTTCGGTATTCCCCATCCACATGGTGCAACTCGACGCAGGCTGGAACGACCTGGGGGCCTGGGATGCAGTTTGGCAAGTGGCCCCCCATGATGCGCAGGGTAACGTCGCAGTGGGTGACGCCATCATCAGCAACAGCCACAACACCTTAGTGCACGCCACCAGCCGCCTGGTGGGAGCGGTGGGCCTTCAAGATGTGGTGGTGGTGGAGACGCCCGATGCCGTGCTGGTGGCCGACCGTGCACGCAGCCAAGAAGTCAAGCAGATTGTGGGCACCCTAAGTGCACACCAGCGCGAGGAATATGCCTTGCATCGCAAGGTCTATCGGCCTTGGGGCTGGTACGACAGCATCGACCATGGCCCGCGCTTTCAGGTCAAGCGCATCATGGTTAAGCCCGGCGCCTCGCTGAGCCTGCAGATGCACCACCACCGCGCCGAACACTGGATCGTGGTTAACGGCACCGCTGAGGTCACCAACGGCGACCAGACGATTGTGCTGTCGGAAAACCAGAGCACCTACATTCCGCTGGGCCAAGTGCACCGTTTGGCCAACCCGGGCAAGGAGCCCCTGGAGATCATTGAAGTTCAGTCTGGCAGTTACCTCGGCGAAGACGACATCGTTCGCTTTGAGGACAGCTATGGGCGGTCGTAGGCAATCGCCTTGGCGCTGTCTGAGCTAGTTGCACTGCTCCCGATCTCCCTTGGGATCAGCGCAGGCTCAGCACTTGATGCCCACGTGCAGTGCCACGACCCCAGCGGTGAGTTTGTGCACATCCACGTGTCCAAAGCCAACGCTCCTCATCATGCCCTTGAGGGTTTGGGCGTCGGGGTGCATACGGATGGATTCGGCCAAGTAGCGATAGCTTTCAGCATCCCCGGCAATCATCTTGCCCAATTTGGGCAGGATATTGAAGGAGTACCAGTCATAGGGCTTGGCCAGCGGCGCGGCGATCTTGGAGAACTCCAACACCAGCAAGCGACCGCTGGGTTTGAGCACCCGACACATTTCGGTCAGAGCCACGATCTTATGAGTCATGTTGCGCAAGCCAAAGGCCACGCTCACGCGGTCGAAGGTGTCCTGGGCATAGGGCAGCTTTTCCGCGTCGCAGAGGTTGGTGGGCAGCGCCAAGCCCTCGTCGAACAAACGGTCGCGGCCGACGCGCAACATCGCCTCGTTGATGTCGGTGTGCACGACCATACCGCTGGGCCCCACCGCGCGGGAAAAGGCACGCGCGAGGTCGCCTGTTCCCCCTGCGATATCGAGCACCCGATGGCCGGGTTGGACCCCTGCCACTGCCACCGTATACGCCTTCCAGGCTCGGTGCAGGCCCCCCGACATCAGGTCGTTCATGATGTCGTACTTCTGCGCAACCGAGTCAAACACGCCGCGCACTCGAGCGGCCTTTTGTGCTTCGTCGACAGTTTGGTAGCCGAAGTGGGTGCTGGCCAAGGGTGTGCTCAGTGTTGATGGCCGTGGCTGGCACAGCCACCACCGGCCGGTGCGGCAGCAGCCATCGGGGCATCGCGGCTGACGCCTGCATCCTGGCAGCGCCGCTCATATTCAGCCCATAGATCGGTCTGCCGTGAACCCAAAAAGTACAGGTATTCCCAGGAGAAGATCCCCGAGGTGTGACCATCATCGAATTCGGGCTGGACAGCGTAGTGACCCACCGTTTCCAGACCTGTGATGCCCACCAGGCGCTTGCCCGTTTGCAGCACTTCTTGCCCTGGGCCGTGGCCCTGCACCTCGGCCGAGGGCGAATACACCCGCATCAGTTCAAAGGGGATGCGAAAGGTATTCCCATCCTCATAGCTGACCTCAAGGATCTTGGACTGCTGGTGGAGGGTGAGCCCAGTAGGTGCGGGGGTTTTGGTGCTGCTCATCGCTCGGTTCAAGGTTGCGTTGTTCAGTCAAGGCTGTTGCTTCAGCGGCTCATCAACTCGGCTTGTATCGCGCGGTCGACCTGGGGCAGTTGGGCTTCCAGGCGAATGAGATGCGCGGGTAAGGCTTCCCGCTGCCACTGACCCCAAATGGGCTGTGGGAAGTGCGGGTCATCCGCCCAACGGGCTACAACATGCCAATGCAGGTGAGGCACCACATTGCCCAGACTGGCCAAATTGATCTTGGTGGGCTGCAGTTCGCGCCGCACCACGGTCTCAACCTTGCACACCACCTGCATCAGGGCACTGCGCTGGATTGGGTCCAGATCGGTCAATTCGGGTGCATGGTGATTCCAGATCACGCGCCAAAAGGCCGGATGGTCGGCCTGATCCAAAACCCGCACCACGCGCCAGTCCAAGCTGCGCGCCACCGGGTGAACTGCGGGCCCATCATCGGGCTCGCACAGCGCGCAGGCACGCAGCGGCTGCGGCTGGGCTGAAACACTCAAACCAACACCCGCTCAATACCGCCCGCGTTGGCCTGCGCCACATATTCGGACATCCAGTTTTCGCCCAAGATCTTGCGCGCCATCTCGACCACGATGTAGTCGGCTTCCAGCAAGCCATTGTTCAGGTCGTTACCGTAGCGGCTCAGGCCCTGCAGGCAACTGGGGCACGAGGTCAGGATCTTCACATTGCCTTGTAGTGGCAGCATACCCGATGCACGCAGCGCCGCTTCGCCCTTCTTCAGTTCCTCTTCCTTGCGGAAGCGAACCTGGGTGGATACGTCGGGGCGGGTGACCCCCAAGGTGCCCGACTCACCACAACAGCGATCGCTCTTGAGCACCTGCTGGCCCACCAGAGCCTTGACCGTCTTCATCGGGTCCTGCAGCTTCATTGGGCTGTGGCAGGGGTCGTGGTACAGATATGCTGCAGCGGCCTTGGGGGCCTGACCCTCTAGCGGTGCCGCCAGGGCTTGCTCCAGTGTGATGCCCCTTTCCAGCAGATATTCGTGGATGTCCACGATACGGCAGCCCGGAAATATCTTGTCAAACTCGTAGCTTTGCAGCTGGTCGTAGCAGGTGCCGCAGCTCACCACCACTGTCTTGATGTCCAGGTAGTTCAGGGTGTTGGCCACACGATGGAACAGCACCCGGTTATCGGTGATGATTTGATCGGCCTTGTCGAACTGGCCGCTGCCGCGTTGCGGATAGCCACAGCACAGATAGCCTGGCGGCAACACGGTTTGCACACCCGCGTGCCACAGCATGGCCTGGGTGGCCAAGCCTACCTGGCTGAACAGGCGCTCGGACCCACAACCAGGGAAGTAAAACACCGCTTCAGACTCCGAGGATGCAAGAGAGGGGTTGCGGATGATGGGTACGTAGTCGCGATCTTCGATGTCCAGCAACGCCCGTGCGGTCCTCTTGGGCAGACCCCCAGGCATCTTCTTGTTGATGAAGTGGATCACCTGCTCTTTGATCGGCGCAGCACCAACCGTGGCTGGCGGAGCCAAGGTCTGGCGCCGAGCAGCCAACTTCAGCACATCATGCGCTAGGCGCTGGGCCTTCATGCCCACATCCACCATCAGTGAACGTGCCACCTTGATGGTCTGAGGGTTGGTGGCGTTGAGCATGAACATGGCTGCCGCATTGCCGGGGCGCCAGGTTTTTTGGCCCATCTTGCGCAACAGGTTGCGCATATTCATAGACACATCGCCGAAATCAATCTTCACCGGACAGGGACTGGCGCACTTATGGCAGACGGTGCAATGATCGGCCACATCCTCAAACTCACCCCAGTGCTGGATCGACACCCCACGGCGCGTCTGCTCTTCGTACAGAAACGCCTCAATGAGCAGCGAGGTGGCCAGAATCTTGTCTCGGGGTGAATACAGCAGATTGGCCCGTGGCACATGGGTGGCACACACCGGCTTGCACTTGCCGCAACGCAGGCAATCCTTGACGCTGGCAGCAATCGAGCCGATGTCGCTCTGCTGCATGATCAGCGACTCGTGACCCATCAGCCCGAAACTGGGCGTATACGCATGTGACAAGTCCGCAGCTCGAACATCTTCGCCCAGGTGCTGGTTTGAACGCAGCAGCTTACCCTTGTTGAATCGACCCTCTGGGTCTACTCGGCGCTTGTAGTCGGCAAACGAGGCCAGCTCTTCTTCTGTAAGGAACTCCAGCTTGGTGATGCCAATGCCGTGTTCGCCGGAAATCACGCCACCCAAGCTGCGCGCCAGCGCCATGATGCGGGCCACCGCCTCGTGCACGGTCTGCAGCATCTCGTAGTTGTCGGAGTTGACCGGGATGTTGGTATGCACATTGCCGTCACCGGCATGCATGTGCAGGGCCACCCACACCCGCCCGCGCAACACTTCCCCATGAATGCGCTGGCACGCCTGCAGGATCGGCTCGAAGGCTGCCCCGCCAAAGATGGCTTGAAGCGGCTTGCGCACCTGAAGCTTCCACGACGCACGCAAGCTGGCGTCCTGCAGCGATTCAAACACCGTGCGCCTGCCCCCCTCTGGGGCCTGATCCAAAGCCTGCAGCCAGCCCGACCACAGGGAACGCACCTCTTGCAACAAGGCAAGCGCCTGCTGTACACGATCACCCAGCAGTTCCGCTGTCGGTATCTCGCCGGCGTCATCTCCCCGGCCCAGGGGCAACTGTCCCTTGCTCAGGAAGGCCTGTAAGGCATCAAGCAGCTGCAGCTTGTTGCGCAACGACAGTTCGATGTTGATGCGCTCGATTCCGTTCGTGTACTCCCCCATGCGTGGCAAGGGAATCACCACATCCTCGTTGACCTTGAAGGCATTGGTGTGGCGAGCGATGGCGGCAGTGCGCTTGCGGTCAAGCCAAAACTTCTTGCGCGCATCGGCGCTGACCGCCACAAAGCCTTCACCGCTTCGGGCGTTGGCCAGGCGCACCACTTCAGAGGCCGCCCGCGCCACGGCATCTTCATCGTCTCCAACGATGTCACCGATGAGCACCATCTTGGGCAGGCCCGAGGCGGTCTGTCCTCCACGCTTGCTTTTGGTGGTGTAGCCCACCGCCTTGAGGTAGCGATCGTCCAGGTGCTCCAGTCCCGCCAGCAGAACCGGTGATCCCGCGCGCCCACCGGTGCCCAAGGCCGAGGCCCGTTTGGCCTGCTCGAACATGTAGTCCTTGATCTCGACGATCGAGGGTACAGCGTCCTTGGCGTTGCCGAAGAATTCCAGGCACACGGTACGCACATGCTCGGGCATGCGGTGCACGACCCAACGAGCACTGGTGATCAGGCCATCGCAGCCTTCCTTTTGGATACCTGGCAGGCCCGCCAAGAACTTGTCGGTGACGTCTTTACCCAGGCCTTCCTTGCGGAACACACGGCCGGCAATGGTGAGGGTTTCGGTGCGCTCCAGCGTCTTGCCCGAGGCATCGAAATAGCGCAGTTCAAAGCGTGCCTGGTCCACATCGTGAATCTTGCCCAGGTTGTGATCCAGGCGAATCACCTCAAGCCACTTGGCTTCGGGCGTCACCATCTTCCACGAGACCAGATTGTCCAGTGCCGTTCCCCACAACACCGCCTTCTTGCCGCCGGCATTCATCGCGATATTGCCGCCAATGCACGAGGCTTCGGCGCTGGTGGGGTCCACCGCAAACACGAAACCACCACGCTCGGCCGCATCGGCCACCCGCTGCGTGACCACGCCCGCCTCAGTCCAGATGGTGGCCACCGGGTGGCCCACGCCCGGCAGTTCAACCATCTCCACCTCGGTCATCTGCTCGAGCTTCTCGGTGTTGATCACCGCACTCTTCCAGGTCAGCGGGACGGCACCCCCGGTGTATCCGGTGCCGCCGCCTCGGGGAATGATGGTCAGGCCCAAGTCAACACAGCCTTTGACCAGCGCAGCCATCTCGGCCTCGGTGTCTGGGGTCAGCACCACAAAGGGGTACTCGACCCGCCAGTCAGTGGCATCGGTCACATGCGACACACGCGACAGCCCGTCGAACTTGATGTTGTCTTTTGCAGTGTGGCGACCCAGAGCCCGGCGGGTGCTCCGACGCAGGTCAGCCATGAGATCGAAGGAGCGGGCGAAACCCTGCACGCTGCCGCGGGCGGCTTCCAGCAACTCGCCCACCAGGGCGTCGCGCGCAGCGTCTTGCGATACGGTGCGGCGGCGCTCCACTTCCTGCAGCCGATGGTGCAGCGCCTCCACCAGCAAGCGGCGCCGGCGAGGGTTGTCCAGCAGATCATCCTGCAGATAGGGGTTGCGTTGGACCACCCAGATGTCGCCCAGCACCTCATAGAGCATGCGGGCCGAACGGCCCGTCTGCCGTTCTTGACGCAATCGGCTGAGCAGTTCCCAGGCGCGTAGCCCCAGCAAGCGAATCACGACCTCCCGGTCGGAAAACGAGGTGTAGTTGTAGGGGATTTCACGCAGGCGTTGTGGCTGCGGTGTGTCCTGAGCAGCCAAACCGGCGTCCAGATCACCCAGTGCGGTAAGGGAAAGCGGAGCGTTCATCGTAAACCGCAGCGTCGGCGGGCACACGGATGCCCGCTTCCTGACACTGGCACTGTATGCTACCCGACTGCCCCCTACCAGCCTGGCTGCAGGGTTTCAGGCCGCTGTCGGGTCCGTGGGGCTGGCCTCCCGAGACGTTGGCAGGGTCTTGAGATGACGCAGGCGCGGCACGCGCCAGGCCACCAAAGCCAGCAACAGTGATGTCCCGCCGGCAAGAGCCAGCGCCCAGCGCAGGCTGAGGTGTTCGCCCAGCCAACCGCCCACCAAGGCACCAGGGCCTGCGGCCAAGAGCGTCAACCAGCGCATGGTGCTGGTCATACGACCTAACAAGGGCGCAGGGGTGACCGCTTGGCGCAGGGCCAGGAAGTTGATAAAGATGAGGATGGCGCCCGCGCTGAAGCTCATGAGCATGGCCGCAAACAAGGCCACGCCCAGGGATCCCACAGGCGCGGCCGCTAGCGTCAGCCATCCTGCACCGGTGATGGCAAAGCCCAGCAGCATGCAGGGGCCAGGACCGATTCGGGCGCTGATGCGGCGGCCCAGCACGCTGGACACCACCGTACCCACCCCCAATGCGATGTAAGACAGACCGATGGACTGCTCGTCCATGCCCAACACACGCGTGGCAAACAGAATCTGAACCACCACGGCCGCGTAGTGGGCCATCTGCCACAAGCCAACGGTGATGGCCAAAGTGACCAACAAGGGATGCCCCCCTACAAAGCGCAGCCCCTCCATCAGGTCGTGCCAGAAGGCCTGTACAGCAGAGCCCTGCGCCACCTTGGGTGCCTCTTCCCGTATGGCAATCCCACGCAAAATCAGGGCTGACGCCACCAACAGCGCGGCATCTACCAACAGCGCCGCTGGTGCGCCCATCAACTTGATCAGGGCCCCGGCCAGGCCGGGGCCGGCCACCTCGGCACCTGAATTGGCCATTGCATTCTTGGCATGCGCTTCCACCAACCGCTCGCGTGGTACCACCTGGGTCAGCACAATTTGCGCGGCACTACCGGCCACGGTGTGAATGGTACCGATCACAAAGCCCACCGCGTACATCCAGGGCATCGCCAGCCAGCCCATCCACCAGGCCAGTGGAACGCTGGCCAGGATCAAGCCGATCATGGTTTCACCGACCACGTACACCGGCAGCTTGCGTACTCGGTCGAGCCAAACACCGCCGGGCAGTGAGAACAGTACAAAGGGTACGATTTCCATCGCGGTCAACAAGCCCATCTGCGTGGGGCTGGCCTGCAGCAAGACCGCTGCGGTCAGCGGCAGGGCTAGCATGGTGACCTGCGCACCGAAGGCGCTGGTGAGTATGGACGCCCACAGCCGGCGGTAGGTGGCGTCACGCAACAAGTCGCCTTCGGCCAAAGTAGCCCAACCCATCAGGCGGGCCCAGGCCAAGAGAACGCGCTCGCGCGCAGTGGCTGCGGGTTCAGGAATTTCGGTTGTGGCGGGGTCCGTCACCGGGTGGTTGTACCTTGCGTAATCAGCTGCGATAGTCCGCGTTGATGCTCACATAGTCATGCGAAAGGTCACAGGTCCATACCGTGGCGCGCGCCTGGCCGCCCCGGTTGAGCAGCACCTTCACCGTGATCTCGCTTCGCTTCATCACCCGTTGACCATCGGCCTCTTGGTAGTTCGGATGGCGCCCACCCTGGTGGGCCACATGCACATCGTCAAGGAAGAGGTCGATACGGGACTGGTCAAGATCACCAATGCCGGCATAACCCACAGCGGCCAGAATACGGCCCAAGTTGGGATCACTGGCGAAGAACGCCGTTTTGACCAGGGGCGAATGGGCGATGGCATAGGCCACCTGTCGACACTCTTGCTTGTTCTGGCCACCCTCCACGCGCACGGTGATGAATTTTGTTGCTCCTTCACCATCACGTACGATGGCCTGAGCTAAGTCTTGCGCCACGCCGTAGATCGCTTCACGCAGAGCCACTCCCTCAGAAGAATCAAGCTGTTCGATCGGATCATGGCCCGCCCGGTTGGTGGCGACCACGATAAAAGAGTCATTGGTTGACGTGTCGCCATCGATTGTGATGCGGTTGAAACTGCGGTCGGCCGTCTCGCGCACCAGTTCATCCATCAGGCGCGGCGCAATCACTGCGTCAGTAGCCATGAAGCTCAGCATCGTGGCCATATTGGGCTTGATCATGCCCGCGCCTTTGCTGATCCCGGTGACCGTTACCGTCTTACCCTGGATCACCACTTGGCGCGAAGCCGCCTTGGGCAATGTGTCGGTGGTCATGATCCCTTCAGCAGCCACCGCCCAGTTGTCGGCCTTGAGGTCGGCCAAGGCGGCAGGCAGGCCGGCCTCGATTCGCTCCACCGGTAGGGACTCCATGATGACGCCCGTGGAAAAAGGCAGGATCTGCTCGGGGGCCAGGTTCAGGTGACGCGCCAAGGCAATACAGGTTTGGCGCGCGCGTATCAGTCCGTCCTGGCCTGTGCCTGCATTGGCGTTGCCTGTGTTGATTACCAGTGCCCGAATACCCTGACCGCCCGGCGCCTGGGCCTTGAGGTGGTCGCGGCACAACTGCACCGGCGCTGCGCAGAAACGGTTGAGGGTGAATACTCCTCCCACGCAGGCACCTTCATCCACGGTGATGACGGTCAAGTCGCGTCGGTTGGACTTGCGAATGCCGGCCATGGTAATGCCCAACTGCACGCCGGCAACAGGCTTTAGGCTAGCCGGATCAGGGGCTTGTAGATTGACAGGCACGGGTCGGTCTTAGTTCAGTTTGCCGTGGCACTGCTTGTACTTCTTGCCACTGCCGCAGGGGCAGGGATCGTTCCGGCCCACGCGGGGCAGTTCGGGTATCACCGAGCTTGGGTCGGTTTCCGAACTCACCGAGCCATCCTCATTGGGGTGGGTGTAGGTGATGTTACTGACCTGACTGGCCGACTCTTCGATCTTTTGCGCCGCCTCTTCCAACTCTCGCGCCTGTTCGCGGGTCTGAATGCGCACCGTCATCAGCGTGCGGGTGACATCCAGCTTCACCGAATCGAGTAACTGAGAGAACAACTCGAAGGCCTCTCGCTTGTACTCCTGCTTCGGGTTTTTCTGGGCGTAGCCGCGCAGGTGTATGCCCTGGCGAAGATAGTCCAGTGCAGCCAGATGCTCGCGCCAATGGGTGTCCAGGCTTTGCAGCAGTACCATGCGCATGAAGGGTGTGAACTGCTCTTCGCCAACAATTTCGAGCTTGTTTTGGAAAAGGCTGTCAGCGGCGGCCACCACCTTTTCCAAGATGTCCTCATCGGTGATCGAATCCGAGGCCTGCACCTGTTGAGCCAGGGGCACTTCCAGCGTCCACTCATCGCGCAGGGTTTGCTCTAGCGCGGCCAAGTCCCACTGCTCTTCAAGTGACTCCTCAGGCACATGCAGGCGCACCACCTGGCTCAGCGCTGCCTGACGCAGATGCTCGATGGTGTCCTTCAACGACGCTGCTTCAAGAATTTCGTTTCGCTGCTGATAGATCACCTTGCGTTGATCGTTGGAGACGTCGTCGTACTCCAGCAGCTGCTTGCGCACATCAAAGTTACGCGCCTCAACCTTGCGCTGAGCCCCTTCGATGGACCGCGTCACGATACCGGCCTCGATAGCTTCGCCTTCGGGCATCTTCAAGCGGTCCATGATGGCGCGTACCCGGTCACCAGCAAAGATGCGCATCAGCGGATCATCAAGCGACAGGTAAAAGCGCGAGGAGCCCGGGTCTCCCTGGCGGCCTGAGCGGCCGCGCAACTGGTTGTCAATGCGCCGGCTCTCGTGCCGCTCGGTTGCGATGATGCGCAAGCCGCCTTCGGACTTGACCCTTTCATGCAGACCTTGCCACTCGCCATGCAGCGTGGCGACACGTTCGACCTTGACCGCATCAGCCAGCGCTACATCGGCCTCGATGAACTGCACCTGCTTTTCCACGTTGCCCCCCAGCACGATGTCGGTCCCGCGACCGGCCATATTGGTGGCAATAGTGATCATGCCGGGTCTACCGGCCTGAGCCACGATCTCGGCTTCCTTAGCATGCTGTTTGGCATTGAGCACCTGGTGCGGCAGGCTGACCTTTTGCAACAGACCGCTGAGGATTTCGCTGTTCTCGATCGAGGTGGTGCCCACCAGCACCGGCTGGCCCCGGCCGTGGCAGTCGCGGATGTCTTCGATGACCGCGTTATGCTTTTCCTGAGCTGTTTTGTAGACGAGGTCGTTCTCGTCTCGCCGAACCATGGGCTTATTCGGTGGAATCACCACCGTTTCCAGACCGTAGATCTCTTGAAACTCATAGGCCTCGGTGTCGGCCGTACCGGTCATGCCCGATAGCTTGCCGTACATGCGGAAGTAGTTCTGGAAGGTGATCGATGCCATGGTCTGGTTCTCAGACTGAATGGCAACACCCTCCTTGGCTTCGACCGCTTGGTGCAGGCCGTCGCTCCACCGCCGGCCGCTCATCAGGCGTCCGGTGAACTCGTCCACGATCACCACCTCACCGTTTTGAACCACGTAGTGCTGGTCACAGTTGTAGAGATGGTGAGCGCGCAGGGCGGCGTAAACATGGTGCATCAGTGTGACATTGGCGGCGTCGTACAGGCTGGCTCCTTCGGGAAGGAGCCCGGCCTGCGCCAACAGCTGCTCGGCGTGCTCGTGTCCTGCATCGGTCAACACCACTTGATGGGACTTCTCGTCGACGATGAAGTCACCCGGTTCGATCACACCCTCGCCGGTGCGGGGGTCGGCCTCGCCAATCTGGCGTTTCAAGGCTGGAACCACGGCGTTAATGCGCATGTACAGGTCGGTGTGGTCTTCAGCCTGGCCACTGATGATCAGTGGCGTGCGCGCCTCATCGATGAGAATCGAATCGACTTCGTCGACGATACCGTAGTGCAAAGCACGCTGAACGCGATCTCGGGTCTCGTAGACCATATTGTCGCGTAGGTAGTCGAACCCGAACTCGTTGTTGGTTCCGTAGGTTACATCGGCGTTGTAGGCTGCTTGCTTGGCTTCACGGTCCATCCCGGGCACGTTTACACCCACGCTCAGGCCCAAGAAGTTGTACAGGCGCCCCATCCACTCCGCGTCACGGCGGGCCAGATAGTCATTGACGGTCACCACATGCACGCCCTTACCCGCCAGCGCGTTGAGCACCACCGGCAGAGTGGCCATCAGCGTCTTGCCTTCTCCAGTGCGCATCTCAGCGATCTTGCCGTTGTGCAGAGCCATCCCGCCAATCAGCTGCACATCAAAGTGCCGCATCTTCAGTGTGCGCTTGCCGGCCTCGCGCGTGAGGGCAAACGCCTCGGGCAAGACTTCATCGAGTGCGGCGCCGCTGGCCACGCGGGTGCGCAAGGCTTCGGTGAAGCTGCGCAGGCCTGCATCGTCAATCTGTTCGAAGCGGGGCTCCAAGGCGTTGATCTGCTGCACCACCTTGCGGTACTGCTTGAGCAGGCGGTCGTTTCGACTGCCAAAAAGCGAGGTCAGAAGCTTGGGCAACATGCGCTAAATTGGCATAGGCTTGAGGCCATGCCGTCAAAGAGATTAACTCTCGAGTTTATCCCGGGCCTACACTCATTCCCATGAGCACCGTGCGACCGGCCTGCCCCTGTGGTTCTGGACTTGCGCTACCCGCCTGCTGCGGCCGCTGGCACGAAGGGCCAGGGCATCTGCAGGCGCCCGATGCCTTGACCCTGATGCGTTCGCGCTACAGCGCGTATGCCTTGGGTCGGGTGGACTATCTCCTGGACACCTGGCACGCAAGCACACGTCCGGCCACGCTTGATGCACTGCCCGAAGGCCTGAAATGGCTGGGCCTGGAGGTCCGGCGCCACGAGATGAACGGCGCACAGGGTGCCGAGGTGGAATTCGTGGCACGCAGCAAGTGGGCAGGCAAGGCACATCGCATGCATGAGGTCAGCCGCTTTGTGCGGGAAACCGGTCAGTGGTGGTATCTCGGTGGGCAGGTTCGCTGACTCGGTCCCCCTGCCGCGCGCCGTGGGCTCCACGCTGCGTGAGGATCCAGGCCTGGCTCGCCTGGCCCACCGGATGGCTCGATCTCAGGCGTGCCTGGCCGCTGTGGTGCCGGTTTTACCGCCGGCCCTGCGTCCACACCTGGTGGCCGGGCCTTGGGACGAACAGAGCTGGACGCTGTTGACACGCCAAGCCGCCGCGTTGGCAAAGCTGCGCCAGCTGATACCCGTGATGGAAACCGCTCTTGCGCAGCAGGGACTGGCCGTTCCCCTTATTCGGCTGCATGCCCTGTTGACGAGCTGATGGCCCACAAAGACCTGTGAAGGACTGGTGCCGACTGTCAGACTCGAACTGACGACCCCCGCTTTACAAGAGCGGTGCTCTACCAACTGAGCTAAGCCGGCTGAAATCCCTGGATGTGAAGTTTATTTGATGCGCTTGAGCGATGGACGACCACCCGAGCCGTCTGGGCTGGAAGGATCTGGGTCTGGCCCTTCTGAGTTGGTGTCAGCTGCCGGGCTGTTTGTTTGTGGCGCCGCCGAAGCGCTACGGGTGGGCACGGCGGACAGGCGAGGCCCGGTGGTCCGAGGACCAGCCGCAGCGGGCGAGGTGGAAACCAGCGCCGGCGCTTCATCAGAGCCCATGCTCGGGGCAGTGCCGGCAAGCGCGGGCATGGGGAAGGCCATACCCTGTCCGTTTTCGCGCGCATATATAGCCACCACGTGGTCCACCGGCACACAAATGTCCCGCGCCACCCCGCCGAAGCGGGCCTTGAACTCGATCAGGTCGTTGCCCAGTTGCAGGCCGCTGGTGGCTTCAAACCCCACATTGAGCACGATTTCGTTATTCTTCACGTACTCGCGCGGCACGTCTACGCTCTCGTCAACGTGCACCGCCAGATAGGGCGTGAAGCCGTTGTCGGTACACCAGTCGTGCAGGGCGCGTATCAGGTACGGCCGCGTGCTGCTGCCTTGCGACTCTGGGCTCAGGGGATTACTCATGCCAAGGCGCGCCGCACGCTCACTTGCGCATCACCTTCTCAGACGGGGTCAGGGCCTCAATATAGGCCGGGCGAGAAAAGATTCTCTCTGCGTATTTGAGCAGGGGCGCTGCGTTCTTAGACAGCTCAATGCCGTAGTAGTCCAGACGCCACAACAGCGGCGCAATAGCCACATCCAGCATCGAGAAGTCGTCACCCAGCATGTACCTGTTCTTCATAAAGATGGGGGCAAGCTGCGTGAGGCGGTCGCGGATCTGCGAGCGCGACTTCTCGATCTGCTTGTCATTGGGCTTGGTGCCCCGGCCTTCCAGAATGTTCACATTGGTGAACAGTTCCTTTTCGAAGTTGAACAGGAACAGCCGCACGCGTGCACGCGCCACGGGGTCCCCAGGCATCAATTGCGGGTGGGGGAAGCGCTCATCGATATATTCGTTGATGATGTGTGACTCGTACAGGATGAGGTCGCGTTCCACGAGGATGGGTACCTCGTTGTACGGGTTCATCAGGGCGATGTCTTCGGTCTTGGCAAACAGATCCACATCTCGGATCTCGAAATCCATGCCCTTTTCAAACAGCACGAAGCGGCAGCGGTGCGAGTAGGGGCAGGTCGTTCCGGAATAAAGCACCATCATGGCGTTTGGTCTCCCCTCGAGGGTGTGGTGGTTCGGCAGGCCACAAGGCTTGCCGCGGTACGTCAGCTGAGGCCTTTACAAACACAAAGCGCAGTGGGCATCGTGGCACCCGCTCTGGTGCGCCCACTGCGCAACAACCCAACTCCGAAGCACCGGGTCGCTTGTGATCCGGCCTACTTGATGTCTTTCCAATAGGCGGCGTTCAGGCGCCACGCAATCACGGTGAAGACCCCCAGGAACAGCAGCACCCAGACGCCAAGGCGCACCCGGTCGCCTTGGTGGGGCTCGCCCATCCACTGCAGGAAGGCCACCAGGTCGGCGATCGCGTTGTCGTACTCGCGGGCGTTCATCGACCCCGGTGTCAATTGCTCATAGCCCTTGAACACCGAAACCATCTTGGATTTGTCGTACGGGTCCGGCTGGTCCTGGAAGACTGCCTTGCGCTGCCCCTGCAGTTCCCACAATACGTGGGGCATGCCCACATTGGGGTAAGCCAGGTTGTTCCAACCGGTAGCCTTGGAATCGTCGCGGTAATAGGTGCGCAGGTAGGTGTACAGGTAGTCTGCACCCGTGCCCATGCCTGCAGCAGAACGTGAACGGGCGATGAGGGTTAGATCAGGCGGGTTGCCACCGAACCAATCTTTGGCCTGCTTGGGGTCAAGCGACACCTTCATCGTCTCGCCAACCTTGTCCGTGGCGAACATGAGGTTGTCCTTGATCTGTTGATCGGTCAGGCCGATGTCTTTCATGCGGTTGTAGCGCATAAAAGCCGCCGCGTGGCAGTTCAAGCAGTAGTTGGCGAACAGTTTGGCGCCGCTTTGCAGGGCAGCCATGTCGGTCATCTTCTCGGTGGGGAACTTGTCCCAAGCCACGCCACCGCCGGCGGCGTGGGCTGAGGGTGCAGCGCCGATGATCAGCACCGCAGCGGTACACAGGGACGCGAACAACTTTTTCATATCTTGTGTTTTCCGTGATTCGCAGGCGTTCAATGCGGTTGGAACACCACTCGCTCAGGCACCGGCTTGAAGTCGCCAACCTGGCTCCACCAAGGCATCAGCAGGAAGAAGCCAAAGTAAAACAGGGTGCCCACCTGGGAGATCAGCGTGCCCATATCAGACGGGGGCTGGATGCCCAGGTAGCCCAGGACCAGGAAGAAGATGACGAAGGTGCCGTACAGGTACTTGTGCCAGGTGGGGCGGTAGCGGATGGACCGCACTGGGCTGTTGTCCAGCCAGGGCAGAAAGAACAGGATGATCACAGCGCCGCCCATCACCACCACGCCCCAGAACTTGGCGTCGAAAGTCTTGAAAAGGCCTGCGGCCAACAGGGCGGCTACTACGATGCCGGCTTTGGCAACGCCAGAGAACTGCCCCTTGACCACGGCCGTGATGGCGCCCAGGCCCACGATCACCACCAGCACATTCATCATCACGTCGGTGGTGGCACGAAGCATGGAATAGTAGGGCGTGAAGTACCAGACCGGCGCAATGTGAGCAGGAGTCTTCAGCGGGTCTGCCGGAATGAAGTTGTTGTATTCGAGGAAGTAGCCGCCCAACTCAGGCGCCAGGAACACGATGGCCGAGAAAACCATCAGGAACACGCTCACGCCCATGATGTCGTGGACCGTGTAGTACGGGTGGAAGGGAATACCGTCAAGAGGTTTGCCACTGGCGTCTTTGTGCGCTTTGATTTCCACGCCGTCGGGGTTGTTGGAGCCCACCTCATGCAGCGCGATGATGTGTGCGGCCACCAGACCCAGCAACACCAGGGGCACCGCAACCACGTGGAAGCTGAAGAAACGATTGAGCGTAGCGTCAGACACCACATAGTCGCCACGGATCAATAACGCCAGGTCTTCGCCAACGAAGGGCACCGCCGCAAACAGGTTTACGATCACCTGTGCACCCCAGTAGGACATCTGGCCCCAGGGCAGCAGATAGCCCATAAACGCCTCGGCCATGAGGCACAAAAAGATCGCACAGCCGAACACCCACACCAACTCGCGTGGCTTGCGGTACGAACCGTAGATTAGGCCGCGAAACATGTGCAGATACACGACCACGAAGAAAGCGGACGCACCGGTGGAGTGCATGTAGCGCACCAACCATCCCCAGGGCACGTCGCGCATGATGTATTCCACCGAGGCGAAGGCTAAATTCGCGTCGGGCTTGTAATGCATCACCAAGAAGATGCCGGTAACGATCTGGATCACCAGCACCAACAAGGCCAGGGAGCCAAAGAAGTACCACATATTGAAGTTCTTTGGCGCGTAGTACTCGGAGAGATGCTCCTTGAACATCTTGCTGGCTGGGAAACGGTTATCGACCCAGGTCATCAGCTTTTCGCCAACGGGGGCATCAGGTGCGGCGGTCTTAAACTCGGCCATGGGGTACTCCAGAGACTGCGGGCTCGCCAATATGGGCTGTGGGGATGGTGATGTCGGCGTGTGGGGACATGGGCCTGGCTTCAGGCCTTCTTGTCCTCACCGATCAGGATGCGTGTGTCGGACAGGTACATGTGCGGCGGTACCTCCAGGTTATCCGGTGCCGGCTTGTTCTTGAACACACGACCGGCCAGGTCGAAGGTCGATCCGTGACAGGGGCAGAGGAAGCCGCCGTTCCAGTCGTCGGGCAGCGAGGGTTGCGCACCGGTGACGAACTTGTCTGAAGGTGAACAGCCCAAGTGCGAGCAAATGCCGACGCCTACAAAAAATTCGGGCTTGATCGAGCGATGCTGGTTTTTCGCGTAGGCCGGTGTGGGGTAGGCCTTGCGGTCAGAATTAGGGTCGGCCACCTGGCCTTCGGTTTTTTTCAGGGTCTGCACCTGCTCGGGCGTGCGGCGAATGATCCAAACCGGCTTGCCGCGCCACTCAACCGTGACTTTCTCGCCGGGCTTGATACCGCTGATGTCCACTTCCACGGCCGCGCCAGCGGCCTTGGCGCGCTCAGACGGCGCAAATGTGCTGACAAAGGGCACGGCAACTGCCACGCCACCGGCAGCGCCAGCGCAGGTGGAGGCAATCAACCAGGTGCGCTTGCTGCTGTCGACGGAAGAATCGCTCATGTTGAGTCCTTGAATACTGCAAGCTCTCGGGAGCCTTAGGGTCAACCCTGGATTCTAACCGAGCGCGCGAGGGCGTCTTAAGTCTCAAGCTTGCCCCCTTTCGGCTTAGGGCGGTACCGGGCAGCAGCAAAGCCAGCTTCACGCCGTGCCCGTCAGGCGCCGCGCCATGAGGACGGCAGCCAGAAAACTGCTGGGGTCTGCCACCCCACGGCCGGCAATGTCGAATGCGGTTCCGTGATCGGGGCTGGTGCGCACAAACGGCAACCCCAGGGTGATGTTGACGCCGTGTTCCACGCCCAGATACTTCACCGGAATCAAGCCCTGGTCATGGGTCATAGCCACCACCGCGTCGTAGGCGCCCGAACGCTGGGGGCTATGCCGTGCGCGCATGAACACCGTGTCGGGCGGGTGGGGGCCATCGGCCAGGATGCCCATTGCCTGGGCTGCGGCAATGGCCGGAGCGATCACCTCAATCTCTTCTCGGCCGAACAAGCCTCCCTCCCCCGCATGTGGGTTCAAGCCCGCCACCGCAATGCGCGGTCGTTCCAAGCCCCAGGCCTTCAAGGCCACCTGGGTGATGGTGATGGTTGTCAGCACCCGCTCGTAAGTGATGGCTTCAATGGCCGAGCGCAGCGACTGGTGGGTGGTGACCAAGACCACACGCAATTCCTCATTGGCCAGCATCATCCGCACCTGCGGAGCCGGGCCAGACGGCTGCGCCCACGCCTGCAGCATTTCCGTGTGCCCGGGAAAAGACAGGCCCGCAGCGGCCAGGGACTCTTTGTGGATGGGCGCGGTCACGATGGCACGGCCCTGCCCGCGGCGCACCAGTTCAACCGCCGCGTTCAGGCATCGCGCCGAATAGGCACCGCAACGCGCATCCACCGCGCCAAAGGGCAGACCTGCCCAGTCATGGGGCTGCATCGGGGCCCCGGCAGACGGCCGGGGGCTTGGAGGCACGGGCAGGCTGGGCTCGTCGCGTTGCACCGGGTCCAACACCACCGTTTCGGGCTTGATGAACACGGGCTGGGTCCGGACGCTCCGCCCCTCCTCGCCCACCCCAGGCCCGGCAGCACAGGCCCGCAGGCCCCGCTCGAACACGGAGGGTTCGCCCACCAACACGGCGTCGTGCAAATGGCCCGTCAGATGGGCGCGAGCGACCAGCTCGGGCCCGATGCCCGCCGGGTCCCCCAGGGTGATCAGGAGCGGTGCCGGCCAGCTCATGCAGGGTTGTCCACCTCGATAAAAATGTGGTCCAAGCCATAGCGATCGGCCACAGACTGCCCCACCGCGGGCGCACCATAGCGCTCGGTGGCGTGGTGCCCGCAGGCCAGGAAGGCGACCCCGGTTTCACGCGCCAGGTGGGCCTGGGCTTCTGAAATCTCACCGGTGACGAAGGCATCAGCGCCTGCCCCAATGGCGTCCTCGAAATAACCCTGCGCTCCGCCGGTGCACCAGGCCACCCGACGCAGGGCGCGGCCATCACCGGGCACCACCAGCGGGGGTCGGCCCAGCACGGTGTGCGCCGCTTGCACCAAGCCATCCAAGCTGAGCTGGGCTGCCGCACCCAGAAAACCCAGCTGCTGATCACCAAAACGCGCATCGGCCTGCAGCCCCAGGCGCTGCCCGAGTTGGGCGTTGTTGCCGTGGCTGGCGTGCGCATCCAGGGGCAGGTGATAGGCCAAGAGGCTGATGTCGTACCGCATCAGCAACCGCACCCGCTCGGCCAACCAGCCGGTGAGCCGGCCATCCTGTCCGCGCCAGAACAAGCCGTGGTGCACCAATACGGCATCGGCCTGCGCCTTAATGGCTGCCTCGATCAGGGCGCGGCTGGCCGTTACACCCGTGACCAGCCGCTGCACTTGCGCGCGCCCCTGAACCTGCAGGCCATTCGGCCCATAATCCTTGAATTGGTCTACCTGCAGCCACTGGTCCAAGTGGCCCACGAGCTCGTCGCGGCCCACCCCTGCGGCCGGCGAAGGCCCAACCGTTGACCCTGCGCCTGCTGCCCGACCCTGTAGTTCCGTCATGACCCACACCTTGGGTTGTTGAACGCCCATCGCACCGAATCAGTTTCCATGCGCCGAATTTGGCTGATTTTCTCGCAGGCTGTCACCGTGTCGGTGGCGGTGCTGTTCGTGGTGGCCACGCTAAAGCCGGAATGGCTGACGCGCCCGCCAGGGCTGATCATGCCTGAGGTGGTGCCCATCCTCACCGCGCCGGCTGAGGCTGCGACCGCAGCAGGTCGAGGCCATGCCGAAGCCGCACGGCGCGCCTCGCCCGCTGTGGTCAGCATCTTGGCCAGCAAAGCACCCCAGCGTAACCCACACGCGGGCGACCCCTGGTTTCGATTCTTCTTCGGCGAAGGCGATGAGGACGCCCAGCGCCAGCGTGGTCTGGGTTCGGGCGTCCTGGTGTCGCCGGCGGGTTACTTGCTGACCAACAACCACGTGATCGACGGCGCTGACGAGATCGAAGTGAAGCTCAGCGATGGCCGCTCGGCGCAGGCCACCGTGGTGGGCACCGATCTGGATACCGACCTGGCACTGCTCAAGATCAACCTCGACCGACTACCCGCCATCACCTTGGCTCCAGCAGCTTCACTGCAGGTGGGCGACGTGGTTCTGGCCATCGGCAACCCCTTTGGCGTAGGACAAACCGTCACCTCAGGCATTGTGAGCGCCCTGGGGCGCAGCCAATTGGGTTTGTCGACGTTTGAGAGTTTCATCCAAACCGATGCGGCCATCAACCCCGGTAACTCAGGCGGTGCCCTGGTCGACGCCAACGGCCTTCTGGTGGGTATCAACACCGCCATCTTCTCCCGCAGCGGTGGCAATTTGGGCATCGGCTTTGCCATCCCAGTGGATGTGGCGCGGCAGGTCATGGAAGGCCTGATCCAGACCGGACAGGTTACCCGCGGCTGGATTGGTGTGGAGCCTCGGGACCTTAACCCTGAGATTGCTGAAATGCTGCGCCTGCCCGTGCGCAGCGGTGTGCTGATCACCGGTGTCCTGCGGGGCGGCCCCGCTGCCAAGGCGGGCGTTCAACCAGGCGACGTGGTGCTGAAGGTCGGCCCGAGCGCGGTGGCCAACACTGCTGAACTGCTCAGCGCCGTCAGCGCTTTGGCGCCCGAAAGCAAAGTGCAGCTGTCGCTGCAACGCGGACAGCAGTCCATCGAGCGCACTTTGGTGGTGGCCCAAAGGCCCGCTGCACGGCGCGAACCGGCCAACTGAGCCGATCGAGCCTGTCGAGCCCAAAAGTGGGTCAATCTTCCTGGGCCGGCTTGTTGCGTGCCATCACGCTGGCCGCAATGATGCCCAGTTCGTACAAGATGCACATGGGCACAGCCAGCGCCAGCTGAGAAATCACATCAGGCGGGGTGACCACTGCAGCGATGATGAAGGCCAAAACAATAAAGTAGCCGCGAAATTCACGCAGTTTCTGAATGGGGACGATGCCCAAGTGGGCCAGCACCACCACCACGACGGGCACCTCAAAAGCCAGCCCGAACACCATGAACAGGGTGAGCACAAAACCGAAGTACTGTTCGATATCAGGCGCGGCCGTGATGCTCTCAGGTGCCCAGCTTTGGATGAACTGGGACATCGACGGAATCACCAGGAAGTAACAAAACGCCACCCCGATAAAGAACAACAAGGTGCTGGAGATCACCAGCGGCAACACCAAGCGCTTTTCGTTGTTGTACAGACCAGGGGCCACAAAGGCCCATGTCTGCCACAGCACATAGGGCAAGGCCACCATGAAGGCGCCTAAGAGCGTGATCTTCAAGGGCACCAACAAAGGCGAAATCACATTGGTGGCAATCAGGGTGGCCCCTGCAGGCAGATAGCGCACCAGCGGTGCAGCCAGGATGTCGTACAGGCCTGAGGGCGACGGCCAGATGCAAAGACCGACAAACACCACCACCACAGCCAGCAAGGCGCGTATAAGGCGGTCTCGCAACTCGATAAGGTGCGAAACAAAGGGCTGCTCGCTGCCCTCGAGTTCGTCCTTCTGCGCTTGTGGGTCGCTCATGAGGTCAGATCTGTGAATCTATGAGCTGGGTGTGAGACGCTTGGGCACAAGGCTCAGCGCGCACCCTACTTGGGCCGGAAGCGGGCCACACGGGCAGCGCCTGATTGGGCGCGGCTGCGCACGCCCTGTCGCTGCTTGTACCAAATGGGCAGCGCAGCACGCCTAAGCCGCCACTTCTTCTTGGGGTGGGTGTACGCGGGGACCGGCGCTTGCAGCGGCTGTTGCGCCCAATCCGAATTGCCGTCGGATGACCCGTTGCCCGGTGTGCTGCCCGTGGTGCTGGCATCGCTACCCAAGCCCTCCCAGCTGCTGCTCATCGAGGCGTTTGCGGAGTTGACCTCCTGCTGCACCGACTGTTCGACATCACGCGCTGCGGTCTCGAACTGGGTCTTCATCTTCTTGAGCTCTTCGAGCTCGATGGATCGGTTGACCTCGGCCTTCACATCGGCCACGTAGCGCTGCGCCTTGCCCACCAAGTGGCCCACCGTGCGGGCCACCTTGGGCAATTTCTCGGGGCCAATGACGATGAGTGCCACCGCCCCAATGAGGGCAAGCTTGTCGAAACCGAAGTCGATCATGAAGGCGCGATCAGGCGCTTGCGCGCACGGTCACAGGACCACCGCGTACACAGCGGTCAAGACTTGGTCTTGGCGTCGACATCCACGGTCTGCGCATCGGACTTGTGGGCTGTAACTTGTTGGGTTGGCGGTGCCGCAGGTGCAGCGGCATCGCCGCCTTCTTGCGAGCCCTTGACACCGTCCTTGAAACCTTTGACGGCGCCTCCCAGGTCTGAGCCCAGGTTCTTGAGCTTCTTCGTGCCGAAAATCAGAATGACCACCAGCAGCACGATCAACCAGTGCCAAATGCTGAACGATCCCATATACCTTGCTCCTTGAGAACGGAAGTGATTCTAGGGTGCGGCGCTGCTCAGCCCTTGGCCCAGGGTCTTGCGCCCCCCATCAGGTGAATATGAAGGTGCAGGACCTCCTGGCGACCATCTTCGCCCGTGTTGATGACATGGCGAAAACCATTGCTCACGCCCAACTCACGCATCAGTCGGGGCGACTGAGCCATCATGTGGCCGATCAGGCCAGCATGTTCCACTCGAATATCGGCCATGGAAACGATATGCAGTTTCGGAATTAGCAGAATGTGCACCGGCGCCCAGGGGTTGATGTCATGGAAGGCCAGCATGTGCTCATCTTCATGCACCTTGCGGGCCGGAATTTGTCCGGCCACGATGCGGCAGAAGACGCAGTTAGGGTCAGCGCTCACGACTCATCCTGTTGGCGTTGCTGGGCTTTTCGAGCGGCAAATTCTTCCAGACCTGAAAGCCCCTCTCGGCGTGTGAGTTCTGCCAGTACATCGGCTGGGCGCAAGCCAAACTGAGCCAAGGCAATCAGGCTGTGGAACCACAGGTCGGCCACTTCGTACACGATCTGCGCGCGGTTGCCGTCCTTGCCCGCCATCACCGTCTCAGTGGCCTCTTCTCCTACCTTCTTGAGGATGGCATCAGGCCCCTTGTGAAACAGGCGCGCCACATAGCTTTTATCGGGGTCGCCCTTGCGGCGCTGGTCGATCACATCGGCTAAGCGCTCCAGCACGTCCTGGGACGCGGGCGTGGCGCCGGGGGCTGTGCGGGCTTGGTTCATGGGCAAGGGAAGCGTGCAGGGTATGACGGGTCGGCGGGCGCGCGGGGCTGGCCTCAGCGATAGATCGACTCGGGGTCCTGCAGCACAGGCTCAACCGGCTCCCATCGCCCTTGGCGCAACACGCTGTAAAAGCAACTGTGGCGCCCGGTGTGGCAAGCGATCCCCGGATCATGCCCCAGTTGAGTGACCTTCAACAACAGGACATCCCCGTCGCAGTCCAGTCGCAGCTCCTGAACCTGCTGCACATGGCCACTTTCCTCGCCCTTGTGCCACAGGCGGCCTCGTGACCGGCTCCAATACACCGCCTGACCCTTCTCAACGGTCAGCTCCAGCGCCTGCCGATTCATCCAGGCCATCATCAGGACATCGCCAGTGGCGGCCTCCTGTGCAATCGCAGGCACAAGGCCATCGGCGTTCCACTTGATATCGTCCAGCCAACTCATGGAGCTAGTGTAGTGTCGGCTGACAGCCTCCGCCTTGCGTCGGCTTGAGGCTGGGGCAGTCAAAGGGCCGTCGTATCCCCAGTCGCGGGCAAAACAAGCCAGGACCGGAAGGGTTCCTGGCAGCACAGGGCCTACGGCCACCGGCAGGCCGCACCAGGCCATCTCCTGGCCCTCTCGCATGTCAAAGCCGCCCTGCCACTCGTAGACCTTACAAAAGTGCAAGCGCACCCGAGCATGCGGATAGTCGAACACTTCCTGCTGCCAGGGATAGACCAGACCAATCTGGATGCCCAGCTCCTCATGCAACTCGCGACTAAGGGCCTGTTGCACCGTTTCCCCGGGCTCAAACTTCCCGCCGGGGTACTCCCAGTAGCCCTCGTACACCTTGCCTGCAGGCCGGCTGGTCAGCAAGAAGGCACACTCCTGGCCACGTTCATCACGCCGAACCAAGATGCCCACGGCCACATCGATCGCCGCAGCTTGCTCGCTGCGCTGTGCGCCGTCAACCACGGTGACCGGCGTGGATTCAGGCAAGGCTGAGCTCAGAGCATCCCCCACCAACGTTCACACGCGGTCCAGGCCTTCTGGGGCCGGTGCATCTGAGGACACCTGTGCAGCCGTGTCGCCTGCGTGGTCGCGGCCCGCCCAGTCGCGCGCAAATTGCCAGGCCGCCCGCCCGCTGCGCGAACCCCGCTCCAGTGCCCAGACCAGGGAGGGTTGGCGCGCAGCGGCGACAGCTGCTTCATCACAAGCAAAGTGACGCAGCCATTGCGCCACGATCGCCAGGTATTCGGCCTGGCTAAAGGGGTAGAAGCTCAGCCACAGGCCGAAGCGCTCGGACAAGGAAATCTTCTCTTCGATGACCTCACCCGGGTGAACCTCACCGTCCTCGGTGTGGGTGTAGCTCAGGTTGTCCTTTTTGTACTCGGGCAGCAGGTGGCGGCGGTTGCTGGTGGCATACACCAATAGGTTATCGGCCGCTGCTGAGATGGTGCCGTCCAGCACCGACTTGAGCGCCTTGTAGCCATGCTCGCCTTCGTCAAAGGACAGGTCGTCGCAAAAGATAATGAAGCGTTCAGGCCGGCCGGCGATCAGATCGGCAATGTCCGGCAAGTCGGTCAAGTCAGCCTTGTCCACTTCGATCAGGCGCAGGCCTTGGGCCGCATAAGCCTGCAAGCACGCCTTGATCAGTGAGCTCTTGCCGGTACCGCGAGCACCAGTCAGCAGCACATTATTGGCCGGCCGCCCCTGTACGAATTGCTCGGTGTTGCGCACCAGCCGTTCCTTTTGGCCGTCGACCTCCTTCAGATCGGACAGCGCAATGCAGGCCACCTGCCGCACCGGTTGCAGCAGGCCTGAGGCGTTTCGGCGCCGCCAACGAAAGGCCACGCTGGCCCCGAAGTCAGGCGCCGCAGCCGCCTGTGGCATCAAGTCTTCCAAGCGATCAACCAGTGTATGGGCACGCTGCAGCAGGCGCTGCAGTTCGGGGGAGTCAGCCATCAGGCCAGTGTAGCCAGCGCGCTGCGGCGTGCCACGGCCTGCCTGTACAAGGCCACATACTCGGTAGCAGCGCGGTCCCAGTCGAACCGCTGGGCCATGGCGCGTTGTTGCACACGCGACCAGTGTGCGGGGCGCGACCACAGCAGTTGTGCGCGGCGCAGCGCGGCCTCCAGCGATATGGGATCGAAGCGGTGAAAAGCCAGGCCGCTGGCCTGATCGTCCTCGAGGGCTTCGAGCGTGGCATCCACCACGGTGTCGGCCAAGCCGCCCACGTGGTGCACCAGGGGTAAGGCTCCATAGGCCATGGCATAGAGTTGCGTCAGGCCACAAGGCTCGAATCGCGATGGCACCACCACCATGTCGGCCGCAGCAAAGATTTGGTGAGCCAAGGCCTCATCGTGGGCCCGCAGCAAGGCCACCTGACCGGGATGGGCCCGGGCGGCTGCAGCAAAGCCCTCCTCCAGATCGGCATCGCCCTGTCCCAGCACCACCAATTGACCGCCGTGGGCCAGCGCCTGCGGCAACACCTGCAACAACAGGTCCAGGCCCTTCTGGCTGGTCAGCCGGCTCACCACGGCCATCAGAAGTGCCCGCTCATCGACGTGAAGGCCCTGCCCACGCTGCAACGCGGCCTTGCACGCCGCCTTGCCCCGCAGGTCTGCCGCATCAAAGCGCTGAACCAGGTAAGGGTCTGCGCGCGGGTGCCACACACCATAGTCCACACCATTGAGGATGCCGGCCACACCGCCAGGGTGCGCGCGCAACACGCCATCAAGCCCGCAGCCCAGGGCTGAGTCTTGAACTTCCTGCGCATAGCGGGGGCTGACGGTGCTGATCGCCTGGGCATGCTGAAGGCCCGCTTTCATGAAGGAAACCTGTCCCCAATATTCCACGCCCTCCACGCCCCAGGCAGTTGCAGGCAGGTCCAAGTCCAGAAAGGTCTGTGCCGGGAACAAGCCCTGGTGGGCCAGGTTATGGATGGTCATGACACTGGCTGCCGACAGCCCCGCGTACGCCAAAGCGGCCGGCGCCAGCCCAGCATGCCAATCGTGGGCATGAACCACATTGGGCTGCCAACGGGAATCGGCTCCGCGGGCCAGGGCCCGCGCTGCCCAGGCCAAGGGCGCAAAGCGTCGATGGTTGTCGGCCCAGGCTGCACCGCTGGCGTCGCTGTAGGGCCCACCCGGGCGTTCAAAGAGCTTAGGTGACACCACCACATAGGCCAGGGCATCACCAAACGGTTCCAACCGCCCGGTGACCAAGAGCGGCGGCACACCGCCCCAGGGACACGGCAGGGTGGTCACCGTTCGTGGGGACTTGAGCGCTGCTCGAACCGCTGCGAAACCGGGCAGCAGCAGGCGGCTGGTCACGCCGGCGCGCGCCAAGGCGTCGGGCAGGGCGCCCACCACATCGGCCAGGCCACCCGTCTTGACCAGTGGAACGGCCTCGGCGGCCGCCTGCAGTACCCTCATCCCATCCTCAGGCGTTGTCCTTGAGGGGGTCTTGCTTGGCCTGCAACTTCTCCAGCATGCCGCGGGTCACCAGCACCACACCGTTTTCAGTACGCTCAAAGCGCTGGGCATCGACCTGCGGGTCTTCACCGATGACCATGCCATCTGGGATTCGACAGCCGCGGTCGATCACCACCTTCTTCAGCCGCGAACGCGAACCCACTGTGACGCCAGGCAGGATAACGGCTTGGTCGATGAAGCAAAAGGAATGCACCCGCACCTCAGAAAACAGCACCGAATTCGAGACATGCGAGCCGCTGACAATGCAGCCCCCGCTGACCATGGTGTTGACTGTCATGCCGTGCATGCCGGTGCGATCTGGGATGAATTTGGCCGGGGGCAACTGGCGCTGCGAAGTCCAAATCGGCCAGTTGGTGTCGTATATGTCCAGTTCAGGCGTGATTGAGGCCAGGTCCAGATTGGCTGACCAAAACGCATCGATGGTACCCACGTCACGCCAGTAGTACAGGTCGCCATTGGTGATGCAAGACATCGAAAAGGGATGGGCCAGCGCACGCCCTTCAGACACCACCTTGGGAATCACGTTCTTACCGAAGTCGTGCTCAGACCTGGGATCGGACAAGTCTTCGTCGAGCAGGCGGTAGAGGTACTCGGCATCAAAGATGTAGATTCCCATGCTGCACAGCGAGGTGTCGGCTCGGCCGGGCATGGGCGGCGGGTCCCGGGGCTTTTCCACAAAGGCGGTGATCACGCGTTGATCGTCAATGGCCATCACCCCAAAAGCATTGGCTTCCTTGCGCGGCACTTCAATACAGCCCACGGTGCAGGGCTTGCCGCTGGCCACATGGTCGCGCAGCATCACCGAGTAATCCATCTTGTAGATGTGATCACCCGCCAGAACCGCGACATACGAGGGGTTGGCACTGCGCACGATATCGAGGTTTTGATACACGGCATCGGCTGTACCCCGATACCAATGCTCCTCGTCAACACGCTGCTGCGCAGGCATGAGGTCCACCATCTCGTTGAGTTCAGCCCGCAGGAAGGACCAGCCCCGCTGCAGGTGCCGCAGCAGCGAATGGGACTTGTACTGTGTGACCACGCCGATGCGCCGAATGCCGGAATTGACGCAGTTGGACAAGGCGAAGTCCACGATGCGGAACTTGCCGCCGAAGTACACCGCCGGCTTGGCCCGGCTGTCGGTGAGTTGCTTGAGCCGTGAGCCGCGCCCGCCAGCCAGTACCAGGGCGATCGTTCGGCGCGCCAGCATGTGCGACTGCAGGTGTAACTCGTTGGGGCGGTGTTCGCTGGCGGCGCCTTGCGGTTTCATGGTGTTGGGTGCGGAGCAGGTAGCCCTTGCAGGCCGTGCAAGTGGGTCAGCGTAGCAAGGCAGCAGGGCTAGGGCTGCAGCGGCACAACCACGCCCGAGGCTTCCACGATCGCGTACACCCGATCGTCTCCCATAGCGGCCGGTATGTGCAAGCCGGTGAATGCCCCGAAGGCCGGCAGGACCCCATACGCCGGGGTCATGCGAAAACAGGGTAGCCGCAGGCTCAGCCCAGCAGCTTCACGTAACTTCACGCCCGGGTGCAAGTGACCCGCCAGGGCATATGCGCCAGCCACCACCTCGGGTTCGTGAACCAAGGCCCAGTGGCCGCGCCGAAGCGGGCCCGCATGCACCTCGATACCCAAGTCCGCTGGAGGGTCTCCCGCGTGTTGGTCATGGTTGCCACGCACCAGATGCACGTCCAGACTGGGGTGGCGGGCGCGCCACTGCGCCAGTGCCTTCAGAGCCTGAGGTTCCTGTGACCAAGGGCCGTGCAGCAAATCGCCCAAAAACACGAGTTCGTGTGCATTCGTGGCACGCAGCACTGCATCCAGGCGCTGCACCATGGCCGCTTCGCTGGCCGCAGGAACGGGCAGGCCGTGACGACGAAAAGTGTGACCCTTACCGAAGTGGGCATCGGCAACCAGCAGCAAGCTGAGGTCGGGATCAAAGGCCGCTCGCTGCGGCCATAGTTCCAAGGTGCTGCCCTGCGGGCCCCTGAAGAGGGCCGGTCCGGCTTCCACCGCTTGCGCCACGCGCTGCACTACGCAGTCATGAGGGCCAGGGTGGCCTCGGCGTGTTCAGTGGGGCTGCGCTTAAAACCCGATCGAGCAAAGCGCTGCAGCCGACCGAGCGCCAGAGCCGTCAACGCTGCGGCCCGTACCTGGGCATCCACCGTGGCCGTGGTCGAGCCAGAAGCATCGCCTGCCTCCCGCAAACACTGCTTGAGTTGAGACTCGACCCGGTCAAACAGTTGCACCATCCGGGCCGACAGCCGTTCGTGTTCGAGGATCAAGGCGTCGCCCACCATCACGCGGGTCATGCCAGGGTTACGCTCGGCAAACTGCAACAGCACGAAGACGATGCGCCGGGCGTGATCACGGCCATCGCCGGTGCCCTGGGTGATTTGGTTAAACAGGGTGAAGAGGCTGGATTCGATGAATTCAATCAACCCTTCGAACATCTGTGCCTTGCTGGCGAAGTGGCGATACAAGGCCGCTTCGCTCACTTCCAACCGTGCAGCCAAGGCCGCCGTGGTGATGCGGTCGGCATCCGGCCGCTCGAGCATGGAGGCCAAGGTCTGGAGGATCTGGATGCGTCGCTCGCCAGGGCGTGGACGCTTGCGGCCTGAGCCCGATACCGCCTCAGCGGTGTCGTCTGGCGCCGCTAAAGCGGTGGGGAGCGGGCTGGCAGGCTGAGGCATCATGGCAAAGACAAGCGGTGGACGGTGGTGTACACCTTGGCGCTGATTCTGTCACAGGGCTACCAAGCTGCTGAGCCGGCGATCCACATAGGCGGGGCGGCGCCAACAGATGCGGGTCTTGGCCCCGGGTCGTCCAGGGGAAGCGGCGGCACCACGAACGCCGGCACGCATCCAGCGCTGCATCCAGACGGTGCGCCATCCTTCGGCCCTGGCGGCCTTCTGGTGTTCCAAGGTGTCCTCGACCAGCACGCAGCGGCGAGGCGTCACCTTCAGCCCAACCGACAAGGTGCGAAACAGACGCCGATCAGGCTTGGGCCTCAGCTGGCCAAACACGGTCATCTGCTCAATTGGGATGACGGCGTCGAAACAGTCTGAGATGCCCAAGGCGCTGAGGACCCGGCGGGCGTAGTGGGCCGGGGCATTTGTCAGCAAAATCTTGCGCCCCGGCAGGCGGCGCAAGCGGTGCAGGTCGTGCGCATGGCCTCGCACCCGCTGCTCCAGGTCGGGGAATCGATGGGTTTCGCGCAGAAAGTGGGCCGCCGCAACCCGGTGGTGGCGCATCAGACCCAAGAGGGTAGAGCCATAGCGCTGCCAGTACTGAACCCGTAAGGCGTCAGCCTGAGCGGCAGGCAGGCCCAAATGCTCGCGGATGTAGTCGGTCATGGCCGCATTCATTAGGGTAAACACTCCCGAGCCGGCATCGTGCAAGGTGTTGTCCAAATCAAAAAACCACACGGTGCGCGCACCAGCGGCAGGCCAAGCCATGGTGCGCGATCAGTGTGAACGGATCATGGTGCCGAAGGCCTGATCGGTCAGGATTTCCAGTAACAGCACATGGGGCACGCGCCCGTCCACGATGTGCACCGCATTCACGCCGCACTTGGCTGCCTCGATGGCCCCCGCAATCTTGGGCAACATGCCCCCATTGATGGTCCCATCTTCGACCAACTCATCAATCCGGCGTGCGGTCAGCTCGGTCAACAGTTGGCCTTCCTTGTCCAACACACCCCTGATGTTGGTCAGCATCAGCAACTTTTCAGCCTTGAGCACCTCGGCCAGCTTGCTGGCCACCAGGTCGGCATTGATGTTGTAGCTTTCATTTTGCATACCAAAGCCGATCGGGCTGACCACCGGGATGAAGGCATCATCCTGCAGGGCCTGCACCACATTCGGGTCGATGGAGTCAATGGCCCCTACCAACCCGATATCGTGTTCCTTGCTTGGATCGTCTTTGTCCATCAGACGAAGCTTGCGCGCCCGGATGAGGCCGCCATCCCGCCCGGTCAGGCCCACCGCCTTGCCGCCTGCGGCATTGATCAATCCCACGATGTCCTGCTGAACCTCACCAGCCAGAACCCACTCCACCACTTCCATGGTTTCCTCGTCGGTGACCCGCATACCGTGGATAAAGGTGCCCTTTTTGCCCAGGCGGTTGAGGGCTTCGTCGATCTGCGGGCCGCCGCCGTGCACCACGATCGGATTGATGCCCACCAACTTGAGCAACACCACGTCCTCGGCAAAGGCCTTTTGTAATGCCGGGTCGGTCATCGCATTACCACCGTACTTAATCACCATCGTTTTACCGTGGTAGCGGCGGATGTACGGCAGCGCCTGAGCGAGGATTTCTGCTTTGTCACGAGGCTCAAGCGTGGAGGTTGGAGTGTTCATGAAGTGGGCAGTGCAGGTTCAAAAGCGGCGCTCAGACGATGACTCAAAAGTAGCTCCTTAGGCTATCGGGCAAGCTACCGCCGAGATTCTAGGCATCGCCGCCTTCGGTGGGCGCCGCTGGAGCCTCGCCCAAGGCCACGGCCAGGTCTCCACGCAGCGTCTCGGCCAGGGACCGCCGGTCGACGTGGGCACTTCCGCGGGCCTTCAAGGCCGTCACCGTCACCACCAAGCCACGGCCACGGGCAATCCGCCATAAGCTTTGCGTCAAGGTGGTTTCACCCAGGAACTCCACCGAGGGGCTGATGGCGTGATCATGGTCGCGGTAGCGCAAGGCCACCGGCTGTACCGGCGCTTGCACCGCAACGGCCGACTGCAGCAGGTTGGCATGAAAGGGCAGCAGGGCGTGCCCGTTACCCGTGGTGCCTTCGGGGAACACCGCCACGCAGTGCCCGTCCTTCAACGCCTGTGCCATCTCGTGCATCACTCGCATGGCGTCGCGCCGCTGTTCGCGGCGTACATACAGGGTGCCGGCGCAGTCCACCAAACGGTTGACCAAGGGCCAATCTTGCACATCCGCCTTAGACACGAAGCGCGCGCGTGGACACACGGCATGGATGGCCATGATGTCGATCCAGGAGATGTGGTTGGCCACGATCAGCGTACCGCCCGGCCGAAACTGCCCCTGAACTTCCAGGCCCATCCCCAGGCAACGCAACATGCCGGCCGACCACCATTGAATGCGAGCGTACCGCCCCGCTTGGTCCAACTGCGGAAAGCGCAAAAGTACGATGCCGATGCCGTGCAGGCCGTGCAGCACCGCGCGCAGCAGTCGGGCCATGGCCAAGAACATGAGCGGGATCCGGTGGGTTCGAACTCAGGCCGCTGCGCTGAAGGCCACCGAGCCGGCCACCAAAGTCAGGCGTACCCGGCCCGGCAGCGCGAAGGAGGTGCTGCTGGGCGCGAAGGGGGTGTGCTTGCCCTGGCTGCGCAGGGCCTGTGGCGTCGCCTGCCACTGCACACTTGGGTCAAAGCAACACAGGTCGGCCACGCCCTCCTCAACCAGCCGGCCGGCATTGGCTGAAAGCGAGCCCAAGGCCGGGCCCAAAGCAGCCACCGCCCGGAAGGTGATGGGCGCCAGGGTCTGCGGCAGAGGGAGGTTCAAATCCTGGCCCCACTTTAGGCAGAGGCTGAGCAAGAGCTCCAGGCCGGTCGCACCGGGCTCGGCTTCGGCAAATGGGCGGGTCTTTTCATCTCGGCCAAGCGGCAAGTGGTCACTCACCAAAGCGTCCAGCGTGCCATCGGCCAGGCCGTGTCGAAGGGCCTGACGGTCACGGTCCTGGCGCAGCGGTGGCACCAGACGCATCGCCGAATCGAAAAACCCGATGTCCACGTCGCTGAGATGCAGGTTGTTGATGCTGACGTCGCTGGAAATGGGCAAGCCCTCGGCTTTGGCCTGGCGCACCAGTTGCACCCCGGCGGCGCTGCTGATGCGGCACAGGTGCACCCGCGCGCCCGTGCTGCGCATCAGCTCAATGATGGTGTGAAGGGCTGCCGTCTCGGCCGCAACAGGAACGCCCGACAGGCCCATGCGGGTGGCCACGGCACCGCTGGCAGCCACGCCCTTGCCCAACCAGTGGTCTTGCGGGCGCAGCCACACGGTGTAGCCATAGGTGGCGGCGTACAGCATCGCGCGTTGCAACACCTGCGTGTCCTGAATCGCTCTATCGGCTTGCGAAAAGCCGATGCACCCTGCTTCGGTCAGCTCGGCCATCTCGGTAAGCACCTCGCCCCTTAGGCCCTGCGTCAGTGCGCCCAGGGGGAACAAGCGACACCGAGACAGCTGGCGCGCGCGGAATTTCAGCATTTCCACCAGACCCGGCTCGTCCAGCGCCGGGTCGGTGTCCGGTGGGCACACCAGGCTGGTCACGCCGCCGGCGGCGGCAGCGGCCAGCTCGCTTTCGAGCATGCCTTCGTGTTCATGCCCAGGCTCGCGCAGCCGAGCAGCCAAGTCCACCACTCCAGGCATAACCACCCAGCCTTGCGCATCAAACCGCTGGTCCGCCTCAAAGCCTGGGGGTGCCGCGCCGATAGACACGATGCGGTCGCCCACGATGGCCACGTCGGCCAAGCCGTCTCGGCCAGTGGCGGGGTCAACCACACGGCCGTTGGAGATCAGGGTCTTCATCGTGCTCAAGCCTCGTTGCCCGCGATGATGCTCATGACCGCCATGCGCACCGCAATCCCAAAAGTGACCTGCGGCAGGATCACGCTGTGCTGGCCATCGGCCACTTCAGAGTCGATTTCAACACCGCGGTTAATAGGGCCAGGGTGCATCACGATCACATCGGGCTTGGCCAGGGCGAGCTTTTCTGAGGTCAGGCCAAAGCTTTTGAAGAACTCGGCTGAGCTGGGCAACATCGCGCCGCTCATGCGCTCGTTCTGCAGGCGCAGCATGATGATCACATCCGCGTCGCGTATGCCCTCGGCCATGTCGTGGCACACCTGAACTCCCATGGATTTCAGGTCGGGTGTGACCAGTGTCTTGGGCCCCACCGCGCGAATCTCCGGCACGCCCAGAGTGGTCAGCGCGTGAATATCTGACCGCGCCACCCGCGAGTGCACGATGTCGCCCACGATGGCCACCGTCAGGTTGCTGAAGTCCTTCTTGAAATGCCGGATGGTGTACATGTCCAGCAAGCCTTGTGTGGGGTGCGCATGACGGCCGTCCCCCGCGTTGACCACGTGCACATGGGGTGCGCAGTGCTGCGCAATCAGGTACGGCGCACCCGATTCGCCGTGGCGTACCACGAACATGTCGGCATGCATCGCGCTCAAGTTTGCGATGGTGTCCAAGAGGCTTTCCCCCTTGGCCGCACTGCTGCGCGCAATGTCCAGGTTGATGACATCTGCGCTCAAGCGCTTGGCGGCAATTTCAAAGGTGGTACGGGTGCGGGTACTATTTTCAAAAAACAAGTTGAAGACGCTCTTTCCGCGCAGCAGCGGTACCTTCTTGACCTCGCGCTCGTGGACCGACAAGAAGGTGCCTGCGGTGTCTAAGATGTGGTTGAGCACGGCTCGCGGCAGGCCCTCAATCGACAAGAGGTGGATGAGCTCACCATGCCGGTTAAGTTGGGGGTTGCGCATCGTCACACGCCCTCCACAGCAAAGGCCAATCGGCCCTGCTCGCTCCGCGCCAAACTCAAGCGCTGCGATGCGGGCAGGCTCAAGCGGGCAGCGCAGCATTGGGCCTCCACCGGCAACTCGCGCCCCCCGCGGTCCACCAAGACAGCCAGGCTTACGCGCGCAGGCCGGCCAAAGTCGAACAATTCATTGAGCGAAGCGCGGATGGTGCGGCCGGTGTAGAGCACATCATCAACCAAGATTATGTGGCGTCCATCGACCTCAAAAGGCAGACGAGTCGCACCCTGGGTGCTGCCTAAGCCACGCTCGGCATAGTCGTCGCGATGCAGGGTGATGCTCAGGCTGCCGGCAGACCCGGGCAGGCCCAGGTCTTTCTGGAGCCGCTCGGCCAGCCAGACCCCGCCCGACCAGATGCCCACCAGGCCCACCGCATCGATGCCCGAGCGCTGCACCAGCGCCGCCACCTGGCCACACAGTTGTTGATAGAGCGCTTCGGCGTCCAGTGCGAGTTGCATCATGCTTGCTGATCTAGATACTGTTGAAGTATCACCGCTGCGGCCGCTGCGTCCACATCAAGCGCACCATCGGATAGGGCCTGGACCGTGCTGTAACGCTCGTCCACCTCGTGCACCGGCAGCCCTGTGCGACCCTGCAGGCGTCGTGCAAATCGTTGCGCACGCTGCGTATTTTTATGGGGGGCGCCGTCGGGGTGAAAGGGCACGCCCACCACCAGGGCATCGGGTTGCCACTCTCGGATGAGCTGCGCGATCGCCAGGAAGCGCTGGTCACCCAGGTCGTGCAGGGTCTTCAGGGGCTGCGCACGGCGCAACACGGTGTTGCCCGTGGCCACTCCCACGCGCTTGAGCCCATAGTCGAAGGCCAAATAGGAACGTGCCTGGCTCGGGGGCAGCGCAGGCGCCGCCCCGTTCATGCGTGTCCGGCCTCCTGGCTGAGCATGCGCGGATCGATGCCCAACAAAGACAGGGCCTTGTCGTAGCGCTTGTCGATGGGCGTATCGAAGATGACCGATGGCTCAGCCTGTACGGTCAGCCAACCGTTGCGGCCAATTTCGTCTTCCAACTGTCCAGCGCCCCAACCGCTGTATCCCAGGGTGATGAGCACCCGGCGCGGGCCAGCCCCGCTTGACAGGGCTTCCAGCACATCGCGGCTGGTGGTCATCTCGACCTGGGCCCCCGGGATGGCCAAGGTCGAGTGGTAAGGGCTCTCTTCGGCGCCTACCCGTTCATGCAGCACAAAGCCACGCTCGGTTTGCACCGGGCCCCCAAAAAACACGGGGGCGTCGTGCAGGTCGTTGCGGCCCAGGTGCAGATCGACCTTTTCAAACAAACTGGGAAGGGTGATATCGATAGGCTTGTTGATCACCAAGCCCAGGGCACCGCGGTCGTTGTGCTCGCACAGGTACACCACGGTTCCGGCAAAGCGCTCGTCGGTCATGCCGGGCATAGCAATGAGGAACTGGTTTGTGAGGTTGATTGGCGCGCTTGCCATTACAGGATTCTATGCTGCTCCATACTGCGCTGCATGACGGCAAAACCCCTCGACCGCGCGCTGGTTTGGCTGCGCCGCGACCTGCGTTGTGAAGACCATGCTGCCTTGCACTTTGCCCTGAGCCAGGCCCAGCGCGTTTGGTGTGCCTTCGTGTTCGACACCGACATTCTCGACGCACTGCCGCGGCGAGACCAACGCGTGGCCTTCATCCACGCCGCCCTCTTCGAAGTCGATGCCAAGCTGCGCGGCTGGGCGCAGGCCGCCGGGGTTGACCAGGCGTCTTTTGTGGGCCTGATCGTGCGGCATGGCCGTGCCTGTCAGGAAATTCCGGCTCTGGCCGCAGCCCTGGAGGTACAACAGGTGGTGGCCAGCCACGACGACGAGCCGCAGGCCCTGGCGCGAGATGCCCGGGTGCTGCAGGCGCTTACCCGCCAGCGCATCGATTGGTTGAGCGTGAAAGACCACGTGGTCTTCGAGCGCTGCGAGGTGATGACGCAAACCGGGGGCTCCTACGGGGTGTTCACACCCTACAAGAACGCGTGGATCAAGCGATTGGCGCAGCAACCCCAGGCCCTTGACGAACTGCCAACGCAGGCAGGGGCGGCCGCCCTGGCACCTGTGCCGCTGGCGCTGCGCCGGCCACTGCCTTCCATGCAAGACATCGGCTTCGAGGCCTTGAGTGCTGAAGCGATCAGGGTGCCAACCGGCATGAGCGGTGCACAGCGCCTGCTGCATGACTTCTTGGGGCGCATCGACGACTACCGCCGCGCCCGAGACTTCCCGGCGATCAAGGGGCCTAGCTATCTGTCAGCGCACCTGCGCTTTGGCACGATTTCGGTGCGCCAACTCGCGCGTGAGGCATGGGCCCGATCACAGGCGGGGTCAGACGGGGCCACAGGCTGGCTGGCCGAACTGGTCTGGCGCGACTTTTATCATCAGATCCTGCACCACCACCCCCGCGTGGCGGAACGCGCCTTTAAACCCGAGTACGACCGCATCGCCTGGGCCACGGGCCCTCGGGCCCAGGCCCACTTCGAAGCTTGGTGCGAGGGCCGAACCGGCTACCCCCTGGTTGACGCGGCCATGCACCAACTCAACCAAACCGGTTGGATGCACAACCGCCTACGCATGGTGGTATCGAGCTTCCTGATCAAGGACTTGGGCATCGACTGGCGCCGCGGTGAGGCCTATTTCGCCGAAAAACTCATCGACTTTGACCTTGCGGCAAACAACGGCGGCTGGCAATGGGCGGCGTCTAGCGGTTGCGACGCGCAGCCCTACTTCCGCATCTTCAACCCGGTCAGCCAGAGCGAAAAATTCGACCCCAAAGGCCAATTCATCCGTCGCTACTTGCCCGCACTCAAAGCCTTGCCCGATGCTGCCTTGCACGCGCCGTGGCTGGCACGCCCACTGGACTTGGTCGCAGCCGGGCTGGAGTTGGGCCGCAACTACCCGCAGCCGGTCGTGCAGCATGATGTTGCACGATTAGCCACGTTGGCTCGCTACGCGGTGGTCAAGGTCAAGGGCTGAAGCGTGACGCCGGGTCAGGATCAGATCTGCACCAACTCAAAGTCTTCCTTGCGCGCACCACACTCGGGGCAGGTCCAGTTCATCGGAACATCGGCCCAAGCGGTGCCCGGTGCTATCCCATGATCAGGGTCACCAGCAGCCTCGTCGTAAATCCAGCCGCAAATGAGGCACATCCAGGTTTTGCTTTCAGACATGGTCTTGGACCGGCAGGAACCGTCACTACAATAATTCTCGAATTTTAGTCATGCCCTACAGCACCTCCTTGACCGGTTCAAGCCGGATCAGTGCATGACACCCAGCACATGAGCGACCAACTACCACCGACGGGCGCCGGCGACGACGCCGCACAAGAGCCCGAGGCTGCGCCGGCAAATGTTCTGAGCTTTAACGCCAGCGAGGCCACCGGCGCCGGCGGCGTGGGCGGCGACATCGCTACCTTTGCGGCCATGGGCGCGCACGGCCTGCCGGTGGTGGCCACACTGGTGATGCGCGACACCGCCGAAGTCTTCGACCAGCACGTCATTGAGGCCGACGCCGTGGCTGAACAGGCGCGTACGGTGCTTGAAGACATTTCAATTGCAGCCTGGAAGGTGGGCTTTCTGGGTTCGGCGGAAAACGTCAGCGCAGTGGCTGAAATCCTGTCTGATTACCCCGACATACCCTTGGTGGCCTACATGCCCGCCGTGGGATGGATGGACGAGGATGAGCACGTCGCCTACATGGACGCCTACCGCGAGTTGATCCTTCCCTCAGCCGAAGTGTTGGTGGGCAACCAAAAGACCTTGACCGACTTCTTGCTGCCTGAATGGGACGGCGAGCGCCCCCCATCGACCCGCGAGCTGGCCGTAGCCGCCGCTGGACATGGTGCGCGGCATGTGCTGGTCACGGGCATTGTCTTGCCCGCCCGCGCCCAAGAGGCTTTTGTCGACAACGTGCTGGCCAGTGCTACCGGTGCCATCTGCGGCGAAAAGTTCGAACGCTTCGAAGCGTCCTTTTTGGGTGCTGGCGAAACCTTGTCAGCCGCGCTGGCAGCGCTCTTGGCCTCGGGGGCAGACTTGCCCAGCGCCGTTTCTGAGGCACTGTCGTTTTTGGACCAGAGCCTGGATGCTGGCTTTCGCCCCGGCATGGGCCAGGTAGTACCCGACCGCTTCTTTTGGGCGGTGCCACCAGAAGATGAAGACGGTGAGGGCGAAGAACCCTTTGGTGGGCCCGGTGGTCTGGAAGAACCTGGGCAGGCGCGCGGCCCCAGGCGCATGCATTGAATGCCGCTGCAGCGGTATCGCGGTGGAGATGAAGCCATGAACGACAAGACCAACGCCGGCCTGTTTGAGCGCGCGCAGCGCGTCATTCCCGGCGGTGTGAATTCCCCGGTGCGCGCCTTTCGGGCTGTCGGCGGCACGCCGCGCTTCATCGCCCGCGCCAAAGGTGCCTACCTGTGGGACTCCGAGGGCCAGCGCTACATCGACTACATCGGCTCTTGGGGTCCGATGATCCTGGGGCATGGCCACCCAGGCGTGCTGGAAGCGGTGCGACAGGCCGCCGAGGACGGGCTGAGCTTCGGAGCACCGACCGAGCGGGAAATCGAGTTGGCCGAAGCCATCGTCGCCTTGGTACCAGGCTTGGAACAGGTGCGCCTGGTCAGCTCAGGAACCGAAGCGGCCATGAGTGCGATTCGCCTTGCTCGCGGGGCCACCAGCCGCAGTCGTCTGATCAAGTTCGAGGGCTGCTACCACGGCCATGCCGATGCGCTCTTGGTCAAAGCCGGCTCTGGCCTGGCCACCTTCGGCAATCCCACCAGCGCCGGTGTGCCGCCCGAGGTGGTGCAGCACACCATCGTGCTGCCCTACAACGATGTGGCCGCGCTCGACGCTGCCTTCGCTGAGCATGGCCACGACCTGGCCTGTGTGATGGTGGAGCCCATTGCCGGCAACATGAACTTTGTGCGTGCCTCGGTCCCCTTCATGACGCGTTTGCGCGAGTTGTGCACGGCGCATGGGGCCTTGCTCGTATTCGACGAGGTAATGAGCGGTTTTCGGGTGGCGCTTGGCGGCGCGCAAAGCGTGTATGCCCGCCTGATCCCGGGCTTCGCACCGGACATGAGCGTATTTGGCAAGGTCATTGGGGGCGGCATGCCACTGGCAGCCTTCGGCGGCTCGAGCGCAGTGATGTCCCAGCTGGCTCCTTTGGGCCCGGTCTACCAAGCCGGCACACTGTCGGGCAACCCGGTGGCCACCGCCTGTGGCCTGGCCACGCTGCGCGAAATCACGCGGCCGGGCTTCTTTGAGGCGCTGGCCCAGCGTACCCGCGCCCTGGTCGCTGGGCTGGTGAGCGCAGCGCGAGAGGCCGATATCGCTTTGTGTGGCGACAGCGAGGGCGGCATGTTCGGTTTCTTTTTCCATGACGAGCTGCCGCAAAACTATCCCACCGTGATGACTACCGACAAGGAGCGTTTCAACCACTTCTTCCACGGCATGCTCGACCGCGGGGTGTACCTGGCACCGGCCCTATACGAAGCCGGGTTCGTCAGCGCGGCGCACAGCGCTCAGGACATCGACCTAACGCTGGAGGCTGCTCGTCAGTCCTTCAAGGCCTTACGCGCCTAAAGCCCACAGCGCCTAGCTTCCACGCCATGCACATCCACATCCTGGGCATTTGTGGAACCTTCATGGGCGGCTTGGCCGCCCTGGCACGCGAAGCTGGCCATCGGGTGACGGGCTGCGACCGCAACGTGTATCCACCCATGAGCGACCAGCTGCGCGCCCTGGGTATCGACCTCATCGAAGGCTACGGGCCTGAACAGCTGTCGCTCCAACCGGATCTGTTCGTCGTTGGCAATGTGGTCACCCGTGGTAACCCCCTGATGGAGGCCATTCTGGACGCGGGCCTGCCTTGCACCAGCGGTCCACTGTGGCTGAGCGAACAGGTGCTCAGGGGCCGACACGTGGTGGCCGTGGCCGGCACCCACGGCAAGACCACCACCACCGCCATGCTGGCCTGGATTTTGGAATCTGCCGGGCTGGAGCCGGGATTCTTGGTGGGGGGTGTTCCGGCCAACTTCGGGGTGTCGGCGCGGCTGGGGGCCCAAGCGGTCGGCCAACCGCGGCCGCTGTTCGTCATCGAAGCCGATGAGTACGACACCGCCTTCTTTGACAAACGCAGCAAGTTCGTGCACTACCAGGCCCGCACCGCAGTACTCAACAACCTCGAGTACGACCACGCAGACATTTTTGCGGACCTGCAGGCCATCGAAACGCAGTTCCATCACCTGGTGCGCACGGTACCGGCATCCGGCACGCTGGTGGTCAACGCGCGCGAGCCCGCACTTGCCCGGGTGCTGGCCCGGGGGGCCTGGAGCCGCATCCAACGCTTCGGCTGTACCAAGGAGGAGGCCGGTTGCCTACGAGCGCGCGGCGAGCCGCAGGCCTTTGATGTGTTGCGCGGGGCGCTGAAGGTGGGCCGGGTTGAGTGGGACTTGAGTGGAGAACACAATCAGCTCAATGCACTGGCGGCCATCGCCGCAGCCGAATCTGTGGGCGTCAACGCTCAGCAATCCAGCGCTGCGCTGGCCTCGTTCAAGAGTGTCAAGCGACGAATGGAATGTGTGGGTACGGTGCAACTGCCCCGTGGTGACATCAAGGTGTACGATGACTTCGCCCACCACCCCACGGCCATCCGAACCACGGTCAACGGCTTGCGCCGGCAGATTGACCGCCAGGTGCAACAAGGCGGCACACCCGGGCGGGTGCTGGCGCTGTTTGAACCGCGGTCCAACACGATGAAGCTGGGCACGATGAAGTCCCAGCTGCCTTGGGCTTTGGAAGAGGCCGACCTGGCCTTCTGCCACAGTGGGGGTTTGGAATGGGACGCGGCCGAAGTCCTCAAGCCCATGGGCCCGCGCGCTCGCGTGCTGCCGCATGTGGATGACTTAGTTCAAGCGGTGGTTGGCGTGGCGCGCCCAGGCGACCACCTGCTGTGCATGAGCAACGGCGGCTTTGCCGGCGTGCACGCCAAGCTGATACAGGCGCTGATGCCCAGCATCGACTAGACCTTGGGTTGTGGAATGCACCATGGTGGCTTTGCCTTGGCTTGGGGTAAGGTACACGAATGGTCTTCCACGCCGAAGGACTCGAATGAAAAATCTGCACCGCGCACGGTCGCAGACGGGCGCGCTCTCGCCAGACTTGCCCCAGCAACTTGAGCGAGCCCGTAATCCTTGGATCGCTGCGGCGCTGGCCACCCTGCTGGTGGCCTGCGCCCAGAATCCGAGAGCCCCACAGGCCGCTGACAAGTCGGCTGCTGCAGCCAGCGCGGCCTCAGGCTCGTCCGCTGCTGCGCCAGCCGCTGCGCCGGCATCTGCACCAACTCCGGCGCCCAAGGCACCAGCATCGACGGCGCCCACCCGCCCGGCAACCGCAGCCGGGACCACTACGCCGGCTGGCGCACCAGCTGCTGCGGGTGCGCCTAATGCAGCGGCCATGGCGGCAGCCGCCATGGCCTCACGCGGCTCAGCAGCGGCTGGCAGCCCTCCTGCCTTTGCCGATGTGAGCCGCGACGCCAAGCGCAGCGACGGCTTCCTGCCGGTTTGGACCAAGGACGACAAGGTGTGGCTAGAGATTCCCACCGCCGTGATGGACAAACCCTTCTTCTTCGCAGCCTCGGTGGCCAACGGTCTGGGCGAGCGCTTCTTCTGGCCGGGCCTGATGGGCGGCAGCCAAGTGGTGGAGCTGCGCAAGGTGGGCAATATCGTGCAGTTGGTCGCGAAGAACCTGAAGGTGCGCGCACCGGCCAACACGCCTCTGGCCAAGGCCCTGGAAGAAAGTTATTCCGACAGCCTGTTGGCCACAGCCCCCGCCGCATCAGCGCCGCACCCGGAACGCAAGTCGATTCTGGTGGACGCCAATGTCCTGGTCGGCGGAGACCTCACAGGAGCGCAGACGCGACTTGAGGGCTCCTATCGGCTGTCCTACGCGCTCGACCGTGCGAATTCGGGCATCGTCAAGAGTTCGGCCAATGCGCAAGGCACCAGCTTGACGGTGCGGCAGCATTTCGCCATTCCCAAGCTGCCTTCGCTACCGACCGGCGGCCCTGGCGGGGCCACACCCAACCCGGCAGCCTTGCCCTCACCGCCCACCGTGGTGCCCGACCCGCGCAGCCTGTTCCTTGCGCACACCTACACCATGGCGCCATTGCCGGTCATCCCAATGAAGGCGCGCGCGGCAGATCAACGCGTGGGCTACTTCACCGAGTCCTTCATGGACTTCGGTAAGGACGCCGGCGGCGACCGCCGCACCCATCACATCAAGCGCTGGCGCCTGGAGAAGAAAGATCCGAACGCAGAGGTCTCCGAACCCAAAGAGCCCATCCGCGTGGTGATGGACCGCAACATTCCCATGAAGTGGCGCGAACCCATCAAGGCCGGCATCTTGGAATGGAATAAGGCCTTCGAGAAGGCCGGTTGGCGCAACGCCGTCGTGGTGGAACAGCAAGCCGACAACGCCGACTGGAGCACCTTGGAAGGCACCCGGATGCTGGCCGTGCGCTGGTTTGCCATCGAGGGCCCGGGCGCCACGGCCGTTGGCCCCAGCCAAGCTGATCCCCGCACCGGTGAAATCCTGCGTGGTGCGTCCATCATTCCCGAAAACTGGGTGCGTGTTGGTCGTAACCGCATCACCGACACCCAGCCGCGCCTGGGCAGCCAGCCGGCAGAATTAGGAGGCGGCTCCAACGGCCCGAGTTTTGCTCAGCCCTATGCCGCGGCTGGCGCCCATGACCACACGCTGTGCACCATGGGCCACGAGGCGCTCGAGCAGGCCGAAATGGCCTTCGAACTGCTGGTGGCCCGCGGTCAGATCGATCCCCAAGGCCCTGAAGCCGACCGCTTCATCGCCGCTAGCCTCAAAGACGTGACGATGCATGAGATCGGTCACGCCTTGGGCCTGCGCCACAACTTCAAGGCCTCCACCGGCATCACACGCAGTCAGCTGCGCGACAAGGCATTCACCGCCCTGCGCGGTGTGTCCAACTCCGTGATGGACTACAACGCCCTGAACCTGCCTCTGGCTGATGAGGTGGATGCAGATCTGCAGATGGGCACGTTGGGGGCCTACGACATTTGGGCTATTGAGTATGGTTACCGAGATTTCCCGGCCGACCGCGAGGCCGCCGGCCTGGCCAGCATCGCCCAGCGCAGCGACAGCGATATCTCGCTGGCTTACGCCACCGACGAAGACGCTTCCACGCCCGACCCGATGGTCAACCGCTACGACTTGGGCGATGACCCCTTGGCCTATGCGCAAAAGCAGATGAAGCTTTCGCGTGAGCTGTGGACCCGCACGCAAGCGCGCACACTGGCACCGACCGATGACATGACGATATACCGCCGCGTGCTGCAGCGGGTGTTCGCCGGCATCAATGCCACCGTGCCGCTGGCCACCCGCTACGTGGGCGGCTCCATACACTCGCGTGCCCTGGCTGGAAAGAACGAACCCCTGATCTCGCCGGTGCCGGCTGCACGCCAGCGTGAGGCGCTGAACTTTGTGGTCAATGAACTGTTCACCACTCAGAGCTTCAAGTTTGACCCAAAGATCCTGAGCCGCCTGGGCATTGACCAGCTCGACCGTACTTCAGCCCGAGCACAAACCTCAACGGACTACAGCTTGGCACAGTCGGTACTGGGCGTGCAACGCAATGCGCTGGATGCACTGATGAGCGACGGCTTGGCCTCTCGTATGGCCGACGCCGAGCATAAGGTCGACGACCCCAAGGCCTTGATGAGTTTTGCCGACGTACAAATTCGCTTGAGCGGGGCGATTTGGTCGGAGTTGCGCGACGGCAAGACCGGTGGCCGCGATGTGGATAGCCTGCGCCGTAACCTGCAGCGTGAACACATCAAGAGACTGGCCAATGGTCTGCTGCGGCCTGCCGCCCCAAGCGGCAACGCCGACGCGCCAGCAGTCAACCGCATGGTGGCACGCCAGCTTGAATCCGGTCTGCGCAGCGCATTGAATGGTGGCGGTTGGTCGAGCATGGCACGCGCGCACTTGGAAGACAGCCTGGCGCTGATCAGCGAAGCCCTGAAGGCCCCGCTGAACAAACAAGGTGTTTGACGCACCTCGATGAAGCTCAAGGATAAGGTTTGCATCATCACCGGCGCTGGTCAGGGCATCGGCCTGGCCAGCGTGCGCCGCTTCGCTGCCGAAGGTGCGGTGGTGGTGGTGTGCGACCTGCGCCAAGCCGATGTGGATGCAGCGGTGGCCGACTGCCGCCGCTTCGGGGGTGCAGCCGAACGCTCGGTCGGCTTCGTCCTGAGCGTCACCGATCGTGCTCAGGTCGATGCCATGACGGCGGCGGTCAAGGCCACATTCGGACGCATTGATGTGCTCGTGAACAATGCCGGCATCACGCAGGACGCCAGGCTGCAAAAGATGACCCTGGAACAGTTCGATCGTGTGATCGACGTCAACCTCCGTGGCGTCTTTCACTGCAGCCAAGCCGTGGCCGACCATATGGTGATGCAAGGCGCTGGCGTGATCCTCAACGTCAGTTCCATCGTCGGCCTGTACGGCAACTTTGGCCAAACCAACTACGCCGCCAGCAAGTTCGGCGTGATCGGCTTCACAAAGACCTGGAGCCGCGAACTCGGCCCCAAGGGCGTTCGGGTCAATGCCGTGGCCCCCGGCTTTGTGGCCACCCATATCCTGGATACGATCCCCGGAAAGGTGCTGGCCGAAATGACCCAAGAGGTGCCCCTGCGCCGAATTGGCAAGCCTGAGGAAATCGCCAGTGTCTACGCCTTCTTGGCCAGTGACGACGCCAGCTACGTCAATGGCGCGGTCATTGAGGTGGCTGGTGGCTTGACCATTTGAGCCCTCAAGTTTAAGGGGCCAGGGTACCCGATGTGCCTGCAACCGCGCTGCCCGCAAGCCCGATTGGAGGCGTTTGACATCGAAAACCGCCGACAATTCAACAGTGAATTACGCCCTGTTTGATGAGGCCAGCAAGCTCTTGGCCGGCCGTGTGATGTCTGAGGCCGAGAGTTCGATGCAAATTGAGCTCGACTCAGGCAAGCGTGTGAAGATCAAGGCTGCACACGTGTTGCTGCGCTTTGCCCAGCCCGCGCCAGCTGAGCTGCTCAGCCGCGCGCGCACGCTAGCTGAAGACATTGACCTGAACCTGGCCTGGGAGTTTGCCCCGGAGGGCGACTTTGGCTTTGCTGATCTGGCCCGCGAGTACTTTGATCCCACGGCCGATGCGGTGCACCAGGCAGCAGCGCTGATCCGCCTTTTTGAGGCGCCGCACTACTTCCGCCGCATGGGCAGGGGGCTCTTTCGCAAGGCCTCGGAGGACACGCTCAAGGCCGCTCTATTGGGTGTTGAGCGCAAGAAGCAGATCGCCGCGCAAATTGAGCAGTGGTCGCATGAGCTGACACAGGGCTATTGTCCGGATGCGGTGCGTGAACAGCTCTACCGCATCCTGTTCAAGCCCGACAAGAACGCGCCAGAATACAAGGCGGTGGTCGAGGCCGCGAGGTTGAGCCAGCGATCGCCCTTGGATCTGCTCAAAGGTGCTGGGGCAATCGACAGCCCCTATCAGTTCCACTGGAAGCGGTTTCTGTTCGAACACTTCCCCAAGGGCACCGACTTTCCCGCCGTAGCTGCACCGCAGGTGCGGGAATCCCTGCCCCTGGCGCAGGGCGTACAAGCCTTCTCTATTGATGATTCCAGCACCACGGAGATCGACGACGCCATATCGGTGCGGGGTTTGGGCAGCGGCACGGTGGTGCTGGGAATACACATCGCTGCGCCAGCCTTGGTCATCGCCCCCGGAACGGCGGTGGACCGTTTGGCTTCGCAGCGCCTGTCCACGGTTTACATGCCCGGGCACAAGCTGACGATGCTACCCAACGAAGTGGTGCAGGCCTGCACCCTCGTGGAAGGGCGGGCCAGTCCAGCAGTGAGCCTATATGTGACCTTGGACGAAGCGAGCTTGGAAGTGCGCGACCGTGTGACCCTGCTGGAGCAAGTGCATGTGGCTGCCAATCTCCGCCACGACCACCTAGAAGCGCACATCAGCGAAGAGACCCTGGAGGCGGTACTCGCCGAGAACCCCGGCGCAGCTACGGCCAGCGCACCCATTCCCTTTCACCGCGAGCTGGCCTTCAGCTTTCGTCTGGCGCGCCATCTCAAGGGTCAGCGTGAACTGGCGCGGGGTAAGCCTGAAAGCTTCAACCGGCCGGATTTCAGCTTCAAGCTGGAAGGCCGCGATGGCACCCAGGATGAGGCCCCGCACGGGGCTGAGACGGTGCATATTGCCCAGCGCCGTCGCGGTTCGCCCTTAGACCTGCTGGTGGCCGAGTTGATGATCTTGGCAAACAGCAGCTGGGGGGCCTGGTTGGCTGAACTGGGTGTGCCGGGCATCTACCGCAGCCAAGCCAGCCTGGCACCGGGCATCAAAGTACGCATGGGCATCAAGCCTGCGCCACACGCGGGCATGGGGGTCAGCCACTACACCTGGGCCTCGTCGCCCTTGCGTCGGTACGTAGACCTGGTCAACCAGTGGCAAATCATCGCCTGCGCTCGGCATGGCCGCACCGCCGCACTGGCTGCACCCTTCAAGCTCAAAGACGCCCAACTCTTCTCGGTGGTGTCGTCATTCGACGCGGCCTACACCGCCTATGTCGATTTCCAGCGGGGCATCGAACGCTACTGGGCCTTGCGATGGCTGCAGCAAAACGCGGTCAGCGAAGTGCCGGCCACTGTTCTCAAGGACGGTTTGGTACGCGCCGATGAACTGCCCCTGGTATTCAAGGTAACCGGGGCCGAGCCCTTGCTCCGTGGTGCGCGGCTGGTGGCCCGCGTGCAGGGTCTAGACCTGCTGACACTGGACGTACACGCCACGCTGGCTGCGCGACTTGACGAGCAGACGCATGGGGACGCCGGCACCGCGGAGGGCGCCAGTGAAGACGATGAGGACTTGAGCCAGGCGTCTGCGCCGCTGGCCTTGGCCATCGATATTTCCGAGGCCGCGCCATCACAGGAGGCCTCAGACACCGGTTCGGATGCCACCAAGCCGATCTCTTCAAGCACGGTGGCCTGAGGATGCGCGCGGAACCGTACGACCGTTACGCCGTCATCGGTTACCCCGTGGCACACAGCCAATCGCCCTTCATTCACAGCGAGTTTGCCCGGCAAACCGGGCAGCTCATGCAGTATGAACGGGTGCAATCGCCCGTGGATGGCTTTGCCCAAACCTTGCAGGCCTGGGCCGACAGCGGGGCGCGTGGCTGCAATGTGACGGTGCCTTTCAAGTTTGAGGTGCCTGCCAGGGTGAGCCATTGCAGCGCGCGCGTGCGCTTGGCGCAAGCAGCCAATACCGTGCGGTTTGATGAACAGGGATGGCAGGCCGAGAACACCGACGGGCTCGGGCTGGTGGCGGACATTCAACTGAACGCGGGCCTTGCGCTCAAGGGCTGCACGGTGCTGTTGCTGGGGGCAGGCGGTGCCGCTGCGGGCGTGCTGGGCCCCGTGTTGGCCGCACATCCCGCCCGGGTGGTTGTGGTCAACCGAACTGCAGCCAAGGCAGTGGCGTTGGCCGCTTCGCACGCTGCTTGGGCCCGCGAGCATGGCAGCATCGTCCTGGGGGGTGCGCTGCACGAGGCTGCGGCCCTGTGTGGTCAGGGATGTCAGGTGCTGATCAACGGCACCTCCAGCAGCCTGGCCGGTGAGGCTGCTCCGGTGGCCACCGGTATCCTGCGCCCCAATGCCTTGGCTGTGGATTTGATGTACGGGCCCGCATCTGAGGGCTTTACGCTGTGGGCACAAAGCCAGGGTGCGCAGGCCCGTGATGGGCTGGGCATGTTGGTGGAGCAGGCCGCTCAGGCCTTTGAATTCTGGCGCGGGGTGCGCCCACCCGACACGCCTGCGGTGCTGACGGCCTTGCGGCGCCGCATGGCGTCGGGCCCACACCCATGATTCAGGGCTTGCTGCAGCAGCTGGACCGGCTGCTGGCCCTGCTGCTGATCTGCCTGGTGGCGCTGCAGCTGTACTTTTTGGCGAGCACCACCTTCATGGCGCACCTAGACCCCTTATCCACCACGTTTGTCGATCACCAGAGCCTACGTTGGCAGGCCATCCAGCAGGCGCGCACCCGCAACGACCGCCCAAGGGCACCGGCAACAGGCCAAGCCCCCACACCGGCGGCCGGGTGCGCTGCTCGCGAACCCGAACGTCTCTTGGGCGGCTCTACCGTCACCCAGCAGTTGGCCAAAAACCTCTTCCGCAGCGGAGAACGCACCTATTGGCACAAAGGGCAAGAGGCGCTGATCGCCTGGGCGTTGGAGCCCAGGCTAAGCAAGTCCCGAATCCCGGAGATCTACCTCAACGCCGGCGAGTGGAACGAAGGGGTGTGCGGTGCAAGGGCCGCCGCCCAGCTGCATTTCGGCCTACCCCCCCAGCAGCGGCAAGCCTGGCAGTCTGCCCGCCATGCAGTGATGTTGCCCGCGCCACGGCGCTTTGAAGGTTTTCCCGAGTCGACCTACCTAGCCAAGCAATTTGAAACCACTGCCGCACGCATGCCGGCGATGAAGCACCCCCCAGGGATACGGCCATGAGCGGGCGCGAAGAACTGGCTGCTAGCGCGGCGACCTGGGTGGTTGAGCACGGCCTGGACTTCAGCGCCGCATGCCGTAAGGCCGCCCAGCACCTGGGAATGGCAGGCCAGCGGGGGCTGCAGATGCCCGACCACCTAGAAGTCGAAGATGCGGTGCGCGAGCACCTGGCGCTGTTCCACGCCGATACACAGCCAGTAGCCCTGCGCGCCCTGCGCGAACTGGCGGCTCAGTGGATGCGCCGTTTGCAAGAGTTCGAGCCCCATGTGGGCGGCGCGGTGTGGCGCGGGACGGCCACACAGCATTCCCCCATCCTGCTGGACCTTTACACCGATGACCCCACCGGACCCGAACTGGCCCTAATCCATCAACGTGTATCCTTTGAATCCGGGCAGCGCGCGGGCCGCGGGCGAGAACCAGTGCCGGTCATTGGGCTGCAAGTCTCCTGCGCCGCAATCGGCAACACCGTGCCCATTGAGATCTCGGTGTGGTCACCCGAAGATCAAAAGGGTGCCCTCAAGCCCGATGCCCGAGGCCTGCGCTGGCGCGGCACACTGCAAGCCCTGACAAACCTGCTTTATCCACCGCCACCATGAGTTCAAGCCCTGCCCCTCACACGCCTGAGCCCGTGAAGGTCGCCCGTGCACCCACCCCGGCATCGGGGGCGGCCGGGACACCGCGCCGCCGCTGGCTTGGGGTGGCTGCCCTGGGCCTAGGCGCCGGTGCGGGCGCTTTTTGGTGGCAACAGGCACCAAACAGCCTGCCGTCGGGTGCTCCCATAGCCCGTGGAGCAGGTCTGAAGCCCACTGGCCCCGACCAGCTGGGCGAAGACTTCTGGGCCCTGAGCCTGCCCCAGCCATCGGGCGCCGATCTGATCCTGTCCAGCCTTCGAGGGCGGCCTTTGCTGATCAATTTCTGGGCCACCTGGTGTCCCCCTTGTGTTCGCGAAATGCCGCTTTTAGATATTTTTTACAAACAAAATAGCGACAAAAAGCTGCAGTTATTGGGTATTGCAGTAGATGGCCCTACGCCAGTTAAAGCCTTTCTAGCCCGCAGCCCCGTGGCCTTTCCCGTGGCCGTGGCTGGCGCCGACGGCTCCGGCCTGGCGCGAACCCTGGGAAATGTTGCTGGCGGCCTGCCCTACACCGTTTTGGCCGACGCGCAAGGGGCGGTCGTGCGCCGCCAAATGGGGGAGTTGCACCCGGCGCAACTCGACCAGTGGGCGCAAATACTTTGAGTCGGCAGCTCCCAGGCTCGATAAGCGCTTACACTGCGGGTGCTTCAAACGCGCGGAGATACCGTCCGTTGAAAACAAATCGTCGGCTGTTGAACGGTGTTGACATCACCAAGCGATGAGCCGAGGGGATACTGCATGGATCTGAGAAAACTGAAGACCCTGATCGACCTGGTGTCGGAATCCAATGTCTCGGAACTCGAGATCACCGAAGCCGAAGGCAAGGTTCGGATCGTCAAGGCGGGCGCTCCGGCCGTGGCGATTCCAGCCGCGGCAGCAGCACCACTGGTCAGCGCCGTGCCGGCTGCTGCGGTACCCGCTGCACCGGGCGCTGCGGCCAGCGGAACGGCCGCGCCGGCCCCTGTAGCGGCATCTGAACCCGTTGGGCACACAGTCAAGTCGCCCATGGTGGGCACCTTCTACCGCGCCGCCAGCCCGGGCGCCAAGCCTTTCGTCGAGGTCGGCCAGCAAGTCAAGGAAGGCCAAGCCATCTGCATCATCGAAGCCATGAAGATCATGAACGAGATCGAAGCCGACAAGGCGGGCACGATCACGCAGATCCTGTGCGAAAACGGTCAAGCCGTGGAATTCGGCCAGCCCCTGTTCATCATCGAGTAACCGCGAGGCGGAGCCCACAGCGGCTCCATGGGGCATGTTCAAGAAAATTCTCATTGCCAACCGAGGGGAAATCGCTCTTCGCATCCAACGCGCCTCCAAGGAGATGGGCATCCGCTCGGTTGTGGTGTATTCCGAGGCCGACCGCGAGGCCAAGTATGTAAAGCTTGCCGACGAGGCCGTGTGCATCGGCCCCGCACCGTCCAGCCAGAGCTACCTCAACATGCCGGCCATCATCTCCACCGCGGAGGTGACCGACGCCGAGGCCATCCACCCTGGCTACGGCTTCCTGTCGGAAAACGCCGACTTCGCTGAACGGGTGGAAAAAAGCGGGTTTGTCTTCATCGGCCCCACGCCCGAGAGCATCCGCGTCATGGGCGATAAGGTCTCGGCCAAGCAGGCGATGATCAAAAGCGGCGTGCCCTGTGTGCCCGGCTCACCCGACGCGCTGCCAGAAGACCCCAAGGAAATTGTGCGCATTGCCCGCTCGGTGGGCTACCCCGTGATCATCAAGGCCGCCGGTGGCGGTGGTGGTCGGGGCATGCGGGTGGTGCACACCGAAGCAGCCCTGCTGCATGCGGTTCAGACCACCCGCAGCGAAGCCGCGGCGGCCTTTGGCAACCCGGCGGTGTACATGGAAAAGTTTTTGGAGAACCCGCGCCACATCGAGATCCAGGTGCTGGCTGACGAGCACCGCAACGCGGTGTGGCTAGGCGAGCGGGATTGCTCGATGCAGCGCCGGCACCAGAAGGTCATCGAAGAAGCACCGGCGCCGGGCATTTCGCGGCGCGTGATTGAAAAGATCGGCGATCGCTGTGCAGCGGCCTGCAAGAAAATCGGCTACCGCGGGGCGGGTACCTTTGAGTTTCTGTACGAAAACGGTGAGTTCTATTTCATTGAAATGAACACGCGGGTGCAGGTGGAGCACCCGGTGACTGAACTCGTCACCGGCATCGATATCGTGCAGATGCAGATCCGCGTGGCCGCCGGCGAGAAGCTGCCTTTTTCGCAGCGCAACATCGAAATGCGCGGACACGCCATCGAGTGCCGCATCAACGCTGAAGACCCCTACAAGTTCACCCCCTCGCCGGGCCGCATCACCATGTGGCACCCGCCGGGAGGCCCCGGTGTGCGGGTGGACTCCCACGTCTACACCAACTACTTCGTGCCGCCGAACTACGACTCGATGATCGGCAAGGTGATTTGCCACGGCGACACGCGCGACCAGGCCTTGGCCCGCATGCGCACCGCGCTGAGCGAAACCCTGGTCGAGGGCATTCAGACCAACGTTCCCCTACACCGGGAATTGATGGCCGATGCCAAGTTCACCGAGGGCGGCACCAGCATCCACTATCTGGAGCATTGGCTCAACGGCCATCGGCGCTGAAGCAGCGCTCGCCCACCCTCATGGCCCTGACCGAACTTGTGCTGCGTGCGCCGGCGCATCTGGTGGAAGCAGTATCAGACGCATTGGTCGATGAACTTGATGCCGTGTCGGTATCGGTGGAAGATGCTGATGCCGACACCGACGCCGAACAGGCCCTCTTCGGGGAACCAGGTCTGCCCCCCCCTGCCCAGGGCTGGAACCGCTCCACGCTGAAGGCTGCATTCGAAACCGAGGAAGCCGCCACACAGGCTGCGACGGTCGTGCTGGCTCAAGTCTGGGCCCAAGGGCTGCAGGTGCTGGCCATTCAGGCCGTTCCAGAAGCCGATTGGGTACAACTCACACAAGCGCAGTTTGAGCCGGTGTCCATCACCGAACACTTTTGGGTGGTGCCCTCATGGCATGAGCCCCCTGCACAGGCGCAACAGGCGATTCGCTTGGACCCCGGCATGGCCTTTGGCACCGGCACTCACCCCACCACGCGCATGTGTCTGCGCTGGATCGCCACCCGCAGCGCGGCGGAACGCACCCAATGGACACGCGTGCTGGACTTTGGGTGCGGGTCAGGCATTCTGGCCATCGGCGCGGCCCTGTGCGGCGCTTTGAGCATCGATGCCGTGGACATAGACCCAGCTGCGGTACAGGCCACCCAAGACAACGCACGGGCCAACGCGGTCACACTCAAGGCCGGGCTGCCTGATGCTGCCCAGGGCCACTACGCCTTGGTCCTAGCCAATATTCTGGCAACCCCGCTCAAGCTGCTGGCCCCGCTGCTGTGCGGCCATGTACAGGCTGGTGGCCACCTGGTGATGGCCGGCATCTTGAATCGACAAGCCGATGAATTGAAAGCAGCCTATGCCCCGTGGTTGATTCTGTCGGTCAGCGATGAAGAGGATGGCTGGATATTGATGACCGCCCAGCGGCCTGCCGATCGGGCCAAGACCCAGCCGCAGCCCATGGCATGATGAATCGATGAGCCTGGCTGCGCGCTGTCCCCAATGCCATACGGTGTTTCGCATCAGCGGCCTACAGCTGAGCGCCGCTCAGGGCTGGGTGCGCTGCGGTAGCTGTTCCACGGTCTTTGATGCCACCGCCCATCTGGCCACACCGCAGGGCGAGCCCGTCGAGTTGCCCACAGTCGAAGTTCAGGCCCCGCAGCCAAACCCGAGCGTCAAGCCTGCCCTGCAGGCCATGCCCGACATTGACCTGGAACTGCCCAACCTGGGTGCCCTGGCCACACCCGAGCCCCTCGGCAGCCTCGCAGGCGCGCCGACCCCGGATGCAGTGCAGAAGCCGCCTCCTGCACCCCCGGCCGCCGCAGCCCCGCTAGCATCCCCACCAGCACCGGCTTGGCCTGGTGTGCTCGTGGTGGTGGGTCTGTTGATCAGCTTGTCGGCCTTGCTGGCGTATACAGCGCGTGGGCCTATCGTGCAGCAGTGGCCCGAGTTGCGCCCCGTGGTGCTTCAGTGGTGTGCCACGTTGGGCTGCCAACTGCCGGCCCAACGCCGCCTGGAGGCGCTCGTGCTGCAAGCCAGCAGCCTCTCGCAAGACGACAGCAGCGGCCACCACCGGCTTCGGCTGCAGTGGCACAACAGCAGCGACGCCCCGGTGATCATGCCGGCGGTCGACTTGTCCATCGTCAACGCCCAGGGTCAGGTGCTGGCACGCCGTATGTTGGACCCGAGCGAACTGCAGCCGGCGCTGACATCCGTGGCGCCAGGTTCCGAGGCTGCCGTTTCGGCTGTGTTGCACCTGCGCGCACTCGCCGCCGAGGACATCGCGAGCTTTCGAGTGTCCACCTTCTATCCCTGAGCGGGGCTTATAGCCTAGCCTGCCAAAACCCTACGGAGCCTGCTCATGCCTGCACTGATCTGCGGATCCCTGGCCTTCGACACCATCACGAACTTCCAGGGACGCTTTGCACAGCAGATCCTGCCCGAACAGGTACACATCCTGAATGTGTCGTTTCTGGTGCCGACCCTAAGGCGCGAATATGGTGGATGCGCGGGCAATATTGCATACACTCATAAAGCCTTGGGCGGCGAGCCGATCATCATGGCCACCCTGGGCTCTGATGGACAAGACTATCGTGCACGGCTGCGGGGGATGAGCTTGGAACTGAGCTGTGTGCGCAGCATCGAACACAAGTACACAGCCCAGGCCATCATCATCACCGATGAGTCGAACAACCAGATCACAGCCTTCCACCCCGGGGCCATGGGCGAGGCCCATCTGACACCGGTACCGACCCAACGCAGCGACATCCGCTTGGCCATCATCGCCCCTGACGGCCGCGACGCAATGATGGTGCATGCGCAACAACTGCACAGCGCTGGCATTCCCTTCATCTTCGATCCGGGCCAAGGCTTGCCCATGTTCAACGGCGACGAACTCAAGGCCTTCGTGCGGCAGGCCACTTGGGTGGCCGTGAATGACTATGAAGCGCGCATGCTGGCCGAGCGTACCGGGCAAAGCATCGAGGCTCTTTCTCGTTCACACCTGCAGGGTGTGGTGGTCACCCTGGGCGCCGCGGGTTGCGAGGTTTGGGTGCAAGGGGTGTGCACCGATGTGCCGGGCCATCAGGCCACCGAAGTGGTCGATCCCACTGGCTGCGGCGACGCGTTCCGCGCAGCCTTGCTCTACGGCTTGGAGCGTGGCTGGCCGCTGCAACGCTGCGCGGAATTGGGCAACCGCATCGGCGCCATCAAGATTGCCCACCGCGGCGGTCAGAACCACCCGGTGGACCGGGTTGCTCTGGGCTTGAACTGAAGCGATTCAGCCGAAGAGTCCGGGTGCCTGCTCGGGCCCCACCCCGTCGTCGGCATAGAAGCAAGTGGGACACACTGCCCGGTAGAGCTCGTTGCCACCGATTTCCACCTGCTCGCCCTGCAAAACCCGGCAGCCTTGGCTGTCGATGCGCATATTCATTGAAGCCTTACGCCCACAGGCGCAGATGGTCTTCATTTCTTCCAAATCGTCCGCGAGCGTCAGCAAGGTAATCGCGCCGGCAAAGCCATCGCCACGAAAGTCACTGCGCAAGCCGAAGCACAGCACCGGCAAATCGTCACGATGGGCCATGCGGTGTAACTGCCGCACCTGATCCTGCGTGAGAAATTGAGCCTCGTCGATCAGCACACAGGCAATGTCGGCGGGAAGACCGTCGCGGCCGAAAACGGTATGAGGGCCAAAGGTGTTCACCGTCTTGTGCAGCCCCAAGCGAGAGCCGATCACACCGCTGCCGCTGCGGTTATCGTGGGCTGCTGTGTAAAGCGCCACTTGCATGCCGCGCTCGCCATAGTTGTAGGCGGCCTGCAGCAGCGCAGTGGACTTGCCGGCATTCATTGCGGCGTAGCGAAAGTAGAGCTTTGCCATGAGGTCTTGACTATAGCGATCAGCTGTGGGCGCTTCGGCTGCTTTGGGTGCGGCTCAACACGTCGTCCAGTAGCACCAGGGCATGGGCCAGGGCCAACTGCATGAGACACGGACCGAGCAGCTGCATCTGCACCCCCGCTTCGGTGTGCGCCAACATAGCCGGGGCGGTGCCCGCGCAGGCCAGGCAGAGGGCTTGCTGCAAACGGACGATGCTCATCGCCCGATTCTTACAGGCCCAGCGCCTTGGGTAGCACGGCAGATCTGGCCCGCCCGCACCCAGACCTTTTTAGACCACCGGGCACACCGCCCGAATCAGGTCCCGCAGAAGGTGCGGTGTGCAGCCGCCACCTCGGGCGGCGCCGCTTGGGTGTATGGCAGCAAGGCCGGGTCTTCGCTGCAAGGCCGACGCACCGCATCCAAAAGTGCATGGAAGGCTTGCAGGTCCCCGTCGTCGCTGGCGGCCTGCAAGGCAAGCTCCACCTGGTGGTTGCGCGGAATCACCGCGGGGTTGGCTGCCTTAAGCGTATTGATATCGATGGACCACCCGGCGCTGGTGGCATGCGCCTGCCAACCTTCCAGCCATCGTTGGGCTGCATCGGCGCCAGCACCCTCACCGAAGTGCTGCAGCAGCCCCTGTGGGCGGCCCTGTGCGGCGTCCACCAAGCCCCGCCAGCCCTGGGTATGGTCCACCCGGTGGGCTTGCAACAGCGCCTGCCAGTCCTGCGCCCAGCGCCGAACGGCTGGGCCCTCGGCCTGGTCGGGCCACCCCAGCTTGAGGCGCCACACCGCAGCCATCGCTTCATCAAACACCGCGTCAAAGGTATCGATCACGCCGCTAGCCGCCTCCAGCCTCTGTTCTTCGGAGCCCTGCATCACCGGCAGCAGGGCCTCAGCCAAGCGGGCCAGGTTCCACTGGGCGATCGCCGGCTGGCGGCCATAGGCATAGCGCCCATGTTGGTCGATCGAGCTGTAGACCGTGGAAGGGTCGTGTACTTCCATAAAAGCGCAAGGCCCAAAGTCGATGCTTTGACCTGACAGGCTCATGTTGTCGGTGTTCATCACCCCGTGAATGAAACCCACGCCCATCCACTGCGCCACCAGCCTGGCCTGCCGCTGCAGCACCGCCATCAGCAAGGCCAAGGCGGCATCACCCTGGGCTTGCTCGAAGCACGCTGCGGCGGGCCGGTGGCGTTGCACCGCGTAGTCCAATAACCGCTGCAGCCCAGCCTGGTCGCCGCGCGCTGCAAAGTACTGGAAGGTGCCTATCCGCAGGTGGCTGTGCCCCACCCGGGTGAGGATGGCACCCGGCAAGGCATGGTCGCGCGGCACCCACTCACCCGTGGCCACCACCGCCAAGGCCCGCGTGCTGGGTATGCCCAAGGCGTGCAAAGCCTCGCCAATCAACACCTCGCGCAGCATTGGACCCACGGCAGCCTTACCGTCCCCGCCACGGGCAAAGGGCGTGCGGCCCGAACCTTTGAAGGCCAGGTCCACGCGCTGGCCGTGCCGGTCGATCAGTTCGCCCAACAGCAGCGCCCGGCCATCGCCCAACTGAGGCGAGAACCCGCCGAACTGATGTCCCGCATAGGCCTGTGCCACCGGTTGCGCGCCATCGGGCACCTCCACACCACCGAACACCGCCTCGCGCTGCGCACGGCCCCAAGCAGCCAAGTCAGTATCCAGCACCGATGCCAAGGCTTCGTTCCAAAACAGCTCGCGCGGCCGCGGCGCAGCCTGGGCCCGCCACGGCACACAGGCTTGCGGCAAGTCGCGGGCGTAGCTGTTGTCAAAGTTCAAGGCCAAGGTGATGTTCCCTATCATCCCGGTTTGATCATCGTGGGCCAACTCGGCACTCTTCGAAGCATCGTGGCGCCGAGCAAGGCCCAATAACGGCAGCTTTGCTTTCCGTCTTACCGCTGGTCTTTAAACCAGCTGATGCTGCCAAGTTTTCACCGGCGTGGTGAGCAGTCCGAAACCCGGATATTGACGGCTGTGTCTCTGATATGGGCTGACGGGAACTGGTAGGCCGTACAGGACTTGAACCTGTGACCAAAGGATTATGAGTCCTCTGCTCTAACCAACTGAGCTAACGGCCCGAACGTCGCATTCTAGGTGCGCGCACGCAGGCTGTGGCAGCCCTGCAAGGGTCGCGACCGATGGAGCCCCGACTCTTCATAAGGGCTACCATCTCCACATGCTTGCGCAAGATTACATCGGCTACGCCGCCGCAACGCTCACCACCCTGTCGTTTGTGCCGCAGGCCGTGCTGACCCTCAAAACCCGCAACGTCAGCGGCATCTCCTTGGGCATGTACAGCTGCTTCACCTTGGGCGTGGCGCTGTGGTTGATTTATGGCATTGGTTTGGGGGAGTGGCCTATTATCGTGGCCAACGCCGTCACGCTTAGCCTGGCCAGCACCATCCTTTTCACCAAGCTTCGTTATGGGCGCCGCACGCCCGCACACCCTGGAGCCGCCCGTGAGTGACCAAGCCGCTACGCGCTTCCAAACCTTTGCCGAGTTCTACCCTTTCTATCTGGGTGAACATGCCAACCGCACTTGCCGGCGCTTGCACTTCGTGGGCACCAGCTTGGGGCTGGGCTGCTTCATCGCGGCGGCCGCACGCGTTCAGCCGAGCCTCATCCTCGTGGGCCTGCTGCTGGGCTATGGCTTTGCCTGGGTGGGGCACTTCGGCTTTGAGAAGAACAAGCCGGCATCCTTCAAGCAGCCCCTATATTCCTTGATGGGCGACTGGCTGATGTGGTGGCAGATCCTCACCCGCCGCATCCCATTTTGAATCCGGCCTGAATCCCGTCCGAGTTCAGCCCAAAGTCCCCGCCTGAGGCCCAGCACCGGGCCCGCGCCACTACTTCTGGCTCAGCGCGTGGCTCACCATGCGCGAGGTAATGTCCACGATCTGGATCATGCGGTCGTAGGCCATGCGGGTGGGCCCGATTACCCCCAGCGTGCCCACCACCTGACCGTTGATCTCGTAGGGCGCACTCACCACCGACCATTCTTCGAAGGGCACCACGCGGCTTTCGCCGCCGATGAAGATACGAACCCCTTCGGCGCGGCTGCTGTTATCCAGCAAACGCAAGAGCTGCGCTTTTTGCTCGAAGACGTCGAACAGGCGGCGCAGTGAGCCCATGTCTTGGCCGAAGTCCTGTACACCCAAGAGGTTGCGCTCACCACTGATCACCACCTGCTCAGTGGTCTCAGCCAGCGCTTCGCTGCCGGCGTCTACGGCGGCCTGCATCAGCTGGGCGATTTCAGCGCGCAAGCTGTCCACCTCACCCTTCAGGCGCAGGCGCATTTCTTCCAGGGTGATGCCGGCATAGTGGGAGTTGAGGAAATTCGTGGCTTCCACCAGCTGCGCTTGGCTGAAGTCCTGAGTGGTGAAGATGACGCGGTTTTGCACATCGCCGTCGGGGGCCACCAGGATCACCAACACCCGGCGATCGCCCAGGCGTAGAAATTCAATGTGGCGGAACACGCCAGCCTTACGCGGCGCTGTGACCACCCCCACGAAGTTCGATAGGTTGGACAGCATCTGCGCGGCGCTGGCGATCACCCGCTGGGGCTGGTCGGGGGCCAGATGTTGCGCGGCCACCGCCACGCCCACAGCGGCGGGCTCGGCTTCTAAGGGCCGCACGGTGAGCATGGTGTCCACGAACAAACGATAGCCCTTGGCCGTGGGCACTCGTCCGGCGCTGGTGTGGGGGCTGGCAATCAGACCCAGTTCTTCCAGGTCGGCCATCACATTGCGGATGGTGGCAGGGCTGAGCTCCAAGCCGGAAGCACGCGACAGCGTGCGCGAGCCCACGGGCTGCCCGTCGGCAATGTAGCGCTCCACCAAAATCTTGAGCAGGATGCGGGATCTGTCGTCCATAGCGAGTTCCGCGAGTTTAGGGTCACTTCCGAGGGTGGTCACAGCCCGGGTTTGCCATGCTTTAATCCGCAGCATCATGGCCAAGCCCTTTCGTCGAGCCGCCTTGGTGGGCAAATACCAGGCACAAGGCATCCGAAACGTCCTGGAAGACATCGCGCTTTTCCTGGAGCGTTCCGGCGTGGAAGTGTTGCTCGAGCAGGAAACCGCGCTCAACACGGGCCTGAGCAAATACGGCAGCGTGGCGGCGCATGAGCTGGGACAGCGCTGTGACGTGGCCATCGTGTTGGGCGGTGACGGCACCATGCTGGGTATCGCACGGCAACTCGCCCGCCAAGAGGTGCCTCTGATCGGTATCAACCGAGGCCGCTTGGGCTTCATCACCGACATCCCTGTTGAGCGATTCAAAGAAGTCCTGCCATCCATGCTGGCCGGCGAAGTGGAGGTCGAGTCGCGCACGATGATCGAAGGTGGTGTATGGCGGGACGACCATCGCATCTTCGAAGGGCTGTCCCTCAACGATGTGGTCGTCAGCCGCGGCGCCACGGCCTCCATGGTGGAGCTGCGCGTAGATGTGGACGGTCAGTTTGTAGCCAACATCCGAGCAGACGGTCTCATCCTGGCCTCACCCACTGGCAGCACTGCCTACGCCCTGTCAGCTGGTGGGCCCATCATGCACCCAGGCATCGCGGGTTGGCTGTTGGTGCCGATTGCCTCTCACACCTTGAGTAACCGACCGATCGTACTTCCCGACCGGGGCGAGGTGTGCATCGAAATCGTGGCCGGTAGAGATGCTTCGGCCAACTTCGACATGCAGAGCTTGGCCAGCCTGCTGCACGGCGACCAGGTTCGGGTGCGCCGCTCCGACCACACGGTACGCTTTCTACATCCACAGGGCTGGACCTACTACGGCACTCTGCGGCGCAAGCTACGCTGGCACGAAGGGGTGGTGTGATGCTGCGCCGGCTGGCCATCTGCGACTTTGTGATCGTCACCTCGCTCGAGGTGGACTTTCATGCCGGGTTTTCGGTGCTCACCGGCGAAACCGGCGCGGGCAAATCCATCCTGATTGACGCGCTGCAGCTGGCGCTGGGCCAGCGCGCCGATGCCCTGGTGGTGCGCGCGGGCGCTGCCCGGGCAGACATCAGCGCCGAGTTCGACTGCCCGCGCAGCCTCTTGCCTTGGCTGGCCGAGGCCGGCCTGGAAACGGAAGAGGGCACACTGCTATTGCGGCGCAGCATTGACGTCAACGGCAAGAGCCGCGCCTGGATCAATGGCCACAGCGCCACGGCCGCGCAGCTTAAGCAGGTGGCAGACCACATATTGGACATCCACGGCCAACACGCCTGGCAAAGCCTGACTCGTCCAGCCTCGGTGCGCGCCCTGCTCGACGCCGTGGCAGCGGTTGATGCACGCGCGGTGCACGCCACTTGGCAGGCCTGGCGCCAAGCGCGTGAAGCCTCGGAAAAAGCCCGTACCCAGGCCGATACCCTGGCCCGTGAACGGGAAGGCCTGGCCTGGCAACTCGGTGAGCTGCGTAAGTTGAACCCCGCCGAAGGCCAGTGGCGCGAACTCAACGACGACCATGCGCGACTGTCTCACGGGCATTCGCTGATCGAAGCTGGACAGGCCAGCGTGGAGTGCTTGGATGGCGAGGGCGACTCCGTGCTTCGCGGCTTGCACATCGCCCTGCAGCGCGTGCACGAGGTGCAGCGCTACGACCCACGCCTGGGCTCGATCACCGAGACGCTCGAACAGGCCCAGGCTCTTTTGGAAGACGCCGCGCACAGCCTGCGCAGCTACTTGGGCCGCACCGAAACCGACCCGGCGCGCTTGCAAGAACTCGACGAGCGCTTGTCCGCCTGGATGGGCCTGGCGCGCCGGCTGCGCCGCCAGCCCGAAGAACTGCCCGCCATGCTGCAGCAATGGGAGCAAGAGCTGCAGCAGCTGGACCAAGCCATCGATCTGGAGGCGCTGCAACAGCGCTGCGAAGCTGCCTTGGCCGATTACGAACGCGCCGCCGCAGCAGCCACCAAAGCCCGCCGAAAGGCCGCACCCCGCTTGAGCTTACAGGTGACCCAAGCGATGCAGCAGCTGGGCATGGCAGGCGGACGCTTCGAGGTAGCCCTGCTGCCAGAAACCGAACCGCAGTCTTGGGGCCGCGAATCAGCAGAGCTTCGGGTGGCCGGGCACGAAGCCAGTGAGCCACGCGCCTTGGCCAAGGTAGCCTCGGGTGGTGAACTCTCACGCCTGGCGCTGGCCATCGCGGTGACCACCGCGCAAGACGACCCCGATGGCGCCGCCACCCTCATCTTCGATGAGATTGATGCTGGTGTAGGCGGCACGGTGGCCGACACCGTGGGCCGGCTGATGAAGCAACTAGGCCGTCAACGGCAGGTCTTGTCGGTCACCCACCTGGCCCAGGTGGCCTCCTGCGCCGACCACCATTACCTGGTCAGCAAACTGGCCCAAGCGGGCCATACGAGCAGCCGCGTGGCGGCGGTGGACGGTGAAGCGCGCGTGGCTGAACTGGCCCGCATGCTGGGCGGCGAACGCCTGTCTACCAGCGCGGCCCATGCCCAAAGCCTGCTCGAAAGCGGGCGCTCTTCCACCACACCATGAACACGGCAAGTGGCCAATCCGCGCGCAAGCTGGTGCTGATCACCGGTATTTCCGGCTCGGGCAAGTCGGTGGTGATGAATGCGCTGGAGGATGCCGGCTACTTCTGTGTAGACAACCTGCCCCCCGAGCTCTTGCCCGACTTTTTGGAGGTCGAACGTGCCAAGGGTGAGCCCCAGGTGGCGGTGGCGGTGGATGTGCGCAGCACCGGCTCACCCTCGGTCTTAGCCGACCTCATCAAGCGATTGTCGGTTGAGGGCTTGGAGCTGCGCACCATCTTCTTGGAAGCGTCCACTGAAGTGTTGGTGCGGCGTTTCTCGGAGTCGCGCCGCCCGCACCCCTTGACCGGCCGCGCTGCACTGGGCGCATCGGCGCAGCCCCTGCACCAGCGTGCCCTGGTCGAGGCCATCGCCCTGGAACGGGAAATGATGGCCGGGATCCGCAACCTGGCCATGGTGGTGGACACCAGCAAGCTGCTGCCCGCCCAGTTGCGCGGCACCGTGCGCGACCTGCTGGCAATACCGCATGGTCGACTCACCCTGGTGTTTGAGTCCTTCGCCTACAAGCACGGGGTGCCGCTGGACGCCGACTTCGTGTTCGATGTGCGCGTATTGCCCAACCCCTATTACCAGCGTGAGCTGCGCTCACAAACCGGGCGCGACACTGCGGTGATGGACTACCTGCAAGGCCAGCCCGAAGCGCAGCGCATGATCCAACACATCGACGCTTTCATTCGCCCCTGGCTGAATGACTTCCAACACGACCAACGCAGCTACCTCACTGTGGCCATCGGCTGCACCGGTGGACAGCATCGGTCCGTCTACGTGGCTGAACAGCTGGCTGCGCTCTTCAGCCCGCAGGTGGTGACGCTGCGGCGCCATCGGGAACTGGGCGACCGAACCCAAGCATGAAGCAAGACACCCGACTCAGCCCACAGTGGTACGAAGCGGTGCCACTGTTTCCGCTACAAACTGTGTTGTTCCCGGGGGGCGTCCTGGGTCTGAAGGTCTTCGAAGCCCGCTACCTTGACCTCATGGGTCACTGCCTGCGCCACGGTGAGCCCTTTGGGGTGGTGTGTCTGAATCAAGGGTCCGAGGTGCAACGCAGCGGGGCCGCGGCCGCAGCTGAAAGCCTCGCTCGGCTGGAGGCCTGCGCCACATTGGCCCGATTGGAAGAGGTGGATGCTGACCAGCCCGGCATCCTGCAAATTCGCTGCATCGGCACCACTCGGGTGAAGCTCACCCACCCGCACCAAGAGGCCAATGGCTTGTGGCGCGCCCAGGGAGTGCCCGTGGCACCCGACGAGCCGCTGCCACCGCCGCAGGATTTACAAGGTACTGTGCGGGCCTTGGTGGACGCCATCGCGTCGCTGCGCGAGCAGGGGCTGGAGCCATTCACTGTGCCCCATCAGTTAGGCCATGCAGGCTGGGTGGCCAACCGCTGGTGCGAAATCCTGCCGATCAGCCTGGCGGCCAAGCAAAGGCTGATGGAGTTGGAAGACCCTGTGATGCGTCTGCAGTTGGTCGATGAATTCCTGAGGACCAAGGGCGTGGTGCGCGGGCAGGGGCGCGAGCCCGAGCAGTAAAGGCGCAAGGGGCTGGGCAGCCGGGCGCATCGGCCCGAGGCCCCAAGCAGCAGGCAGCAGGCAGCACCCCTTGCGCCCCTCTTCCCCTTAATCCTGCCCTGCTGCTGGGGTGTGGGCCAAGGAAGTGCCACCGCTCGGTGGCACTTCAGCTTCCAGCAGCACCCGAATGGGGGCCGGCAGCCCACTGGCCAGCGCCGCAGCCAGGTTCATCCACACCCAGTCCGTGCCGGGGGGCGGCGGTGCTGGCGTTACCTCCGCCATGGCCAGGCGCAGCGGCTTAAGGGTCCAGTCCAGATGGGTCAGGGCATGCTGCACGGGCGGAATGGCCTGCAACGGCCGTATCCATGCTGGCCCGCACAGGGCCAGGTTTTCATGCAAGGCCTGCTCATCATCGAACAGGGGCGGGGTCCACAAGCCCCCCCAAATGCCGCGCGGCGGCCGCCGGTGCAGCAGCACCTGGCACGGCGCTGCAGACGCTTCAGGCTGCGCCGGCGCGTTCAGCGCCAACAGCAAGACCGAAGTCCGTTGGCCGCGCGCGCGGCTGCGGGTCTTGACGGGGTAGGCCTGTGGTTGACCCAGGGCATGGGCACGGCAATCGCCCTGCAGCGGGCAGCGCCCGCACTCGGGGCGTCGCAGGGTGCACACGGTAGCGCCCAGGTCCATGAGGCCTTGGGTGTAGGTATCCATGCCTGCCCGCTCGGGCAACAGGGCATCGGCCACCGCCCAAAGGCCCTGGAGCCCGGCAGGTTTGGCGACATCTTCCGGGTAGGCCAGGTGACGCGCCAGCACACGTTTGACATTGCCGTCAAGTATGGCAACCCGCTGTCCGCTGGCGAAGGCCGCAACCGCGGCGGCAGTGGACCGCCCAATGCCCGGAAGGCGCTGCAGCTCAGCGGCCTGCGTGGGGAATACGCCAACGTGCTGCTGCACCACGGCCTGTGCGCAGGCGTGCAGGTTGCGTGCGCGGCTGTAGTATCCCAGCCCGCTCCACAAGGCCAGTACCTCATCGGTCGATGCCCGTGCCAAGTCAAGTACCGTGGGAAAGCGCTCCAGAAAACGCCCGTAGTAGCGCAGCACCGTTGTCACCTGGGTCTGCTGCAACATGATCTCGGACAACCAGATTCGATAGGCATCACGCGTACCCTGCCAGGGCAGGCCGTGTCGGCCGTGGCGGCGCTGCCAAGCCACCACACGTTCGGCAAAGTCGACGGGCAGCGCATACCCTGAAGCCGCACTTTTCACCGTTTCTGGCACTTTGGGCAAAAAAAGGTGGAACGCTGCCCCTGCACAACACGGCGGATGGGGGTGGCACACCGCAGGCAGGCCTGGGCTTCGCGGCCGTAGACACGGGCCTGGTTTTGAAAGCCGCCGCTCATGCCGTGCACATCCCGAAAGTCCCGCAGGGTGGTCCCACCAAGTGCCAAGGCCCGCAGCAAGGTCTGCCGCACTGCCTGCAACAGGCGAGCCGTTCGTGGGCGGCTTAAGCGATGGGCACGCGTTCGGGGGTCAATACCCGCATCGAATAGGGCCTCGCATGCATAGATGTTGCCCGCCCCCACCACCACGTCACCGGCCAACAACACCTGCTTGACGGGCGAGCGGCGGCGCTGCAGTTGTTCGTGGAACCAGGCTTGCGTGAGAGCCGGGTCGTCTGGCTCCCGCCCAAGGCCCGCCAAGAGCTTGGCCGCAGGCGCCTGAGCCAGGCCTGCCGACCACACTACTGCCCCAAACCGACGAGGATCAGTGAGCCCTAGCACACCGCGGTCAGTGTGGATGCGCACATGTTCATGCAGACCCGCCCGCGGGTGGGCAATGCCTTTGGGCTTGAAGCCCAAGGACCCCGACATTCCCAGATGCACCAGCAACCCCCCCTCTGGTGCGGTTAGCGGCGCATCCGCGCCCGGGTGCAGCGGCAACCACAGGTACTTTCCCCGTCGTGCCAGAGGGCCGAAAACACATCCCACCAGGCTTTGCGGGGGCACACCCAGCGGCCAGCGCAGGGGCTTGCCCATTTCCACGCGCCGGACGCGTGCACCTTGCAGCACAGGCGCCAGGCTCTGGCGGGTGACCTCAACTTCGGGCAACTCGGGCATGGTTGCATTATTGGGCCCTCGGATCGGCCTAAGCCAAAGCAGGCCTATGGCCAATCTACCTAAAATGGGTAAGTACCTTTCAAGGCAGCCATGACTCCCACCCACACGCCGCGCCACGCCGAGCGAGTACGCCCGTTAGGCCCGATGATGGGCAGATTGGCGGGTCCATTGGTGGGCTTGGTGCTTGCTTGGCCGGTATCCAGTGCAGGCTCACAGCCCGCTGCCACATCGCGGCTTGACGCCCCGCTGTTCTACCAACTGCTTATCGGCGAGCTCGAGCTGCGCCAGGGCCAAGCGGCGACCGCCTATGCAGTGTTATTGGACGCGGCACGGCGTACCCGCGACGAGTCGCTTTACGAGCGCGCCGTGGACATCGCACTGCGGGCCCAAGCCGGCAGCGAAGCGCTCACCGCAGCCCAAGCTTGGCGGCAAGCGCTGCCCAGTTCACTGGGGGCAGTGCGGGCGCAGGTGCGTATTCTCTTGGCCCTCAACCGCTTGGGTGCCTTGGGCGAGCCCCTGCGCCGCTTGATTGAACTCACCCCTGACGAAGAGCGCGCGGGTGCCATCGCGGCCCTGCCCCGTTTGATGCGGGGGCACCCCGACCCGCGTGGCGCGCTGCAACTGCTGCAGTCGGTTTTGATTCCCTTGGCCGAGCGGCCGCCCACACAGATACCGGCACAACTGGCCCTGGCACGCGCGCTGATGCAAGCCGGCCAAAACGCGCCCGCCCTGGCACTGGCCCGCGATGTGGCGCGGCGCGAGCCCATGGCACCAGGCCCCGCACTGTTGGCCTTGGAGATGCTGGACAACAGCGCCGAGGCGGAGCCCCTGGTGGTGTCGTATCTTGAGCAAGATCAAGCCGAACCCTTGGTGCGCCAACGCTACGCGCAGTGGCTGGCCATGCGCCAGCGCCATGGTCCTGCCCTGGTGCAGCTGCGCCGGGTGACCCAGGCCCTGCCAGATTCCGCAGGTGCTTGGTTCCAGCTGGGTGTGGTGGCAGTCGAGACCCAAGAACGGGCCCAGGCCATAGCCGCGCTCAAACGCTTCTTGGAGTTGGATGCGGCGCAGGGCAAGGCACAGACCGAAGCCGTCAAGGCTCAGGGCTCGGCGGTCGAATCTGGCGCTGCGTCTCCAAGGCCAGAACAGGCCGCGGCATCGGATCTGCAGAACACCGATGCACGCCCAGCCGAGGCGCAGATTGACGAGGCTCGGCGAACCCGCGCCCTGCTGTTGCTGGCCACGCTGGCGACCGAGCAGGGCGACTACAGCGGCGCGCAGCGCTGGCTGCAGCCACTGGACGGTGCGTCCTCCCGATTGGATGTGCAGTCCCGGCGCGCCATGATCTTGGCTCGCCAAGGCAAGCTTGAGCAGGCGCGGGCGCTGATTCGCGCGGTTCCCGAAGCCAGTGCGTCCGATGCGCTGAGCAAGCTCTTGGCCGAAGGGCAGATGCTGCGTACGCTGGAACGCTGGAAAGATGCCAACGCCGTGCTCAGTCGAGCCGCTGAGCGCCATCCGCAAGACACCGAGGTGCTCTACGAATTGGCCCTGGTGCTCGAGCGCATGGGCTTGCATGAGGATATGGAGCGCCACCTGCGCCGCATTATCGAATTGCGGCCCGACCATCATCACGCCCACAACGCATTGGGCTATTCACTGGCCGAGCGTGGTGTGCGGCTGGATGAGGCGCAACGGTTGATTCAACGCGCCCTGGATCTGGCACCCGGAGACCCCTTCATCACCGACAGCCTGGCTTGGGTGATGTTCCGCCAAGGCCAGCCCGGCCGCGCTGTCGAGCTGCTGCGCCAGGCCTACGCTGCACGGCCCGACACCGAAATCGGTGCGCACCTGGGCGAGGTCTTGTGGTCACTGGGCCAGCGCGAAGAAGCTCGCCGCATATGGCGCGAGTCGCGTGAGCGCGATGCCCTTAACAAAGTGCTGCGAGAAACGCTGGCAAGGCTCAAGGTTGAGTTGTGAAGGGCATGTGGCGCACTGCAGCCTTCTTGTGCTGCAGCGGGGTTTTGAGTGCCTGCACCGCATTAGTCCCCCGTGTGGCGGTGGAAGGTTCCCCACCGGTACAGCCCTTGCCCGCCGGCAACCCCGGCGCGGCAAGCTCTGCGGTGACAACGATCGAGGCCACGCCACGCCAGCAGTTCAGCGGGCGCTTGAGCCTGCGGGTGCAGCAGATGCGCACCGGGGCCACTGACGCCGGCACCTTGCTCTTCGACTTTGAGGGCACGCCCCAAGATGGAACCCTGGTTTTACAAACGGTGATTGGCACAGCGGTGGCCGCCGCGCGCTGGAATCCGCAAGGTGCCGAAATCATCACGGCACAAGGCAAGCGCAATGGGCCAACCTTGGATGACGTGGCCGTGGCCCTGCTCGGGCAGTCCCTGCCCTTGGAGGCGCTACTGCATTGGGTGCGGGCCCAACCCTGGGGTAAGGCTGTGCATCAAGTGCGCCCCGAAGGATTCGAGCAACTCGGGTGGATAGTATCGCTTGAAGGCTGGCATGAACGCGTGATCACCGCACGGTATCGCGCACGAGCTGACCGACCCGACGATCTGGACATCACGGTGAGGGCCCGGCTGGATGAGCCCGCCTCACCTGAGCGTGGTCGCACTCCCTGAGCACATGCACTGCCTGACGGACCTGCAGGCCCCGGCCAAACTAAATGTTTTCTTGAGCGTGGTGGGGCGTCGCGAAGACGGCTATCACCTGCTGCAGTCCCTGTTCGTACTGGTGGACTGGTACGACACCCTGCACCTGGAACACCGCAGCGACGGCCGCATATGCCGACATGACCTGGCGCAGCCCTTGCCAGCCGATGACCTGTGCCTTCGGGCTGCACGGCTGCTACGGCAACGCAGCGGCTGCAGCCATGGGGTAGACATCAGCATTGAAAAGGTCGTGCCCTCGGGTTCAGGTATGGGTGGCGGCAGCTCAGATGCGGCCACCGTGCTGATGGGTCTGAACCGCCTATGGGGCCTGAACTGGAGCCTGCAGCGCCTGGCTGAACTGGGTCTTCAGCTGGGTGCAGACATCCCCTTTTTCCTGGGTGGCGGTAGCGCCATTGTTGAAGGCATTGGTGAGCGGGTGACGCCTGTGGCATTGCGTCCACGACACTACCTTGTCGTCAAGCCCCCTGTGGCGGTGAGCACCCAGACCATCTTTCGGGACCCGAGCCTTACACGCGACTCCAAAGCTGCTATAGTAAAAGGCTTTCTTGTAGTCCCATCGATCATGGATTCCATGCTCGACGACGGAACGGTGCTCCCAAACGATCTCCAAGCGACGGCCGTACGTCACGCACCGGAAATCGCTTCGGTGGTTAATTGGCTCAGCGCTCACTGGGGCAATGGTCAAATGACCGGATCGGGTAGTGCTGTGTTCGCAAGAGAAACCGTTGCAAACGCGCCTTTGATGGCCACCGCATCGGGACAAAGCCTGTTACTGGGCAAGCCCGAACCGTGGGAGGCGCGTTGGTGTCGGAGCCTAGCGCAACACCCTGTGGTGGCGCGTCTGGGCTGAAGTCAGCCAGGGGTTAACGCCCTTGCGAGGTTGATGGGTGTGGCGCAAGCCGCATCCGGTGTAGGGGAGTCGCCAAGTTGGTTAAGGCATCGGATTTTGATTCCGACATGCGAGGGTTCGAGTCCTTCCTCCCCTGCCAAAGTTTTGGTCCTCTGCTTGTCTTCAGGCGGCCTCGGGCGGCCCCTTCGCAACGCTGAAGCCCCCGGCAACACTGAGCAGTCCACCGCGCCGGCACCTCGGAGATTCCCTTGCTCTTCAACACCGTCCTGTTCACCGGCAACGCCAATCCCACGTTGGCCCTGGAGATTGCCACCCACCTCGGGGTTGACCTGGGAAAGATGCACGTGGGGCGCTTCTCAGACGGCGAGGTCACGGTCGAAGTCCAGCAGAACGTCCGGGCACGTGATGTGTTTGTGGTGCAACCCACCTGCGCGCCCACAAACGACAACCTGACGGAACTGCTGATCATGGTGGACGCGCTCAAGCGCGCCAGCGCGCGCCGCATCACAGCCGTGATCCCATACTTCGGTTACGCGCGGCAAGACCGCCGTCCACGCAGCACCCGGGTGCCCATCAGCGCAAAGGTGGTGGCCAATCTGCTGGAAACCGTGGGCGTGGAGCGGGTGCTCACCATGGACCTACACGCCGACCAGATCCAGGGCTTTTTCGACATTCCGGTCGACAACATCTACGCCTCACCAGTGCTGTTGTCAGACCTCAAGAGCAAGAACTACAAAGACTTGGTGGTCGTTTCCCCCGATGTGGGCGGCGTGGTTCGCGCCCGCGCGCTGGCCAAACAACTGGGCTGCGATCTAGCCATCATCGATAAGCGCCGCCCGGCGGCCAACGTGAGTGAAGTGATGCACGTGATCGGCGAGATTGAAGGGCGCAACAGCGTGATCATGGATGACATGATCGATACTGCCGGCACCTTGTGCAAAGCCGCCGAGGTGCTCAAAGAACGCGGCGCCAAGAGCGTGTACGCTTATTGCACCCATCCCATCCTGTCTGGCCCGGCTGTCCAGCGTATCGCGTCGAGCCAAATGGACGAAGTCGTCATCACCAACACCATTCCACTGTCTGAGCCGGCTGCGGCCTGCGGCAAGATCCGGCAGCTCTCGGTGGCCTTCTTGTTTGCAGAAACCATTCGCCGCATTTCCGACGGCGAGTCGGTCACATCCCTTTTCGCGGAGCAGAATAACAACTTCTGATCCCATGTATTCGGTGCAGTGCCTGCTGCAAAGCAGGCGTAACACCGATTTAGCCGACCGCAAGGGGCCTGCGCCCTGGAGGTCATCATCATTCGAAGCCTGGTCGCGGGCTTTGAGCTCTACTTGGAGTCTTTTATGAAATTCGTCGCCTTTGAGCGCACCCTGCAGGGGACCGGAGCGAGCCGCCGCCTGCGCAATGCCGGCAAGGTACCCGGAATCGTTTACGGGGCTGGTGAGCCTTCGATGATCGAACTCGATCACAACGCGCTGTACCACGCCCTGAAAAAGGAGTCCTTCCATTCCTCAATCCTGGACATGGAAGTGCAGGGCCAGTCGCAAAAGGTTCTGCTGCGCGATTTCCAAATGCATCCCTGGCGCCAGCAGGTGCTGCACATCGACTTCCAGCGTGTGGACGCCACCACGCGTCTGCGCAAGAAGATACCGCTGCACTTCACCGGTGAAGAGAATTCACCAGCCGTCAAGACCGACAAGTGCGTGGTGTCGCATGTGGCCACCGAGGTTGAGATCGAGTGCTTGGCCATGGCCCTGCCTGAGTTCATAGACATTGACCTGTCGGGCCTGGTGCGCGGCAAGTCGCTCCACGTGTCCGATATCGTGGCCCCCGAAGGCGTCAAGATCGTGCGCCATGGCAGCCTCAACCCGGTGATCGTGGCCGTGGCTGAACCCAAGGCCGAAGAGGAAGTCGTCACCGCCGCTGCCCCGGTAGCCGAGCCTGTCAAGAGCAAGGGCAAGAAAGACGAGAAGCAGAATAAGAAGTGATCCCGCGGGGTTCGATCCCCCGGGTCATCTGCAAGGGGCTCTTCGGTGCCCCTTTTTTCATGGCCAATCGGTGTGGCTCGTTACGGGGTCCGCACAGGCAGCACCAGCCAACACGGCGCCCGGATAATCCGCTCATGATCCGACTTATCGTAGGCCTAGGCAATCCAGGTCCCGAACACAGCGATACCCGCCACAACGCCGGCTTTTGGTGGGTGGACGGCGCAGCGCAGCGCCTGAAGGCGCATCTGTCGCACGACAAGGCCTACTTCGGCGAAGTGGCGCGTGTGAACACGCCCCTGCCCGGTTTGGCCCAGCCGGTCTGGCTGCTCAAGCCGCAAACCTACATGAACCTCAGCGGTAAATCGGTGCGGGCTTTGGCGCAGTTCTTCAAACTTGAGCCGGCCGAGATTTTGGTGGTGCACGACGAACTCGATCTGCTGCCAGGGCAGGTCAAGCTCAAGCAAGGCGGTGGGTCGGCCGGGCATAACGGCCTCAAAGACATAAGCGCACAGCTGGGCTCGCCCCAGTACTGGCGGCTTCGCCTGGGCATCGGTCACCCCGGTGACCACGCTGATGTGGCTGCCTATGTCCTGCGCAAACCAACAGCTCCAGAACGCGACTTGGTCGAGCACGCCATGCTCAAGTCCTTGCAGGCCCTTGAGCCGCTTCTGCGCGGCGAATGGGACGTGGCTAGCCGGCTGGTTCACGCACAGCCGCCACGGCCCAAGCCGCCCAAGCCTGCACCACCGTCGCCTGCCACCGATGCCAAGCCGTGTCCTTAGCCCGGGCCCACGCGCTCGGCGTGGGCTTGGTGGGCAGCAGCCTTGCGGCCAAGCGCTGGGCTTGGCGGCCGGGCTGCTGGTGCTTGCGAGCCCCGTGCAGCTGCAGGCGGCTGGTCCTAGCCCTCACACGCCAGCAACAGCCTTGACCGCCGTCTATCGATGCACGCCCAGCGCAAACCCAAGCGGTGTGGTTCTCTACACCGACGAACCCTGTCCGGGTGGCCTGGGCTTGCAGGCGTTGGACACCCGTTCACCAAGCCAGGTGCAGCAAGCCCGTGCCCGTGTGCGCGAGCAAGATCAGTGGGCGCAACAGCAGGCGCAGCAGCGTCGACATGAAGAGCAGCGCCAGGCTCAGCAGGCCCAGCGCCAGCCGATTGTGATGGGGCGAGAGCAGGTCAACATCAGCCGCCACACCCGCAGCGATGCGCTGCGAGAGGCCGAACTCAGGCGGATGGGCCGCCCTCACCGACAGGGGCCGCCGGCACTTGCAGCCGAGCCTCGCCCTGCAGCCGGCGGTAGCGTTCCCAAAGTGAAGCCTGATCGTCCTTGACCAGCGGGTTCAGGGGAATGCAGTCGACTGGACATACCTGCCGGCACTGGGGCTCCTCAAAGTGCCCCACACACTCGGTGCAGCGCTGGGGATCAATGTCGTAGTGCTCATCGCCCATGGCAATGGCATCGTTTGGGCACTCGGGCTCGCACACATCGCAGTTGATGCACTCGTCGGTGATCATCAGTGCCATGCTCAGCTCCTTTCGGTACCGGCTTGGGCGTTGGGCGGCTGTACCGGCTTGTCACGCTCGGCTTTCTTGGCCTGCAAGCGCTGCAGCACCGGCTGGGCCACGAACTTGCTGACATCCCCGCCCAACATGGCGATTTCGCGCACAAAAGTGCCGCTGACAAATTGAAAGGCGTCGCTGGGTGTCAGAAAGAGCGTTTCCACGTCGGGCATGAGCTGCCGGTTCATACCGGCCATCTGAAACTCATATTCGAAGTCGCTAACCGCACGCAAACCGCGCACCACCACCCGGGCGCCCTGCGCCACCACAAAGTCGCGCAAGAGGCCCTCAAAGGGCAGTACCCGGACCTGAGGCCAGGCGGCGCAGGCTTCTTGCGCCATGGCCAAGCGCTCATGCAAATCGAACACGGCACGCTTATGATGACCTGTGGCCACTGCCACGATCACCGAACTGAACAAGCCGCTGGCGCGGCGCACCAGGTCCACATGGCCCAGGGTCATGGGGTCAAAAGTGCCAGGATAGACGGCCGTCACGCCGGGGTTCGTGTTCATGTCGAGGCCTGCGGGCTGAACTTCCACAAGTGGGCGTGCACCGCGCCAGCCTTGAGGTGCCGATGCAGTTGCAAGCCCTGGGCTTGAAGCCCCGATTGTGCCGGGGCTTCCAGATACAGCCAGCCCCCCGGACGCAACAGGGGCAATGCCCGCTGCCAAGCCGCCTTGAAGAGGTCTTGCTCAAAGGGCGGGTCCAGGAAGATCAAATCGAAGGCCACCAGCGGGAGCGTGGCGGCCGCGCGGCCCATCCACTGCAGGGCATCGGTCTGGACCACCTGCACCTGTTCTGCCTTCAGACGCTGTGCGCTGCTGCCCAAAGATCGGGCCAGTGCGGGATCTGTCTCGATCATCAGCACAAGTGCTGCCCCGCGCGATGCGGCCTCAAAGCCCAGTGCGCCGCTGCCGGCGAAGGCATCCAGCACAGACCAGCCGCTCAAGTCCTGGCCCAGCCAGTTGAACAGGGTTTCCCGAATGCGGTCGGGCGTGGGCCGCAAGCCGGGCCGGTCAGCTACCGGCAGCTTGCTGCGCTTCCACTGGCCGCCAATCAGGCGGACTTCGCCGGCGGTGCCTGGCTTGCGAAGAAGCTGCTTGCCGCGCGCCGTGCGAGCCCCAGCCTCATGTATCCCGGCAGTGGCGGCACTGCCGACATTGGCCCCGCCCCGGGCGCGAGGCTTCAAAGCCTCACCGGCACGCCGCTCGAGGCCATCAGCGCCTTGGCCTCAGCCACGGTGTACTGCCCGTAGTGAAAGATACTGGCAGCCAAAACCCCGTCGGCACCGCCCTTTTGAACGCCGTCCACCAGGTGCTGCAATGTGCCCACGCCGCCGGAGGCGATCACGGGTACCGGCACGGCATCGCTCACGGCCCGGGTGAGCTCCAAGTCGAAGCCGATCTTGGTGCCGTCCCGGTCCATGCTGGTCAGCAAAATCTCCCCGGCCCCGAACTCGGCCATCTGCCGCGCCCAGGCCACAGCGTCTAGGCCCACGTTCTGGCGCCCCCCATGGGTGTAGACATCCCAGCCAGGTCCGCGCTGAGCTTGTTCATCAGCGCGGCGGCGCTTGGCGTCGATGGCCACCACGATGCACTGGGCACCGTACCTGTCCGAGGCTTCCTGGATCACCTGCGGGCGTGCCACTGCGGCCGAATTGAAACTGACCTTATCGGCCCCGACATTGAGCAGTCGGCGCACGTCTTCCACGGTGCGTACCCCGCCACCCACAGTCAACGGAATGAACACCTGCGAGGCCACCGCTTCGATGATGTGCAGGATCAGGTCGCGGCCCTCGCTGGTGGCGGTGATGTCTAGAAAGGTCAGCTCATCAGCGCCTTGTTCGTTGTAGCGCGCTGCGATTTCCACCGGATCGCCAGCGTCGCGCAACTCAACAAAGTTCACACCCTTGACCACCCGCCCCCCGGTCACATCCAAGCAGGGAATGATGCGCTTGGCCAGCATCAGGAAGGCCTAGCCGTTGAGCTCATCAGCCAGCGCCTGTGCAGCCTTGAAGTCCAGCGCGCCGGTGTAGATAGAACGGCCACAGATCACCCCCTTCACACCATCGGGCTCAAGCTCGCACAGAGCCTTGATATCGGCCAGATTGCTCAGGCCGCCAGAGGCAATGACGGGGATGGTCAGGGCCTGCGCCAGCTTCACTGTGGCTTCAAGGTTGATGCCGGTGAGCATGCCGTCGCGGCCAATGTCAGTGTAGATGATGCCCTCTACACCATAGTCTTCAAACTTCTGGGCCAGGTCCACCACCTCGTGGCCGGTGAGCTTGCTCCAGCCGTCGGTGGCGACCTTGCCGTCCTTGGCATCTAAACCCACGATGATGTGGCCGCCAAAGGCGCTGCAGGCATCTTTGAGAAAACCCGGGCTCTTGACGGCCGCCGTGCCGATGATCACATAGCTGATCCCATCGTCCAGGTAGCGTTCGATGGTGTCCAGGTCACGGATACCGCCACCAAGCTGCACCGGGATGTCGTCGCCCACGGCGCGCAGGATGGACTTCACCGCTCCTTCATTGACCGGCTTGCCGGCGAAGGCGCCGTTGAGGTCCACAAGGTGCAGCCGCCGGGCGCCGGCTTCCACCCAGCGCCGGGCCATGGCGGCGGGGTCTTCCGAAAAGATGGTGCTGTTGTTCATGTCGCCTTGCTTCAGGCGTACGCAGTGACCGTCCTTGAGGTCGATGGCAGGGATCAGCAGCATGGCTGGTCAGGGGTTCCAGTGGAGGAAGTTACGGTAAAGCTGCAGGCCCTGGTCGGCGCTCTTCTCGGGGTGAAACTGAGTGGCGAAAATATTATCCCGGGCCACTGCACAGGACAAGCGGACCCCGTAATCGGTGTGCGCAGCGGTGTGCTCGGCGGCCACCGGGTCGGCCCAATAGCTGTGGACAAAATAGAACCAGGCGCCATCGGGCACACCGGCCCACATGGGGTGGCGCGGCCAGGTGGCCCCGGCGCCCTGCCCACCTGTGGACCAGGCCTGGTTCCAGCCCATTTGTGGCACCTTATAGCGGCTGCCATCACCCTGGCGCAGGCCTTCCAGGCGGAAGCGGCGCACCCGCCCCGGTATCAGCCCCAGCCCAGGGGTGTCTTGTTCTTCGCTATGGTCCAGCAGGATTTGCATGCCCACGCACACGCCCATCAAGGGCTTGGTGGCCGCCGCTTGTAGCACCGCTTCGCGCAAACCTGTGGCTTGCAGCTCCTTCATGCAGTCGCGCATCGCGCCCTGCCCCGGCAAGACCACGCGCTCAGCAGCCTGCACCACAGCTGGGTCAGACGTCACCAGCACCTGCACGCCCGTACCGGCGGCCACATGCTGCACGGCCTGCGACACCGAGCGCAGGTTACCCATGCCGTAATCAACGATCGCAACGGTGCGGGTCATGTGCTCAGAAGGCCGCAAGCAAGGTGAGGCAGGACTGGCAGTGGGTGAATCCGGTGGCCAGACCCAGTTTAGGCTCTCGGTCGTATGGCGCCACGCTTGAAGCCGACGCTATAGACTGCCCTTGGTGGATGGGATCACGCCCGGCATGCGCGGGTCAAGTTCCAAAGCTGCTCGCAAGGCGCGGGCAAAGGCCTTGAAGACCGTCTCGCACTGATGGTGGGCATTGTCGCCCTGCAAATTATCAATGTGCAGCGTGACACCGGCATGGTTGACGAAGCCCTGGAAGAACTCGTAGACCAGCTGCGTGTCCAGCGTGCCAACCATACCGGACTTGAAATCCACCCGCATGTGCAGCCCCGGGCGGCCGGAAAAATCGACCACCACGCGGCTGAGCGCTTCGTCCAGCGGCACATAGGCATGGCCATAACGGCGTATGCCCTTCTTGTCGCCCACCGCCCGCGCAAAGGCCTGGCCCAGCGTGATGCCCACGTCCTCCACCGTGTGGTGGCCATCGATGTGCAGGTCGCCCTGGGCTTCGATCGTCAGATCGATCAGGCCATGGCGGGCAATCTGCTCGAGCATGTGGTCGAAAAAGCCGATACCCGTGTTCAGCTGCGCAGCGCCGCTGCCATCAAGGTTGATGCGCACACAGATATCGGTTTCGCTGGTACGGCGGTGCACCTCGGCGATTCGGGCGGTCATGGTCGGCTTTCTTGGAGCGCGGCTTCGAAAGCCGCAAGCAGGAGTGTATTTTCTTCGGGCGTTCCGATGGTGACGCGCAAGCAGCCCGCTAAGAGCGGGTGCAGGCCCGAAACATTCTTAACCAACACCTTTCGAGCCTTGACACCGGAAAACACCCGTGCCGGATCGCAGCCTTCGGGCAGGCGCAAGAGCACCATATTGGCCTGGCTGTCGAATACCCGCACGCCTGTTTGCTGGGTCAGTGCCCGCAGCACGCGCGTGCGTTCGCTGCGAATCAGCCCGGCCTGCTGTTCATATTCGTGCGCATGTTCCAGGGCAAACAGTGCCGCCTCGGCATTGAGCACGCTTACATTGAAAGGTGGCCGCAACTTGTCGAGTTCGCGCACCAAGGCCGCGCGCCCCATCAGGTAGCCGATACGCACGCCGGCCAAACCGAACTTGCTCATGGTGCGCATGACCAGTACATGCTCGTAGTGCTGCATCCAGGCCATGGAATCCCGCTCGGCAAACGGCTGGTAAGCCTCATCCATCACCACCAGGCCAGGGGCGGATTCGATGACACGCTCCACGGCCGAGGCGTCCCACAGATTGGCGGTGGGGTTGTTCGGGTAGGCCAGCCAAATCAAGGCCGGTTGGTGCTGCTCAATGGCCGCAAGCATGGCGGGCAGGTCCAGGTCAAAGTCGGCTGTGGTGGGTACGCCCACGAAGCGAACACCCTGCAGCTTGGCGCTCATTTCGTACATCACAAATCCCGGTACCGGGGCGATCACCACATTGCCCGGCACATCCAGCGCCAGGGTCAGCAAGCTGATCAGCTCATCCGATCCATTGCCCAACATCAGCTCACAGCCCTCGGGCAAGCGGGCGTGCAGGGCCAAGGCGCGCTTGAGATCTTCGATGCGCTCAGCCGGGTAGCGGTTGAGCGCCACCCTCCCCAATCGCTCACCCAAGGCCTGCTGCAGTACAGGCGGCAAGCCAAAGGGGTTTTCCATGATGTCGAGCTTGACCAGACCGGCGCTGGGCTGCACGGCGTAGGCGTGCAGCCCCTGCACGTCGGGCCGCAACAGGCGAAGCACGCGCGCGGCCAGGTCAGACGGACGGCTTGAGTTGGGCTTGGTGTTCATGCGCTGATTGCAGTGGGGCCGCTTGCCGTTCAGGTCTTGAGCCGCATCTCGGCGGCTTGGGCATGGGCCTGCAAGCCTTCACCATAGGCCAGTTCAGCAGCCACACTGCCCAGGGTTTGAGCACCGGCCTCGCTGACTTCAATCAGGCTGCTGCGCTTTTGAAAGTCATAGACACCCAGAGGCGAAGAGAAGCGGGCCGTGCCCGAGGTGGGCAGCACATGGTTGGGCCCGGCGCAGTAGTCGCCCAGGCTCTCGCTGGTGTAGGCGCCCAAAAAGAGGGCGCCGGCGTGCTTGAGCAGTGGCTCCCATCGATGGGGGTCGCGGCTGCTGACTTCCAAGTGCTCGGGAGCAATGCGGTTGCTGATCTCGCAAGCCTCTTCCATCGAGCGGGAGTGGATAAGGGCGCCTCGCCCCTTCAAGGAGGCCCGGATGATGGCTGCGCGCGGCATGCCGTCGATCAAGCGGTCAATCTCTCGGTGTACCGCGTCGATGTAGGCCGCATCCGGGCACAGCAACACGCTTTGCGCCAGCTCGTCATGCTCGGCCTGGCTGAACAGGTCCATGGCCACCCAGTGGGCAGGGGTGCTGCCGTCAGCCAGCACCAGAATCTCGCTGGGCCCGGCGATCATGTCGATGCCCACGGTGCCGAAGACCCGGCGCTTGGCTGCGGCCACGTAGGCATTACCCGGTCCGGTGATCTTGTCCACCCTCGGAACCGACACCGTGCCATAGGCCAAGGCCGCCACGGCTTGAGCGCCGCCGATGGTAAAGGCGCGAGTGACCCCAGCCACATGCGCGGCCGCCAGAACCAAGGTGTTGCGCTCGCCACGCGGCGTGGGCACCACCATGATGATTTCACCGACACCGGCCACATGCGCGGGCACCGCATTCATCAGCAGGGAAGAGGGATAGGCTGCCTTGCCACCAGGCACATAGATGCCCACGCGGTCCAGGGGCGTGACCTTTTGACCTAACAGGGTGCCGTCTTCTTCGCGGTACTGCCAGCTTTGGCCATTGGCCTGCAGCTGGCGCTCGTGGTAAAGGCGAATGCGCGCAGCCGCCTGCTGCAGCGCATCGCGCTGGGCAGGGGTGATAGCCTCAAAGGCATACGCGAAATCGTCGGCCTGAAGTTCCAGGTCTGCCATGCTCATGGCTTTTAGGGCATCGAACTGTTCGGTGTAGGCTAGCACCGCAGCGTCACCACGCTGGCGCACATCAGCCAAGATGCCGGCCACGCGCTTCTCGATAGCCTCATCCTGTTCGTCCGACCAATGCAGCAGCGCTTGGAAGCGCGATTCGAAGTCGGCGTCGGTGGTGCTCAGTCGGTGGATCGCGGTGTTCATAGCAGTGGATGCAGGGAGCCCATTTGGTTCAAGGCGCCACGGCGGCTTCTATGGCCTGGATCAAGGGCCAGATGAGGGCGACCTTGGTCTTGAGCGCGGTTTGGTTGACCACCAGCCGAGACGATATCGACATAATGGTTTCCACCTCGACCAGGTGGTTGGCCTTGAGGGTGCTGCCGGTGGACACCAGATCCACGATGGCATCGGCCAAACCTGTCAACGGGGCCAGCTCCATAGACCCGTATAGCTTGATCAGGTCCACGTGTACGCCTTTGTCGGCGAAGTGTTGGCGTGCGGCCTGGGTGTACTTGGTGGCCACGCGTATGCGGGAGCCTTGTCGTACCGCAGCGGCGTAGTCAAAATCGTCCCGCACGGCCACGCTCATGCGGCAGCGGGCTATGTTCAGGTCCAGGGGCTGCACCAGGCCGCTGCCCCCATGCTCGAGCAGCACATCTTTGCCGGCCACGCCCATGTCAGCGCCGCCGTATTGCACATAGGTAGGCACATCGGTGGCGCGTACCAGTACCACACGCACATCGCTGCGGCTGGTGGGCAGGATCAGCTTGCGTGAGGTTTCCGGGTCTTCGAGCACCTCAATGCCCGCGGCCAGTAGCAGCGGCAGCGCCTCTTCGAAGATACGTCCCTTGGACAGGGCCAGTGTGATCATCATGCGTCCTCAGATGGGCGGGCCTTTGATGCGCTCGATATCCGCCCCCAAGTCCCGCAGCTTGCGCTCCATGCGGTCGTAGCCGCGGTCAAGGTGGTAGATGCGCTGCACCAGGGTTTCACCCTCGGCCACCAGACCGGCGATCACCAAACTGGCTGAGGCTCGTAGGTCGGTGGCCATCACTTGCGCCCCGGAAAGCCGTGGCACTCCATGAACCACCGCGGTGTGTCCATCCACCACGATCTGCGCGCCCAAACGCACGAGTTCGTTGACATGCATGTACCGGTTTTCAAAGATGGTCTCGGTGATGGTGGCCGACCCCTGCGCTATGCAGTCCACCACCATGAACTGCGCTTGCATGTCGGTGGGGAAAGCCGGGTATTCGCTGGTGCGAAAGCCCACGGCCTTGGGCCGCCCTCGGGCGCGAATCCGAATGCCCTCAGGCTCGGCGTCAATGGCCGCTCCCGCCAAGCGCAACTTGTCAATCACCGCTTCCAGGTGCTCGGCGCGCGCACCGTGCAGCAAGGCCTGGCCGCCGGTGGCCATGACGGCACACAAAAAGGTGCCCGCCTCAATCCGGTCTGCAATGATGTCGTGTCCTGAGGCTTGGCCCTGGCGCGGCGAGCCCAGTCGCGTAACGCCCTGCACCACCAGGCGCCGCGTACCGATGCCCTCAATCTTCGCGCCCATCGACACCAGCAGTTCGGCCAGATCGGTGACCTCCGGCTCTTGCGCTGCGTTCTCCAACACCGTTTGACCCCCGGCCAGCACCGCTGCCATCAGCAGGTTTTCGGTGCCTGTTACCGTCACCATGTCGGTGGTGATGCGCGCGCCCTGCAAGCGGCCGCTGGCCGTGGGCACCCGGGCTTCGATATAGCCGTGCGCCACCGTGATCTCAGCACCCATGGCTTGCAAGCCCTTGATGTGCTGATCCACAGGCCGCGAACCAATAGCACAGCCACCGGGCAAGGACACCCGTGCGCGCCCGTGTCTCGCCAGCAAAGGCCCAAGTACCAAGATTGACGCGCGCATCGTCTTGACCAGCTCATACGGCGCCTCAGCCTTGTCCAAACCTGCCGCGTTCAGATGCACCCCGGTGGAATCCGGCTCCATGCGCTGGGCCTGTACGCCCATGTAGCGCAACAGCTTCATCATGGTCGAGACGTCCTGCAGATGCGGCACGTTGCGCAGCACCACCGGCTCGTCGGTCAGCAGCGCGGTGCACAGCTCGGGCAGTGCCGCATTCTTCGCGCCGGCTATCCGCACTGCACCGTGCAGCGGGTGGCCGCCTCGAATCAACAGTTGGTCCATGGATCAGCCCTGGGCCTGCCATTCGGCCGGCGTGAGCGTCTTCATGGACAGGGCGTGGATCTGCTCACGCATGCGATCCCCCAAGGCCGCGTACACCCGCTGGTGGCGCGCCACGCGAGACTTGCCGTCAAATTCGCTGGACACGATGGTGGCGAAAAAGTGCCGGCCGTCGCCTTCAACTTCGAGATGTTCGCAACAAAGGCCGTGTGCGATGTAGTTGCGCACCTCTTGGGGCGTGGGATCTGCCATAAGGCCATTGTATCGACCGGGGGTTAACCCGAATCTATCAAGCTGTTCAGGCGCGAATCTTGTAACCGCGGGCCAACAAGCACAGCGCCAAGGCCGCCACTCCCACAAAGGCCGTGCCCACCACGGCCAGGCTGAACCAGGGGGAGACATCCGATTGCCCAAAGAAGCCTCGGCGGAAACCGTCGATCATGTAAAAGAAGGGGTTGAAGTAGCTGACCTGCTGCCAAAACACCGGCAAGGAATGGATCGAATAGAACACGCCGGCCAAAAAGGTCATGGGCATGATGATGAAGTTTTGAAAGGCCGCCATCTGGTCGAACTTCTCGGCCCACAGGCCTGCAATCAAGCCCAGAGACCCCAAAAGGCCCGAACCCAGCACCGCAAAGATCACGATCCACCAGGGCTCCACAAAAGACAAGGGTATGAAGGCTGCGGTGACGGCAAACACCCCCAGGCCCACCGCCAAGCCTCGCACCATAGAGGCGCCTACATAGGCGGCAAACCAGGCCCCGTGGGACAAAGGCGTGACCAACAGAAACACCAGATTACCGGTGACCTTACTTTGAATCAGCGAACTGCTGGTGTTGGCAAAGCTGTTCTGCAGCACGCTCATCATCACCAGGCCCGGCAGCAAAAAGCCGGTGTAGCCCACCGAGTCGTAAACCTGGACATGGTCTTCCAGCACATGGCCAAAAATCATCAGGTACAGCAGCGCCGTCAACACCGGCGCGCCGATGGTCTGGAAGCTCACCTTCCAAAACCGAAGCACCTCTTTGCGAAACAGGGTAGAGGCGCCTTCCAGCGCAGCCAGGCTGTTCCTCATGGCTGGCCTGCGTGCGCCGGGTTCTGCATGATTTCGAAGAAGACATCCTCCAGGTCAGCGCGGCCAATCTCCAAGTCTTCCACCCGAACCCCGGCTTCTCGAAGCCGCTTGAGTACCCCTTCCACCTCTTCGGCGTGGTGGGCCTGCAGCTGAACGCTGCGCCCGGTCACGCGGGCCTGCGCTGCCACATCAGGGGGTAGGGCCTGGTCGGTCTTGAATCGCAGCATGGTGCTGGCCGTACCTGCCAGCAGGTTTTCGGTGCGGTCCAGCGCCACGATACGTCCCTTCTTGAGCATGGCAATCCGGCTGCACAGCGCCTCGGCTTCTTCGAGGTAGTGCGTGGTCAACAGGACCGTATGGCCTTGCTTGTTCAGACGGGAAATGAAGTGCCACAGGGCCTGTCGCAACTCCACATCGACCCCAGCCGTGGGTTCGTCTAAGACGATCACAGGTGGACGGTGTACCAAGGCCTGGGCCACCAACACACGGCGCTTCATACCCCCTGAGAGCTGCCGCATATTTACGCGTGCCTTGTCGGCCATACCCAAGCCCTCGAGCAGTTCATCAATCCACGCGCCGTTGTGGCGCACGCCAAAGTAGCCGCTTTGGATCACCAGGGTTTCACGCACGCTGAAAAAGGGGTCAAAGACCAGTTCTTGCGGCACCACCCCCAACGCTCTGCGCGCCTGGGCGTAGCCGGTGAGCACATCATGGCCCATCACGCTCACGCGGCCCGCACTGGCACGGGCGAGGCCGGCCAGCACGCTGATCAGCGTGGTCTTGCCCGCGCCGTTGGGCCCGAGCAGACCAAAAAACTCACCGGGCTCAATACTAAAGGACACGCCATCCAATGCCTTGAGGGAGCCGGGTGCATCGCTGTAGGTTTTCTCAACGCAATCGAAGATCACGGCTGACATGGCTGCATTCTAGAAAGGCGGCGCGGGCCCTACGCCGCCCAGCCTGTTCATTCCGCGGCGGCGCTGGGATCGGTCGCTTGCACCTGCACCAAGCAGTCATAGAAAGCGGCCGCACGGCCCAGGTCGGTCAAGCGCTGGTGGGTGACTTCGTTCACATTCGTACCCCGCAACCCCAACTTGCGCCACCAAATTCCCAGGCCATTGACCACACCGGGGCGAGCACGGGTGCTGACCGCCAGTCGGCAGTGATAGCGGCCCCGGTCATTGAAGACACATACGGTCTGCCCATCTTCCAGGCTTCGTGCTGCAGCATCGCTGGGGTGCATCTCCACCAAGGGTTCACCTTCAATGTCGCGCAGGCTGCGCATATTGACGAAAGTGGAATTGAGGAAGTTGCGCGCGGGCGGCGAAATCATCGCCAAGGGATAGCGCTGGGCCAATGACGGTGTGGTCGCCACACTCTCGTGGTTGGGGATGTAGTCGGGCACGCCCCACTGTGGGCTGTCCACCCGCGCGCGGCCGCTGGGCGTGGGAAAGCCCCCTTTGGCAAAGGGCGCATCGGGCACCGGTAATGCCTGCCAGCCCTTTTGGCGCAGGGCGGCAAAGTCGATACCCTGAAGCGCACCGCGCGCCAAGGTTTCGTCGTCGTCTGCGAAGCAGGGATCATCAAAGCCCATGCGATTAGCCAGATCACGGAAGATTTGAGCGTTGCTGCGGGCCTGGCCACGCGGGCGCAAGGCCGGCTCGTTGATCACCACATCGGTGTGGCCGTAGCTGGTGTGCACATCCCAGTGTTCGAGCTGGGTGGTGGCCGGCAAGACATAGTCAGCCTGGTCGGCCGTGTCGGTCATGAAGTGCTCCAGCACCACGGTGAACAGATCTTCGCGCTGGAAGCCCCGCACCACCTTGGACGACTCAGGCGCCACAGCCAACGGGTTGCTGTTGTAAACAACCAAGGCCTCAATGCGCGGGCCGAAGTCGGAGCCGCTGGCGCGCAGCAGATCGTCTCCGATGGTGCTCATGTTGATGGTGCGGACGGGGCGTCCGTTCAAAAGGTCTGGGCGCTGCAGCCACGCGTCTCGGCGCACCGGCGCAAACCAACCACTGCTGGCCAACAATAAGCCACCACCGGGATGGCGCCACGCCCCGATCAGGCAAGGCAGCAGCGCCACCAGGCGCACCGCATTGCCCCCGCCATGCACCCGCTGCATGCCGTAGTTCAGGCGTATGGCCGCTGGCGCTGCATCGGTACCGGCACGTGCGGCACCGTAGTCACGCGCCAACTCCTGCAGGTCTTCCAAGGCCACACCGCATTCAGCGGCTGCCCGCTCCAGCGTCCAGGGCATGGCCCGCTCGCGCAAGACCTCAAAGCCTTCAAGGTGGTCGCGGATATAGGCGTGGTCGAGTTTGTCGCGAACGATCAGTTCGCGCGCCAAGGCCAAGGCCAGTGCGCCGTCGGTACCGGGGCGTATGGCCAAGTGTCGATGGCACTTGTCGGCTGTTTCGGTGCGCCGGGGGTCAATGCACCACAGTTTGGCCCCTCGGCGCTTGGCCTGCTGCACAAAGGTCCAGAAGTGCAGGTTCGAGGCAATCGAATTGCTGCCCCAAATCAAGATCAGCTTGCTTTGGGCAAAGTGCTCAGTGCGCATGCCCACCTTACCTCCATAGCTGGCAGTCAAGCCTGCAGCACCCGCACTGGCACAAATGGTACGGTCCAACAGGGATGCACCCAGACGGTGAAAGAAGCGCGCAGCCATGCTCTCGCCCTGCACCAGGCCCATGGTGCCAGCGTAGCTGTAAGGCAAGATGGCACGGGGGTCTCGCGCTGCAATCGCCTTCAGCCGTGTGGCGATCTCGTCCAATGCTTCGTCCCACGGAACCTTTACGAACTGCCCCGAGCCCTTGGGGCCCAAGCGGCGCAGCGGGTGGAGCACCCGTTCCGGGTGTTCCACCCGTTCGACATAGCGCGCCACCTTGGTGCACAGCGCGCCGTGTGTCATGGGGTGTTCCGGATCGCCCTGCAGTTTGATCACCTGATCGCCCTGCACCGTCACCCGAATTGCACAGGTGTCAGGACAGTCATGGGGGCAGGCGGCCCGAACCGTTCGCATAGCTGGGTCGGCAGTCGCTTTGGGGTGTGCGGCCACGCCTTGGGCAACGTCTGGGGCTGACGGGCCTAATGGGATCATTCCAGAATGATGGCACAGATCGGCCGGATCCCCCGCGCTGCATGGTCATGGTCACAGGCATACACTCGAAACGAGGGAGATATCCATGAAGCTCATCGAATCCATCCTGGCCGACATCCCGGCCATCACCGCCATCCGGCGCGATATTCACGCCCACCCAGAACTGTGCTTCCAAGAAGTGCGCACCGCCGACGTGGTGGCGCAAGCCCTGCAGTCCTGGGGCATCGAGGTGCACCGCGGCCTGGGTACCACCGGCGTGGTGGGAACCATCCGTCAGGGCAGCAGCGATCGGGCCATCGGCCTGCGAGCGGACATGGACGCCCTGCCCATGACCGAACATAACCGCTTTGCCCACGCAAGCGTACACCCCGGCAAGATGCACGCCTGTGGGCATGACGGCCATACCGCGATGCTCCTGGCCGCCGCCAAGCACCTGTCGCAGCACCGGAACTTCGACGGCACGGTGTACGTTGTGTTTCAGCCCGCCGAAGAAGGCGGTGGCGGCGCACGCGAAATGATCAAGGATGGCCTGTTTGACAAGTTCCCCGTCCAAGCCATGTTCGGCATGCACAACTGGCCGGGCATGAAGGCTGGACAGTTTGCGGTGTGCGATGGGCCCATGATGGCCTCGAGCAACGAGTTCCACATCAAGATCATCGGCAAGGGATCACACGCCGCCCTGCCCCATAACGGCATCGACCCGGTACCGGTAGCCTGTCAAATGGTGCAGGCCTTCCAGACCATCATCACCCGTAACAAGCGCCCCACCGACGCAGCGGTCATATCGGTGACCATGATCCACGCCGGCGAAGCGACCAATGTCGTACCCGACCATGCGGTGGTGCAGGGCACGGTGCGCACCTTCACCATCGAGATGCTCGACATGATCGAGCGGCGTATGAACGAAATCGCGCAGCACACGGCAGCAGCGTTTGGTGCGACGGTGGAGTTTCAATTCAAACGTAACTATCCGCCCACCATCAACCACAAGGCTGAGGTCGCCTTCTTGCGCGAGGTGATGAAGGACGTGGTCGGCGAAGAAAACACTTTCGTGTTTGAGCCTACGATGGGCGCCGAAGACTTCAGCTTCTTCCTGCAGAAGGTGCCGGGCGCCTACTTCGTGATCGGCAATGGTGACGGCGACCACCGCACGCCCGGGCACGGCATGGGGCCCTGCACCTTGCATAACCCCAATTACGACTTCAATGACGAGTTGATCGGCCCAGGTGGCAGCCTTTGGGTTCGCTTGGTGGAGCGCTGGCTGGCGCCGCGCTGATCAGCGCAACATCTTCAGCAAACCGGCTGTCGAGCCATCCAAGCCGCTGGTGTTGCCGCTGTCCAGGCGGGGTAAGAGTTGGTTGCACAGGACCTTGCCCAGCTCTACACCCCATTGGTCAAAGGCATTGATGCCCCACACCGCTGCGCTGGTGAACACCCGATGCTCGTACATCGCCACCAACGCCCCCAGGGTGTAGGGGTCCAGGGCTTCCAACACGAAGGTGGTGCTGGGACGGTTGCCGGCAAAGGTGCGGTGGCGCGCCATCACCTCAGGCGCTATCGAAGCCGATGCAGTGGGCGGGCGTTCAAGGGCTGCTTCTTCGGCTGACTTGCCCAGCATCAGGGCCTGGCTTTGGGCCAGGCAGTTGGCCAGCAGCTTGCGGTGCAAATCGGGCCATCCGTGGGTGGGCGTCTTCACCGCAATGAATTCCACTGGAATCACATCAGTACCCTGGTGCAGCATCTGGAAGTAGGCATGTTGGCCGTTGGTGCCCGGTTCGCCCCACACCACGGGGCTCGTGGCATAGGGCAGGGCGTGGCCCTGCACATCCACCGATTTACCATTGGACTCCATTTCCAACTGCTGCAAGTAGGCCGGGAAACGGCGCAGGCCCTGGTGGTAAGGGGCCACGCTGCGGCTGCTGAAACCCAAGAAGTTGCGGTACCAAACGTCAAGCAGGCCCAACTGCAACGGCAGGTTAGCCTGAGGCTCGGCCTGCTGAAAGTGTTGGTCCATGGCGTGCGCGCCGCGCAACAAGTCCCGAAATCCGTCTTCGCCCAAAGCGATCGCAATCGGTAAGCCGATGGCGCCCCACAAAGAGTAGCGGCCGCCCACCCAATCCCAAAACCCGAAGGTGGTGGTGATGCCGAAGGCCGCTGCAGCCTGAAGGTTGGTGGTCACGCCCACGAAGTGGCGGGCAATGTCCGTGCCGCCTTGCGCCAGGAACCAGGCCTTGGCGGCATGGGCATTGGCCAGGGTTTCCTGCGTGGTGAAGGTCTTGGAGGCTACGATGAATAGGCTACGCTGCGGGTCGAGATGGCGCAGCACCGGCGCCAAGTCGTGCCCGTCGACATTGCTGACGAAGTGAAAGCGCAGTTGCGGGTGCACCTGGGCATCCAAGGCGGCCACCGCCATCTGTGGCCCCAAGTCGCTGCCACCGATGCCGATGTTGACCACGTCGCGAATACCACTCTTTTGCACATCGCGCACCCCTTGCGTATATGCAAGCATTCGGTCGAGCACACCGTGTACCGCCTCTGAATGCAGCCCCTGCCCGCGCGGGGCGCGCAGCGCGGTGTGCAAGACTGCGCGCCCCTCAGTGGGGTTGGCCACTGCGCCGGTAAACATGGCCTCGCGCTGTTGCAGCACGCCGCAGGCCTGGGCCATCGACAAGAGGCGACCGCGCACCTGCTCGTCCCACAGGTTCTTGCTGAGGTCAGCAAACACGGCTGGGGCCTGCAGACTGAATTGCGTGAAGCGCTGAGGGTTGTCGGCAAAGGCCTGGCGTAGATCGTACTGGCGATAAGACCCTTGGCTTCCACCCGCGCGCGGTGCCTGAACCCAATCGCTGAGCTCTGCCCACTGCGGCGTGCGGTCGCCCCGCACTGCAGCCGTCTGCGCGCCATGAGGCGTGGTACTCATGTCTGCTCCTTCATTTCAAAGCCCACCCCTGAAGAGCGCTGCGCCAACACCAGGGCATCCAACTTCTGGGCATCAGCCGCAAAAGCCCGGATACCTTCGGCCAGTTTCTCCGTGGCCATTGCGTCGGCGTTGAGGGCATATCGGAAAGCCACTTCGCCGTAGTGCACCCGCTGTTGGGGCTGTATGCGCGCGGCTTGGGCGTCAAGCTGCACCATTACCGGCTCTCGGCTGCTTTGCAGCTGGGCCAGCAAGTCGGGGCTGATGGTCAAGAGGTCGCAGCCAGCCAGGGCCAAGATCTGCCCCACGCTGCGAAAGCTTGCGCCCATGACTTCGGTGGAGATACCGAAGTGCTTGTAGTAACGAAAGATCTGCGCCACCGAACGCACACCAGGGTCGTTGACGCCAGCCATGGCCGCCTCGTCCCAGCCGTCGCCGGCTTGCTTCTTGGCCCAGTCGTAGATGCGGCCCACAAACGGTGAAATCAGTTGAACGCGGGCGTCGCCACAGGCCACGGCTTGGCAGAACGCAAACAGCAGGGTGAGGTTGCAGCGAATACCCTCACGCTCCAGCTCGGCAGCCGCTTGAATACCTTCCCAGGTGGCCGCCACCTTGATCAGCACGCGTTCACGGCCCACGCCTGCAGCTTCATAAAGCGCCATGATCTCGCGTGCACGCTGCACCGTGGCTGCGCGGTCAAAGCTCAGCCGCGCATCCACTTCGGTGCTCACCCGCCCCGGCACCACCTTGAGGATCTCCAGGCCAAAGTGCACCAGCACCCGGTCGACCAACTGCGGCAAGGGCAGGCCCGGATCAGCGGCAACCACCTCGGCCAGCAGCGGCGCGTACTCGGCCTGCTGCACCGCTTTAAGGATAAGAGAGGGGTTGGTGGTGGCATCGCGCGGCGCGAATTGCGCCAGCTGCATGAAGTTGCCGGTGTCGGCCACCACGGTGGTGCAGCGCTTGAGTTGTTCGAGTTGGTTCATTCAGACTTCCCTTGAATTGACCCTTGCGTGAAACTCATGCATCATCGACAGTGTAACTTTGTTACATCCTTACGAACCTGCACTTCACTCTGCAGCAGCGCCTCATGTCTTTCGATTTGATCCTGTTCGGCGGCACCGGTGACCTCACCTGGCGCAAGCTGATGCCCGCCCTCTTTCAGGCCTGGCGGCACCACAAGCTGCCCGCCGACGGCCGCATTCTCGCTGTGGCCCGCGAAGAGCGCAGCCACGCCCAGTACCGCGAGTTCATCCGCGAGCGCTTCTTTGAGGTGGACGCCGCCAAACAGCCCAGCCCGCAAGAGTTTGACCGCTTCTCTGAGTTGCTGCACTACCGCCGCATGGACTTGTCCCAAGCCAGCGACTATGAAGGCCTCAAGGGCTGGGTCGATGCGCACGGAGCCCAAGCCGTGGTGCTGTTTTTGGCCACCAGCCCCCACCTGTTTCCGCAGATTTGCCAGCAGCTAGGCACAGTGGGCCTGAACGGACCGCATGTGCGGGTGGTTCTGGAAAAACCCTTGGGCCATGACCTGCAAAGCGCCCGCGAGATCAACCGGGCCGTGGCCAGCGCCTTCACCGAACGACAGGCCCTGCGCATCGACCACTACCTGGGCAAGCCGGCCGTTCAGAACCTGTCGGCCCTGCGCTTTGGGAATGCCCTGTTCGAGCCGCTTTGGCGTCGCGAATCAATCTCCAACATCCAGATCACCTTGGCCGAGCGCATCGGTGTGGGCACCCGCGGCGACTTCTACGACCGCACCGGCGCTCTGCGAGACATGGTTCAAAACCATGCGCTGCAGCTGTTGACCATGATCGCGATGGAGCCACCGCCCTCCAACGACGCCGATGCGATCCGCGATGAAAAGCTCAAGGTCCTGAAGTCGCTCAAGCCCTTTACCCCCGAGACGGTGATGCGCGACGTGGTTCGCGGCCAGTACCGCGCCGGCACCATTGAGGGCCAGAGGGTGCCCGGCTACCTCGACGAAGCCAAGGTTCCACCCGACAGTACCTGTGAGACCTTTGTGGCGCTGCGTACCGAGGTGCAGAACTGGCGCTGGGCTGGCGTGCCCTTTTACCTGCGCACCGGCAAGCTCCTGGCCGAACGCGAAGCGCAGATCGTGGTGAACTTCAGACCCGTGCCCCACCCCATCTTCCCCGGTGCTGCACGCGCCAACAAATTGGTGATCAAGCTCCAACCCGAAGATGGTCTGGAGCTGCACCTGATGGCGGCTAAAGGCGGCTTGGGCGCCTTGGGCAGCGGCAACGAGCAGCTGTCGCCTGTGTCGCTGGACCTGGACTTCGACAAGGCCTTTCCCACCGAGCGCATTGGTGCCTACGAACGGCTGCTGCTGGACGCCCTGGCCGGTCGCCTGAACCTGTTTGTGCGCAGCGACGAACAAGAGCAGGCCTGGCAATGGGTGGAGCCCATCCTGCATCACTGGGCCCATGACAGCGAAGGCCCTCGGCCCTATGTGGCCGGCAGCTGGGGCCCCCCGGCGGCCAGCGCCCTGGTGGCGCGCGACGGCCACGTCTGGGCCGAAGAGCAGTAAGCCACCGGAGGCCACACCCCATGAGCCTGATCGACCGCATTCGAGCCTCCCTGCCCGCCTTGCCCCCAGCCGAACAACGGGTGGCCAAACTGGTGCTGGCCGACCCGCGCGCCTTCGCCAGCCTGCCCGTGGTGGAGCTGGCTGAGCGGTCCCATGTCAGCAAGCCCACCGTGGTGCGCTTTTGCCGCAGCGTGGGCTATGACGGCTTGGCCGACTTCAAGCTCAAGCTGGCCGGCACCGTCAACGAGGGCGTGCCCTTCGTGCACCGCGCAGTGGATGAAGACGACAAGCCCCACGACATCGTGGTGAAGGTCATCGACAACGCGGTCAGTGCGCTGCTGCGCTACCGCAACGAGGCCGCTGACCACGCCTTCGAGCTGGCCATCGAGGCCTTGGCCCAGGCCTGTCGCCACAAAGGCCGCATCGATTTCTACGGCGTGGGGAATTCCGGCATCGTGGCGCAGGATGCGCAGCACAAGTTCTTCCGCCTGGGTGTCACCGCCACGGCCATCAGCGACGGCCATGTTCAAGTGATGAGCGCCACCATGCTGAGCCCCGGCGATTGCGCGGTGATCATCTCCAACTCCGGCCGCAGTCGCGACCTCCTAGACGCCGAAGACATTGCCCACCGCAAAGGCGCCACCACCATCCTCATCACCGCCAGCGCTTCACCCCTGGCCCACATGGCCAACGGGCACAACCGGCTGCTGCTGGCCGCCGACCACCCCGAGGACCACGACCGCTACAGCCCCATGGTCTCGCGACTGCTTCACCTGACGATCGTGGACATTCTCACCACCGGGGTGGCCCTGCGCTTGGGGCCAGACATGCGAGGGTCACTGCAGGAGATCAAGCGCAACCTGCGGACGCGCCGCTACCTGCCTGGGCCGCGTTAGGCCTACAGGCCAAACAGTTCGGCCACGCCGTACAAGGCCATCAGGGCTGCCAACTGCGGCGGCACCGATTCCAGAACGAAGGCCACGCTCCGCTCACGCGCGTGGCGCCGGCATTGCAGCAGCACCGAAATCGCCGAAGTGTCGAGTTCACGCAGCGCAGACGCATCCAACTGCACCGCCGCACCGCTGGCCCGGCCGATGGACTGCTGCAAGCCGCCGAGCACGGCGGTGGCTTCCTGCATCGTCAGCCGGGCGGGCAGTTCGAGCTTCACGCCTTGGAAGCGCCCTTGTTGCGCTCGCTTAGCTTGCCGATCAGGCCGTCGATGCCCGATGCGCTGATTTCCTGGGCAAAGCTGGAGCGATACTGCTCCACCAGCCAAATGCCCAGCACGTTGAAGTCATAGACCTTCCAGCCACCACCGGAACGCTCCAATCGATAGTCCAACTGAATAGGCTCTCCACGGCCCTTGATTTCGGTGCGCACCACCACTTCGTTGTCAGTGGGGTTGGCACGCAAAGGCTTTAGGGCAATCGACTGGTCCTTGACCTGCGCCAATGCACCGGAATAGGTGCGCACCAGCAAGACCTTGAACTCTTCCTGAAGGCGTCTCTGCTGCTCAGGCGTGGCGGTACGCCAATGGCGGCCGACCGCCGAAGCGGTCATGCGCTGGAAGTTGACATGCGGCATCACCTTTGAGTCGACCAGGGCCATGACGCGGACGATGTCACCGGCTTGTGTGGCCTTATCGGACTTCACCGAGTTGAGCACCTCAGTGGACAGTTCCAGGATGAAGGTGTCCGGCGCCACTGAGGCCTGTGTGGCAGCAGCTTGGGCCAGGGCCTGTGGGCTGTGCAGCAGGCCTGCACAAACACCAATCAGCGCCAACGCCAGGCCCAGGCAAGATGCCGTACGCCTGCCCAAAAGGGCTGCTCGTTGCACAGCCTGCGCCGAATCAAGACTCATCGCGGGTCGGTTCATGGTCAATCAGGTTCCGTGGTCTCCACCGTCAATTGTTCCGTGTCATCTGCAGGCGGGTTGCCATCGTGGACAAGACTGCGCCGGCGTGTGAAGTAAGCGTCGCGCACAAAGGTGTATTTATCAAGGGCCACCGTGTCCAGCATACGGGTGAACGGCAGGGCGTCGGTGCGGGCATCGGTCAGGCGCAGGCCGGTCCATCGCCACTTCTGCGGCGCGTCGCTGGGGAAGACTGCCGAGTTGTAGGCTGTATCCATCCTGAAGCCTAGCGCATCGCGCACCGATGAGGGGCCGAACAGAGGCAACACCAAATAAGGCCCCGGAGGCACGCCCCAGTAGCCCAGGGTCTGGCCAAAGTCTTCGCTGTGCCGCTCCAAACCCGCTTCCGAGGCCACGTCCAACAGGCCAGCAAGGCCAAACACAGTGTTCACGCCCACCCGCAAGGTCATCTCGGCAGCGCGGCTGCCCTTGACCTGCAGCACCAGGTTCACCGCAGACCAGGCATCGGACACATTGCCAAGCACATTGCCCACACCGATGCGCACGGGCTTGGGCACCGAAGCCTCATAAGCCTCGGCCACCGGCTTGACCAGGAAGTGGTCTACCGCGCCATTGAACACAAACACGGCGCGGTTGAACCGTTCGAAGGGGTCTTGGCCCGGCAGAGCCGGTCGGATGGTGCCCCACATACGCATGGCTGCAGCCAGGGCCGGTGTGACAGCCGATGCACCAGCTTGGGCGGGGGTGGCCACATTTGGGGCCTGGCTTGGGGCCTGGGCTGCTGTGGCCTGATTCGTCGCCTGCGCCTGGGCCGACCCCGCCCACACGGCAGCCGCCGTCAGCAGCGCCAAGCCGGCACAGTAGCGCCCGAATAGGGTCCCTTGGTTTGAAATCCTGTGCTTCACTTGCCCGCCCCCGCCGACCCGTCGGCCGCCTTGTTAAAGAGGATCTGGCCGATCAGGTTCTCCAGGATCACCGCCGATTGAGTCGAGGTGATGACGTCGCCAGCCGAAAGGTTCTTCTCGTCACCGCCGGGCTCGATGCCAATGAACTGGTCGCCCAACAGACCCGAAGTCAAGATCTTGGCAGAAGAGTCACGTGGAAACTGCGCGTCAAGGTTGAGTTCCATCGTCACCACGCCCTGAAATGTCTTGGGGTCCAGGCCAATGGTCTTCACGCGGCCCACCGTAACCCCGGCGCTGCGCACCGGCGCGCGGGGTTTGAGGCCGCCGATGTTGTCAAAGCGGGCCGTCACCAAATAGCCTTTGCTTTCACCAAAGCTGGCCAGGTTGGCTGCCTTCAGTGACAGAAACAGCAAACCCACCAAGCCCAGCAGCACAAAGCAGCCGACCAAGACTTCGATGCCCTTCTTGTTCATTGATTCTTCCCCATCACAACCATGCCAGCAGCCTCAAGGCGTTGAAAACATCAAGGCGGTGAGCACGAAATCCATGCCCAACACCGAAAGCGACGAGATCACCACCGTACGGGTGGTGGCGTAGGCCACGCCCTCAGGCGTGGCTTGGGTCTCATACCCCTGGTACAGCGCCACGGCGGTGCAGATCACACCGAAGACAAAACTCTTGACGATGCCATTGCCCACGTCGCGCCAAACGTCCACGCGCGACTGCATGAGCGACCAAAAATTGCCACCATCCAAACCGATCAGGCCAACCGCCACCGCCCATGCGCCCAGGATACCGACGGCCGAGAACAGCCCGGCCAACAGGGGCATGGAGATGACGCCCGCCAAAAAGCGCGGAGCCAACACTCGGCTGCGGGGGTCCACCGCCATCATCTCCATGGCCGAGAGTTGCTCACCGGCCTTCATCAGCCCGATCTCGGCGGTCAAGGAGGTGCCTGCACGCCCAGCAAACAAGAGGGCCGCCACCACCGGGCCCAGTTCACGGACCAAGGCCAGGTTGACGATCAGGCCCAAGGACTCGGTGGCGCCGTAAGTCGCCAGAGCGTAATACATCTGCAGGGCCAAGACAAAGCCTACGGCCAGACCGGAGGCCAGGATGATCACCAAGGACAGGTTACCGATGGCGTGCACCTGTTGAACCACTAGGCCAAAGCGGTTGAGCGCTGGTGGGATGTGCCACAAGAGATCGCGAAAAAAGAACGATGCATGGCCCAAACCCTGCAGCAGCCGAAGCGCTGTGCTGCCCAGCCTTTGCAATACCGATACCGACGGCATGCTCACGCCTGCACCCCAAAGTCTGCTTCCAGGGTCGGCGCCGGGTAGTGGAACTTGACCGGGCCATCGGGTTCGCCGCGCACGAATTGGCGCACCTCGGGGTCGCTGGAACCCATCAGCTCAGCCGGGCTGCCCTGCGCCACGATACGGCCCTCATTGGCCAGCAGCACCACATGGTCGCTGATGGCCATGCATTCGGGTACATCGTGGGACACCACCAAGGAGGTGCTGCCAGTGATGTCGTTGAGCTTGCGGATGAGGTTGGCCGCCACGCTCATGGAGATCAGGTCCAGGCCGGCAAAGGGCTCGTCGTACATGATGAGTTCAGGATCCAAGGCGACGGCGCGGGCCAGTGCAACTCGGCGCGCCATGCCACCGGACACCTCAGAAATCTGCAGGTCAGCTGCGCCACGCAAACCCACCGCGTGCAACTTCAGCAGCACGACATCGCGGATCATGGCTTCTGACAAATCGGTGTGCTCGCGCAGCGGAAAGGCCACGTTGTCGAAGACACTGAGGTCGGTAAACAGGGCCCCGAACTGAAACAGCATGCCCATGCGGCGGCGAAGGCGCAGCAACTGTAGACGGTCACGGGCGTTGACCAGCTCACCGTCAAACACCACTTGTCCGCCACCAGCCCCACAAATTCCGCCGATCAGCCGCAACAGGGTTGTCTTGCCGCAGCCTGACCCACCGAGGATGGAAGTGACCTTGCCACGCATAAAGCGCAGCGAAATGTCATTCAGGACAAGACGGCTGGCGTCGTATCCGAAACGGACATGGTTGATCTCGATCAGGGCGTCGGTCACCAAGGCGCAATCGTCTTAAAAGACACGCGCACATTGTGTCACGAGGCCCAAAAAAGTTTCGGGTTTCCCCGTAGAGGCCTGGCTTGCCTTGGAGGACGTCCGCGCCTCAGCGCGGAAGGTCAGAGGTTCCCATCAAGAACTCGTCCACCGCCCGGGCGGCCTGGCGACCTTCGCGAATGGCCCAGACCACCAGGCTTTGGCCGCGGCGCATGTCGCCGGCGGCGAACACCTTATCGACATTGGTGGCATAGCCGCCCATAAAGTCGGTACTCGCGCGCGCGTTGCCTCGGCTGTCCTTGTCCACCCCAAAGGTGTCCAGGATGGAGGCCACCGGGGAAACAAAGCCCATGGCCAGCAGTACCAAATCAGCCTTCCATTCCTTCTCGGAGCCCGGCACCTCCACCATCTTGCCGTTCCTCCACTCCAGCTCCACCGTCTTCAGGGCCTGTACCTTGCCATGGGCCACGCCGGTGCCACCAATGAAGGCCTTGGTGGCGATCGCGAACTCCCGTTGGCAGCCTTCTTCGTGGCTGGACGAGGTGCGAAGCTTGGTGGGCCAATACGGCCAGGTCAGGGGGCGGTCTTCCACAGCAGGGGGCTGTGGCATCAGCTCAAACTGGGTCACACTCGCCGCGCCATGCCGGTTGCTCGTGCCCACACAGTCGCTGCCCGTGTCGCCGCCGCCAATCACGATGACATGCTTGCCGTCTGCGCGCAGCTGGCCCTGGAGCTTGTCGCCGGCCACCACCTTGTTTTGCTGCGGCAAAAACTCCATGGCGAAATGCACGCCCTGCAGCTCGCGGCCTGGCACCGGTAGGTCGCGGCTTTGCTCAGCACCGCCACACAGAAGGACGGCATCGAAATCGTGCCGAAGTTGATCAGGCGAGACGATGGTTTGGGCGTCGTTGGTGACCTTGCTGTCTTTGGGAATTAGACCGACCAGCACGCTGGTGCGGAAGGTCACGCCTTCGGCTTTCATCTGGTCCACACGGCGGTCGATGTGGGACTTCTCCATCTTGAAGTCGGGGATCCCATAGCGCAGAAGGCCGCCGATGCGGCTGTTTTTTTCGAATACGGTCACCTCGTGGCCGACCCGGGCCAGCTGCTGCGCAGCTGCCAAGCCTGCCGGGCCTGAACCCACCACGGCCACCCTTTTCCCGGTCCTGGCCTTGGGCGGCTGGGGCAGCACCCAACCCTCTTGCCAAGCACGGTCGATGATGGCGTGCTCAATCGACTTGATGCCCACCGCATCGTCGTTCACATTGAGCGTACACGCGGCCTCGCAAGGCGCGGGGCAGAGACGGCCAGTAAATTCGGGGAAGTTGTTGGTGCTGTGCAGCACCGTGATCGCGTTCTTCCAGTCACCCTGGTAGACCAGGTCGTTGAAGTCCGGGATGATGTTGTTCACCGGGCAGCCACTGTTGCAAAAGGGAGTGCCGCAGTCCATGCAGCGCGCGGCCTGCACCTTGGCTTGCTCATTGTTCAGGCCAATGACGAACTCCTTGTAGTTCTTCACGCGCTGCACAACGGGCTCATAGCCCTCTTCGAGCCGATCAAATTCCAGGAAGCCGGTGACTTTTCCCATGATCAATCCTTGATTCCAATGATTATTTGGCCGGTGTCTTCTTGCCCACCGCAGCGGCCTTCTTAGGTGCTGGCACCTTGCCCGCTTCGGCCGGCGCAGCGGCCTTGGCCTCCATCTCAGCCAAGGCACGCCGGTACTCGGTGGGGAAGACCTTGACGAACTTACCGCGCGCGCTCGTCCACTGATCGAGAATCTCGCGCGCCCGCAGCGAGCCCGTCCAGCGGTGCTGCTGCTCCACAAGGGACTTGAGCAGCGACTCATCGGTCTGGCCCTTGTGCCGAGCGATGCCTGCGGCTTGCTGCTCTTGTGAAGACCGCACTTTATCCAAGGTCACCATCGAGGTGTTGCAACGCGAAGAGAAAGTGCCGTCTTCGTCGTACACATAGGCCACGCCGCCACTCATGCCCGCGGCAAAGTTGCGACCCGTTTTACCCAACACCACCACGGTGCCACCGGTCATGTACTCACAACCATGGTCACCGGTACCCTCGACCACGGCTGTGGCCCCTGACAAGCGAACGGCAAACCGCTCGCCGGCTACGCCACGGAAAAAGGCTTCTCCGCTGGTGGCCCCGTACAGCACCGTGTTGCCCACGATGATATTTTGGGTGGCGTCTCCGCGGAAGTCGATGCTGGGACGCACCACGACGCGGCCGCCGGACAGGCCCTTGCCGGTGTAGTCGTTGGCTTCGCCGATTAGGTACAGGCTGATGCCCTTGGCCAGGAACGCTCCAAAGCTCTGGCCCCCCGTGCCTTCCATCTGAATGAAGATGGTGTCGTCGCCCAGGCCCTCGGGGTGGTGGCGCACCAGTTCACCCGAGAGCATGGCGCCCACGCTGCGGTTCACATTGCGTGCAGTCTCCAGCAGCTTGACCTTTTCGCCTTTGCGCAGAGCGGGTTGGCACTTCTCAATCAGGCTCATGTCCAGGGCCTTGTTCAGGCCATGGTCCTGCACTTCGACATGCAGTCGAGGCACTTCCGCCGGCGCAGCCGGCTGAGCGAGCAAGCGGCTGAAGTCCAGCCCCTTGGCCTTCCAATGGGCGATGCCCTTCTTCATGTCCAAAAGGTCGGAGCGCCCAATCAGCTCGTCAAAGGTGCGCAGACCCAGTTGCGCCATGATGGCTCGGGCCTCTTCGGCCACAAAGAAGAAGTAGTTCACCACATGCTCGGGCTTGCCGGTGAACTTCTGGCGCAACACTGGGTCCTGCGTGGCCACCCCCACCGGGCAGGTGTTGAGGTGGCACTTGCGCATCATGATGCAGCCTTCAACCACCAGCGGCGCCGTGGCGAAGCCGAATTCATCGGCACCCAGCAGGGCTCCAATCACCACATCGCGGCCAGTCTTCATTTGGCCATCGGCCTGCACACGGATGCGGCCGCGCAACCGGTTGAGCACCAGAGTTTGCTGGGTTTCGGCCAGGCCCAGTTCCCACGGGGTGCCCGCATGCTTGATGGAGCTCCAGGGCGATGCGCCCGTGCCACCATCATGGCCGGCGATCACCACGTGGTCAGCCTTGCACTTGGCCACCCCGGCGGCAATCGTGCCCACGCCCACTTCACTGACCAGCTTGACGCTGATGTCCGCACGCGGGTTGGCATTCTTCAGGTCGTGAATGAGCTGCGCCAGGTCTTCAATCGAGTAGATGTCGTGGTGCGGCGGCGGGCTGATCAAGCCCACACCCGGCACCGAGTAGCGCAAGAAACCGATGTACTCGCTGACCTTGCCACCAGGCAGCTGCCCGCCCTCGCCGGGCTTGGCGCCCTGGGCCATCTTGATCTGAATCTGATCGGCACTGGCCAGGTACTCGGCAGTTACACCAAAGCGGCCCGAGGCCACCTGCTTGATCTTGGATCGCAGGCTGTCGCCGTCCTTCATTTCGTAGTCGGTTTCGACCACGCCCTTGCCCACCACGTCCGAAACCTTGGTGCCCGTGGTGATCTTGATGCCCTTGAGTTCGTTGCGATAGCGGGCGGGGTCTTCACCACCTTCACCGGTGTTGCTCTTACCACCGATGCGGTTCATCGCAAGCGCCAGCGTCGAGTGTGCCTCGGTGGAGATGGAACCCAAGGACATGGCACCCGTGGCGAATCGCTTGACAATCTCAGCGGCTGGCTCAACCTCTTCCAGGGGGATAGCTTTGCTCGGATTCACCTTGAACTCGAATAAGCCGCGCAGGGTCATGTGGCGACGGCTCTGGTCGTTGATGATCTGCGCGTACTCCTTGTAGGTTTCGAAGGCGCCGGCGCGGGTGCTGTGCTGCAGCTTTGCGATGGCGTTGGGCGTCCACATGTGTTCTTCACCGCGGACCCGCCACGCATATTCACCACCAGAATCCAACATCGACGCCAGAACCGGATCGTCACCAAAGGCTGCCTTGTGCATGCGCAAGGCTTCTTCGGCGATCTCAAACACGCCGATGCCACCCACCTGGCTGGCCGTGCCACGGAAATACTTGTCCACCACCGTTTTGTCCAGGCCAATGGCCTCAAACAGCTGCGCGCCGCAGTAGGACATATAGGTGCTCACGCCCATCTTGGACATGATCTTGGACAGACCCTTGCCGATGGCCTTCACATAGTTGTAGATGGCCTTTTCGGCGGACAGGTCACCCGGCAGGTCCTGGTGCATCGAGGCCAGGGTCTCCATGGCCAAGTAGGGGTGCACGGCTTCTGCACCGTAGCCGGCCAGGGTGGCGAAGTGGTGCACTTCGCGGGCACTGCCGGTTTCCACCACCAGGCCGAGCATGGTCCGCAGTCCTGTACGCACCAAATGTTGATGCACCGCTGACAAGGCCAGCAGGACCGGGATCGCCACTTGGTTTCGGTCAGCGCTGCGATCGGTGATGACCAGGATGTTGTGGCCGCTCTTGAGCGCGTCCACACTTTCAGCGCACAGCGAGGCTAACTTGGCTTCCACACCTTCACGGCCCCAGCTCACTGGGTAGGTGATGTGCAACTCGTAGCTCTTGAACTTGCCGCCGGTGCTGCGCTCGATATTGCGCAAGCGGGCCATGTCGGCGAAGTCCAGCACCGGCTGGTTCACTTCCAGGCGCATCGGCGGGTTAACCGCATTGATGTCCAGCAAGTTGGGCTTGGGGCCGATGAAGGACACCAGCGACATCACGATCGCTTCGCGGATCGGATCGATGGGCGGGTTGGTCACCTGCGCAAACAGCTGCTTGAAGTAGTTGGGCAGCGGCTTGTTGCGGTCGCTCAGTACTGCCAGGGGTGAGTCATTGCCCATGGAGCCCGTGCCCTCTTCGCCGGCGGCGGCCATAGGGCTCATCAGGAACTTCAGGTCTTCCTGGGTGTAGCCGAAGGCCTGCTGACGGTCGAGCAGTGATTCAGCGGCTGCCGGCTGCGCAGTATCGGGAGAGGGCAAGGACTCGAGCTTGATGCGAGCGTTCTCGATCCATTGTCGGTAGGGCTTGGCCGACGCAAACTGGCTCTTGAGTTCCTCATCGTCAATGATGCGGCCTTGCTCGAAGTCGATCAAGAACATCTTGCCCGGCTGCAGGCGCCACTTCTTGACGATGCGGCTTTCAGCAATGGGCAGCACACCAGACTCGGATCCCATCACCACCAGGTCGTCATCAGTGACGATGTAGCGTGCCGGGCGCAGGCCGTTACGGTCCAGCGTGGCGCCGATCTGCTTGCCGTCGGTGAACACCATGGCGGCCGGGCCATCCCAGGGCTCAATCATGGCCGCGTGGTATTCATAAAAGGCACGGCGCCGGACGTCCATTGTGCTGTGTTGCTCCCACGCCTCGGGAATCATCATCATCGCGGCCTGCGCCAGCGGGTAGCCGGCCATGGACAGCAGCTCAAGCGCGTTGTCGAAGGTGGCAGTGTCGGACTGGCCTTCGAAGCTGATGGGGTAAAGCTTTTTCAGGTCATCACCCAAGACCGGTGACTTCATCACGCCTTCGCGGGCTCGCATCCAATTGAAGTTGCCCTTGACGGTGTTGATCTCGCCGTTGTGGGCCACCATGCGGTAGGGGTGGGCCAGGGGCCACTCGGGGAAAGTGTTGGTAGAAAAACGTTGGTGCACCAGGGCCAGGGCCGAGGTGCAGCGTACATCCTGAAGGTCACGGTAGTAGTCACCCACCTGATTGGCCAGCAGCAGTCCCTTGTAGATGACGGTACGGCAGCTCATGCTGGGCACGTAGTACTCGTGGCTGTGGGTCAGCTGCAGGCGCTGGATCGCCGCCGAAGCGGTCTTGCGGATCACATAAAGTTTGCGCTCAAGCGCATCGGGCACGATCACATCGGCACCACGGCCAATGAAGATCTGTCGAATCACCGGTTCCTTTTCCCGCACCGTGGGCGACATGGGCATGTCGGCGTTGACAGGCACATCGCGCCAGCCCAGCAAGACCTGACCTTCGGCCCTCACCGCCCGCTCCAACTCCTGTTCGCAGGCCAGACGCGAGGCATGTTCCTTGGGCAGGAAGATCATGCCCACGCCGTACTCACCGGGTGGCGGCAGGACAATGCCTTGGGCGGCCATCTCGGCGCGCAGAAGTTCGTCGGGGATTTGGATCAAGATACCCGCACCGTCGCCCATCAGTGCATCGGCGCCCACCGCACCCCGGTGGTCGAGGTTTTCCAGGATCTTCAGGCCCTGGCCCACGATGGCGTGGGCCTTCAACCCTTTGATGTGCGCCACAAAGCCGACCCCGCAAGCGTCGTGTTCATACTGTGAGTCATACAGGCCCCGCTTGGCCAGGTCCTTGCGTTCAGCGGGCGTGCTCATGGATAGCGCTCCATCGTTCGGGTAACCCCGAACGATACGCCATCCCCGATTTAAATAAATAGGGTCAGAGTCATTTATTTTACGAACAAATCAAACTTAAAAAAAAAGGGGGCCAGAGTCAGGCTTTGGTGGCTTTAAGCCCCTTTGGTTCCGCCCTGCGGGCCGGGGTCGGGGGTTTTTCGCGGCCGGCCCCGGCCGCGCGGAGCCAGCGGCCGCTGCGATGCGTGGGCCTGGATAAATTCCGGCGAAGCCAAGGCCCAGCCCTTGAGTGCCGCCTCGGTAATGCGGGCGGTCTCGCGCTCGGATGTGCCCGCTTCGAGACTATCGCGGTAGCACCGTTCCCGCTCAAATGGGGTATTGCCCAAAGCCCAGTAACTGGGGTGGTCGCTAACCAGCCGGTCTTGCCGCAAACCCAAGTGGTGCGCCGCGCTCGACCAGGGCCACTCCTGGGCTTGCGACACCAGGCCGGCGCGCACCGGGTTGAGTTCGATGTAGAGCATGCAGGCCAAAAAGTATCGATCAGTCTCCACCGGCGAACATTTGAAACGCCCCTCCCACAAGGTGCCGCTGCGTCGGTGAACGGCGTTGTGAGCGCCCACATACCTGCGACCCAAGGCCTGCATCATGCGGCTGAGGGCCTGGGGCGACGGCGGCGTCAACAACAAGTGAAAGTGGTTGTCCATCAGCACATAGGCCTGCAAGGTGACGCCGTAGTGGTCCAGCGCTTCGGCCAGGATGTCGCGCCAAGCCCTGCGGTCGGCATCGCCCCGCACAATGGCTTGGCCGTTGTTGCCGCGCTGTATGACGTGATGGGGCCAAGCAGGCAAAACAAGTCTGGGCAAGCGGGCCATGGTGTCTCAAGCAAACAGGCGCCGCCCGGTCAACCGCTCGTGTTCACGCATGGCAAAGCGATCGGTCATACCAGCGACATAGTCGGCCACGGCGCGGTGGGTGTCTGCACGCTGCGCATACTCCGGTGGCATTTCCACGGGCCGCTGTGCATAGACGGTGAACAGTTCGTGCACCACGGTCTTGCCTCGCTGGGTTTGGACCAAGACCTGTTCGTGTCGGTACAGGGCTCGCAACAAGAATCGCTTCAGTTCGGTGATCGCCGCGCGCATCGATGGGCTGAAGCCCACCAGAGCGGGCCCTTGGCGCGCCTGCCAGGCGTCGGCCGCACCCGCGCGCGCCACCCGAGCCTTGGTGGTGCGCAGAAGGTCATGCACTTGCGCCGACAACATGCGCCGTAACACTTCAGATAACAAGCGTCGCCGCCCCATGCCGGGAAGGCTCGGGTACTCGCGCACGGCTTCGTCGTGGAAGTGACGCACTAAAGTCAGCCCCATGAGTTGCTCCAGGCTGATCAAGCCGGATCGAACGCCATCGTCCACATCATGTGCGTTGTAGGCGATCTCATCGGCGAGGTTGCACAGTTGCGCTTCAAGGCTGGCCTGATAGCCCGCGACGAACCGGTGCGCCACGCCGGCAGGCTCGAGTGATTCCATGTGGCGTGCCACGCGCATCGAGCAGTGCTTGAGGATACCCTCACGGGTCTCGAAGCTCAGGTTCAACCCATCGAATTGCGGATAACGCTGTTCCAGCACGTCCACCACGCGCAGGCTTTGAAGGTTGTGCTCGAAACCGCCGTAAGGCTGCATGCAAGCGTTGAGGGCATCTTGACCCGCATGGCCAAAGGGCGTGTGACCCAGGTCGTGTGCCAAAGCCAAGGCTTCGACCAAGTCTTCGTGCAAGCCCAGGCCGCGCGCCATCGACCGCGCCAACTGCGCCACCTCCAAGCTGTGGGTCAGCCTGGTGCGGAACAGGTCACCTTCATGGTTCAGAAACACCTGGGTCTTATAGACCAAGCGGCGAAACGCGGTGCTGTGCACGATACGGTCGCGGTCGCGCTGAAAGGCGTTGCGATCGGACGCCACAGCTTCGGCCATGCGCCTACCACGCGAGCGCTGGGGCAAGCTGGCATAGGGGGCCAAAGCCGTGAAGAGGGACTGGGCTTGTGGTGCAGCGCGCGGGGCCGCCAGCCGGGCCACACGCAGCCTGTGGGGTGCCGCCATGTCAGACCGAGTGCGCGGCCAGCACCTCGCCCACGAGTGCATCGGGAGCGGTGCGCAGACCCGCTCGGCCCAGGGCTTCAATCACCACGAAGCGGATCTCGCCACCTTCGGCCTTCTTGTCTACACGCATCCATTGCAGATAGCGCTGTGCCCCCAGATCGGGTGCACGCACGGGCAGGCCAGCGCGCTCGATGAGCCCTCTCAAGCGGGCTACGAACGACGCGGGCATCAGGCCCAGCCGGTGCGAGAGGTCGGCCGCCAAAACCATGCCGCACCCAACCGCCTCGCCATGCAGCCACTGGCCATACCCCAGGCCCGCTTCGATGGCGTGCCCGAAGGTGTGCCCGAAGTTCAGGATCGCACGCAGGCCCGCCTCGCGCTCGTCCTGTTCCACCACCCACGCTTTGATCTCGCAGGAGCGGCGCACCGCATGGGCCAGCACCTTGGGCTCTCGCGCCATCAGGGCCGGCATATGCTCTTCGATCCAATCCAGGAAGGCAGCGTCTGCGATGGGGCCGTACTTGATCACTTCGGCCAGGCCGGCGCTGAACTCGCGATCGGGAAGGGTGCGCAGCACATCCAGGTCGCACAAGACCCGCACGGGTTGGTAGAAGGCACCGATCATGTTCTTGCCCAAAGGATGGTTCACCGCGGTTTTGCCGCCAACCGATGAATCCACCTGCGCCAGCAAGGTTGTAGGCACCTGAACAAAGGGCACGCCGCGCATGTAGCATGCGGCAGCAAACCCGGTCAGGTCACCAATGACACCGCCACCCAAGGCAAAGAGCACGGTGCGCCTATCGCAAGCCTGGTGAAGGAGCTGGTCGAACACTGTGTTAACGCTGCCCCAGTCCTTGTGCGCTTCACCGTCGGGCAGCACCACTTCCAGCACCCGCGTGTAGTGCAGTGACAAAGCCTGCTTCAGGGCAGACAGGTACAGGTGCGCCACCGTTACATTGGTGACCACCACCGCCGTGGCCGCACGTGGCAAGTCGGCCCAGCTCGAAGCCGACTGCAACACCCCAGGCCCAATCACAATTGGATAGGAACGGTCCCCCAGGTCGATCTGGATGGTTTGGACACTCGGGCTTGCAGCGGGGGTGCCCAACTGGGCACCCGCCCCATCATCAGCACCAGCAGCAGCGGCAAAAGCAGACATCTTCTCAGTTTAAGTCCGCCGCTGTTGGGATGGGGCCTCCAGCGGGTCAACTGGTGACGGCACGCGGCTGGGGTCTACACGCCCGGCCAACTCCAACTGCATGAGGATCATGCCGGCCAGGCCGTGCACCGTCGGTCGGCCGGTTTCAATCACAAAATGAGCCGTGCGCCGGTACAGAGGATCGCGCTCACGAAACAGCTCCCGCAGCTTTCGCAAGGGGTCAGGCACCTGCAACAAGGGCCGCTTGCGGTCGTGCCGCAGGCGCCGATACAACTCTTCTGGTGCAAAGCGCATGTAGACCACCGTGCAGTGCCGTTGCATGACCTCACGATTGGCTTCGCGCAGCACCACACCACCACCCGTGGCCAGCACCATGGGGCGGCCGTTGGCCAGCTCGGCCATCACAACCTGCTCCATGTCGCGAAAGGCCGACTCCCCATGCTGCAAAAAATAGTCCTTGATCGACATGCCTAAGCGATGCTCGATTTCGTGGTCGGTGTCCACGAAGGGCAGCCGCAGTTGCTTGGCCAGCAAGCGGCCAACGGTGGTCTTGCCCGCGCCGGGCATGGCCACCAGGGCCAAGCTCAAGCCCATGGGCTGGGCCCCCGTTGGCCACGCACGGTGCAATCGAGCCTCAACATCAGCGAGAGCCCGCGTTTGGGGCCGCCAGCACCTGAGGCGTCAGGAACACCAACAACTCAGTGCGCCGCGCGTCACGCCCTACGCTGCGGAACAAGGGCCCTAGGACCGGCAGGGTGCCCAGCACAGGCACCTTTACCCGTGTGTCGGCTTCTTCTTGTTCGTAGATGCCGCCGATCACCACAGTTCCCCCGTTTTCCACCAGCACCTTGGTCTTGACTTCCTTGGTGTTGATCTCGCGGCCGTCGGGTGTGAGCGCACCCAGACTGTCTTTGTTGACCATCACACTGAGTATCACATGGCCCTCCGGCGTGATCTGCGGCGTGACAGTGAGCTTGAGGCTGGCCTCCTGAAACTGTACCTGCGGCGAAGGTGACAAGGGCGTGGGCGAGCCGCGATAGGGGACCTTGAAACCCTGCTTGATGTGGGCCTCCACCTGATCAGCGGTCACGATGCGGGGGCTGGAGATCACCTTGCCTCGCCCATCGGCCTCAAGGGCCGAGATCTCCAGGTTCACGAACCGGTTGGCGGCCGCACCGAAGAGCGACACCGCCATGGTGGCCGGCGCAATGCCCTGCAGGGGCAATGCGGGCAGGTTCACGAAGTGGCTGTTGGTGAAGGCCGATTTTGCCCAGTCGCTTTGGGCCTCGGCGCCTTGGGCGGGCCCGCCCAACTGACCCGACTGACGGCCCACTGCCAAATAGTTTCCACCCAGCACGAAGGACGAGCCGCCACCCAGTCGGCCAGTAGCCGCCCCGCGCTGCAGGCCCGATTCGTTCATGCCGAGCTTCACCCCCAGCGATCGCCCAAAGCTGTCACTGGCCTCCACGATGCGTGCTTCGATCAGGACCTGGCGCACCGGAACGTCAATCTTCTGAATCATCTGTCGCACTTGTTCGAGCTTGGCGGGAATGTCGGTGACAAAGAGTTGGTTGGTGCGAGCCTCGGCGATCACGCTGCCGCGCGTTGATAGAAAGCGGGCCGACGACAGGCTATGCACCGCGCTGGCACCTGACGGGCTGCCGCCGCTTGAACCCGCCAGGCCTGATGCACCAGCCGCGCCAGCCGAGGGCGAGCCCAACAGCCCCCGCGCCACGTCCTCGGCCCGCCCGTAATTGAGCTGAAAAGACTCGGTGCGCATGGCTTCAAGCTCGCTGATTTTGCGCCGCACTTCCAGATCGGCTTGGTCGCGAGCGGCCCACTCCTCGCGTGGGGCCACCATCAACACACCGCCCTGGCGGCGCAGGCCCAAGCCCTTGGACTGCAGGATGATGTCCAGGGCCATGTCCCAAGGAACCTCTTGAAGCCGCACGGTCACCGAACCGGTCACCGCATCGCTGACCACGAGGTTGAGCTTGGTGAAGTCCGCAAACACCTGCAGCACCGCCCGCAGATCGATGTTTTGAAAGTTCAGGGATAGCTTCTCGCCGCTGTAGTGCACCGGGGCCTGCGCGGCCGGGCGTGCATACTCACTGCTCACTTGCGCTGCGCTTGGCGGCACCGCAGCTGAGACGCTTGCAATCAACAGGCCAAAGCCGGTTGCCTTCAAGCGCGTCACATCAGGCTTCATGGCCGCGTCTCCTTCAGGCTCAAGGTTCGGCGCATCGGGGCCACCTGCCCCCGCGTCGCAGCCACCGGTTCGACAGCCTGCAGCATGTCTTGGCCGATGTACTCCACTGTGGCACCCTGTAGACCCACGCGCTGGCCAGCACGGGCTGCATGCAAGCGCCCTTGAACCTGCAGCAAGGCCCAGGTGCTGCCCTCACCTCCCAGAACCCCCACCATTTCCATGTCGTGTAAGGCGTGGCGCTCCAACCAGGGGCGTTCAGCAGCCCGCTCACCCACCGCAGCGTTGGCCGTTGACCCCTCCCGGCGATCGGTCTGCAAAGGTGCAGCCCAAAGAGCCTGAAACGGGTCTGATGCCCAAGCATTCCCTACTGGGGGATGCGCAGCCTGCACGGGCCTCGGCGCAGCACCCGCGCGCAAGGTGGCATCAAGTGCCAACAGCGTCGTGGAGCCAGGCGCGCTAGGCACATCAGGCACACCAGGCACACCAGGCAAGGGGCCCGCCAGCCCGCCCGGCGTGCTCACCTTCAAGGCCTGCACCGCTATGGACGGGGGCAGGTCCGCAAGCCAGTCTGCCAATGCAGGATAACGGCCCCAAAAGCGCACCGACACCACTGCTGGGGTACGGTGCTCACCATGCGACAACGGAGCCACCGGGCGAAGCCAGCCCAGAACCAAGCCGTGACGAAGGCCGGCCTCGAGTGCGAAGCGCCACAACTCATGCGCTTCGTCGGCCGGCAGGGGCAAGGGCTGCGGCAGCGCTAGGGTACTGGGCAGCTGCCGTGTCGCCCCTCCAGCGGTGTGGGGTTCGGGTGTCGCGGAAGGCGGCTGCGCACCGGGCGCCCACAGCGGGCTCAAGCCACCCCGCAGCGCCAGCCCAGTCGGTGCAGCGCCGGCCAGCACTAGGCTGAACAGGAGCACACACAGGCCGCCGCGGGCAGGTGCAGACCAGCTTGCGGGATCGGGCAGCCGGTATCCGGCCAAGATCCATCCCAAGCTCACCGCTTCTTCCCCTTCGGCCAAGGCCGGGCCTGGGCCTTCAGCACAAACTGCAAGTGAGCTTCTGACGGGCCGCGGCCTTCAGCCGCCTGCAGCACATCCCATTGCACCTGCTGCACCAGTGTGGATTGCTCACCCAGCACCCCGATGAAATCGAATACCGACTGCACGTTGGCACCTTGTCCACGCAGCATCAGCTGTGTGCCATCCCATTGCAGTTCAGACAGGGCCACAACCGGGGGCACAAGGCGCGAGAGTTCCCACAACAGGTGAACAGTGAGCGCCTGAGGCTGCGCGCTGGTGTCTGGCTGGGCAGCTTGCGGCAAGCCAGAGCCAGCTTCGTGTTGGTCCAGCGCCGCTGCGGTCGTGAGGGCTTCGACCGCACTCGACCGCGGAGCCTCCTGTTCAACGGCCTGAACCCAGCCCTCGGCCCCTATGCCAGTGCCGTACGCCTTGCCCTGAGCCAGGAGCTCTGGCCACAGCATCCCCGCCACCAAGCCCAAGCACAAAGCTGTCAACACGCTGCAGACACCCTCCACCAGCACACGGCGGCGGCGCCGGGCCTGCGCCCAAGACCGATGCGGCAACAGGTTCAGCACGGTCATGGGCTCAACGCCCTCCAGGCCAGGCCGCAGGCCACCACATAGGCACAGGCCTGGATCGCTTGGGGCTTAGGCCCAGCATCCGCACAGGGCAGCAGGTTTACAAATGGGTCCAGCCACCACGCTGGCAGGCCCGTCAAGCGGGTCAGCACATCGGGAAGGCCTGGTCGGCCGTTGGCCTCACCGGCCAAGGCCAGACCCAGCAGACCCCTGCCCGGTTGCGCCGCCTGAAACACCTGCAAACAGCGGGCGATGGTCAGGCAGTGGGCTGGCCACTGGCCATGCTCAGCCTGCGCAAACTGGGGCGCGAGCTCTTCCGAGCGCTCGAACAATAACTCGCCCTGCACCATCACCCGCAGGCAGACCGCATTGCAGCCCAGATCGACCAAGGCCAAGGCAAGGCCTGGTGCACCCGATTGCACCGGGGGACGCCAGTGGGCCAGCGCCAGCGCGGCCGCGTTTGATTCGGTGTCGATCACGGTCAACTTCAGTCCGGCAGCCTGCGCAAGGGTTTGGCGCCACTGCACACGGTCTTGTCGGGCGGCGGCCATGAGCACATCAACCTCGCCTGTCGCACCCTCGGCCGGGCCCAGCACCGCGAAGTCCAGGGCCAGCGATTCCAACGGAAAGGGCGCCCAGGCCGCGGCTTCACCCTCGACATAGGCGGCAAGTTCGTCGGCCTGAAGGCCAGCACGGAAACGGGTGCGCCGCAGAATCACACCCGAGGCAGGCAGGGCCATGGCCACTGCCCGGGTGCGGACGGTGCGCTGCAGCCCCAGAGATTGCAGCAACTGCATCCAGGCCTGCAAATGCTCAGCTGGGCCATCGAGCATGAGGCCAGTGGGCACTTCGACCCGACCCAGCCCCGCCAGCGAGCAGCCGCCACCCCAGCGTCGAACCAGTTCCACCCACTTGATGGACCCCGCGCCGAGGTCTACGCCTACCGCCCGGCGCACGCCGCTGCCCAAGAGCCCAGCGGCCCATCGACGTCCCAGTTCCGCCGCCCGCCCCGTTTGACGGCCTGCCCCACCTGCCCACTGCCACCGCATGCCCCACTCCCCAGGCCAACTAGCCCGCTCGGCTCAGGGCTCAGAATAGGGCGGCCTTGGCGGCGTTTCTATAATTCACACTCCTTGGTGCCGACTCATCGGCTCTGAAGGGTGCCCCAAATACATGCCCGATTCATCGCCCAGGTCTTCCCGCAACCGCGACGGCGGCTCAGCCACCGAAAGCAGGCCGCTGCGCTCTCCCCTTCAGGTATTGTCCCGGTTCGTGCTTGGCCTGATGGTTTTGCTGGTGGGGCTGGCCACGGCCGGCGCCATCGCCGGTGGCCTGGCCCTGGCATTGGCCTATCCCCAGTTGCCTGACATCAAGGGCCTGGGCGACTACCGACCCAAACTGCCTATGCGCATCTACAGCGCCGACGGCGCGCTGTTGGGGGAATTTGGCGAAGAGCGCCGCAGCTACACGCCGATCGAAGAAATTCCGGCGGTTATGAAACACGCGGTGCTGTCCATCGAAGATGCGCGCTTCTACGAGCATGGTGGGATCGACTACGTGGGCGTGTTGCGCTCCTTTGTGGCCAACCTCGGACAAGCGCGCAGCCAAGGCGCTTCCACCATCACCATGCAGGTGGCGCGCACCTTTTATCTGTCCCGCGAAAAGAAGTACATCCGCAAGATCTACGAAGCCCTGCTGGCCTACAAGATTGAGTCCCAGCTGAGCAAGGACGAGATCTTGGAGCTTTACCTCAACCAGATCTACTTGGGCCAGCGCGCTTATGGCTTTGCAGCCGCTGCAGAAACCTATTTCGGCAAGCCGCTCAAGGAAATCACGGTGGCCGAAGCGGCGATGCTGGCCGGCATCCCCGCGGCCCCGTCAGCGTACAACCCGGTGGTCAACCCCAAGCGCGCCAAGGCGCGTCAACGCTACATCATCTCCCGCATGCTCGACAACGGGCACATCACCCCCTTGCAGTCGCAACAGGCCCAGCGTGAGCCGTTGCGTCTGCGCTCGGGCACGAGCCTGCCGGTGCATGCCGAGTACGCCGCCGAAGTCGCGCGCCAGTTGGTGTTTGGCCAATACGGCGAAGACACCTACACACGCGGCCTGAGCGTGACGCTCACCCTGGACTCAGCCGAACAAATGAGCGCATATCGAGCCCTGCGCCGCGGCATCCTGGAGTACGAAAAGCGACAGGTCTACCGCGGCCCCGAGGGCTTCGTCGCCCTGCCCACCGACCCCGAGGAAGTTGACGCCCGTTTGGCTGAGGCGCTCAGCGACCACCCCGACACTGACGAGATCAAGGCCGCTGTGGTCCTGGAAGCCACACCCAACAAGGTGCTGGTCTCGCTGCAGTCGGGAGAAGAGGTCGTCATCAGCGGCGATGGGCTCAAACCCGTGGCTTCAGGCCTGGCCGACAAGGCGCCGGCCAACAAGCAGATTCGCCGGGGCTCTATCGTGCGCGTGGTGCAAGATGGAAAGCGTTGGGTGCTCACCCAGCTGCCCGAAGTGGAAGGCGCCTTCATCTCGCTGGACCCCAAGACTGGCGCGGTACGTGCCATGGTGGGCGGCTTCGATTGGCGAAAGAATAAGTTCAACCACGTCACGCAGGCTTGGCGCCAACCCGGCTCCAGCTTCAAGCCTTTTATCTATTCGGCTGCGCTTGAAAAGGGCTACACCGGCGGTACTGTGATCAACGATGCACCCCTGTTTTTCGACGCTGGTGCCACCGGCAGCCAGCCCTGGGAGCCGAAGAATTACGACGGTAAGTTCGATGGCCCGATGAGCATGCGCACCGCCTTGGCCAAGTCCAAGAACATGGTGTCCATCCGTGTGCTGCAGGGCGTGGGGGCCAAGAATGCGCAAGAGTGGGTCACCCGGTTCGGCTTTGAAGCCGAACGCAATCCGGCCTATCTGACCATGGCGCTGGGCGCCGGCTCGGTCACCCCGATGCAGATGGCCACCGGTTATGCGGTATTCGCCAACGGGGGCTACCGGGTGCCGCCGGTGCTGATAAGCCGCATCGCCGACGACCGGGGCAAGGTGTTGGTGGACTCGCCCCCCAAGCCCGCCGAGGAGGGCTGGCGCGTGATCGATGAACGCAATGCCTTTGTGATGTCCAACCTGCTGCAGGAAGTCACCCGCTCGGGCACAGCAGCCAAGGCACAAGCGACGCTACAGCGCAGCGACCTGTACGGCAAGACAGGCACCACCAACGATTCCATGGACGCCTGGTTTGCCGGTTGGCAGCCCAACGTGGTGGCAGTGGTGTGGATTGGCTACGACCAACCGCGCAAGCTCGGCGAACGTGAAACCGGCGGCGGTTTGGCCCTGCCGGTGTGGATCGAATACATGCAACAGGCTCTCAGAAGGACACCCCCGATGGATATCCCAGTGCCGCCCGGTGTGGTTAAGTCGGGTGCCGATTGGGTATTCGAGGAATACGCCGCCGGCAAGGGCGTGCTCAGCGTCGGCATCGGCGACAAGACCGGGGATGTTGCCGAAGAAGAAAAGAAGAGCATTCTCGACCTCTTCCGGCGCTAGCCGCACCCAGCATGTCGGCAAGCCCGGCGCAGGCCAGGGGGCCGGAAGGCCTCAGCGTTAGGGGGCCTTGAAGACCAGCGCCTGGCCCGCCTGTTCGCTGGCGCGCTGCGACAACAGCGCAAAAAACTCCTGCCCTTCACGTTCGGTCCACACCCCTTGCAGGTGGCGGAAGTGATAGCCGCCTGCACGGGCGGCCAGCCACAACTCATGCAGCGGCGGTTGCGTGTTGATCACGATGGTGCTGCCATTGGGAAAGTCCATCTCCAGCAGGCCACCGGTGCGGCGGGCATCGATGTCCACCACATCGTCTTGCAGCCAGGCATCCAAGGTGGCTTCAATGCTGGCCAGGATGCGGCCTGTGGTCTGGTGAAATTCCAGATCGGTCAAGCCAGAGGCGGGGGTGTCGTCCATACGGGTCGATAGAATTCTCGGGTGAAGCTTTTGATCATAGCCAGTGCCAATGCCCGCCCAAGGCGGGGGGTTGCCTGTGCGTTGGCCCTTGTATGGGCCTTGAGTGCTTGTGGCCAGAAGGGCCCGCTTAGGACGCCCGCTGCGCCTTCCGCGGCCAAGCCCCTAGCAACTGGATCACCCGCACCGGCGGCCTCTGCACCCGGTTTGGCCCCCCCAAGCGGCATGCCTGCATCTTCAGCCCCAACGCCATCCCGCTTATGACCAACCCCTTGCCCGGCGCGCCCCATTTGGCCTACTCACAGGGTCGCCTCGCGATGGACGGCCTGGACCTTCAATCCCTGGGGCAGGCCTATGGCACGCCCTTGTATGTGTACTCTGCGCAAGCCATGAGCGCAGCTGCACGGGCCTACCAAGCGGCGCTGGCGGGCAGGCCCCACCTGTTGTGCTACGCCATGAAGGCCAACAGCAACCTGGCCGTGCTGCAGACCTTCGCCCAATTGGGCTTGGGCTTTGACATCGTCTCGGCAGGGGAACTCAAGCGGGTGTTGGCCGCTGGTGGTGACCCGGCTAAGGTGGTGTTTTCAGGCGTGGGCAAGACGCGCGCTGAAATGCAAGCGGCGCTGCGCCTCGGGGTGCGCTGTTTCAATGTGGAAAGCCAGGCCGAATTGGAAGTGCTGGCCGAAGTGGCCCAGCATGAAGGCCGCGCGGCGCGGGTCAGCCTGCGTGTCAATCCCGATATCGACGCGGGAACCCACCCCTACATCTCCACCGGCCTGAAGGGCAACAAATTCGGTGTGGCGCACGACCGGGCGCTGTCACTATATGCACAGGCTCGCCAACTCAAGGGTCTGGATGTGATGGGCATTGACTGTCACATCGGCTCTCAAATCACCGAAGTAGCCCCCTACCTGGACGCCTTGGATCGGGTGTTGGACTTGGTGGAGGCCATTGAACGGGACGGCACCCGGCTGCACCACCTGGATTTGGGCGGCGGGCTGGGTATCACCTACACCGACGAGCAGCCCCCTTCGCCGCAAGCCTTGGTGCAGGCCATGCTGCAGCGCATCGACGCGCGCGGCCATGGTCACCGCGAACTGCTCTTGGAGCCGGGCCGATCGCTGGTGGGCAATGCTGGCGTGTTGCTGACCGACGTGCTGTACCTCAAGCCAGCGCAAGCCGACGAGATGACACAAGGCGGGCGCCACTTCTGTGTGGTTGATGCAGCCATGAACGACATGATGAGGCCGGCCATGTACCAGGCCTGGATGGGCATCGTTGAGTGCGTTCAACCGCCTGCGGGCGCAGCGCGCACCACCTGGGATGTGGTGGGCCCGGTGTGTGAATCGGGCGACTGGCTGGGCAAGGACCGCTCGCTGGCGGTTCAGGCGGGCGACACGCTGGCCGTCTTGTCCGCTGGAGCCTATGGCATGACCATGGCCAGCAACTACAACACCCGGGGCCGCGCCGCGGAGATCATGATCAAAGGCGGCCGCGCCCACCTGATCCGCGAGCGCGAGACACCTGAACAACTGTTCGCCGGGGAACGCCTCATCGGCTGAGCGCCTGCAGCCAGCGAGCGCACCGCGCTTCAGGCCACGCGGCCCTCTTCTACCGCATGGCAGGCCACCTGGGTGCCTTGCGCATCCACCACATGCATCAGGGGACGCTCGCTGGAGCAGCGGGCGTTGGCTAGGGGGCAGCGCGGATGAAAAGCGCAGCCCTGGGGTGGGTTCAAAGGGTTGGGTACTTCGCCCTGCACCGGCGTGCGAGCACGGCCGCTCATGCGGATATCAGGAATCGCATCAAGCAGCATCCGCGTATAGGGGTGCCGGGGCATGCTAAAGAGCTGCGCCCTTGGCGCCTGTTCAACCAGTCGCCCCAGGTACATCACACCCACCGAATGGGCCACATGCCGCACCACGGCCAGGTTGTGTGAGATGAACAGATAAGACAAGCCGCGCTCGGCCTGCAGGTCCTTCATCAGGTTGAGCACCTGCGCCTGCACGCTCACATCCAATGCCGATGTAGGCTCATCACACACCAGGAATTCGGCGTTGGTGGCCAGGGCGCGGGCAATCGAGATGCGCTGGCGCTGGCCGCCGGAGAACTGGTGCGGAAACTTGTCCACGTCCTGGGCAGACAAGCCCACCTGCTGCAACAAAGCCGCCACCCGCTCATGCAAGGCGGCAGCGCCGTCGATCAAGCGGTGCTCCCGCAAGGGCTCACCCACAATCTCCAGGACCTTCCAGCGCGGATTCAGGCTTGCATAGGGGTCCTGAAAGATCATCTGCATGCGACGGCGTAGGGCCCGTTGTGCCACCGGATCGCGCGCGGTGGTCAGGTTTTGTCCATCAAACATCACCTCGCCACGGGTAGGCCGGTACAAGCCCACCAGCAAGCGGGCCACGGTGCTTTTGCCACAACCCGATTCGCCTACCAAGGCCAAGGTTTGCCCCGCTGAAATTGAAAACCTCACCCCATCGACAGCATGCACGAACTGCTTGGGCTTTTGCTCGACCACCCGGTTGAGCCATGGGGCCGACACGTCGAAAACCTTAGCCAGATCACGAACCTCCACCAAGGGCCGGGCATCATGGGGGCTCGGCGCGACAGCAGCGTTGGGCAGCGCCTTGTTCATCTCAGAGGCCTCAGACATTGGCATGCACCCAACAGGCTGCGCGGGTGGGGCCTGCCGGTATCAACTCTGGCCGCTCTTGGCGGCATCGATCGGTGGCCCGTGAACAGCGCGGATTGAAGGCGCAGCCCGGCGGAATCGCATTCAGAAGAGGCATCGAGCCGTCGATCTGTGTGAGCCGCTGGGCGTCGCCGTCCATGGGGGGAATCGAACCCATGAGGCCCAAGGTGTAGGGATGCGCCGGACAGTGGATCACATCCTGAACCGGGCCAATTTCCACCACACGACCGGCATACATCACCGCCACGCGGTCACAGGTTTCGGCAATCACGCCCATGTCGTGGGTGACCAGCATTACCGATGCGCCATGGCCCTTGCACAGCTTGCGCAACAGGCTGATGATTTGCGCTTGAATGGACACATCCAACGCGGTGGTGGGCTCATCGGCCACGACGAGCCTGGGCTCGGCGGCCAGGGCCAGCGCAATCACCACCCGCTGTCGCATTCCGCCTGAAAACTGGTGAGGGTAGTGGTCGATGCGGGCCTCTGGGGCCGGGATACCGGTTTCAGCCAGCAGCCGAATCGCCTTTTCGCGGGCTTGCAGCTCGCTCGTAGGCAAGTGCGCTCGGATGGTTTCGATGATCTGCTGACCCACGGTGTATAGCGGGTTCAAAGAGGTCAGCGGGTCTTGGAAGATGGCCCCAATCGAGCGGCCCCGCACCTTTCGCAGCTCTGGGTCGGGCAGGTCGTCAATCCGCCGGCCCTCAAGCTTGATCTGACCACCGGCGATTCGGCCTGGAGGCTCTAGCAAGCCGATGATGGCCGCCCCCGTCAATGATTTGCCCGCACCGGACTCACCCACCACACCCAAGATTTCTCCCGGCGCGATTGACAAGCTCACACCGTCCAGTGCCCGCAACACGCCTCGCCGCGTGGGGAATTCGACCACCAGGTCTTGCACTTCCAACAGCGGAGTTTGAACTTTGTCGGTGTTCAGGGTTGAGGACATGGACAGTGCAGTACAGGTCGGGATGAGGCCGTGCAGGTGAGCTCAACGCAGCCGGGGGTTGAGCGCATCGCGCAGCCAATCGCCTAACAGGTTCACGCTCAACGCAATCAACACCAAAACCAAGCCAGGGAAGATGGTGATCCACCATTCGCCTGAGAACAAGAAGTCATTGCCGATGCGGATCAGGGTACCCAGGGACGGTGAAGTGGGCGGGACCCCCACACCCAGGAAGCTCAGGGTGGCCTCGGTGAGGATGGCGGTGGCCACCTGGATGGTGGCCAACACCAACACCGGCCCCATCACATTGGGCATGACATGGCGAAACATGATGCGCCAAGGGTCCACGCCCACCACGCGGGCCGCCTGCACGTATTCCTTGTTGCGCTCCACCAAAGTGGAGCCGCGCACCGTGCGTGCGTACTGCACCCACCCCGACAGTGAGATGGCCAGGATTAGCACCGCAAAGGCCAGGGTGTCATGGGCGTTGGGAAACAGCGCGCGGCCCACACCATCGATCAGCAGGGCTACCAAGATCGAGGGAAAGCTCAGCATCACATCGCAGGTGCGCATGATCAAGGCGTCTACACGCCCACCCACGAAGCCCGATAACAAACCCAAGCCCACGCCAATCACCACCGACAACAGCACCGAGGCCAGCCCCACCAACAAGGAGATGCGCGCACCGTACATCAGTGCCGACAGAATATCTCGGCCCTGGTCATCGGTGCCCAGCAGGTAACGGGTCTGCCCTTCATCGGACCAAGCTGGCGGCAGCCGGGCGTCGCTCAAGTCCAAAGCAGCCAAATCGAAGGGGTTGTGCGGCGCCACCCAAGGCGCGAAGAAGGCGCAGAAGGCGCACAGCAGGGCCACCAGGGCAGCCACCATGGCCACCGGCGAGTTGCGGAAGCTGAACCACACATCGCTGTCGAAGAATCGCTGCACGCGGTTGGCCATGTCAATGCCCTCCCCCGCTGCCGTTGACCCGCAATCGCGGGTCTACAGCGAAATACAGCAAGTCAACCGCCAGGTTGATGGTCACAAAGATCAGCGAGATCAAGCACAGGTAGGCCGCCATCACTGGCACATCGGCAAACTGCACCGCCTGGATGAACAGCAGGCCCATACCCGGCCACTGGAAGACGGTCTCAGTGATGATGGCAAACGCAATGAGCGAGCCCAATTGCAGGCCGGTGATGGTGATCACCGGCACCAGAGTATTCTTCAAGGCATGGCCGAAATACACCGCGCGCTGCGGCAGGCCGCGGGCCCGCGCGAACTTGATGTAGTCGGTGCGCAGCACCTCCAGCATCTCAGAGCGCACCAAGCGCATGATCAGCGTCAACTGAAAAACGCTCAGCGTCACAGCCGGCAGGACCAGGTGCTTCCAGCCATCCACCGTCAGCAAGCCGGTGGTCCACCACCCCAGGTCCAGCACTTGTCCACGCCCGAAGCTGGGCAACCACTTGAGCATCACGGCGAAGACCAAGATGAGCAGGATGCCAATGAGAAAGGTGGGCAGCGAGACCCCCAACAAGGAAAACCCCATCAACAATTGCGAAAGCGCATTCCCCTTCTTGAGCGCGGCGTAGACTCCCATCGGAATACCCACCACCAGCGCGATCACTGCGGCCAGCAAGGCCAACTCCAGGGTGGCTGGAAATCGCTCGGCAATCAACTCCGACACCTTGCGGCCTTGCCGCAGGCTCAGGCCAAAGTCACCCTGGACTGCGTTGCCCACAAAGGCTGCGAACTGCACCGGGAAGGGCTGGTCAAGGCCCAAGTCGGCCCGCAGTCGTTCCTTCTGTTCCTGTGTGGCGTCCTGACCGAGCATATTCAGCACCGGGTCGCCCACATACTGGAACAGCATGAAGGCAATGAAGCCTACAGTCAGCATCACCAGGGAGGCTTGGAACAGACGACGAACGATGAAGACCAACATAAAAAAATGAAAAACCCCGCCGCATCGCTGCGGCGGGGCTAGGTGTTAGCGTGCGCCGAATAGCTTCGGCTCAAGCGAACGTCAGAACGAGTGGATCACACCCGCAGAAAGGGCGTTCTGCTCACCGCCAGGACGCGGGTTGGCGCGACCACCCCAGCTCGGGACGAAGGTGGTGACTTTACCGTTGTCGATCATCTGATACAGGGCGTACATCGAGGTGCGGGGGCTCAGGATATAACGGCCCTGAAGCGTACTGACCTTGGTACCCTCGTAGTCGTTGAACGACACCGAAGCAGACGCCTGCTTGCTGAGGTCGTAGCGGACGTTCACCGATGAACCATCACGCGTCGTCTTCGCAGCGCTGCTGTTAGCGATTGCACCCTTGACCTGGAAGACACCAGCACCGACGCTCAAGGCGCCCTTGGTATAGCGCACGTTGGCGTACTGAGCTTCCTTCTTGCCAACGGCCGGGGAGGCCACGATGGTCGACACGCCAGTGGTGGCACCCACTTCAGCAGCGGTCAGGCCACCGTCAATCTTTTCATAGCCAACCGCGGCCACCAGCGGACCTTGGGAGTACACCGCCACCACAGCGTTCATGGTGCCGTCGCTGCTGCGGCCGGCCACGTTGCTCATGCCGTGTTGCAGATGCACGGTCAGGCCGGACAATGAGGGCGACACGTAGGTAATCGCATTCTTCGTCCAGAAGTCGGCGTATCCCATGGCCACCGCGCGGGCGGTTTGGGTGGAGTTGGCGGCGTGGACCTGGTCCACGGCAGCACCGATCAGGAATGGGTTCAGACGACGGCCCAAGGTGACCTGGCCGAATCCGCCAGTCAGGCCAACATAGGCACCACGGCGGAACAGAGCGCCACTGTTCATGCTGTTGGCGGCGGTCCCGTCAAAGGCACCGTTGTTGGGGTCAACGTCAGCGGTCAGTTCGAAAATGGCACGCAGACCACGACCGATGTTTTCGGAGCCGCGCATGCCGAACTGGGAAGAGGCCACGTTGCTGGTCGTCATCCCGGTAAAGGAAGCGCCAGCTGCGTTCTTGTCGATGTTGGTCACACCGACGTCCATGATGCCGAACAGCGTGACAGACGATGCGGGGCCCGCCTGTGCGAAGGCGGCGGTGGAAGCAGCCAAAGCGGCCAAAGCGACGAGGGTTTTCTTCACTTGAAGGTTCTCCTGGTTAAAAAATCGTACCTTTCCCCGATCCGCAGACCCGGGAAAGCACTCCCAAATTGGTAAGCTTTCATTATTTCATCAGCGAAATAGCCCTTCGGCCAGTTCGACCCTACCCAAATAGCCAATAATGTTGTTTAGCTACAACGAGGCCATCGGCCAATCCCAAACGGGGGCGGCAACCATACTGTGACGGAACCCCGATCTTTATCCAGCGCCGACCTTTGGCTTTCCAGTGCCGACCAGGCCCTGCGAACCCTATTCGGGGCAGTGTCTGCTTCCCGCCCAAGCCCGGTTCCAGAGGCTCTGGGCGCCACGGCAGCCACGGCCACTTTGTCGGAGCAAGAACGGCGCACGGCCGCCGCGCTGATGAGGGTTAACCATGTGGGCGAGGTCTGTGCCCAAGCGCTCTATCAGGCACAAGCCCTCACCGCCCGAACACCCGAACTGCGCGCTCGAATGCTGCAGGCGGCACAAGAAGAGGCGGACCACCTGGTTTGGACCAAGCAGCGCCTAGACCAACTTCAGGACCGCCCAAGCCTGCTCAACCCTTTGTGGTATGCCGGCGCCTTTGCCATTGGCCTGGCTGCAGGGCGGGCTGGCGATGCGGTCAGCTTGGGCTTCGTGGTGGAAACCGAACGACAGGTGGAAGAACATCTGGCTGGCCACCTTGAGCGGCTACCGGCCCATGACGCGGCTTCAAGAGCCATCGTCGATCAGATGCGCCAAGACGAGGCCCGGCATGGCCAAGAGGCCCGCCAGGCTGGTGCCGCTGAGCTGCCCCAGGCCCTGCAAACCATGATGCGGGCGGCCGCAAAGGTGATGACCACCACCGCGCACCGGTTCTAGGGGCCTCAGGGGCCTTGGGGCCTGGGGGGCCTGGGGGCCCTGCGGCACCGCTGCACGCCCAAAATTCGGAGCGGCCTCCAACCAACGCTACACCTGAACGACCTCGTGGGTGGTCACCACCTCGGCCGTTCGCCCGAGCATGATGGTGGCCGAGCAGTATTTTTCATGGGACAAGGCGATCGCCCGCTGCACCGCAGCAGCCTGCAAGCCGCGGCCGGTCACCACGAAATGCAAGGCGATGCGGGTGAAGACCTTGGGGTCCTGCACTGCGCGATCGGCTGACAACGTGACCTGACACCCCAGCACCTCGTGTCGGCCGCGCTTGAGAATCAGCACCACGTCATAAGCGGTGCACCCACCGGCGCCCACCAACAGCAATTCCATGGGACGGGGCGCCAGATTGCGCCCGCCTCCATCGGGTGCACCGTCCATATTGACCATGTGGCCGCTGCCGGTCTGTGCGCTGAACGCCATGCCGCTGCCGGGCAACCAAGTGACTGTGCATTCCATGTCAAACCATCCTCGATGCAGGCCCGTCTGAGTCCCAAAGACAAACCGAAAAAGCCCCGAGAATGTTGCAGCGCAGCATGGCCGATGATAAACTTCTGGTGGGAAAGTTGGCTCGCGTGACAACCATTGTGGGGCGGCTTCATCGATTGTCTCCTCCACCTCAAACGGTGGTTCAGGTCCGGGGTTTACGCCCCGGGCCTTTTTTACAGGCCGGTACCCGACAATCGAGTTCACGATGCCTCAGAAACTCGACTACCTCAAGCGCATCCTCACCGCACGCGTCTACGACGTAGCCGTCGAGTCGGCGCTGGAGCCGGCGCACAACCTCTCGCGCCGCCTTGACAACCTTGTGCTGCTCAAGCGTGAAGACCAACAACCGGTCTTCAGCTTCAAGCTTAGGGGCGCCTACAACAAAATGGCGCACTTGAGCGCCGAACAACTGGCACGGGGCGTCATCTGCGCCTCGGCCGGCAACCACGCACAGGGCGTGGCCCTGAGCGCGCGCAAGTTGGGCACACAGGCCTTGATCGTGATGCCGGTGACCACTCCTAAGGTCAAGGTCGAGGCGGTGCAAGCCTTGGGCGGTACGGTGGTGTTGGAGGGCGATAGCTATTCAGACGCATATGAGCATGCGCTGAAGTTGCAAGCGCAGCACGAGCTTGTGTTCGTGCACCCCTTTGACGACCCCGAGGTAATTGCCGGACAGGGCACCATCGGCATGGAAATCCTGCGCCAGCACCAAGGCCCCATCGACGCGGTGTTCGTGGCCATCGGGGGGGGTGGGCTGATTGCCGGCGTGGCCAGCTATCTCAAGGCGGTACGCCCCGAGATTCGTGTGATCGGTGTGCAAACGCGCGACTCCAACGCCATGCAACAGTCGGTGCAGGCCGGGCATCGGGTGCAGTTGCATGATGTGGGCCTGTTCTCTGATGGCACGGCGGTCAAACGGGTGGGCGAAGAAACCTTCCGCCTGACCCGCGAACTGGTGGACGACTTCGTGCTGGTCGACACCGATGAGGTGTGCGCAGCCATCAAAGATGTGTTCCAGGACACGCGCAGCGTGATGGAACCTGCAGGGGCCTTGGGTGTGGCCGCCATCAAACAGTACGTGCAGCGGCACGGCGTAAAGGGCCAGACCCTGGTGGCCATCACCTGCGGAGCAAATATGAATTTCGACCGCCTGCGCTTTGTCGCCGAGCGGGCTGAATTTGGCGAGCAACGCGAGGCCTTGTTCGCGGTCACCATCCCTGAGCGGCCTGGGGCCTTCAAAGCCTTTTGCCAGGCGATCGGTGCGCGCAGCGTCACCGAGTTCAACTACCGCATGTCCGACACCGACGCCGCCCATGTGTTTGTGGGCCTGAGCATCCAGCGGCGCGATGAAGCTGCCCAAATCGCAAAGCAGTTTGAAGGACAGGGGTTCAACACCGTGGACCTCACCGACGACGAACTTGCCAAGGAGCACGCCCGCCACCTGGTGGGTGGGCGCGCACCGCTGGCCACCGACGAGCGCCTGATGCGTTTCGTATTTCCAGAGCGGCCCGGCGCGCTGCTGCGGTTTCTTTCGGCGATGAACCCGGCCTGGAACATCAGCCTCTTCCACTACCGCAACCAGGGTGCCGACTATGGTCGGGTGCTGGTGGGCCTACAGATCCCAGTTGGCCAAGAAGCCGAATTGCAACGTTTCCTCAGGGACCTCGACTACCCCTGGGTAGACGAAACCAACAACCCGGTCTATCGCCTGTTCTTGCGCTAGGGCGGCGGCGCGCCTGCAGGCCGCCCGGTGGCCGGTGGCGGCAGCAAGGGGGCCTGCAGGCTGACGCTCGGTGGGCCGCCTGGCGGGCCGATCGTCACCGCATGCCCGGTCACTTCCAGCACCACCCGTGAGCCATCGACCGGGTCGCCCGGCCGAAAGGCGCGGGCCGCTTGGCCATCTAGCGACAACAGGGCGACACCTTGGCCGGAAGCCCGAACCGGGCCAGCCACGCCCACCAACCGTATTCGAGATTCCTGCACCGTCGCAGTGGCTGCATCGGCCGACGCCGCCACAGAGTTGCCCAGGACTGACCATCGCGCCGGCGCCACCGTCGGCTGCGCCGGCACCGCCGTGGCGCCACGGGTGTCCGACTGGGGGCGAGGCCCCAACCAGGGCATGAGCCAAGCCACGGCGCTGGCGCCCACCGCCAGCCACAACGCGAATGTCATAAATTTGATCCCCATGGCCTGCGTATCATAGGCGCGAGCAGCTCACTGACCGCTGAAGGCCTAGCCTGACGACCCCTATGCACCCACCAGCAGCCCCCACCCCCTGCACCGAGCAACCGGCGTCAACGGCCATATCGCGGCGCCGCCAATCAGGCTTCACCCTGATCGAACTGATGGTGGTGTTGGTCATCATCGGCGTGCTGGCGGCTCTTGTGGTGCCCAATGTGCTGGACCGCGCCGACGATGCCCGAGTGACCGCCGCACGCACCGACGTGTCCAACCTCACGCAGGCGCTCAAGCTGTACAAGCTGGACAACCTGCGCTACCCCAGCACCGAGCAAGGCCTGCAAGCCTTGGTGGCCAAGCCCACGGCGGGCCCGCCGGCGCTGAACTGGAAGCCTTATCTCGACAAGCTGCCTCAAGATCCTTGGGGCCAGCCCTATCAGTTCCTCAACCCCGGCTTGAAGGGTGAAGTTGACGTCTTCAGTTGGGGTGCCGACGGCAAAGCCGGCGGCTCAGGGCGTGATGCAGACATCGGATCCTGGCAGTAGCCAGGGCAACGGCCTGGCAGGTATGGCCTGCGGTCTGGCCCACCGCAGCGGCCCCGGCCGCGTCCGGCAGGCAGGCTTCACACTTTTGGAACTGCTGATCGTGATAGCGGTGATCGCCGTGGCCAGCGGCCTGACCATCTTGGCCCTGCGCGACCCTGCGGGCCAACAACTGGAGCAAGAGGCCGCGCGCCTGGCCGCTTTGCTGGATGCCGCTCGCCTGGAGTCGCGCATCAGCGGACAGGCACTGACCTGGCGCCCCCTGCCCGCCCTCCAAGCGGCGCAGACGGCTGGCCCCAGTGGCGGCGGAACCGCACCTACGCCAGCACAGTCAAGCCTGTCCACACACAGTCCCGGCTTTCAATTCGATCCGCCCATGGCCGTGATGAGCGGTGCGACCCGCCCCGGTACGGATGCACCATCGGTGCAGGCTTGGCCTACGCAGTGGCTGCATCCGGGTGTGCAAGCCGAGGTCATCGGTGCGCCACGCTTGGTGTTGGGGCCAGAGCCGCTGATCCCACCGCAGCGCCTGCGCTTGCAGTTGGGTCAACAACAACGGGTACTGGCCACCGACGGCTTGGGGCCTTTCCGTATAGAAGAGGCTCGATGAGCTCACGCGCGCGCGCGCTACACCCCAAGGGCTTCACCCTGATCGAGGTCTTGGTCGCCCTGGCCATTCTGGCCCTCACCTTGGGTGCGGGCCTGAAGGCCGCTGGCGCGCTGGTGCTCAACGCGCAACGGCAGACCCAGCTGAGCGCCGCGCAGTGGTGTGCCGACAACCACCTCACTGAGCTCAAGCTCAGCCGCGCTTTTCCTGGTACAGGCCAAGCCGAGTTTGGCTGTGAACAGCTCGGTGTTCGGTATCGTGGTCAAACGCGCACCCAGAACACGCCCAATCCCAACTTCCGACGCGTGGACGTGCAAATCTTCAGTGAAGATGGCTACGGGCTCTTGACCGTCTCCACGGTGCTGTCGCGGTTTTGATCATGGTGCGGCCCCCGATACGCCGGTCATTGCCCGCTCAGGGCTTCACCTTGATCGAGGTGTTGGTGGCCTTGGTGGTGATGTCGATCCTGGCGGGCCTTTCATGGCAGGCGGTGGATGCGATGGTGCGCACCCGACAGGCCATGGATCAGCAATCGCAGCGCCTGGTGGTGCTGGGCACCGCAATGGCCCAATGGGAACAAGACCTGCAGGGCCTGTTGAACGATGCACCGCTACCAGCGGTTCATTTCGATGGCGCAAGGCTGCGCCTGCTGCGGCGTTCACCCGAGGGCGTACAACTGGTGGTGTGGTCCTTGCGCGACGGCCGTTGGCTGCGTTGGGCCGATCGACCAACGGCACTGGAAGCCGATTTGGCCCAAGCCTGGGCGCAGGCCCCACAGCTCTTGGGTCGCGAGCCCGGTCACATCACCCTGGCTCAGGGGGTTGAATCGTGGCAGCTGTACTTCTTTCGAGGCAACGCCTGGTCCAACGCCCAGTCCAGCGGCGACCTTGCAACACCCAGCCCGGGCCAGCCCCCGGGACAGGCCGGCACGCCCACCGTGCCGGGCCGTGAACGCCTGCCGCAGGCCGTGCGCCTGGTCCTGAGTCTGCAAGGTGAATCGGCGCTCGGCACGCTGCGGCGCGATGTGCTGCTGCCCGGGGGCCAACCGTGATGCAGCAGCCCCTTCCGAACCCGCACCGCCAGCGGGGCGCAGCCCTGCTGTTGGCGCTGGTGGTGGTCACCGTGATCGCCACCTTGGCCGGCTCGATGGTCTGGCAGCAGTGGCGTTCGGTTCAGGCCGAGTCAGCACAGCGCGCCCAGCTGCAAGCGCGCTGGGTGCTCTTGGGCGCGCTCGACTGGGGTCGCTTGATCCTGCGCGAGGACAGCCGAGGCAGCCAGATCGACCACTTGGGCGAACCCTGGGCACTGCCCCTGCAGGAGGCGCGCTTGTCCACCTTCTTGGCCGAAGGGCGAGAGGACTTAGAGGACAACCCAGCGCTGCAAGCCTTTGTATCCGGCACGATCACCGATGCCCAATCGCGTTTCAACCTGCGCAACCTGGTGGTCAATGGCGCGCTGTCAGCCCCGGCCCTGCGCACCCTAGAACGCGTGTGCGTGGCCGCAGAAGTGGCGCCCCAGGTGGCCACCCTGATCACCCAGGGCGTGCAGCGCAGCTGGATACCCAAGGAAGTTGAGGCCCGAAGCGGTGTGGCTGCAGCGATGCTCAGGCCCGAGCGCCTGAGCGATCTGTCGTGGTGGGGGGTGGCAGCCCAGGATGTCGAGCGGCTGCGGCCTTGGCTGACGCTGCTGCCTGTGGCCACGCCCCTAAATGTGAACACCGCCACCGCCCAGTTGTTGGCCGTTGCAGTGGAGGGTGTTGACAGCGGACTGGCACAACGCATCGTGCAAGCCCGCAGCACAGCTCCGTTCAAATCGACCGAGACGGTGCTGGCCATGATGCCGCCCAGCGAAAGTGGCAGTCGCGCCGCTGGCCTGTCGGTGCAGTCGAACTTCTTTGAGTTGCAGGGCCGGCTGAGGCTGGACCAACGGTTTTTCGAGGAACGGATTCTGGTCGAACGGCGCCAGCTCGACATGGTGGTGATCAGTCGAGAGCGTTTGGTCACCGGCCTATCCCGTTCAAACCCTGTTAGCCTTCAAAGCCCATGAGCTTGCTCGCGATCTTCCTGCCGGTTCGCGGCCGCGCCCCCATCTTGGGGCCGCCGGCTGCGGCCACCCGCTTGGCCGCAGCGGTCGAGCCCGCCCTGCAATGGAGCTTCGTGTACAGCCGCCAGGGCCAAGCGGTGGACCGTCAGGGCCGCGCCGCGGCCACTGAGCTGCCCAGAGCCGACCGGGTGGTGCTGGTGCTGCAGGATGAAGATGTCTCGTGGTTATCGGCCACACTGCCCCCACCCTCAGCCAAGCGCCTGAAGGAAGCCCTGCGCGGCGCCCTGGAAGAGCAGCTGCTGGAGGACCCGGCTTCGACCCATCTGGCGGTTTGGCAGCACGGTTTGCAGCAAGACGGCCCAACCTGGGTGGCTGCGATTCACAAGCCCTGGATTGAAGGCCAGTTGGCCCACTTGCAAGCGCAAGGTATTCAGGCCGATGCGCTGGTATGCCTGAGCGAACCCGGCCCGAAGTTGCGCGCACATGCCCGCCTGGGTGCAGATGGTCAGGCGCTGGCCGTGCTCAGCGGGCCGCTCGGTGTGGTGCAGTGGCCGCTGGGCTGGCCGGGTGCACGCGCACAAGTTCAGGCCGTGCAGCATTGGACCAGCGAGCCCGGTGCCGCGCAGCTCCTCGCCGAACACAGCCAGGCCGAGGCGCGTTTGCTGGATCCAGGCATCAGGGCCTTGCTTGCTGCCCAGGCGGGCACCAACTTGCTGCAATTTGACCTGCTGCCCCAACGAAAGGGCTTGCGCGCAGCGCTGGCGGCGTGGGCGGCTTTCAAAGACCGTCGATACCGTGCACTGCACGCTGGCTTGGCTGCGCTGGTGCTGGTGCAAGCTGTGGGCTTGAATGTGCAGGCGTGGCAGTCCCAACGAGAGCTGCAGGCCCTGCAGTTGCGCCAAGCTCAGATGCTGCTTGAGGCATTTCCCGAGATTCGCGTGGTGGTGGACCCGGTGCTGCAAGCCGAGCGTGCACTGCAAGCCCTGCGCCGGGCCGCCGGCGAGCCCGGGCCGACCGAGTTGGAGACCGGTCTGGATGTGGTGGCCAGTGCGTGGGCTGGGCAGCCCATCGCGCTGAGCTCCATCGCTTGGGACGAGCGGGGCCTGACCCTGCGGGCCCCCCAGTGGCCCCAAGATGCGGTGCAACGCCTGCAAAACCAGGCAGACCCCTTGGGATGGAAGACCCGACTGGAAGGCTCGGTGTTGCGCTTGGTCAAGCCAGGCGCGGCCCAGCCATGAGCCGCTGAAGAAGGATCCCGCGTGAAGTTCATCCCCGCTTTGCGCACCGCGTGGCAAGGACTCAGCCCACGCGAGCGAGTCGGCCTGCAGGCCGCAGCTCTGGTAATGGGTCTGTTTGTGGCCTGGTCGCTGGTGTTTCGGCCAGCCTGGCTCACGGTGCAGTCGGCTGCAGCTGAACGGGCTCAAGCCCTAGCCACCACCGAGCGGCTGCAGACGCTGGCCAGCCAGGCCTCAGCGCTTCGGGCTGCAGTCGCCGCAGCCGCCGCGCAGGGCGATGCAGGCCGGCCCAAGCCCGGGGTGGTTGACGATACCAGCCGCGCCTTGGTGCTGGCAGCGCTGGGCAGAAATGCTCGGCTGCAGGCCCAAGGAGCAGCAGTGGTGGTCAGCCTAGAGGGCATCAGCGATGAACAACTGCGCCAGGGTTTGAAAACACTTCGGGTGCGGTGGGGAGCGCTGCCGGCACAGGCCGAGCTCACGCCCGCAGCCGATGGCTTCCAAGGCCGCATCCGTTTGGAATGGGCGGCCGAATGATCCAGCCCCCGCGCCGCGCATCCGACCCCGCGCCAACGCTGCTGCGCCCGGCCTGGGCGGGTGCCCTTGTTGGTGTCCTGTGCGGCGCGGTGTGGGCCGCACCAGCAAGCTGGATGGCGCTGCTGCTGCAGCGATGGACCGACACGCGGGTGCAAGCCCTTCACGCCAGCGGCACGCTGTGGAACGGGCAGGCCAGCTTGGCCTTGGGCGCGGGCCCTGGCAGCGGTGCAGCCCTTGCGATGCCGGGCCAACTGTCGTGGACCTTGCGCCCGACGCTGTTCAGCCCCGGTGGGCCGGGCCTGCAGATGCAGGTGCAGCACCCGGTCCTCTTGGCCCAGGGCGCGCTGGTGCGGCTTCAATGGAGTGGAAACACCTGGGCCCTGCAGATGCGCGCAAAGGAAGACGGCCAAGCCGTGACAGCGCAGCTGCCGGCGGCATGGCTGGCCGGATTGGGTGCCCCGTGGAACACGCTTCAGCCCAGCGGTCGTTTGCAGTTGCGGCTTGAACGCCTGCGTTGGGAAGCGGTGCCCGACCGCACAGCCCAGCTGGATTTGGCGCTGCGCATCCAGCTGACCGAGGTGGCCTCGCGCATCTCCACCCTGCCCGTTCTGGGCGACTATGAGCTGCTCTTGGAGGGTGGGTCCACGGTAAACGCCCGTTTGTCCACGCGGCCAGGCAGCGCGCTGCAACTCGAAGGCCGCGGCCAATGGACGCCCGGCGGGCCTGTGGCTTTTCAAGGGCAGGCATCGGCCCTGGCTGGCCGTGAGGAAGCACTGGCCAATCTCCTGAATATCATCGGGCGTCGGGACGGACCGCGCTCGCTCATGGCCTTTGGTTCGCCTGAGCTTCCAGGCCCAACGCCCGCCGCAACGCAATGATGGACACAACATGAGTAGCCTGTTCAATCCTAGATTTGACCCGCGATACCTGCGGCTGTTCATGACCGTTATCCCAATGGCCTGCAGCCTGATGCTGCGTGCGGGTCCGATCGGCGCGCAAACCGCAACAAGCGGCAAAGCGACAGGGGCTGGCGCACCGGCGACTGCGGCTGCTCGCACGCAAGAGCCGGTGACCCTGAACTTCGTGAACGCCGAAATCGAATCGGTGGCACGCGCCATCAGCGTGATGATCAACAGACCCATCGTGGTGGACCCCCGCGTCAAGGCACCGATGACGCTTTACGCGGAGCGGCCCGTGCCGGTCTTCGAGGCCTACCTGAACTTCCTGTCGGCGCTGCGAGGGGCGGGGTTCTCGATGGTGGAATCTGGCGGTCTGCTCAAGATACTGCCCGAGGCCGAAGCCAAGCTGCAGGCGGGAACGGTGTTGGTGGATGAGGGCGACAGGCGCGGCGACCAGATCGTGACCCAAATCTTTCGCCTCAACCACGAACAGGCCAACAACCTGGTGGGGGTTCTGCGCCCACTGATCAGCCCCAACAACACCATCAACGTCAGCCCTGGGCACAACAGCCTGGTCATCACCGATTACGCCGACAACCTGCAGCGCATCGCCCGCATCGTGGCCGCGCTGGACCAACCCGCGGCCACCGACTTGGAGGTGATTGCGGTGCGTCATGCAGTGGCCAGCGACTTAGCGGCCATCGTGTTGCGCATGTCTGAAGGCGCCGCGGGTTCAGCCCCCGGCAGCACACAGGCGCCCGGCAGCAGCGGGGTATCGGTGTTGGCCGACCCCCGTACCAACAGCCTCATCGTGCGGGCACCCAATGCAGCGCGCATGGGACAGATCAAATCGGCCATCAAGGCCCTGGACCGGCCGCTGGAAGGCGCGGCCTCGCGCGGCAACATATGGGTCGTGTACCTCAAGAATGCCGATGCAACGCGGTTGGCCACGGTGCTGCGTGCGGCCTTTGCGGCCACAGGCAGCTTACAGGGCACCGGTGCCAACTCCGGCGCCCCAGGACTGCCAACTGCGGGCAGCACGCCCGCAGCGATGGCGCCCATGGCTATGGGTGCAGGCACGGCCACCACCAGTGGTGCGGCCAGTGCCCAGGCCAGCAGCCCGGTTCAGCCCAGCGCGGCCCCCTCCACCGGAGGCTTCATCCAGGCCGACCCTGCCAGCAATGCGCTGATCATCACAGCAGCCGAGCCGCTGTACCGCCAGATCCGTGCGGTGATTGATCAGCTTGATTCGCGCCGTGCGCAGGTCTATGTGGAGTCGCTCATCGTCAAGATCGATGCCAGCAAGGCCGCCGAGTTTGGGCTCCAGTGGCAGGGCGTGGTCGGCCAGAAGGGCGACCGTAACATCGTCGTTGGCGGCACCAACTTTGGCGCGGGTGGCAACAACATCATCAACTTACAGCTCGGCGCGGCCAGCGGCACCATCGCCACGCCCCCCGGCGCAGGCCTGAACCTGGGTCTGATTCGCATGACCGGCGGCGTCTACACACTGGCCTCCTTGGCGCGCTTTCTGGAAACACAAGCTGGTGCCAATGTGCTGTCCACGCCAACCCTGGTCGCCCTGGACAACGAAGAGGCCAAGATCGTCATTGGCCAGAACGTGCCCTTTGTCACCGGCAGCTTCACCAACACCTTGGGCGGCACCGGAGCCGTCAATCCCTTCCAAACCATCGAGCGGCGCGACGTAGGCCTGACCCTGCGCATCAAGAGCCAGATTGGCGAGGGCGGCACGGTGCGCATGCAGGTATTTCAGGAAAACTCCAGCGTGGTGCCCGGGGCAACCACCTCGGCAGGGCCCACCACCGACAAGAGCTCAATTGAAACCTCAGTGGTGGTCGACGATGGCCAAATCATTGTGCTGGGTGGCTTGCTCAAGGAAGAGTTTGTGGACGGCGAGGACCGCGTGCCGGGCCTGGGCGCGTTGCCCGTGGTGGGCAGCCTGTTTCGAAGCGAAAACAAGCGGCGGGTCAAGAGCAACCTGATGGTCTTCTTGCGGCCTGTGGTGCTGCGCACCCAACAGTCAGCCGACTCCGTCACACTCGACCGATACGATGCCATCCGCGCGCAGCAACTGCAGCTGCAAGCCCCGGAGGGCAGCGTTTTGGGTGAAGACAGCGCTCCGGTGCTGCCAGCGCGTGGCCGCAGCGATCGCACCGCGCCGTCCAGCACCGCTCCAGGCACGGCACCGCAGCAGCCCAACAGCCCCACAAGCCCGGCTGCACCGGCGGCCGTTCGCTAGGGGATCGGTGAAATGGCTGGGCCCTTCTCGCTGCCCTACAGCTTCGCCAAAACCCAGCGGCTGCTGCTGGAGTACGACGGGCATCGGCGCACGCTGATGGTCACCGAGCGCACCGCCTGGCCAGCCGTCTCGGAAGTGCAACGGGTGCATGGACTGAGTGCACTGGAAGTCATCGACGAGCAGGCCTTGGACCGCCGAATTGCCCAGGCCTATGCAGGCGGTGACGGCGATGCGGCCACGGTGGTGGGCGAAGTGGAAAGTGCGGCGGACCTGTCCAGCCTGTTGCAAGACCTGCCGGCTGTTGAAGACCTGCTCGAAGCAGCGCACGATGCACCCATCATCCGCATGCTCAACGCGCTGCTCACCCAGGCCGCCAAAGACGGCGCCAGCGACATACACATCGAGCCCTATGAGCGTGCCAGCTCGGTCCGCTTTCGGGTAGACGGCACCTTGCGCGAAGTGGTTCAGCCCAATCGGGCGTTGCATGCAGCCCTGATTTCGCGCCTGAAGATCATGGCCGAACTGGATATTGCCGAGAAGCGATTGCCCCAAGACGGGCGCATCTCCTTGCGCATCGGAGGGCATGCAGTGGATGTACGGGTGTCAACCATGCCCAGTGCACACGGCGAGCGTGCGGTGCTGCGCCTGCTGGACAAAGGCGACGCACACTTCACCCTTCAAGCCCTGGGCATGAGCGAACAGGTGCTAGGCCCGTTTCAGCGCCTGGTGCAGCAACCCCATGGCATCGTGCTGGTCACCGGTCCCACAGGAAGCGGCAAGACCACCACGCTGTATGCCGCATTGCAAACACTGGACACCCGAACCACAAATGTGCTGACGGTGGAAGACCCCATCGAATATGAGCTGCCCGGTATCGGACAGACGCAAGTCAACGCCAAGATCGACCTGAGTTTTGCCAAGGCACTGCGCGCGATCCTGCGGCAAGACCCCGATGTGATCATGATTGGCGAGATCCGCGACTTCGAAACGGCGCAGATTGCAATCCAGGCCTCTCTCACCGGCCACCTGGTCTTGGCCACACTGCACACCAACGACGCGCCCAGCGCCATCACGCGCCTGACCGATATGGGCGTGGAGCCTTTCCTGCTTTCGAGTTCACTGCTCGGTGTGTTAGCCCAGCGTCTGGTGCGCAAACTGTGTCCGGCCTGTAAGCGCCAAGACAGCCAAGGCCTGTGGCATCCGGTGGGATGCGAGGCCTGTGGCCACACCGGCTACAAGGGGCGTACCGGCGTGTACGAACTCATGAGTGCCGATGAGCACATCCGCAGCCTGATCCATCAGCGCGCTGCCGAAAGCGTACTGGCGCAGGCCGCTGTGGCCGCTGGGCTGGTGCCCATGCGCGAAGATGGGCAACGCCTGGTGGGAGTGGGGCTGACATCAGCTGAAGAGGTGCTGCGCGTCACGCGCGAGTAGCCAGGAACCGTGCATGCCGGCCTACCGCTTTGAAGCCCTAGACCCGCAGGGCCGCACCCAGCAGGACCTTATTGAGGCTGACAGCGAGCGCGCGGCCCGACAGCAACTGCGCGCGCGTCAATGGGTGCCCTTGTCGGTGACGATGGTGGCCGCCGGCCCACCGCATGGCAGCACGCACAGCCTGCTGCAACCGCGGGTGTTCACACCCACCGAGCGCACCGTGTGGACACGGCAGCTGTCGGGTCTTTTGCTGGCGGGTCTGCCCTTGGAGCGTGCACTGACAGCCCTGATGGACGAAGCGCCAGACCGCCGGCAACAAGAGCTGTTGGCCCAATTGCGCAGCGAGATCAACGCCGGGGCACCCTTGGCGGTGGCCCTGTTGCAGGCGCCACGGGAATTCGACGAGATCTACCGGGCCGTGGTGGCGGCCGGAGAGCAGACAGGAGCCTTGGGTCAGGTGCTGGACCGACTGGCTGATGACCTCGAAGCGAAACAGGCCCTGAAGGCCAAGCTGCTGGCGGCCACCCTGTACCCGGGCATCGTCTCTCTGCTGTCGGTGGTGATCGTGGTCTTTCTGGTGACCTATGTGGTGCCCCAGGTGGCCAGCGTCTTCGCCGGCTCCAAGCGCTCGCTGCCAGGCCTGACGGTGATGATGTTGGCCATCAGCGGCTTCATCCGCCATCAAGGTTGGCTGTTGCTGGCCCTGCTGGCTGCAGCCGCGGCAGCGGTGCATTTGGCACTGAAGGTGCCGGCAGTGGCGCTGAAGGTCGATGCGGCTTGGCTTGAATTGCCCCTGGTGGGCCGCCTGGCGCGTAGCTACAACAGCGCGCGGTTTGCCGGCACGCTGGCCATGTTGGCCGGTGCCGGCGTACCTATCCTGAAGTCGCTGCAGGCTGCGGCCGACACCTTGTCCAACCGCGCCATGAAGGATGATGCCCTGAAGGCCCTGGTGCAGGTGCGCGAAGGCGCGCCGCTGGCCAGCGCCTTGGCCGACAAGCGCCGCTTTCCAGGGCTGTTGGCCATGTTTGCGCGTTTGGGCGAACAAACCGGCAGCCTGCCGCTGATGCTGCAGCGGGCGGCCCAGCAGTTGGGCGGCGAGGTGCAACGCCGGGCGATGGCCCTGGCTACCATCCTGGAGCCACTGCTCATCGTGGCCATGGGCGGCATGGTGATGCTGATCGTCTTGGCGGTTCTGTTGCCCATCATCCAGCTCAACGCCTGGGTGCGCTGAGGAGGCCGCGGGCATGAGCTTGAATCTGGATGCGCGCCTGGTAGTGGCCGTTTCCTCGCGGGCCCTGTTCAACTTCGAAGAAGAGAATGGGGTTTTTGAGGCACAGGCCCACGGGGCCTACCAGGCCTTGCAGCGCCAACGGCTGGATATACCGGCAGCACCTGGTGTGGCCTTTGCGTTGGTGCGCAAGCTCTTGGCCTTCAATGACTCACAGCCCTTGGTGGAGGTGGTAATCCTGTCGCGCAACGACCCCGTCTCGGGGCTGCGGGTGTTTCGTTCAGCCAAACACTACGGCCTGCCCATTGAGCGGGGCGTGTTCACCCGGGGGCGCAGCCCTTGGCGCTATTTGCACTCCATACGGCCACACCTTTTTCTGTCGGCTCATGAGGCCGACGTGCGCTCGGCCTTGGCTGCTGGTGTGCCTGCGGCCCGTGTGCTGCCTGAATCAGCGCCGGCGTCGGCCGAACACCCCGACGAAGTCCGCATTGCCTTCGATGGGGATGCGGTGCTGTTTTCCGACGAAGCCGAGCGGGTGTATCGAAGCTGTGGGCTTGGAGCCTTTCAGGCCCACGAACAGGCGCGTGCCTCACAGCCCCTTCCCGATGGTCCGTTCAAGCCTTTCCTGCAGGCCCTGCATCGGCTGCAGCAGTTCCCGCAGACCGAAGGCCGCATCCGCACCGCCTTGGTAACCGCCCGCTGCGCGCCCGCGCACGAACGCGCCATCCGCACCCTTATGGAGTGGCAGGTCGACATTGATGAAGCCCTTTTCCTCGGCGGTCTGCCCAAGGGTGACTTCCTCAGAGCGTTTCAGCCCGACTTATTTTTCGATGACCAAACCGGCCACATCGAAAATGCCGCAGCGCATGTGCCGGCCGGGCATGTGGCTGCGGGCGTGGCCAATGAACCGTCGGCCCCCAGCAGCAGTTAGGACCGGCCCAAGCCCAAGAGCAGATCGGAGCCAAAGCTGCGCAGGCGATTCAGATCCAATACCTGCAAGCCTCCATACTCCACCCGAATCAGGTTCTGCTGCGCCAGGGCCCGCAGCGACTCATTCACCCGTTGCCGTGACAGTCCGACCAGGTAGGCCAGTTCCTGTTGCGTAATGCGCAGCAGCTGACCCACCAACGGGTAAAGCACCGGGTTGAACAAAGCAGCCAGGCCACGCGCCACACGCACATCGGGGTCGCTTATGCGGTCCACCTCACGCGCAGCAATGAATTGCCCCAGGCGCTCGTTGAGCTGGTTCATCACATATGCGTTGAAGGGGATGCTGTTCTCCAGCAACCAATGGAAGGTGTGGGCGGGCAAGCCGGCTACCACGGTGTGGCGCAAGGCCTCGACGTTGTAGCGGTAACTTTCGCGCTTGAGCAGCGTGCCTTCGCCGAACCACGCCCCCGATGGGATACCAGTGAAGGTGATGGACACGCCCACTGAGGCATCGTTGCTCATCTTCATCAAGCCGTCCAGCACGCCAAACCACAGGTTGGCCGGGCGGCCGATCTTGCAGATGAAGTCCCCGGGCTGGGTGTCCACCACACGCAGGTCGGCCAAGGTGCGCTCGCGCTGTTCACGGCTCAAGCAGCGCAGCCAGGGAATGGCCGCCCAGTCCCGTTGCTCGACCAGCCGGGCGCGCTCGATCAGGGGCAGGTGCACGCCGCGCTGCAGGGTTTGAGTGAGCTGTTGGACCAAATCAAGCCAAGCTAGGGTAAGTCCGAGGAAAACACCGGCGTAATTGTCGCCTAAATGACAGCAAAGCGTCAAACAGGCGGTTAGCATTCGGAGCTTTGTGACTCAGGAGTCCGCCGGTGTCTTCCACCTTTGTCCAACTTTTGCTCAAACACGCTGCGCAGCGCCCCGATGCGCCGGCCTTGCGGGTAAAGGAATACGGCATTTGGCAGACGACGACGTGGTCGGCTTTGGCTGAGCTTGTCAAGGCACTGGCCGGTGGGCTGGCCGCTGCTGGGCTGCAGCGCGGTCAACACATCGTGGTCATCGGCGACAACCGGCCGCGCCTGTACGCCAGCATGCTGGCTGCACAAGCCCTGGGCGCCATTCCAGTGCCGCTGTACCAAGACGCGGCGGCCACTGAATACACCTTCCCCATCAACAACGCCGAAGTGGCCTATGCCATTGGCGAAAACCAAGAACAGGTGGATAAGCTGCTGGAGCTGCGTGAGAGCTGCCCGCAGTTGTCGCACATTTGGTTCGACGACGAGCGCGGCCTGCGCAACTACCAAGAGCCGGGCTTGACTTCGCTCGACCAGCTGATCGAGGCGGGCAAGGCTTACCACGCGCAGCACCCTGGTACCTATGAGGCCACGGTCCGCAGTGGCCAAGTCAGCGAAGTGGCAGCCATGTTCTTCACATCAGGCACCACCGGAAACCCCAAGGGTGTGGTGCACACACACCACACGCTACTGGACCGCGCGCGCGCCGGTGCAGACTTCGACCGCCTGCTCGCCAACGAAGAGGTGCTGGCCTACCTGCCCCCAGCGTGGATTGGCCAGAACATCTTTAGCTATGCGCAGTGGCTGGCCTGCGGCTATGTGGTCAATTGCCCGGAGAGCGCAGCCACCGTCACGATCGATCTCAAGGAAATCGGCCCCACCTACTACTTTGCGCCGCCGCGTATTTTCGAAGGGCTCCTGACGAGCGTGATGATCCGCATGGAAGACGCCAGCGCGATCAAACGCCGCCTGTTCCATTACTTCATGGACGTGGCGCGCCGCGTGGGCCCCGAACTCATGGACGGCAAGTCGGTGGGGGCCGCCGATGCTCTGCTCTACAAACTAGGCGACCTGTGCATCTACGGACCCCTGCGCAACACGCTGGGGCTGTCAAGGGTGCGCGTGGCCTACACGGCTGGCGAAGCCATCGGCCCTGACCTGTTCAACTTTTACCGTGCCATTGGTGTGAACCTTAAGCAGTTGTACGGCTCCACCGAAACCGCAGTTTTCGTGTGCCTGCAGCCCGACCATGAAGTCAAGAGCGATACCGTGGGCGTGCCCATTGCAGGGGTTGAGATCAAGCTCACCGATTCGGGCGAGATCTTGGTGAAGTCACCGGGCCTGCTCAAGGAGTACTACAAGAACCCAGCGGCCACGCAGGAAGTGCTGTCAGCCGACGGCTGGTACCACACGGGTGACGCTGGATTCCTGGACCACTCGGGTCATCTCAAGATCATCGATCGCGCCAAAGACGTGGGGCGCCTGATGGGGGGGCTGCACGACGGGGCCATATTTGCTCCGAAGTATGTGGAAAATAAGCTCAAGTTCTTCCCCTTCATCAAGGAAGCGGTAGCCTTTGGTGATCGGCGCGAGAAGGTGTGCGCCTTTATCAACATCGATTTCGAGGCGGCGGGTAACTGGGCCGAAAAGCGTAACCTGCCTTATGCCGGCTACACCGATCTGGCGGCCAAGCCTGAAACACAAGACCTCATCCGCCAATGCGTGGAAAAGGTCAATGCTGACCTGGCCCAAGACGACAAGTTGGCGGGCAGCCAAATCAGCCGATTCCTCATCCTGCACAAGGAACTCGATGCAGACGACGGCGAGATGACTCGCACCCGCAAGGTCAAGCGCGGTTATATCAACACCAAGTACCAGGTCTTGGTGGATGCCCTGTACAGCGACAAGTCTGAGCAGTTCATCCAAACGCAGGTGAAGTTTGAAGACGGTCGCACCGGTCAGGTTTCGGCCACGCTGAAGATCTCGGATGTGAAGACCTTCCCCTCGGTGCAGAAGGCGGCATAACCATGTCGGAAAAACGCATTGGCGACGTGATTCTGGACGTCCACAACATCTCGCTGAGTTTCGGGGGCGTCAAAGCCCTGGCCGACATCAGCTTCGACGTGCGTGAACATGAGGTCCGCGCCATCATTGGCCCCAATGGTGCGGGAAAGAGCTCGATGCTCAATTGCATCAACGGCGTGTACACCCCTCAGCAGGGCACGATCACCTTTCGCGGCCAAACCTTTGATCACATGAACTCGCGTCAGGTGGCCGAGATGGGGGTGGCGCGCACCTTTCAGAATCTGGCGCTGTTCAAGGGCATGAGCGTTATAGACAACATCATGACCGGACGGAACTTGAAGATGACCACCAACATCTTCCAGCAGGCCATACGGCTGGGCGCTGCAGCGCGAGAGGAGGCCGTGCATCGTGAGTTTGTTGAGCACATCGTTGACTTCCTGGAGATACAGGCTTACCGCAAGACGCCAGTCGGACGCTTGCCCTATGGCCTGCAAAAGCGAGTGGACTTAGGCCGCGCCTTGGCGATGGAGCCGCAAGTGCTTTTGCTCGACGAGCCAATGGCGGGCATGAACGTCGAGGAAAAGCAGGATATGAGCCGCTTCGTGCTCGATGTGAACGACGAATTCGGCACCACCATCGTCTTGATCGAGCACGACATGGGGGTGGTCATGGATATCTCCGACCGCGTGGTCGTGCTCGACTACGGCAAGAAGATCGGCGACGGAACGCCTGACGAGGTACGCCGCAACGAGGATGTGATCAGCGCTTACCTCGGCACCTCTCACTGATGGTCCGCACCAGGAGATCAAGCAATGGGATTTTTCATTGAAGCGACGTTCGGCGGCCTGATGGCCGGCATGCTGTACTCGCTTGTGGCGCTGGGCTTTGTGCTCATTTTTAAGGCATCGGGCGTCTTCAACTTCGCACAAGGCGCCATGGTGCTTTTTGCTGCGCTGGCGATGGCGCGCTTCGCAGACTGGTTGCCTCAACTCAGCGGCATCGACAACAAGTTCTTGGTCAATCTCCTGGCCTTTGTTGGCGCCGTAGCGGTCATGGTTCTGGTGGCCTGGCTGGTCGAACGCCTCGTGCTGGGCAAGCTGGTGAACCAAGAAGGTGTCGCCCTGCTGATGGCCACGCTAGGTGTCACCTACTTCCTCGACGGCTTCGGGCAAACCGTCTTCGGCTCAGACATATACAAAATTGACGTGGGCATGCCCAAGGACCCTATGTTCCTGCTGGACGATATTTTCCAAGGTGGGATTCTCGTCAACCAAGAAGATCTGGTGGCTGCACTGCTGGCCGCAGCCCTGGTTGCCTCGTTGACCGCGTTTTTCCAGTACACCAGCACGGGGCGTGCACTTCGCGCTGTGGCCGATGATCACCAAGCCGCGCAGTCCATCGGTATCCCGCTGGACCGCATTTGGGTGATCGTGTGGTCGGTTGCCGGCTTTGTGGCCCTGGTGGCGGGCATCATTTGGGGCTCCAAGCTGGGCGTGCAGTTTTCGCTGTCCTTGGTGGCGCTCAAGGCCCTGCCCGTGGTGATTCTGGGCGGGCTCACCTCAGTGCCCGGGGCTATCGTCGGCGGGCTGATCATCGGGGTGGGTGAGAAACTCTCCGAGGTCTACCTCGGGCCCTTCTTGGGCGGCGGAATCGAGATCTGGTTTGCCTATGTTCTGGCGCTGTTCTTCCTGCTCATGCGTCCGCAGGGTTTGTTCGGCGAGAAGATCATCGATCGAGTTTAAAGACCATGCTCTACCGCGAAAACGGTCAGTTCAAGACTAGCTACGCTGCCGACCAGCAGATCTTTCCGATCATGCAGGACCGGGTGCTTATCGCGGCGCTCATCGCTGCGGCGTTCATCGCGGTGCCGTATCTGGCCAGCGAATACCTGTTTCGCGCCATCCTCATTCCCTTCCTGATCCTGTCACTGGCCGCACTGGGGCTTAACATCCTAGTGGGTTACTGTGGGCAGATTTCGCTCGGCACGGGTGGCTTTATGGCCGTGGGGGCCTATGGGGCCTACAACTTCCTCATGCGCATCGAGGGCATGCCCCCCGTGTTGGCCATTTTGCTGGGCGGGGTGTGTGCCACCGTGGTCGGTGTGTTCTTTGGCATCCCGTCATTGCGTATCAAGGGCCTGTATTTGGCAGTAGCCACCTTGGCTGCACAGTTTTTCTGTGATTGGGCCTTTCTGCGCATCAAGTGGTTCACCATGAATACGGCATCTGGCTCGGTCAACGTGTCCAATCTGTCCTTGCTGGGATGGTCAATTGACACCCCTGCTGACAAGTACCTCTTCTGCTTGGGGTTCGTGGTCGTTTTCGCGCTGATTGCCAAAAACCTCGTGCGCAGCCATATAGGCCGCGAGTGGATGGCCATACGCGATATGGACGTTGCAGCCTCAGTGATCGGCATCCGGCCGGTTTACGCCAAGCTCACGGCGTTTGCGGTCAGCTCCTTCTTTGTTGGCGTTGCCGGCGCCTTGTGGGGCTTTGTGTATTTGGGTGCCTGGGAGCCCGCCGCATTCTCCATAGACCGCTCGTTTCAGTTATTGTTCATGGTGATCATCGGCGGCCTTGGCTCAATCATGGGCAGCTTCTTTGGAGCGGCCTTTATTGTGGTGCTGCCCATTGCGCTGGATCTGCTGGGTGTGCGCTTGGGCTTTGACGTCGCGCTGGCCGCTCACCTGACCTTCATGATCTACGGCACCTTGATCATCTTCTTTCTCATTGTTGAGCCGCACGGCTTGGCCCGGCTCTGGTCGGTCGCCAAGGAAAAACTGCGCCTTTGGCCCTTCCCGCATTGATAGGTTTATGCCGCTCAAGCCCTTCGACTCTGACAGCCTGAACAGTCCAATTGAACCCGCTATGCCGCTGAACATCTAAGGACGAGCCGCCATGACGATGGAGTCCTGGTCAACCCAATTGAGTCCGCCTCCTGAAGGCGAGTCAATGCTGCACGGACGCGTGCGTTTTTAAACCTCTGGAGTTAAGCAACATGAAATTCAGATCACTCGCCGCCGCTGCGGCCGTAGCCACGGCCGGCTTGGGAGCAGTTGCCACGATGCCCGTGGCCCACGCCCAGGCCAAAGAGCAGTTTTTCCCCGTGCTCGTGTACCGCACGGGCGCGTACGCACCTAACGGCACGCCGTTCGCCAATGGCTATGTCGACTACCTGAAGTACCTCAATGCCAAGGGCGGCATCAACGGGGTAAAGGTCAGCTGGGAAGAGTGCGAAACCGGCTACGCCACCGACAAAGGCGTGGAGTGCTATGAGCGCCTGAAGGGCAAGGGCGCCACGGTGTTTCATCCGCTATCCACTGGCATTACATTTGCCCTCACCGAAAAGGTCCCGGTTGACAAGATTCCGCTGATCACCGCCGGCTACGGCCGTAGTGAATCCACCGACGGCATGGTCTTCAAGTGGAACTTTCCGCTGACCGGCACCTACTGGGATGCCGCTGACATCCTGGTGCAACACATTGCGATCAAAGAGGGCGGCGCTGACAAGCTCAAGGGAAAGAAGATCACGCTGGTCTATCACGACAGCCCCTACGGCAAGGAGCCCATTCCGCAGCTGACCGAGCGCAGCAAGATGCATGGCTTTGAGCTCGAGTTGCTGCCCGTCACGCATCCGGGGGTGGAACAAAGAGCCACCTGGCTCAGGATTCGTCAGTCACGCCCGGACTACCTTTTCCTTTGGGGCTGGGGTGTGATGAACTCCACCTCCTTGAAAGAGGCCGTGGCCATCGGCTATCCGCGCGAAAAGATGTATGGTGTGTGGTGGGCCGGCGCAGAGCCTGATGTCAAGGACGTGGGAGACGGTGCCCGCGGCTACAACGCGCTAGCACTGCAGCACGGCGCCGAGCCCAACGCCAAGATCACCCAAGAGATTCTCAAGGAAGTGCATGGTAAGGGTCAGGGTACTGGCCCCAGGGACGAAGTGGGCCAGGTGCTGTACGTGCGCGGTCTGGTTGCCGCCATGCTGTCCACTGAGGGTGTCAGGCGAGCCCAGGAGCGTTTCGGCAAGGGCAAGCATATGACCGGCGAGCAGACACGATGGGGGTTAGAGAACCTGGCCTTGGACCAGAAAAAGCTTGACGCGCTAGGCTTTTCCGGTGTGATGCGCCCGATCTCCACGTCCTGCCAAGACCACCGTGGTGCAGCCGTGGCCCGCGTCCACACCTGGGACGGAAAGAAGTGGAACTTCACCTCGGATTGGTATGAAGCCGATCAGTCGATCATCAAACCGATGATCAGGGCTGCGGCCGACAAGTACGCCGCCGAGAAGAAGATCGCTCGCCGCGACCCGAGCGACTGCCAGTCGTAAGAAACGCAGTCACGCGCACGGCTTTGGCCCTGCGCGTGACCCCAGGTTGCTGTTCAAAGCGCCGTGCTGAACCTTTGTGCACGGTGCTTCCAAGAGCGGCCGAAGGACCCCTCATGAGCACCCCTTCCTTTCTCAACGTTAGCGGCATCGAGGTCATCTACAACCACGTGATCCTTGTGCTCAAAGGTGTATCCCTGCAGGTTCCCGAAGGCTCGGTCGTAGCCCTTCTGGGCGGCAACGGTGCTGGCAAAACCACCACTCTGCGCGCGGTGAGCAACCTGTTGGCCGGCGAGCGTGGCGAAGTCACCAAAGGCTTTATTGAGTTGCGCGGAGAACGCATTGAAAAGCTTTCGACGGCAGCCATGGTCGACCGCGGCGTGATTCAGGTAATGGAAGGCCGTCACTGTTTCGCACATTTAACGATTGAAGAGAACCTGATGACTGGCGCCTACACCCGTAAAGACGGCAAGGCCGCAGTTAATCAAACTCTGGAGAAGGTCTACAACTACTTTCCGCGCCTGAAGATCCGGCGTGGGTCACAGGCCGCCTACACCTCTGGCGGCGAGCAGCAAATGTGCGCCATTGGCCGCGCACTGATGGCCAACCCCAAGATGGTCTTGTTGGACGAGCCGTCCATGGGCTTGGCGCCCCAGATCGTGGAAGAGGTATTCGAAATCGTTAAGGACCTCAACAGCAAGGAAAGCGTGACCTTCCTGCTAGCCGAGCAGAACACCAACATGGCCCTGCGCTACTCGGACTATGGCTACATCTTGGAGAACGGCCGCATTGTGATGGACGGGGCTGCCAAGGATTTGCGTGAAAACGAAGATGTCAAAGAGTTCTACCTGGGCATGGGCGGCGGCGACCGCAAAAGCTTCAAGGACGTAAAGAGCTACAAGCGCCGCAAGCGCTGGTTGGCCTAAGGGCTGTGCATGAGCGATCAAACCTGGGACTTTGCAGCCCCAGCCTTCCAGGCTGGAGACGCCTTGGAGCGCCTTCGGCGTGAGCTGCGCGGCCTGGGCCTGCAAGAACGCCAGGGGCGCTGGGAACGACGCGGCGTGCTTATCGCGCAGCTGACGTTGCAGCCTGGTGAGATCGAAGCGCGGCGGGTGAAGAAACCATCGCGTAGCACCCCGGAGTGGGCCGTGTGCAGCCTGAAATCGTCCGCCGATGTGCGTGACTTCACCGGTGATCTCAAGAAACGGCTCGCCCAGTGGAGCGAAGAGCATGACTGAGCCTAGCGGCCCACCCAAAAGCCTTGAATGGCGCTCCAGCGCCGAACGCGAGGCCGCCCTGTTCAGTGCACTGCCCGGCTTGCTGCGTGCGGCGCAACAACTGCCCGCCCTGGGCGAACGGCTCAGGGGGGTAGACCCTGAATCCACGACCAGCCGTAAAGCCTTGGCTCGCGTGCCTGTCACCCGCAAGGGCGAGCTGCTGCAGCGGCAAATCGCCTCGCGAGCCACCGACCCCTTCGGCGGCTTCTCCGCCATCGGTTGGCGTTCGATGGCCCGCCACGGCGCACACCGTGTGTACCAGTCACCCGGTCCAATCTACGAACCCGAGGGCGCGGCACCTGACTACTGGCGCTCCGCGCGCGCCCTGCGCGCAGCCGGCTTGCGTGCGGGTGACTTGGTGCACAACAGTTTCAGCTACCACCTCACCCCGGGCGCCTGGATCATGGAAGCCGGCGCGCATGCCCTGGGCTGCACCGTTTTCCCGGGTGGCGTGGGCAACACCGAACTGCAACTGCAGGCAATAGCCGAACTGCGGCCAGATGCCTATTGCGGCACGCCCAGTTTCCTTCGTATCTTGATGGAAAAAGCTGCAGAAACCAGCGTGTCGATAGCCTCGATTAAAAAGGCCCTGCTCAGCGGCGAGGCCTTTCCACCGTCGCTTCGCGACTGGCTGAGCGAGCGCGGCATCCAGGGCTACCAGGCCTACGCCACAGCCGACGCGGGCGTGATTGCCTACGAAACCGAGGCACGCCAGGGTCTGGTGGTCGATGAAGGGATCCTGCTGGAAATTGTGCGTCCCGGCACCGATGACCCTGTCCCCGAGGGTGAAGTAGGTGAGGTTGTGGTCAGCGTTTTCAACCTCGACTACCCGCTGGTGCGCTTCGGTACGGGCGACCTGTCGGCCTTGTTACCGGGACCCTGCCCCACCGGACGCACCAACCTTCGAATCAAGGGTTGGATGGGCCGCGCCGACCAAACTACCAAGGTGCGCGGCATGTTCGTGCATGCCAGCCAAGTGGGCGACATCGTCAAACGACACGCCGGTGTGCAGCGTGCACGCTTGGTGGTCGAAGGTGAAATGGCCAATGACCGCATGATTGTGCGGGTCGAGCATTCCGGCCCTGCCGACGGCCTGGAGCAGGCCCTGGCCGCCACCATCAAGGACATCACCAAGCTGAGGGCTGACCAGGTCCAGGTGGTGGCGCCGGGCAGCCTCCCCAACGATGGCAAGGTCATAGAAGACGCGCGAAAGTACACTTGAGCAAGTTGACACTTGATTTCCGCCGAGCCGAAGCTCGCTTGTATCCCTGGGATGGCATTTTCGTTTTTGCATCACTTCAACGAGGATTATCATGAAGCGTTTGTTGAGTCTTGTAGCTGCCCTTAGCCTGTCGGTGGGCCTGGCCTCCAATGCACTGGCTGCCTACCCTGATAAGCCAATCACCATCGTGGTGCCTTTCGCTGCCGGCGGGCCCACCGACAAGGTGGCTCGTGACCTGGGTGAGGTGCTGCGCAAAAGCCTGAACAACCAAAGCGTGGTCATCGAAAATGTTGGCGGTGCCGGTGGCACCTTGGGCGCTGCCAAGGTGGCCAAGGCTGCCCCCGATGGCTACACCTTGCTGCTGCACCACATCGGCATGGCCACCGCGCCGGCGCTCTATCGCAACTTGCCGTACAACGTGATGAGCGACTTCGAGTTTCTGGGCATGGTCAATGAAGTGCCCATGACCCTGGTGGGCCGCACCACGCTGCCGGCCAACAACTTTGCCGAATTGCGCAAGTGGATCGACGCCAACAGGGGCAAGATCAACCTTGCCAACGCAGGCCTGGGTGCCGCCTCACACCTGTGCGGCCTGCTGTTTCAGCAGAGTTTGGCGGTGGCCATGACCACGGTGCCCTACAAGGGAACCGGCCCGGCCATGACCGACCTGATCGGCGGCCAGGTCGACCTGATGTGCGACCAGACCACCAACACCACAGCGCAGATCGAAGGCGGCAAGATCAAGGCCTTCGCCGTGTCCACCAACAAGCCCCTGAGCACCCCGGCGCTGGCCAAACTGCCCACGCTGGACTCACTAGGCTTCAGGGGCTTCAACGTGAGTATTTGGCACGGCCTGTATGCCCCCAAGGGCACCCCCAAGCCGGTGCTTGACCAGGTCAATGCCGCCCTGCGCACCGCGCTGAAGGACGCTGAGTTCATCAAGCGCCAGCAAGATTTGGGTGCGGTGGTGGTGACCGACGAGCGCCTGGCGCCCGCTGAACACCGCAAGTTCGTGGACGCGGAAACCAACAAGTGGGGCCCGGTCATCAGGGCCGCAGGCCAGTACGCCGACTGACGGTGTCGGCTGAGTCATTCGGCTGACCCAGCCGGTCAGCTGCCGTTCACAACGGGGCTTGCGGGCCCTGTTTTGTTTGGGCGGCCTTGGATCAAATCCTACGGGTCGTTGAAATGAGCCTCCACGTCCATCGGCAGCAGCTGGATGGAGGCGCGAAGCCCAGGTACGGCGCTCATCAACGCTTGTTCCACCGAGGTGCGCAGCGCCGCTGCCCGGCCCAAGGTCCAGCCCGCAGGCATGTGCATGTGCAGGTCCACAAACCGGCGCTGACCGGCCTGGCGTGTCACCACATGGTCAAAGCGGATGGCCTGGTGGGCAAACAGCGCCAATGTACGGTCGATTTCTTCGCGCAGCGGCGGCTCCAAGGCCCGGTCCATCAGCCCGTCAGCTGAACGCCTGACCAGGTGCAGGGCTTCGCGCAGGATGTTCAGAGCCACCGCAATGGCCACCACCGGGTCGAGCCAGGCCCATCCGGTGTAGGCCACCAGCACCAGGGCCGCCACCACGCCTATCGATGTCCACACATCGGTGTACAGGTGCCGCGCGTCGGCCTCCAATGCTATCGAGCCATGCTCGCGCGCCTTCTTTAGCATCGCCCAGGCCAACAGCCCATTGAGAGCTGAACTCAACACTGACAGCGCCAAGCCCAATCCCAAGGCCTGCATCGGCTGGGGATACAGCAGGCGGTGCACCGCAGCGCCGATGATGGCCAGTGCCGCCACCAAGATCAAGACCCCCTCGAACCCGCTGGAGAAGTATTCAGCCTTGTGGTGGCCAAAGGGGTGGTCTTCGTCAGCGGGCTGCTGCGCCACCGTCACCATGGCCAGAGCAAACATGGCACCCGCCAGGTTGACCAGGGACTCCATCGCATCGGACAACAGGCTCACCGAATCGGTTAGCCACCAGGCGCCGGTCTTCAAGGCAACGGTCAGCAAAGCCACCGCCACCGACAGCTTGAGGTAGGCGCTGACCGACAGGCTCTTCATCGCACGCTCCGTTCCAACTTCTCACGCCGTAGGCGTAGGCCATGGAACAGGCCCCATAGCCCGCGCCCGGTTCAGCTCAGCTTCACCCGAGCAAACTTGCGCTTACCAACCTGAACCACGAAGGTACCGGCGGGCAGCTTCAAGGCTTTGTCACTGATCACGCTGCCGTCCACCCGCACACCCGCACCCTCAATCAAACGGTTGGCCTCACTCGAAGACGGCGCCAAGCCAGCGGCCTTGAGCAGAGCGGCAATGCCCATAGGCACACCCGACAGCGCCACCTCGGGAATATCCTGCGGAACACCGCCACGGGCCCGGTTGACAAAGTCCTGCTCGGCCGCATGGGCAGCCGCACGGCCGTGGAAGCGCTCAGTGATCTCGCGGGCCAGCAAAACCTTGGCCTCCTTGGGATTGCGCCCGGCTTGCACCTCGGCCTTCAGGGCTTGGATTTCCGATTCGGCCTTCAACGACAGCAGGGTGAACCAGCGCCACATCAGCTCGTCAGAAATCGACAGCACCTTGGCGAACATCGTATTGGCCGGCTCGGTGATGCCGATGTAGTTGTTCTTGCTCTTGGACATCTTGTCCACGCCGTCCAGCCCTTCGAGCAAGGGCATGGTCAAGATGCACTGCGGTTCCTGGCCAAACTCTTCTTGAAGGTGGCGGCCCATGAGGAGGTTGAACTTCTGGTCGGTGCCGCCTAACTCCAGGTCGCTCTTGAGGGCTACCGAGTCATAGCCCTGCATGAGGGGATACAGGAACTCGTGGACGCTGATCGCGGTGCCCGCCTTGTAGCGCTTGGTGAAGTCGTCGCGCTCCATCATCCGCGCCACTGTGTAGCGCGAAGCCAGGCCGATGATGCCGCGCGCACCCAGCGGGTCGCTCCACTCGCTGTTCCAGCGCACTTCGGCGTCGTCAAGCTTGATCACCAAGCCGACCTGCTCGAAATAAGTCTTGGCATTGCTTTCGATTTGTTCGCGCGTGAGCGCCGGTCGGGTGCTGTTGCGGCCCGAGGGGTCGCCAATCATGGTGGTGAAGTCACCAATCAGGGGGATGACACGGTGCCCCAGGTCCTGCAACTGACGCATCTTGTTGAGCACCACCGTGTGGCCCAGGTGCAGGTCCGGGGCGGTTGGGTCCATGCCGAACTTGATGCGCAGGGGCGTGCGCGTGGATTCGCTGCGCTGCAGTTTGCGCACCCAGTCCGCACGGGGCAAGAGTTCCTCACAGCCCCGCAGCGTCACTGCCAAGGCCGCCCGCACCGCAGCCGAACCCTCATCCTCCGCTTGTGAGTGAGTACTTGCTTTGTCAGAAATCGCGGCTTGCCCAGGGTGTTTCATGGATGCAAAAAAGGATTGATTTTTCACATCTGCCGATACACTTCAGACGTTCTGACAGAGCCTGCAGCCTGTCTCAGATGCGAGCCGGATTCTACCGACCGCCTGGGCCAAGCTCGAGCCCGCTCCGGCGTTGGGCCACCATCGGGTTCTGTTTACCGGTCACTGCTGAGGCCGACTTCCCAGTCGGCTGAGGCGAAATGTTTGTCCTTTTTTCCATGCAGCACCACGCGCTCGTCACCGCCGTTCACGTCTGGGCCCAGACGCACCGCCGCCGGCTGATGTGGGGCCTTGGGCTGGGCATGACGGGCTTGGCAGCAACCGCCTTCGGTTTGGCTCCCTTGGCGCCCAATGCAGCCGACCTGCCTCAGCAAACCATCACCCAGGTGCTGCATCCGGCATCCAACGTGGTTGAGCAGTTGGAAGCCTTGGCCGACCTGCCGCTGGAGCTATACCGCTCCGACACGACGCGCAAGCAAGACACCGCCGAGTCGCTGCTAAGCCGTCTGGGGGTCAACGACCCCGATGCGGCAGCCTACATCCGGCAAGACCGCCAGGCCCGCATGCTCCTCGAGGGCCGTCCACAGAAGATGGTCAGAGCCAAGGCCGATGCTGCCGGCCGGCTCATTGAACTGGTGGCGCGCTTCCCGGCAGAGCAGCGGAACCTGTCGGAAAGCCACTTCAACCGCCTGACGCTCAACCGTGTGGACGGAGCTTGGGTCACCGACCTGGAAACCGTGGAACTGCAATCGCGCGTCCAGTTCGGCAGCGGCACTATCCGCTCTTCGCTGTTCGCCGCCACCGATGAAGCGCAAATGCCCGACGCGATTGCCTCGCAGATGGCTGAAATCTTCTCGGGCGATATCGACTTCCACCGCGAACTCAAGCGCGGTGATTCCTTCAGCGTGGTGTACGAAAGCCTTACGGCCGACGGCGAACCAATCAATTGGAACCAGGCCGCCGGCCGGGTGCTGGCCGCCGAGTTTGTCAACAACGGCCGTGTGCACCAGGCGGTGTGGTTCAAGGACGCCCAACGCGGCAGTTACTACGACTTTAGCGGCAAGAGCAAACGCCGAGCCTTCCTGGCCAGCCCAATGGAGTTTTCACGCATCACCTCGGGCTTTGCGATGCGCTTTCACCCGATCTTCCAACGTACGATGGCCCATACCGGTGTGGACTATGGCGCGCCTGTGGGTACGCCGGTGCGAACCGTGGCCGAGGGCAAAGTTGAATTTGCCGGCTGGCAAGGTGGCTATGGCAACACCGTAGTGGTGCGCCACGGCGGCGACAAGACCACCTTGTACGCCCACCTCAGCCGCATTGACGTGCGCCGTGGAGAACGTGTTCAGCAGGGCCAGCGCATTGGCGCGGTGGGGGCTACAGGCACCGCCACCGGGCCGCATCTGCACTACGAATTCCGAGTCAACGGGCGCCATGTCGACCCGCTCAAGGCCGCGCGCATGGCCGCGCCAGTTCCGCTGGCCGAGCAGTCGCGTGGTGCCTTCACAGCGCAGGCTGAGCTGCTGCGCACCAAGCTGGAGGTCGCAGCCACCATTGCTGGCGACTCGAGCCGCGGCGACTGACACACGCCGGGCAGCACACGGTGCCCCTTTCACTCGCCCCCGAATCCCAAGCCCTGACCATCGGTCTGATGTCTGGCACCTCGCTGGACGGCTTGGACGGTGTGCTGCTGCGCTGGCGGGCCGGCGACCACCGGTTTGACACCCTTTCACGCGCCCGGGGAGACTTTGACCCTGTGCTGCGAGCGGAACTGCTGTCCCTGAACACCTCGGGGCCCGACGAGTTGCACCGCGCGGCTCTGGCTGCCAACCGCATGAGTGTGGATGCGGCCGATGTGGTCCAGCGCTTGCTGCAACAAGCCGGCGTGCAGGCCCAGGACGTGGCTGCCATAGGCCTGCACGGCCAGACGGTTCGGCACCGACCGGGCGAATTCGACGGCCGGGGCTACACCCTGCAGTTGCACAACGCCAGCCTCTTGGCGGAGCTCAGCAGCATCGACGTAGTCTGTGATTTTCGAAGCCGCGATGTGGCCGCTGGGGGCCAGGGTGCGCCACTGGTACCGGCCTTTCATGCGGATGTGTTCCAAGAGGCCGAACGCGATGTGGCGGTGCTCAACCTGGGCGGCATTGCCAACCTGACCCTCTTGCCTGCAAACGGGGACGTCGGGGGTTTTGATTGCGGGCCAGCCAATGTGCTGATGGACCTGTGGGCGCATCAGCACCTGGGACGGGCCTATGACGATCAGGGCCACTGGGCGGCCACCGGCCGGGTGCAGTCCGCCCTGCTGCAGCATTGGCAGGGCGAAGCCTTTTTTTCAAAACCTCCCCCCAAGAGCACCGGACGTGACCTGTTCAACGCTGCCTGGCTGCAAGCGGTTGATTTGTCAGCCTACCAGCCGCAGGATGTGCAGGCAACCTTGTGCGAGCTCAGCGCCTGGTGCGTGGACGATCATATGGCGCGCGAACTGCCCTCCGCAGCACACCTTTGGGTGTGCGGGGGCGGTACGTTCAATGGTGCCGTGATGCAGCGCTTGGAACACCGTTTGCGCCTGCGCCTGGGAACCACGGCCACCGTGTCTTCAACACAGGCTGCCGGAATGGGCCCTTTGGATGTTGAGGCAGCCGCGTTTGCCTGGCTGGCCCGGCGCTTCTTGCAAGGCCAGGTGGGCAATGTGGTGCGGGTCACCGGGGCACGTGGACCCCGGGTGCTGGGAGCCCTGTACCCCAGCCGTCGCTAAGCCCCTTACGGTGGGCCCGGTGGGCCCGGTGGGCCGCTCGGGAAAGCCAGCCTCGGTGTACCGTACCTGCCTCAGACCGAGAACGACGAGCCGCAACCGCAGGTGGTGGTGGCATTCGGGTTCTTGATCACGAACTGCGCGCCCTGCAGGTCTTCTTTATAGTCGATCTCAGCACCCATCAGGTACTGCAAGCTCATGGCGTCGATCAACAGGGTGACGCCGTTCTTTTGCATCTGCGTGTCATCTTCATTGACGGCTTCGTCAAAGGTGAACCCGTACTGGAAACCCGAGCAGCCGCCGCCTTGCACGAACACGCGCAGCTTGAGTTCGGGATTACCTTCTTCGGCCACCAAGTCGGCCACTTTGGCCGCAGCGCTGTCAGTGAAGACCAGCGGAGCGGGCATGCCGTCGGTGGTGAGGTTGACTTGATCAGCAACAGCGTTCATGGCTAATTCCTCCAAGGTCGTTGGATTATGGCGCTGGGCGGCCCAGTACGTGCAAGGCCTGCTCGTCAAAGGGTGTTTGGGCGCCGCGCCCCGCAAATAAGCTCACCGCGCGCGAACCGCACACGGAGATTGTTCGGCAAGCGCCTGACCCGAGGGCCGCAGGCGCCTGTTCAGGCCGATCAGCGCTTGCTGAACTGCTTGCGGCGGCGAGCGCCGTGCAGACCGACCTTCTTGCGCTCCACCTCGCGGGCGTCACGGGTGACGAAGCCGGCACGGCTGAGTTCCGGCTTGAGAGCTGCATCGTAGTCGATCAGCGCGCGGGTCACGCCATGGCGCACCGCGCCTGCTTGGCCCGATTCACCGCCACCGTGCACATTGACCTTGATGTCAAAGGCTTCGGCGTTGTTGGTCTGCATCAGGGGCTGCTTGACGATCATGATGGACGTCTGGCGGCCGAAGTACTGCTCAACGGGCTTGCCGTTGACGGTGATCTGGCCAGTGCCCTTCTTGATGAAGACACGGGCCACCGAGCTCTTGCGGCGGCCGGTACCGTAGTTCCAATTTCCGATCATGGCCGTTCCTTAGATCTCAAGCGTCTTGGGTTGCTGGGCGGTATGCGGGTGCGAGGCACCGGCATATACCTTCAGCTTCTTGACCATCGCGTAACCCAGCGGACCCTTGGGCAACATGCCCTTGACGGCCTTGTGCAGCGCGCGGCCAGGGTGCTTGGCTTGCATGTCCTTGAACTTCGTGGCGTAGATGCCGCCGGGAAAGCCCGAGTGGCGGTAGTACACCTTGTCTTCGGCTTTGTTGCCGGTGACACGAAGCTTGTCAGCATTGACGACGACGATGAAATCACCGGTGTCGACGTGAGGCGTGTAAATGGCCTTGTGCTTGCCGCGTAAACGGAGTGCCACTTCGCTGGCAACACGTCCGAGCACCTTGTCGGTGGCGTCAATCACATACCACTCGTGCTTCACTTCGGCCGGCTTGGCGCTGAAGGTCTTCATGAGAGTCTTTTTCTAGGAACGGCAGCTGTTTTTTGGCGGTTGGCTCTGCACAAGCGCCCCACTTCGGTGCCGATTCTGCTGTTCGGCCTCTCAGCGGCGGCCCTCTGTCGGAATGACTGCCAGGTGGACTTGCCACCCCACACGCACCCTTATCGAGACGCAACCATTCCCCGCTGCAAACGGGAAAGTCTTCTAGTATAGCGCAAAGCCCCTTTGGGGCAAAGCCCGAGCGGTCCTAGCCGCCCGGCTTGTCCTGCGGCCATCCTGCGGCCTGACGCGTCGCCGAGCGCGCGTACGATGCGCAATGTCCGAATCAAACGAGTTCCCGCACGTTCCAGGGGTTACTGGCTTTGCCGCCCTGCAACCCCACGATGTGCTCACCGCGCTGGACACGGTCGGCCTGCGCGGTGACGGGCGGCTTTTACAACTCAATTCCTATGAAAACCGGGTGTTCCAGGTGTTCCTGGAATCGGGCGAAGCGGTGGTGGCGAAGTTCTACCGGCCCGGCCGCTGGTCCGATGCTCAGATTCTGGAAGAACACGACTTTGCCTGGGAGTTGCAAGATGAAGAGGTCCCGGTGGTGGCACCCTTGAGCCTGGCCTCAAGCGGACTGACCGAGGCCAAAGGCCCAGCGGCGGTCGCCCTCAGTGGCACTCACCACACCCTGGCCCATTGGAGCCAAGGCGAACAACACTGGCGCTTTGCGGTGTGCCCCCGCAAATTTGGGCGGGCCCCGGAAATCGACGATGCCCAGACCCTGCAGTGGATCGGCCGCTTCGTGGCCCGCTTGCACCAGGTAGGCGCCCGCCGGCCCTTCGCCCAGCGCCGAACCTTGAACGCGGCGACCTGGGGCCGCGCGAACCAGCGCTGGCTGCTGCAGCACAGGGTGGTCAGCCCCGGGGAGCAAGCAGCTTGGCAAGACGCCTCAGACCGCGCGCTGGACGCCGCCGCTCAAGCCTTTGAGACCACCGGCCATGTGATCAGCCTGCGGCTGCACGGCGACGCGCACCTAGGCAATATCCTGTGGCGCGAAGAAGGTCCGCATGTCGTAGACCTGGACGACGCCTGCAATGGGCCGGCGGTGCAAGATCTGTGGATGCTCCTGCCGGGCGACGACGCCGGTAGAGCCCGCAGCCTGCAACTGCTGCTGCAAGGCTATGAAACGGTGCGCGACTTCGACGATGCCGAACTCGCCCTGATCGAGCCGCTGCGCACGCTGCGCATGATCCAGCACAGCGCGTGGATTGCCCAACGGTGGGAAGACCCGGCGTTTCCACGGGCGTTTCCGCACTTCGGGACAGCAGCGTATTGGAGCGAGCAGACCACGCAGTTGCGGGAGCAGGTCAGCGCATAGGCGCTGGGTTCTGGCCTATTGAGGGTGGAAAAACGCGGTGTGGCCCGGGCTGCGGGCCTGCCGGGTGCGGAGCAGCGCTTCAGCGCAACGCCTCTGCGCACCCGGCCCTCAAGCCGTCGGCAACGTGTAATCCTTGAACTGCTCCCGCAGCTTGTTCTTCTGCATCTTGCCCGTGGCGCCGAGCGGAATGGCCTCGACGAACGCCACATCATCAGGCGTCCACCACTTGGCGATCTTGCCCTCGTAGAAGGCGATAAGTTCTTCACGCGTCACCTCGGCCCCGGGCTTCTTCACCACCACCAGCAAGGGCCGCTCATCCCACTTCGGGTGCCGGGCCGCAATGCATGCGGCCATGGCCACGGCCGGGTGGGCCATCGCGATATTTTCCAGGTCGATCGAGCCAATCCACTCCCCACCGCTCTTGATCACATCCTTGGTGCGGTCGGTGATGAGCATATAGCCCTCGGCGTCGATCTTGGCCACATCGCCCGTGGGGAACCAGCCATCACGCAATACATCGCCGCCCTCGCCCTTGAAGTACTGCTGCAAAATCCAAGGCCCACGCACCAACAGGTCACCGCTCTTGTCAGTGCCGAACGGGATCTCCTGGCCTTCTTCGTCCACCACCTTCATGTCCACACCGAAGATGGTGCGGCCCTGTCGGTTCATGATGCTGTAGCGGTCTTCCTGCGACAGCGCCAGGTGCCGCGCCTTGAAGGTCGAGGCCGTACCCAAAGGACTCATTTCAGTCATGCCCCAAGCGTGGATCACGTCCACGCCATACTGCTCTTTGAAGGTGCGAATCATCGCCGGCGGGCAGGCCGATCCACCGATCACCGTGCGGCGCATGGAGCTGAACTGCAGCTGGTTGGCCCCCACGTGCGCCAACAGGGCTTGCCACACCGTGGGCACACCCGCTGACAGCGTGACCTGTTCGCTTTCGAATAATTCGTATAGCGACTTTCCGTCCAAGGCTCCGCCTGGGAACACCATCTTGGCGCCTGTCATGCAGGCCACGTAGGGCAGGCCCCAAGCGTTTACATGGAACATCGGCACCACCGGCAGGATGACGTCGCGCGCTGAACAGTTCAGGGCGTCAGGCAGGGCAGCAGCCAAGGTGTGCAGCACGGTTGATCGGTGGCTGTAGAGCACGCCCTTGGGGTTACCCGTGGTGCCGCTCGTGTAACACAGCGAAGAGGCCGATTGCTCATCGAACACTGGCCAGTTCATCGGCGCATCAGGCTCAGACGTCACCAGATCTTCGTATAGCAACAGGTTGGGGATGGCCTTGGCCGCTTCGGGCAGGTGGGCCCGATCGGTCATCGCCACCCAATGCTTGACTGTCTTGGTGCGTGGGGCAACTGCGGCAATCAACGGCAGGAAGGTCAGGTCGAAGAAGAAGATCTGGTCTTCGGAGTGGTCGGCAATCCACACCACCTGATCGGGGTGCAGGCGCGGGTTGACGGTGTGCAGGACCGAGCCGATGCCCGAGACCGCGAAATACAGCTCCATATGCCGATAGCCGTTCCACGCCAGGGTGGCCACGCGGTCGGACGGCTGGATGCCCAAGGCCTGAAGGGCCCGCGCCATGCGACGCGAGCGCGCTGCGAGGACTTCGTAGGTGCAGCGGTGGATATCGCCTTCGACTCGCCGCGAGACGATCTCCTGATCGGGGTGGTGCCGCTCGGCGTGCACGAGCAGGGAAGAAATCAGCAGGGGCTGTTGTTGCATCAAACCGAACATGGTCGTCTCTCCAGTGAAGCCTTATCCTACGGTCGTACGCCCCCTCTTTGAGCCATGACCCCACCCATGCGAATGGCACCACCCGGCGTCCATTGCGGGTTGAAAGCCAAGGGCTGCGCCATGCGAGGCCACAACATCACCACGGTGGAGCCCAGCAAAAAACGCCCCATTTCAGCACCCCGGGCCAATTCCACCGGCTGGTCTGTGTAGCGCCACTCACGCACCACCCCAGGCCTGGGGGGATTGACCACCCCATGCCAAACAGTGGCCATGCTGCCCACAATCGTGGCGCCTACCAAAACCAAGACAAAGGGGCCGTATTCGGTGTCGAACACACACACCACCCGTTCATTGCGCGCGAACAGGCCCGGCACACCGCGTGCGGTCACCGGGCTGACCGAATAGAGGTCGCCCGGTACGTGAAGCATGCGGGTCAAGCGGCCCGCACAGGGCATGTGTATGCGGTGATAGTCCCTTGGGCTAAGGTACAGCGTGGCAAAAGAGCCGTCTTGAAACTGTGCAGCCAATTTGGCGTCTCCGCCCACCAACGCCCGGGTACTGTAGTGGTGACCCTTGGCCTGAAACAGCTGGTCGCCCGCGATGGGCCCAACCTGGCTGATGGCCCCGTCGACCGGGCACAGCCAGTCGGCGCTAGACATAGGGCGCGCCTCCGGCTTGAGCGCGCGGGTGAAGAAGTCATTGAAGCTGGCGTATGCGGTGACGTCGGGGTTGGCTGCCTCGGACATGTCCACACCGTAGCGGCCCACAAACCAACGGATGACCCCGGTGGTCATAGCCCCACCTTGAGAACGGGCCAAGGCGCCCATCATTTCGGTCAGGGCGCGCTTGGGTATCAGGTGCTGCAGCGCGACGAACAAGCCCTCTGCCATGGCCCGCTGGTTCAACGCCCCGGCACAGGTATGGATCCAGCGCCCCATCGCGGCTCGGTACCCATGGCCCGGAGCGCCATCAAGGCGCCCGCGCCCACAGAGGCCCCGAAGCGCTTGGCCAGCCGCTCTGCCACGTTTTCCCGGGGGCTGTAGTCCACCACATCGGGCGCTTGTACCTTTTCCCGGGCGACAAAATCCACGCTGCCCACCGCATCGGCCAAGCCCAGGCGTACCGCCTCCTCGCCATTCCAGAACAGCCCGGAGAAGGTATCGGGCGTAGCCTTTAGGCGAGCGCCGCGGCCTTCTTTGACCACGCTGATGAACTGCTGGTGAATCTGGTTGATCAGGGCCTGAGTGTGCTCGCGCTCACGGGCGCCCTGTGGGGTGAAGGGGTCCAGCATGCCCTTGTTTTCACCTGCGGTCACCAGCCGTCGCTCCACACCCAGCTTGCCCATGAGGTCCACAAAACCAAATCCCTCCATGAGCACCCCGATAGAGCCCACCAGGCTGGCCTTGTCTACATAAATTTCATCGGCAGCCACCGCGATGTAGTAAGCCCCGGAGGCACAAATCTCTTCCACCACCGCGTACACCTTCTTCTGGTGGAGCGCCTTGAGCCTGCGTATCTCGTCGTTCACCAGGCCCGCCTGAACAGGGGAACCACCTGGGCTGTTGATGCGCAGCACCACCGCTCGGGCATTGGTATTGGAAAAGGCATCGCGCAGCGGCAGCATCAGGGCGTCGGCACTGGCCAGACCCTCAGCCTGGATTTCACCTCGCAAGTCCACCAAGGCGGTGTGCGGGCCTGCAGGTGCGGTACTCAAGCCACGTGTGGGCGTCACTGTCCAAATCAGTGCAACGGCCACCAGCAGCCACGCCAAGCGAAACAGCGAACGCCAACGTCGCTCGGCGCGGCGGTCGCGAACGAGCTCGGTCAGTACGCGCTCCATGGCATCCCCGCTTCGGGCTTCGCCGTTACGCGTGTCGTGGCTCGCGCGCTCAGGTACGGCGTTGGCCGCTGGACCCGGCGCCGCCGGCGATGCGGCCTCAAGCAAGGGATTGGGCGGCTGTGGATTGTTGTTCATGTGAAGCTCAAGGGTTCAAAACCAGCGGAAGGATACCAAGTGACGCGGCCCCCTTCTTCCTTCACCGCCAAGGCCACCAAGGCACCGCGGCCGCAGGGCCCACCAGCGCACTGCCCATTGCGCGGGTCATACGAAGCGCCGTGGATCGAACACAAGATGAAGCTGCGGTCGGCATCCAAAAACTCGCCCGGGTTCCAGTCCATTTCAGCCGGCATGTGGGCGCAGCGGTTCAGGTAGGCCACCACGCGGCCTTTAAAACGCAGGGCAAAGGCGCTGACGCACTCGCCTTGCCACATCAGGTCGAAGGTGTAGGCACGTCCGTGCTCACTCAGGTCTTCGGCGGCGCACAGATCGATGGGGCCCGGGTTCACGCATGCTCCCGCAACCACTGGTGTAACTCAGCGGTGGAATGTGCAACATGGCGGGGCGCATAGGGCTCGAAGGCGGCGTGGTCGTGGGCACCGAAGCTCACGCCTAGGCTGGCCGTGCCGGCGTTTTGGGCCAACTGCAGGTCGTGCGTGGTGTCGCCGATCATCAAGGTGCGCTCGGCACGTACGCCAAACTGGTCGATCAGCTCCATCAGCATGCGCGGGTTCGGCTTCGAGGCGGTTTCATCGGCGGTTCGCGTGCCGTCGAACATGCCCACCAGGTCGGCATGGGCCAAGGCGTCGTCCAGGCCCTGCCGGCCCTTGCCGGTGGCAACGGCCAACCAGTGGTGGCGTGCCTTGAGCTCGCGCAGCATTTCCAGCGTGCCGGCAAACAGGCTGAGCTCGTGTTGGCTGTTGACATAGTGGTGACGGTAGCGTTGGGCCAATTCACCGTAGCGCCCTAGCGGCAGGTCGGGCACGGCATGCTCCAGCGCATCGCGCAGGCCCAGACCAATCACATATGCCGCCTGGGTTTGGGTGGGCACGGTCACCCCCAGATCGAAGCAGGCACTTTGGATGCAGCGCACGATCAGGGCGGTGGAGTCGAACAAGGTGCCGTCCCAGTCGAAGACGATCAGGTCAAATTGCTGGGGTCGGAACCCGGAACTTGGGGGCGAAGCAGCAGGGGTCATGGGCCAGAGGTCAGACGGGACAGCAGTGTCGCGCATTCAGCTGGCAAAGGCGCTTCCAAGCTCAGGCGCTGCCCCGACACCGGATGGTCAAAGGCAAGTTCGCGGGCATGCAAAAACATGCGGCCAAAGCGCAGGGGTCCGCGGGCCCACTGGCGGTTGAGCGCGAAGTCACCGTACTTCGGGTCGCCCACGATCGAGTGGCCGTGGTGGGCCAGGTGCACCCGAATCTGGTGGGTACGGCCAGTTTTAAGGGTCACCTCCACCAGGCTCACCCCAGGACCGGTGCCTTCGGGGCTGGGCCAGGCCTGCTGCACCTTGACCAGGGAAATCGAGCGACGCCCGTGCGGGTGGTCCGCTTGCACCACCCGCACATGGCGCTCACCAGCAACGTCCAGGGTCTTGCGAAGGGCCAAGTCCACCACCTTCTGGCGGGCTGGCCACTGGCCCCACACCAGCGCCGCGTACACCTTATGCACGCCGGCCTGGCCGGCGCTGCGCCGGAACTGGTCCTGCAAGTGCACCAGGGCACTGCGCTTTTTAGCCAGCAGCAGCACGCCCGAGGTCTCTTTGTCCAGCCGGTGCACCAGTTCCAGGAACCGCGTGCCAGGCCTGGCCTGGCGCAGCTGCTCGATCACGCCATGGGCCACGCCAGACCCCCCGTGCACCGCCACGCCGGCAGGCTTGTGGATGGCCAGCACTGCCTCGTCTTCGAACAGCACCGCAAACTCGCGGGCCGGGGCGTGCCCGGCTTGAGCCAGAGCATCAGCCCCGGGTGCAGAAGCTTGCGCCGATTGCGCAGCGCGCACGGCTTGCGCGGTGCGCACCGGGGGAATACGCACCGTGTCCGCAATGGCCAAACGGGTTTCAGCCTGCGCGCGCGCCATGTTCACCCGCACCTGGCCCGATCGAATGATGCGGTACACATGGGTCTTGGGCACGCCTTTGAGGTGGCGCATCAGGAAGTTGTCCAAGCGCTGCCCCTCCCCAGCCTCGTCGACCACCACCTGGCACACGGCCGCTTGGCCTATACTCCGCACTGTCACGTCCGCGTACCGATGGTTATAAGTGGGTGCAAGGGTGAAAAGCAAGTGCTTGATTTTCCGGGATTTTAACCGGGCACCCCCACGCAAGACGCGACAAAGGGACGCAAGTCCACAAGGGTGATGCAACGCCGGATGGCGCTGCGCGGGCCGTCTTCCCAAGTGAGCCGGCGGCGCAAAACCACCAGCGGAAGAGCCACCACAGAAGAACCCTGCGCGGGTGCGGCGCCGATGCCATCGGCTCCACTTCTGCGCAACCGACCAAGGTTTTCGGTTGTCCGCCTGTCATCGTTTACAAACGAACAGGCGGGCACCCTGCCCCAAGAGCCTGATGACCACACCGCTGCTCCTGCGGTTCCCCGCCACCCCTGCAACGCGCCGCCGGCCGTTGAACCTGCCTGATGCGGCTTCGACGATCGGGTCTGCTGCGCTTGGCTATTGGGGTGCACGCGGTGGAATCCCAGCTGAACCGGCAGAACGGGCCATCGTCCTCCTGGCGCTCGCTGCCCCACTGCCGCTGACGTGTCAGGTCTAGGCCAAACGGCCAAGCCCCAACAGCGCAGCACAGGGCGATTCCTTTCGGGTTTTTCCGTGTCGCTCGTGCATCGAGCGGTCACCGCGCGCAGCGGGCAGGTCATGCAGAGCATGCCCCCAAAGCGCATGGCGGCCACCATCGCTGCGGTCGGTTGATCGACCGCCGCGGCGTGTGCAGCGCAAGGTCGGCCCCTGCCAACGGCGGGTTCGGGACCTTGCACTGCGGGAGTGCACATGAAGCGCATGTTGATCAACGCCACGCAGCCCGAAGAGCGGCGCCTGGCTATCGTCGAAGGACAAAAACTCCTCGACTTCGAAACCGAAATTGAGGGGCGCGAGCAGCGCAAGGGCAACATCTACAAGGCCGTGGTCACGCGGGTGGAGCCCTCGCTGGAGGCCTGTTTCGTCGATTACGGCGAAGACCGCCACGGCTTCTTGCCCTTTAAGGAAATCGCCAAGGAATACTTCAAACAGGGCGTTTCAGTACGCGACGCCAAGATCCAAGACGTCATTGCCAACGGCGCCGAACTCTTGGTGCAGGTGGAAAAGGAGGAGCGCGGGAATAAGGGCGCGGCACTCACCACCTTCATTTCCCTGGCGGGCCGCTACTTGGTGCTCATGCCCAACAACCCCCGGGGCGGTGGCGTTTCGCGCCGCATAGAGGGCGACGACCGGGAAGAGCTCAAGGAGAACATGGATCAGCTCGACTATCCCAAGGGGATGAGCCTGATCGCGCGCACCGCCGGTATCGGCCGCAGCGCCGCCGAACTGCAGTGGGACCTGAACTACATGCTCAAGCTGTGGTCGGCCATTGACGAAGCGGGTAAGGCGGGTAAAGGTGCCTACCTGATCTACCAGGAAAGCTCCCTGGTGATTCGCGCCATCCGCGACTACTTCACCTCGGACATCGGCGAGATCCTGATCGACACCGATGACATCTTCGAGCAGGCCCACCAATTCATGAACCACGTGATGCCCGACCAGGGGCATCGTGTGAAGCGCTACCGGGACGACGCGCCGCTGTTCAGCCGCTTCCAGATTGAAAACCAGATCGAAACGGCCTTCAGCCGTACGGTGAACCTGCTCTCGGGCGGCGCCATCGTGATCGACCACACCGAAGCGTTGGTATCGATCGACGTGAACTCGGCGCGGGCCACACGCGGCGGCGATATTGAAGAGACCGCCACCCGCACCAACCTTGAAGCGGCCGATGAGATCGCAAGACAAATGCGGCTGCGCGACCTGGGTGGCCTGATCGTCGTCGACTTCATCGACATGGAGGAAAGCAAGAACCGCCGTGACGTGGAGCAACGGCTGAAGGACGCGCTGCGCCAAGACCGCGCGCGGGTTCAGTTCTCCACCATCAGCAAGTTCGGCTTGCTGGAAATGTCGCGCCAACGCCTGCGCCCCGCTTTGAGCGAAGGCTCTCACATCACCTGTCCGCGCTGCCAAGGCACGGGTCACATCCGCGACACGGAAAGCTCGGCCCTGCAGATCCTGCGCATGGTGCAGGAAGAGTCAATGAAGGACAACACCGCAGCGGTGCATGTGCAGGTGCCAGTGGAAGTGGTGTCGTTCCTGCTGAATGAGAAGCGCCAGGAGATTTCGCGCATTGAACTCAAGCAGCGCGTCAGCGTGCTTCTGATTCCCAATCCGCATCTCCAAACTCCAAACTACCGGCTGGAGCGCTTGCGCCACGACGACCCGCGCTTGGAATCGTTCCGTGCCTCGTATACGATGATCGAGGAGCCATCGGAAGCGGTGGCGGTGACCCGCCGCCGAGATGCCAACGGTGGGGCCAAGGCCAAGCAAGAGCCGGTGATCAAGGGCGTGATTCGGGATGAGCCCGCCCCCACACCGGTGGCCGCGGCTTCAACCGCCACGTCCGCCCCTTCACAAGCTGCTGGCGCCGCAGCCAAGCGTAAGCCCAGTGCCCCGAGCACGGCCGGCGCGCGCCCTGCACCGGCCTCGAGCGGCTTCTTCGCCTGGGTCAAGCGCCTGTTCGGCGGCGGGAGTCCGGCCGCCACGCCAGCATCGGCCAGCACCGGTGCGGGCAAGGGTGTGGCGTCGGCCGCCGCTGAGAGCGCTGCTGCCAACGGCACTGGGCGGGACCGCCGGGAGGGCCGAGACGGCCGTCGCGGTGGCCGTGGTGACGGCCGCCGGGGTGGACGCGATGGGCGGGATCAGCGCGAAGGCCGGGGCGAAGCCAAAGTCGATGCGCGCACAGACACCGCCGAGGGCGGTAAGGCCAAGGGCGACGGACAGGGGGGTCGGGAGGGCCGCGACCGGCGAGAAAGCCGCGAAGGCGGTCGCGACAACCGCGAGGGGCGCGCCGATAACCGCCGCGACGGCGCAGCCGACAGCCCGCGTGAAGGCGAAGACAACCGCACGGGCGAGCGCCGCGAACGTCGAGACCGCCGAGGTGAGCGCCGCGGTGAAGGCACCGCCGCCGCGGCCGATGAGCAGGCCCTGCAGACCGCGCGCAGCGCAGGCTCAAACCCTGATCTGAGCAGCGAGCTTATGGTTCAGGCCGCGGAGGGCTTGGCACACGACGATCGCGACAGTCGGTACGAGCGCAGCGAAAGCGCTGAAGGGTCCGAGGGCGGCGAAGGCCGTCGCCGCCGCCGCCGCGGGGGCCGTGGCCGTGGCCGCGATGGTGCCGAGGGCGCCGAGGGCGCTGAGGGCGCTGAGGGCGCATACACCAGCCTAGACACCAGCCTGGACTCCCGCTTGGACTCCCGCCTGGGCATGCCATTGGTGGCAGGCCCGGACTCAGGCTCGCCGTATGCGACCGAAACGGCTGCGGTTTCAACCGTCGCGCCACCAAGCGAGGTGTTTGCTGCAGCGGGCACAGCCACAGCACCGGCCGAGGCCACATCCCGTATGGCAACCGCCGCACCGGCGCCCGATTGGGCGAGCAGCCCGGACCCGCATCCAACGGCAGTCGCCTCCAAGGTGGTGCAGCCCTTCGTGCTGCCAATTGACGCCCTGCAAGCCCTGGCCGCAGAGGCCGGACTGCACTGGGTGCACTCAGACGCGCAAAAGGTTCAGGCTGCACAGGATGCCATCGCCCAGGCGCCCAAGCCGGCGCATGTGCCGCGTCAGCCCAAGCCGCGCGTGGTGGTGGACGAAGGCCCATTGGTGTTGGTTGAAACCCGCAAGGACCTCAGCCAGGTGCGTATGCCCTTCGATCAGGCCTGAAGCAAGCCTAGGCCTCGCCTAGGCGCGCACAGGCTGTGAAGCTGGCCCGGTCAAAAACTTCACCAACAGCGTGAGGAGTCCACCGGCCAGCGACAAGGCGCCGGCCGGCACCATGGCTTTGTAGACAGGGCCCTTGTTGCTCTGCTGCAGCCCAAAGCTGAATGCAGGCCCAGGAATCCCACATTCATCTGAACGATCTGGGACCGGGAGAGATTGGGTTTACACATGGGACTTCGATTTTGCTGCGCGGCTTAAGCTCCGCTTATGGGCGCCTGCACCAGTTCATGGCGTCGAGGCAAGTCGGCACCGCGCCGGCCGCAGGTCAGCGCTGCAGCCCTCGCGGCAAAACCGAGCATCTGCTGCAGGCCTTGGGCCTGCAGGCCGGCCAGGCCCCGAGCACTCAGGTGCCCGTGCTCGGCCAGCCACGTCAACACCGCCGCTTGAAAGGTGTCGCCGGCGCCCACAGTGTCGACCACCTGCACCGGCTCGGGAGGCACCTGCGCGGTCACGGTGCCCGCTCGCGCATAGGCGCCTTTCTCGCCTCGGGTGACCACCACCAGCCCCACGCCCGATTGCGCGGCCTGTGCGACCCAGGTCTGCCAAGGCTGGCCAGGGTACAGCAGCTCCAAATCCTCTTCGCTGACCTTCACCAGATGGGCATGCTGCAACATCCACTGCAATTGCTCACGCCACACCTTCACCGAAGGCTGCATATTCAGCCGTACATTGGGGTCGTAGGCAATCAGGCTGCGGCTGCGCTGGCGTTCCACCAACTGGCGCAAGGTGTCCGCGGTTTTACCGACCACCGCCGCATACGAGCCCAGGTGGATGGCGTCCACATCGTCAGGCCAACGGTCCAGGATGGCTGGGCCCAACACCCGGTCGGCACAGCCCTGGCCGTAAAAGGCGTAAGACGGCAGACCCGTCGGGTCCAGGCCCACCAGGCTCAAGGTGGTGGGCTTCGACGTGGCCGGTGCCAGACTGAGGTCTACCCCCTCTTCCTGCAAGGCCTGGGACAGCCGCTGCCCCAAAAATCCAGTTGACAAAGGGGTCACCAGTGCCGCCTGCTGACCCAGGCGCTGCAGGCCCACGGCCACATTGAAAGGTGATCCGCCCAGGCGTGCATCCAGGGTGATCCCCGTGGGGGTATGCGCGGTGGCAAACACATCAAACAACGCTTCGCCGCAGACCGCAAACCTCATCTGAGCACTCAAATCTTGTTAAACCCCAGTGCAGCCCGACAGCGGTACACAATCAAGCAGCCGCCGTCTTCACGGCAGCAACTCCAATGCATGTTGATAAGCCGCCAGGCGCATAAGCTCGTCCCAGGGCAGGGGCGGCTCGTGAGGCAGCATGCTCAGGCGGCGCTTTTCGCTGTCAGGGTCGGGCCGCCAGCGGCCACTGGCTGCCGCGCGGCTCAGGCCTTCGAGCAGCTCGTCCACGGCCTGACCGCCATCCAGGCTTTGGTTGCACAAGAGCACCAAATCACAACCCGCCTCCAGGGCCAGGGCCGCGGCCTGTGCGTAGCACAGGGTGCCACCTTCCAAGTGGCGCGCGCCTTCCATACTGAGGTCGTCGCTGAAGATGACGCCGGTAAAGCCCATTTCTCCGCGCAGAATGTCGCGCAGCCAACGGCTGGAAAAGCCGGCGGGCCGGCGGTCGACCTTGGGATAGATCACGTGCGCGGGCATCACGCTGCTCAGGGTGGCGCTCAGGGCCGCGTATGGGAGGGCGTCATCGGCCAAGATGGCCTTGAGGCTGCGGCCATCAACCGGTACGTCGGTATGACTATCGGCCCTTACAAAGCCGTGCCCCGGGAAATGTTTGCCGCAGTGCTGCATGCCAGCGCGGCGCAGGCCGTGCGCCACCGCTTGGGCCAAGGCGCTCACCACACGCGGGTCGCGGTGGAGGGCCCGGTCGCCAATGACGGTGCTGCCGCCGTGATCAAGGTCGAGCACTGGCGCAAAGGTCAAATCCACCCCGCAGGCCCGCAGTTCGGCACCGAGCACATAGCCGCAGGCCGCCGCCGCGTTGAGGGCGGCCAAGGCGCCGCTGCCCGGCGCACCGCGGGCGTCACGCATCCAACGCTGGCCCAGCGCCCGCATCGGTGGCACGGGGGTGAAGCCGTCGGTCTTGAAGCGCTGCACGCGGCCGCCTTCATGGTCCACGCAAATCAGCACATCGGGCCGAATGGACTTGATTTCAGCGGTGAGTTCAGTGAGCTGGCGCCGGTCTTGCCAATTGCGGCCGAAGAAAATCAGGCCGCCGGTCAGCGGGTGCTTCAGGCGCCGGCGGTCTTCCGCATTCAGGGTGGTGCCGGCGATGTCCAGGACGATGGGGGCATGAGCGCTCATGCGCCCATTGTGCCCACCCGCTGCGGGCTTCGTATCAGGGTCTGCAATCCGCTGAAGGCTTGGCGCGCTGCTCGACGACCACAAAGGCCGAGGCGTAGTCGCGCTCATCGGTGACGCTGATATGCGCCTGCCACCCGCGGGCTTCGAACCAGGTGGCCAGTTCACCGTGCAAACGGATATGGGGCCGTCCGCTGTGGGCCTTGACCGTCTCACAAGCGCGCCAGGTCATGGGCCAGGTCATGCCCAAGCCGATGGCCTTGGAGAAGGCTTCCTTGGCCGCAAAGCGCGTGGCCAGGTAGTGGATACCGCGCAACTCTACCTTGGACAGCCGCTGGCGGAACACCCCGATCTCGTGCGGGCCCAAGACCTTTTCGGCAAATCGCTCGCCGCGCCGCTCCAAGGTGGAGGCAATGCGGCGGATATCGCACAGGTCGGTGCCCACGCCCACGATCATGTTCGGGCCCTTGATGCGCTACCGCCCGATACGCCGCCGCCCCAGGAACCCACGCCGTTGGTCGCCGCGCGAATGGCCTGCAGGAAGGCATGAACCGTGGCCGCATAACCCAGCTCCAAGGCGTCGGCCACGAGCGCGTGGCCTATGCTGACTTCGGCCACGCCGGGCACGGCGCGCAGGAATTCGGTGAGGTTGTCGCGGTTGAGGTCGTGGCCGGCATTCACCCCCAAACCCGCCTGCAAGGCCGCCTGGGCAGCGGCGGCATAAGCTGCCAAGCTCTGCGCCAACGCTGGAGCATCTGACACACCCAAGGACTCTGCATGCGCCCGCGCATAGCCTTCGGTGTAGAGCTCCACCCGGTCGGCCCCCACCTCTCGGGCATGAACCATGGCCTGTGGCCAAGGGTCCATGAACAGGCTCACGCGCACACCCAGGGCATGGCATTCCTCAATCAGGGGGCGCAGGCGCTGGCTGTCAGCCGGTAGGTTCCAACCGTGGTCGCTGGTGAACTGGTCGACCGAGTCGGGTACAAAAGTGGCCTGGTGGGGCCGCACCGTGCGTACCAAGTCCATCAGGTTGTGAAACGGGTTGCCTTCGATGTTGAACTCGGCCTGGGGCCATTGCTTCATCAGCGCGGCGATCTCGCCCACATCGGCAGCGCGGATGTGGCGCTCATCGGGTCGCGGGTGAATGGTAATGCCCTGGCAACCGGCTTCCAGGCAGCACTGGGCCGCCCTTACCACGCTGGGAATGCTCAGGTGGCGCGAATTGCGCAGCAATGCCACTTTGTTCACGTTCACCGACAGGGCGGTGAGCGCCGATCGGTGGTCCACAGCGCTGTCCAGCATCAAGGGGTTCATGGGGTGGCTCCTGTGGTGGACCAAGCGCCCAGGCGGCGCAAAGACTGCATGAGTTCGCGGGTGCGCAAGGGCGTGCCGCCCAGATGATGCGTTAAAGCGCCGCGCAGCAGCTCCCGCAGGGCCGATCGCGGACCCTGGCAGGCTTGGTTTAGAGCCTGCAGTGAGCCCACCATCACAGCCGCCTGCAGGGCAATCCATTGCGCCCCCAAGAGCGACTCATCACTGGCGCCGGCCTGGATCAAGCCCAACTCAGGCCGCCAGGTGTAGGCCCGGTCGGGCTGCAGCACCGCACCACCCAGAGCGTCTTGCGCCAAGTCGGGCAAGAGCCCCAGGTCTTGGAGCAGCAGCAGCTCAAATGCACGCAGCCCGGCCTGCAGGTCTTGCCCCTGGTCCGACAAAGCCTTCAGGGTGTTTTGGTAGTGCCCGAACAAGTCAGACTGCACCGCGCCGCGCGGCAAGAATTTCATCAGCAGTTCATTGAGGTAGTAGGCGCCCAGGAGGGCTGAAGAAGGCAAGACCGCCGAGCCCGCGGCCCATTCGGCCGACCGCAGGGTACGAACCTCGTCCTCGGCGTACGGGCGCTTGGACCGACTGAGCTGCACCGCCACACATTGAAAAGGCAGGAGTACGGCGCGCAGCTGGGAATAGGGCCGCTTGGCCCCCTTGGCCACCGCCACCACCCGGCCCTCTTCGCGGGTGTACAGGTCCAGGATCAGGCTGGACTCGCTCCAGTCGTAAGCGTGCAGCACATAGGCCGGCTGCGAGCGAGCGGCATGGGCGCGTGGCTCACTCATAACCGTAAGACCGAAGGTGCTCCTCGCTGTCGGCCCAGCCTGAGCGCACCTTCACCCACAATTCCAGGAAGACCTTGGCGTCCATCAGGCGCTCCAGGTCTTGGCGGGCCTCGCTGCCGATGCGCTTGAGGCGCTCGCCGCGAGCGCCGATGATCATGCCCTTGAGTGCGTCCCGGTCGACCACGATGCTGGCGCTGATACGGCGCAAGCGCCCTTCTTCCTCGTACTTGTCCAGCACCACGGTACAGCTGTAGGGCAGCTCATCGCCAGTCAGGCGAAACAGCTTTTCACGGACGATTTCGCTGGCCAGGAAGCGCTCGCTGCGGTCGGTGAGCGCGTCTTCCCCATAGAACCAAGGTTGCACCGGCAGGAAGGGCTCAACGATGCCCAAGAGGCGCTGCACGTCAGCCGCGCGGCGCGCCGAAATGGGTACGAATTCAGTAAAGGCGCGCCGTGCCTGCATCTGCTGCAACCACGGCAGCATCGATTCGCGGCGCTGCACCGCGTCAAGCTTGTTGGCCACCAAAATCGCCGGCTTATGCTCGGGCAACAAGGCCAGCACCTTGGCGTCTTCAGAGGTGAACTTACCGGCTTCCACGAGGAACAGCACCGCGTCCACGTCGGACAGCACCGACTGCACGGTGCGGTTGAGGTTGCGGTTGAGCGCGGTGGCATGGCGGGTCTGGAAGCCCGGGGTGTCAACAAACACAAACTGCGCGCCCGTGCCCGGCTGTTCTCCCGTCAGGGTGCGCACGCCGGTGATGCGGTGGCGGGTGGTTTGAGCCTTGCTGGAGGTGATGCTGACCTTTTGGCCCACTAGGGCGTTGAGCAGGGTGCTTTTACCCACATTGGGCCGTCCCACGATGGCCACCAGGCCGCAGCGGGCGGCGCCGTTCCCCGGGGGGGACGCTTGGGGGCCAGGCCCTTCAAAAGGGCTGTGGGAAACAGGTGTGTTCACGGTTGGGCCTTGACTTGATCAAGAAGGCGCCGCGCGGCTTCCTGCTCGGCGATGCGGCGCGAGCGGCCTTCGCCACGCTCGCTCAGCGACAGGGCCTGCACCACGCATTCGACCTCGAAGGTCTGCGCATGGGCCTGGCCGCGGGTGGCGACGATGCGGTAGGCCGGTACCGGCAGGCGCCTGCCCTGCAGCCACTCTTGCAGTTCGGTCTTGGCGTCTTTGGCCCAGCGGTTCAGGTCGGCACTGTCGATGAGGGGGCCAAACAGGCGCTGCACCACCGCGGCGGCGGCTTCATAGCCCGCGTCGATGAAGACCGCGCCGATCAAGGCTTCCAGGGCATCGGCCAAGATCGACGGGCGCTGCGCACCTCCACCCTTGGCCTCACCGTCGGACAGCTGCAGCAGGTCCGGCAGACCCAATTCAAGCGCCAGGCGGTGCAGGCTGTCTTCACGCACCAGGTGGGCCCGTACGCGGGTCAGGTCGCCCTCGGCGCTGTCGCCATAGCGGCTGTAGAGCATGCGAGAAACGGCGGTGCTCAAGACACTGTCGCCCAGGAATTCCAAACGCTCGTTATGGTCAGACCCATGGCTGCGGTGGGTGAGCGCGCGTTGCAGCAAATCCGGCTTCACCCAGCGGTGGCCCAGCCGCTGCTGCAGCTGGTCCAGGGCCGGGTTGCCGGTGGGGCTCACGAGCCGACCCGTGCTGGGCTTCAGTTGAAGCCGCCGATGCGGCTGAGGTTGCCGAAGTTCATCCACACGAAGAAGGCGCGACCCACCAGGTTTTGGTCAGGCACGAAACCCCAATAGCGGCTGTCCTGCGAGTTATCGCGGTTGTCGCCCATCACAAAGTAGTGGCCCACCGGCACGGTGCACTGCACACCTTCAGCGGTGAAGCTGCAGGCATTGCTGTAGGGATGATCGAAGGTGCCCAGCACGAACGGCGGAGCCGCCTTGTCGGTCAACACGCGGTACGGCTTGTCACCCAGCAGCTCTTGCCACTGCTGCGCATAGCGCATGCTGTCTTCGTCGTAGTAGTCAGGCAAGGCGCTGGTGGGTACCGGCTGGCCGTTGATTGACAGGCGCTTGTTCAGGTAGGCCACCGTGTCGCCAGGCAGACCCACCACGCGCTTGATGTAGTCGGCACGTGGGTCCACGGGATAGCGAAATACCGCCACATCGCCACGCTTGACGGCGTTGAGCTCGACCACCTTGGTGTTGAGCACCGGCAGCCGGATCCCGTAGTGGTACTTATTCACCAGGATCAAGTCACCCACGGCCAGCGTAGGGATCATGGAGCCCGATGGAATCTTGAAGGGCTCGAAGAAAAAGGAGCGCAGCAAGAAGATGGCCAGGATCAGCGGGAACAGGCCGGCAGTCCACTCCACCCAAGACGGCGGGGCAAGGGCTGCGGCCTGGGCTTCTTCAAGCCGGTCGTCCACCTGGGCTATGCCCAGTTTTTGAAGCTCGGAGCGGCGGCGCACGGCCTCCTGTTCCAGGGCACGGGCCGCGGCTTCGCGCGCGGGGCGAAAGTACCAACGCTCAGCCAACCAAAAGACCAGGGTGGCCAGGGACATCAGAAACAGCAACAGCGAAAAATTGCCGGCCCATTGGCCCAGCCACCAGCCGCCCAGGTAGAGGGCCAGCACGGCGTACAGCACCGCAGCCAGGGGATTCATCAGGCTGCCCATCATTCGTCCACCTGCAATATGGCCAGGAAAGCCTCCTGCGGAACCTCCACGGTTCCAATCTGTTTCATGCGCTTCTTGCCCGCCTTCTGCTTTTCCAGGAGCTTGCGCTTGCGGGTGATGTCGCCGCCGTAGCACTTGGCCAGCACATTCTTGCGCAGGGCCTTGATGTTCTCACGTGCAATGATGTTGGCACCGATGGCCGCCTGTATCGCCACGTCGTACATCTGGCGCGGAATCTGTTCGCGCATCTTGGCCGCCACCGCGCGGCCGCGGTACTGGCTTTGGCTGCGGTGCACGATCATGGCCAGCGGATCGACTTTTTCGCCGTTGATCAGGATGTCGACCTTCACCACGTCAGCGCCGCGGTACTCCTTGAACTCGTAGTCCATCGAGGCATAGCCCCGCGTGGCGCTCTTGAGCTTATCGAAAAAATCCAGCACGATTTCAGCCAGCGGAAGCTCATAGGTGAGCATCACCTGCTTGCCGTGATAAGCCATGTTCATCTGGATGCCACGCTTGGCGTTGCATAGCGTCATCACCGTGCCCACATAGTCTTGCGGCGTGTACAGGTGCACGGTGACGATGGGCTCGCGGATGTCGGCGATCCGGCCTTGGTCGGGCATCTTGCTGGGGTTTTCCACCTGCAGCACCGTGCCGTCGCCCAGCTCCACCTCGTACACCACGCTGGGCGCGGTGGTCACCAGGTCTTGGCCGAATTCCCGCTCCAGCCGCTCTTGCACGATTTCCATGTGCAGCAGGCCCAGGAAGCCGCAGCGAAAGCCAAAGCCCAGGGCTTGGCTGACCTCAGGCTCGAAGCGCAGAGATGAGTCATTGAGCTTGAGCTTTTCGAGGGCGTCGCGCAGCTGGTCGTATTCGCTGGCCTCGGTGGGGTACAGGCCGGCGAACACCTGGGGCTTGATTTCCTTGAAGCCGGGCAGCGCCTGGCTGGCCGGCCCCAGGTTCTGGGGCAGCTTCTTTTCAAGTGTCAGGGTGTCACCCACTTTGGCGGCGGCCAGTTCCTTGATGCCACAGATCACAAAGCCCACTTCCCCGGCACGCAGCACATCGCGGTTTTCGCTCTTGGGCGTGAACACCCCCAGGTGTTCAATGCCGTAGACAGCGTTGGTGGCCATGAGCCGAACGCGCTCGCCCCTGCCGAGCTGGCCGTCCACCACGCGCACCAGCATCACCACGCCCACATAGTTATCGAACCAGGCGTCGATGATCATGGCCCGCGGCGGCGCATCGGGGTTGCCGCGCGGCGCCGGCATCTTCGTAATCACCTCTTCCAAGATGTCGTCGATTCCCATGCCCGTCTTGGCGCTACAGGGAATCGCATCGGTGGCGTCGATCCCGATCACTTCTTCGATCTCGGCCTTGGCGTTGCCCGGGTCGGCCTGCGGCAGATCCATCTTGTTGAGCACTGGCACCACCTCGACTCCGAGGTCGAGTGCGGTGTAGCAATTGGCCACCGTCTGCGCCTCGACGCCTTGGGATGCGTCGACCACCAGCAATGCACCTTCGCAGGCACTCAGCGATCGGCTGACTTCATACGAGAAGTCCACGTGGCCCGGTGTGTCGATCAAGTTGAGGTTGTAGACCTGTCCGTCACGCGCGGTGTACTGAAGTGCAGCCGTTTGCGCCTTGATGGTGATGCCGCGCTCGCGCTCGATGTCCATCGAGTCAAGTACCTGAGCCTCCATCTCTCGATCAGACAAGCCCCCACAGCGTTGAATGATGCGATCGGCCAGCGTGCTTTTGCCGTGGTCGATGTGGGCAATGATGGAGAAGTTGCGGATGTGATTCATGGACTAAAAAAAAGGCGCGTCGAAATGATGACGCGCCTTCCAACAAAACGTATGGCAACTGCTTGTTGGGCTTTCATTCTAGCGAAAAGCGCCTTGCTGGAAACCGCGCCAACATTGGGGATAGCGCCGTTGCGGTGTTCCAACACCAAAAGTTGTAAACAGGTTATCCACAAGCCGAGAAGAGGCCCGGAACGAAGACATTCTGCTGTCAAGGCCCGTGCCATCAGGCCACCACAACACCACCGAAATGGTGGGAAACGGGGCCAAACAGGCTTGGTTTTGCACCCGCAATGCATTGTAACGGGCGCGGTACCGGCATCCCGGTTGTCAGGGTTTCAAGTGAGCGAATACTTACATCACCTTGGCCATCTTTGTGGGCATCACAGCGGCCCTCTGAAAACCCCACATAAGCACTGGGCTTTAGGCCAGGGCGCCCCCCCGGCCTATCGCGACCGAAGGACCAACAGATTGGTGGACCCCCCGCGGTTGACCACCAGCGGTACGGCCCGGCTGCCCTCGGCCTTCTTCACCAGCGCCGCAACCTGCTTGACATCGGCCACTTCTTGGTTGTCGAAGGCCACGATGACGTCGCCTTCGCGCAAGCCTGCACGCGCGGCTGGGCCTTCCACCGCCTCCACCCGCACGCCACCGCGTATGCGCAGTTCCTTGCGCTGGGCTTCGGTGGTATCGGCCAAGGTGAGGCCAAAGGGCAGCTTGGAGGTCGCGCTGTCGCGCGGCTCTGCACCGGACGCAGCGCGGCGTGGGCGCTCGGGTTCAAATTCACCGACCGTCACCGCGACGTCGCGCGTGGCACCCCTGCGCAGCACCTGCAAGGTGGTGCGCGAACCCGGCTTGGCTGCACCGATCAGGCGCGGCAGGTCACCCGCCTTTTCCACCGGCTTTCCATCGACCTTCAAGATGATGTCACCCGGCTCCACGCCGGCCTTGTCGGCCGGACTGCCCGACTCCACCCCTTGCACCAGTGCACCGGTGGGCTTGCCCAGGCCCAGCGATTCGGCCACTTCCTTGCTCACCTGCCCGCCGAGGCTCACACCGATGCGCCCACGGATCACGCGGCCGCTGACGCGCAGCTGGTCGGCCACGCGCATGGCTTCGTCAATGGGGATGGCAAAGGAAATGCCCATGAAGCCGCCCGAGCGGCTGTAGATCTGCGAGTTGATGCCCACCACCTCGCCGCGCAGGTTGATGAGCGGGCCGCCCGAGTTGCCCGGATTGATGGCCACATCGGTTTGGATGAAGGGCAGAAAGTCACCGGTGTCGCGCTGCTTGGCGCTGACAATACCGGCGGTGACGCTGTTTTCCAGGCCAAAGGGCGAACCAATGGCCATCACCCATTCGCCCACTCTCAGGCGATTGGTGTCGCCGATTTTGACCGCAGGCAGCCCAGCGGCCTCAATCTTCACCACCGCCACGTCGGTGCGGGTATCGGCCCCGACGATGCGGGCCTTGAATTCGCGCTTGTCCGGCAGGGTCACCAGCACCTCGTCGGCACCGTCCACCACGTGGGCGTTGGTCATGATGAAGCCATCAGCAGTGAGCATGAAGCCCGAGCCCACCCCGCGCTGTTGGGGCTGCTCGTCTTCGCCGCCTCGAGGTGAGCCGCGGCGGCCCGGATTTGGGTTGGGCATGCCGGGCATTGGGATGCCAAATCTCCGGAAGAACTCTTCCATCTGCGGGTCCATCTCGCCGCGGCTGCCGCGGTTGGGGCGCTCCGTGGTGCGGATGTTGACCACGCTGGGGCCGACTCGCTCGACCAAATCGGTAAAGTCGGGCAGGCCACTGAGGGCCTGGGCCTGGACCTGCACGGGCCAGACCGCGCCGACGGCCGCCGCGCCCGTTGCGGCCGCTGTTGCCAGGCTCAGGCTCAGGGCGCCCAGGGCCCCCTGCAGGCGGCACCGGGCGATGGATGCTGGTGCGAAACGGGTCGCACGAAGGTAACCACGGGAAACCGGGTCGGAGTTGCTGCGTCTAGCGAACATGGGCGGCACTCAAAAAGTAGGATCAAGGGTGGGGCGGCACCGTCGAGGCTATCTGCTGTAGTGTGCTCAATGGCACGTTGCCCGATAGAGTAAGCCAGTTGCCTTGCCGTTGCACGGTTAGGGTGTTGAGCCGTTCCGAGCTTTCGGTGTGCGGCACATGCTCACCGGCCTTGAAGGGCTCTACCAACACGGAAATGGTGGCTGAACCGTTGGAATACAAGACCTGCACCGACTCCGGGGGCTTGCCCGCTAGGCCGCGCGGCAATCGCAGAATTTCACGAAACCCAGCAGCCGGCATCGCCACAGCCTCAGCCGTCGAGCCGCCTGCGGCCCCGGCCTGCGCGCCGGGCGCGCCCGACCACGAGGCTGCGCCCGTCGAAGCGCGGCGCACATCACCAATGGGCTCGATGACCTTAGCCACCACAGCACCCCAGGTCACCGGGTCGACGCGGGTGACTACATAGGCTGACAACACGACCGCCACCCCGCCCAAGGCAGCAGCCGCGCCGGCCCACAGCCGCCAGCGGGCCCGCGGCGCACGACTGAGCTGGTGCTCGCTGCCTTGCAAGGTCTTGGGTGCCAGCATCGCCGGCTCTTGGGCGATGGCCGCGCGCACCGCGCTCAGCAGCCGCTGGTCATGCGCTGTGTCCGATACCAGGTCTGCCGAACGCATCGCATCACCCACCAGGTGGTAGGCGTGCCAATCCTGGCGCACGGCGGGCTGTGGTGCGTCTGACGACAGCCAGCGCTGTAACTCGGCCTCGCTGGCCTGCCCGTCCATGACCGCGGATAGCCGCGCCCTTCGGGCCTCGTCGTCTGTGGGGTTCATCGGGATCTCGCTTTCTTACCAACGCCCACCGCCACGCCGGTCGAGCACCGGGCGCAAACGTTGCGCAATGGCCTCGCGTGCACGGAAGATGCGCGATCGCACCGTACCCACAGGGCAGTTCATCACCTGGGCAATCTCTTCGTAACTCAAACCTTCGATCTCTCGCAGCACCAGGGCTTGGCGCAAGTCTTCAGACAGGGCTTGGATCGCCTCGTTGACCACCCGCGCCACTTCCTTGCCGGCGAGCACCGCTTCGGGAGTCTCCTCATCTCTTTGTTCCAGCGGCGGCGCGGAAGTTTCATCCTCCCGCTCGCGCCGCTCGGCCAGGGCCGATTCGGTGATGACCGGGTCGCGCCCCAAGACCATCAGCTGCTTTTTGGCGGTGTTTACCGCAATGCGGTACAGCCAGGTGTAAAAGGCGCTTTCGCCACGAAACTCGGGCAGCGCCCTGTAGGCACGGATGAAGGCCTCTTGGGCCAGGTCTTGCACCAGGTCGGTGTCGCGCACGAAGCGGCCAATCAGGCGCTCCACGCGGCGCTGGTATTTGCTGACCAGCAGATCGAAAGCGCGCACATCGCCTCGCTGCACCCGCTGCACGAGCGCCAGGTCGCTGTCGTTGGCCGGCGTTTGGCTCATGACCAGTTCAGCAGCGTGCGCAACTGCGCGGCAAGGCGTTCTTGCACCTGAAGGCAGGCGGGTACATGGGGGGCCGTGGGTGCGCGCAGGGCTGTGGGGCGCAGCCAAATCCACACCGGCCGCCCCTGCCCCGCCGCCTGTGCGCGCAGCAAATACCAAGGGCCGCAGGCCAGCGCCAGGCGCAGCTGGCCGCTGCCGCAGGTACCCAAGACCGCCCCACTTGCATCTGGCGCGCTTCCCGGTGCCGCAGTGCGCCACCAGTGCCAGTGCTCACCGTCAAAGCGTAGGCCCCAAGCGGGTACACCGCGGCGGGTGCAGCCCCAGATGCACAGGCAAGCAGCTACAGTAATGCAGCCAATTTCCAAGGCCCAAAGCCATGGCGCCGCCGGGGTGGATTCATTACACGCCCACCACCAGGCCAAGGCGGTGTGCAGCAGCAGGGCCAGGGCCGCGGCCGGCAAGCTTCGCGCAGCCCAATAGGGAATAGGCTCCGGTGGAACCTGCCATTCAAGGGTGGGGGGCCGCCTCACGACCCGTTGGGTGCTGGGTTCAGATGCGGCGGAACACCAGAGTGCCGTTGGTGCCGCCGAAGCCGAAGTTATTCTTCATCGCCACATCGATCTTCATGTCCCGCGCCGTGCCGGCGCAGTAGTCCAGGTCGCATTCGGGGTCCTGGTTGAAGATGTTGATGGTGGGGGGCGAAACATGATGGTGCAACGCCAACACGGTGAACACCGATTCGATGCCACCGGCGCCACCCAAGAGGTGGCCGGTCATCGATTTGGTGGAATTCACCACCACACGAAGCGCGTGGTCGCCCAGGGCCAACTTGATGGCGTTGGTTTCGTTCACGTCGCCCAGCGGGGTGGACGTGCCGTGCGCGTTCACATACTGAACCTGGTCGGCGTTGATACCGGCGTTGCGCAGCGCGGCCTTGATGGCGCGTTTGGGGCCGTCTACATTGGGCGCGGTCATGTGGAAGGCGTCGCTGCCCATGCCAAAGCCCGCCAGTTCCGCGTAGATCTTGGCGCCGCGGGCCTTGGCGTGTTCATACTCTTCGAGCACCAGCACGCCTGCGCCCTCGCCCAGCACGAAGCCGTCACGGTCTTTGTCCCAGGGGCGGGACGCGGTGGCCGGGTCTTCGTTTCGGGTGGACAGCGCGCGCGCGGCTGCAAAGCCGCCGATGCCCAAGGGGGAGACGGTGCTTTCAGCGCCCCCGGCCACCATCACGTCGGCGTCGCCGTACTCGATCATGCGTGCGGCCTGACCAATGCAGTGCAGGCCCGTGGTACAGGCCGTGACCACCGCCAGGTTCGGGCCGGTAAAGCCATGGTGAATAGACACATGACCCGAGATCATGTTGATGATCGAAGCTGGCACGAAAAAGGGCGAAATACGGCGGGGGCCCCGCTCGAGGCAGTCCTTCTGCGTCTGTTCGATCATTGGCAAGCCGCCGATGCCCGAGCCCACCATCACGCCGATGCGTTCGGCCTGCTCTTCGTTGAGTTCGTCTTTGCCCGGCAAACCCGCGTCGCGCACCGCCTGTATGGACGCCGCCATGCCGTAATGGATGAAGGTGTCCATGTGGCGCGCTTCTTTGGCCGGGATGTACTGGGCGATGTCGAAGCCCTTGACCTCGCCGGCAAAGCGGCAAGCCCAGGCTGAGGCGTCAAAACGCGTGATATTGCCGATGCCCGAGCGGCCCGCCGTGAGGTTGGCCCAGCCTTCGGCAACCGTGTTGCCCACCGGGCTGATGTGCCCCAACCCGGTGACAACCACTCGGCGGCGGCTCATGCGAACAATCAGGCCTTCTGGTGCTTGACCGCGTAGTCGATGGCCAGTTGCACTGTGGTGATCTTCTCGGCCTCTTCATCCGGAATCTCGATGCCGAACTCGTCCTCAAGCGCCATCACCAGCTCCACGGTGTCCAGCGAGTCGGCACCCAGATCAGCCACGAAGGCCTTTTCGTTGGCGACATCCTCTTCGGGAACACCCAGTTGTTCGGCGATGATTTTCTTGACGCGTGCTTCGATGTCGCTCATGTGTCCCCCAATGGATGGGATAGTTCAAAGACTGGCCCGGATTCTACGATGCCCCCTGGGGCGACGACCGGTCGGGCCTGGCCCGGGGCCTTGCTTCAGTTCATGAACATGCCGCCATTGACATGCAGTTCAGTGCCGGTGATGTAGCCCGCCTGCGGCGAAGCCAAAAAGGCCACCGCGGCGGCGACGTCTTCGGTCGAGCCCAAGCGGCCCAATGGCACACCGGCCAATAGGGCCTTTTTCTGGTCTTGCGTGAGCGCGTCGGTCATGTCGGTGGCGATGAAACCCGGGGCCACGCAATTGACGGTGATGTTGCGACTGCCCAATTCACGGGCCAGGGCGCGGGTCATGCCGGCCACGCCGGCCTTGGCCGCGGCGTAGTTGGCCTGGCCCGGGTTGCCCGCGGCGCCCACCACCGAGGTGATGTTGACGATGCGGCCATAGCGCTGCTTCATCATGGGGCGCATCACCGCGCGGCTGGCGCGGAACACCGCCTTGAGGTTGGTGTCGATCACCGCTTCCCAGTCTTCATCTTTGAGGCGCATGGCCAGCATGTCGCGGGTGATGCCGGCGTTATTGACCAGAATGTGCAGGGCGCCATGCTGCGTGACGACGCCCTGGATGGCAGCGTCGAGCGCGGCGCCGTCGGTGACGTTCAGGCAAATGCCCTGGCCACCCTGGCCGCCCTGGCCGCCCTGGCCGCCCTGGCGGCCCAGCCCTTGTGGCGCATCCGCTCCCGCACCGGCCACCACCGCCAACGCCTGGCTGATAGAAGCCGCCCCGGCTTCAGTGGTGGCCGTACCCACGACCGTCACGCCGCGCCTGGCCAATTCCAGCGCAATGGCGCGGCCAATGCCGCGGGTGGCGCCGGTGACCAGGGCAATCTGCCCCTCATAACAGGGGGTGGCGTCGCTCATGCCAGAAGTTCCTTCGTCGTCTGCAAAGTGGCCGGATCAAGCAGGGTGGCCGACTGCAGGTCGGCGTCGATGCGCTTGACCATGCCGGCGAGCACCTTGCCCGGGCCGCATTCCACGATATGCAGCAAGCCGCGGGCCTTGAGGGCACCGACCACCTCTGTCCAGCGCACCGGACCAAAAGCCTGACGATATAGGGCATCTTTGATCTCGGCCACCCCCGTGGGGGCGGACACGTCGATGTTGTTGACCACCGCGATGGCCGGGCTCTGAAGGGCCACCCCATCGAGGGCCACCTTCAAACGTTCGGCAGCGGGCTTCATCAGGCTGGAATGAAAGGGCGCCGACACCGCCAGGGGCAGCGCACGCTTGGCGCCTTTGGCCTTGAGCACCTCACAGGCAGCGTCTACGGCCGACTTGGTGCCCGCAATGACGATCTGCTCGGGGTCGTTGAAGTTGGCGGCCTCCACCACCTCGCCGCTGGCAGCGGCCGCTTCACGACAGCCTTCCACCACCACGGCCGCGTCCAAACCCAAAATGGCGGCCATGGCACCCACACCCACCGGTACGGCTTCCTGCATGGCCTGCGCGCGCAGGCGCACCAAAGGCACGGCCTGCGCCAGGGTCAGGGCCCCTGCGGCCACCAGGGCGGAATATTCGCCCAGCGAGTGCCCGGCCACGGCTTGCGGCGCTTCGCCGCCTTCGGCACGCCAAGCGCGGTAGCAGGCAACGGCCGCCGCCAGCATCACCGGTTGGGTGTTGGCGGTAAGGTCGAGCTGTTCCTTGGGGCCGGCCTTGATCAGCACGCCGATATCTTCATTCAGCGCCTCTGAGGCCTCGACCAGGGTTTGGGCCACTGCGGGGTGGTCGCCCCAGGCATCGAGCATGCCCACCGACTGCGAGCCCTGCCCCGGAAAAACGAAAGCAAATGGTTTCATGGTTCAAAAAACAAGGTACACCGCGCCCCAGGTGAAGCCGCCGCCCACGCCTTCGAGCATCAGGCGGTGGCCGCGCTGAATGCGGCCATCGCGCACCGCCACGTCCAGGGCCAGGGGAATGGAGGCCGCGCTGGTGTTGCCATGCTGGTCTACGGTGACGATCACACGGTCTTCACCGAGCTTGAGTTTGCGCGCGGTGCTTTGCATGATGCGGATGTTGGCCTGGTGCGGTATGAGGAAGTCGATGTCGGCCTCGGTGGCACCAGCTTTGTCCAGGGCCGCGCGCGCGGCTTCTTCCAGCACCCTCACCGCCATCTTGTAGACCGCCTGGCCGTCCATCTTGAGGGTGGGGTCGCCCAGCACCTGGCCACAGCTAACAGTGCCCGGGGTGCACAGGATGCCCACATGGCGGCCGTCGGCATGCAAGTCGGTGGACAGGATGCCCACGCGGGGCCCGGCGTCGGCGCCTGCGGGTGCTGTATGGCCACCGGCTGCACCTGGGGACGGGGCCGCCGCAGCGTCCACGGCTTCCAGCACCACCGCACCTGCGCCATCGCCAAAGAGCACGCAGGTGGTGCGGTCCTTAAAGTCGAGGATGCGCGAGAACACCTCGGCGCCGATCACCAGCGCGCGGCGCGCGGTGCCGGTGCGGATCAGCGAATCAGCCACGGTGAGCGCGTAGACAAAACCCGAGCAAACCGCCTGCACATCAAAGGCCGGCGCGCCACTGGTGATGCCCAGCTTGCCCTGCAGGATGGACGCCGTGGACGGAAACACCATATCGGGCGTGGAGGTGGCCACGATGATGAGGTCAATGTCTTGCGGGCCCACGCTGGCGGCCTGCAGGGCACGGCGAGCAGCTTGTTCGGCCAGGTCGCTGCACACCACGCCGTCGTCAACGAAGTGACGGGCCCGAATGCCGGTGCGCGCGGCGATCCACTCGTCTGACGTTTCAATGCCCTGCTGCGCCAGTTGCGTGGCCAGCTCAGCGTTGCTCAAGCGGCGCGGGGGCAGGTAGCCGCCGGTGCCGGTTATACGGCTTGTGCGGGGAGCGTTCACGGGCAAGGTCATCCGGCGCTGGCTGCCGCAGGAGAGGCCACAGAAGCTGCAGCAGCCGATGCTGCCGGGGCGGCAGCGATGACCGCCGCGTTCACCACAGCCGAGGCAGCGCCTGAAGCAGCCGCAGCTTGCGTCACGGCAGCGGCAATACCCGCCTCCACACGCTGCAGCAATTGGTTGCGCGCCGCGTCATGCGCGCGGCGCAAGGCATGCTCAAAGGCATAGGCGTCGGCCGAGCCGTGGCTCTTGAACACCAGGCCGCGCAAGCCCAACAGGGCCGCGCCGTTGTAGCGGCGATGGTCCACGCGGCGCTTGAAGTGATTGAGCACCGGCAGCGCAATCAGCGCGGCCAGCTTGCTGTAGGCGTTGCGGGTGAATTCTTGTTTGATGAACTGGCTCAACATCGCCGCCAGCCCTTCAGAGGTTTTGAGCAGCACATTGCCCACGAAACCGTCGCACACCACCACATCGGTGGTGCCTTTGTAGATGTCGTTGCCTTCCACATTGCCATGGAAGTTCAGGTGGCCTGCTGCGTGCGCTGAGCGCAGCCGCTCAGCCGCTTCCTTGATCACCTCGCTGCCCTTGATCGCCTCTTCGCCGATGTTGAGCAGGCCCACGGTGGGTTGCGCCGTGCCCTGGGTGGCGGTGACCAGGGCGCTGCCCATCAGGGCGAATTGCAGCAAGTGTTCAGCACTGCAGTCGACATTGGCGCCCAGGTCGAGCACCGTGGTGTAGCCGTCGGCTTGCGTGGGCATCACCGCGGCAATGGCCGGGCGGTCGATGCCCTCCAGGGTTTTCAACACATATCGGGCCACGGCCATCAACGCACCCGTGTTGCCGGCCGAAACGCAGGCATGAGCCGCCGGTGCAACAGGCCCTTGGGCGGCGCCCTCTTCCCCTGGGCCGGCCTTAACTTGGCTGATAGCCACGCGCATCGAAGAATCGCGCTTTTTGCGCAACGCCACCTCCACCGAGTCTTCCATGGTCACCACTTCGGTAGCCGCCACACAGGTGGTTCGGGGCCAGGCACGGGCGATGGCCAGTGCCGACTCGGTTCCCACCAAAATCAGCTCAGCCTTGGGGTGGCGGTCTAGAAAAGACCGGCAGGCGGGTAGGGTGACCGACGGTCCGTGGTCACCTCCCATGACGTCCACCGACAGGCGGACGGTGTCCAGCGGTTGCGCGCTCGACACGGGTCAGTTCATTGGTTTCGGTTCACGCTCACGAGCGGAACGGGCGAAACCTCAGGCGTCAGCCTTGGACTTGAGCACCTTGCGGCCGCGGTAGAAGCCCGTGGGGCTAATGTGGTGGCGCAGATGCACCTCGCCCGTGGTGGGCTCGATGGCGGTGCCTGGCAAACCCAGCGCGTTATGCGAACGGTGCATGCCGCGCTTGGAGGGCGACTTCTTGTTTTGCTGAACGGCCATGATTGCTCCAGGTGGACCGGAAAACCCGGTTGGCGAAAAGCCTCTGATTGTAGTGCAGGGGGGCTTGGGTGCGAGCCGGCAAGCCCATCGGGCTCAGTGCCGGCGCTTGAGTTGGGCCAGGATGGCGAAGGGATTGTCACTTTTAGCCCCTACCGGCGACAATTGAGCGCCTTGGCCCTGCGCTCTGGGCTCACCCGTGGGCGCCACCAGCGGCTGGGGACAGATGTCGTGCCGGGGTACCAGGGGCAAGGCCAACAAGATCTCGTCTTCGGCCAACTCGAGCAGGTTCAGCGATGGGCTCAGCACCAGCACATCGGCGTCGTCGCGCTCGGCATCCCAGGCTTGGGCCTGGGCTTCAGTGGGGGCAAACAGGAAGTCACGCTCAAGCGCCAGGGATAAGGCCACCGGCTGCAGGCAACGCTGGCAGGTGCGCTGCACGGTGGTGTTCAGGGTCAGGTGCAGCCACAGCTCGGGCTGGCCGCCACGCACGGGGCGGTATTCGGCGGTAGCGTGCCAATGCAGCTGGGCCTCCGCCGGCTGGGTCGGCTCGCCCACTTCCTGCAGGCGAACAAACTGTCCTAAGGGCCACTCACCCGTGAGAGGCTCACCCCGGTCTGCAACGGCCGCCAAGTCCAGGCGCAGGGGGTTGAGGGCTTTCGCCGCGGAGGGACGTGGGCTGCGGGGCATGCTGCGTACCGAAGGGTTTCAGTGTAGCCCTGAGCCACAATTCACACATGACGGCGCCCGCACTGATCCTGGCCTCCACCTCGCGCTATCGGCGTGAACTGCTGGAGCGGCTGCAGGTGCCATTCGCAGTAGAAGCTCCAGGCGTGGACGAAACACCCCTGCCGGCGGGCGAAACCCCAGCCGCGCTGGCGCAGCGCCTGGCCCTGCAAAAGGCCCACGCGGTGGCTCAGCGCCACCCCACGGCGGTGGTGATCGGCTCTGATCAAGTGGCCGACCTGAACGGCCAGGCCATCGGCAAGCCGCTTACCCACGAGCGCGCGGTGCAACAGCTGCGCGCCATGAGCGGGCACAGCGTGGTGTTCCAAACCGCGGTGGCGGTGGTGCGCCAAGCCAGCGGTATCGCTGAGGTGCGCCTGAGCCCAGTGGTGGTGCGCTTTCGGGGGCTCAGCGATACGGAAATCGAAAACTATTTGCGGCGCGAACAGCCCTATGACTGCGCCGGCAGCGCCAAGAGCGAAGGCCTGGGCATCACCTTGTTGCACAGCGTGCAGTCAAGCGACCCCACCGCGCTGATTGGTCTGCCGCTGACCACCGTGTGCGAGCTGATGCGGCTGGCCGGGCTGGACCCACTCACCGATGGAGTCGCAGGTGAAGTGAGCGCAAACCCACACCCGTCGCTGATCGGCCGCGGGACCTGACATGCCACGCCTGCTGCTGATGCCCAACACCCTGGACCTGGGCTGTGAACCGGTTGCGTTGGATGAGGTGCTGCCGCAGGGCGTGATCAAACAAGCCGCACAACTCGAATACTGGGTGGCCGAAGACGCGAAATCGGCGCGCGCCTTCCTCAAGCGGGTAAATGAACAGGAGCCGCTGTGCAAACCCTTGCAGTCATTGAGCATCCAGGTGCTGCCCAAGCCTCCAAAGGACGGGCGGGCGGCCCCAAGCGTTGAGCCGCTGTTGCAGGCCTTGCAGCAGGGCCACGACATGGGGCTGATGTCCGAAGCGGGGCTGCCCGCCGTGGCCGACCCGGGCAGCCTGGTGGTGGCGCAGGCCCACCGCTTGGGCGCTACTGTGGTGCCGCTGAGCGGACCGAATTCCATGGTCTTGGCACTGGCCGCCAGCGGCCTGCAGGGCCAAAGCTTTGCTTTTGTGGGCTATCTGCCCCAAGACACCACCCTGCGCGCAGCGCGCCTGCGCGACCTGCAGGCCCGGTCGCAGCGCGACAACCAAACCCAGCTGCTGATCGAAACGCCTTACCGCAATGAAGCGGTGATGACAGCGTTGCTGCAGCACCTCAAGCCCCACACGCGGGTGAGCGTGGCCTGTGGCTTGACCCTGCCCCAGGGTTGGTGCCGCACCCACACGGTGCAACAGTGGCGCCAGAACCCGCCCGCGTTTGAAAAAGGCCTGCCGGCGGTGTTTGGCTTCTTGGCCTAGCGGGCCAGCCGCAACCCGTTGGCGTCATTACGCCCTCAGCCTTAATCTGTTGGCGTCACCACGCCACCCAGCAGCGTGGCCACCTTGCGACGCGGCTTGATGTTGCGCGATACACCCGCAGCGGGCTTGGCCGGTGCTTCAGTTTCCCAGGCAGGCTTTTGGTCGGTGGCCAGCGGCTCGTAGGGCCGGTCAAAGAAGGGGTCGCTTGAGCGCTGCGGCGGGCGCGGCGTGGCGCGGTAGCTGCGCTCAGTGCTTTCGCGGCCCCGATCGCGGGGCTCATTTCGCCCATCGTTGCGCGCTTCACTGCGATCACCGTGCCGCGCCTCATACCGCCCCTCATACCGCCCTTCATCTTCCCGCTCGTAACGCCGCAGGCGCGGGCGGTCGTCTTCGAGCTCGAAGGCCTGCAGGTCGATCTTCTTCTTGATGAGCTTTTCGATCTCTCCGGTCAGTCGGGTGTCGTCGCGCGTGACCAAGGTCACCGCAATGCCCGATGCACCCGCGCGGCCGGTGCGGCCGATGCGGTGCACATAGTCTTCGGCGTTGAAGGGAACATCGAAGTTGAAAACAGCCGGAAGGTCAACGATGTCCAGGCCGCGCGCGGCCACGTCGGTGGCCACCAGAAGGGCCACTTCACCGGCCTTGAAGGCAGCCAGCGACTTCAGGCGCTCGTCTTGGGATTTGTCACCGTGCAAGGCTGCAGTGCGCAGGCCGTCCCGTTCAAAAGAGCGGGCCAGGCGGGCCACGCCCAGCTTGGAGTTGCCAAACACGATAGCCTGGCCAATGGAGCGGTCACGCAGAATCTGGCGGATCACGCGGCGCTTGTCGTCTTCAGCCACGCTGTAGAACAGCTGTTCCACCGTCGACGCGGTGGCATTGGGCCGTGCCACTTCCACCAGCAAAGGGTCTTGCAAGTAGCTGGCCGCCAGCTTCTTGATTTCTGAGCTGAAGGTGGCCGAAAACAACAGGGTCTGCCGCTGGCGCGGCAGGTAGCTCAAGATGCGCTGTAGGTCGGGCAGGAAGCCGATGTCCAGCATGCGGTCGGCTTCGTCGAGCACCACATACTCGACCTGGTTGAGCGCGCAGTTCTTGGCCTCAATGTGGTCCAAAAGCCGGCCCGGGGTGGCGATCAGCACCTCCACGCCCTTCTTAAGCTCGGCGGTTTGGGGCTTCATGTCGATGCCGCCAAACACCACGGTGCTGCGCAGCAAGGTGTGCTGGGCGTAGGCCTTCACATTGGCCGCCACTTGGTCGGCCAGCTCGCGCGTGGGGGCCAGCACGAGGGCACGTACCGGATGGCGCGCCGGCGACATGCTGGCGTTTTCATGCTTGAGCATGCGGTGCAGCAGCGGAATGGAAAAGGCCGCCGTTTTGCCGGTACCGGTTTGCGCCGCGCCCATCACATCACGGCCTGCCAACACGATGGGAATCGCTTTGGCCTGAATGGGCGTCATGGTGGCGTAGCCTTGGTCGGCTACAGCGCGCAAGAGCTTGGGGTCTAGCGGCAGGGCATCGAAGCGGGCGGAGGTCGCGAGGGCAGCGTCAACGGACGGCGCGTCAGTTAAGCCCAACGCGGGGGCTAGGGAATCATTCATGAAGCTCGTATTATCCCCAGAAGCCAGCGCCATGCGGGATCCGATGCAAGGTGCAGCAAGGCTGGCCTCCTGAACCCGCACCCACAGACACTGCCGTGGAGCTGGCCAAAACGGAGACAATCTCGGCCTTTGCAGTTGATGAAAAGTGGGACAAAACCCCATTTTTTGGCGAACAAAATGATCCTGGTTACTGGCGGAGCCGGCTTCATCGGCAGCAACTTTGTGCTGGACTGGCGCGCGGCCCAAATGAGCGAAGGGGTGGTCAATCTGGACGCCCTCACCTATGCGGGCAACCGGGAAAATCTGGCTGCGCTGCGGGGCGATGCGGGCCATGTGTTCGTGCACGGCAATATCTGCGATCACGCTCTGGTCGAACAGTTGTTGGCCACCCATCGGCCGCGCGCGGTGCTGCATTTCGCCGCCGAAAGCCATGTCGACCGATCGATACACGGACCCGGCGCCTTCATGAAGACCAATATCGAGGGCACCTTCACCCTGCTGGAAGCTGCGCGTGCCTATTGGGCAACCCTGAATGGGCCGGAGAAGGACGCCTTTCGTTTCCTGCATGTAAGTACCGATGAGGTCTACGGTAGCCTGGGCCCGAATGATCCCCCGTTCGCCGAGACGAACCCCTACGAGCCCAACAGCCCCTACAGCGCCAGCAAGGCCGCCAGCGATCACCTGGTGCGCGCCTGGTGCCACACCTATGGCCTGCCAGTGCTGACCACCAACTGCAGCAACAACTACGGGCCGTTTCACTTCCCCGAAAAGCTCATCCCTCTGATGATCGTCAACGCCCTGGCCGGCAAGCCGCTGCCCGTTTACGGTGACGGCCAGCAGGTGCGCGACTGGCTTTATGTGAAAGATCATTGCAGTGCGATCCGCACGGTGTTGGCCAGCGGGCGATTGGGTGAAACCTACAACGTGGGTGGCTTAAACGAAAAGCCCAATATCGAAATCGTCCATACCGTGTGTGCACTGCTTGATGAACTGCGCCCCAGCGCGGCCGGTTCGTACACACGCCTGATCACCTTCGTTAAAGACCGCCCCGGCCACGATCGCCGCTACGCCATCGATGCCCGCAAGATTGAGCGTGAACTGGGTTGGCGGCCAGCCGAGACCTTTGAAAGCGGCATTCGTAAAACCATTCAGTGGTACCTCGACCATCCCGAATGGGTGCTGCGGGTGCAAAGCGGCGCCTACCGGGATTGGGTGCAACAGCAGTACCAATGAGCACGCGAACCACATGAAAATTTTGTTGCTGGGCAAGAACGGCCAACTGGGCTGGGAACTGCAGCGCGCCCTGGCGCCGCTAGGCCAGGTGTGGGCACCGGGGCGCGAGGAGCGCGCTGACCTGAGCCAGATCGGTGACCTGACCGAGCTGGTGTATGAATCGGGCGCCCAGGTGATCGTCAATGCGGCGGCCTACACCGCGGTGGACAGAGCCGAGGACCCGGCTGAACAGGAACGCTGCATGGACGTGAACGCGGGTGCGCCGGCCGCACTGGCCATGGTGGCCCGCGAAACCGGCGCACTCTTGGTGCACTACAGCAGCGACTATGTGTTCGACGGCAGTGGCCACGAACCGCGTGACGAAGAAGCCAGGCCAGGCGCCGAGAGCATCTATGGTCAAAGCAAGGCCGCAGGCGACTTCTCAATCGAAACCAGCGGCTGCGCGCACCTTATTCTGCGCACCAGTTGGGTGTATGGCGCGCGCGGCGGTAACTTCGCCAAGACCATGTTGCGCTTGGCGCAGGAGCGTGATGAGATCAAAGTGGTGTCCGACCAGGTGGGTGCCCCCACCAGCGCAGAATTGCTGGCCGACCTCAGCGCCCACATGATCCGACACACCATGGCCAATCCAGCGCTCAGCGGGCTGTACAACGCGGTGGCCGACGGCGAAACCAGTTGGCATGGCTATGCGCAGCACGTGATCGCAACGGCGCGGGCCCGAGGGCTGACGGTGCGCGTGAAGCCCGACGCCGTGCGGGCCATACCCAGCAGCGAATACGCCACGGCAGCGGCGCGCCCTTTTAACTCCCGGTTATCCACCGAAAAGATTCGGCGTACCTTCAGGTTGACGCTGCCGCACTGGACCCTGGGGGTGAATCGAATGTTGGACGAGATCCTCACACCATGAACCTACCTCAGACCAAAAGCCCGCGCCGCGGCATCATCTTGGCGGGGGGCTCTGGCACCCGGCTGCATCCGGCCACCTTGTCCATGAGCAAGCAGTTGCTGCCGGTTTACGACAAGCCCATGGTGTACTACCCCTTGAGTACCCTGATGCTCTCGGGCATCCGCGACATCTTGGTGATCAGCACCCCGCAAGATACCCCGCGCTTTCAGCACCTGTTGGGCGATGGGTCAAACTGGGGCTTGAACCTGCAGTACTGTGTGCAGCCCAGCCCCGATGGCTTAGCGCAGGCCTTCATTTTGGGTAAGCACTTCATAGGCGGCCAGCCCAGTGCACTGGTTTTGGGCGACAACATCTTCTACGGGCACGATTTCGCCCAACTCCTGCACCGCGCCCATGAACAGCCAACCGGGGCCACGGTGTTCGCCTATCACGTGACCGACCCTGAACGTTACGGCGTGGTGACCTTCGACCAGCACAAGCGGGCGCTGTCGATCGAAGAAAAGCCTATTGCCCCCAAGAGTAGCTATGCCGTCACCGGCCTGTACTTCTATGACAAGCAGGTGTGCGACGTTGCCGCGGCCATCAAGCCCAGCGCGCGCGGCGAACTGGAAATCACCGAGGTGAATGCTCATTACCTGCGCCAGCAACAGCTTGATGTGGAGATCATGGGCCGCGGCTATGCCTGGCTGGACACCGGTACCCATGACAGCCTAATGGAAGCTGGCCAGTTCATTGCCACCCTGGAAAAGCGCCAGGGCCTGAAAGTGGCCTGCATTGAAGAGATCGCCTTCCGCCGGGGCTGGATCACCGCCCAGCAATTGGAAGCCCAGGCCCAACCGATGCTGAAAAACGGCTACGGGCAGTACCTGATGAAGGTGCTGCGCGAAACGGTGTATTGATGAAGTTCACGCCCACCGAACTGCCCGGCGTGGTGATCGTGGAGCCTACCGTCTTTGGCGACGATCGGGGCTGGTTCTACGAAAGTTTCAACGAGCCGAAGTTTCACGCCGGGCTGCGCGAACTGGGTCTGCCCACGCCGCGCCCCTTCGTGCAAGACAACCATTCCAGGTCGGCTACCGGGGTCCTGCGCGGGCTGCACTACCAACTGCCCCCCCACCCACAGGGCAAGTTGGTGCGGGTGGTACGGGGCCGAGTCTGGGATGTGGCGGTGGACATTCGCAAGGGCAGCCCCACCTTTGGGCGGTGGGTAGGGCTGGAGCTGAGCCAAGCCAACCACCGCCAGTTGTGGATTCCCGAAGGCTTTGCCCACGGCTTTTTGAGCTTGGAAGACGACACCGAGTTTTTGTACAAAACCACCGGTGTATATGCCAAAGACTGCGAACGGGCTATACGTTGGGATGACCCCCAGTTGCGCATCGCCTGGCCGGCGGAGGGCCTACCACCCGCCTTGGCCCCCAAAGACGCCGCAGCGCCCCTACTTGCGCAGGCGCAACACATCTGAGCCGTCTTGCTGCAGGATGATCAAGATCCTGCATAAAATACCGAGTATGGCTGCGCAAGACCCCCAAAACCAAAGGCGCCGCGACCACAATGTGTGGAGTCTGGCCCCGCGCAAAGTCTCCCGCCGGTTGCTCCGACAAGAAAACAGTTGGGACGAGTTCCGTAAGGTAATTCCGCTGGTACCGCTGCGCCCACGGCTCAGCCTGGAGGCCACACCGCCCAAGGTTGCGGTGCTCATGTGCACCATGCAGGGGCAGCGTTTTCTGGCCGAGCAACTCAATTCGATCGCCACCCAAACCCACCCCAACTGGGAAATTTGGGCCAGCGACGACGGTTCAGACGACCACACCCACTCCATCCTGGAGTACTACCAGGAACATTGGGGTGTTGACCGCCTGTCGATTCACACCGGCCCTGCGGTGGGCTCCACGGCCAACTTCTTGTCGCTGACATGCCGGGCCGACATCGACACCGAGTTCTTTGCCTACGCCGACCAAGACGACATCTGGGAAGCCGACAAACTGGAACGCGCCATGAAGTGGCTGCAGACGGTACCGCGCCACATCCCGGCCCTGTACGGTTCACGCACGCAGCTGGTGGATGAACGCAACCAGTACATCGGTTATTCGCCGCTGTTTGGTCGCAGCCCCAGCTTTGAAAACGCCTTGGTCCAAAACGTGGCCGGCGGCAACACCATGGTGTTCAACCGCGCCGCGCGCGACCTGCTGCGCCGCGCTGGTGACCAGGTGCAGGTGGTGGCCCATGACTGGTGGGCCTATATGGTGATCACCGGCTGCGGCGGCCGGGTGCACTACGACCCCTACCCCACGGTGCGCTACCGCCAACACGACAACAACCAAGTTGGTGCCAATATCAGCTGGGGTGCCCGCTTGGTGCGGCTGCGCCTGTTGCTCAAGGGGCGTTTTCGGGCTTGGACCGACGAGAACGTGCGGGCCCTGGAAAGAATTCGCCCGCTGCTGACCGCAGACAGCCGCAGCGTGTTGAACGACTTCGACCGTTCGCGGCACGGCACCCTGTGGAGCCGGGTCAGTGGCTTGTGGCTGGCCGGTGTCTACCGCCAAACCATCTTGGGCAATTTGGGGCTGGTGGCTGCGGCGATCTTGCGCAAGCTTTAAGCGCAAGCGTTGGGAACGGCCCCGCTAGCGCGTACGGGCCTTGACCGTCTGGGGCGCAACACCGTCGATTGCCAGCCGATGGTCACGGTGCAGTTGGCACAGATGTGGGCTGTAGGAGGGGTCTAAGTATCCATCCGTTGCAGATGAAGCAGCCCTGGCAGCGCCAGCACTGACCACCAAGGTCGGTGATTCGCGGTCTTGCGCGGGTTGATTTGGGG